>ERZ779890.1-NODE-1-length-462578-cov-26.515453_pt1 | contig 462578 bp, 377 predicted proteins | sample MGYA00511553_ERZ779890 | MGnify/ENA primary metagenome ERZ779890 (study PRJEB29588, sample SAMEA2152064) | human gut metagenome | biome: human gut; feature: human-associated habitat; material: faeces | place: Denmark | collected 2008/2010 ... | reverse complement strand
CGGGTGTCGGGGCTGCCGCAGGTGCGGCGTCGGTGACAGAAGTGATTACTGCCTCGGTCTCCTCGACCTCGACCTCATAGCTTTTACCGTTAAGGTTTACTATATATTTCATGATTATTTATCCTCCGTTATCTTGATGGATTTGAAGCTCAGTCTGTTGAGCGGGATGCCGCTCTCATTGCTGACTATTGCCATTATGACCGCTGCGGTGGGCTCGTCAACGCCGACAAGCTGAACGCCTGCGCTCGGTGCTGCGGGAGCAGCGACGGGTGCGGCTGCAGGAGCGGGTGCCTCGGCGGCGGGGGCAGCCGACTTCTTGGAGACTGCGCCCTCAAGCGCTCTGACTATCTTTGAAATGCCCTGGATGAGCACGGCAAGGATGCCGAGCTCAACGAGGACGATCAGAATGCCTACGAGCGCAACGATGAGCATACTGCCCGTCAGCTCCAGATTATTCGGAATATTCTTGATTATCTCGATAATGTTGATGTTGTCACTCATACTCTTTCACCTCAATCGACCTTTCTTATGGTATAGGAGAAGGTGTTCTTTTTCTTAGCGTCCCTCTTGTCAAAGAAAGCCTCTGCCTGAGTGGGGAACGCAATATAGGAGAGCACGTCCTCATCGCAGGTCGCTCTGCTGCCGAGATAAGCTCTCGCAGCCTCAACGCCCGGCTCAAGAGTATCGGCAAATCTGCCGGTGTAGGGCTTCTCATCGCCGAGGACGAGCTTCTGGAGCTCGGGGCTGACTTCGCCGGGAGCCTTGCCGTATTCGCCCTTGATATAGCTCTTGACTTCCTTGGAGATATTCTTGTATCTCTCGCCTGCGAGGACGTTGGCGGTCGCCTGGACGCCGACCATCTGGCTCATCGGGGTGACAAGCGGAGGATAGCCGAGATCCTTACGGACTCTGGGAGTCTCCTCAAGCACTTCATCGAGCTTATCGAGCTTCTTCTGAGCCGTAAGCTGGGCGACAAGGTTTGAGAGCATACCGCCGGGGATCTGATAGATAAGGGCGTCGGTCTGAGTGCCCATAACGACGGGGTTCAGCAGGCCGCTCTTGAGCGCCTTATCACGGATAGGCTTGAAGAAATCGTTTATCTCCTTGCAGACCTTCTCATCAACGCCGACCTCGTAGCCGAGCTGCCTGAGAGCGTATACAAGAGTCTCGGTGGCGGGCTGTGAGGTGCCGCCCGAGAAGCTGGAGATAGCAGTGTCGATAACATCCGCGCCCGCCTCAACGCACTTGAGCAGGGTCATGAAGCCGAGGCCGGTGGTGGAGTGGGTGTGGACAACGACGGGAACCTTGACGGTCTCTTTGAGAGCCTTGACAAGGTCATAGCCCTCCTTGGGGCTCATAATGCCCGCCATATCCTTGACGCATATCGAGCCTACGCCGAGGGATTCGATCTGCTTTGCAAGCTTGACATAGCTCTCAAGGTTATGAATGGGGCTGAGGGTGTAGCAAATCGTGCCGGAGGCGATGGCGCCGTTCTTGAGCGTCTCATCGACCGCCACTTCGATATTGCGTACATCGTTAAGCGCGTCGAAGATACGGATTATGTCGATGCCGTTCTCAACGCTCTTCTTGACGAAAAGGCGCACGACATCGTCGGGGTAATGCTTGTAGCCGAGGAGATTCTGACCTCTGAGAAGCATCTGGAGCTTGGTATTCGGGCAGGCCGCTCTGATCTTGCGCAGCCTCTCCCACGGATCCTCATTGAGGTAACGCAGGCAGGAGTCGAAGGTGGCTCCGCCCCAGCACTCGAGTGAGTAATAGCCCGCTTTGTCCATCGTGCTGAGAATCGGCTCAAAATCGCTGAACGGCATTCTCGTGGCTATCAGAGACTGGTTGGCGTCTCTGAGCACTGTCTCTGTGAAATTAACTTTCATGGCTTTTTATCCTTTCTGGAGCCGGGGCAAAGAAGCCCCGAGAACGATTTACATGGGTCAAAATACGATGCGCTCGGCAATGTAATCCTCAAGCGCGTCAACGGGGATCCTCTCCTGCTGCATGGTGTCTCTGTCTCTGACGGTGACGCAGTTATCCTCAAGGGAGTCGAAATCGAAGGTGATGCAGATAGGCGTGCCTATCTCATCCTCGCGGCGGTAACGCTTGCCGATGGAGCCGGTCTCGTCGAAGTCCACCATGAACTTCTTCTGCAGCTTCTCATAGACCTTGAGAGCGTCGGGCGAGAGCTTCTTGGAGAGGGGCAGGACTGCCGCTTTATAGGGAGCGACGGCGGGGTTGAGGTGGAGCACGACTCTGGTGTCGTTCTTCTCGGCGTCGATGACCTCCTCGTCATATGCTTCGCAAAGCAGGGCGAGCACCGTTCTGTCAAGGCCGTAGGTGGACTCGATGATGAACGGGATGAATTTTTCATTGGTCTCGGGGTCAAGATAATCCATCTTCTGACCGCTGTATTCCTGATGCCTCGTAAGGTCGAAATTGGTTCTGTTGTGGGTGCCGTTTATCTCGCCCCAGCCGAACGGGAAGAGGAACTCGATATCGCACGCCGCCTTGGCGTAGTGGGCGAGCTTCTCGTGGTCGTGGAAGCGGAGATTCTCGGGATTGATGCCGAGATCCTCGTAATACTGTCTGCCGTACTGCTTGAAGTATTCGTAAAGCTCGGTGTCGGTGCCCTCTTTGCAGAAGGTCTGGAACTCCATCTGCTCAAACTCAATGGTGCGGAAGGTGAAGTTACCGGGGGTTATCTCGTTTCTGAAGGCCTTGCCTATCTGGCCGATGCTGAACGGCAGCTTGGCTCTCATCGAGCGCTGCACGTTGAGGAAGTTGACATATTCGCCCTGAGCGTTCTCGGGTCTGAGATAGATAACGCTCTTAGCGTCATTGGTAACGCCCCTGTAGGTCTGGAACATCAGGTTGAATTCCCTGATAGGGGTGAAGTTATGCTTGCCGCAGTGGGGGCAAGGAATTGAATGAGCCTTGATAAACTCAAACATCTCGTCCTTGGTCATGCCGTCGGCATGAGCGTTGGGGTCAAAGTCGTCGATGAGGTTATCCGCTCTGTGACGCATTTTGCACTCCTTGCAGTCAAGCAGAGGGTCGGAGAAGCTGGCAACATGGCCGCTTGCCTCCCATACTCTGGGGTGCATGAGGATATCCGCGTCGACCTCATAGCTGTTTTTTCTCTCCTGGATAAATCTCTTTCTCCACGTGTCTTTGACGTTATTCTTCAGCCTTGCGCCGAGGGGGCCGTAGTCCCAAGTGTTGGCAAGGCCGCCGTAGATCTCGCTGCCGGCGAAAATGAAGCCTCTGCCCTTACAAAGAGCGACGATTTTATCCATGGTTTTTTCCTGATTTTTCATCATATCCAAAACTCCCGCCATTATAATGTTATTGTGTTATATCATACATTAAATATCCGTCAAAGTCAATATTTTACGGCTCGGATAAGGTAGAAAAAAAGGCTGCTTTATGCAGCCTTTTTGGTTAAAAATACTATAGTAACCGCTGCGTCAGCAATTCTTGTTGCTTATCGGCCGCCTTATAAGCAGCCCGAGCAGGGCGGGGCCGTTGAACGGTATCAGCGGATAGAGGTAGCACTGCCCCGTGACCGTCTTTGTCGTTGCGAGCAGCAGCGCTATGAGCACGACCCCGCCTATCAGACCCCAGAGGTCAAAGAACGCCACAAGGATTATCAGCACCACGCGCAATATCTTGAAGGCATAGCCCAGCTCGAAGCTCGGCTGAGCGAAATTCGACAGGGCGACAAACGCCATATAGAGCACGACCTCGGGCACAAACCAGCCCGCCGACACGGCGAATTCGCCGAGCACCAGCGCACCTATCACGCCGAAGGAGCTGCTCAGGGCATTCGGTGTATTGATGGAGGCGAGGCGCATTGCGTCGATGACAAGCTCCACTATCAGCAGCTGCACCAGCACGGGCACGGAATTCGGCTCCTCTATCCTTATAAAATCGAGCCATTGCGGGATATGATCGGGATTCTTGGTAAGCAGATACCACACGGGAATAAGCAGCAGAGTGAGGGCAAAGATTATCATGCGGACTATACGCATATACGACCCGACGAACGGGGACATATAGTAATCGTTGGTATCCTGCAAAAAATCGAATATACCTGTCGGGATTATCATTGCGGCGGGCGAATTATCGGTGAGTATCACTATGCTCCCCTCGAGCACACTTGCTGCGGCGGCATCCGGGCGCTCGGTATACCTGACCTTTGGGAACGGGTTATACCTCTGCTTCGGTACAAGGCACTCTATCAGGCTCTGCTGGCTCATCGAGAGCGAATTTATGCGTATGCCGTCTATCTTTTTTCTCACAACGTCGAGCAGCTCGGGCTTCGCCTTGCCGTCCATGTAGCAGATAACGATATCCGTCTTTGCCTTCTCGCCCGCCGAATGCGCCTCCATTGTGAGGGCGGTGTCCCTTATCCTGCGGCGAATGAGTGCGGTGTTAAACACTATAGTCTCCACAAAGCCGTCGTGTGCGCCGCGCAGCACCCTGTCGTTCTCCGGCTCATCGACCGAGCGGGAGGGATAGGTTCTTGCATCTATCACTATCGCCTCGGTGAAGCCCTCGACTATCATGCCGACCGCGCCCGAGAGCACCGCCGTGATGAACTCCACTCTCTTGGCGACCACATCCGTCTCCACATATGGCACATAGGTGTCTGCAAAGGCTCTGGTGTCGGCAAGCCCCTGTATCACGTCGTCCGTGGCCTTCATAAAATAAGCCATTATTTTCTCCATAAGGTCATCCTTACAGAAGCCGTCGACCAGATAGAGCCTCGCCCGCCTGCTGCCGACCTTCACTTCTCTGCCCAGCAGGTCAAAGCTCGCCTTGAGCCTGAACGCCGCGTCAAGCTCGGCAACGGTCTTGTCGTAATTCGGCACAAACACATTCTCCACTTTTTCTCATCCCCGCACATTATAAAAATATCCTTTATATTATTTCACCGCATTTCAGCGATATTCATTATAGAGATTGACAATAGCGTTCCATGTCAGGGCGCCGACGGCTCCCGTCTGCTCAAGCCCGCTGAGCTTCTGCACGGCGATAACGGCATTCTTCGTCTCATTGCCGTATACTCCGTCCACCGCGACGCTCGGCACGGCGGAGTTATTCGCCGCTATCACGTTAAGGAACGTCTGGAGCTGAGTGACCACATTGCCGCTCGCACCGGTAGTTATAACATATCCGGGGTAGAGCAGCGAGGAATATGAGCGGTATTCGTCGGGCAGCGAATTGAGCGTGCTGAAATATGCGTCCTGAAGCCTGTTCCATGTGTCTCTGCCGACTATTCCGTCCGCCGTCAGGCCGTATTCGCTTTGGAACGCCTTGACCGCATTCTCGGTCGCCGGGCCGAATATGCCGTCGGCGTCGATCGAGGGCAGGCGGTTATTAAAGAATGAAAGAAAATTAAGATAATATTGTATCAGCTTCACTTCGTTGCCCCTGCTTCCGCGGCGCAGCGAGGTGCTGTATATCCTGTCGATATCCGATATGGTTATCCCCTCGGAATAAAGCTCCGACACCTTTATGACGGCGTTATATATCCTTTTTATTTTATACCACGTCGCCCTGCCGACAATGCCGTCCACGGCGAGGTTGAATATGCTCTGGAACTGTCGCACCGCCGCCCTCGTGGTCGCCTCAAACACACCGTTGGTCTGCGGGATATTCGGTATCGACGGGTAGTTGCGCCTGATCCTGTTGAGCTGGCGCTGGATCGTTCGGACATCCTCGCCCACCGTGCCGAGGCGCAGCAGAGTGCCGGGGTAGGATTCCCTGATATTCTTGACGGGCACATTGCTCACAAGGTTGATATCCGAGCCGTAATAATTGCGGAGTATCTGTATCGGAGTTCTGCCCTGGTTTGCCAGGGTGACGGTCCCCCACTGCGACATTCCCTTGCAGGTGACGTTTTTGCCGTCGCAATACTCGGCGAAATACGGCTGTATCTGATTGCCCTTTGTGATGTAGCTGTTGAATATCTCGTCGACTATCCTGCTGATATTGCCGAAGATATCCCTGCCGTCGATATACGCCTGATCGTAGGCGGTGGAGTTTGTGATATCGAAGTTATAACCTCTGCTGCGGTAATACTCCGTGTAAATTCGATTGAGCGCAAGGGAAATCTGGGCGTATATGTTCGCCCTGAGCGAATTCTCGGGCCAGGTGGGGTAGACCTCGCTTGAAGCCACATTCTTTATGTAGCCCGTGAACGGGACCCGCACATTCTTTGCCGAGGAATCCGGCCTGCCGAGGTGAACGGTGATGAAATCGGGTATAACGGGTGTTGCCATGCTCTCGCCCTCCTCAAAGTGAATTCCGCTCGGACTGATCCACCACTATCGGATCGGGCTCCTGAGCGCCCGCCGCCTTAGCCAGCATAGCGACCGGCTGAATGGATTCCGTGCCCGAGAATACCGGCACATTGGTGAATATCGCTCTGACAAATGAGGGGTGCTCGACATAGACCGAGTAGACGGCGAACGGCGCCTTGCCTCCGTTATCCTCCTGCTGCGAGATGGACTTCGGCGGGGCGGGCAGAGTGACAGAGGCGCTGCTGCCGTTTACATTGGTAAGCCCGTCGAACACCGTCACGTTGCCGCTCGGCAGGGGCAGGAATATCATCACTCTTGCGCTGCAAATGCCGAAGGCTCTGTTGGCAGCGGTGGCCTCCACCCGCATGGTGCCCGTTTCGTTGTTTGCGGTGAGGAATTCGTTTATCTCTCTGCATCTGCGCCGCTGCTCCTCCGTGGCGGTCGGCTCGTTTGCGATTATCTCGCAGCTCTGCCGCAGCAGCCTCGGGATATCCGCCGACGCCGACTGATTATTCATCGTGTCGGGCGTGTTGCTGCCCGACATTGAGGCAAGATTCCTTGCGGGCATTATCTGCACCTGCGCCGGCTCGGCTTCGGCCTCCGGCTCAGGCTCGGGTTCTGGCTGCGGCTCCGGCTCGGGCGTCGGGGCGGGCAGAGGGTCGCTCCTGTCACGCTCATAGCTTGTGCCGCCGCTCTCGGCGTCCATCTGCCGTTTCTCCCGCTCGTCAGGCTCCTCGCCCACGGAATTCTTTCCGCTATTCATCCTGCTGAATTCGATAAGCTCCCGTCTGTATCTGTCCATGAGCCTCTCCAACTCTCGATTATCCATAGCACGACCTCCTGTTTAGTTTGCTACCAACAATATATTTTCGTTCAAACAAAAATGTTCCTCTTACAGAGAAAAAGTATTCCAAAGCCGCCGCATATATGATACAATGTATATATGACGGGCGGGCTTTGAAAAAATTCGTTTTTTTCTGTCACCTTTTGCCCTCCCGCATCGTGTATATAATGAAAGCGACAAAAGGAAAGCGGTGATGCCCTTGGAGGTTGTCAGACTCGACCCGCAGAGAGCGGAAAACGCGGTCAATGCCTACGGCGACTCCCTGCTCCGCCTGTGCTCGGTAATGCTGGGCAACAGAGAGGACGCTCTCGACGCCGTGCAGGAGACCTTTCTCAAGTACATGACCAAGTCCCCCGCCTTTAACGACTCGGAGCATGAGAAAGCATGGCTGTTCAGGGTCGCCTCAAACGAATGCAAGGATATGCTCAGAATGCGCAGGCACAGCAGCTTCCTGAGCCTTGACGATATCAGGGAACTGGGAGCCGAAAGTGAGGACGATGCGCAGGTCCTCGCCCTGCTCTGCTCGCTCGACGAGAAGTATCGGGCGGTGATCCAGCTGCATTACGTTGAGGGCTACAAAATTTACGAGCTTGCAGAGATACTCGGCATCACGCAGGCCGCCGTCAAGAAGCGGCTCCAGCGCGGCCGTGAGGCTCTGCGCTCGATGATGGAAAAGGAGGCGGAATGATGGACGATATTTTTGAAAAACTGCAAAGATCGCAGGACGGGATAAAGCTCTCGGACGACGAAAAAGAGCGGCTCATCTCTGCCTGCCGCACCGAGCCCGCAAAGCAAAAGAGATCGGCCCGCAAGCGCGTCATAGCGCTCTCCGCAGCCGCCGCGGCAATTGCGATAACGGCGCTTTTCGCCGTGCCGAATATGCTCCTCGCAGGCAGCAAAGGCTCCGACTCGGCCTCTCAGGAAAAGGGAGACGGTTTCTACTCGTATGACGAGAGCTTTAACGGGTATATCGGCAGCAATAAACAAGAGCAAGCCGCCGATGTGGCAACAGACATTTTGCATCAGTCTTACAGGACGATATACTACTTGATCCCTCAGCAATTCATCGACCTCGCGGACGAGGACGAATATGAACGCTGGTGCGGAAGCCAAAACACATACGACGGCATGGCGATAGTCGGCTTCGTGAAGCACTTCGGCATATCAAAGGAAGAATTCGACAAGGCAAACGGGCTGTACGCCGCCTCGCTCGCCGAGGAATACGGTGTCTCTCCCCTGCTGATGCCCGCCGACTACCCCGAGCAGGAGGACTACGAGGTCTTTAACTCCGATATCATCTACTCCGGCGACGACAAAAAGATCAACGCATACTACCGTGAAAAGGAATACCCCTATCAAAGCGAAGCGGAATTCGCCGTCTCGGGCAAAGGCTCTGACGCGGTCGAATTTCAAACTGAATAAAGAAAGGTGACAATTATGAAAAAGCTACTCGCGATCCTCGCCTGCCTACTCATTCTCTGCTCGTTCGCAGCCTGCGCGGCGGGAAGCAAGGCGGCACCCGGCAACGAGCTTTACGTCAATCAGGCGGCAGCGGAGGACGGCATATCCTACAGCTCGATAAAAGGCGACGGCATGAGCGAAGAGGTCTCTCAGGTCACTTCGGCCGACGGCGCTATCGAGGAGAAGATAGTCAAAACCGTTAATCTGACGGTGGAGACCAAGGAATACGAGCAGTATATCTCAGCCATCCGTTCGGACGTGGCTGCGTCGGGCGGATATGTCGAGACCTCCTCGCTCAACGACAGCTACTCGGGCAGAAACTCCCGCTATGCGAGCTTCGTTTTCAGAATTCCCGCCGATAAGCTCGACGAATTCCTGCAAAAGGCCGGCGAGAACGGCAAGATCACATTCCAGAAGGAGGATCAGCTCAACGTAACGCTCGAATATGTGGATATCCAGAGCCGAATCAAGGCCTACACCACCGAGCGCGACACTCTTCTTGAATTGCTCAAGAAGGCCGACGACCTCAAGGACGTTATCTCAGTGCAGGAGCGCCTCTCAGACGTCAATTATCAGATAGAGAATTATACCTCTCAGCTCAGGGTGCTTGAGAACAGGGTAAGCTACAGCACCGTGAGCCTTGACCTCTATGAGGTCGAGCGTGTGACCGAGGACGAGACCTCGCTCAGCGGCGAGATCAAAAACGCCCTTGCAGAGAATTGGAGTAACCTGAAACAGGGTATCCGCGATTTCATCGTGTGGTTCGTCGGCGGGCTGCCGATAATCATACCCGTCGCCGTGCTGATAGCAGTCGCGATCATCGTTCTGTGCAAGGTCATCAAAAAACGCAGGGCAAAGAAAAATATAGGCTGATAAACCGAATATTCGGCTCAACGCGGGCGGCTCAATACGGGCTGCCCGCAGTTTTTTAATAAATATTAGCACTCTCGGCCTGAGAGTGCTAATATTTACAAACAGTTAACAAACAGATAACAAAATATGCAATAACGGGGGATATAATATGGTCGTCAAATGAAGAAAGGCAATGATAAAGGAAGCGATACCAATGAATCGGATAAAGAATTCTCAAAGCGTTTCGGCCTCCGATTCGGCCGAAAACAAAAAATAAAATGAATCGGAAAATATAATTTTCGGAGGATTTTTATTATGTTTGAACTCAGACCTTATACCCGCAGGAATCACATGGCTAACTACAATCCGTTCCGTGAGATGGACGAATTTGAAAAGAATTTCTTCGCAGACCCGTTCTCAATGTTTGACACCGGTGCCATTGCGGAGTTCAAGACCGATATTACCGATAACGGCGACAGCTACCTGCTGGAGGCCGACCTGCCCGGATTCGACAAGAAGGATATCAAGCTCGACATCAACGGCGATTGGCTCACCATCAACGCCGAGCGTCACTCGGAGCATGAGGAAAAGGATAAGAAAGATAAGTACATCTGCTGCGAGCGTTCCTACGGCTCCTACAGCCGCCGCTTCAATGTATCGGGCGTCAAGACCGACGAGATAAAGGCGAAGTACGACAACGGCGTGCTGAAGCTGACCCTGCCCAAGAAGAGCGAGGAGCTCCCCGAATCCCATCACCTTGAAATCGAATAAAGCCCTGTATCAAAGAGGGGCAGCTTCGCGCTGCCTCTCTTTTTTTCACCGTTTCTTCTTCTGAGAATAAGCTGTAAATGGAGAATTCCAAGGAGGAATGGTATGAAATCAGATCTGACTTTAGATAGAATCCCCGTCGGTGAAGCGGTCACGGTCGCCTACCTCGGTGAGAGCGGCATACGCCGCAGGCTGACGGATATCGGGCTGGTGCGCGGTGCGGAGACGGTCTGCATAGGCGAAAGCCCGCTCGGCGACCCGAGGGCTTATCTCATCGACGGTGCGGTCATAGCCCTGCGCCGCCGTGACTGCTCGGCGATTAGCGTTATTCGGCAGGGTGATAACGGTGAAAACGGATAACACCCGCCCCGTTATTGCTCTTGCGGGCAACCCGAATGTGGGCAAGAGCACGGTATTCAACAGCCTGACGGGGCTGAGACAGCACACGGGCAACTGGTCGGGCAAGACCGTCGAAAACGCTTACGGCGGCGTTAAGCTCGGCGGCGCTGAATACACCGTCGCCGACCTGCCCGGAACATATTCGCTGACCCCGCACTCCGCCGAGGAGGAGGCCGCCCGTGATATGCTCTGCTTTTCTTCTCCGTACACCGTGACGGTCGTCTGCGACGCGGAACGAATTGAAAGAAGCATGGCTCTTGTGATGCAGGCGGCTGAAATATGCCCCAAAACCGTAGTATGCGTGAACCTCATGGACGAAGCGCGGCGCAACGGAGTTTCGCTCGATTTGGATATTATTTCCCGTCGGCTGGGGCTGCCCGTCGTCGGCGTTACCGCCCGAAAGCACCGAGGAGCAGAGCCGCTGAAAAAAGTATTGGCAAATCTCGATAAATATGAATTCTCACCCGTAAACATAAGATATCCCGAGCCTGTCGAGCAGGCAATTTCGCTCATAGAGCCTATCGTCACGACAAAGCAAAGCAGGTTCAACGCAAGGTGGCTCGCAGTGCGCCTGCTTGACTGCGACACCGCGCTGAAAGACGGGCTTAGCAAGTCGCTCGGCAACGAATTTTTTGACGACCCCGAGCTGCGGCTCGCTCTGGCGAGGGCAAAGGCTCTGCCGGGGCTGCGCGACCTCACGGGTGACGAGCTCGGCGACATGATAGCCGAGGGCACGGTTGCTACGGCGCACGATATCTGTATGGGAGCGGTTAAAAGGTCGAAAAGCCATTCGGAATTTGACCGCCGCCTCGATAAGCTCCTCACCGGCAGGCTGACCGCCTACCCCGCCATGCTGCTGATGCTCGCTCTCGTGCTCTGGCTCACCGTCAGCGCCGCAAACTACCCCTCCGCCCTGCTCTCCGAGCTGCTTTTCGGCTTTCAAGACAAACTGACGGCGCTGTTCGTTCGTCTGAACGCTCCCGAATGGCTGCACGGCTGCCTCGTGCTCGGGGCATATCGAGTGCTGGCGTGGGTGGTGTCGGTGATGCTGCCGCCCATGGCGATATTCTTCCCGCTTTTTACCCTGCTTGAGGATCTGGGCGTGCTGCCGAGGATAGCCTATAACCTTGACCGCCCCTTTGCCGCCTGCAACGCTTGCGGCAAACAGGCGCTGACAATGTGCATGGGCTTCGGCTGCAACGCCGTAGGCGTGACGGGCGGCAGGATAATCGACTCTCCGCGCGAACGCATCCTCGCCGTGCTGACAAACAATTTCGTTCCCTGCAACGGCAGATTCCCGACGCTTATAGCCCTCGCGGGCGCATTTTTCATCGGCACGGGAACGGCTTCAACGCTGCTCGGCTCACTCGCCGTGACGGCTGCCGTGGTGCTCGGGGTGCTGATGACCTTCGCCGCCACAAAGCTGCTCTCGGCGACCCTGCTTCGGGGCGCGGCCTCGGCATTCACGCTCGAGCTGCCGCCGTATCGTGCGCCGCAGGTCGGCAAGGTGATAATCCGCTCCGTGCTCGACCGCACCCTCTTTGTGCTCGGCAGGGCAGCCGCCGTCGCCGCACCCGCGGGGCTGGTCATCTGGGCGGCGGCAAACATCAATGTCGGCGGGGCTTCGCTGCTGGCGCACTTTGCCGAATTTCTCGACCCTATAGGGCGGGTAATGGGGCTTGACGGCGTGATACTCACCGCCTTTATTCTCGGCTTCCCCGCCAACGAAATAGTGCTGCCGATAATGATAATGGCTTACTCCGCCCTCGGCTCGCTGCCCGAGGTCGGCGGGGCGCAGGCGCTGCACGGGCTGCTGACCGCAAACGGCTGGACGGCAACGACGGCGGTGTGCGTAATGCTTTTCGCCCTCATGCACTGGCCGTGCTCGACAACGCTGCTGACAATTAAAAAAGAAACTCACAGCCTTAAATACACCCTCATCGCCGCCGCTCTGCCGACGGCCGCGGGGGCAATACTCTGCACGGCGGTCAACGCCGCAGCGAAACTTTTCGGCTGAGAGCCGCGCCGAGCCTGTCAAAGCTCGGCGCTTTTTAATAAAATTCTTGACCTCGCCGCTATTCTTTGGTATTATAAGATATTATAGTAAATGAAAAGTGGTGTGTTTCTTGAGCCGTGAAGGTAAATTAGGAAATAAGATCAAGGACATAGTCGGCATTGAGGGCAATACATGGGAATATATCCGCCCGATGGTCGGCTTCAACTGCGCCAACATAACTCTCGGCGGCGCCGGATACCCGATAAACCTCTATCACCAGCAGTTCCTGAATTTCGTTGAGGGCATGAGCACCAAGGTGACGGGCACGATAAGCATGATAAACGGCATTATCGACGCCTTCAGCGACGTTGCAATGGGCGTTATAACCGACAGAACCAAATCCAGATTCGGCCGCCACCGCAGGTATTTTATCATGGGCGCCCCGATATTCTTCATCGCTTACATAATGAAGTGGTCGTCCTTCGGCATATCGGGCACGGGTAACACAAGCGCCCTCTTTGCCTATTATCTGCTCACCGCCTTCCTCTACAGCACCGGCTTCACGATGATGAGCATCCCTCACACCGCCATGCTGCCGACCGTCGCGCCGAAATACTTTGAGCGCACCCAGTTTAAGATAGTCGAATACGCATTCAACTCCATCGGCCAATCACTTTCGTTCGTATTCATGGGCCTGATGCTCGGCGGCCTCGACATGAATAACCCCTCCCCCGCCGACAGAAGCAAATATATGTTCTGCGGCCTCGTGCTCGCGGTCTGGTTTCTCTGGTCGCCGATAGTCTGCTTCTTCTCCACCAAGGAGCCAAGCTCTCTTAACATGAAGAATAAGCCGATGGACTGGAGATATCTCATTGACGAATACGTTCAGGTCTTCCGCAACAAGGCTTTCCGTCAGTATTTCTTCATAAACCTTTTCAACGGCTTCGCCAAGAACTTTTATTCATACGCCGATCAGTTCTATATCAGGAGCATAGCGGACAGATACAACCGCTTCAACGTGCTGAATGTCGTTGCGGGTATCTCGGAATTCTCCGGCTCGCCCGTAAACTATCTGCTCGTCCGCTATATTGACAAGCGCGTGTGCGGCCTTTTCCTCTGCCCGTTCATGATAGCGGGTCTGCTGATAAACGGCTTCGTCACGCCCTCCACCCCGACGATATTCATTTATCTTGCGTCGATGCTCTATAACTTCGGCTTCTCGGGCCCCGGCTTCGTTATCACCAATATCCAGCCCGACGTGACCGACGTTGACGAGCTGATAACCGGCCGCCGCCGTGAGGGCGTCATCTCCACCTTCAGTTCCTTCGTCAACAAGACGATAAACAGCTTCATCACCGGCTTCCTCGGCTTCATCTTCAGCGCCTTCGGCTACAACCCGCAGAAGCCCGATTTCATCGACCAGAGCGCCAAGACGATATTCGGCATACGCCTGTTCGTCAGCTGGGTCCCCGCCGTCTGCTCGCTGATATCCATGCTGCTCATAGTCCTCTATAAGATGAACAAGCACGATCACGAGGTGATAAGGCAGGTCATCGAGCAGAAGCACGAGAGCGGCACCTGCACGATATCCGACAGCGACAAGAAACGGATCGAGCGCATCGCAGGCCACAATTGGGAAGATATGTGGATAGGCAAGAGCGCCGTTGAGCGCAAGATCGAGGAATTCGCAAACTGAGTCTCAAAGGAGAATTGACATTGGCAGTTTCAAAAGATAAGATAAGGAATTTTTGCATAATCGCTCATATCGATCACGGCAAATCGACCCTCGCCGACCGCCTGCTGGAGAAGACGAAATCCGTCGCTCTGCGTGATATGACGGCGCAGCTGCTCGATAAAATGGATCTTGAGCGTGAAAGAGGCATCACCATCAAGGCGCACGCCGTGAAGCTCAACTACACCGCCGATGACGGCGAAGAATATGTGCTCAACCTCATCGACACCCCGGGTCACGTTGACTTCAACTACGAGGTCTCCCGCTCGCTTGCCGCCTGCGAGGGCGCGGTGCTGATAATCGACGCCTCTCAGGGCGTTGAGGCTCAGACCCTTGCGAACACCTACCTCGCCCTCGACCACGACCTTGAGATAGTGCCCGTTATCAATAAAATAGACCTTCCCTCGGCCGACCCCGACAGAGTCGCCGCCGAGGTGGAGGACGTTATAGGCCTCGACTGCTCCGAGGCGCCGAGGATATCGGCAAAAACGGGTCAGAATGTCGAGCAGGTGCTTGAGCGGATAGTTAAAGATATCCCCGCCCCCAAGGCGGACGACTCTCTCCCCTGCCGCGCGCTGATATTCGACTCGGTCTATGACAGCTACAAGGGCGTTATCGTCTATGTCAGGGTCAAGGAGGGCAAGATAAAGCCCGGCGACACCCTCAGAATGATGGCGACGGGCGCGGAATTCACCGTTGTCGAGACGGGCTACATGAGAGCGACCGAGCCTGAGCCCTGCGCCGAGCTGACCGCGGGCGAGGTCGGCTACATCACCGCCTCAATAAAGACGGTCGGCGACGCACGCGTGGGCGACACGGTAACGACGGTCGAGAACCCCGCCTCAGAGCCGCTGCCCGGCTACCGCAAGGTGAATCCGATGGTATTCTGCGGCATTTACCCCGCCGACGGCGCGGATTATGAGAATCTGCGTGACGCGCTCGAGAAATTGCAGCTCAACGACGCCGCCCTCAGCTATGAGCCGGAGACCTCCGGCGCTCTGGGCTTCGGCTTCCGCTGCGGCTTCCTCGGCCTGCTTCACCTTGAGATAATCCAGGAGCGCCTTGAGAGGGAATACGATCTCGACCTTGTTACAACTGTGCCCAGCGTTATATACAAAATCAATCTTACGGACGGCACCACCGTCGAGATAGATAACCCGACCCATTACCCCGACCCCGCGACGATAGCCTCCTGCGAGGAGCCGTTCACCGACGCTCACATCTACTCCCCCGCCGAATATGTCGGCGCCATCATGGATCTCTGTCAGGACAGGCGCGGCGTGTTTAAGAATATGGATTACATCACCCCCGACAGGGTCGATATCCACTATGAGCTGCCGCTGAACGAGATAATCTACGACTTCTTTGATTCGCTCAAATCCCGCACGAGGGGCTACGCTTCGTTTGACTACGAGATCTGTGACTACCGCAAATCAAACCTTGTCAAGCTCGACGTGCTGCTCAACGGCGATATCGTGGACGCTCTCTCATTCATCATCCACTCAGACAAGGCGTATTCAAAGGCCCGCAAGATAGCCGAGAGGCTCAAGGACAACATCCCCCGCCAGATGTTTGAGATACCCATTCAGATAGGCATCGGCGGCAAGATAATCGCCCGCGAGACCGTTAAGGCGATGCGTAAGGACGTGCTCGCCAAGTGCTACGGCGGCGACATAACCCGCAAGAAGAAGCTGCTCGAGAAGCAGAAGGAGGGCAAGAAGCGTATGCGCCACTTCGGCACGGTCGAGGTGCCGCAGGAGGCATTCATGGCAGTCCTCAAGCTGGACGATAATGATTAATTAACAGTTGACATGCGGCAGCCGAAATACTATAATTAAGATAAAGGCAACACAAATAAAAAGGAGGAATTTTTAATGAAAAAAGTTCTCAGCATTTTACTTGCCTTGATCATCGCATTATCCGCATTCTCAATGGCTGCATTCGCCGCTGACGCACCCAAGACCAAGACCGAGGCTCTGCTTGACAAGCTCTACACCGCGACCGAGCTTCAGGTTTCCTTCACCCCCGACAAGAAGTTCGCATCAGACCTGCCCATGTCGGCAATGACTGTATACGCCAAGGGCAATGATATTGCCGTTGACACGAAGCTGGGCTTCCTGCCTGTCAGAGCCGTCAAGACCGGCGACGCCTGCTACGCCTACAGCCCCCTGCTCCCCTTTGCCTATCTCTCGATCGACTCAAAGGTCATCGACGGCATCATCGGCGACAAGGACATATGGGAATATGTGCATAAGACCGTTGACTCCGCCAGACTTCTGCTTGCCTATGTGAAGAGCTATGACGAGAAGATCGGCGACGAGACCTATCTTGTCGAGGAATTCAACGACAGAGAGCACGTCACCACCAAGTTCTATTATAAGGGCGATATGCTCAAGCTCATCAACGTCTATAACGACGCAGACAAGAGCACCCAGGTGACCACCATCAACGATTATTCCTTCACCGTTGACGCTGCCGTATTCAAGGCCCCCGCCGGCATAGATCTCACAAAGCTCCTCAAGCTTTTCGGCTTCATCAAGGGTCTGCCCCTCGCAGCATAATTGCATAAATACATATGCCGATGCAGCAGCCCGTTTTTCGCGTTTTAGAATAGCTTTAGAGACTTTATTTAATTGACTTTTTTCGTTGTATGGTATAATAATAATACAAGCAAACCACATCTTAATAATTATGGAGGAATTACAATGAAAAGAACGCTCAGCTTTTTGCTCGCACTCATCATCGCATTATCCGCATTCTCAATGGCTGCATTCGCCGCTGACGCACCCAAGAGCAAGACAGAAGCTCTGTTTGACAAGCTCTACACCGCAACCGAGCTTCAGGTGACCTTCACCCCGGACAAAAAGCTTGTCGGCAACCTGCCGATAACGACCCTGACGTTATATGCCAAGGGCAAGGATCTTGCAATTGACACCAAGCTGAAATTCTTTCCTGTCAGATTAGTTAAGACCGGCGACGCCTGCTACGCCTACTGCCCCTTTCTTCCCTTCGCTTACCTCTCAATTGATGCGAAAGTCGCTGACGGCATCGTCGGCAATATAGACGTGTGGGCATATATTCGTCAGACTGTTGACTCCGTCAGGCCCCTGCTCCCCTATATTAAGAGCTACGAGGAAAAGATCGGCGACGAGACATATCTTGTCGAGGAGCTCACCGACGGTGAGAGCGTTAACTTCAAGTTCTATTATAAGGGCGATATGCTCAAGCGCGTCAGCGTCTATAACGAATCCGACAAGACCACTCAGGTATTTGCCATTGACAACTATTCGTTTACCGTTGCCCCGCGCATATTCAAGGCTCCCTTCGGCATAGATCTCACAAAGCTCCTCAAGCTTTTCGGCGTCATTAAAGGCCTCCCCATCGCAGCATAATTACATAAAAATCACGGGCTGTTGCAGTGATGCAGCAGCCCGTTTTTTTACTCACTTTAAAATAATTTAAGAAAATTTATTTTATTGACAATTTTCTCGTTGTATAGTATAATAACATACGCAATCAATGCATAAATAAACATGGAGGAGTTACAATGAAAAGAACACTCAGCATTTTGCTCGCACTCATCATTGCATTATCCGCATTCTCAATGGCGGCATTCGCCGAAGAAGCCCCGCAGACTAAGACGGCGGCGCTTGTCGAAAAGGTCTGCAACGCCACCGAATTCTGCCTGTCCTTCTCAACGGAAGAGGAATCCGGCAACGGTCTCTCCGCCCCCGACTCAACGCTCTATGTCAAAGGAAGCGACTTTGTGCTTGACACCAAAATGAGATCTATTCCCATAAGAGCAACAAAGCTCGGCAATACGATTTATATGTGCATTTCCATTTTGCCGTTCTTGTATGTTTCTTTTAAATCGGATTTCTCCGATATCAGCGAAGAAACGAAAGATATGTGGACAAAGGTCAAAGACGACATTCTCGAAATTGGTGAAACATTTTCACTCTCAAAGAGCTATGAGGATAAGATCGGCAGCGAGACCTATTTTGTTGAGGAATTCAGCAACAATGCGGATATCACCGCAAAGTTTTATTATCTCGGCGAGGAGCTGAAGCTCGTAACGATTCAAAACGCCGCAAAGGGAACCAATCAGATCGTCAAAGTCAACAGCTATTCTTTCGAGGTCAATGAAAGACTCTTTAAAAAGCCGATCGGCGTCGACATCACAAAGCTGTTGGGATTCATCAATCCTCCTTTCACCACTATGTAATAAAAATCACGGGCTGTTGCAGTGATGCAGCAGCCCGTTTTTTTGCGCCGTCACACGGTTTTCATTTGCAGTTTGAGGTTATCGCTTATCATGGCGATAAACTCGCTGTTGGTCGGCTTGCCCCGCTCATTTTGTATCGTGTAGCCGAAGTATGAGCTGAGCACGTCAACGTCTCCTCTGTCCCACGCCACCTCTATGGCGTGGCGTATTGCCCTCTCCACTCGTGACGGCGTGGTTTTGAAAGTTTTGGCGACGGTCGGATAAAGCACCTTTGTGACCGAGCTTATCATCTCGTCGTTTTTGACCGAGAGGATTATCGCCTCGCGAAGATACTGATAGCCCCTGATATGCGCCGGCACGCCTATCTGATGCATTATCTGCGACACGACCACCTCAAGATCCTTCACTCCGCTGCTGTTGGCGTTTGCGTTGTGGATGCTCGAGAACTGCACTATCCTCTCAGCTAGCATAGCGGGGTTATAGGGCTTGAGGAAGTAGTAATCCGCCCCGCTCCTGAGCACCTCGCCCTCAAAGCGCTGATTATCCGCACTTGAGAGCACCATTACCATCGGGCGGCGCTCAAGCCGCATTGCGCCGAGCTCACGCAGCACCCCAAGCGCGTCAAGGCGTGACATGAAGCCGTCCATGAGCAGCACGTCGGGCACCTCGCCGCTCTTGAGCTTCTCCACTATCTGAGTGCCGTCCTTGATAACGGTGGATACCTCGCAGTTGTTTGAGCGCAGGATGCCCGCAAGCTCATGGAGCGTTTCGCTCCCGTCCTCGGTCAGCATAACTTTCAACATTTTCCTCATGATTTTTACCTCCGTATGTTTTAGTTCACTTGAATATTACCATAAATTGTAAAAATTGTCAACCATTTATTGACAATTATTTTTCGCAATTTTTGACATTTTTTTGCTTTCTGACGTTTTTGAGCGAGTATTCTTGACATTTATACGGACATAAAATATAATATTGATGTAAGCTGTGAAAGGAGCTGTCACAAAATGAAAAAAGCACTCAGTGTTATCGTTATCCTCTGCATAGTCCTTACTGCATTCGCCGCCTGCGCCCCGAAGCCGGAGAAAGCTATCCTCGGCACCTGGAAGGGTCAGGTCACTGTCCTCGGCGTATCCACCAATGTGGAATACACCTTTAACGAGAACGGCTCGGGAGTTATGACCACGGAGCTCGGAGTCGGCATCGCAATGAACTACACCATCACCGACACCGCCCTCACCGTCACCACCGACACGCCGCTGCTCCAGAAGTCATTCACCTACACCTACGCCTTTGACGGCGACACGCTCACCCTCACCGACGCAAACGGCTCGATGACTCTCACAAAGGACGCCGCAAAATAAAACTCAAAACATAATATCAAAAGGATCGAGGACTGTCGCCAATGCGGCAGTCCTCTTTTTTTGCTTTGGTTTACGATGCAAGCTTCATTTCTCCGCTTTCCAGTGATTCCAGAGTTTCTGTCATCTTTTGCGCGAATATGGCGTAGCCCTGCTCGGGGTTATTGACGAATACATGGGTCACTGCGCCCACGAGCATTGAATCCTGAATTATCGGGCTGCCGCTCATCCCCCTCAGAATGCCGCCCGTTTTTTCGAGCAGCTCCGGGTCGGTCACTTTGATTATCATATTCCTTACGGTTGAATCCGAGGAGGGATATATCTTGGTTATCTCTATATCATAGTATTCCGTCTTACCCTCCTCGACGGTGGCGACTATCTGCGCCTTGCCGAGCTTCACCTCGGATTCAAGCGCCACCGGCAGTTTCTGCTTGCCGCACGGCCGCTCAAGCTCGCCGTAAACACCCGTCTCCTGATTAACACGAAGGCTGCCCAAGGTGACATCGGAGAACACGCCGCACAGCTCCCCGGGGTTGCCTGCGCTGCTCTTATAGAAGCCGTTTACTTTTGCTCTGACCGCTTCGCCGCCGGAGAGGGGCATTATCGTGCCCGTATCCACATCGCAGACTCCGTGGCCGAGACCCGCGAAATACATCCCGTCGTCATCATAAAATGTGACGGTGCCTATGCCGGCTGAGCTGTCCCTGACCCAGATGCCCGCTCTGTATTTGCCGTCGACCGACATTATAGGTTGAAGCTTGACGGTGATTTTTTCGCCGTTTCTTTCAATCGTCAGGTCAAGCGGCTCCCCCTGCGAGCGCTCTATCGCCTCGGTGAGCTGCTGCGAATTATCGATAGGCGACGAACCGATTCGGGTTATGACATCCCCCGTCCTGATACCCGCCTGGGTGCCGGGCGAGGAATTGCCCGATTTGCTCGTTACCGCATCGACGTTGACGACTATCGCGCCTTTTGTATATAGCTTTATACCGAAGACTTCGCCGCCTATCGCAACATACTTTCGCTTGGCGTTATCTACCGTTATCTTTTTGATCGGGAATATTTTCAGGGCTTTTATCTCGGAGTTATATGCCGCGCCGCCCGCTGCGGGCGCGCCCGCCGACTCCGCCTGTCCTGAGCCGTTCACCGAGTAGATGCCGCCGATATCCTGCTCCGCGTGCGCCGCCGTGACGCTGTCCGGCAGGTAAACGCTGCCGTAGGCTATCATTGAGAATATCCCGACGCACAAAGCAAAAAATAAAACACTCAGAGTTTTAAAAAAACGCTTCAATATTTCACCTCCGTGTTCTCATTGAATTTGCCCCTCGTTTGCGGGGCACTAATAATTTGACCCGCAGCGGCGATAATACACGGCGGATAAATAAGCCGTAAAAAATTTTCAGCTTTTCAATTTATATACGCATGAAAAAAGCTCCCCGCATGAAGCGGAGAGCTTAATACTATAAGGTTACAATATTTAATTAAATTTTTAATTCTCGGCGGATGCGCGTCTGATATATCTCTTGAAGAATGCAACGCCGGGGCCGACAGCGTCAACGGGGATTCTTTCGTTGGTGCCGTGGGTGCATCTGAGCAGACCGATGGTGACCTTATAAGGAGCGTAGCGATAGATATTCTCGCAGATGGGCTCGTAGTTGCAGGCGTCGGTGCCGCCCATTACGAGGTAAGGCGCAACGATGTTGTCAGCGGATTCCTGCATGCAGAGCTCTTTGATTATATTAAACGCTCTCGAATCGGTCGGCGAGAATTTGGAGGCCTCTTTAGCCTTGGCAACATTTATCTCGATATCCTTATTGCGGCAAACCTTGCGAATATGATCCACAACATCCTGCACGGTGGTGCCGGGCATCTGTCTGAAGTTGACGGTGACGGTCGCCTTCTGCGGCAGCACGTTTGCGGCGGGGCTGCCCTGAGCCATGGTAACTCCGGTAGTGGTCCTGACAAGGCAGGCGGCGGGCGGTATCTGAGTCATAACGGCCTTGATAAGGGGCTTGAGATAAGGAATATTGCAGGTGATGAGCCTTGCGGGGTAGGAGCAGTTTCTGCCGAGTCCTGAGAAAAGCTGCTCAACGAACGGCAGCATCTCAGCCTTGAACTGATGATTCTCGATATCCTTGATGACATTGGCAAGCTCGCCGAGAGCCGAATGCTTCGGGGGCTGTGAAGAATGGCCGCCCTTTGCGCTGACGCTGATCTCAAGGTCGGTGTAGCCCTTTTCTGCTATGCCGACGCCGACAAGATCTTTATTCTCAAGGATGCCCTTGATATTGACGGGCAGTATTGCGCCGCCCTCGTCGATGATGCAGTCAAGGTGGATTCCTCTCTCCTTGAGTGTCTCCATCATATGCCTTGCGCCGCTGTCGCCCGAGGCAACGACCTCTTCATCCTGACCGAAGAGCAGATAAACGTCTCTCTCGGGGGTGAAGCCCTCCTCAAGCAGAGTCTCGACCGCTTCCATAACGCCGATGAGGTGATTCTTCATATCCAGAGCGCCTCTGCCCCAGATGAATTCGCCGTCGTTGTAGCCCTCAAAGGGAGGATGCTCCCAATCGCCCTCGGTGCCCTCCGAAATGGGGACGACATCCTGATGAGCAAGCAGAGCAATGGGGTCAAGGTCGCTTCTGGTGCCCTTCCAGCAATACATAAGGCTGGCTTCGCAAATAACTTCCTTGGTCAGGGTCTTATGAATAAGAGGGTAAGCCTCGTCAAGGAACTCGTGGAATTTGTCAAACTGAGTGAAATCCACCTTCTCCTTCTCGGGGTAGCTGATGGTGGGAATTGAGATTGCCTTGGAGAGGTTTCTCTGCGCTCTCTCAGCGTCAACATTCTCGGGGCTGAGAGTGCCGTAGTCCTTCTTCTCGGGCACGAAACGAGCCGCTCTGACGGCGTTGGCAGCCGCAGCAGCCGCTATAGCGCAGGGGATGGCGATACGGGCAAAGGTGCTCTTTTTCTTTTTCATATGATTAACCTTCTTTCGGAAAATACTTTACAAATAGGATTATATATCAAAGACGGAGTTTTTTCAATAGTTATTCCGCCTCTAATGTGTCTATTAATTCAAAAATTATGCTGTTGGAGAGCAAAAAGCCCTGCGGAGTGAGGCTGTAACGCTCACCGCCGACGGTCATAAGACCCTTTGAAGCGAAAAAAGCAGCTTTTTTATCGAATTCACGGGGCAGCATATGGCCGTAACGCTCGGCGAATCGCTCGCCGCTCAGCCCCTCTGTCAGGCGCAGAGCCAGCATTACGAATTCCTCCTCATCGCCGCCGTCGCCGTCGTTGACCGGCGGCTTGCCCTCGAGGAAATCGGCAATGCTGCGTTCATTATAGAAACGCTTGCCGCCGACGAAGGAATGCGCCGCCGCACCGACGCCGAGATATTCCTCACAGCGCCAATACTTAAGATTGTGGCGGCTCTCATATCCGGGGAGCGAGAAGTTGGAAATTTCGTACTGCAAAAAGCCGTTTTTCGCCGCCTCTGAGACGGTGAAAAGATATAATTCGGCGGTCTCGTCCTCATCGGGCAGATGAAGCTCGTTTCGGCGGGTGTAAAGGGGTGTACCTTGCTCTAACTTCAGCAGGTAAGCGCTCAGATGCTTTGCCCCGAGCCGCCTGCAAAACTCTATCGAACGCCCTACGCTCTCGGTGCTCTGCCCCGCAAGGCCGAGCATAAGGTCGAGCGAGATATTGTCTATGCCCGCGGCGTTGGCACGCTCAACAGCTCTTTCGGCGTCGTCGGCGCCAGCCCGCCTGCCGAGGAAGCGGCGCTCGGAATCGGAGGAACTCTGCAAACCCATTGATATACGGTCGATCCCGGCATCGGCAACGGCCCTGAAATCAAAATTCGAGCCCCTACCTCCCGTGTCGGACGGGTTGCATTCAAGGGTCATTTCGCAGCCGTCGGCAGCATTCACCGAGCCTAAAATGCGGCAGATATTCTCCGCCCCGAGCAGCGACGGAGTGCCCCCGCCGAAGTAAACGGTGTCAAATATCCTTGTCTCCGCACTTAAACGGCGGCACACCTCGGCGGTGTAATCCTCAATAACGCTGCCGTGCGGAGTGACAGAATAAAAGTCACAGTAAGGGCATTTCCCTTTACAGAACGGAATATGAATATACAGCCCTATCGGCTTCACTTTACCGACCTCCGCAACGGTTTTTTATCAGAAAAAGCTGATCTGAGTGGTCTTTGGCAGGGTCGAGAATGCCCCGCTCTCCTCAAGTGCGGCAATAATACTCTTGGGTGCACCCGAACGAAGCTGAACCTCCTCTATCGAGAGGAATTCGCCCTTGCCGTCGTTTCTCGCATCCTCAAGCCCCTGAGCGGCGGCGCCGCCGCAGCCCGAGAGAGCTGAGAAGGGCAGGCGTATCTTGCCGTCCTCAATTGTGTATTTATTCGCCGACGACTTGTAGATGTCTATCGGGAGCACCTCAATGCCCCTCGCAAGCATCTCGTTTATGACCTGGAGGGAGGTGAAGGTGCCCTCCTCCTTGGCGGTCGCCTGCTTGGTCTTAATCTTTTCGTCTATCTCTTTCATTTTTGCCTTGACGGCAGCTCTGCCCTGTAGGACGCTGACGGTGTCGATATCCTCACCGCGCACCGTCATATAGGTAGCGTAATACTCGAGTGGGCGATAGAGCTTATACCACGCAAGGCGCATTGCCGCTATAACATAGGCGGCGGCGTGAGCCTTGGGGAACATATATTTTATCTTCATGCACGAGTCGATATACCACTGCGGCACGTTGTGATCTATCATGGCTTTTTTGTGCTCGTCGGTCAGGAGCGAGGTGGATTTGCCCTTACGGACTATCTCCATTATCTTGAATGCCATGCCCGGCTCAAGCCCCTTATGTATCAGGTAGACCATGATGCTGTCACGGGTGCCTATGACCTCCGAAATGGTGCAGGTGCCGTTTTTGATAAGCTCCTGCGCGTTGCCTATCCAAACATCCGTGCCGTGAGAAAGGCCCGATATTTGTAGCATATCGGAGAAATTCTTGGGCTTTGACTCCATAAGCATCTGGCGCACGAACGGCGTACCAAGCTCCGGGAGCGAAAGAGTGCCCGTCTCACAGTCGATATCCTCGGGGGTCAGCCCGAGCGGCGCGGGAGAGGTCAGCAGCTCATAGAGCTTCGGGTCGCAGACGTCGGCATCCATGACCGAGATGCCCGTCATATCCTCAAGATGTTTATAAAGAGTCGGCACATCGTGGCCGAGGTTATCGAGTTTAAGTATCGTATCATGCAGTGAATGGAAGTCGAAGTGCGTAGTCCTGTGGACGGAATCCGCATCATCGGCGGGGTGCTGAATGGGCGTAAAATCCTCGGCGTCCATATCGTTCGGTACAACGACCATGCCGCCGGGGTGCTGACCCGTTGTCCTCTTGACGCCGACGCAGCCCATTGTGAGCCTATCCTGCTCGGCGCGGGAGAGATCAAGCCCCTTCTCCTCCATCCACTTCTTGACGAAGCCGTAGGCGGTCTTATCGGCGAGGGTGCCGATAGTGCCTGCCTTGAAAACGTGCTCCTTGCCGAAAAGCTCCTCGGTGTAGCGGTGGGCATAGAACTGATACTCGCCCGAGAAGTTGAGGTCGATATCGGGCTGCTTATCGCCGTTGAAGCCGAGGAAGGTCTCAAACGGGATATCGTGGCCGTCACGGTGCATCGGCTTGCCGCAATTCGGGCAATCCTTGGGCGGCATATCGAAGCCCGAGCCGTATTCGCCGTTGCGGAAGAATTCATAGTGCTTGCAGCTCTCGCATATATAGTGCGGTGCGAGCGGGTTGACCTCTGAAATGCCTGCAGCAAAGGCGACGAAGGACGAGCCGACCGAGCCTCTGGAGCCGACATAGTAGCCGTGATCCATTGAATTCCACACGAGCTTCTGAGCGATGATATAGAGGACCGCGAAACCGTTTTTGATTATCGAGTCAAGCTCCTTATCGAGCCTCGCCTTGACATACTCGGGGATCGGGTCGCCGTAATAATCCTTGATGCGCTCGTAGCAGATGCGGCGCAGCTCCTCATCCGAGCCTTCGATCTTCGGCGGGTATGTGCCCTTGGGTATGGGCAAAATCTCCTCGCACATATCGGCAATGAGATTGGGATTGGTTATGACAACTTCCTTTGCCTTCTCCTCGCCGAGATATGCGAATTCTTTAAGCATATCGTTTGTGGTCCTAAAGTAGAGCGGCGCCTGCTCGGCGGCATCGCTGAAGCCCTGACCAGTCATAAGAATTTCTCTGAACACCTTATCGCTCTCGTCGATGAAATGAACGTCGCCCGTTGCGACGACGGGGATACCGAGCTTGTCCGCCAGCCTGATTATATGGCGGTTTATCTCGTTAAGCTCCTCCTCGGAGGAAAGAGTGCCCTTGCGGAGCATGAAAGCGTTGTTGCCGTTCGGCTGAATCTCGAGGTAATCATACATCGAGGCTATCCGCAGCAGCTCCTCCTCGGATTTGCCCGAAAGCACCGCGCGGTAGAGCTGACCCGCTTCGCAGGCGCTGCCGATGAGCAGACCCTCTCTGTGAGAAAGCAGCTCACTCTTCGGCACTCTCGGATGGCGGTAATAATACTCAAGATTTGATTTCGTTATCAGCTGATAAAGGTGTTTAAGGCCAACTTTATTCTTTGCAAGGATTATAATATGGTATGTCGGCAGCCTGCGGGGGTCGACGGGGATAAGCTCGTTTATCTGCGACACTCGCTCAACGCCCTTTTCGGCGGTGAGAGCCAGCAGCTTTTCAAATATCGCGGCGAGCGCGCCCGCATCCTCATCCGCCCTGTGGTGGTCGAATTTCGGGAGCTTGAAATGATTTGATATCGTATCGAGCTTATAATTCTTTATGCCCGAGATGAGGCTCTGCGCCAGCACGAGGGTGTCGATATGTGAGTAGTTATACTCAATGCCGTTTCTCTCGCAGGCGGAGCGGATGACCTCGGTATCGAAGCTCGCATTGTGCGCCACAAGCACGCTGCCCTCGCCGCAGAATTCAAAGAATTTGCGCACCGCCTCGCCCTCCTTGGGGGCGCCGGCGACCATTGAATCGGTGATGCCCGTCAGCTCGACGATATTCTGCGGGATGGGTCTCTCAGGGTCAACGAAGGTCTGGAAGCGGGATTTCTCCGCGCCGTCGACATACTTGACCGCGCCTATCTCCGTCAGGCGGTCAACGCCCGTGCGAAGCCCGGTCGTCTCAACGTCAAAAATTATAAATGTGCCGTCAAGGGGCATATCAGAGCTGCCGCTGAACGCCTTGACCGAGTCGTCGACAAAGTAGCCCTCCATGCCGTAGATTATCTTGATATCCGAGCCTTTTGCGGCGGCGGCAGCCTCGGGGAACGCCTGCACAACGCCGTGGTCGGTTATGGCGACGGCTCTGTGACCCCATTTTATCGCCCGCTCGACGAGTTTCTTGGCGGGGGTCATGCCGTCCATGGCGGACATATTGGTATGCATATGCAGCTCAACGCGCTTCTCGGGGGCGTCGTCGCCGACCTCGATGCGGTCGATAAGCATAACGGAATTCGCCTTAATGCAGTATGATTTGATATAATCGTCATACTCCACATGGCCTCTGAGCATGACGCAAACCCCGTCCGAGATATTTTTGACCAGCGTTTCGCAATTTTGCGACGTCTCGAATATCTTGACGGTGAAGGAATTGGTCTTATCGGTTATGTTGAATGTGATTATCTTACGCTTGCCGTCACGGGTGTCACGGATTTGCAGGGCAAATACGCTGCCCCACACGGTGACGTTACCGTCCTCAATGGACACGCCCTTGAGCGCCACGGGCTTCGACTTAATCCTGCTGCCGAATATCACCTTGGCATTCGTCAGGGATATCGGCAGATCGTCATACTCCTGCTTCGGCTTCTTGCGCTCGGGCGGGGATTCCTTGGGTATCTCGATATTCACGTTTTTGCTCTGCATCTCGACATACTCCGGCGAGTCGATGGTGACCGCCGTTTTACCCGAATCTATACTGACCTTTACCCGCTTGTCAAAGGTCTCGGAGATAAATCTCTCGAGGAATTCGGGGGTTTTGGCGTCGATAAGCAACTGAGCGCCGTCGGGGACGGTCAGAGAAACCGACCCGTCGGCAAAGCCGAACTTAGCCGAGTCAAGGAAGCCGTTGGCGGCAGCGATATTCTCTTTGACAGCTCTGATGAGCAACGGGGCGCAGTCCTGCGACAGCTCAAGCCCTGTATAGACGGGGCTGAGGGTCACTTTCCTTATCCCGAAATATTCGCGCACGGCCTTTTGCGCGTCCAAAATGAGCCTGTCCGCTATCAGGCGGTCAAACTTCACCGACGCCGACAGAGAGAGCGCCCCGTCGTCAAAAGTAATACGCAGTATCTCGCCGCCCGAGAGAGCTTCACTCAGCTCGCCATTCAGGCAGGGAGCTATGAAATTCAGAATATCGTTGTTTCTCATCACATTCTCCGTAAATAAAAGGCAGATCGCTCTGCCTTATAAATTATCTATCTCTTTCATCAGGCGGTCGACCGCCTCGGTCTCGGGGACCTTACAGATTATCTCGCCTTTTTTAAATATAAGAGCGCAGCCGTCGCCGCCGGCTATGCCTATATCGGCTTCACGAGCCTCGCCCGGCCCATTGACGGCGCAGCCCATGACTGCGACCTTGATCGGCTTCTTGCAGCCCGCGAGCCGCTGCTCAACCTCGCTTGCAAGGGCGATAAGGTCTATTTTAGTTCGCCCGCAGGTGGGGCAGGAAACTATATCGGGGCAATCGGTCTTAAGCCCGACCGCCTTTAATATATCGTTCGCCGCCTTGACCTCGAGGACGGGGTCGGCGGTCATGGAAACTCTTATCGTGTCGCCGATGCCGTGCAGCAGCAGTGAACCGATGCCCGCGGCGGATTTGACGAGTGCCATATTGTGAGTGCCCGCCTCGGTAACGCCGAGATGCAGCGGATAATCGCATCTCTCACAGGCAAGCTCATACGCGCGCACCATCATCGGCACGTTTGAGGATTTTATCGAAATAACGATATCGTCAAAATCGCATTCCTCAAGCATTGCGGCGTGGCGCATTGCGCTCTCAACGAGCGCCTCGGGGGTCGGTGAGCCGTATTCGGCGAGAAGCTCCTTCTCGAGCGAGCCGGAATTCACGCCTATCCTGATAGGCACACCCGCCGCTTTGCAGGCATCCGCCACGGCCTTGACCCGCTCCTTTGAGCCGATATTGCCGGGGTTTATTCTTATCTTATCGACCCCTGCCGCAACGCATTCGAGCGCGAGGCGGTAGTCGAAGTGGATATCGGCAACAACGGGCACGCTGAGGCTCTCCTTGAGCTTCTCAATGAGCTTCACCGCCTGCATACCGGGCACGGCGGCTCTGATTATCTCGCAGCCCGCCTTCTCAAGCTCAACGGCCTGACGGACGCTGCCCTCGATATCGGAGGCGGGGCGATTGAGCATCGACTGCACGGTTATCTTGGCGTCGCCGCCGATATATATATTGCCGACCTTGATTTTTTTAGTTTTTCTTCTTTCCATAAAGGCTCATCCTTTGATTAGCTTCATAATATCGCTGAAGCAGATAACGACCATGAGCACCATCAGCAGAGCGAAGCCGACTGCGTGCACCCAGCCCTCATACTTCCTAGGCACAGGCTTCTTAGCTATCATCTCGATGAAGATGAAGAGCAACCTGCCGCCGTCGAGCGCCGGAAGCGGGAGCAGATTGAATATGCCTATATTGACGGCGATGAGCGCCATTAACAGAAACACAGTGGAATAATCGGTCGCCGCCTGCCCCTCCTGCACCGCCTCCGCAATGTAGGAGACCGTGCCTATCGGGCCGGAGAGATCGCTCAGACCATAGCGCCCCGTCACAAGATCAAGCAGGCTGAGCCAGACCATGCGGGAGAGCGAGACGGATTCGAGCACCGTATTCTTGGCGACGGAAGCAAAGCCCGGCTTCACACCGACAATCGTGAAATCGTAGATTATCGTCAGCATTTCTTTGCCGTCAATATTTTTCTTAACGGTGTCGAATTTGACGCCGTTGAGCTCCACCTTTTTGCCGTCACGCTTGACTACGAAATCGTAAACGCCGTCGTCGCTCCTCGACATAAGGAAGCCGACATCCATATCGGAGTAGACCTTCCTGCCGTCTATCTCAAGTATCCTGTCCTTGGCCTGCAAGCCGTATTGAGAGCTGACGGCATTCTCGGCAAAGTAATTGACCACGGGGGTGCCGACAAATTCGGAGGTTGAGAGCATTATCGCAACGATGATAACGCCCATGAGCAGATTTATAAGGCCGCCTGCGGCAACGATTATGAAGCGCTGCCACGCGGGCTTGTTGCAGAATGCGTTTTCGTTTTCGCTGTCCTCATCCTCGCCCTCCATGCTGACGAAGCCGCCTATCGGGAAGAGCCTGAGGGCATATTTTGTCTCGCCCTTTTTGAATTTGAACAGCGTCGGGCCCATGCCCATGGCAAATTCATTGACCTTGACCTTGAATATCTTGGCAAAGGTAAAATGCCCCAACTCGTGAAAGAATATCAGCAGCCCGAAGAACAGCACGGCGATAAGTATCGGCCACGCCTTGCCCCATATCTGAGCCGCCGACATCAAAGCTAAACCTTTCATATATACAACCTCTCAGTCTCTCTGCGAACGAGGGAATCCGTCTCAAAGACATCGGCAAGAGTGTGACCGCCCTCGGGGAAGCTCATGCCGAGCGAATTCTCCACCGCGCGGGGAATATCGAGGAAGCCTATCCTGCCCTGGCGGAAAAGCTCGTTTGCCTTCTCATTGGCGGCATTCGCCGCCGCAGGATACAGCCCGCCCATCTCAAAAGCTCTCTTGCATAAGTTTATGCAGGAAAACGTTTCATAATCCGGCTTTTCAAAGGTCAGCGAGCCGAATTCCTCAAGCGAAAGCTGCCTTACGGGGCTGACGAAGCGGTCGGGGTAGGTCAGCGCATATTGGATAGGTATACGCATATCGGGCACTCCGAGCTGAGCTATGACGGAGTTATCGACGAATTCGACGAGCGAATGCACCACGCTCTGGCGGTGGACGAGGATATCAATATTCTCCGCCTTGACGCCGAAGAGCCACGCAGCCTCGATAAGCTCCAGCCCTTTATTCATCATTGTAGCGGAGTCGATGGTTATTTTTGCGCCCATGCTCCAATTAGGGTGGCGAAGCGCCTGCTCCGGGGTGACCTTCTCAAGCTCCGCACGGCTCCTGCCGAAGAACGGGCCGCCAGAGGCGGTCAGAATAAGGCGCTTTATCTGCCGCTTGTCACGGCAGCCCTGCATGGACTGGAATATTGCCGAATGCTCGCTGTCGACGGGGAGAATCGACACTCCCCTGCTCTCGGCGGCGTCGGTCACGAGCCTGCCGCCCGCAACGAGCGACTCCTTGTTGGCGAGAGCCAAAGTGCTGCCCGCCTCTATCGCTCTGAGGGTCGGCTCAAGGCCGGCTATGCCGACTATGCTGTTAAGCACTGTATCCGCACCGCAGGCGGCGCACTCGGCGACGCCCTCCCTGCCGGCGAGGATGCGTGTCGAGGTGTCGGCAACCTTTATTTTAAGCTCCGCGGCAGCCCTTTCATCCGCAACGGCCGCCATGCGGGGTGAGAATTCTCTGATCTGCCCCTCCAGAATATCCGTCCTCACATTTGAAGTCAGCGCAACTATCTCAAAGTCCTGAAGCCTTGCGACTTCAAGCGCCTGAACGCCTATTGAGCCTGTTGAGCCGAGAACGGCAAGGGTCTTAGTCATTGTATATCTCCTTTGATAATCGCAGTTACTTTATTTGTTTGCGAACGCCGCCGCAACCTCCACTATGAGATAGAGCGAGGGCATGGTGAAAAGGAAGCTGTCCACACGGTCAAGCACTCCGCCGTGACCCGGGAAGAGAGTGCCGAAATCCTTCTCGCCGAAATTCCTCTTAATAACAGAGGCGGAGAGGTCGCCGCACATACCGAGCACGCATAGCACCACAGTTGCGATAATGACCTGCCACAGCTTGATGGTGTCGAGCGTGAAGAAGAAGTGCTTGCAGATAAGGAAAGTGACCGCGGCAAACACCGTAGTGCCCACAACACCCGCAACGGCGCCCTCTATGGACTTCTTGGGGCTAATCTTGGGCGAGAGCTTGTGCTTGCCGAATTTGCTGCCGATGAAGTAGGCGAAGGTGTCGCTGAGCCACGCGCAATACATGGCGCAAAGGAGCATAAACACCGCCTGTGAACGCTGGAACAGCTGCGGATTCTCATCGCACAGCAGCGGGAGCTGAATAAGAGTGGTCAGCGAAGCGGGCACGGCGAGCGAAGTGAAGAGCGCCAGCGCAACGTGCTCAAACCGCGTGATATCATAGAATTTCAGCATTATCAGTAGCAAGACAATGATATATATGATGAGGATTGATGATTTGGGTATGATGAGATATCTCTCAAGGTCAAAGGCGATGAACGGCGAATATGCCGCAGCAAACAGCATCGTGACCGCCATGACGACCTTATTCTTGCACTTTGAGACGGTGATGACCTCGTGGACGGCTATTGCGGAGAGCACGGCTATTATAAAGCTGATATATCTGGCATAGCCGAAACCGATAGCAACAAGGCTGCCGATGGCAAAGAGAGCGGCCGTAACGCCTGTGATTATTCTTGTTTTCATGTTTTTCACGCTCGATTCAGATTATTCTTAAATACCGCCGAAGCGCCTGCTGCGCTTGCAGTAATCTATAATTGCCTTATCAAGGTCGTCGGGGGTGAAATCCGGCCAAAGAATATCCGAAAACCAGAATTCAGAGTAAGCCGCCTGCCAGATAAGGAAATTTGAAAGACGATATTCGCCGCTCGGCCTGATTATCAGATCGGGGTCGGGCAGCCCTGCCGTAAGCAGATTATCGCTTATTGATTTCTCGGTTATATCCTGCGCTTTCAGCTCGCCCGCTTCGACTTTCGCAGCAAGACGCCTGACCGCGCTGACTATTTCGTTACGCCCGCCGTAATTGACGGCAATGTTGACGGTGATTTTGTTTTTATCTGCCGAGTTTCTCTCGAGCAGCTCTATCATGCCGACGATATCCTCGGGCAGGCCCTCACGCTCGCCGATATATCGTATTCGCATTCCTTTCTGTTCATTCTCATCCTCACGCTCGTTGGCTTCGTCGAGATAATCTCTGAACAGATCCATTATAGAGGCGACCTCCTGAGCGGGGCGCTTCCAATTCTCGGTGGAGAATGCGTAAAAGGTCACGCATTCTATGCCAAGCTCCGCCGCATAGTCGCAGATGCGCCTGAAGGTGTTGGCGCCCGCCTTGTGGCCCTCGCTGCGGGGCAGGCCTCTCTTTTTTGCCCAGCGACCGTTGCCGTCCATTATGATGCCGATGTGGCGGGGCAGCTCGATCTTTGCGAGCAGTTCTTTATCCATAGCTGTCTCCTTTGATAAGGGATGATGATATTCATCATCGGCTGCTGTAATTCGGCGCAGCGGAGGTAATTCTCCGCCGCACCGCTGAATTGCGATCAGATCGCCATTATCTCTTTCTCTTTTTCGTCGGCGAGCTTATCAATATTTTTGATATATTTATCGGTCAGATCCTGGAGCTTCTTCTCCGCTATCTTGAGGTCATCCTCGGTTATCTCGGAGGCCTTCTCCATCTTCTTGACCTTATCTATGCCGTCGCGTCTGATGGAGCGAACGGCTATCCTTGAATCCTCCGCCAGCTTCTTGACATCCTTGCAAAGCTCCTTGCGGCGCTCCTCGGTGAGCTGCGGGAAAACAAGGCGGATTATCCTGCCGTCATTCTGCGGGTTGATGCCGATATCGGAGGCCTGGATCGCCTTCTCGATGGGGTGTAGGGTGGAAACATCCCAAGGCTGGATGGTGAGTATCCTCGCCTCGGCAACGGAGACGGCCGCCATCTGATTGATGGGGGTGGGGGTGCCGTAATAATCGACCTTGATCTTATCGAGCACGGCGCTGTTGGCTCTGCCCGCTCTTATTGAAGCGAATTCAGCGCTGAGCACGCTGACGGTCTTACCCATTTTTTCCTCGACCATTGCAAAAACTTTTTCCATTTAATTAGCCCTCCTTAACTAATGTACCCACATTTTCGCCCAGCACCGCTCTGATTATGTTTTCGGGGTCGCTGAGGTTGAAAACGAGGATGGGGATATTATTGTCACGGCAAAGAGACGCTGCCGTTGAATCCATGACTTTGAGATCCTTCTCAAGCATTTCGCTGTGGGTAACAACGTCGTATTTGACGGCGTCGGGGTATTTATTGGGGTCCTTGTCAAACACACCGTCCACATTGGTGGCTTTGAGAATGACGTTTGCCTTTATCTCGGCCGCTCTGAGCGCAGCGCAGGTGTCGGTCGAGAAGAAGGGGTTGCCCGTTCCGCTCGCAAAGATGACCACTCTGCCTTTCTCAAGGTGGCGGACGGCTCTGTTGCGGATGTATGTCTCGGCTATCTGGCGCATCTCAATGGCGCTCTGCACCCTGACCGTCACGCCGAGCTGCTCGAGAGAATCGGCAAGGGCAAGGGAATTCATGACTGTAGCGAGCATACCGATATGGTCGGCACGGGTCCTATCCATATTGCCGCCGGAGCGCCCTCTCCAGAAGTTGCCGCCGCCGACAACGAGGCCGACCTCGACGCCCATTTCATTGAGTTTCTTGACTGCGGAGCAGACCGCACCGATGGTGTCGAAGTCAAAGCCGTGGCCTTTATCGCCGGCGAGCACCTCGCCGCTGAGCTTGAGCAGGATTCTTTTATAAATCGGTTGCACAAAAACACCGCCTTTAAAAATTATAAATTTTCAGTATATATTTTACTTTATTTTGGCGCGGGTGTAAAGCGTTATTTTGCAAATTAACGATTTTTTTACTTTTAATTTATCCCCGCTGCCCTAAATCGCAAAAAAACTTGCCAAGACGGAATTTTTGATATATACTGTAGTAGTATAACTTTCACGAACGGAGAGCTGAAATGAAAGAACTGATTCTCAGAAACACCCCTGACATTGCCGACGCCTTTGAAATGCGCGAATGCGACAGCGTCAACGGCTCCGATCATTATGAGGTGTTTTGCGAAAACGATAAAATAGTTATCTGCGGCAACTGCAAGATAAGTCAAGCAATGGGCTACTATGCCTATCTCAGAAAATATTGCGGAGTCAATCTCTCCCGCTGCGGCAACAGGCGCATCAACGTCTCAAGCGCTCCCCTTTTCGACGGTAAAATTCAAAAGACCGTGAAGCAAAAAAAGCGCGCCTGCATGAGCTATGAAGCCCTCGGCTACTCATGCGCCTTCTGGCAGTGGGAGGATTGGGAGCGTGAGATAGACTTCATGGCGATGAACGGCGTCAATCTGCCGCTGAGCGTCGTGGGCAGCGAGGCCGTGTGGTATTACACGATGAGGAGCCTCACCTACAGCGAGACCGGCGCGCTTGAGTATCTCTCCGGTCCCGCCTTTTGGCCGTGGCAGTTGACTGGCTGCCTTGCGGGCTATTTCAGCCTGACGGACGTTAAATATATCGAGAGCCGCCTTGAGCTTGGCAAAAAGATCATCGAGCGTGAGCTGGAGCTCGGCATGACGCCGGTGCAGCAGGCTTTTGCGGGCTATGTGCCGCAGTCGATAACCAAATTATTCGGCAGCGCAAAGCTCCGCATGGTGCCGTCGTGGCGCAACTTCCCGTTTTCGTTCAGACTTGAGCCGACCGACCCCGTATTCAAGAAGCTCGCATTCGCTTTTCTCGAGAAACAGCGTCAGCTTTTCGGCGCCCATCACTACTATGCCTGCGACCTCTTCAACGAGACCGAGCCGCTGCCTAAGAACATCAAGAACGACAGGCTTTGGAAGATAGGCAGAGCCTTTGACACCATACTCAAGGATTTCGACCCCGAATCTGTTTGGGTCATGCGAAGCAGCTCCGTCAGGGAGCAGGTCGTCAGATCCGTGCCCCACGGCAGACTGCTCATAATCGACTCCGATTCCTCTATGCATGGCGAGACCGAGGAATTTTGGGGGCATGATTTCATTCTCGGCACAGTCCACAGCCACGGTGACAGGAATTCGCTGCACGGCGATATCCGCGCCCTCGCCGCAAACCCGTATTCGCTTGTGAACGCCGAGAATTGCTGCGGCACGGGCATCTTCACCGAGGGACTTAATCAAAACCCGCTTTACTACGACCTTGCCTTTGAGATGCTGACCGAGAGCGAAGCGATCGACCTTGACAAATGGCTCGCCGACTACGCCTATCGCCGCTACGGCAGCCGTGAGAAATGCCTTGCCGACGCCGCCGCCCTGCTTGCTGAGAGCTGCTACGGCGCAAGCCCGGACGGCAAAGAGCCCGGCTCGGTGATATGCGCAAGGCCCGCCACCGACCTTAGGCATTCCGCCCCCGGCGACACGCTCGAGCCTTATTACAGCAACAAAACTCTCTTTGCCGCCGCCGAAGCGCTGCTCGGCTCATCAAACGCGTCAAAGGACGGCTATGTATACGACGTTTGCGACATAACAAGGCAGGTGCTCAGCAATCACGCCGCCGCCCTTTACAGACGGGCGATGTACGGCTTCAACAATAAGGACGTCAACGCCTTTGAACGCTCGTCAAACAGCTTCCTCAAGGTATGCTGCGAGCTGGACGAGCTGCTCCAGACAGTGCCCGAGCTGACGCTGCACGAGCATCTTAAAGAAGCCTCCGTTGCCGCTGTCAGCGACAAGGATAAGCAAAATTTTGAGCTGAATCTGCTCACTCAGATAACCCTTTGGGGGCCGATAAACAGCACCGTCAACTATGACTACGCCTGCAAGGAATGGGGCGGGCTCATAGGCACATATTATGTCAAGCGCTGGCAGAGCTTCTTTGAGCGCCTTGCCTATGAATTCCCGAGGCGCGGCTCAAGATTCTCCACCACCACCCGCAAGCAGGTTGACGAGCGCAACATCTACCGCGGCAGTCAGTTCTATAAAAACTATGCGGATTTCGAGAAAAAATGGCTCTCAACGACCAATCCCGAGCCGCCGACCGACGCCGACACCTTAAAGCTCGCCGCCGAGCTGCTCGCAAAATACAAAAAGGCAATATTTGAAGAATAATAAGCCAAAGACAAGGCACCGTGTTCATGCACGGTGCTTTTTTGTATGCAGAAAGAGCCCCCTGCCGAGGCAGGGGGCTCAGAAACTGTGGAATCGGGATTATTCGTACTCGATATGGCCGGTCTCCTGATTGATAACGCCGATGACTATTGAATGGTCGCTGATGAGCGAGACATCCGTAGCATTGATGTAGTTATCCTTCTTGATGTTGGCGGCCTTGAATCTGTAAGACATGTAGGTGTCGCCCTTCTTGCTCCAGCGAGTTATCTGGAGAGATTCATCAGAAGCGATGGAGACGTCGGTGGCGTTAACGAGCGAGTCGCCGTTAAGATCGCCGTAGATAATGATGTAGAAGGTCTCAACAAGCTCGTTGGTGACGTTATCATAAACCTCAACCTTAGTGCCGGTGCCGGTGTAGTTCGAGGTGCCGGGGTTGCCGGCGGTGATCTCGATCCTGCCGTCGCCGAGAACGTCGATGAACTGATCACGAAGCACTTCCTCGGTCAGCCTGGTCTTGAGGCCGTAGATGAACCACTCGCTGAAATCGCCCTCAGTAGCGGGATATACTCTGTCGGGAGTTACGCTGTTATCGGCGAGCTTCTCGATAGCGCCGTCTCTCTCAACGATAGTGGTCGAACCTGCCTTCGGGACAAGCTTGACAACTATTCTCTTGAAGGTGGCGTAGATCTTGAGGTCGTGAGCGGGCATCGTGATGCCGGGCTCAACAGCGTTGCCGTCCTCGTCGACCCAGCCGGTGAATACGAAGTAATCGATCGACGGATCTGCGGGGAACTCAACAGTGCTGCCGTAGGGGACGTTCTCCTTCTCATCATAGGTGAATTTCGGAGTGCTTGCGGTGATATCAGTGTGCGGGTCAACCATGTAGCTGTAGAAGGTCACGGTATACTGTGAAGCCTCCCAAACCGCTACGAAGTCAGCGCCGTCGGTGCCGATATTGCCGAAATCGGTGATAACGGTATCGGGAGCGGCGGGATCGGCCCAGCCCTTGAACTCATAGCCCTCTCTGGTGGGCTCGGTCTCGGGAGCGGTTATCTTCTCACCGTAAGGAACATTCACGGTCTCGCTCTTCTCGCCGTTCGGGAATGCGCCCTCGCCGGCGTCGAAGTTTGCGGGATATTTATTCTTTGACCACTTAGCGGTAACGGTCACATCGTTTGCGGGCATAACCGCGGGAAGCTGCGGATCCCAACCGTCGAAGCTGTAGCCTTCCTTGGTGGGCGGCGTAACAGCGTTTATGGTCTGGCCGTAGTAAACATCCTCTGAATGATACTCTTCGCCATCATTGATGTAGGTGAGCTTATACTGATTTCTGCTCAGATACGCCTTAAGAACGAGAGTGGGATCAACACTGATAACGCCTGAGAGCGTGCTCTTGGCGGTATCAAGAGTGAAGCCGGTGGGTACGGTGACCTTTGGAGCTCTTATCTCGCCGACAACGCCGTCATTGAATTCAAATACGGAGGTCGGGGTGGTGGGATAAGTGCCGTCGGTGCCCATCTCGTATACCTCAAGGGTATAGCCGATATCGGTATTGGGCTGCCACTCTGCAGTGAACTCAAGATCCCTTGCGGGCATTACTCCGTAATCGGAAGGCTTCTTGCCGTCGGCGTCTTTCCAACCGAGGAACAGATAGCCGACCTTTGACGGATTGGCGGGAACGGGGATCGCATCGCCGAAGTCGACTGCGTCGTATTCCGTCTTGTCTTCGCCGTCAATATAAGTTACCTTATAGGTGTTCTTGGTGAACACAGCGTAAACGGTAAGATTCTCGGTAAGAGTTGCGGGGATGGTAACTTCGTCTGCGCCGTCGGGAGTTGCCGCCCAGTGTGAGAAGGTGTAGCCTTCCTTAACGGGATCGGCGGGAGCGGTAACGGGTGCCTCATAATAGTAGCTCTCGGTATTGGAAACACCGTCAACTACGGTAGTGAGGGCATACTCGTTACGGCTGTAGTAAACAGCAAACTCAGTGCCGTAGGGAAGTATGGTGGTGGTGAGGACCGACTTCTCAGTGTCAACGGTGAAGTGCTCAATGGCCTCAGGAGTAATGGTAACTTCAGTGCCGTTGATAGCCTCACCCATCTGAGTCCTGCTCGGAGTGTCGGGATAATTGCCGTCAACATCCATCATGTAGACCTTGACAAGATAGCTGACATTGGCAGCCTTCCAGACTGCGATGAAGTCCTTACCCTCGATGCTGTCCATGATGCCGAGATCGTCAAGAACGGTCTCGCCGTCAAGCGACCAGCCTTCAAAGGTGTAACCGACCTTAGTGGGTGTGCCGTCGGGGGTGGCTATCGGATCGTCGAACTTAGTCGGGATCACTTTGTAAATGGGATCATCGCTCTTATCGGCAAGAAGATAGAATCTTGCGTCAAACGTATCCGCTTTAAACACTGCGTTAAGCACGATGTCGTTAGCGGGCATGGTCTCGGGAAGCTCGGCATCCCAGGCGATGAAGGTGTAGCCAACCTTACTGGGCTTGTCGCCGGTAGGAGTAGGCTTGGTGCCGAAATCGAAGGAATCTCTTGTAAACTCTACGCCGTCAGCCATATAGATGACGTCATAGCTGTTAACATTCCACTGTGCCGTATAAACCGCATCAGCGGTAGCAACGGTAGCAACCGTCGGATTCCATCCGGCGAAGGTATAACCCTCTCTGACTACGTCAGCGGGAGCAGTGACTATAGCGCCGTGATAGAACTTAAGCTCGACGCTGTCATCGCCATTGACCTTACCGCCATTTCCGTCGAAAGTGATGTTATACTGGTTCCTCGCGTAGTAAACCTTGAGGACGGTGGAGCCGTCAGCCGCAACAGTGCCGGTAAGGACGCTGTTATTGGTGTCGACATAGAAGCCGTCAAGAACCGTGGTATCGGCAGTTACCGTAGAATCGGTGATGCCTGTCTTGTTGCTGACGGTCTTGGGAGTCTCGCTGTAGTTACCCGTGGTATCCATCTCATAGATCTCAACCTTATAGGGAGTATCGCTTCTGGGTGACCAGGTAGCAACAAACTCAAGGTCGCTTGCGGGCATTGCAGAGGGAACGGAAGGAGTCCAGCCGCTGAAGATGTAGCCTTCCTTGGTGGGATCGTCGGGAGTGGTTATCGTCTCGCCGAACTTAACCTCGGACTCGTCATAGACGGTGCCGGCTGCCTTATCTTCCTCTGACTTATAGAATGTAGCCTTATAGGTGTTAGCCTCAAAGACTGCGTCGAATCTTACGTTCTCTGCGGGCATGGTGTCGGGCAGTGCCGGAGTCCAGCCAACAAAGGTGTAGCCCTCTTTTTCGGGCGGAGCGGGCTCGTCGATCTCAGTGCCGAACTCGGTGGGGATGGTATCGTAAACCACACCGTCCGAATAGAATACGGCGTCATAGGTCTTGGGAGTCCAGGTCGCATAGTAGGTCACGGTCTCGGTGGTATCAAGATAGCCGAGGTCGGGAGTCCATCCTGCGAAGTCGCAGCCTTCCTTGGTGGGAGCCTCGGGAGCAACGACCATGGTGTCAAACTGAGTAGCGACATTCTTTGTGACAGAGCCGTCGGCAAATGCGCCGCCGTTAGCATCAAAGATTACGTCGTAGGTCTCGGCAATAAGACCGAAGTAAAGCTTGACGGTATGAGCGGGAACGGTAGCACCCTCCGGGAGCAGAGTGGTGAGCGAGATATCCGTATATGCGGGTGACAGCTTATAGCCCTCGGGGACGACATATGCGGGAGGAGTGGCAACGATAGCGCTGCCGTACTCGGAATTCACGCTGCCGACGAACTCGAAGCCCGTCTTATCCGCTGCCGATACATAATAACGGGTATCATAGGTAGCGGTGGAGAATACTGCGTAATAAGTGGTATCCTCGGTCGGGTAAACCGCCGGGAATCCGGTGATCTCTTCAAATGTTGCATCCGAAGTCCAACCGACGAAGTGATTGCCTTCCTTGGTGGGATCTGCGGGGGTAACGAATGCGTCGCCTGCCGTGACGGTAACCGTCTCGTTGGCAGTCACGCCGTCATTATAAACGAAGGTGATGTCAACATTGTTGATCCACAGAGCCTTGAGGGTGATATCGTCATAGCCGAGCTCAGTCGGGATAGCGATAACATCATCAACGGTGGGATTCTCAACGCTTGCATCGACCCAGCCCATGAAGGTCGCGCCGTCTTTGCTGACCTCGGGAACGAGGGAAGCATCAACTGCGTCGCCGATGTTGGCGGTGATACCTGCGCCGGTGGGATAAACGAAGCTGTCGGAGCCGGTCGTAAATGCGCCGCCGTTAGCATCGAAGGTGATGGTACTGTAGGTGCAGACAGGATGCTTGTCGTCTATCTCAATATTGATGGTATGAGCATACATACCGATAGAATCATCGGCAAGGCCGCCATCGGTATTGATGGGGATGTTGACGAATGCAAACTGACGATCCTCGGTCTGGACAGTCTGCTCAACGAAGAAGAAGTTGCCCCAGCCGCTTGCGGAATCAAGCACGGTAAGGTCAAACTCCGCGAACCACTTGTCGCCGCTGAGCTTCTTACCGGTGGTCACTTCATACTTATACCACATGGTGTAAGCGTTGTGAGTGTCGACGAAGTCCTGAGTAACATAGCCTTCTCTGACTATATCCTTAATCATTGAATTCGTCGCATTATTCAGCCTTGCGAACTGACCGCTCGCGCCGACTTTCGCCGCGGAGCTTTCGGGATCGCTGTTGAATACCACATCGTTTGACTGATTGACAACATAGTCATCAGTGAAGAAGGCGTTATCGTAGAACACAAGGATATCACCGGCGTTGGTGAAATAGTTGGTGTCTACATAAATTCTTGCCTTTACCTTCTCGCCGGGTTTAACTCTCTCGGTATAGATCCACTCGCCCGTTGCTTCGTCAAGCCTGAATATCTCGGTCTTGAAAGCGACGGTCTCATCGCCGGTGAACCTGCTGGTCCAAACGGCGACATACTCGGTGTCCTCTGCCGGGAAAGCGTTAACGGTGGTAGCGTCGGTAGTGCCCTTGAGAGCCCAGCCGACGAAGGTCGACGCAAACTTCTGGGGAACGGGTGCGGTAAGCGCTGCACCGGCTTCGCCGCTGACAACGGCAGTTTCTTTGCCGTCGATGCGTCCGCCGTTTGCGTTAAAGGTAACGTTTACAAAATTGTTGTAAAGGGTTACGGGAACATCGCTGTAAGTGTAATTCGCTCTCCAATTCGCCATGCTGACGGCGCTTATAACCGTCTTGTTATACTGTGACTTACTGACGTTGATCTTACCGAAGGTAAAATCTGGGGTCAGGGTCGTCTCCTCAACCGCGAAGAAACGGCCTGTGCCGGAGGCGTCTTCCTTAACCTTGAGGTCGAATTCGCAGAACCACTGATTATCAGTGAAGCGCTGGCTCAAATTCTCAAGTCTGTAGGTGATGATAAAGAAATTGTTGGCTGCGGCAAAATCAGCGGTTATCCTGCCTGCGTTGACCATCTGGTCCGCCACTTTGGAAGCTGATTTTGAGCCGTAGAACTGGCCGCTGATCGAATATGGCGATGCCTGATAATAGGAATTAACAGCCAGGGGCTGGATGCTGGAAGTATAAGCATCCTCAAAGAAATCGTTGTTATAGAAGAACAACAATTCGCCGGCATTGGCAAAGTATGTTGTATTCAAGTATACTCTTGCCTTTACCGATTCGCCGCGCTTGACCTTTTCTGTTTCGGTCCATGTGCCGTTGACCTGTCTGAAGATCTTGGTTTTGATATTCAGATCAAAGCCGTCGTCGGTCGCTGCGTCCCATGCGGAGGCCGTAACCGTTATAGAGCCGAAAATCATCAAAAACGCCAGCGCTACAGCAACTAACCTTTTGATTTTTGTCATGAGAGAATTCCTCCTTGTATTATGCCGACCTGAGGAGCAGATCGGAACTTAAGCAGTTGTGCCGGCTGCTTTAAGTTTATCCAAGCAAATTTGCTATCCTCTGCGGGGATTGCTCCCCGCAGAGTTTTAAGGTTAGGAATATGCCTTACGCTTCGGTAGCTCTGCCGGTTACCTGATCAATATAGGTCAGAGCGAGCGCACGGTTGCTGATGATTGAAGTGTCGATGGAGTCAATTCTGCCGTCGCCGTTGAGATCCGCAGCCATAGTCATATAGACCTTATAGTCCGGGTTGTCAACAAGGACGCCGTTTGAATAGACCTGCTTGAGCGACCAGCCGGTAACGGAGAGGACCTCATCGTTTGCAAGAGAAACGTCAGTCGCATTGACTCTGGAGTCGCCGTTAAGGTCGCCGAAGATAACAACGTAGTAAGTTTCAAGGAGCTGGCCGGTAACGTTGTCGTAAAGCTCAATTACAGTGCCGGTACCGAAGCCGTTTGCGGTGGCGGTAACGGTGAAGTGACCGTCGCCCTCAACGTCAAGGTAGGTGTTGTAGGTAGCCTCGCTCATACGCTCCTGGAGACCGTAGATGACCATGTTATCTCTGTCGATAACGGTGGTGGAGCCGGCCTTCGGGATAAGAGTTACGGGTACTCTCTCGAACTCCGCATAGATATCAATGTCGTTTGCGGGCATAGCTGCGGGAACATCCTTCCAGCCCTTGAATACGTAGAACTCCTTGGTGGGAGAATTCGTGGGCAGAGTGATTTCGCTGCCGACCTTAACAAGAGTCTTTTGGAACTCAACGCCGTCCGCCCAGAAGGTTACGGTGTAAGCGTCAACGGTGCCGGTGCTCTCGAAGGAAGCGATGATGATAAGATTCTCGGCGGGCATGGTCGTCGGTATCTCCATTGACCAGCCGGTGAAGGTCATCTTGTCAACAACGGGATCTGCGGGAGCGATAACGGTATCGCCGTACTTGTAGGTCTCAACAGTCTTCTGACCGTTTACGATATAGGTGATAGTGTATTCGATAGCTTCCCACTTGGAGGTGAGAGCAAGGTCGTTTGCAGGCATCGTGGCGGGAGCCTTGTTGCCCTGAGCGTCAACCCAGCCGACGAATTCCATGCCGGTCTTATCGGCAGGAGTTACATCGGGAAGCGCTGCGCCGTAGCGGACTGTGTACTCAACGCCGTCGAAGGTTGCGGTGTAGACGTTTCTCGAATACTTAAGGACGAGCTTGGTGCTGCCGTCGCCCGCGATAATAGCGGTGAGGGTGCTCTCTGCAGCGTTGAAGGTGAAGCCGCTGACTTCGCCTGCCACTGCGGATACGCTCTGGCCGGTAGTGCCTGTGAGCGAGGTCGAGCCGGAAAGCTCGTATACGCCGTCAACGTTCTCAAGATATATCTCTATAGCATAGGGAACATTATCGTTGCTGACGATATTCGGCTTATAGGTTACGTTCTTCGCGGGAACCTTACCGGTGAAGGCTTCGCCGTCACCATCGACCCAGCCGACAAGGGTCATGCCGTCGGGAACAGTGATCGAAGGAGCGGTGATGTCTGAACCGAACTCAAATTCGCCGCTTGAGATCTCTGCGCCGTCAGCGTCAACGAACTTAACTGTGTACTTGTTGGCAATATTGGTGCCGTTGATGACAAGAGCGTCATCTGCGGGCATGGTATCGGGCTTGTCGGTCCAGCCGCCGAAGGTGTAGCCGGCGGGTGCGGTGTACTCATAATCGGCAATTGCCTCACCGAAGGTTACGGTGGTGGTGCCGACGATCTCGCCGTTGACCTTCCAGGTTACGGTGTAGGTCTTGGCGGTGAGCTTGCCGCTGATGACAAGAGCGTCATTTGCGGGCATGGTGGCGGGAACATCTACCCACTCGAAGTCATAGCCTGCTGCGGGAGTATATTCGGGAGCCACAAGAGCCTCGCCGTATTTAACCATGGTAGTGGTGGTGAAGTCATCGCCGACCTTCCAGGTTACGGTGTAGGTGTTGATATCCCACTGACCGATGAATTCGTCGTTGCTCTCAACGATCGCAGGCTCGTGATCCCAGCCGAGGAAGGTGTGGCCTTCCATAGTAGGATCGGCAATTGCGTTGGAGATATCGGTGTTGAATTCATAGTCCTGCTCGTGGAGGACAATGCCGTTTGCCTTATCAGCTTCGCTCTTATAGAAGACGATGTGGTAAACGTTGATGTTGTAAACGCCTTCGAATACGAACTCGGTGGCTGCCTTATCGTCGTCGCCGGTGAGAGCCTTAACGGTTGTCGGGAAGGTAACGGCAGCGCCGTTGTAGTTCCAAACGCCGGTGAAGGTGTAGCCCTCGACTGCCGCATCCGCTTCGGTGATAGCGTCGATAGCATCCTCATAGGTGACAGTCCAGTCAAGGAGATTGCCCTCGGGGCCCTTGAATATTACCGTATACTCGATATCAGTGAAGAGAGCATGGAGCTTAACATCCTGAGTCAGAGCAGCGGGAACATCGCTGTCCCAGTCAACGAATCTCTTGCCCTTGAGGGTCGGAGCTTCCTTGGCGGTGGGAGCGGTGCCGTAATCGAGAGTCTCGGTGAAGTAGACCTGAGTCTCAGCCTCATCGTAATAATAGGTTATGGTGTAACGATTGATGGTAAGAGTACCGTTGATAACAAGGTTGTCGTCGTCAGGCATCGCCGAGGGAATATCGCCCCATGCGAACGAATGACCTGCGGGGATAGTGTACTGAGGAGCCGTGACTGCCTCGCCGTACTTAACCTCGGTCGAGTTATAATACTCGCCGTTGATCGTCCACTTAACGGTGTAGGTCTTGATGGTGGTGGTACCGTTGACCTCAATGTTGTTAGCGGGCATTGTAGCGGGCTTATCGGTCCAACCGCTGAAGGTGTAGCCGGTGGGAGCGGTGTAAGCATAATCCGCTATCTCTGCGCCGTAGACCGCACTGGTGGTCGCGATAACTTCGCCGTTGACCTTCCAGGTTATGGTGTGAATGTCGGCTCTGAGAGTGCCGTTGATAACGAGGTTCTCGTTGTCGGGCATGGTCTCGGGCTTATCGAGCCAGCCGCTGAAGGTCGAGCCGACAGGAGCATCGTAATTAAAGTCAGCAATGGGCTGACCGAAGGTCTCGGTGGTGGTGCCGACTACCTCGCCGTCAACCTTCCATGTTACGGTGTAGGTCTTGGCGGTGGTGGTGCCGTTGACGGTGATGTTGCTTGCGGGCATGGTCTCGGGCTTATCGGTCCAACCGCTGAAGTTGTAACCGGCGGGAGCAGCATACTCATAGTCTGCGATAGCATCGCCGAACTTAACGGTGGTCTCGCCGACCTTCTCGCCGTTGACATTCCATGTAACGGTGTAGGACTTAGCGGTGGTGGTGCCGTTAACGGTGATGTCGCTTGCGGGCATGGTTGCGGGCTTATCGGTCCAGCCGCTGAACTCGTAGCCCTCGGGAGCATCAAACGCATAGTCAGCAATAGCATCGCCGAACTTAACGGTGGTCTCGCCGACCTTCTCGCCGTTGACATTCCATGTTACGGTGTAGGTCTTAGCGGTGGTGGTACCGTTGATGGTGATGTCATTTGCAGGCATGGTTGCGGGGATCTCATCCCAAGCGAAGTCATAGCCTGCTTCTGCGGTGTAATCGGGAGCAATGATTGCGTCGCCGTACTTAACGGTAGTAGTGGTAAACTCCTTGCCGTCGACGGTCCATGTGACCGTGTAGGAATTGGCTACATAGTAGCCGGTGATGACGAGATTCTCGTCAGCGGGCATGGTCTCGGGAATACCTCTCCACTCGAAGGTGTAGCCTTCCTTCTCAATGGGAGCTTCGGGAGTAGCTATAGCCTCGCCGAAGGTAGCCTGAGTCTGCTTATAGGTGCCCTGCTCGCCGTCGATCTTCCAGGTCACGGTGTAGACGATCGGGGTATAAGCACCGGTGATCTCAACATCCGCGGCAGGCATGGTTGCGGGAGCCGAACTCCATGCGAAGTTATAACCGGCCTTAGCGTCAACTGACGGAGCGGCGGGAAGCTCGTCGCCGTAAGCAACGGGCTCTTCCTTAACTGTAACGCCGTCAACGATCCACTTGACGTTGTAGGAATTCTTTGACCAAACGGCCTTGTAGGACATATCGGCGCTTGCAGTCTCGGGAAGAGTCTGGACGTCGTCAACGGTGGGATTCTCAACGGTGGAGAGAGCCCAGCCCTTGAATTCATAGCCTACTCTGGTGGGAACGGGAGCGTTAACAGCTTCGCCCTCGTTGACCGTTACGGTCTTAGCCTCGGTCGAAGCGTCGGCAAATGCGCCGCCGTTAGGATCGAAGGTGAAGTTAAAGGTGGTAGCTGCGGTGGTCTCATAAAGAGCGTTATAAGTATCAACAGCATAGTTGTACTTGATAGCGGAGACGTCAACGCAGTCCGCTGCGGTAGCGGTGGCAAGATCGACGGTGGAGGGAACCCAGCCAACGAACGATTTGCCGCCGGGAGCGGTAACGGCTGCGGGCTGATCAGCGGCTGAGAGAGCCTCGCCGATGAAGCCTTCACCTGTGGTGAACTCGGAAGCACCGTTTGCAAAAGTGCCTTCGCCCGCGTTGAATTTAACGGGGTTGGTGAAGGTCAGCGTGCTGTCCTCATCCTGGTCGTAAGTTTCAATCTGAATTCTCCAGTCATATGAGAGTTCCATACCCTCTTTTGTGTCAAGAGTTGCACCCTCACTTGCATCCGGATATCTGGCAAAATATATCGGGTTATCATAGGTGAGGTCATCATCATTAATAACCGCACAAGAAACCGGAATAAAGAACTGAGCGTTGCCGGTCGCATCATCGGTAACTGTAAAATCAAATTCGTAAGACCAATCATCTTTTACAAGTTTTCCGACATTACCGGAAATCTGAGTTGCTAACAGATAACCATAGGTGTCAAAAGTGTCGGCAGGTAAATATCCATATTCGGGATCGACCATAAGATCGCCAATCGGTCCCTTCTCCATGCAGGTAAATATACCCTCCTGAGGAACATTCACAGTTTGGGTATACCAATCTTCTGCTCCGCCACTTGCGTAGCCAGTAGTATTGATTTTAATGTTTTTCTTTGAAAAGAGCCAGAATGAGTTTCCTGTTCCAAGAACAAAGTCAGTTTTAAGAAAAGCTCTTACCTTGATGCTTTCGCCCCTGGCAGCTTTTGTGGTTTCAACCCATTCAGAACCATTGTACCTATAAAACTTAGTATCATAACTAATCGTGCTTCTTGTTCCATCATTAAGAGCAGCAGAAGCAAGGATTGACATGCTACCAAAAATCATAAGAAAAGCAAGTACAACAGAAAGGCTGCGTTTCATAACCTTCATACAGTTTCCTCCTTATTTTTGGAGATGTTATATGCGGAACTTCCTTGTCGCCGAAAATAGTTCGGCTTTATCAGCCTCAAAACGGTTAATTTTGAGGCTGATAATTAATTTTTACGAAGCTATGCCAGTTACCTGGTCGATTTTCTTGGTTTTACCGATAACAGCAATAAGAACAGAAAGATCAAACGATGTGAATTTTGTATCGCCATCAAGATCGGCCGCCTTAACCATGTAAGGAATGCCCTTTCTTGAGCTTGACCAAACTTTCTTACCAATCTCAGTCTTTGCCAAGGTTAAATCGAATGAAGTAACTTTTGCGTCTCCGTCAAGGTCACCAAAGTAAACAATGTAGAACTGCTCAACAAGGACATCCTCGCCGGTAGCGCAGTCATAGACCTGAACGAGAGCGCCGGTACCGTAACCATTGCCGTTGACGGGAGTAATTACGAAGCGTCCGTCGCCCTTAACGGTGAAGTACTTGCCGTTTTTAATATTTGTACCGCTCAGTCGGCTTCCCGGCAGACCGTAGATGAACCATCTGCTGTAATCGCCTGCGGTTGCGGGCTGATAAACAGTGTCGGTCACGGTGTTGTCCGCAAGCTGCTCCTTAACGATGACTTTACCGGTCGTGTATCTCTCGATAACGGTGGTAGTGCCGTCGGCGGGAACGAGCTTAACGGTTATTCTCTCGTAGCGAGGATAGAGCTTGAGCTCTGTCTCGCCGTCTGCGAGAGCGGGCATCGTAGCGCCGGCCTCATACTTGTTGCCGTCAGCGTCGAACCAACCGAGGAAGGTGTAATGGTTCGTATTGACGGTGGTAGGAGTTGCGGGCAGGACGATCTCATCGCCGTACTTAACGCCTGCGGTGTAAGTGTAGTCGATGAACTGAGGATTCTCAACGCCTGCGGGACCGTGCTCGGAAGCCTCATACTGATAGAATCTGACGGTGTAGCCGGTGGTAACGAATCTTGCAGTGTAAACTACATCCGCTGCGGGCATTATTGCGCCCTCAACGAGCCTAACGCCGTTGTCATCATACCAGCCGTCGAAGGTAGCGCCTTCAAGATAAGGATCGGCGGGGAAATCAATGACTTCGCCGACTGCCATTGTGAACTTCTCGTATTCCTCACCGTTGGAGATGAAGGTTACGGTGTACTTGTCCGCAATAGCTTCCCATGTAGCAACATAGGTGGCGGGGGTCATGGTATCAAGATAGCCGACTTCCCTATCCCAACCGACGAACTTGTAGCCCTCTCTGACGAGCTGATCGTCAGCAGGAGCAACGATAAGGTCGCCGAATGCGGTGGGAACGGTCTTCTCGGTGGCACCGTCTGCGAATGCGCCTTCGCCTGCGCTGAATACGACGTTGACGATCTTGGCAGTGGTCTTACCGTAGAGGGAGACATCCGCCGCCTCGACAACTGCGCCATCAGCAAGAGCGGTGGTCATTGCGCTGTCGGTGAACCAGCCTGAGAATTCATAGCCCTCGGGAACCTCATAACCGATGTAGGAGGTCGGGATGGCCGTGCCGGAGCTCAAGCGATATGAGCCCTTGAATTCGCCGTCGACATAGTACTTGACGTTGTAAGTCAGAGTCTCGTAAACAGCGGTGAAGGAAGCGCCGCCGATGGGCATGGTCGAAGGCTCATTGCCGTCGGCGTCAACCCACTTGATGAAGGTCTTGCCCGATACTGCGGGAGCAGCGGGGGCAGCGATCGGCGCGCCGTAGAGTGCCTTGACAGGCTCCTCAACGCCTTCAAATGATGCCGAATAGGTCTTTCTTGCGATATAGACCTTCAGGACGGTGCTGCCGTCAGCGACAATAACGCCGGATTCGACTGCGCCCTCATGAGCGGCGTTGTGCTCGAAGCCCTCTTCTACAGTGTAGAAGCCCTCGACGGTGACGGCGCTGCCGGTCTTGCCGGTAGCGGTCTCGGTCTTGGAGAGAGCGTAGGAGCCGTCGGTAGCCTGGACATAGATCTCGACGCTGTAGTTAACGCCGTCAGCCTCAGTCCAAACTGCGTAGAAGATAACTTCGCCGTCGTCAAGATCGACATCGAGAGTGCCGAGGTCTGCGAGAGCAACCTTGGATTCTGCGGTTGCAGCCCAGCCTGCGAAGGTGTAGCCTGCTCTTACGGGAGCCGCAGGAGCTGCTATAGCCTCGCCGAAGGTGGCTTTAACGAGAGTCTCGGTGCTGCCGTCGGCGAATGCGCCGCCGTTAGCGTTGAACTTAACGCCCTTGCCGTTAACTTCGGGGTCGAAGGTCTTGACAGTCCAAAGAGCCTTGATGGTCATATCGCCTGCGGGCATGGTTGAGGGGAATGCCTCAGACCAACCTGCGAAGGTGTAACCGGTCTTGGTGGGAGCTGCGGGAGCGACAACGTCGGTGCCGTAGTCCTGAGTTATCGGGGCTATTGCGGTGCCGCCGTCGGTATCAACGGTGATGGTGTACTGATTGACAGTCCACTTTGCCTTGATAGTCATGTCGCCTGCGGGCATGGTCGAGGGAATCTCGGTATCCCAGCCAGCGAAGGTGTAGCCGGTCTTGGTGGGGTCAGCAGGAGCAACGATCTCAGTACCGTAGTTCTGAGTTATCGGAGCCACATAGCTGCCGCCGTCAACATCAAAGGTGATGGTGTACTTGTTAACAGTCCACTTTGCCTTGATAACGGTATCCTTAGCGGGCATGGTTGCGGGAATGGTGGCATCCCAACCGGCGAAGGTGTAGCCCTCCTTGGTGGGATCTGCCGGAGCAACGACTGCGGTGTTATAGTCCTGAGTGATCGGGTCTATAGCTGTGCCGCCGTCGGTGTCAAATGTGATTGTATACTGATTGATCTTCCACTGAGCCTTGACGGTGATGCTCTCTGCGGGCATGGTCGAGGGAATCTCTCTATCCCAGCCTGCGAAGGTATAACCGGTCTTGGTGGGGTCAGCGGGAGCAACGACGTCGGTGCCGAAGTCCTGAGTGATCGGGGCTATGGAGTTGCCGCCGTCGGTATCGAAGGTGATGGTATACTGATTGACATTCCACTTAGCCGTGATGGTTACGTTCTCGGCGGGCATGGTGGCGGGAATAGCCTTATCCCAGCCTGCGAAGGTGTAGCCAGTCTTGGTGGGGTCAGCGGGAGCTGCAACATCGGTGCCGTAATCCTGAGTGATTGCGGGAACGTCGCTGCCGCCGTCGGTGTCAAAGATGATAGTATACTGATTGATAGTCCACAGAGCCTTGACGGTGATATTCTCGGCAGGCATATTCTCGGGGATCGTCTTATCCCAGCCTGCGAAAGTATAACCGGTCTTAGTGGGATCTGCCGGACGGGCGACTGCGGTGTTATAGTCCTGAGTGATCGGAGCTATTACGGTGCCGCCGTCGGTATCGAAGGTGATAGTATACTGGTTGATCTTCCACGTTGCGGTAACGGTCACATTGTTTGCGGGCATAGTTGCGGGCACCGTGCCGTCCCAGCCGGTGAAGGTATAACCGACCTTGGAGGGAGTCTCGGGCTCAGCGACTATTGCGCCGAAGTAATAATCGTTCTTTGTAAGAACGCCGTCAACGACAACGGAGAAGGTGTAGGTGTTTCTCTTGATGTGGACTTCGAGGACGGTGGAGCCGTCGGCTGCGATGACGCCGGTGCGGGCTTCATCCGCATAAGCGCTGTCGAGCACAAGTCCGTCAGTCAGAGTGTAAAACTTATCGGCGGAAACAGCGTCGCCGGTCTTGCCGGTGGTCACTTTAACTTCGGGATCGCCATAGACGCCCTCGGTATTCATAATGTAGACCTTGACGGTGTATTCAACGCCGTCGGCCTCTGCCCATACTGCATAATAAGTGATGCTGGTATCGGAGAGATCGGTGGTGAGGTTGCCGAGATCGGTCGAGCCTGCAAGTGCGCCTGCGCTGGTCGCCCAGCCCTTGAAGACGTAGCCTGTCCTCGCGGGAACACCGGGAGCAACGATAGCGTCGCCGAAGGTTATATCAATAGCCTTGACGGTCTCGCCGTCGTCAAATGCGCCGTTGTTGGCGTTGAAGGTGATCTTGCCGATGTAGGTCTCTTTCTCCCACACTGCGTAGAAGGTAAGAGGAGCGTCGGGGTCGATGACCTGGGTCAGGTTGCCGAGTGACTCAAGAGGCTCGGCGGCAGTTGAAGTTGCTGCCCAGCCCTTGAAGGTATGGCCTGCCTTGATGGGCTCCTCAGCGGGAGCGACGATCGGCTGATCGAAGGTGGCGGCGACTCTGACGGTGGTCATACCGTTTGCAAATGCACCGGTATTTGCGTCGAATCTTACGCCGTTATTCTCTGAATAGCTGATCGCTTTCCATGCGGCATAGTAGGTAAGAGTGGTCTCGTCGAGATCGACGGTGAGGTTGCCGAGATCGTGTGAACCGGTCTGAGCACCGCTTTCGCTTGCCCAACCCTCAAAGGTGTAACCCGTTCTGGTCGGAGCTGCGGGAGCTGCAATGGCCTCGCCGTAGGTAGCAGCGACTCTCTTGACAGTCTCGCCGTCTGCGAATGCGCCGCCGTCCGCGTTGAAGGTGATGCCGTTCTCTGCGGGATAGGTCTCGACCTTCCAGACTGCATAGAACACCACGGTGCTGTCAGCGGTTATCTCCTGAGTGAGAGTGCCGAGCTCAGCGGGGATGGTTGCGCCGGAATTCTTTGACCAGCCGAGGAAATCATAGCCGCTTCTTACGGGGTCACCCTCGGGAGCGGTGATAGCCTCGTTAAAGGTTGCGGCGACGAGCTTCTCTGTCTCGCCGTCTGCGAATGCGCCGCCGTTTGCGTTAAACTTAACGCCGAGGCCGTCCTTAGGATCGTAGGACTTCGCAGTCCAGCGAGCGGTAAGGGTGAGAGTTGCGGTCTCGTTATCAATTGCGGGCATCGTGGTGAATACATAAGCCTCGTCTGCTCCGTCTGCGAACCAACCGACGAAATCGTAGCCGGTCTTGGTGGGGGCTGCGGGAGCGGTAACTGCGGTGCCGTAATCCTGAGTTATCGGGGAAACGGGAGTGCCGCCGTCGGAGTCAAAGGCGATGGTGTATTCATTGACTTTCCATGTTGCGTTGATGCGAAGGAACTCGCCCTCAACAACAGGCATAGTCTCGGGAACTTCGGGGCTCCATTCAACGAAGGTGTAGCCTTCCTTGGAGGGAGTTTTCGGAGCGGCGATCGTCTCGCCGAAATCGGCGGTGACGGTCTCAAGAGCCTCGGTGGCGTCCGCGTCAATGAAGAACTTGATGGTGTAGGTGTTGGCTTTCCATGTACCTACGAATTCAAGGTCGTTGGCGGGCATTGCGCCGGGTGCGGGCGACCATGCAAGGAAGGTGTAGCCTGCTCTTGCAGTGGCCTCGGGGGCCGCTATCTGCTGGCCATAAACGGTGGGAACGGTCTTGAACACAACGCCGTTGTCCTTATCCGCCTGGGTCAGGTAGAAGATTGCATTGTAGGTGTTATCGGAGAATACGGCGTAGAACTTGTAGCCGCTCTCGTTCATAACAAAGGTAGTGGGGTCAACGATGGTATCTGAGCCTTCGGTATCGGTCCAGCCGATGAAGGTACGGCCGGTGCGGCCGGGCTCTGAGGGAACCTCGAGCTTCTCGCCGAATGCGATATCAATGGTATCATAGACCTCGCCGTCAACGTAGTAAACAACATTGTAGTCGTTTGCTACCCAAGTTGCGTAATAGGTCTTACCGCCGTTTTCATCCATGAAGCCGACGTCGGGAGTCCAACCTGCGAAGGTGTAGCCCTCAAGGGTGGGAGCGGCAGGAGCGATTATCGCTTCGCCGTAATCCGTGTCGACAGTGGTCTCTTCCTTACCGTCTGCAAACTTACCGCCCGCAGCGTTGAAGGTCGAGGTGTAGGTCTTAACTTTGGTCTTGGCATAGAGCTTAAGGTTCGCAGCGCCCATGACGGTGCCCTCAACGAAAGGCACGGTGCAGTCGGGATCGGTAAACCAACCTGTAAGCTCATAACCAACGGGAGCCGAAGCGCCCGGTACGTCAGTCTTTATAACGGAGCCGTAAGGCACACGGTTGGTGGCGACGAATGCGCCGTCAACATAATATCTGACTTCATAAGTGTAGGTATCCCACTGAGCAACGTAATCGGTCGTAGCTTCGGGGAAGCTCGAGGGAACGCTGCTGCTCCAGCCGATGAAGTAGTAACCGGTCTTTGAGGGTTCGTTGACCTTTGAGGTGTCGAACTCCTGACCTGCATAGCCGTCAAAGCTCTGCTTCACTTCGCCGTCAACGATGAAGTTCATCTTGACGTTGAGTGCCCACTTTGCGGTGTAGGTAACATCGGAGGTGGGGAATACGTTGGGGATCTCGACCACATTACCGTCGGCATCCATCCAACCGAGGAAGGTGTAACCCTCTTTGGTGGGGTCGGCAGGGGCAACGAGCTCCGTGCCGGGAGTCTTATCGGTATAGGGTGCGGGATCGATCGTCGAACCGCCGTCGGTGTCAAATGTTACGGTAACATTCTTTACCCACTCTGCGGTAAGGGTGAGATCCTCAGCGGGGATCTCGGTGGGGGCAGCGACTATCTCGCCGCTCTCATTTTTCCAGCCGACGAAAGTGTAGCCTGTCTTCTCGACGGTGGGAGCGGTAACGACGGTGCCGATAACTCCGCTGAACTCCGTCTGACCGGTAACGGTGGTGGCGTCCTCAGCCTTAAAGACGAGGGTGCTCATCACGGATACGGGCTGACTGCTGATGACTACAGTCGGGGTCCACTCAGCCATGGAGAGGATATTGTCGAGCGTGCCGTCCGCTTCGCCTCTGGGGACGTCTATGTGAGCGTCCTCGCGGGTGCCGGCGGTCTTCACGGTATTCTCAACCACAAAGAGGTCGCCCTCGCCCGTCGCATCGTCTGCGACTTTAAGAGTGAATTCAAAGAGCCATGTGTCAGCGCTGTATTTGACATTGTTATCAACACCAAGCATAAGGCTGACTGCAAAAGCGCCGTGGCTTGCAAGGAAATTGGAATCAACGTAGCCCTTGGCTGCAAGATCGCTCAGGTCGATATTCGCATCAGTCATGAAATAACCGGAAGCGCCGTTGACCTTGGCGAAGCTGCCCTCTTCCCTGTTGACTTCGAGTTCATTATACTCACCATATGAATGAGTGAAGAAACCCTTGTCATAGAAGAAAAGCAAGTCACTGCTGTTTGAGAAGTAATCCGTTCCCAAATAAACTCTTGCTTTGACGGTCTCGCCGGGCTTCGCTCTCGTGGTCTCGACCCACGAGCCGTCAACTTGTTTGAAGAATTTAGTTGCAAATGTCACCGTCGTGCCGTTTACGGTCGAATCATCCGCAAATGCCATGACGGAAACTGAACTGAAAATCATCAAAAGCGCAAGCAGAGCAGCAAGGACTTTCTTGATTTTTGTCATATGCTTCTATTCCCTCCTTAAATAAGTTTATAGGCCTGCCGGCAAAAATCTTGCCGAAATTATTAGTAAATCAGAAAGAATTTCTGCCTCACCTGCGGGCGGGGACGCCGCCCGCAGGATAATTTAACGTTTATCACGCATTGGGGATAACTTCGCCGGTGCTCTGATCGAATTTAGCGGCTCTCATCGTCACCTTGGTAACGAGAGTAAAGTCATCCGCCGTGATAGAGTCGTTTCTGTCGGCGTCGGCTGCGAGTACCTTGCAGTAATCGTAAGCCTCAGAGGACGCCGATGACCATGAAGTCTTACCGGTGGCCTCACGATTGATAATAGAAGCATCCGTTGCGTTGACTATCGAGTCGCCGTTTACATCACCGAAGATGATTAGGTAATAGATCTCGACGACCTCGCCGGTCACTCTGTCAACGACCTCGATCTTGGTGCCTGTGCCGAGATACTTGAAGCTGCCGACCTTGGTGACTCTGATCTCACCGTCGCCGTTGACCTTGATGTAGTTTGCACGAAGGTCTTCCTCGGTGAGTCTCTCACTGAGGCCGTAGATATAGCCGGTGACAGGAGGCTGAATGTGGGCGTTCTCCTTATCAATGACCGTGGTGGAATCGCCGACCTTGTCAAGCGCTACCGTTACTCTCTCAAATACGGGGTAAACGGTGAGGTCGTTTGCGGGCATAGTGCCGAGATTCTCGACAACGTCGGTGCCGTTGAGCGACCAGCCGACGAAGTTGTAGTATTCCTTAGCGGGCTTGTCGGCGGGAGCGGTTATCGCTGCGCCGAACTCGACGGTCGATACGCTGAAGTCGTCGCCGAATGCGTCGACGAACTTGAGCCTGTAGGAGTTGATCGTCCAGTGTGCGGTAAGAGTGATATTCTCAGCGGGCATGTAGGTGAAGGTATAAGCTTCATCGCCGAGGAACCAACCTGCGAAGGTGTAGCCTTCCTTAGTGGGAGCCGCGGGAGCAGTGACTACTGAATTGTAGTCCTGAGTTATAGCTTCAACGGGAGTGCCGCCCTGTGAATCAAAGCTGATGGTGAACTTATCGAAGCTCCACTTTGCCTTAAGAGCAACATTGTTTGCAGGCATGGTGCCGAAGACATAAGCCACATCGCCGAGATACCAGCCGTCGAATACATAGCCCTTCTTGGTGGGAGCTGCGGGAGCCTCGGTCTGAGCGCCGTAAGCGTAGACCTTATCGGCTACTGCTGAGCCGCCGTCTGAGTCAAAGCTCATGGTGTAGTTGTTGACATTCCAGAGAGCCTTGATGACAAGACCGTCAGCGGGAGTTACGGGCATGGTCTCGGGGATATCGGCATCCCAACCGGCGAAGGTGTAACCAACCTTGGTCGGATTCTTGGGAGCGACGATATTCGTGCCGTATGCCTGCTCAATGGTGTCATAAACCTTGCTCGTGTCTGCGGAGTCAACAAATACTATCTTGTAGGTGTTGACATCCCAGTGAGCGGTAAGCTCAACATTGTTTGCGGGCATGGTGCCGAAGGTGTAAGCCTCATCGCCGAGATACCAGCCTGCGAAGGTGTAGCCTTCCTTGGTGGGAGCTGCGGGAGCTTCGGTCTGAGCGCCGTAGGCGTAAATCCTGCTCTCAACCGCGGTGCCGCCGTCGGAATTGAAGCTCATGGTGTATTCGTTAATAGTCCAGTGAGCAATAAGGGCAACATCATTTGCGGGCATGGTGCCGAAGATGTAAGCCTCATCGCCGAGATACCAGCCGGCGAAGGTGTAACCGGTCTTGGTGGGCTCTGCGGGAGCCTCGGTCTTGGCGCCGAAGTCATAAGTCTTGCTCTCAACTGCGGTGCCGCCGTCGGAGTCAAAGCTCATGGTGTACTTGTTAACAGTCCACTTTGCGGTGATGATAAGGCCGCCGTCGGGAGTTACGGGCATCTTTGCGGGAACCTCGGTATCCCAACCTGCGAAGGTGTAGCCTGTCTTGGCGGGATCGTCGGGAGCCGTGATATCGGTGTCGTAATCCTGGTCGATCTGCTTATAAACAGTGCCGTCGGCATCCTTAAATATAATTGTATATGAGTTTGCAGTCCATCTCGCCTCAAGGACAAGGGTCTTGTCCGCGGTGGTGATGTCGGGCATCGTTGCGGGGATGGTATATGCGGTATCGGTGCCTGCCACATACCAGCCGGCGAAGGTGTAGCCCGTTCTGACGGGATCTGCGGGAGCGGTGATGCTTGCGCCGTAGACGCCGGTGATATCCTTGACTGTCGAGTCACCGGTGTTGGTGAACTTGATGGTGTAGGTGTTCTGAGTCCACTGCGCTATGACGTTGGTGTTCCTTGCGGGCATGGTTTCGGGTTTACCTGACCAGCCTGCGAAGGTGTAGCCGATCCTTACGGGATCCTCGGGAGTCGGCATATCTGCCGCTGCTGTACCGTAAGGTACGGAGTAGGTGATGTTATCCCCACCGTTCATGGGCCTATAGACGAGGTCATAGGAATTGACGCGCCAAATGCCGACAAATTCGTTATCGCCTATCTTGACCTTGATGGGATTTGCATCGTCGTCGAAGTTCAGAACCTCGGTAGTTCCCTTATATGCCCAACCGACGAAGGTGTAGCCTGTCTTGGTGGTCGATGCGGGAACAACTGCGCTGTCGTAATCAGCCTCATATGAGCTGAAAGCGTCGGTCGCGTCAGCGTCTCTGTAGAACTTGACGGTGTACTTATTGACGGTGAAGTTCGCGGTAAGAACGTAGTCATTGCCGCTTGCGGGGATGGGCATAGTCGCGGGAACCGCGGGAGTCCATCCAGCGAAGGTGTAGCCGTCCTTGGAAGCGTCGGCGGGGGCGGTCACGGGAGCCTCGTAATAATACTCGGTTCTCGAAGTCTCAGTGCCGTCAACAACGGTAACAAGGTTATACTTATTACGGGTGTATTTAACGGTAAGTCTGAGTGCGCCTGCCTCTGCGGTGGTAACGGTGCCGCTCAGTACGCTGTTTGCCTTGTCGGCGGTGAAGCCGGCGATATCGGCAGGAGCGTATTCATCGGTCATAGTGCCGACCTTGCCGCTGAGAGTAATCGTCTCATCGGGGGTGGCGGGGTAATTGCCGTTGACATCCTGCTTATAGATATCAACATAATAATCTGCTATGTCTGCCTCCCAAACTGCATAGTAAGGAGCGGGAGCGGTGGTGGTGAGAGTGCCGAAATCGGTGATGATGTCAGCCTCGGTCGCCGTGGAGGTCGCTGCCCAGCCCTTGAAGATGTAGCCGTTTCTGGTGGGGGCCGCAGGAGCGGTTATCGCGCTGTCAAATGCAACGGAAACCGTAGTGCTTGCGTCAGTGCCGTCATTGTTGTAGAAAACAACATCATACTTGTTGGCGACGAAGCTGCCGGTGAGGGTAACATTTGCCGTTTCAACTGTAATGCTTTCTACCTTTACACCGTTGAGATACCAACCATCGAAAGTGTAACCTTCCTTTGATTCTGCGCCTCTTACAGTTATGACGTCTCCTATATGAACGGGGCCGTCGGTGTAAAGGGTTTCACCATTCACCGTATAAATTACATTATAATCTATAGCGGTGTAAACAGCGTAGTACGGAGTGGGCGAAACGGTCTGAAGAGTGCCCAGTGAGGTGCTGCCCTCGGTGGCATTCTTATCAAGTGACCAACCCTTGAAGGTGTAGCCCGGTCTGGTAGGAGCTGACGGTACGATGATGTTTGCATTGTATCTGATGCTTTTCGTCATCTGGGTCGCGCCGGTTGAGAATGTACCGCCGTTTGCGTCGAATATGACGTCAACTGCAATGGGATCAAATCTTGCATTGAAGGTTCTGTCTGCGGTGGCGGCAGTGTTATCGTTAACGCCGGTCCATCTGGTGAAGGAATAGCCTTCCTTCGCGATGACTTCGGGAGCGATATTCTTAATGAGCGTGCCGTAAGGAGCTTCAACTACCTTAGGCTCGGTCGTGCCGTCTGCAAAAGTACCGTTATCACCGACATTGAAGGTGATCTTGAAGTTTGCAAGCTTGTAGTAAAGAGTTATCTCGGTAGTTCCGTCTGCAAGCACCTCAACATTCGTGGGCAGCGGATAGTTTCTGGTATCCTCAGCGTCGAATGCATACTTTATGTTCGCTCTGGGAAGGCTGCTGACGAGAATGTAGTTGTGATTGTCAACCGGAGTCTCGGGAGCAGTTTCAACAACATCGAGGTAGCTGCCGGTGAGCGCCTTCATCGGGAAAGCCGTGGTAGCGGTGAGATAACTCTCCGCAACCTCGCCTGTGTCGGCGTCGGTGTAGACCGCCTTGATCTTGTAATTGACCATTGCGGGCTCCCACTTGGCGTAGAAATTAACGCCGTCGAGCGGGCAAAGCATACCGGGGATCTCTGCGTCGATCTTATTGCCGGAAGCATCAATGTAATACCAACCGGCGAAGGTGTAGCCAAGCTCTCTGACAGTGCCTGACGGAGCGGAGATCGCAGTGTTGTACGGAACTTCGGCAGTTGAGAACGCGGTTTCGTCGCCCTCATGCTTATAGAAGTTAACGGTGTAGTTCTTCGGGGTCCACTGAGCAACATAAGTCGTCTCGGTGGCGCCTTCGGGCAGATAATAGCCCTCGATCCAAGTCTGAGTGGCGTCATTCTCGCCGACCCAGCCGGTCAGATCGTAACCTGCACAGACGGGAGAGGTGTAATCCTGAATCTCCTGACCTGCACGGCCGGTGAAGGTCTTCTCAACATCGCCGTCCGCGAATGCGGCGCCGGGGAATGCGGTGCTGTTGGTCTTGACGGTAACGGTGGTCATCACGGGATCGGTCTCGTCCAGAGTGACGGTAGCCGTTGCTTCCTCAAGATTCGGGATAACGACGTTGTTGTAGGTCTCGAATACGTTGGTAGCGTTCTTGGTCCAGCCGTAGAACATGGTGCCCATGATGTTATCGGGGGTTCTCGTCCAAGCATTGTCCATATAGACCTTGCCCGAGCCGGTTGCGGAATCCTTGATGACGAGCTTAAACTCAAGCATCCAGGTCTTGCCGTTCATCGGCGCAGTGGTGTGGGAGACCGAAACATCGGGGTCAATGGCGATCATCATTGCGTTGTAGTTCGCACTGTCGAGACCCGAGGGCCACTTGGAGGCGAGCGACGCATTGTTGGTGACGCCGTAATGAGTAGCGCTGATGCCCTTGATATAGTCGTTATCGGAGTTGAGAACGAAAGCATCGGAGCCGCTCTTATAAGGCTCAAAGAATCTGTTATCATACATGAATACGAAAACAGATGAGCCGGTGTAGAAGTTGGTCTGTGAGGTCATTCTGAAGGTGACGATGTCGCCGCGCTTTGCGGTGGTCACTTCAACATCCTGACCGAGGAGCTTCTGATAAGCCGTGACATCAATGAACGCCGAATAATCGGTGGCGCTCCAGTTCGCTCTGAGCTCGACATCCTTAGTGGGGAATTTGTCGAACTTGAACTCGTGCCATTTGCCGTTCGCATCTTTGTATGACCAGTACTGGAACTCGTAGCCGAGTCTCCTGGGAACAGGATGCTGATAGCCATCAGCGAATGCGCTGTCGGCAAGGCCGGTCTCGGCAGGAATGCTGCCGGCGATGGTGTTGAAATCACTGGTCTCACTTGCGGGAATGTTGACATTGAAGCTGACGGAGACTTCCTGAGCTTCCCAGCCTGCATAGGCTACGAAGCCGGTCATGGTGTTTCTCGTCAGGCTCTTGCCGTATTTCCAGATCTCGCCGTCGTCAGCCGCAACACCCTGGGTGCATTCCGCGTCGTAGAACCAGCCGGTGAAAGCGTAGCCTTCTCTGGTGGGATCCTGAGGAGCGGGGACTGCATTGCCGGAGGTGTAGTTGATGGTGTCGACCGGGGTACCGCCGTTGGAGTCAAAGGTGATCTTGCCGTTGACGTTCTCAAGACGGGCATACACCGTGGTGTTCTCGGTTACCGAGAGTGGCCATGTGACCTTGGTGGTGTAGGTAGCGTCGGTGTAGTAGTCGACGAATACATAACCCTCGATGTCGGTGAAAGCCGGCTTTGCAAAGTTGACTGCACCGCCGAATTCAAGCGGGGTTGCTTCCGCCACTTTGACGGGGTCGAGACCCGCAGCGGAGAGGTCAACGGAGAGAGTGATGGGAGCGAGATCCCATTTTGCATAGATGAAAACATTGGAGGCAGGCATCGTAAAGGTAGCGGGAACCGGCTGTGCCCATGTGCCGGAATCGTAATACCAACCGCCGAAGGTGTAGCCGGCCTTTGTGCCGATATCACCGTCAAGGGTCGAGAGTGCGAATTCGCTGCCGTAGGTTACCTGGTAAGTGGGGACGACGTAGCCGTCCTGGGTGCTGGCGTCATTATTGGCGGTGACTCTGACTGTGTAGCTCTTGGGGGAATAGCTGTAAGTCACGGTCTCCTTAGCGTTCTGACCGGAGAGGGCGGTGGTGCCGGCGCTCTGGCCGACTACGGTGTAGCCCTCGATGGTCGCCGCTGCGTGGCTCATTACCGTGCCGGCAGGCTTTGTGGTCTCGCCGGTAGCGGGGTCGCTGGTCTGCGACGGGATGAGCTCGGTGTTGGTGCCGTCGATAACGTGTCTTATCTCAAACTGGACGTTGGGGTTGAAGCCCGCCAGCGCGTTGTAAGCGTTGATAAGAGCTCTCGTTGCCGCATTGATCGCCGTCTGGTTGGTATCGGGAGTTGCGAGGATGATACCGGCGTTATTGTAGGCGGTGTTGAATGCGTTCCAGGTGGCAGCAGTGTAGTTGCCCGCCTGAGGATTGACACCCTTATTGTAAGTGACCGATACGTTAGCGCTCTTGTTGGAGTCGCTGTTGTAGCCGAGCTTAGTGGTTGTGTAGGATGAACCGTCGCCGTTGCGAACGCCGTTGTAAACGTTCCAAAGATCGGTGGTATCATAAACCTTGTAGGTCACGTTGATGAGAGATGATGTCTCGACAAAGTGTCCTGTGTCGTAGTCCTTACCGCCTTTTACATGGAAGCCGGTCGACCACTCGAATGTATCGGAAGTGGTTGCGCTGTATGCGGGGCCTGTGCCGCCGAATGGGATGAGGTTGTAGTTGCCGTTCCAAGTATCGGCAAAACCGACATCGTCGGCGTTAAGGTTCTTAACGGTAGAAGTATCTACTGTCCACTGCGGTATCGTGGTGGCAGCGATGTGCTGATCACCCATACTGATCTCGCTGTCATAAGTACCCATGGCTATAAGCTCTGCAATGCCGAAGTCCGCTTTCTCTGCAACCGACATCGTCAGCCTCATGTTGAGGTTCCTGATAGTGTCGGTGCCGGAGCCGCTGCGCTTATCCATGTAGACGGTGGATTCGGGTCTGTTATAGTCATTTGCAGTACCAAAGCTGATGTTGGCTGTTTTGCTGTCTTCGTAATACTTGCGAACCGTACCGGTGTCGTTATCAGCCTTACCGAATGCGTCGACCGCGCTGCTCATTCCGCTTTCACAACCAAGACCTTTAAGAGATTGGCCCTGGAAAGGAGCGGAGGTCGAGAAGTCGATGTAGCCTCTGTCGGTCTTTTTGCTGTTATCCTGCCAACCGGAGTACATATTCACACCCTGGATGAGGAAAAGTACAGCCATACGACCTGCGGAGTGGTTCCAAGTCTTTCTGCGTCTGGTAACATCGACACCGTTCTGCCTGAGGAAGTTCTCGGCGTGAGCGTAAGCCGTAGCAGTATAAGTGACGCCGCCAACCTTGTAGGTGATGGTGTATGTCACGTTATCGCCGGCGTTAAGCGTGCCGCCCGAAACATTCACAGTGTAGGTGTAGGAATTACCGCTCTGGACAGGCATGTCCATTGCACCGAACTGAATGGAGCTCGCCTTATCCGAGGTGACCGTCGGGGCTTCGTCGAGCGCCGCGCCCGTGATCGTAAAGACGACTTTCGGATAGGACGGCGTTTCGCCTGCATAAGCAAGGGCAGAATATCTGCCGGTGTGAGCAGGGATACCCGAGGTTGTTGCCGAGATAATGTCGGTACCGTACTGGAAAGTACCGGCCTTAGCAACACGGATCACTTTCGTAGTTGCCGAGGTGTCGACTGTAAAGTTGACCTTGGAGAAGGTCAGCTTGCCGTGCGTATAATTGCTTTCGTATGCCGAAGCAATCATTGACGCAGGCGCAACAGTGAGAACCATAGCAACTACGAGAAGCATGCTGATGATCTTCTTTGCTTTGCTCAAAAATAATCCCTCCAATTTAAAATTTTGAACATGGAATAGATGGGCACTATTACACATTGTTATTATAACATCCGCGGTCAAGCCTGTCAATCTTTATTAAAATAATTATATATATAATATTATATAAAAATCGGCAGGGTTTTTTTATAACCTTGCCGATATGCACAAATGCTTTTTGCTGTTTTTGTGGGTTTTGACAAATATCATTTTTTCTTGCGCTTTTCCCCCTTTTTCGTGCTGAATCAAGGCTCTCAGAGCGTCGACCGCCGCCCTCCCCCACCCCGCCGACGGGCAGATTTTTGTAGGTAAATCGTACAAGCCCAAAGTGAATTTTTAACTGTATATTCACCGAATATTTACATACTGCCGACAGCGCAGAATTTGCGCTTTTCGGATTTTTATCCCCTTTGCGTGTCTTTCTATGCCGCCATCCGTGCCCTCCTCAAACAACATTTCACTGTAATATCAAGGACTTTTTGCATTTTGGCATCCGCAAGCTGTGTTGCCGCACGGATACGCGCCAGACGAGACGCAGCCGCAGCTCGATGCGGTTCATTGAATAATTATGCATATTTATTCATTTACTTCCAGACAGAAAAAGGCCGCAGGAGCAAGCCCCTGCGGCCCGGAATTATTCAGTTACAGACTGAGGTGAACCGTTGATCAGGCAACGGTAACATCTGCGCCGGCAACAGCGGATGACCAAGCATTGCCGCGAGCCTGAGCAGTTACCGTGGCGGTGCCAGCGGCAGCGAATCTGTACTTAACGACCCAAGTGGTGGTGCCGTCGCCGTTATCGGTAACGGAAACGGTGTTCTGCGAGGTCTTGAGATAGGTGCTGGACCTGCCGGCAACTGTCAGACGGATCCTCGAAGCATCACTGGTGGTCACGACGGTAACCTCTGCGAAGCTGCCCTTAGCAATAGCGTCGGTGGGAGTCGCAACGGAGATTACGCTGAAGGGATCCTTACCCTCAACGGGGGATACGGTCTCAGCATACTTCGTGATCTTGATGTCGTAGTTATACTCGCTGTCGAGCCACTTATTGCCGTTAACCTTGCGGTACTGAAGCTTCCAATTCTGGATCTGATAATCGTCGTTGCCGACATAGGAGAATCTGATCCTGATGTTCCAGGTTCTGACGCCGTCAGCGTCAGTGATGGTAAGGTTGTCGGGATTCTTAGCGGTGGTCGAGAAAGCGACGGTGGCAAGAGTGCCATCGGCCTCGGTCTTAGCGATCCTTACTCTGTTGACGTTGGTCGAGGTAACGACGGTCAGATAGACATAGTCGCCACGCTTAACGGTAGTCTTGGAGATGGTAGCGGAGGTGAGATCGTTGGGATCGATAGGCTCAACGTCATAGGTGTTGACGAAGTCGTAAGCGATATCCTTAGGCTCCCAAGAATCATCACTGTGAGCGACCTTAGCGCGGACCTTATAGGTGCCCTCGGTGTAGATAGCTCTGATGCTCCAAACCTCGTAATCGGTGTCAGCGGAGCCAAGTGCAACTTCTTCGCCGGCTGCATTGTAAGCCTTGATGAGGAAGAGACCGGTAGCCTCGACATCGTTGAGGTCGATGATGGGATCGTGTCTGTCATACTGCCAGTAGACCTCGGAGCCGCCGGTGTAAGCAAACTCGATCTTGATCGGGCTGCCCTTAACGGTGACTTCGTAATCAGCAACCTGTCTGCCATAGACGTTAGGAGTAACTCTGGTAACATTCTGGATGCGGCAGATGCTGAGATCCTGCTTCCACTGAGCGGTGAAGGTGATGCCCTCAGAGGTCATGTTGCCGACTGCGGGTGACCAACCGTTGAAGGTGTAGCCATACTTGGTGGGCTCTTCGGTGGGAGCAACGATAGCAGTGTCAAATTCGGTGGGAACGGTAACGCTGGTCTTGCCGTCGGCGAAAGCACCGCCGTTAGCGTCGAAGATAGCGTCATAGGTGTTAGCCTTGAACTGAGCGGTGTAGGTAACATCCTCAGTGCCCATTGCTACAAGCTCCTTATCCCAGCCGGTGAAGGTGTAACCGATCTTGGAGGCCGGAGGAGCAACGGGGATCTGACCGAACTCAGTGGGAACGATAGTCTCAACGCCGTCAATTACGAAGATAGCGTTGTGGCTGTCGGTGGACCACTTAGCGGTAAGGGTGATGTCCTCAGCGGGCATGGTGGTGAAGGTGTAAGCAACGCCGTCCTTATACCAGCCTGCGAAGGTGTAACCGGCCTTGGTGGGAGCTGCGGGAGCAGCAACTGCGGTGCCGTAATCCTGAGTGATAGGAGCGACATCGGAGCCACCGTCGGTATTGAAGGTGATGGTGTACTGGTTAACAGTCCACTTAGCGGTTATGGTCATGTCCTCAGCGGGGATGGTCTCGGGGATAGCCTTATCCCAGCCTGCGAAGGTGTAACCGACCTTAGTGGGAGCTGCGGGAGCAGTAACTGCGGTGCCGTAATCCTGAGTAATGGGAGCAACAGCAGTGCCGCCATCGGTAACGAATGTGATGGTGTACTGGTTGATCTTGAATACTGCGGTAACGGTGACGTCTCTTGCGGGCATCGTTGCGGGGATGGTAGCATCCCACTTAACGAAGGTGTAGCCTTCCTTGACGGGAGCCGCAGGAGCCTCGATATCAGCGCCGTAGTAGTAGGTTACGGGAGCCTCAACGCCGTCAACGACGGTCTTGAAGGTGTACTGATTGCGTGAATAGTAAACAGAGAGGACGAGCGAGCCGTCGGGAGCAACGGTGCCGGAAAGGACGCTGTTGTCTGCGATGGTGAAGCCGGTCTTTTCTGCTGCGGGGTAAGTGACGGAGCTGTCGGCAGTAGCGGTGTAGCTCAGAACCTCGGGCTCGCCATAGTTGCCGTCAAGACCCATGGTGTAAACATTGACCTTGTAATCAACGTTCTGGGCAACATACATTGCGTCGTATCTTGCGCCGTCAACGCCGATAGCGGTAAGGGCGGGATTCCAACCGGTGAAGGTGTAGCCGACCTTTTCAAGGCCCTCAGTGGGAGCAACGGGAACCTGACCGAAGTCGGTGGGAACGGTTGCGATAAGTACGCCATCCTTATAGAAGGTTGCGTCATACTTATTGGGGGTGAAGCTACCGCTGATAGTGATATCCTCAGCGGGCATGGTTGCGGGAGTTTCCCTATCCCAGCCTGAGAAGGTGTGGCCTTCCTTGGTGGGAGTGTTGGCTGCGGGAAGCGCTGCGCCGAAATCGTAGGTATTGCGGCTGTAAACTTCGCCGTCAACGATGTAGGTAAGGATGTAGCCGTTGGTGGTGAACTTGGGAACGAAGGTGGTGTCGCCCTTTACTGTGTAGGGGAAGGTGACATCAACGCCGTTGACGGTCCAGCCGACGAAACGTGAGCCTTCCTTGGTAACCTCGGGAGCCTGATCGGCATTTATGACGTCGCCGTAGTAACCGATCCAATCGGAAACGATAGTGCCGTCTGCGCCTTCGAACTCGATGGCGTACTCTTCCTTAGCCATGTTGGCGTAGATGTTGAGAGCCTGTGCGGGCATGGTAGCCGTGCCGAGATTCTCATAATCCCAACCCTGGAACTGATAGCCGGGCTTTTCGGGCTCATCGGGAACGGGGATCACGTCGCCGTAGTAAACGGTGAACTCTTTATAAGGCTCGGTATCGCCCTCAAAGAGGTAATACTTAACGAAGTAGGAGTTCTTGGTGAGGGTTGCTTCAAGGGTGATGTTCTCTGCGGGCATGGTCTCGGGAAGATTCCAGCCGGAGAAGCTGTAGCCCTCGGGAACCGTATACGCAGGAGCGGTAACGGTCGCGCCGTAAGTAAAGGAGAGCTTCGTGTACTCCTCGCCGTTGACGTTGAAGGTCACGGTGTAGTTGTTGGTTGAGGTGGTGCCGTAAATGTTAACGTCATTGGCGGGCATGGTCTCGGGGATTGTGGTAGTCCAACCGCCGAAAGATTCGCCTGCTTCCGGAGTATAGGTATAAGCGGTGACCTTATCGCCGTACTTATACTCGTCGACATTAACGATTACGTTATCAACATAGTAAGTGATCTTATAGGTGTTGACCTCGAATATAGCAACATAGGTGACGCCGCCGACGGGAACCGTGGTGTTGTCGTCAAATGTAACTATATCGGTAGTGCCTTCAACAGCCCAGCCCTTGAAGGTATTGCCGACCTTGGAGGGCGCGTCGGGAGGAACGATGGTGCTGCCGAAGAGAGCTTCTTCGGATCTAACGGTCTCGCCGTCAGCCTTGAAGGTGACGTTGTAGGAAGCCGCCTCATACTTGGTGTAGTACTTTGCTTCAGCAGCGGGGACGGTTGCGGGCATTGCATTGCCGTTCGCGTCGACCCAGCCCACGAAGTTGTAGCCGGCCTTGACGGGAGCCTCGGGAGCCACGATAGCTTCGCCGCAATTCTGCTCGCCGCCGCTAATGAAGTTTGCGCCGTCATAGAACTCGATGAATATCGGGTTCGCAGTCCACTTAGCGTAAACGCTGATGGGGTCAAGGCCAAGGGTTACGGGGAAGATAACGTCAGCGCCGCTTGCGTCAACCCAACCTGCGAAGGTATAGCCTGCCTTGGTGGGATTGTCGATAGCGTTGATCTTATCGCCGAAGTTGCCGGTCTTGGTTTCGAGAACCGTGTCGCCGTCATAGAAGGTCACGCCGGAGCTGAGAGCCTCAAATACAGCGATGAAGTCCTTACCCTCGGTATCCATGGTGCCGAGATCAGCGAGGACGGTGGAGCCGTCAAGCGACCAGCCCTTGAAGGTGTAACCGGTCTTTGAGGGCGCTGCGGGAGCGGTGATAGCTGCGCCGAACTCAACACTCTTAGTGTCGTAGAGATCGGTCTTAGCAGCGTCAAGATAGAACTTAGCGTCGAAAGCGGAGGTGGCCCACTTAGCATAGAAGGTCACGTCGCCGTCGGTGGTGTGGGTTGCGGGCATTGCGTTACCGCTTGCGTCAACCCAGCCTGCGAAGGTGTAACCGGCCTTAGTCGGTGCAGCGGGAAGGGTGTAAGCGCCGTCATACTTAACGGTGTTTGCATCGTGCTGAACGTCGCCGTTCATGAACTTAACATTGTAAGTCTTAGCTTCAAACTTTGCGTTGAAGGTCATGTCAGCGTTGCCCATGGTGCCTACTGCGGGATCCCAACCGGTGAAGGTGTAGCCGGTCTTGGAAGGATCTGCAGGTGCGACGATCTGCTCGCCCTCGGCATAGGACTTAACGTCGCCGTAGGCTGCGCCGTCAACAAGGAATGTTGCCTTATACTTCGCATTCTCAACGAATATTGCGGTGTAAGTTACATCGGCAGTACCCATGGTCTGCGGGAAGGTAACAACGTTAGTGCCGTCAAGTGACCAACCAGCGAAGGTGTAGCCGTCCTTGGTGGGAGGGGTTGCGGGGGCAGCGATCTCTGCGCCCTCGGCGTAAGTTGCGCTGCTGTAAACAGCGTCGTTAGCCATGAAGGTTGCGGTATGCTCCTGAACGGGAGTGTCGCCGCCGGTGCTGATAAGGAACTGCTGGGTCATGTCCGCATAGTCGAACATGCTTTCATTAAAGAGCGGGCTCTTATCAAACGACAGCGCAGTTTTCTTGTCGTCGTTGTCGGAGACCTGAATGAAGCTGGTACCGGTCGACTGTGCGAATTTGGTTGCTTCGCGAGGAAGCCAGAACTTAGTCAAAGAATTGTTTTCAACATTGTCTCTGACGGTCATGGTTGCTTGGCAGATGTAGTTATCATCGGTAAGCTTATAACCGGTGGTATCGGTGCCGTATGCGAGGTTAAGGGTGTAGAAGTCGATGGTCTTTGCGAGCTCGATCATCTCAGCGTTGTTTTTCCAAATGTTGCTGTTGTAACCTGCTCTTGCAGTCCAGGTCAGGTACTTACTACCGGTGATAGCAAAGTTTCTGAGGAAGCTGAACTGAGGATCGTGCTCATCCCTGATATACTCGGGATGGATCTCTGAAAGAGGTGACTTTGAGAAGACGACTTTGTAGCCATTGGTGGGGTAAACCTTTCCTTCGACAAGGTCTTCGCCCTTTGCCAGCCAGCCGCTTGCTTCGCCGTTCATAATGTCAAAGACATTTCTGTCAAGCAAAAGGTCAAAACGACCGCCGAAAAGGTAGAATGAAGACTTAACATACAGTCTGACTGTAAGCGTGTCTCCGGGTGCAATGATGTGGTCTGTAGGAGTGCCGTCTGCCTCCAGGAACTCTGCGGCAACATACAGGAAGCCGTCGGGATACTCTGCTTCAAGCTCTGCATAAGTCTTGATGTGAGTAGTATACGGCGTAAGTGTCGCAGCTGATGCGTCAACAGCGAATACGCCGCCGAGCATCGAGAACATTCCGAGCACCATTGTGAGAGCAAGGAATGAACTCAGAAAACGCTTAAATTTTGACATTAGCTCATTTTCCTCCTTTTATTCTGATCACAATATTAAATTGTGCTTCATCCTAAATATATTTTGGATAAGTAAGAGCTTTGGGAGCGTGCCGACGCCGAAAAGCATCGGCACGCCCTTAATTATTGGGTTGTTTGGGTCAAATTGCGAATGGGGTATCAGATAAGTCTATTACTCCTGGACGTAAATGCTGCCCTCGGAGGTCTGTGAGAAGTCAGCGGTCATTTCGATATACATATCAAATCCGCTGGAGTCGATCGCGTCGGCCTCGAAATCGTAGTTGACATCAGCGCCGAAGTACTTATATTTAAGTGCTTCTTCGCCGGTCCAGTCTTCCGCATACTCAAGGAAGTTATCCAGACCAACCTGATCCTCAACGTTGATTTCGCCGCTGCCGTCAACATCACCGCGAAGTACAAGCATATAAATAGCTATGACTTCTTCGGTCTCTGCATTCTTTACAACAAGGAGCGAACCGGTGCTGTTAATACCTGCCGCATTCGGGAGGAGTTCAACAGTCGTATTTTCAAGAGTGTCAGCATTGACGATCTCTTCAAAGCCGCCGATTCCGCCTTCAGGGATACCAAAGATGATGCCTGTAAGATCATAGCTATTCTGATCCTCAAGGACAACGCCGCCGACATAGTCGAGAAGCGCTCTGCTCTCCTCAATCCAAGGTGAATACGGATCGCAAAGGCCGTTGTAGGTCATGTAATCAGCGCCGGTGATGAGTGCCCATACGGGATCTCCGCCGCCCTGACCTACTTCCTTAATGTTAGCTATTGCGTTAACAAGGTTCTGAGCTATCTCAGCGATCTTCTTGTTGTTTTCGACAGTATCAGCAAGGTTTCTGTCGATTTTCTTTGCAGCGGTATAAGCCGCATAGAAAGCGTCATAGCTGTCCTTGGTGAATACCTTGTAGGTGTTGTTCTCCTCGGGGGTAGCCGCCTTGTCAAGGATGCTCTTCGAAGCAGTAACAGCATTATCAAGAGCGGTGTAGTCGCAGCCCTTAACAAGTCTCTTCCAGCTCGAGATCAGGTTGACCATAGCAACATTGACCTTGGAGGGAGTAAGCTCGGTGGGATTCTCCGCAGTGCCGGTGGCCTCTGCAGCAACCTTCAGTGCGAAGGTCTTAGCATGCTGATAGTTATTCCAGGATTCTGAGGTGTAGTAGGAAGCGCCGCCTGCGTTGATATCTGCGTTGGTGATGCACATAGCAATGACCTTTTCAAGCTTGGACTTGTTGGCAACAAGTCTGATCAGACGACCGCCGGTAAGTCTAAGCATATGGATCGCATAAGCCGATTCGATCGAGCTGACTGCTTTCTTATTCGCGGTATTTTTGTCATAAGCCTTGATAGAGTCATTGAACGCCGCAAGCTCTTCATCGGTATAGTCGCCCTCAAGCGGAGTATTGATGTAGAATACCTGAGAATTGATGATCTTGTTGGCTCTGTCTCGTGCAGTCCTGAACTGATTGTAAGTGTGAGGAACATAGTCACGCATACCGAAGAACGGGAAGCCGTCCTCATAGTAGTTCATGGGCTCGCGATAATTATAGGTCTTGCCGTTTGCGGTATAGGTCTTGGTGACAAAGTCATGACCCTTGTTGATTGCAGCGAGAGCCTGCTCGATACCGCTGACGCCGGCGTCTATAGCATGCGCTTCAAGAGCTTCAATAGCGTTGGTAAGAGCCTCTGCATACTGCTGATAAAGGTTCTCTGACTTGCCGTCGGTTGCTCTGATGTCACTCTCAAAGGTGCTGCCGGTCTTCGGCTTAAGAGCAAGTGTAGCAGCATTATTCAGCGCGGTGGTGTAGTCTGACCACAGAGTCTGAGTAACGGTGTCGCTGTTATAGTCGCCCTGCTGGCGGTTAGCCGCAACAGCGTTTGCAAAGATGGAACCAAGGTTATAATCGTTATAGATGTGGACATTAACGGGGACGTTGACATTGGTGCCGCCGACATTGACAGCTGCGGTAATGGTATACTTACCGACCGGAACGCCGCCGTTGTTGCCGACGACGATAGGATCGCCATTGTCGTCATATACAGTGTTGCCGTTTTCATCCAGCTGATAAGTGGGCTCTATTCTCTCGTAATTCTTGCCGTCAGCCTTCTTGGCTATCTCGAACGGGCTGAGGAAGTAAGTACCCTCTTCACCGGTCATGCTGACACTCAGAGCGTTAGCATCACTGTTGATAACTGCGAACGGATAGGAGCTGTTGCCGTTGGTAACGCCGGTAACGGTTGCCGTGGCAGCACTGCCGCCCTTGTTATCCTTAATACGGATACCGTGGCTGCCGATGCTCGAGAGAGCCTTGCCGCTCTTGATATAGATTTCAGACTCGTACTTGACGGAGCGGCTGTTGCCGGCGTCAATCGACTTCTCAATGGAGTCGTCATCCTTATCTGCACCTGCGGGAGCAACATAAGAATAGGTGGTGTTTACAAGCTTGGTTCCCTCACCGCCGAGGTAACTACCGTCTTCGAGCCTAACTTTATACTCGATAGTGAATTCAAGAAGCTGACCATCCTGGAGGTTGGAGAGCTTAACCTTCTTCTTCTCGCCGCCGGCAAGGGTGTTACCGGAGCCAATGCCCGCAATTGAAACGGACTGCGAAACACCGCCGTTCTTATAGGCCTTAACGGTTGCGCTGACTATTTCATAAGTATAAAGGCTATCCTGGGTGAAGGTGCCGTCCTTATCTGTATAGCCGGTATTAACGCCGCTGGAGCCGTTGTAGACGAGGAAGCCCTCATCGTCGGAAGCGGAAATAACCGAAGGCATGTAGTTCTGAAGCTCTTTGAACGACTGAGCGTCGCTGAGGCCAAGGATCATGCAGACAACGGGAAGAGCGACATTAGCTATCTGAACGCCTCTGCCGTTAATGGTAGTACCGTTGGTAGCGCCGCTGAAGGAGCTGGTGCCGAGGGACTTAAGAATGTCAGCGACCATGGAGCCGAGAAGGTTATTCTCAAGAATACCGTCGATGGTCGTTACGCCCTGCTTAAATACGTTGGGGAAGAGAAGATCAAAAACATTATTAATTATGTTGATGATAACAGGGATACCGGTCATCGTTGCAAATGCGCCGTTGGGATTCCTCTTGAAGATTTCTGCGAAGCCGCTTGCATCAAGGTTGGTGAGCGGGTAAACAATGTTGTCAAAGATAAAGGACTTTGCAACATATTCGTTACCGGCAATTTCTTCAGAGATCCAAGGATTGTTACCTGACTTGATGGGGATTATCGCATCAATAAGGGTATCAAAGTCGGACCAAACATCATTAGCGGTAAGTCTGCCGACACTGCCGTTGTAATCGTCGCTCTTGAAGTCAAGGGCTAAGATCGAGCCGTAAGTGCTGACTGCCCAAGCCGCTATCTGAACGAAGTTATTCTCATAGGAGCCGGTGTCGCCCTGATACTTAAGAAGGCCGTTTGCCGTGATGGGGTTCGAGGAGGTCTTGCCGGGAACCATATCAAGGCCCTGATTGAGGTTGTAAACCGCAACATCAAAGAGGATGTCGAGGCACTTGTTGACTATTGCAGTGTTATATTCGCCGTCGGTGCCGTAGGCAGCCCTAACAGGCTTCGTGTAGGTGATCTCGGGAATATCCTGCCATGCAAGCTGCTCAACTGCACTGTAGCAAACATCAGCGATGGTCTGGCAGCTCTCATCAATGTAGATCCACTTGACCGAGCCGTTGAAGATAGCTCTGAGGACGTAAGAAACGACCTGCTGATCATTCATGGTTGCGATTTCCGAAGCGGGAACCGTCTTGAAGTATGAGGGGAAGAAGAGATCGCCGCTGATCTGGAGCACGAATTTTGCAACAGAGCAAACATTCTGGAAGAGATACTGGTTGCCGCCCTGAATCCAAGTCCAGCTATAGTTCTGATCGCCGATCTTGACGTTGTTCTTCAGGATCGCATTAGCGAACTCGCCTGCGATATCGTTTAACTTATCAACGAAAGTATCATTCGCACCGAATGTGCTGAAATCGACCTTGGGAACTACGGCATTAAGGTTGAAGAGCTTTGCTAGGGTGTTTGTCTTCATAAGCTCAGCTTCATCAAAAGCTTCACCGTCGTAGTTGGGGTCATAGGTGGGGTTGTTTTCCCAAAGCTGAGTATTCTGGTTGTATACGGTCTTATTTTTCTTTTCGGCGAGATACTCAACGCCGCAAAGCTGACGGAGCCAAGGTCTCGTAAGTCTGTTGAGAACAGGAACCGCAACATAATTGTATGCCTGACGCATAATAGCCTCGATAAAGTCGTAGGCCTTTACATTGCCGGTTATGTCGACAAGTGAATAATCCGGATCATGGCCGGTGGTTGCACCTTCATTAACTCTCACGCATCCGCCGAGGCCGAAGGTGACCCACTGATTGGGATGAACCCAGCCGTAGTAATCATATTTTGTAGTGTCGGGAGCAGTCTCGCCATACTTCTCGGAGAAAGCATATTCCTTGTAAAGAACATATGAATACTTGTCCTTTGAATTCGCTATGTCACCGAACTTGTCATCAAGCTTCTCCCAAGTACCGAGAACGTAGTAGTTGAGAAGATCCTGAAGAAGGGTGAGCGTTGCGTTATCGGTCTTATACTTAGCGGGGAGCTCGTCCTTGAGGGCATTGAACTTAGCGGTCTTGCCTTCCGGAGTGAGACCGTAGAGCAAACCGATAAGAAGCTCACGGACATTGAACATATAGTCCTTGACGAAGCCGTTGGCAATACCGAGGTCAAGCGTCTGGGCTGCATACTTCTGAACGATAGGTGAAAGATCGCCGAGAAGGTTAAGCAGCGCATAAACGATTTCGAGATCGGTCTTGGTGCCTCTGGTATAGCCTTTCAGTTTAAGGATGGGGGGCTGAAGCTCCTTGGCATCCTTAAGCAAGGAAAGAAGCGTTGAGGGAAGGCTTTCGACCAGAGAAACGGCACTGGTGAGTGTGCTGTCCACGCTGCGGAGATCAAGAGAACCGACATATACATTAAGAAACAGGTTCTCCTCCGCAAGCATACGGTCAAGCTCATCAAGGCCCATAGACGCATACTGCTCCGTAGTAAAAGTAGGAGTATCAATGTCGTTGTATGAGTCCTTGATTGCTTCGCCCTTATAAGCCTGATAAGCGCTGCCGACGACCGAGAATGAGCCGATAAGCATCGCAAAAGCCATAAGGACCGCGAGGATTCGGGTTGACTTTTTCAAATCTGTGCACCTCCATAAAGATTTTCACATTGAAGCCTTAAAACGAGATAACAGCCCCATGCGCCTTTCCTGATTTAGGCCGCCGCTCGGCTTACACCATCGCCGTAAAACAGCGGACGCCGCACGGGATATTATCGTAACGGCATGGCCGAGGCGCACAATGTCATTTAAAATGGCGACACTACGCCCACGGACACACCATATGGTCATATTAACTATACCTAATTTGCAGGTCAATGTCAACGATTTTCAAAATCTCATTAACATTTTGTTAGAAATCAACAAGCAAATTCGCGATTTTTTGTTCATATTTACAACGCTTATTTTTCCTTTGTTGAACTAAAATCAAAAGTTTTCCTATAAAGCTCTTTTGCTTTACATACGGAGGTAAAAACGTTATGTGTTCGCCGACGGTTTGCCTGTCGCCGAAAGGGTATATATTTAAAATGTATAGATAAATTCTCATAAAATTCGAATTATTATTCATATCAAGAATTAAAAGCCCACATGTAAAGCTTATAAGCCTTACGGATTTCATTATCTGTAGTTTATTCTCACGACCTTAGAGCTGCCGAAATTCTTGCAAAATCAAAGAAAAACCGCCCGTGCCGGTCAACAAATGACCCACATGGGCGGTTTGTAAAGTCTAAGCCTTTTACAGTATTCTGCGCATCTTATTCTTCGCTGCGGCCGATGTCGGCGAACGTGCGATACAGCCAAGCCGCGGAACCGGTGTAATTTGTCCACCCTGCTCTTCCGTTGATACCGTTGCCGCAGGAAATATCGCCTGCAAGCAGGTAAGGCTCGGCTCTGTAAGCTGCTGCTGTTTCGGAATTATCATATCTTCCGATAGGCACAATTCCGTCAAGCACCTTCATCCCCTTTTCTCTTTCACCGATTTTCAAAAGCGCCCTTGCCAGCCACACCGCAGCATGAGTGTATTGACCCGAATTCTCCCTTATACCCGCGGGGTATTCGGCAATATAGCCGACCTTTTGCGCTTCCGATTCGTCGAAGGCGGGCGCAAGCAGCCTTGTGACGCCGCTTTCGGGGCAAAAAAGCCTTTCATAGGCGGTATTTACTGCGATTTTGGCTTTTTCGCTGTCACCGATATTGAAAAGTACGGCAAAAGCCTGCGGAAGGATATCTATAAAATCCTTTTCCTCGCCAAGTGAACTGCCGTCTGCAAAAATCGCTCTCGCGTAGCGGTCGCCTCTCCATGCAACGGTCTGTATTTTCCTTTCAAGCTCCTCTGAAGCTGTAATATACCTGTTCTTTCTGTCCATCATATCGAATTTGGTGCAGATTTCGGCGATTCGGCGCAAAACTCCTACCTGAAACATGGCGAGCCAAACGCTTTCGCAATCGTTATTGCTGCCGAGTCGACTGAATCCATCGTTCCAATCGCATGAGCCGATCAGCGGCAGCCCGTGAACACCGAAATTCAGCGAACGATCTACCGCCTTAATACAGTGCTCAAGCATTGTACCTTTATATGCGGTGCGAGAGGGTGTCATATAAAGCTCGCTTACGCCGTCGGGCAGTGCTGCGCCACAGATATACGGCACTTTCACGTCAAAGAGGTCATAATCTCCCGTCTCTGCGGCATACTCGGCACAGACATAAGGCAGCCAAAGCATATCGTCGCTGCATCGGCTGCGGATTCCGCGGATCTTTTGCCCGCCGTTTACAATAACGTGCCACCAATGCAGTACGTCGCCCTGCTCGAATTGCACGGCGGCGCAGCGCAGCAAGTGAGTGCGGGCAAGCTGCGGCTCGGTTTTGAGGAACGCGAGGCAATCCTGAAGCTGATCGCGGAAACCGTAAGCGCCGGAGCATTGATAAAAGCCCGTACGCCCAAAAAATCGGCAGACCTTGATCTGCGAATAAAGGAACGAATTTGCAAATAAATCAAATTTTTTATAGCCGCTGTGCAGCCTCGGAGGCCTGTATCCGTTTGTGAAACAGGCGATCTCGGGCAATTTCAGCGCCGAATCGGCATTTGCACCCCATGAAAGCGTAAAATCAAGCTTTATTCTGCCTCCTGCGGCGAGCGAAAGCCTCTTGCCGACGGCAACGCAGCAGTCTGCGGGCACATTTTCGTTTGAATTGAGCTTACCCTCAAAGAAATCTCGGCGTGAGAAGGTGACATATTCGGGCACGGCGGAACATTGAAGATACATTGAGCCCGGGAATTCGGCAAGCGCATTGCGAAGCAGCGCACCGTGATCGGTTCGTCGCGCAAAAAACACGCTCGGTGAATTCGGGCTGATCCCGAGAACGGGTAAAACATAATAAAACAGGTCAAAACTGCGAATCGAACCTGAGCGATTGACAGCCTCGACCGAACAGCACTTCACGCAGCCTCTGTCAGCTGTCTCAACGACGGCTTTAATATCTACGCCGCCGACAGTGACCCGCCAAACCGCTTTATTGGGAGTAAATGTCACCGTGCCGAGGGCTGCAATGTCGTATAAAGCGCCCTCATATTTCATTATCAGCATTTCGCCGCAGTTGTCGGAGAGGGTATCATTGTACCAAGGGGTCAATTTGTTTTCTCTCGAATTCAACGCCCATGTAAAGCCTAAAGACTTGTCAGACGTCATTGTTCCGCAGCTTTTGTTTGCTAAGACAATATTCCAAGGTATATCAACGGTTGCATGTCCTTTTTCTATGGTTATTTCACTGTCTGTAAAGCTATATCGCTTTACATCTCTAATTGATCTTTCTGAATTCTTTTTATCGGTAATGCGATGCAATGGCAGAGGTTTAAACGGCTTTTGCGGCTCTTTTTCGGTGTTTTCGGCACCGTGCGGAACGCAAATGCTCATATGCTCGAGGGCGAGCCTCTGTCGGTAGCTGTGACGGGCAATATCAACGAGATGAATGCCGCCTTTTATGCCGATCATCAGCTCGCAGCCCTCCTCGGCGGCGAGGCTTCTCAGCTTTGCGGCGGGTGAAGCGCCGTACTCACCCGTGCCGCTATATGCAATCACCAGATCGGAGCGCAGACCACAGCTTCTGAGTAATCGGTTGGCAACTATATACGGCCGCAGTGCCGCTTGATCTCCGTCATCGGCAAAATTCATGAGTAGGATTGGCAAGTCGCCGGATATACCGAAGCTCCATATATCCTCACGAGTGAACTCCGCAGCATCGCCGATAACCGTCCCCTTGCGAAACAGGCGCGGATAGAGCACCGCGGGCAGCATTTCTCCGAGCACAGCCTCAGCGGCTCTGTCACCGAGAAGCGGCGATTTGGATAACCTCTTGCTCCCGCTCATTGATTTTGCCGCAGCAAAAGTGCCGACCGCCTGCTCGGCTGTTTCATCTACGGCTATCAGGAGCGTAAACTCCCCTTTGCTGCCCGCCGCAAGCTCAATATGCCGCTCAAAAGCACAGCAAGCGTCTGGATTTCCCCTGCCGAATGCAAATCCGTCCCTTTCGCCGAGTGAAAATACTCCTCTTGGTGTGGACAGCACCCTTTCGCGTGCTCCTTCAAAGGCAAAGCCGTCCTCGATAAACCCCGCCGCAGCGGCACAGGCAGAGCCGTCACGCCTGCCGAACACCGCGCAACCGTTCTCTCGGTCAAATTCGTCGAACAAAAACAGCTTTGAATACATCGGATGCGCCGCAAAGCGCTCTTTTTTGTCAAGACAAGGCTCAAAATACACAGTAAGCCTGCCGCTGAGCTGCTCGCGCCTGCTTTGATTCTCAACGGTAAAGCGCCGCACCTCGCAGTTACGTCCGCTCATCACTCCGCTTTGCATCGTCAGCCTCATACCCTTGACGGCTGCGGTATGGATTGCCCTGTCACCGACAAATTCGCACGAAAATTTTGCCGCTCCGTCGGTGTCGATCGCCCTTATAAAAGGCATTCTTCGCCCGTCGTCGCCTGTAAACACGGCAAAAACGCCCTGCGGCCGCCCAATCGGGTCGCCGTCGGCTGCGTTAACGTCATATCCGTCAAATGTGCCGAGGCTCGTGCCGATATCGCTGATACAGCAGGTCAGCCTGCCGTTGGTATATAGCGCCGTCCTCGGGCGGGTCGGGTCGGGGCAAGGCGAAATAACGCTTCTCTCCCTTACACGCTCCCTCGGTTTCGACACCTCGGCGCTGCGGATATCCTTGAATGCCCTGACATCGGCGGGTATCTTCTCCTCGAGAAGTCCCGAAGCGCCGCTCATAAAGCCGTCGGACATAAAACGCCGCTGCATTTTTTGCCCCGTGAGCAGATTATCCGCCGCAAGCAGGCTCATCCCCACATGGTGCGCCATATACGACCTGACCGCTGCAAATCCTGCGCCGCCGCATCTCGACGGAGTAAGATCCGCCGCCTCGCACAGACCGTATTTGCCGCCGAGGCCCATATTCTCAAGCCTTTTGAGGTTTGCCATGGCGGCTTTCGGCGCTGCGGATAGAACGAGGAACGACGAATACGGCGACACGACATACTCGTTGTCAAGCCCGCGCCTCAACCCAAGCCGCTGAACACCGTGAGCCTTATATTGATAATTCAAGTCGCCGTCAAAGGCGTAAAACCCGCTCTCCGAGACGCCGAACGGCCGCCTGCCCGCTCTTTTTCGCTGGCAATAAAGACAGAAATGCAGCGATTCGTAGCTGAGGCTGCCGGGCGGCGAGGGTAAAAAGATATCGGGCATAAAATACTCAAACATCGTCCCCGTCCAGGAGACAGCGCCCGCATACCGTCCGCTCGACACAAGCAGACGGCTCATGCTGCCCCAATATTCGGGCGGCACTATGCGCCGAGCGACGGCATAATAGACCGCCGTGCGAGCCTCGGTCATAAAGAAATCGTAGCAGCTGCCGCTCCTCTCGCCCGTTGCGGGATCAACGCCGACGGCGAAGAGCTTCTTGCGCTCGTTGCGGAATATTTGCAGCTCGGTCGCATCCTCAAGCCGCTCTATGCGAGATATCAGCTCGCCGAGGCTCGGGCATTCGCCCGCATATTCACGCAGCCCCTGCCTGAGAGCCACAAGGCAGCAGAGGAAGTTGCCGCTGTCGACAAATGATACAAAGCGAGGCTCGAACGGCTCCAAAGTCTCGGTATTATACCAATTCAGAAGATTGCCGTGGTATTTTTCGAGCTTCTCGACTGTGCCGAGGCTGAGATTCAGCCGCATATGCAGCTCAGCAGAGGTGATAAAGCCGAGATCCCTTGCGGCGAGGAATGACAGCAGCATAAGACCTATATTTGTCGGCGAAGTGCGGCGCGCCGTCGCCCTCACGGGGGCAAATTGAATGTTATCGGGCGGCAGGAAGTTATTCTCACGCCCGCACTGCTCGTCAAAGAAGCCCCACATAGCCGCACAGTGATCCAAAAGCCGCTCACGCTGCTCGGGCGAGAGCTGCTTTTCACTGCGGCTCGGCCTCCTTCCTGCAAAGAGGGTCAGCGGGATATCCGCAAGCAGTATAAGCCCGTAAAGACGGTGTATCGGCAGCCCCGCGATGAGCATCACCGCCGCCGCTGCCGCCGACGGGATACAGGATATCAGCAGCCCCACCGTGCTCCCCGCCCGCTCGGAATTCGACGCCGTGACCCATTCAAGCATATTTTTGCCGCTGACGAAGCGCCGCCAGACGGCCTTGACTATCGCATTCAGGGCGGTATATGCCCGCTTTGCGCTGAGAGCAAAGTCAATAAAAGCTCTTGACAGCCCGCCGAGCGCTTCGGGAAGCGAGCGCGAGAAAAACAGACGTGACATCGACGGGAGGCCGCCGCTTATCAGCGCACTCAAGCCAGCGCATATATCCCCCGCCGCAAGGGCAAGCAGCGATATCACCGCCGCCGTCACGCCCGCATCGCCCTGAATCACAACGCTTGCGAGGATCAGTGCAAGGCAGACGACGGGGGTAACGCTGCGGCGCAGATTATCAAACAGCTTGTATCTTGACAGCGCCGAAAGAGAATTCCGCCCGAAAATGAAGCCGAGATTTTGCCAATCCCCTCTTATCCAGCGGTGCTCCCGCGCGAAATATGAGCCGACGCTCTGCGGGAAGGCGTCGGTTATCTGCACCTCGGGCATGAACGCCGTTCGTAGCAGGCAGCCCTCCAGAATGTCATGGCTCAACACGGTCTCCTCGGGAAATTCACCCGGAATTACAGCGTGATAGGCGTCGACAGATATCAGACCCTTGCCGCAGAATATTCCCTCGCCGAAAAGATCCTGATATCTCTCGCTTCTGGCGGAGTCATAGGACGAGAATCCGCTCTGACCCGTCATAACGCGGGCAAAGGCGCTGCTGCCGCCGTCGAGCCTGTTCTCAGCGGCGGGGGCGATTATGCCGTAGCCCCTCACCACCCTGCCGCCGTCAATGACGGGGCGGTTTGCGGGGTGCTCCGCCGCCGAAATGAGCACTCTTGCGCCGTCAAAGGCGAGACGGGTGTCGCTGTCAAGGGCAATCAAATATTTGACCTTATGCAAAGAAGTCCTGTCGCCGTGCAGGCAGACAAACGCCCTGCCGTCGCCCTTTATCGCCGCAACAAGGTCGGTTATCGCCCCTCTTTTACGCTCCTTGCCCGTAAATTCATTCTGAGTTTTGGAGTAGGTGCGCCGTCTGACGGCGAGAATGAACCCGCCGCCGTATTTGGAATTCAGCCTTTCAAACGCCTTTACCGCCGCATTCAGCGCCGCCTTATCCTCGGGCATGCTCGGTCTCGGTGCGCCGTGATGATCGGCAAGACAGCAGATCTTGATGTTGCCGACGCAGTTGCCGAGATAGAGCTGCTCAAGGTGCTTTTCAAGCTCGCCTATCTTCTCGGGCGGCGGCAAAAGGGTGGAAACGGTTATCAATGCATGAGTGTCGAGCACTCTCGGGTCATCGGGCTTCAGCCTGAGCAGTCTGCCGGGTGCTACGTTCTTCAACGATATTTTTTCAATGCTGCGGCGCATTATCTCCCAAAGCGGCAGCCACAGCAGCAGTCCGAGCGTTATATTACGCATCAGCATACCCGCCGCAAATGCGGCTGCAAGAGGCATGACCGCCTCCATTATAAGGAAAAGCCTGCCCCTTGAAGCAAGGCGTTTCGGGTGGCTTTTGGGCGAATTCAGCCTGCCGATAAGCTCCTCTGCGGCCTGCTCCTCGCTCTTGCCGCTTCTCCTTGCCGCCGAAGCGACCACCCTGCGATAGAATGCCTTTGAGCGCTCGTCCGACACAGGGTATATTCCCGACGGATCTGCCGCTAACGCAGGCTCGGAACGCAGTAAAGTTGCGGATATCTTTTCAAAATCCATCTCACCTAGCCTCCTCAGCGACGTCACTGAATTGCCAAGCAGCTTTTGATTATCGCCCGTCACGCCCTCGCAGGCATAGGATATCAGCGCCGCCGTCAGCGCGATCGGCAGCAGCCCCGCCTCAAAGCCGCCCAAACCGCACGGGAACGCCTTGATCATCTCCTCCTCATTGGGCAAGACCCCGCCGCCGCATATTTCGCGGCAGGTTGAAAAAAGGCTCGGAAGGAGCTCCGAGCCAATCTTTGTTTTCAGAACGCTGCGGCAGTCGGCAGCCGACTGCTTCGCCGTGCGCTCAAGAATATAGAAATTATCCGCCAGCCACTCGGAGGAATGCTCGCGCTTGCCCTCGGCGCTGCGCCTGAAGGTCACGGCGGCGTCCCTCATTTCGGCGGCAAGCCTGCACCTTTTCGCCATACCTTTCATCTCCTGCCCCACAGCCGCACAGCAAATATCAGGCAGAGCGCCCCTGCGGCAAGTGCCGACAGCTTCTTGAGAATATCAAGCATTTTGCACGCCGAGACGGTCAGCCTGACGGTCTTTATAATTCTGTATATCTCATCCATGAGAAGTCCCCCTTACTCGCTGCGGAGCAAAACTCCGTGCGCTATGGACGGTATCGACTCGCTCTGAAGCGATGAAACGCTTGACATGAGCGCCCCCGTGCCCACAAAGAGCACTCGTTTAAGCTCTCCGCCCGAAATCTTATTCAAAATCTCGCTGCAGACCACCGAGGCACTGCAGCCGCAGCCCGAAGCGCCCGCCTCGGTATCCTTTTGCCTGCGCGGGTCGTATATCATCAGCCCGCAGTCCGCATGAACGGCACTGATATCAATATTTGACTGCTTTATCATCAATTCGCAGAGCAGCTCCGAGCCTATCGCTCCGAGGTCGCCCGTGAGTATCATGTCATAATCCTCGGGCTTCGTCGCTGTGTCGTTCAGGAAATCCGCTATCGTCGCGGCGGCGGCGGGAGCCATTGCAGCGCCCATATTGTTGGCGTCCTTGACCCCGTAATCGCATATCCTGCCGATTATCACCTTGTCTATTTTCGCCTTGGAATCGGCTCTCGAAATGACGGCGGCTCCCGCGGCGGTGGCTGTCCACTGCGCCGTCGGGGTGCGCTGACCGCCGTATTCAAGCGGCATTCTGAATTGCTTCTCGGCGGAGCAAAAATGCGACGAGGTGGAGGCAACGGCGATATCCGCTATCCTCGCGTCCACGCAGACCGCAGCCGCCGCAAGCGAAAGCGCCATTGTGGAGCAGGCGCCGTAAAGCCCGACGAACGGCATTCCGCTGTCCCTGAGCGCAAAGGACGAGCCGATGCATTGGTCGAGCAGGTCGCCCGCAAAGGCAACGTCCACCTCGTCGGCGGTGACGCCTGCCTTGGTCAGCGCCCTGTTGACTGCGTCGCCGTGCATTGTGCTCTCGGCCTTTTCCCATGATTTCTGACCCGCCGCGGCATCGTCATAGACATAGTCGAAGCCCGCGCCGAGAGGACCCTCGCCCTCCTTTTTGCCGACCACCGCCGCATAGCCCACGACCGACGGCGCTGAGGGCAGCGACAGCGTATATTTACCCTGCTTTACAGGCATAAACTCACCTCATAAAAAAATAATAGAGCAATCCGTATATGACCGCGGCCGCAGAGCCGTAGGCAAGCACAGGGCCTGCAATGCGGAACATCTGGGCGCCCGTGCCAAGAATTCTGCCCTCGCTTCTGAATTCCATTGCGGGCGACACTATCGAATTTGCAAAGCCCGTGATGGGCACTATCGTACCTGCACCCGCATAGGAGGCGATCTTATCAAAAACGCCTATGGCGGTCAGCACGGCGGCGGCAACGATGAGCGTCACCGGCACAAGGAGCTTCACATCGTCAGCGCCCAGCCCGAGCTTCTCATAGAGCATGGACAGCCCCTCGCCGATGGCGCAGATAAGCCCGCCTATAAGAAATGCGAAGCAGCCGTTCCTGACCTTTTTGCTCGGCGGCGACGCCTTTTTGGTCATTTTTTCATATTCTCCGCCCGTGATATCCATTGAATTTCCCCTTTCTCCGTTTATTCACATGACTATTCTTTCCTGCGGCGACGGATTTATGCAGCAAAAAGCGGAGTGAACGATCAAAGCCGCTCACTCCGCCGGGAAACTTTTCAATTATTCAAAATTACAGATGACCTTGTCGCCGTCGGTGGTGATATTGACCGCCTTGAACGGCTTATCCGCACCGTTCACTATCCTTGTGGTTATGACGTCCTCCACGTTGCGGCGAATGACGTTTCTGAGGTCTCTTGCGCCCCTCGTGCCGTCCACGGACAGGCGTGCAATGGCCTCGGTCGCCTTATCGTCCCATGCAAGGGCGATACCCTTGTCGGCAAGCGGCGAAACAAGCTCGCCGAGCATGAGGGCGGCGATGCGCTCGTAATCATGCTGCGTCAGGTCGTTGAACACGACGACCTCGTCCACTCTGCCGATGAATTCGGGCCTGAGGAATTCGGAGAGCGCCTTGAGCGCCTTCTCTTTTGAAGCCTCGTTCTTGCTCTTGGCGAAGCCGAGCGCCCCTGCGCCGCGGTTGCTGCCGGCATTCGAGGTCATAATAATAACAGTGTTCTCAAAGCTGACGTTTCTGCCCTGAGCGTCGGTGATCTTGCCCTCGTCGAGGATCTGGAGCAGGATATTCATCACGTCGGGGTGAGCCTTCTCTATCTCGTCAAAGAGCACGACGGAATAGGGCTTGCGGCGCACCTTCTCGGTGAGCTGACCCGCCTCGTCATAGCCGACATAGCCCGGTGGCGAGCCGATGATCCTTGAGACGGAGTGTTTCTCCATGAATTCGCTCATATCAAGGCGTATCAAGGTTTCCGGGGTCTCAAACAGCTCGTTTGCAAGCAGCTTTACAAGCTCCGTTTTGCCGACGCCCGTGGGGCCGACGAATATGAATGAAGCGGGGCGGCGACGGGGATTTATCTGCACCCTGCCCCTGCGTATTGCGGCGCAGACAAGCTCTATGGCTTCGTCCTGACCGATGAGCTTCGCTTTTAAGTTATCCTCGAGACTTGCAAGGCGGCGCAGGTCGCTCTCGATGACCTTGCTCGCGGGTATGCCCGTCCAGAGCTGGATAACTCTGCCGAGGTCGTCCTCGGTGACGCGGTTGTCGGCGGCAAGGGTCTCAAGCTCTTTAACGTCCTGCTGCTTCTTGAGTATCTCCGCCTTGACCTTGGCTATCTCCTCGTAATCGGACTCGCTCGGGGAGTCGACCTCCATAAGCTCCGACTCATGCTCCTCAAGCTGTGAAAGCTCGTCAAGGGCAGTCTCATAGTTGCTTATATTCTTATTTCTCAGATTGGCGCAGGTGCACGCCTCGTCGAGCAGGTCTATCGCCTTATCGGGCAGGAACCTGTCGTTGATATATCTCTCCGAGAGCACAACGGCGCGCTCTATCAGCGAGTCGCTGACGGTTACGCGGTGGAAATCCTCATAATAATCCTTGACGCCCTTGAGCATCTCGACCGTCTGAGCTATCGACGGCTCCTCGACCCTGATGGGCTGGAGTCTGCGCTCCAGCGCGGCGTCCTTCTCGATATACTTCCTGTACTCGGTGAAGGTCGTGGCGCCGATTATCTGTATCTCGCCTCTTGAAAGTGAGGGCTTGAGGATATTTGCGGCGTTCATCGAGCCCTCAGCGTCACCCGTGCCGACAAGGGAATGCACCTCGTCGATGAAGAGGATGATATTGCCCTCGCTCTTGACCTCGTCGATAAGGCCTTTGATCCTGCTCTCGAACTGACCTCTGAACTGAGTGCCCGCCACAAGAGCGGTGAGGTCAAGCAGATGTATCTCCTTATCCTTCAGCTTCGCCGGCACATCGCCCGCGGCTATACGCAGGGCAAGTCCCTCGGCAATGGCAGTCTTGCCGACGCCCGGCTCACCGATAAGGCACGGGTTGTTTTTTGTGCGCCTGCAAAGGATCTGTATCGCACGATAGATCTCGTTATCCCTGCCGATTATCCTGTCTATCCTGCCCGCTCTCGCCTTGGCAGTGAGGTCGGTACAGTATTGGTCGAGGAACTTGCGCTTACGCTCGCCCTTGTCCTTATTCTTTTTGCCCCACCTTTTCTTCTTTTCGGGTGCGGCTTCCTCCTCCGAAGTCTGGGGGGCGGAGTTGTCGCCGTTCATTGCGGCGAAATTCTGGAGGAACGGCATAGTGCCCGCTCCGCCCGGCTCAAAGCTGCCGTCCTCTCCGAACATTGCCTCAAACTGCTCGCTGACATCGTCCAGCTCATCCTCGGATATCCCCATGCTCTGCATTATCTGCTTGACGGGGCCGATATTCATTTCAAGCGCGCATTTGATACAAAGACCCTCCTGCGTGGTTTTATCGCCCTCCACTTTGGTGACGAAAAACATTGCGGGGCGCTTTTTGCATCTGGCACATAAGACCTGTTTCATATTTTTTCCCTTTTATAATTATTTTTTTGCTTTTTTCTCTTTAAGCTGTCGACAAACGTCGGGCATATAGCTCACAAAGGCAACTATCGTCAGCAGCACGCTCACGCACACCAATGCTATCATTACCGCCGGGGGGAGGGTAAATACGCTGCCGAGTATGCCGATATCGGGGCCGAACGCGATTATCGTTATCATAACGAGATAGAACACAAAGGTGGCAACCTTGCCGGGCATCTCCGCCGCGCCGGGCTTAAGGCCGAGGGCTATCATCGCCGCTCCGCCGACTACCATGACCGCCTCCTTGATGAGGAATACAAGGAACACCCAGCTGAACGCCTTGACGGTCGCATCCGAGCTGCCTCTGAAGGTCAGGTAAAACATAATGGCTATCGTTATCTTAGTGAGCTTGTCGGCAACGGGGTCAAGCATCTTGCCGAGGTTGCTTATCTGATTGAAGCGGCGGGCTATCTTGCCGTCAAAGAAGTCGCTGAGACCCGAGAGGGCAAGCACAAAAACCGCCCAACCGTATCTGCCCTGATGAAAGAGCACGGCGAATATCGGCACCATGACTATGCGGAGAAATGAGAGCAAATTCGGCACCGTGAGGCAGCCGGTGAAGTATTCTTTAAGTATCTTTTTCATAAAATGACCTCCTGATTATCATTTAAAAAGTATTAATAAAACTGTCTGAGCAATGCGCTGCACCATAAATGTATCGTTGACCGCTTTGCCGAATTCGGTGTCGCCCGCAACGCCCGCGACGGTGTAGAGCACCACACTGACTATGACGACGGCTATCAAGCCCTTAAGAGCGCCGCCGACCGCGCCTATCGCTTTGTCGATATGCCTGATAACGGGCAGCTTTGCCGCAAGGCCTATGACTCTCGCGCCTATGCCGAGCAGCGCCTTGCCGACGGCAAAGATAACGAGGAACGCGACCACATTCAGCAGCGGCAGTATCACCGATTTCTCCGCCGCAGCGGTTATCTCCTCGGCGACCTTTGCAACGGACGCGTCCGAAGCGAGCTGACCGATGAGGCTTTCGACCGAAACGCCCATCTCCCGTGCGGCGTTGACTATGTAGGACGGCAGAGCGCCTATGACGGTCTCCGTGCCGCTGCCGAGATTTGAGCTGATTATATCGGTGAGCTTGTTGACTATGCTTTCGTGGACAAAAGAGTTGTTTGCCCACTGTGCAAGCGGCTCCGAATATTCCTTTGCCGCTATTATGCTTATTACGGATGCGATGAACGAGAGCGCCGTCACAGCGAAGCCCCTGCGCCTGCCCTCAAGCACGGCGGAGACAAAGACCAGCACGAGCACCGCATCAAAAACCAAAGCTAAATAATCCATATGTCCTCCCGGGTCACGCCAGTCGGCTGACCCTATGATAAAACAAAATTTCGCCCGTGTCAATATTTGCACAGCTGCGAATTCTCAAGCGTATAAACGCAGCTTGACGCAAGCATGACAAGCGAAGCATTCTCCGCTGTCTCAAATCTCCTCCTTTCCTGACCGGCTGAGCCGTATTCGACCGCCGTTTTGCCGCTCACGAGCACGAATCTGCCCGCCCTGACGGCGACGCAGTCCGGCTGAGCCTCGGCGGTAACGGTGCAGGTCAATTTACCCGCAGCCGATATCCTCGCCGCATTGATCTTTGAGCCGCCGCTGTCTTTATAGCAAACAAGGGTGTTGCCCTTATCGTCGCTGACGGCGGATACGAGATTGCCGTCGCCGTAGGCAAGCTCAAGGAGCTGCCCGCCGCTCTTGTCATAGACGAGCGTGCGATTGTCGCAAACGGCGATGACCTTGCCGGAGGAGCCGCAGACGAGGCGAAGTATCATCGCTCCGTCGACCTTGATATCGACCCTCGGCTCTGACTTCTTGACGTCAAAAATCAAAAAGCGTGAATATATCTGAGCATTTTCCGCCCCCACTGCGGAGACGGCGACCGTCCTTCCGCTGCGAGAGAGGTCAACGGCCGAGATGTATTCTTTTGAGCAATTCCAGCGGAATATCTCCTTACTCCGCTTGTTGTAGACGGCAAGCACGCTCTGCGCCTGCTCCGAGGAGAAGGCGGCGGCGACGCTGCCGTTTGAGGCGAGAGCGGCGACGGTGACTGGCGAATCGACCGTCAGGCTGCCGAGGCTCTCTGTCTTACCGCTGAGATTTAATGTATTCGATGTATTGCTGTAAAGCAGCGCTCTGCCGTTCTTTGATACGATTTTGGAGTCGGCGGAGCTGAGCTGCGTTTCATTCATTTTCCTTGCCGATGAAGAATATACGGTGAGCGAGCCGGATCCGAGCACGGCGGGGGAATCCCCGATAAGCTCCGCTCTGATATTGCCCGCAGCGTCCACGCTGCACGGGTAGCCCGAGCCGTGGGAAAATATGTAGGGTATCTGCCTGAAAGCGTCGCTGATGTTGGACACCGCCACCTCGCCGAGCATCCTTGCGCTGAGGAACACGGCAAAGACGACCGCAAGCACGGCAAGCGGTATTCGCACTATGCGATATATCTTTTTGGCGAGTTTTTTATTTCTCTTCCTGCTGAATTTGATTATTTTTTTATCTGCCAAGCCGTATCGCCCCCATTCGGTCAATATTCTACTCTGTTCAGATACAGGCCGTGCGGCGGTGCGGTGAAGCCCGCCCTGCCGCGGTCCTTTGCGGCGATGATATCGCCTATCGAGCCGCGCTCGAGCTTGCCGCTCGAGATATCAATAAGCGTGCCGACCATTATACGCACCATGTTATAGAGGAAGCCGTCCGCCTCCACGGTGAAAACGACCATGTCGCCGCTTCGCTCGACTCTCGCATTCTTAACGCACCTTACGGTGGTGCTCACGCTGCTGCCGGCGGCGCAGAATGACGAGAAATCGTGGCTGCCAATATAGTCCCTCGCCTGAGCGTCGAGCATCTCGGCGTCAAGCGGGTATTTATAATGTAATGAATAATTATATAAGAACGGATTTTTGTTCGGGGAGTTCCATATTTTATAGATATACTCTTTTGACCTGCAATCATACCTCGCGTGGAATTCAAACGGCACCTCACGGCAGCCCGTGACGGCGATATCCCGCGGCAAAACGGCGTTCATAGCCGTGACGAGCTTGCCGCAGTCTATCGGATTCTCCGTCCTGATATTGCAGCAATACATATTCGCATGGACCCCCGAATCCGTCCTCGAGCAGCCGACGACGTTATCCCTCGTCGAGCAGATGCGCTCAAAGGCATCCTGAAGGGTCTGCTGAACGGTGCAGGCATTCTCCTGCACCTGCCAGCCGTGGTATGCCGACCCGTCAAACGACAGGGTCAAAAGAAGATTTCTCATATAAATTCCTCAAATAACTGCGTCAAAGAAGTGATTGAGCACTATGATGCCCGCCGTCACGGCAACGCATATGACCGCTGCCGCAATGTCACGGAGGCCGAGCTTCATCTGCTTCATCCTCGTCCTGCCCTCGCCGCCGGTGTAGCAGCGGCAGGTCATTGCAAACGCCAATTCATAGGCGCGGCGGAATGACGAGACCATCAGGGGCACAAATATGGGCACGAGCGCCTTCGCCCGCTGGAATACGCCGCCCGTCTCAAGGTCGGCGCCCCTTGCCTTTTGGGCGTTCATTATCCTGTCTATCTCCTCGATGAGGGTCGGGATAAAGCGCAGAGCAAGGGTCATCATCATGGCGAGTGTATGCACCTTTATCTTGAATATCTTGAGGGGCGAGAGCACCCGCTCAAGGGCGTCGGTCAGCATGGTGGGGGTCGTGGTATAGGTCAGCAGCGAGCTGATGACCACGAGCACGATTATCCTGACCATGGTGAATATGGCGGTGTTGACGCCTTTCTCGGTGACGGATATCTTCCACCACTCAAAATAAGTCCTGCCGCCCTGGGTATAGAGTATATTGAGCGCCGCTGTGAATATCAGGATTATCACAATGGGCTTGAGACTCTTTAATATCATCTTGGCGGGCACCTTTGAGGCTATCGCCGCCGCAATAGTGAAGAGCGCTATCAGCGCAAGCGAAAGGAAGCTCTTGCAAAGGAAGATAACAACTATCATCGCAAAGGTCAGCACGAGCTTCATCCTCGGGTCGAGCCTGTGGAGCACGGAATCGCCGGGGTAATACTGGCCTATGGTCATATCTTTAATCATTTGCCGCGCCTCCCCGAAGCGAGAGCCTTGAGTATCTCCGCTCCCTGCTCAACAGTATAGACATTTGCGGGCACGTCAAAGCCCCTCGCGCGCAGGCGCAGGAATATCTCGGTTATCTCGGGGATATTCAGCCCTATGCGGCGCAGCTCCTCGCCCCGTGAATACACCTCGTCAACGGTGCCCTGCATCTCTATCCTTGAATTATTCATAACGATCACCTTGTCGGCAAGGCTCGCTATATCCTCCATGCTGTGTGAGACTACCACGACGGCGCTGCCGGTCTGCTCACGGTAATCCTTGATGAGCTTTATAAGCTCACGCCTGCCCTGAGGGTCAAGACCCGCCGCAGGCTCGTCAAATATCAGCACCTCCGGCTCCATGGACATAACGCCCGCTATGGCTACGCGCCTTTTTTCTCCGCCTGAAAGGTCAAACGGGGATTTGTCAAGATGCTCGGGCTTCACGCCGACGAATTCGGCGGCTCTAAGCACTCTCTCCTTGACCTCGGCCTCGCTGAGCTTCATATTTTTAGGGCCGAAAGCTATATCCTTGAAAACTGTCTCCTCAAAGAGCTGATACTCCGGGTATTGGAAGCAAAGGCCGACCTTGAAGCGTGTGTTTCGCAGAGTCTCCTTATCCCTCCAGATATCTGTGCCGTCAACGAGTACCTTGCCCGCGTCGGGCTTCAAAAGGCCGTTGAAATGGGATATCAGGGTGCTTTTGCCTGAGCCTGTGTGGCCGATAACACCCACAAGCTCGCCCTTCTCTATAGTCAGGTTGACGTCATTGATCGCGGCGACCTGCTGAACGGTGCCCTTTGAATAGTAATGAGTCAGCCCTATTGTCTCAATTGCGTGGGTCATACCTTACCTCCGAGCATTGCGGCTATGCGCTCAACGCATTCGTCCACGCTGAGCACCGCATTGCCTAAGCCTAACAGACGGCAAAGCTCCGTCGGCTGCGGGATGTCAAGCCCGCATTCACGCACCTTGTCCGTCTGAGAGAACACCTCGGCGGGCGTGCCGTCCATGACGATCCTGCCGCTGTCCATAACTACTATCCTGTCTGCGCCGACTGCCTCCTCCATGAAATGGGTGACGAGCACGACGGTGATGCCGAGCTCCTTATTGAGGCGGTGGACGGTGCTCATAACCTCGGCTCTGCCCATCGGGTCGAGCATGGCGGTAGGCTCATCAAGCACTATGCACTCTGTCTGCATGGCGAGCACGCCCGCTATGGCGACCCGCTGCTTCTGACCGCCGGAGAGCTTATGCGGCTCCCTGTGGCGCAGCTCATACATATTGACGCTCTTTAATGCGTCGTCAACTCTTTTTCTTATCTCCTTCGGCTCGATGCCGAGATTCTCCGGGCCGAACGCCACGTCGTCCTCAACTATCGTTGCGACTATCTGGTTGTCGGGGTTCTGAAAGACCATGCCGACTACGCGGCGTATCTTATCGTCGTTCTCCTCGCTGCCGGAGACTATGCCTTTGACCGTGACGGTGCCCTCGGTCGGCTCATATACGGCGTTGCACAGCTTCGCAAGGGTGCTCTTGCCCGAGCCGTTATGCCCGAGCACCGCCACGAATTCGCCTTTATTTATCGTGAGGTCGATGTCGGTGAGAGCACTTTGACGCTTCTCCTCCTCATCGTCGCCGTCATAGGTAAAGGTGACGTTTTTAAGTTCAATAAGTTTCTCGCTCATACGGATTTCCTTTTGTTACGGTAATTTTCTGCCGAGTTTAACGCACTAAATGCTCTTTCCCCATCAAGGATCATTTTGTCCACACTGCGCTTGCGCCGCAGGGCAGCACTCTGCCGGGCTTTGAGGAGACGGGTATGCCTATCTCATCGCTCGTCACCTTGCCGCCGAGCTTGCGCTGCACGGTCTCGCCGAGGATATATTCCATCACGCTCGGTGACAGACCGGTGGTGTATGAATTTATCAGCACCATGAGCGAATCCTCGTAAAGCAGCTCGGAGCACAGCTCCACGAAGCCGTAGACCTCGTTCTCGAGCTTCCAGACCTCGCCGCCCGGGCCTCTGCCGTATGAGGGCGGATCCATGATGATGATATCGTATTTATTGCCTCTGCGTATTTCACGCTGCACGAATTTGATGCAGTCGTCTACCAGCCAGCGCACGGGAGCGTCGGCAAGCCCGCTCGCGGCGGCATTCTCTTTAGCCCAAAGGGTCATGCCCTTGGAGGCGTCCACATGGGTGACACTTGCGCCCGCTTTAAGCGCCGCAACGGTCGCTCCGCCGGTGTAGGCGAAGAGGTTGAGCACCTTGACGGGTCTGCGGGCGGCCCTGATGATATCGGCGGTCATATTCCAATTGACCGCCTGCTCGGGGAACAGACCCGTATGTTTGAACCCCATGGTCTTTATATTGAATTTCAGATCCTCAAAGCCTATCTGCCACACGGGCGGCATCTTTGAATACACGCTCCAGCTGCCGCCGCCCGAGCTTGAGCGGTTATAGACGGCGTGCGGAGTTGCCCAAAGCGGATGCTCCTTCGGAGTTTTCCATATCACTTGCGGGTCGGGGCGCACAAGGACGATATCTCCCCAGCGCTCAAGCCTCTCGCCGTCCGAGCAGTCGATAAGCTCGTAATCCTTCCAATCTTTGTATGCTCTCATATCAGACCTCCAGCCTTTGCTGCCCCGGCATGGTCAGGCCGAGGTGGGCGTAAGCGGCGGGCGTGACCGTCCTGCCCCTCGGGGTGCGGCTGAGGAAGCCTATCTGCATAAGATACGGCTCGTATACATCCTCAATGGTCACCGCCTCCTCGCCGATGGCTGCGGCTATCGTCTCAAGCCCCACGGGGCCGCCGTTATAATTCCTTATCATAGTTTTGAGTATCAGCCTGTCTATCGAGTCAAGCCCCAGCTCGTCTATCTCCATGCGGTCGAGCGCAATGGACGACGCTTCCTTAGTGATCTCGCCGTCGCAGACTATTTGAGCGAAGTCCCTCGATCTCTTGAGCAGCCTGTTAGCGATCCTCGGGGTGCCTCTCGAGCGCGAAGCTATCTCCAAAGCGCCCGCGGGGTCTATCTCGATGCCGAGTATATCGGCGCTCCTCGTAACTATCTGAGCAAGCTGCTCGGGGGTGTAAAGCTCAAGGCGGAGCACAACGCCGAAACGGTCGCGCAGCGGGGCGCTGAGCTGACCTGCCCTCGTCGTAGCGCCGACAAGCGTGAAGCGGTGCAGGTCAAGCCTTATCGAGCGTGCGGAGGGTCCTTTGCCGATGATGATATCGAGCACATTATCCTCCATCGCGGGGTAAAGCACCTCCTCAACGGTCCTCGAAAGGCGGTGGATCTCGTCAATGAAGAGCACGTCACCGTCGTTGAGGTTAGTCAGCAATGCGGCGAGGTCGCCCGGCTTCTCTATCGCGGGGCCGCTCGTCACTCGGAAGTTGACGCCCATTTCGTTGGCGATAATGCCCGCGAGGGTGGTCTTGCCGAGACCCGGAGGGCCGTAGAGCAGCACATGGTCGAGCGGCTCTCCCCTCTGGCGGGCTGCTTCTATATAAACCGAAAGGTTTTCTTTAACCTTATCCTGCCCGATATACTCGCCGAGCACCTTCGGGCGCAGTGAAAGCTCCAGCTCATTATCCTGAGCCGAGGAGAACTCGGGGGCTACTATTCTGTTTTCAAAATCAAAATCCAAATCGGCTCTCCCCTTTTATATATTCCTTGCAAGCATTTTAAGCGCCTGCTTTATCATTTCTTCGGTTGAAAGATTGCCGTCCAGCTTGCCGACAGCTATGCTTGCCTCGGAGCGGGTGTAGCCGAGCATGACGAGGGCGTTGACCGCATCCTCTCCCGCGTAGCTGACCGTCGCCTTTTGAGCCGCCGCTATATTGCCGAGGCTCTCGGAGCTTGAAGCAAAGGAATCCAGCTTACCTTTAAGCTCAAGGACTATCCTCTGGGCGAGCTTCGGACCGACGCCCTGAGCCGCCGTTATCGCCTTGACGTCGCCGCCCGCAACGCTCACCGCCAGCATATCGGGAGTGAGGCACGAGAGGATGGCGAGACCCGCCTTGGGGCCGACACCCGTGACGCCGGTAAGCATCTTGAAGCAATCAAGCTCGCTCTTCTCCGCGAAACCGAAAAGGTCGAGAGCGTCCTCGCGCACATTCAGATGAGTGTAGAGGGTCTGCACCTCGCCGACGGGGGCGCACTGCCTGAGAGTATTGCCCGTTGTAAATAGCCTGAACGCAACGCCGCCGCAGTCGAGAGCCACGCTGCTCTCATCCGCAAAGACGACCGTGCCGGTAAGACTGTAAAACATTTTGATTCCTCCGAGTGGTTACTTATCTGCTGAGTCTGCCTATCAGCGAGCCGGCGCTGTGGCAGTGGCATATCGCCATGGCAAGCGCATCCGCCGCATCGTCGGGCTTCGGTATCTTCTCGAGATTGAGCATGATGCGGGTCATCTCCTGCACCTGCTTTTTCTCCGCTCTGCCGTAGCCGACGACGCTCTGTTTGACCTGAAGCGGGGTATACTCAAATATCGGTATCTTGTTCTTCTGAGCGGCGAGCACGAGCGCCCCCCTCGCCTGGGCAACGTCGATAGCCGTCTTTTGATTGGTGTTGAAGAACAGCTTCTCTATCGCCATTGCCTCCGGGTGAAAACGCTTCATAAGCTCGTCCGCCTCGTCGTATATTTTCTCTATCCGCTCATTAAAGGGCGTGTGAGCCTCGGTGATTATTGCGCCGTAGGTCAGGAGCCTGAAGCGGTTGCTCTGATACTCGACGACCCCGCAGCCGACTATCGCATAGCCCGGGTCTATACCTAAAACTATCATTTCTTGTTTGACTCTCTTTCACGCACTACCATCCTCGTGGGCGTTCCTTCGAGGCCGAACACCTCTCTTATCTGATTGTCAAGATAACGCCTGTAGCTGTAGTGAAAAAGCTCGGCGTCGTTGACGAAGCAGACGAATGTCGGCGGCCTTGTGGAGGCCTGAGTCATATAGTATATCTTGAGCCGCCTGCCCTTATCGGTCGGGGGCTGCACCCTCGCCGTTGCGTCGGCGAGCACGTCGTTCAGCTTGCCCGTCGAGATACGCATGGCGTTCTGAGTATCGACGAATTTAATAAGCTCAAACAGACGGTCGAGCCTTATTTTTTCCTTCGCCGAGATAAAGATTATCGGGGCGTAGGACATGAACGCAAAATCCTTCATCAGCTTCTTGCGCTGCTGATCCATGGTCTTGCCGTCCTTCTCGACGGCATCCCACTTGTTGACCGCAATTATGCAGCCCTTGCCCATCTCGTGAGCGATGCCCGCGACCTTTGAATCCTGCTCGGTGAAGCCCTCAGTCGCGTCTATCATAATAACGCAGACCTGCGCTCTCTCCACAGCCATCCTTGCGCGGATGGTCGAATACTTCTCTATCTGGTCATAGACCCTGCTCTTGCGGCGCAGACCCGCCGTATCAATGAAGATGAATTTACCGAATTCATTCTCGACCAGCGAATCCGTGGCGTCACGGGTCGTGCCCGCGATATCGGAGACTATCATTCTGTCCTCGCCGAGCACGGCGTTGACAAGCGAGGATTTGCCGACATTGGGCTTGCCGATAACAGCGACCTTGATGCACTCGTCCTCGTCCTCCTCGGACTCCTCCGCTGCGGGCAGATACTTGAGCACCTCGTCGAGCAGGTCGCCTGTACCGTGACCGTGGACGGACGAAACAGCTATCGGGTCGCCGAGACCGAGGTTGTAGAATTCATAGAAATCAGCGGGAAGCTCGCCGACGGTGTCGCACTTGTTGACGCAGAGCACAACGGGCTTGCCGCTCTTGCGGAGCATTGCCGCCACCTCGCTGTCCGTTGCTACGACGCCGCTGCGGATATCGGTGACAAAGATTATAACCTCGGCGCTGTCAATGGCGAGCTGAGCCTGACGCCTCATCTGCTTTAAGATGATATCGTCCGAGCTCGGCTCAATGCCGCCGGTGTCGATGAGCATAAAGTGCCTGTTGAGCCACTCGCAGTCGCCGTATATCCTGTCGCGGGTAACGCCCGGCGTATCGTCGACTATCGAGAGGCGGGAGCCTATGAGTTTATTAAAAAGAGTGGATTTGCCGACATTCGGTCTGCCGACTATCGCCACAACATTTCCTGCCATTTAATTACCTCCTAACATAGAGGACAGCAGCTCGTCCCCGCTGCCGCCGGTTTGGGTTATCTTCACCCCGAGCCGCTGCGAAAGCTGCTCCGGGGTCATATCGTCAAGGAACATATCGCCCTCGCTGCGAAGGCAGTTCGGCGGGATAATCAGCTCCTCGCCAAGCTTGCCCGCATTCTCGGCGGCATAGGCGATATCGTCGCCGCAAAGCAGCCCCGAGACCGTTATCATGCTGCCGAAGAGCCTGTTCTCCGCCATAATGACCTTGACATTCAACCCTTTTATCTTCTTCATCGCCGCCTCGGCAAGCTCCTTGATGAGCGGGTAGGCAGCCTTGCCGGTCACAAGCGAAACGCTGCGATCCCTCTCGGTAACGGTGCATTCGTCGAGCGCCTGCATGAATTCCTCGCGCAGCAGCGCCCACATGCCAACGCCGTTCTCAAGCTGCGGGAAGCCGTTGTAGTACTCCGTCGGCGGTATCGGCCGCTCCGCTTTGATATAGAATTCGTCGGCGGCGTAGGCAATCGTCTCGCCGTGCTCCGCTTTGAACTCGGCATTGCAGCGGTCGATTATGTCTATCACTTCGCCCGCGGTCTCGGGCGTGTAGGGCTTCAGAGGATACAGCCCCTTGCGGTGGTCGGTCAGCCCGACGGGCACGGCAGCTATGCTCATCACCGATGGGTAGAGCTTAAAAAGCTCCCTCAGGCTGAATTCCAGCTCCTTGCCATCGTTTAAGCCGGGGCAAAGCACGAGCTGAGTATTTATCGCAACGCCCGCCTCGGCGAGGTGATACAGATGCCGCAGGGATTCGCCTGCATGGGGATTCAGCATCATCTTGACCCGCAGCTCGGGGTTCATCGTGTGAACCGATATATTCACAGGGCTGATGTGCATATCTATTATCCTCTGCACCTCGGCGTCGGAGAGATTGGTCAGCGTGATATAATTGCCGAAAAGGAAAGAGAGCCTCGCGTCGTCATCCTTGAAATAGAGGCTGTCCCTCAGCCCCTTCGGGAGCTGGTCGATAAAACAAAAGACGCATTTATTTTTGCAGCTGTGCTGCTTATCCATGAGGTAGGTCTCGAATTCAAGCCCGATATCGTCGCTCTCATCCTTATGGATGATGACCAGCTTTGAGCCGCCGTTCGGGTGCTTCAAAACAAGCCTCAGCTTGCGGTCGTTGAGATAGAAGCGGTAGTCGAGCACGTCGTTTATCTCTTTGCCGTTGATGCTTATAAGCTCGTCGCCCCCGCCGATATTCTCTTTTTGTGCGCGATGCTGTCGGGAGCGACCCCCGATATCTTAACTGACATGCTCTCCCCTGCCGATACTACTCGATTTTATTATTTCAGTGTATTATAGCATATCTTATCACAAAATAACAATAAAATATTTATTAACAATTAAAATATTTTAAATTATAAGACTTTTTTATATAAAATCAGCCCCCGACGGGCGAAAAACGACCCGACGGGAGCGTATAATTCAGTGTTTTAATTCAAAATCGGCATCTTGGTCGGAATACGGATTATTGCTGCCGACGGTGTTGAGCAGCATATCGGTCAAGTCGACCTGCCTGCCGCCCTTTGAGAGCTTCGGCTCGACCTTGTGCAGGATGAAGCCGAGACGACGCAGCGCCTTGGCGAGCGCGTCATAAAGCGGAGTGCCGGGCACATAGGGGCGGTCGCCCTCAAATATCGCAAGCCCGATGTCGCCCGCAGCGTCATATAATCTCTGCTTTTTCAGTGATTTATCTATCCTTATCCAAAGCAGGCGCGCAACCGTGCCGAGTTTGACGGAATGAAAGATTTTTTTGCCTGCCCTTTTGCCGAATTTTGCGAAGCCCTTGCCGCCGCTGAGGGCACGGTCGACCTTGCCGAGGATGCCGTCCCTGCCGCGTTTATCAAAGTATTCCTTGACGGTCAGGCCGCCCGTATCCCAGCCGAAATCGGGCACATCGAGGCTGCGAATGCCGAGTTCGCCGTGCTCGCCGATGGTGATTTTTCTGTATTTTGCGGGGCTGCCGACGAGAGTGCTCGTGCAGACATCTATCAGGCGATTGTCCTTTTCGCTGCGGAATTCATTGATGCTCTGGATATGCATATGCCCCGTGAAGGCAAGCTCCACGCCGTTATCCGCAAGGAACGAAGCAACGGTGCGCCAATCCCTGACCTTGGCGTCGCCCACGAGGTCAAAAACGGGCGCGGGCGGGATTATCGGGTAATGGCAGATCGCAAAAACGAAGGCGTTTGCCGCCTTTGCGTCGTCGAGCTGAGCCTGCGTCCACTCGGTCAGGCGCTCGTCGATACGACCCCTATCGTTTGCGGGGCTGTCACAGCACAGAGCCAGCATCCTGACTCCGGGTGATATCTCCGCCATGTAGGAATTCGTCGCTTCATCGACGGCGAGAGCGTCGGCAAGCCCGAATTCATAATAGATATCGTGCAGCTCCTCGAATTTCGTGCCCTCAACAGGCACACGCTCGCCTCCCCTGTAGGCGCAGGGGCTGTCATTATAGTCGTGACCCGCCGTGATGACAAAGACCTTTTTGCCGCTGTCCTTGAGCCTTCGCAGCTCCCTGACAAAGCTCCTGTGGCTCTCTTTCTCGCCGTTTTTGGTGAGATCGCCCGGGATTATGACTATATCCGTCTCTTTATCCTCGGCAATGCGGTCAAATACGGCTTTGACTATTGCGCTGCTCTCTTTTACGAAGTAAAGCTCGCTCCGCATATAGTCGTCAAAGGCTTTGCCCTCGGCGCCGAGCGACGGCTCAAAATAATGAGTATCGGTCACAAGATAAAAACTCACGGGCTTCATTCTCATCATCCTTTCGCGGCGAAATCAAATATATCTCGATTATATGATTATTTTCCGTTCAATACAATTGATTTTGTTAAAGACACTTACCGTATTTACAATTCCTTTTGCATTTGATCCTCGGAGAGAAAAATATATCCGTGTTTCGGGTAAAACGTCCTTGATTCGCTGTAGGTCGCAGCGTCCCCGAGGTGGAGCTTCATCACCATTCTGCCGTTTTCGGCGGCAAAATTCTCGGCTGTCTTGAGAAGTGCTCCGCCTATCCCCTGCCTTTTGAATTTCGGCTTCACATAAAGCCTGTGCAGCACGGCAGCCCCGTCGGGCAATAAATTGCACCCTATCGAGCCGACGACCCTGCCGCCGTCGACAGCAAGCCAAAACATATCGCCTTTGTCAAGATAAAAGCCCTCTATATCGAGCAGATCGGCGTTAAGAGTCGGCACCCGCCCGATAGCGTCCTTTGCCGCAAGTACCATGAAAATAAGGTCGTCGCGGTACTTCGGCTCATATCTGATTATTTCCATTGCTCTCTCCGTATTCGTAATATGAATGCAGGCAGCGGACGCTTGCAAGCTCGGCTTCCATGCTATTTAATTCATCAAAGCCGACCCATTTATACGCCGCCGTCTCGCCCGTCTGGAGCCGTACGGAATTCTTATCGTGATCGGTAACACACAGGAATTCGGCATAAATGCTCCTGTGCCCGTCGTGCACAACCGTGCCGATACGGGTAAATTCGCCGCTCAGCCCCGTTTCCTCAAGCAATTCTCTGCGGGCGCAGTCGAGCGGGGATTCTCCGCATAGAGCCGAGCCGCCCGCCGTCGCCTCCCACATACCGCCGAAATGCTTCGTAGGCGCTCGCTGCATGAGCAGGAATTCGCCGTCGGTGTGTTTGACTATAACATCGCTGACAAGATGATACATCCCGTCGGGCACTTCTTCGCCCCTGACAAGTGTCACGCCGCCGAGCTTATTCAATTCACGGTCGTATGCGTCCCAAAGCTCCATAAATTCTCCGTCAATAAATACACTTCTCTATCCCTGGCAGCAGCGAATAGACCGAGCAGCCCGCCTTCGCCTCGAAATATTCCTTGTATTCAAAGGTTTTATTCCATCTGTCCACCGTGAACGGGCAAACGCCGTATCGGCGGGTCGTATCCACAAAGCGCTTCTCGAGAATGCAGAAGCCCTTGGCGTCAGCCAGCGCGTCGCAGAGGATTATCAAGCGGTCAAGATCGTCGTATTCAATCGAGTCGAGGAAGCTCTTGATGAAATCATACTGCTCAGCGGTGATATCTTTCTTTGCAATGTCGGCTTCAATATCCTTGACGGGGAAAGAGTGGGTCAGACAGACCCTCGCCGCCTCATCCCAGCCCTTGGCAGCGGTGTAATCGTAGCCGTCGATGATATGGCGGGTCGCCGAAATGCCCGTCCTTCGGCCGATATCGTGCAGCAAGCCGCAGATAAAGGCGCACTCGGGGTCAATATCCCCGCAGCCCGCGGCTATCAGCCTTGCGGCCCGAGCCACATTGAGCGAATGCTCCGTCCACGGCCCCGGGTTCATCTCGCCCGCAAGGCGCAGTTCATTTAACGCAGCTTCTCTGTCAGGCAGCATAACGATCTCCTCTCGCCTGTTATGGATCCATTTTAACACACAGCCGCCCCGTATGCAAGCTCAAAAAAGCGCAGCCCGTTATGAGCTGCGCCCTTATCATTGCGTTATATCAATATGCGTCAAAGAAGCGGTCAAATACGCTGTAGCCGAGCGCAAAATATTTGAACACCCAGATAAGCGGATTGAATTTGAAGAAGAGCCAGTCCATAATGGTGGAGAATGTGCGCAGACGGGTCGAGATATCGTGAGTCTCGGGCACCTCGACAGGCTCAAGCCCCTCGCCCTCAACATTGAGCACGAACGGCTGAGAGTAGCAGATGCCGTTCTCGCCGGTGATATAGAAGCGGACATAAAGGTTAGGCTCATTCATCAGGTCGGAGGCATGGAGGTCAAGTGTAGCCTTGCCGTTTGTGATGTTCTCCGTGCGCTTTATGACGTTGCAGTCGGAGACCCAAACAATTCTGTCGAAGTTCGTGCCCTCGACAGAAATAGTGTCCTTCTCCTGATCGACCGTCACTCTCGTAACCATCGGGGTGTTATCGAGCAGATAAAGCTCCTCGTCATAGACCTTATCCTCATCGAATCCCGGCATTTCGGGCTCGCCGTCAAGCTCATAGCCGTTTGAATAATGCGAAACTGCGAAGCAAAGGCCGTTCTCCATGCTGCTGCGGAAATTATCAAGGTCAAAATCCTTCATCAGCATCATTGTATAAGCGTCGTTTATGCTCCTGAGATTGTGAGAATCCGAAAAGCAGAACGCCCACGGCACAACGCCGTTGGGGATAGTTTTCCGGAGGATCTGGTCATAGAGAATACGGTCGCAGCGTGTATGCGCGTCGGTGGCGCTGTTGATCCCCATGCCGACGCTCGAGCCTTGGTTATCAAGAAAAATGCGGGCAAACTTATTGACATAGTAATCGTCAACCTTCTGACCGACGTGATCGGCGCTGTCCTTGTCGGTATAGACATATTCGCCGACGTGGGAAAGCATTGATATTCCGCCGTTTTTCTTTACGCCCGCCGAGGGAGTCTCATAATCGCCGTAAACGCCGGCGAGACCCTGACCGTATTCGGCAAAGTAGCCGGTCAGGTGGCAGTCCGCTATAGGCGTAGCCATATTCAGCTCTATGCCCTTGGGCACGTCGAGCATACCGTTCTTGTGCGTTCTCTTCTCAGAGGCGGCGGTGCCGCTGATATATGCCTGATATTCCGCGTCGGTGAGGGGGATTATCGGAGCCATGTGGGTGCGATCCCTCTTGACGAATCTGACAAGCGGAATAGTCTGCGGAACCTTGTTCCAGCCTCTGTTTATGGTGCCGTGATCGGTAAGAGCAACAATGTCGTAATCAAGGTCATAGTGCTCCTTAACGAATTCGGCAACTGTAAGGAAGCCGTCGCTGGCGTTGGTGTGGCAATGGGGCTGGAATTTGTAAGCGCCCCACTCATCCCAATCGACAGCCTCGTAGGGGTCGGTAATTATGTAGTTTTTTTCACTGTCTGCGAATGCCGAAAAGCCGAAAAGCTGAAGCAGCATGAGCGCGCTCATAAACGCAGCGATCGACCTTTTGAACATTTTAGACATAATTGCACATCTCCTTTTTCGGATTTTTATTCATTATACACCATAGCAAGAAAATAATCAATCTTTATTTTTGCCTGAAAAGAAATGTTTTATTTTTCCCGATCCTTTCGGCGCTCTTTTATTTTATCAATCAGCAATTCTATTGAAATTCTGATTATCCAATATAATATAAAGCCGAAGAAAATCACAGCTCCGCCCACCGTTACGATCGTGCCTAATATATTATCCGAGCGGCCTCTCCACGCACCGGTATAAGGATCGTACTCACCCTCATAAGCATCATCTTCTTTCTCATATTCCTCGTACCCCTCATCCTTCCCGTCATAGGATCCGTCTTCATAACCATCCTCACGGCCTTCCTCATAGGCGCTCGACCTCACTTCGTCAACATACTCCCGGATTTCCGGGGGCAGGTCTTCATACTCGACAGCAAAAGCAGAGTATGAGGCGAGAAAAAGCGCAATTATCATTGCCGCCGCAAAGCATACCGCTCGTTTTAACATCAAAACTCCTCCGTTCACATTTATCCGATATAAAAATAAGGCAGATGACTATGCCAAATTCGGAATCCAATCTTCCGAGGACACGATAATCATCAACCTTACAAACACAACTTACCATATTTCAAAGTCAGTGTCAAGATATATTTTGTAAAAAATCGAGTTGAGAATCACATTTATAGTGTAATTTCAATGATTTTCGCCTGCGGCGCACCTTATCCGTCTTGCGGTGCTCGACGCCTTCTACTCAAGGAGAAGACGAATCAAGCTGCCCGCTATGAAGTCCAAGCATATTGCGATTCGAAAATTTAATTTCAAATATTCTTCTATAGCGGCAGGTAAAACCGCCGCTTCTCTTTTATCGGAGATCCGTCGAATAAATCTGCTTTTTGTGACAAACAATAACAGGGCAAAAAGAAAATTCAACCGTCGGCGGGTATCCTGCCGTTTGGATTTGAAAGAGGAGAATGGTAAAAATGAAAGCAACAGGCATCGTCAGGAGGATCGACGACCTCGGCAGAGTAGTCATCCCCAAGGAGATCCGTCGCACCATGCGTATCCGCGAGGGCGACCCGCTGGAGATATACACGGACGCCGACGGCGAGGTCATATTCAAGAAGTATTCACCGATAGGCGAGCTGTCCTCGATCACGGGGCAGTATGCCGACGTGCTCTACAGGGGCACGGGGCTTGCGGTCATAGTCACCGACCGTGACTGCGTTATCGCCTGCGCCGGGATATCAAAAAAAGAGGTCATCGACCGCAGGGTCAGCCAAAGCCTTGAGACGGTCATGGAGAAGAGGGAGAATTACGTCTGCGCCGTTGACAGCGAACGGCTAAAACCCATCGAGGGCGTCGACCGCGACGCTGCCGTGGCGTTCCCGATAATCGGCGGCGGCGATGTCTCCGGCTCGCTGATACTGCTCATGCATGAGAACGGCTCCTGCCCCACCCAGACCGAGACCAAGCTCGCCCAGATAGCGGCTTCATTTCTCGGCAAGCAGATGGAGGAGTAACACAATACCGCAGTCATCGGCTGCGGTATTTCTATATTATTTTCCTCGCCGCCCGCATATAAATATAGAAAAAACATAGGAGCGGTAAAATGAAGAATAACAGAGCAAGCGAAAAATCACACGAGCTTGTCAGCGTGCTGATATGTGCGCTGGTAGTCGCCGCCGTTATAATCAGCGGCTGCTCGGCTAAGCTCTCGCTCGCCTCAGCCGAGATAATGTTCCACGCCCCGCCCGAGAGAACGGCCGCGCCGTCAAAGGTCAAAAAGACGACCAAGCCTGCCGAGGAGCCGACTAGCGCCGCGCCGAAGCCCGAGCTGCCCGCCGACATAACCGAAACGCCGAAGGACATCCTCGATATTATCAAGAAATACACCGAGCTTTACGCCGACGACAAGCGGGACGCCGACATCAGGGCGACTACATACGGCAAGACAGGCGCAACTCATATATTTGAGAACGTCAAGGTCAAAAACACTACGGACACAAAGCTGCTCGATATCGAGAAGGTGCTCGCCGAGCCGCTGGAGCTGTCGATAGACCGCAGCAAGCCCGCAATTCTTATATTCCACAGCCACACCTCGGAGGGCTATGAGCTGATAGAGCGGGATTGGTACGCCGAGGGCAGCACCTCACGCAGCAACGACGAGAATCTGAACGTGGTGCGCGTCGGCACGGAGATAGAGAATTATCTGACCGAAAAGGGGTATACTGTTATCCATGATAAAATAATCCACGACGACGATTACACCGGCTCATATCCGCATTCGCGCAAAACTCTCGAAGAGATACTCGCCGAGAATCCGCAGATACAGATAGTCCTCGACATCCACCGCGACTCGATAACCCTCGACGACGGCACCAAGATGAAGCCGATAGCCGAGATTGGCGGCAGGAAGGCCGCACAGCTCATGATAATCACGGGTGCCGAGGAGGGCAAGGTCAAGGATTTCCCCGACTGGGAATACAACCTGCGGTTCGCCCTGAGGCTGCAAAAGCGGTGCGAGGATATGTTCCCCGGGCTGATGCGCCCCGTGCTCTTCTCGCAGCGCAAATACAATATGGATATCACGCACTTCAGCCTGCTCATCGAGATGGGCAGCGAAGCGAATACGCTTGAGGAGGCGTGCTACTCGGGCAGGCTGCTCGCCTGCGCCCTTGCGTCGCTGATGGATGAATATGCAAAGGACGGATAATTATGAAGCTGCTCAGGAATTATGCGATCGTTGCGGTGCTCAGCCTTGCGGTAACGCTGAGCGCCGTTTTCGCATTGATAGCCGACGAGAATTCGCAAAAGGTGATCCTTGACCGCGACCGTGCCGTGCTCGTGCTCGGCAGCAGCGACCCGACGGTAACTCAGCCCGCAACGGATATCTCGGGCTTCGTGGATAAATTCACTCGGGCAGCAGAAACGGCGGCAGGCTTTGCGCCGCCGCCGATCAATAACGTATATTGGCTCTGTGTTAATCTAAAAAAGCTGTTGAGTCAAACAGATATATAGTCCCGTTGTCGAGCTTTATCTCGTCGGTGACGAGGGCGTCAAACAGCGCCCAATCATCAGTTGCCCTCAGGGTCTCGACCTCCCTGTCCGAGAGCAGGACAAAGTATCGGTCAACGCCCTCCTGATCCTCGAACCACTTCATATTCGCCTGGTATCTGCATGGGGCGATACCCTTCTCGTTAACGTCGATATTCGCCGCCCTGACCTCGGAATCCGAGAGCACGGTGATGACCTGCGAATTCCAGAAGGTCGCGTAGCCGTAATCCAGCCCGTAGGCCTCGAGCACGCTGATAAGCTGATACTTCTCGTTATTCACTATGCCGTTGCTGTCCATCTTGGCAATCGTCACGGTCGAAACAAGGCTCAGCAGCGCCAGCAGACAAGCGGTTATCGCCTCAAATCTCACCGAAACTCTGCTCCTGCGAAGCCCCGTGAAGGTCGCGGCGCTCGCAAAAATGCCGGTGCATATCATCGGGCTCAGGCGCCAGTTCGCCGCCGAAAGTATGCCGAATATATAGCCGAACATTATGACCGCGCTCAGGCCGAAATGGGCAAACACCGCGTATCTCTGCCGCCTGTCGAGCCTGCCCATGAAGATAAGCCCGAATATCGGCACAATAAGAATGACGACGCTCACGCCGAGGCGGATGATATTGACTATCGACTCGGGCGTGAATATGCCCATGCCGTAGTGCGCGTCAACGCCGAAGAGGGCGAACCACTCCTGCGGGAATTTGCCGAGGTTTGAGAGCCACTCATCCATATTGGCGTATGACGAATAGGCGTTTGCGTACCCGATGCCCGCTCCGTTTGAGAGCGTGGCGAACAGCAGCATCCCCACCGCCGTGCCGACTGCCGCTGCGGCGATGGCGATACCCGCATTACGGTTGCCTGCGGAGAATATCTTTTTATCCTTATCAAGAATCATATCGGCGACGACCGCGAAGATAACGGGCAGAATTCCCGTCGCCACTATCTGCATACCGTCAAGCGCGCTGCAAGCGGCAAAGACCGCTGCGAGAGCCGCAAGGACGATGGCTTTCTTTTTATTCCCCTGCGAAAGGGCATCCTCAAACCTGATAACGAGCGAGAGCAGCACCGCGATTATCACAACGCAAATGCTGTAATATATGACGTGCTCATAGAATATCTCGCGCAGCTTCTCCGAGGCGCAGAGGGTGAGCCCCGTCACGCCGACGGTGAAGAGCGACGACGGCACGCTCATGCCGATACTGCGACAGAGCAGAAAGAAAGAAGCGAGCATCAGCAGCGCAAAGAGCACCATGCCGATATGCTGCGTGGTCATAGAGACGCCGAAGATGCCGATAAACGGAACCATCAGCATCGTGCCGCCGAACGGCAATGTCGCGGCGTAGCCGAAGTCGGGGTTAAACAGGCTCTTTGAGTCATAGCTCGCCTGCGCCCAGAGTATCGTATCCGAGCAATCCGCATGGAAGAACGCCTCTGACGGCCAAATGATATAATAGATTATCATTCCGACCGCAAAGGTCAGGAATGCCACCGCCGCTCCGAAAACGAGCGGCTTTTTCATTTTCTTTAATGTATCCATTGCTTCACCTTTCAAGTGCTCTCTCCTACCTCCAGAATTCAAAGAAGCGGCAAAGAGCTGAATAGACCTCAGGCGGGTATTTGACGAAGTTGCCGCCGACGGTGAACGAAACGGCAAGAGAGGCAACAACAGTCACCACGCAAAGAGCGGCTCCGCCGTATTTCAGCACCTTTTGCAGATTTACATCGGAATCTTCCGCCGCCGTGCCGATAAGCAGGAGCAGCATGAACGCCGAGAGCAGCGCCGCCGAGGGCGCTATATCGCCGATGTAGCGGTAGATCACGCCGCCGAGGCAGAAATCCGAAAACGCCGTGGCAAATATCGCCGCAGCACCCACAGCGACGGCGGCCTTTTTGCCTGCCGAGATTTTTTTATTCGTTAGCACGGGTATCGCCGCAAAGAGCAGCAGGTTGAACGGCATTGTGAATACGCCGAGGTTTTGGTCGACATAAAGAATTCGGTCGTAGCCTTCGATATGCCTCCATTCAGGCACGGCAAACGGAAAATCGCCCGAAAATTCAAGCGGCTGGAAGAAATAATAGTATATCGTCGGCACTATCCCGCCGAGATTCAGCGAATAGAGCGCCGTATCCGCCACGGTGAGCTGATAATGGGTGCCGAATTCGAGAATTCTGTCGAAGCGGGCATAGTTATAGGCAAACGACAGAGCGATAGCCGCCGCAACAGGCACGCCGAGAGCCGCAGCCCCCGCAAAGAATCCGCCGATCTTCTTCTCTTTAATGCTCCTGATGAAATACACGATAACGAGCGTGACCGCGACCGCCGCCGCGGGGAGCATCGTATTGATGCGGGCATGGAACCCAAGCCCGAACGCCAGCCCCGCGCCCGCAAGCAGGGCGAGCTTCGTCGACATTTTTGAGGTGTTCAGCGCCCGCGCCGCAAGGAACAAGAACAGGCAGAGGAAGGCGTTCGCCGCAAGCACAGCAATATAATAAAACTCCGCATTGCCCCGCTGTATAAGGAAAGTGAGGCTTGCGAACATTGCGCCGACTGCCGCCACCGCCGTCGTCCACGGCGGTATCCTTTTGCCTGTGAGCTTCGCAAGCTCAAACACCGCAAGCGGCAGGAACAGCGCCGTCATCAGCGAATATATCATCTTGACCGTCGTTTCGCTCGGCAGCGAATGCGTTACCAAATAAAACGGATAATAGACCGTCAATATCGGCGTTACCCCGAAATAGGAATAATATTTGCCATTGTAAAGCGCCCTGTCCCAAAGGTAATATATCCCCTGCCGCTGAGCGGGGTCGTAGGGATTCGCAAGCTCCAGCAGCTCCTGCTCCGGCTCAACGTCAATGTGGAGCTGCCCCTTTTGGAAGGCATCAAACTGCTGAACATACGGGTTATAATTTTCAATGTAGCCCTCAAGCGGATAGGCGACCGACGAGCCGTCTGCGCCCGCAACGCTAAGGCACGAGAACACGGCGCACGCCGCAACACAGACCGCGAGCGCAAGCGACTTCGCCTGCTCCTCGGTCATCTCGGCTCTGATGTGCCTGCCTCTGCCGCCCTTTATGAGGGCAAAGATCAGCGCCGCCGCAAGGGCAATGACGATAAATCTGACGGCGTAGAAACGCAGCGAATAGGTCGGGTTGACTACCGTGTTGCTCAGATAGAATTCGCCCTCGGAGTTGCCGAAGGTGAGCACAATGACATCGGCATTCTGCATTTTGAAGTGCAAAGTCTCCGTCCCGCCGACGGCGATCCTCTTTGAAACTGCCTCGACGAATTCGCCGTCGCCGCTGCGGACATACACCCCGACGGTGGTGAAAAACGAGCGGCTCGGGTCATCCTTGGCTCGGGTCTGAAACGAAACGCCGTTTGCCTCAAAGCCGAGACTGCCGAGCGAGAACTGCGTATCGGTACGCTCGACCAAATAATAATTATCAACGTCGGGCACAAAATTTCTGACCTCGGCGTTGCCGCCGTATAATACGAACGCAAAATTCGCAAGCAACAGCTCGGCCGCCGCAGCCGATAGGATTATCAGCAGCAGCGGCAGTATTGATTTAAGCCTTCTTTTCATCGGCAGCTTCCTCGTGATACTCGGCCTCGGTGTTCACGCCCCAAATATTCTCCTTGGTCTTTTTGCCGCTGAGGATATTTGAGACGGCTTCAAACGAAGTGGCCATGGAGTGATCCATATTGTTGTATCTGTGCTGGCCGTTTCTGCCGATGCAGTAGAGATTCTCAAATGTATCGAGGTATTTAACCAGCTCGTCCATCCTGTCATAGGTGTCGAAATAAGCGGGGTAAGCCTTCTGCACCCGCTCACGGTGGCTGTCGAGGATCTTGGTATTCTTATTGATAACGCCCATGCTGATAAGCTCGGAGACCGCCTTATCGACGCAGGCTTTTTCGTCCATGCTCCAAAAGTCGTCGCCCTCGTTGCAGAAATACTCAAGGCCGACCCACACGGTATGCTGCGGATCCTTGACAAGGTAGGGCGACCAGTTGTTGAATATCTGGATCCTTCCGAGCTTCACACCGACGTCCTGCACATATATCCAGCAATCGGGCACGATATTGTTGAGGGTTTTGATGCCCGTCTCATTCTTGAGGTCGAGCTTGTCGACGAGCAGGCCGACGGTCACGAAATCCCTGTAGGGCAGCCCCGCCGCTATCTCAGCCGGGGCAGCCGGCACGGCGCTGCCCATGCCCGCGACGAGATCCTTGACGGGCATGGAGGAGAAGAATATGTCGCCGTCAAATATCTCCTCTTTGTCGCCGCAAACGCTCTTGACGCTTGTAACTCTGCCGTCGGCGGTGTTTATCTCCGTGACCTTATGGCCGTAGAGGATCTTGCCGCCCATCTTCTCGAATTCCTCGCCGACAGTCTCCCAAAACTGACCGGGGCCGAGTTTCGGATAGACAAATTCTTCTATAAGAGAAGTTTCGACCTTGCGGTTCTTATTCGGCACGAGCTTTGAGAACATATCCTTGATAACGGCGAGGATAGAGAGCCCCTTGACCCTCTGAGCGCCCCAATCGGCGGATATTTCGCTCGGGTGCCTGCCCCAGAGCTTCTCGGTGTAGCCCTCAAAGAACATGGAATAGAGCACCTTGCCGAAGCGGTTTATATAGAAATTTTCAAGCGAGGTCTCTTCCTTCTTTGACACGGTGGATTTGAGGTAGCTGCACCCCGCCTTGACCGTGCGTGTAAAGCCCATATTGATGAAGGTCTGCGGCTTCATCGTGATGGGGTAGTCAAAGAATTTGTGAAGGTAATATATCCTCGATATGCGGCGGCGGATGAGCATTACCCTATCCTCTTTTTCGGGGTCGGGACCGCCGGGGACAAGAGCCTTCTCCCTGCCGAGAATTTTATCGTCGATGGAGGGTGCGCCCTGGGTGGGCATAAGCTCGCTCCAAAAATCCGTCACCTGCTTATCCTTTGAGAAGAAGCGGTGGCCGCCGATATCCATGCGGTTGCCGTTATACTTGACCGTGCGCGAGATGCCGCCGAGGGTGTCGCTCTGCTCAAGAATAACGACCTCATAATCCTTTGAATTTTTAAGCAGCTCGTAGCCCGCAGTCAGACCCGCAGGGCCGCCGCCGATTATAACGCATTTCTTCATTGCATATTCCCCGTTTCTTTTTATTTTCCGAACGGCAATATTATCTGCCGTATTCCCATTTTTATAAATTATACCATTATGCACATTAAAAAGCAATTGAAAAATAGTTACGAAAAAGTTAATAAAGGCAGGCCGTTTGTGATTTTACACCAAATATTTCGCTTTCCTCTTGTGCAGTATGCCGACACGGGCTGCAAAAATCCCTCCGACAGGTCATCGGAGGGAGCTGATGTTATTCGAAGCCTTTGAGCCTTTCCGTCGCCTCAAGGGTGTTCTCGTGAGTGGAGAACGCGGTCAGGCGGAAGAAGCCCTCGCCGTTCCTGCCGAAGCCTGCGCCCGGGGTGCCGACAACGGCAGAGCGCTCGAGCAGGCGGTCAAAGAACTGCCACGAATCCAAGCCGTCGGGACATTTCATCCACACATATGGCGAATTTTTGCCGCCGGTGTAATAGATTCCCATTTCGTCGAGAGCGGCGGTGATAATGCGGGCGTTCTCGCGGTAATAGGCGATATTCGCCGCCGTCTGAGCCTGACCCTCGGGGGTAAAGACCGCCTGAGCGCCTCTCTGGACGATATAGGAAACGCCGTTGAATTTGGTGGTCTGGCGGCGCAGCCAGAGCTTATTCAGCCGCACCCCGCCGAATTCAAGGCTGTCGGGCACGACGGTGTAGCCGCAGCGGGTGCCCGTGAAGCCCGCCGTCTTTGAGAGCGAGCAGAATTCTATGGCGCAGCCCTTTGCGCCGGGTATCTCATAGATACTGTGCGGCACCGAGGGGTCAACTATAAACGACTCATAGGCGGAGTCAAAGAGTATCACCGAGCCGTTCTCAAGCGCAAAATCGACCCAAGCCTTGAGCTGCTCGCGGCTGTATGCCGCGCCGGTCGGGTTATTGGGCGAGCAGATATAGATGATATCCGCCTTCTCGCCGTCGGGCATCGGCAGGAAGCCGTTGCTCTCGTCCGCGTCGGCATAGATTATGCGTCTGCCGTCCATGACGTTGGTGTCGACATAGACGGGGTAAACGGGGTCGGGTATAAGCACGGAATTATCCCTCGAAAAGATATCGAGGATGTTGCCGAGGTCGCTCTTTGCGCCGTCGGAGACAAAAATCTCATCCTCCGAAAGGCTAACCCCGAAGCCCTCATAATAGCTGCGGAGCCTGTCGCGCAGGAAGTCGTAGCCCTGCTCGGGGCCGTAGCCCCTGAAGGTCTCGGCGCAGCCCATCTCGGCGGCCGCCGACCTCATTGCCTCCACAACGGCGGGGCAAAGCGGCCTTGTAACGTCGCCGATACCCATTTTGATTATCTTTTTATCGGGATTTTTCTCCGAAAACGCCGCCACTCGGTGCGCTATCTCGGAGAAAAGGTAGCTCTCGCTCAATTTGCAATAATTATCGTTTATCTTTACCATGAAACTCACCTCATATCACGACCGAGCCTTCAAATGCGATCTCAGCGCCGCCGGTCATAAATATCGAGCCGTCCTCGGTGTAGCGGATGACAAGCTCGCCGCCGACAAGGATCACCCTGACCGCTTCGCCGCGCTTGCAATAGCCGTTCAGCACCGCCGCAACGACCGCAGCGCAGGAGCCTGTGCCGCAGGCGAGGGTCTCGCCGCTGCCGCGCTCCCACACACGCATTTTGAGCGTATGGTCGTCAATGACCTCGATGAACTCGGTGTTGACCCTCTCGGGGAAGAGCGGGTCGCTCTCGAATGTCGGCCCTATTGCGGGCAGGTCAAGCTCGGCCGGGTCGCCGCCGAACACAACGCAGTGCGGGTTGCCCGTTGAAACGCAGGTTATCCTGTATTCACCGCCGCCTATCTTAACGGGGCGGTCGATCACCGTTTCGCCGTCAAGCGCAACGGGGATCTTCTTCGGGTCAAGCTCCGCCTTGCCCATATCGACCTCGACGCTGATCGCGACGCCGTCCTTAATGATGAGCTTCAGGGTCTTGATGCCGCTGAGGGTCTCGACGGTGACAACGTCCTTGTCAAGCCCTCGCACATCATGCATATATTTGCCGACGCAGCGTATTGCGTTGCCGCACATCTTGCCCTCGCTGCCGTCGATATTGAACATACGCATCTTAACATCTGCGAGCTTTGACGGGCAGATGAGCACCACTCCGTCGCCGCCTACCCCGAAATGCCTGTCGGAGAGCTTCACGGCAAGCGCCTCGGGGTCGTCTATCTGCTGCTCAAAGCAGTCAAAATAGATATAATCGTTCCCGCAGCCCTGCATTTTAACGAATTTCAGCTTTTTCGGCATAGTATCACCCCGCAGAATTATTTTATGCTTGATTTATCTCTCGATATACTCGTCTCTGCCTGCGCCGACGGAAACATACTTTATCGGGCAGCCGACAGCAGCTTCTATCGCCTTGACATATTCCTGAGCCTTGACAGGCAGGTCTGAGAATTTGCGGCAGCCGGAGATATCGCAGTTCCAGCCGTCAACATATTCATAAACGGGCTTCGCCTCGTTGAGCTCGTCGCCCATCGGGAAGAAATCAATCTCCTTGCCCTCGACCTCGTATCTGACGCAGACGGGTATCTTCTTGCAGTAGGAGAGAACATCGAGCTTGGTCAGGGCTATCTCGGTAGCGCCCTGCATCTTTGCACCGTAGCGTGAAGCGACCACGTCAAAGCCGCCGACGCGCCTCGGTCTGCCTGTTGCAGCGCCGTATTCGCCGCCCGCCTCTCTGAGAGCGTCGCCCTCCTCACCGAAGAGCTCGCAGGTGAACGGGCCTGCGCCGACGCAGCTTGAGTAAGCCTTCATAATGCCGATGACGTTATCCAGCTTCTCTGCGGGGATGCCCGAGCCTATCGGAGCATATGCGGCGATAGTGGACGAGGACGAAGTGTAGGGATAGATGCCGAAATCTATATCACGCAGAGCGCCGAGCTGAGCCTCAAACATGATGGATTTGCCTTCCTTGACCGCGTTGCCGAGGAATTCGGTGGTATTCTTGACATAATCGACGAACGGGAAGCCGTATTTCTCGAGCCATGCATACATCTCATCAGCCGAAACAGGCTCATGCTTATAGCCGCCCTCGACGGTCAGATTCTTCCACTCAACGAGGTCGTTCAGATGCTCTCTGAGTGATTCTGGGTGGAGCAGGTCGCCCATACGGACGGTCTTTTTCATATATTTATCGGCATAGACGGGGGCGATACCGCGTCTGGTGGAGCCGAATTTCTTGCCTGCAAGTCTGTCCTCCTCGAGGATATCCATCATCTTGTGGTAGGGCATACATACGGTCGCTCTGTCGCTGATGACAAGGTGCTCGGGGGTTATCTCAATGCCCTTTTCACGCAGCCTGCCGACCTCGCCCGCAAGATGCTCAAGGTCAATGACCATGCCGGGGCCCATCACGTTGACAGTCTCGCTGCGAAGGATGCCCGAGGGCAGCAGGTTAAGGATAAACTTGCCCCTATCGTTGACAACGGTGTGGCCTGCGTTATTGCCGCCCTGATAGCGGACGACTATATCGTATTTCTCGCTGAGCAGGTCAACCATTCTGCCCTTACCCTCGTCTCCCCAGTTGGTGCCGACTATTGCTGTTAACATTTTGAATTTCTCCTCACACATTTATTTCGGAATTAGTTCCGAGAAGTTCTTTATTTGCTTCAATCACAGGCTTAACGCACTCGGCGAGGAATTCCTCCGTCTGCTCGGGCGCGCAGCCTACGAATTTGCGGATATCGAGCACTTTTGCAAGGCTCTCGTCCGTAAGGCCGAATTTGGGGTCTGCTTTAAGCAGGTCAAGCAGATTATTGTCAAGCCCCTCGGACTTGACCCTGTAGGCAGCCTGCTGCGAATACTGCCTGATAAGCTCGTGCAGCTCCTGCCTGTCGCCGCCCCTGCCGACGGCGTCCATAAGAATATTTTCGCTGGCGATGAACGGCAGCTCCTCACGCAGATGCTTCTCCATGACCTTGGGGTAGACCGTGCCGCCGCTGATGACGTTTATCACGATAGTGAGAATGCTGTCCGCCGCGAGGAATGCCTCGGGGATGGCTATGCGGCGATTCGCAGAGTCATCGAGGGTGCGCTCAAGCCACTGCGCCGCCGCCGTATCGGCAGCGTTGCCTGCGTCGTTGATAATGTAACGGGCGAGGGAAACTATCCTCTCGCAGCGCATGGGGTTGCGCTTATATGCCATTGCCGACGAGCCTATCTGCTTTGACTCAAACGGCTCGTCAAACTCCTTGAGGTGAGCGAGCAGGCGGATATCCGTCGCCATTTTGGCGGCGCTCTGAGCTATGCCCGCAAGCACATTCAATACGAATGAATCGGTCTTTCTCGAATACGTCTGACCGGAGACAGGCTCGCACGCCTTGAAGCCGACCTTATCGGCTATCTTCTTCTCAAGCAGCTTGACCTTTTCGCGGTCACCGTCAAAAAGCTCAAGGAAGCTCGCGCCCGTGCCGGTGGTGCCCTTGCAGCCGAGCAGCTTGAGCTGCGACAGCTCGTGCTCAAGGCGGTCGAGATCCATCAGCAGGTCTCTCGTCCAGAGGGTCGCTCTCTTGCCGACGGTGGTGGGCTGAGCCGCCTGGAAATGCGTATAAGCGAGGGTCGGCATATCCTTATATTTCTCCGCGAAATCCGCAAGAGCGGCTATTGCGTTAATGAGCTGCTTCTTTATCCTCAGCAGCCCCTCACGCATCTGAATCACATCGGTGTTGTCGCCGACATAGCAGCTTGTGGCGCCGAGGTGGATTATCGGCTTCGCCTCGGGGCAGCATTCGCCGTAGGTGTGGACATGAGCCATCACGTCGTGGCGCAGCTTATGCTCGTATTCGGCTGCCTTGGCATAATCTATATCATAGATATGCTCTTTCATCTGCGCTATCTGAGCCTGCGTTATCGGCAGGCCCAGCTCCTTTTCGCTCTCGGCGAGAGCGCACCAGAGCTTGCGCCATGTGGAAAACTTAAAATCGGGTGAGAAGATATACTGCATCTCCTTTGAGGCGTATCGGCTGCACAGGGGATTCTCGTATATATCTTTCATCATTATTTGCCCTCCGCTTTCTTGAGCGCTGCGCCCACAAGGCCGAGGAAGAGCGGATGCGCCTTATTCGGGCGGCTCTTGAACTCGGGATGGAACTGCACTCCGATATAAAAATCATTTTCGGGTATTTCTACGGTCTCAACGATGTAATCGTCGGGCGAAGTGCCGCTGACGACAAGGCCTGCGTCGGTCAGAGCCTTGCGGTAATCGTTGTTGAATTCATAACGGTGACGGTGGCGCTCCGATATTTCCTCTTTGCCGTAGGCACGGTACATCTGAGTGCCGGGCTTCACCTTGCAGGGATAAGCTCCGAGACGCAGAGTGCCTCCCTTTGCGACCTCGTCGCTCTGGTCGGGCAGGAAGTCGATGACCTTGTGGGTCGAGTCGACGTCGAATTCGCCGGAGTTGGCGTCGCTCATGCCCGCGACATAGCGGGCAAAGGCGATGACCGCCGTCTGCATACCCAGGCAGATGCCGAGATAAGGCAGATTATTGACGCGGCAGTAATTCGCCGTGATGATCTTGCCCTCGATGCCTCTGTTGCCGAAGCCGCCGGGGACTATAACGCCGCTGCAATCCGAGAGGATCTCGCCGACATTCTCCTCGGTGACGGTCTCGGAATCTATCCACTTGATGCTGACCCTCGTGCCGTGGACGTAGCCTGCGTGGCGCAGAGCCTCGGCAACGGAGAGATAAGCGTCGTGAAGCTGCACATATTTGCCGACAAGGCCGATGGTGACGGTCTTTGAGCGGTTATGTATGCGCTCGAGCATTTCATTCCACTCGGTCATGTCTATCTCGGGGGCGTCTATGCCCAGCTCGCGGCAGACTATCGAGGAGAAGTTGCTCTTCTCAAGCATTATCGGCGCTTCGTAAAGAATCGGGAGAGTTATATTCTCGATAACGCAGTCGGGCTTGACGTTGCAGAACATCGAGATCTTCTTAAATATCGACTCCTCAAGCGGCTCGTCGCAGCGCAAGATGATGATATCGGGCTTAACGCCCATGCCCTGAAGCTCCTTGACGGAGTGCTGAGTGGGCTTCGACTTATGCTCGTCTGAGCCTCTGAGGAAGGGAACGAGAGTAACGTGGATGAAAAGGCTGTTTTCTTTACCGACCTCAAGGGATATCTGCCTGACCGCCTCAAGGAAGGGCTGCGACTCGATATCGCCTATCGTGCCGCCTATCTCGGTGATAACGACGTCGGCGTCGGTCTTTTTGGCTACGGAATAGACGAAATCCTTTATCTCGTTGGTGACGTGCGGAATGACCTGCACGGTGGAGCCGAGATATTCGCCTCTGCGCTCTTTATTGAGCACGTTCCAATAAACTTTACCGGTGGTGAGGTTTGAGTATTTGTTGAGGTTTTCGTCGATGAAGCGCTCGTAATGGCCGAGGTCAAGGTCGGTCTCGGCGCCGTCCTCGGTGACATAGACCTCACCGTGCTGATAGGGGCTCATGGTGCCGGGGTCAACATTGATATAGGGGTCGAGCTTCTGAGCCGCGACCTTCAGCCCCCTTGCCTTGAGCAGCCTGCCCAGCGAGGCGGCGGTGATGCCCTTGCCGAGGCCGGATACAACGCCGCCCGTTACAAAGATGTATTTCGTCCTTTTCATATATTATTACTCCCTTCTGAACCGGGCAATCGAATAGTGGTTCAGGTTGATTTATTTACTTATCATAGGTGCGGATTATGTTCTCCGCCACCTCGTGGCGCGAGAGCCGCATATCCATAGCCTGCTTCTCGATATAATAATGGGCGTCCCTCTCGGTCATGTTGAGATTCTCGATAAGCAGCCATTTGGCACGGTTGACCGTGCGGATATCCGCCATCTTTTCCTGGAGCGTTTTATTTTTGCGCTCCATTTTGGCGAGCCTTGCGCTCATTGCGGCGGCGAGCTTGACCGCGCCGTAAAGAGTCTGCCTCGAGCTCGGCTTGCCGACGGTGAGCACTCCCTCGCGCTCGACCTTGTAGCACACCTGGTCGAAATAATCGTTCTTCACAAGGAGCAGCACACCCGCCGTGCCCCCGGAGAGGTCGAGGGCAAGCTCCGTGCCGAATTCATCGGGCAGCGGCGTATTTATTATTACTATATCTGCTTCGTCGGAAACAAGCATACGCTTTGCCTCGCCTGCGCTGGCGGCTCGCAGTATCGGTGAAAATTCGCCGGGAGGCAGGATCTCGGTGATATACTCGTATATTTTCTCGACGGCAGAAACGATAAGAACACGGTATTGCGTTCTCCCGCTCGTCATAACCGTCACCCCCGTCAAATGCCGAGAAAATCGGTGATATTCATACCGATAACGCCGCGAACGAAGTCGCTGCCCTCGGCAACGGCTATCGCCTCGTCGAGCGACGCGGGCAATCTGTCGAGCGGCTCGGTGACGCTGCTGTCAGCCTTATAAAGATTGACGTTGACGGCCTCGGGGGCGGTAAGCTCACGCTCAATGCCGTCAAGCCCCGCCATGATGAGCAGAGCATATGCGATGTAGGGGTTCGCCGTCGGGTCGGGCGAGCGAAGCTCTATGCGCCTGTATTCGCCCTTGGCGGCGGGGATGCGTATGAGCTGCGAGCGGTTTTCGGGCGACCATGTGATATATTTCGGGGCTTTCTTCTCGCCGAGGCGCTTATATGAATCCTCGGTCGGGTTGAGAAAAGCGGTCATTTCTTTGATATGGGCAAGTATGCCCGCCATGAATGCGTTGGTGTGATCCTCGCCGTCGGCGGTCTTGACCGACATATTTATATGCAGGCCGTTGCCGCTCTCACCGGGCAGAGGCTTCGGAGAGAAATCGGCGTAGATGCCGTTCCTCTGAGCGGCAGCCTTGACGACGGTCATAAAATTCATCGCATTGTCGGCGGCGGTCATTGCGTCGCTGTAGCGGAAGTCTATCTCGTTCTGACCCGGGCCCTCCTCATGGTGGGAGCTTTCGGGCTTTATGCCCATCTCAAGCAGGGTCAGGCAAATCTCTCTGCGGGCGTTCTCGCCCCTATCCTCGGGGGCGACGTCCATATAACCCGCGCGGTCAAAAGGCTCGTCGGTGGGCATACCCTTCTCATCGGTATTAAAGAGATAGAATTCAAACTCCGCACCGAACTGAACGCTCACGCCCTTTGCGGCGGCCGCGTCGACGGCTCTTTGGAGTATCATCCTCGAATCCTTCTCAAACTGAGTGCCGTCGGGGTATTTCATCGAGCAAAACATTCTTATTACATTGCCGTGCGAAGACCGCCACGGGAGAATATTGAGGGTCGAAGGCACGGGGAAGAGCAGCAGATCCGAGCCAACCTCGTCGCCGAAGCCCTTGATAGCGGAGGCGTCAAACGAAATGCCGTCGGAAAAGGCTCTGGGCAATTCGTCGGGCATTATGGATATATTTTTCTGCTTACCGTTCACGTCGCAGAAAGCGAGGCGGATGAATTTGACATCCTCCTGCCGGACAAAATCGTATACTTCTCTCGCCGTGTATATCATACTCTCACCTCATAAAAATCGTTGAGAATTCATTGCTTGGCACAAAAAAAGAGGACGCTGCCGCCCTGGCTCCTCGCCAGACCAGCAAACGTCCTTGTTTACTGCATAATTATACTCATATCCTCGTGCATTGTCAACGGCATTTTCGCCAAAAAGGTGAAAAAATTTCAGAAACCTATTGACAAACCGATTTCATGGTGGTAAAATGCCTAGCATAAAAGCGACAAGGACGCCGCAGACAGCAACGACGCTGTCTGCGGATTTTCATTTTCATGGCAATATTACAAAATTCAGCGACAAGGGCGTCGTTATGGCAGCACCATAAATCCCCTTGTCGCTTTTCTCATTTAAATGATGTAAAGGAGTAAGAAAAATGAGCAGTGTAACGGAAATCTTCGGCTCAATGGTTTTTGACGACAGCACTATGGAAGCAAGGCTCCCAAAGGAAACCTACAAGGCGCTTCAAAAGACGATAAAGAACGGCAAGCACCTTGACCTCGGCGTTGCGAACGTCGTTGCAAACGCTATGAAGGACTGGGCTATCGAGAAAGGCGCCACCCACTTCACGCATTGGTTCCAGCCGATGACGGGCATCACCGCAGAAAAGCATGACAGCTTCATCTCCCCCAAGGGCGGCAAGGTCATAATGGAATTCTCCGGCAAGGAGCTTATCAAGGGCGAGCCGGACGCCTCCTCGTTCCCCTCCGGCGGCCTTAGAGCCACTTTTGAGGCGCGGGGCTACACCGCATGGGACGCCACCTCCTATACATTTATTAAAGACGGCGTGCTCTGCATACCCACCGTGTTCTGCTCCTATGGCGGCGAGGCGCTCGATCAGAAGACAGCGCTGCTCCGCTCAATGGAAGCCATCAACCGTCAGGCGATGAGAGTGCTGAAGCTCTTCGGCAACGAGGATGTCTCCTCGGTCAAGACCACCGTCGGCCCCGAGCAGGAATACTTCCTTGTTGACAAGAAGCTCTACGATCAGAGAAAAGACCTTATATATACCGGCAGAACCCTTTTCGGCGCAAGACCTCCCAAGGGTCAGGAGCTTGACGACCATTACTTCGGCGCTATCAAGCCGAGAGTCGCCGCATTTATGAAGGAGCTGAACGACGAGCTTTGGAAGGTCGGCGTGCTTGCCAAGACCGAGCATAATGAGGTCGCCCCCGCTCAGCACGAAATGGCGCCCATCTTCACCACCACCAATATTGCCGCAGATCACAACCAGCTCACCATGGAGATAATGCAGAAGGTCGCAAAGAAGCACGACATGGTCTGCCTGCTCCACGAGAAGCCCTTTGCCGGGGTCAACGGCAGCGGCAAACACAATAACTGGTCGATATCGACCGACACCGGCGTAAACCTGCTTGAGCCGGGCGAAACCCCCTATGAGAACGCTCAGTTTCTGCTCTTCCTGTGCGCCGTTATCAAGGCGGTCGATGAATATCAGGATATGCTGCGTATCTCCGTCGCCTCCGCAGGCAACGACCACCGTCTCGGCGCGAACGAAGCGCCGCCCGCAATCGTCTCGATGTTCCTCGGCTCCGATCTTTCGGATATCCTTGAAACGATAGAGGACGACCGTGAATACGACGCCAAAGAGAGAGACATCATGCGTATCGGCGTCCACACCCTTCCGAAATTCCCGAAGGACACCACCGACAGGAACAGGACCTCGCCCTTCGCTTTCACGGGCAACAAGTTTGAATTCCGTATGCTCGGCTCCGCCTCCTCCATCTCCTGCGCCAACACCGTGCTGAACACGACCGTTGCCGAGGAGCTGAAGCAGTTTGCCGACGAGCTTGAGGGCGCCGAGGACTTTGAGGGCGCTCTGCACGATCTCATCAAAAAGACGATAAAAGAACACAAGCGCATAATCTTTAACGGCGACGGCTACGACGAATCCTGGGTAGCCGAGGCGGAGAAGAGAGGGCTTTCAAACCTCAAGACCACCCCCGACGCGCTTGCACATATGCTTGACAAAAAGAATGTTGACCTCTTCACCTCCCACAAGGTATTTACCCTTGAGGAATTCACCGCCCGTCACGAGGTGCGCCTTGAGAACTACTGCAAGATCATAAACATCGAGGCGCTCACCATGCTCGACATGGTACGCAAGGATATCCTGCCCGCAATGAGCGGCTACTCGGCTCAGCTCGGCGACGCTGTCGCGAAGAAGATCGCCGTGCTCCCCGACGCCGACTGCTCCTACGAGAAGGACAGCCTCAAGATGCTCACCGCCCTCATCGGCGCAGCCCACAGAACGGTGAAGAAGCTCGAGCAGGATCTGCTCACCTCCAAGTCGGTCGACGACATGGTGGAGCTCGCGGAATTCTATAAATCAACCATTCTCGACGACATGAGAGAGCTTCGCATAGCGGTCGACGAGATGGAGACCGTTTCCTCCGCCGAGGCATGGCCGTATCCCTCATACGGCGAGCTGCTTTTCGGCGTAAGGTAAGATAATTATTTTTCCGCTTTCCGCTTGCAAAGTTTGACGAAGAGTAATATTATTAGTATAAAACTTGCTATTTTCGGAGGTAAAAATGATCTCACAACAGGAAAAAGTAATCGTCCTTGACTTCGGCGGTCAATATAATCAGCTTATCGCAAGGCGCGTGCGCGAATGCAGCGTGTATTGCGAGATAAAGCCGTACTCCACCCCGCTCGAGGAGATAAAAGCGGAGAAGCCTATCGGCATAATCTTCACCGGCGGCCCCAACAGCGTGTATGAGGAGTCCTCCCCCAAGGTCGACCCCGAGATATTCAAGCTCGGCATACCCATCCTCGGCATCTGCTACGGCTGCCAGCTCATAGCTTACACCCTCGGCGGCAAGGTCTCGCCCGCCCAGAGCGATTCCGCAAGGGAATACGGCAAGACCGAGACTTATTTTGACCCCTCCTGCCCGCTCTTTAAGGGTCTGCCCGAGCAGAGCATAAGCTGGATGAGCCACGGCGATTATATGTCCGACCTGCCGACGGAATTCGCCCTTGTCGCCCACAGCGACGCCTGCCCCAACGTGGCGATAGCCGACGTCGAGCGAGGCTTCTACGGCGTGCAGTTCCACCCCGAGGTCAACCATACCCGGTACGGCAAGCAGATGATAAAAAACTTCCTGTTTGAGATCTGCGGTGCAAAGGGCGACTGGACCATGGGCGACTTCTGCAAGACGACCGTTGAGCGCCTGAGAGCCGAGATAGGCGACGGCAGAGTGCTGCTCGCTCTCTCCGGCGGCGTGGATTCATCGGTGCTTGCGGCGCTGCTCGGCAACGCCATAGGCAGCCGCCTGACCTGCGTATTCGTCGATCACGGCCTTATGCGTAAGAACGAGGGCGACGAGATCGAAGCCGCCTTCGCCAAGTGGGATATCAACTTCGTGCGAGTCAATGCCGAGGAGAGATTCCTCTCAAAGCTTGCGGGGGTGACCGACCCGCAGGAGAAAAGGCACATAATCGGCGCCGAATTCGGCTATGTATTCCGCGACGAGGCGGATAAATTCGGCATAACCAACCGTGACTTCCTCGCTCAAGGCACTATTTACCCCGACGTTATAGAATCCGGCAAGGGTGACGCGGACGTCATCAAGAGCCACCACAACCGCCTGCTCCCGCCCGAGGTCATCGCAAGATTCAAGGGCATCATCGAGCCGCTCGACCACCTCTTTAAGGACGAGGTCAGGGCGCTCGGCAGGGAGCTTGGCCTCTCTGAATCCGTTGTAATGCGTCAGCCGTTCCCCGGCCCCGGTCTCGCAGTGCGTATAATCGGCGACATCACCAAGGAGAAAGCCGATATCCTGCGTGAAGCGGACTACATAATGAGGAGCGAGATAGCCGCAAGCGGAGAAGACAAAAACATGAATCAATATTTTGCAGTGCTCACCGATCTGCGCTCCGTCGGCGTTATGGGCGACGGCAGGACCTATGACAGAGTTCTTGCCCTCAGAGCCGTTAAGACCGACGACTTCATGACCGCAGAGTGGGTACGGATCCCCTATGAGCTGCTCGACCGCATATCCACAAGGATAGTCAACGAGGTAAGGGGGATCAACCGTATAGTTTACGATATAACTTCCAAGCCCCCTGCGACGGTGGAATGGGAATAAAAGCGAATACATGAGGGCAAGAGCATGATACACATTGCGACAATACAGGACGCAGAGCAATTAGAGATTTTGAATAACGAATTTAACGGTGCGGGTGAAACGACCTTGGAGCATATCAGAAGCTCCCTTGCCGACAACAAGCAAGAGGTGATCGTCGTCGATGATTTGAACGGTGAGCTGACTGGATTCGTATGTGTTCAGCTCAAAAAGTCTTTCTGCTATGATGACTATATGCCGGAGATCACCGAGGTTTATGTAAAACCGCAGCACAGGAGGAAAGGCATTGCCAGCGCCATGATCGTCTTCGCCGAGGAATACTGTAAAAGCCATTATCCACTGCACAAATTTGAACTGCTTACTGGCACCGAAAACGATGGCGCTCAAAGTGTATATGCAAAGCTGGGTTACAGCGAAGACGGCGAATTGCACTTGGCGAAAAGGTTACGAGTAAATAAAATATGATTCCGGAATCGATGTACGGCTATGATAATATGGGCAATCAAAATAATCAGAATAGCAGGCACAGCATCTTATAAACAAAAATGTTTAAGATATAAGCTCCTGCAACCAATGGGAATAACGGAGGAATCCTAATGTGTTCGATAATGGGGTACTGCGGTACCGACATATCAAAAGATAAATTCAAGGAGGGGCTTGACAAGACCAAATCCAGAGGCCCCGATATGACGAGAGTGACAGATACGGGCAAAGGACTGCTCGGCTTTCACCGCCTCTCCATCATGGGGCTTGACGAGAGCGGAATGCAGCCCTTCTACCGCGACGGCAGCTATGCCGTGTGCAACGGCGAGCTTTACGGCTTCCGCAAGCTGAAAAAGGAGCTGGAGGCCAAGGGCTACAGCTTCGTGAGCGGCTCGGACTGCGAGCTGATACTCCCCCTTTATGAGGAGTACGGGGTCGGGATGTTTAAACTGCTCGACGCCGAATTCGCGATGATAATTTACGACGGCAAGACGGGCGAATATATCGCCGCAAGGGATCCTATCGGCATAAGGCCGCTCTTCTACGGCTACTCCGATGAAGGCTCAATAGTCTTTGCCAGCGAAGCAAAAAACCTTGTGGGCATCTGCGGCAAAATAATGCCGTTCCCGCCGGGGCACTACTATAAGAACGGCGAATTCGTCTGCTACGACGATATCAGCCGCGCCGAGACCGTCTGTCACGACGATGTCGAGACCGCCTGCGCCAAGATAAAAGAGAAGCTGGTAGCGGGCATTGAGAAAAGGCTTGACGCCGACGCACCCGTCGGTTTCCTGCTCTCCGGCGGACTTGATTCGTCTCTGGTATGCGCCGTCGCCGCAAGGCTCTCCGACAAGCCCATCAAGACCTTTGCCATAGGCATGAGCACCGACGCCATCGACCTCAAATATGCCAAGGAGGTCGCCGACTATATCGGCGCAGACCACACCGAGGTCATCATCACCGAGGACGACGTCATCAAGGCTCTGCCCGAGGTGGTCGCCCTGCTCGGCACCTATGATATCACGACGATAAGGGCTTCGATAGGCATGTATCTTGTCTGCAAGTACATCCATGAGAACACAGACCTCAGAGTTATCCTCACGGGCGAAATTTCCGATGAGCTTTTCGGCTATAAATACACCGACTTTGCTCCCTCACCCGCCGAATTCCAGAAGGAAGCGGAGAAGCGCATCAGAGAGCTTTATATGTACGACGTATTGCGCGCCGACCGCTGCATCTCGGTCAACTCGCTCGAGGCGAGAGTGCCGTTCGGCGATCTGGATTTCGTGCGCTACGTTATGAGCCTTGACCCTGCCATCAAGATGAATGTCTACGGCAAGGGCAAATATCTGCTGCGCCACGCCTTCGAGGGCGATTATCTGCCCCGCGACATACTCATGCGTGAGAAGGCCGCCTTCAGCGACGCCGTCGGTCACTCAATGGTCGACGACCTCAAGGCATACGCCGAGGAGCAATACACCGACGAGAAATTCGCCGAAAAATGCAAGAAATACACCTTCGCCGCCCCGTTCACCAAGGAGTCGCTTCTCTACAGAGAGCTGTTTGAGAAGTATTACCCCGGTCAGGCGGAAATGGTCGCCGACTTTTGGATGCCCAACAAGGAGTGGGAGGGCTGCAACGTCAACGACCCCTCAGCTCGCGTGCTCTCAAACTACGGCGACAGCGGCAAATAAAATTAACGCTCAAATACAAAATACCGCCCGGTTCACTGCGAACCGAGCGGTAAATTTTTATTTTTGATACGCCGCGATTATCTCGCCGACATACATCTTGTGGTAGTCCTTCTTCGCGTAGTTATTCTCTATCGTCTTATCGAGGAAGCCCGAGGGGTCGAGCGCTTGCTCGGCGATCTTGCGGCAGACGACGGTATATTCCGCCTCGGCAAAGGTCACTCCGCCGCTTGCTTCAACGGGGGTCAGCCCCGCTGCTGCGGGCTTGTCGATATCCCTGCCGCTCTTTGCGCCGCAGAGCCTGAGAGCGTCCTTGTATTCGCTGCCGTAGAACGACAGGGTGAAGATATCGCTCTGCTCGATGAATTCAAAGGTGTATCTCTGCGGGCGGACAAAGACAAAGGCGGCGTCCCTGCCCCACATCTCGCCGAGAGCGCCCCAGCTGACGGTCATTGTGTTGAATTTGTCGGGCGTGCCCGCTGTGAGCAGCGCCCAATCATCGCCGATAAGCTCGACAGGGCTTGTTTTAATGTCTCTTACATTTATCTTTTTCACGGTTTTATTCTCCTTTACAAATTTTACTTATTTTCCGTTTGTTCAAAGTTTCGCTACAATTCTATGATATAATTATAACATACTTATGGGCAAAAGTACAGAAGCGGGAAAGAAAATTTGTGCAAAAATAAAAGGAGATGACAGGATGGAAGAGAAAATAATGCCCCATGTCAAGGGCTATTTGCGTGACTTCATGCTCACCGTGCCCAAAGAGATCTATGCCTGCTCGGGCATAGGCATCCTCGGCAGGCGCATCAAATCGCTGCTGTTCTCGACCGACGCAAGCATAATCCGTAACACCAACGCGGACGCCGTGATAGCGGTCTATCCGTTCACGCCGCAGCCGATAATCACTCAGGCGGTGATGACGGCAGCCGACGTGCCCGTATTCGTAGGCGTGGGCGGCGGCCTGACCCAGGGGCAGAGGGTCATCAACCTCGCCCTGCACGCGGAGTATCAGGGCGCCCTCGGCGTTGTAGTAAACGCCCCGACCCAAAACGAGGTAGTCAGGGAATTAAAGAAGGCGATAGACATACCCGTGGTCGTCACCGTAGTCTCAGACACGGACGATATCGAGGCGAGGATAGAGGCGGGCGCGGATATCTTCAACGTCTCCGCCGCCGCCAAAACTCCGCAGCTTGTGGCAAAGATAAGGGCGAATCACCCTGATTTCCCGATAATCGCAACGGGCGGTCAGACGGGCGAGAGCATACTGAGGACGATAGAGGCAGGTGCAAATGCTATAACCTGGACTCCGCCCTCAAACGGCGAAGTATTTAAGGACATTATGGAGGCTTACCGAAAAAATCTGCCACATCCCTGATAAAATTATATTATTTTAGTATTGATAATTTCTCCGTATCAAAGTATAATATCTTCGGATGTTTATTTTGGCGAAAATGGAGATAATTTATGTTAAAACTCGAAAACATTTCATTTAAGGTCGGGGTCGACGGCTCCGATCTTGAGATCATCGACAATATCAGCCTTGAGATACCCGACGGCTCGTTCACCGTTATCACCGGCCCGAACGGCGGCGGCAAATCCACCCTCGCAAGGCTCATAATGGGTATCGAGAAGCCCACCGAGGGCAGGATACTCTTCAACGGCGAGGATATCACCTCGCTCTCCGTGACCGAGAGGGCAAAGAAGGGCATCGGCTACGCCTTCCAGCAGCCGCCCAGATTCAAGGGCCTCACCGTGCGCCGCCTGCTTTCGCTTGCGGCGGGCTCCGAGCTGCCCGAGGATGAATGCTGCGGCTACCTCACAAGCGTCGGCCTGTGCTCCAAGGATTACCTCAACCGCGAGATGGATACCTCCCTCTCAGGCGGCGAGGCAAAGAGGATCGAGATCGCCACTCTTATGGCGCGTAAGCTCAACCTCGCAATATTTGACGAGCCCGAGGCAGGCATAGACCTTTGGAGCTTCTCAATGCTTGTCGAGAGCTTCAAGGCGATGTGCTCAGGCAGCCACGAGAGCGTTATCGTCATCTCGCATCAGGAGAGGATAATGCAGCTTGCCGACACGATGATAGTCATCGCCGACGGCAAGGTCAAGAGCGTCGGCACCAAGGAAGAAATTCTCCCGAAGCTCATGGGCGAATTCGACAGCGAGTGTGATTTCAGAGGAAAGGCGGGCAACGAATAATGGAAAAAGTAGATCTTTCATTGCTTGAGACCATCGCCGACCTCCACGGCGTGCCCGCAGGCGCATACAATATCCGTAAAAACGGCGGCGGCATCGCAAGGCAGTCCACCGCCAATATCGAGATAGTCCCCAAGACGGACAAGCCCGGCATCGACATCATCGTAGCCCCCGGCACAAAGAATGAGAGCGTTCATATCCCCGTCATCCTGACCGAAACGGGTCTTGACGACGTGGTCTACAACGACTTCTATATCGGCGAGGGCGCGGATGTGCTGATAGTCGCGGGCTGCGGAATCCACAACGACGGCAGCCAAAATTCCCGGCACGACGGCATCCATACCTTCCACATCGGCAAGAATGCCAAGATAAAATATGTTGAGAAGCATTACGGCGAGGGCGATGGCAAGGGTGAGAGGATACTCAACCCCGTCACCATAGTCGAACAGGGCGAGAACTCCGTGTGCGAGATGGAAATGGTGCAGATAAAGGGCGTTGACTCCACCGTAAGAGACACCAAAGCCTCCCTCGGCGCAGGCGCAAAGCTCATCGTGACCGAAAGACTGCTCACCCACGGCAGCCAGCACGCCCGCTCTGATATCGAGGTCTGCCTCAACGGCGACGGCGCCTCCTCCCGCATAATCTCCCGCTCCGTCGCAAAGGAGAATTCAAAGCAGATATTCCACCCGAACGCCGTGGGCAACGCAAGGTGCCGCGCCCATGTGCAGTGCGACTCCATCATAATGGATAACGCAACGGTCAGCTCGATACCCGCCATTACGGCGAACTGCGCCGACGCTCAGATAGTCCATGAGGCGGCGATAGGCAGGATCAACAACGACCAGCTCATCAAGCTGATGACCTTCGGCATGACGGAGGAAGAGGCGGAGAACGTCATCATCAACGGTTTCCTTAAATAATAAAGTAATATAATAAACGGGATCGCTGCGTTACTGCGGCGGTCCCGCTTCTTTTTGCCCCTGCTCTATCTCCATCGGCTCGCTTGCGCCGATATTCTCAAGGCAGGTGAAGCTGCCCTCGACCGAGCAGCCGCCACCGTCGGAGCGCATATTTGTTTCGGCGGATTCGGCGTAGATATATCTGAATTCATCGGCGCAGCGCTCAAGGAAGCCGAGCTGAGCCACAAGCTGCGCCCTGCTTTCGCTAAGACTTATATCGGCGGGCGCTTTCTCCTGAACGGTGCTCACCGTAACGCCGACAGGCATCGTCACGCCGTTCAGGCGCAGGCGCTTTTGCTCGGCATACGCCCCCTCCCCCGCGGGCGGAGTCAACGGCACCGAGAGAGTCAGGAAATTCAGCCGAAAGCTGCGCTTCGCCTTGGTGACACGCTCTGCGGAGAATTCTGCGGGGCATGAGGCGGAGAAGCTCTTTGCTGTGCGCGCGACCACATAGCCGTCCGCCCTGCAAAAGGACACGGTCAAATCTTTATTCTCCTCCATGCCGCTTATAAGCAGCTCGCCCTTGAGCACGCTGTTGCCTATCTTTTGCTCCTGAGTGCCGTTGAACGGGCGCAGGATAACTATCTGCCCGTCCTCGGCTGCGACGATATTGCAAGGCTCATCACTCTCAAGAGTCGGCTGCTCCGTTGTCTCCCTGACCTCGATGAACGCCGAGCTGCCCCGAACATTGATATTTATCCAGAGGATGCCGCTCAGGTGCTTCATCGCTTCCTCCTCGGCGGCGTCCTCGTCTATCTTTTCGCACGCCGTGCCGAGGCGCACCCCCGCCTGCTCAAACGCGGCGATTATCTCCTCGCTCGGCACTCGGTCGTTGCCCGTGACCTCGATGCTCCAAAGGCGGGTCGACAGTATCAGCAGCGACGAGACGCAAATACACATTCCGATGATTATCCCGACCCTGCGGCTGTGCCTGTTCAGAAAGAACGGCAGCCCGCATTTCTTTTTTATCCGCAGCCTCATGCCCGAGCGGCGGGCGGCGCAGCGCATCCGTTTATAGCCGCTGCGGTCGGTGCAGGCGGTGATCACGCCGTCCCTGCTACGCACATCCCAGAGCAGAATTCGGTTGTGCTCGCACAGATTTATAAATCGCTCGGGGAAGCCGCCCCATGCGGCAAAGCGGACATAGCCTAAGAGATATCTAAACAGCCTCAGTATCAGCATAGCGCCCCAAATATCCTCCTAATTACCGTATTCAAGGGAGCTGATCATCCCTTTGATGACCGCCTGACCGTTCTGCATGGAGAGAATGGTCAGATCACAGCCCCTGAACCGTACGGTCAGCCTGCCCGTATTCAGGGCAATGGCGTCGTCGCAGTATTCCAGCACCCCGCAGCAGCCGTCAACTATCGCCTCACGGTTGCCCCGCAGCTCGATATGGGCGCAGCCGCCGAAGGTATCCTGCGGGATATCAAGGCTGCGGCCTATGGATTCCATGAGCCTCTCCCTGCGTTCGTCTCTCCGACGGTTTCTGTCCTTCATTCAAGTCACCCCGTATATAAAATTATGACGGGCGACCGATAAAAAGAACAGCGCCCGCATAGAATGAACGGAGGGCGAGGTGACGGCAATGAAAAAAAGCGGATATATTTTAAGCGCCGCGGGGCTGCTGCTCTTTGCGGCGGTCGCAGCCTCACCCGCCGACTTTGCCAAAGGGGTGTCGCGCGGGCTGCAAAGCTGCGGCGAGGTGATAATCCCGTCGCTCTTCGGCTTCACCGCTGCGGCGGGGCTGCTCGGCTCGGGCGAATTGCCCGAGGGGATAAAGAAAGCCGTTTCGCCCGCAATGCAAAAAATATTCGGCCTGCCGGGCGAATGCCTGCCCGCCCTACTGCTCGGTATGTTCGGCGGCTACCCGACCGGCGCGGCTGCCGCGCGCACGCTGATGGATTCGGGCAAGATAAGCCGCAGCGAGGCTCGGCGGCTTATCTCGTTTTGCCTCAGCCCGGGCATAGGCTTCTGCGTCAACGCCGTGGGCGCTTCGATGCTCGGCTCCCGCCGCTCGGGGACGCTGATATTGGCGAGCGTTTGTATTTCGCTGCTGCCGCTCGGTATGCTTTCAAAACTCATATCAGGCAGCGAACCGCCGCTCACCCGCCCGCCGCTGCCGCAGATAGCGCTCCCCGGCGCAATAGTCCGCAGCGTCACCGCCTGCGCCGAGGCCATGCTCTCGATCTGCGCCTTTGTGTCGCTCTTTTCGGGGCTTTCCGCCGTCGCTTCGGGATTTATTACGAACGAACGAATTCTGACCGCCCTGATGCTGCTTGCCGAGGTCACGAGCGGCTGCCTTGCCTCGGCGGGCAAACTCCCGCTGCCGATTCTGTGCGCCGAATGCGCTTTCGGCGGGATTTGCGTGCATATGCAGGTCTTTGCGCTGAGCGGAGAAGCCGATCCGCCGAAAAAATTCTTCTTTATGTTCCGTGCGCTTCACGCGGCTCTCTCCGCCGCCGTATGCGTCGTGCTGCTGCGATTTTTCCCCGTCGCGCAGCAGACCTTCGCCGTCTACGGCGAGCCTCACGCCTGGTCGCATTCAGCGCCCGCCTCGGTCTCACTGCTCTTTTTATGCGCTCTGTTGATTTTAGACCTTGATACCAGCAAGAAAAAGTGCTAAAATTATCGTGAAAGGTTGCTGAATGCATGAAAAAGAGACTTCTGAATAAAAAGAAATACCCGCCGAGCTGCAGTCATTGCCGCCACGGCAGGCTTGCGCCCGACGGAGGATCGGTGCTTTGCGTCAAAAAAGGCATAGTCGAGACCGACGGCAAATGCCGCTCCTACGCCTACGACCCGCTCAAGCGTGTGCCGATGAAAGCGCCGAAGCTCGCCGAGGCCGACCCATCCGAATACGAACTGTGAGGTTAAAATGAAGTATATCAAAGAATTCATCTGCGATCCGCTCCCCACTCCGAACTGCCACGCTTCGACCGTGCTGCCTCTCGGCGACGGCTCGGTGCTCGCCGCATGGTTCGGCGGGACTAAAGAAAGCTCCGCCGACGTCGATATTTGGGTCGCCCGCCGTGACGAAAGCGGCTGGGGCAAGCCCTTCACCGTCTCCCACGCAAAGAAGCTGCCGCATTGGAACCCCGTCCTTGCCGCAGGCGATAACGGCGACGTGATGCTCTTCTTCAAGGTCGGCAGGCATATCCCCTCTTGGCGCACTTATATAAGCGTTTCTCGCGACGGCGGCAGGAGCTTCTCCGAGCCGCGCGAGCTTGTCAAGGGCGATGTAAGCGGCGGCAGAGGCCCCGTCAAAAACAAATGCCTGCGCCTGTCAAGCGGACGCCTCCTCGCCCCCGCCTCGACCGAAAATCACGGCTGGAACTGCTTTGTGGATATCTCCGACGACGGCGGCAAAACTTGGCGCAAAAGCCCCAAAGTCAAGACCGAATACGCAGCCCCGCTGCTGAATTCGCAAAACGGTCATTGCAGCAACCGCATCCCTATGATACAGCCCACTCTCTGGGAATCCGCACCCGGCCGCGTTCATATGCTCACCCGCACCTCGGTCGGCAGAGTCTATCGCAGCGACTCCTCCGACAGCGGCGAGAGCTGGTGTGAGGCTTACCCCACCGCGCTGCCGAATAACAACAGCGGCCTTGACCTCGTCAAGGTGCCGAGCGGCGACCTCTACCTCGTCTCGAACCCCGTAAGCGAGAATTGGGGCGAGCGCTCCCCGCTGACCCTGCAGCTCTCTCGCGATAACGGCGAGACATGGGAAACGGTAATGACGCTTGAGGAGGAGAAAAAAGACAGCGAATTCTCATACCCTGCGATCGAGTATAAGAACGGCTGCCTCTATATCACATATACCTATGAGCGCCTGAACGTGGCATTTTGGCGCATCGAGCTATAATTTAATATGCAAAAAGCGGCGGCCGAACGGTCGCCGCTTTTGTTTTATTCAGCAATTATTTCTTGCCGAAGGACTTGAGGAACTCGATTATTTTGGTAATGATGCCTGCGGTAAGGAACTTGTTGATGATTCCGGGCAGAGTGTCAAGCAGGAAGTTGAGCACTTTCTGGAAGAAGTGCTTTGCTGCGTTGTAAGCGTCCTTAACTTCAAAGGTGAAGCTGCGGCTCTCAACGCCGACCTTGGTCCAGCCGTTGCTGCCGGCCTCGGTGTTGCCGTCGAATTTCTGCTTCTCAAAATAAACGGTCACGGTTACGGTCGCCTTTGCGGTGGTGGTGATGGTGCCGCTGCCGTTTGCCGAGAGAGGAGTCTCGTTCGGCTTATCCTGAGTTGCCTTGTATGCAACGGGGACATATCTGGTATCGCCGTACTGAAGGTCGTTTACATTGCCCCTGCTGTCGCCGCTGGCGGTGAAGCCGACGGTGTCGCCCGCATAGATGCCGTCGTCGTGGGGCTGGCTGGTGATCTTGAAGCCGCACTTATCAAGGGAAGCGTTATAGGCTTCCTTGGAGTTGGTGACTATCTTTATAGCTTCGCTTGCGGTGTTGGGATCCTGAGCCGTTGCGTCATAGCTCTTGAGAGCGATGAAGCTATACATGGTGTTGGCGGTGAGGCCGGTGAAATGGCCGCTCTTCTGCCAGGTCTTGCCGCCGTCCTTGGAGAACTCATAACCGCTGAGGGTCTTGCCGTCGACAACGACTGCAACGGTGATGGTGGTCTGAGTCTTGTCAACAAGCACGGGGGTGGGAGCTCTGTCGGCGTCCGCAGCCTTGAGGGTGGTCACGCTGACGGAAACGCTGTCGCTTGCATAAGCGGTCTCGGTCTCTTTATATCTCTGAGAAACGGTGTACTTTGTCTTAGCCTTGAGGCCGGTGAACTTGGGGGAAGCCTGCCATTCGCCGTCATTAAGCATGTACTCACAGCCAACAACGGATTTAAGCTCGACGCTCGTGGAAGTGATCTTAACGGGAACGGGAGCGGCGGGAGCCTGCTGAGCGTTCTTGATCTTGATTTCATAATCCTTAGCTGCCGCATAATCTTTGCCGTCAACGGTTATCTTAGCGGAGATAACGTATGTAACATTGGCAGCCGAAACGGGAAGCTGGAATACGGTCGTGTTCTTCTCGGTGTCCTGAGTTGAGGGCAGAGTCGAAGCGGGATTTGAATCCTTGAGAGTCGCGGTGAAAGCTACGTCATACTCAACGTCGGAGCCCTTAACGGTGGTCTTGGCGTTGTTGACGACGATCTTCTTGCCGTATTCGTCATTGATAAATTTGCAATTGTCTGCGCCGAGGGTGATCTGATTCACCTCTACGGTAGTTGCTTCCTCAGCGCTTGCGCTTACGGCTATGCCCGAGCAGAGCATGAGCACGGCAAGAAACAGCGAAAGCATTTTCTTTGATGCCGATGTGATTTTTGTCATTTGTTTATCCTCCGTTTTATTCCCCTAAGGGTATTTACGATGACATTATACCATACTTATTCCTAAAATGGAATAGGTATTTTTTTAATAATTTATTAAATTTAGTCTAGGCAGCGGTTTATTTATCAAATCCGGGGATGTTTTTATTCCTCAGAGCGAGATAAATGGGTATTCCGCCCGCAAGGCAAACTGCAAGCTCGCCCGCGCCGACTTCGAGAGCACTAATGGCAAAAAGAGTGATTTTTGCGCCGTCGGTCGGTGTGAGGAGTGCTATCTCCGCGCCGACGATAAGGGCATTGAAGATAACGGGCATGATTATCGAGAGCAGCGGAATGCCTTTAAATCTGACACGCCGCAGTGCCCTTGCAGAGAGAGAAGCAAGCAGGGTCGCAAGCGAGCCGAAGATGATATCCCACACGCCCATCGGGCTGCCGATATTGCCGATGATACAGCCGACCGTCAACCCCGGCACGGCGGCGGGGGTCAGCACGGCAAGCGCCGTCAACGCCTCGGAAAATCTGAACTGCACCTGCCCGTAGGCAATGCCGAGGGCGGAGCTTGCGTATGTGGCGGCGGCGTAAATGGCGGCTATCATCGCCCCCTGCGCCACCGCAATTATCTTATCGTTTCGTTTCATTTCATGTTCTCCGTGATAATATTAAAGGTATTTTGTCAATTCGCCGAGGCTGTCAACGGCAACGCTTGCCCTTATATCGGATTTCGCATATTCCTCGGGGGTGGTGACGCCGCTGTAGACAAGGGCGCAGGGAATGCCGTGATTTGCGCCGATGGCGATATCCGTCGCCAGCCTGTCGCCGATGAACGCCAGCTCGCTCCTGTCGCAGGAGAGCATCGAGGTGATGTAATCGACCGTTGCGGTCATGGGCTTGCCGAGCACAAGCGGGCGCTTGCCGGTTGAAGCGGCGAAAAGCTCTATCATCGAGCCGGTGTCGGGCATATAGCCGTCCTCGGTCGGGCAGTTGACGTCGGGGTGGGTGGCAATATATGTTGCGCCGCCGTCGATAAATTTTACGGCCTTGCGCAGTTTTTCATAGGTGAGAGTGGTGTCAAACCCGAGCAGGACTATATCCGGCTCATCCTCGACAAGGTTTATCCCCGCAGCGGCAAGGTCGGCGGTCAGACGCTCGTTGCCGAGCAGATAGACTCGCTTGCCCGCGTAATTGCGGTTCAGATAATCCGCCGCCACATGGGAGGAAATTATGACCCTCTGCTCATCGACGGGGAAGCCCATTTTGGCGAGCTTCGCGCGGCAGACCTCCACATTATTGGAGGAATTATTGGTGAAAAAATAAAAATCTCGACCCGTTTCACGCAAACGGGTTATGAAATCCGGGGCGCCGGGAATAATATTGCCGCCGAGATAAAAGGTGCCGTCCATGTCGATGATGAAGTACTTTGTCTTGTCAAAAATACTGCTTTTTTCCATTCTGATGCCTCTTTTACTTGATGTGACGTTTTTATGATTCAATGTGCCGTTTTTGCACATATGCTTCAAATTATGAAAATACTATAGTATAATAACCGTATCAACGGCGAACGGAGGTGTAACGGTGAAAGAACAGGATATCAAGGGCAAAAAGCGGCTTGGCAAGCTGCTGCGCAACTGCCGCGAGGGCCTTGAGCTGTCTCAGCAGCAGGTTGCCGATTATCTGCATATCGACCGCACCACCTACACTAAATACGAGGGCGGCCGCCTGCCGGACATGAAGTCTCTCATCGAGCTTGCGGAGCTTTACCGCGTGGAGCTGACCGTCTTTGCCTCATGCTTCACCGTGTCACAGGAGCCGAAGCCCGTATCCGCCGCATTCAGCAGCCCGAACGGCACCGCACTGAAGGACGACGAGGATTATCTGCCTCTTACGGACGATGAGAAACGGCTGCTGACCTACTATCGCAACTGCATAAGAAAAAGGACGATAAACGAATACGCCAAGGTGGTCATGATCGAGGACGCCTCCGGCCTCTGGGCGGATATCGACGAATAAGCATTTTTAAGACCCTCTGCTCTTTACGAACAGAGGGCCATTTTGTCATTGCTGCTCGCCGGGATTCTCGATCTTGCCGGTAACGTTTTTGATATTTTCTCTTGCCGCGCGGATCTCACGCTGGCTGTTTGCGATAGCCTCGTCGGCTGTCTTCATTATATCCTCGATAAAGTCGCCTGCGGCTATCCTTATCTCCGCCGACCACTTGTTTGCCTTGTCGATAGCGTCATCGGAGCGGATGCGGGCGTCCTCAATGGTTCTTGTCGCCTGCTCTGCGGCGGCGTTGACGATATTCTCCGCCTGAGCCTTTGCGCCCGCGATGGTGGAGGCAGCCTCCTCCTGAGCAGTGGTGGTGAGGGTCTGGGCGGTCGCCTTCGCCTGGATGACTATCTCGCTGTTCTCGACCATTGCAGCGGCCTCGAGCTGAGCGTTGGCTCTGATGACCTTTGCATCCTCGTTGGCGGCGTTGATTATCTGCTTCGCCTGAGCCTCGGCCTCCTCGACCTTACTCTTGGTGTAGGACTCGGTCTTGAGCACGATATCCCTGACCTTATCCTCCGCCGACGATACGAGCGCCCTTGACTTCTCCTGAGCGCTGGTGACGGCGCTGACGGCCTCGTTCTTCGCCTTGACAAGGATATTGTTGCGGTCGGCAACTATCGCCCTTGCCTGCGAGATCTCGTTGGGCAATCCGAGCCTGATATCCTCGATAGCGGTCCTTATCGCCTCAACGTCAACGCTTATTTTATTGCTGAAGGGGATCTTTGAGCCCGCTTCGATAGTATCCTCGATCTGATCAAGTAATTTTTCGATATTCATGCAAACCTGTTCCTTTCCTTAATTCTGCTTATAATGCTGTCATAGACCTCGGCGGGCACAAATTCACGGATATCTCCGCCGAATTCGCACACCTGCTTGACAACGCTCGATGACAGATACATATTCTCCGCATTGGCAGTGAGAAACACCGTCTCAAGCTCGGGGTTGAGTTTTTTATTTGTAAGCGCCTGCTGGAACTCGTATTCAAAATCCGAGACCGCCCGCAGGCCCTTGACGACCGCGCAGGCGTCCTTTTGCTTGGCATAATCCGCAAGCAGGCCGCCGTACATATCGACCTCTACATTTTCGTCGGCTGCAAGACTGCGGCGGAGCATCTCTACACGCTCCTCGGCGGTGAAGCAGCTATTAGGCTTATGATAATTTATCATAACGACGACTATTACCCTGTCAAACAGCTTCGCAGCCCTGCGAATGACATCAATGTGGCCGCAGGTGACCGGGTCGAAGCTGCCGGGGCAAAGCGCTGTTCTCATCTGATCATTCCTTCCGGTAAATCGTGACGGCGACTTTGCCGTATTTGTATTCTTTTTGCTTGACAAGCCCGCCCTGCTCATCGGGGAGCTGCTCGACGAACGGATGCTCGCAGACGACTATGCCGCCCTGAGCCATATGGCCGCCGAGAAGTGAAAGCGCTTTCTGGAGCAAGCCCGTCTGATAAGGCGGGTCGAGGAAAGCAATGTCGAATATCTTATCGGTCATGCCAAGGAAAGCTATCGAATCCGTCTGAAGGACGGCGGCTCTGTCGGCAAGCCTTGTTTTGGCAAGATTCTCTTTAACTATCTTTATTGCGTTTTTATCTGCATCGACAAAGGTGGCTTCCTTTGCGTCACGGCTGAGCGCCTCTATGCCGAGCTGACCCGAGCCGGCGAATAGATCGAGCACTCGCCTGCCCTCTATCTCAAACTGTATGGCGCTGAACACCGCCTCCTTGACCTTATCGGTCGTGGGGCGCACGTCGCTGCCGTCAAGAGTTCTGAGGGTCATGCCTCTTGCAGATCCTGTAATTACTCTCATTTTGTTCCTCCAAAGGGAAAAAGAGGCAAAAAGCACTCCCACCCTATAATCAATTTATTATCGCACTAAAGGCGACCTATTGTCAAGACAAATTCTTGATATTACTTCGCTTTTTTCAAAAAAATCAATCTTATTCCGATTTTTCGGGGTGAAAAGCCTCAAAAACGGCCTTTGCGGCGGGTTTATTCATGCCGGGAGCTTTTGCCAGCTCCTCCTCGCTCGCTTGCGAGACCGCCTTGACGGTCTTAAAGTGCTTCAGCAGCGCGCGGCACCTTTTTTCGCCCACGCCGTCGATAGCAAGCAGCGACGATGAGAGCGAAGCCTTGCCGTGCTTTGAGCGGTGGTAGCCGACCGAGAAGCGGTGGACCTCCTCCTGAATGGTCGAAACCAGCGTGAACGCCGCTCGCTTTGAGGTCAGCGAAAGCTCGTCGCCCGAGCGGGCTATGGCGCGGGTGCGGTGGTGGGAATCCTTGACCATGCCGAAAAGAGGGATATCAAGCCCGTGTTTTGCGAGCACGGGCAGCACGGCGTTGACCTGACCCTTGCCGCCGTCGAGCAGTATCAGATCGGGCAGCCTGCCGAAGCCCTCGCCGCTGTCTTTATTCTTAAAATACTCGGCGAAGCGGCGGTCAAGCACCTCCGCCATGGAGGCGTAATCGTCCTGACCCGTGAAACCCTTTATCGAGAAATGTTTGTATGCTTTTTTATATGGCACGCCGTTTTGGAACACGACCATGCCCGCGACGTTGTCGCTGCCCGCCGTGTGGGAGATATCGTAGGATTCTATATACTCCGGCGGAGCTTTAAGCCCGAGCAGGCTGCCCAGCTCGTCGAGAGCGGCGGTGGTTTTGCCCGCCCTGCCGAGATAGAGCGCCAGCTTCTGCGCCGCATTCGAGCGGCACATCTCGACCACCGAATGCTGCTCGCCCTTCTGAGGCACGACGATATTGACCTTCCGCCCCGCAAGGGAGGAGAGCCACTCGCCGAGCACCTCGCCGCCCTCGACCTCGCCGTCAACGGCAATACGCCTCGGCACGAAATCGCGCATAGAATAATAGCTGCGAATAAGTTCATGCCTCGCCTCGGGCATATCCTCGGGCAGGTCGATTATGAAATGCTCGCTGTCATATAGCCTGCCGTCCTTAAATCTCAGCACCGAGAGGCAGGCCTTGGGCGAACCCCCGTGAGGCGCGCCGACCACGGCAAAGACATCCTGCTCCTCGACCGAGGCGGCGACGACCTTTTGCTTCTCGGTGACCTTTTTGAGCGCGTTTATACGGTCGCGCAGCTTCGCGGCTTTCTCAAATTCCAGCTCGTCCGAGGCTTTGAGCATCTGCTCGGTGAGCCTGTCTATCGCTCCGCCTGAGCCGTTCATAATGAAATCGAGCGCAGCCGCCACGGCTTCGTTATGCTCCTGCATCGTGATCTTGCCGGCGCAGGGGGCGGCGCACTGACCGATATAGAAATTCAGGCACGGGCGGCTCTTTTTATAATCCCTTGGGAACTGCTTTGAGCACTGCGGGATAAGAAACAGCTTCTTTGCCTCGGCGACGGCGTTTGTGATGCCATATGAGCCGGTGTATGGCCCGATATACTCCGCGCCGTCGTCCAGCTTTTGCTTGACGGCTGAAAAGTTGCGCCATTCGCCGTTTATCACTTTGATATAGTTATAGCCCTTGTCGTCCTTGAGCAGGATGTTGTATTTCGGGCTGTGCTGCTTTATAAGCGAGCATTCGAGCACCAGCGCCTCGAATTCGCTGTCGCAGAGGATATAGTCGAAGTCGTCGACATTATCGACCATCTTACGCACCTTGACGGTGTGGTTATTCTGCGAGCCGAAGTAGGAGCTGACCCTGTTTTTGAGCGCCTTTGCCTTGCCGACATAGATTATCTCGCCCTTTTTGTTTTTCATCAGATAAACTCCGGGGTTCAGCGGCAGGCTCATTGATTTCTTGCGGAGAATCGGCAGCTTTTCATTCACTTTGGGCACCTCCCGACGATATTATTACATTATAATTTTATCATGTACCCGCCGCAAAGTCAATAAACCCGCCCGTCGTTTAAATATTTCTAAAATTCGGGCTTGACATAATTTTTGCCGTCTGCTATAATATAAAACCGTTGCAGTATGTGCAGCAGGATTAAAATCAATTTTATCCTTGCCACGGATGCACCGTGGCCAAAGACCAAAAGGAGGTGCTTTAAGAATGTCAGCAAACAACAGCTACGAGACAATGGTGGTTTTTTCAGTTGCCAACGGCGAAGAAGCCGCACAGCCCCTTGTCGAGAAGTTCAAGGCCCTGATCGAGGCGAACGGCACTCTTGAGAGCGTTGATGAGTGGGGTAAGCGCAAACTCGCTTATCTTATCAACGACGAGCCCGAGGGATACTACGTTCTCTTCAACTATCAGGCTGCTCCCGAATTCCCGGCAGAGCTTGACCGTATCTTCAAGATCACGGACGGCGTCCTTCGTTCTCTCATTGTCAAGAAAAACTAAGGAGGTCTTGTAATGCTTAACTGTGCCGTTATTATGGGCAGACTCGTTGCAGACCCCGAGCTTCGCACCACAGGATCGGGAATCTCGGTCACATCCTTCACCGTCGCCGTTGACCGCCGCTTTGCCCGCCAGGGCGAGGAGCGCCAGACGGATTTCATCGACGTTATCGCATGGAGGCAGAACGCAGAATTCATCTGCAAATACTTCCGCAAGGGCTCGATGATAGCCATCCAAGGCTACATCCAGACCAGAACCTACGAGGACAAGAACGGCAACAAGAGAAAGGCCGTTGAGATCGTAGTCGATAACGCAAACTTCTGCGGCTCCAAGAGTGAAACAGGCACGGCTCAGAGAAATGACGGCTACGCCGCCGCTCAGCCCGCCCCCTCTTACTCCAACGCAGACGAAGGTGACTTCAAAGAGATACCTGAGGACGATCTCCCGTTCTGATCGCCCGATCCACAAACTGAAAAAGGAGGTTTAATCCATGGCTTACGATAAAAGCGACAGAAGACCCAACAAAAAGGGTCGCAGGAAGGTTTGCGCCTTTTGCGTAGAGAAGGTCGAGTGCATCGACTATAAGGACGTTGCAAGGCTCAACAAATTCACTTCCGACAGAGCAAAGATCCTTCCCCGCCGTGTCACCGGCACTTGTGCAAAGCATCAGCGTGAGCTGACCACCGCTATCAAGCGTGCTCGTCAGGTTGCTCTTGTTCCCTACACCAGCGACTGATAAGGATTTTTTAAGAGGCTGTTTCTCAACAGCCTCTTTTTTTTGTGCCGAAGCCGCTTAAAACGGCCTCGGTTTTTTCTTTTTTGCGGTGTAAATGAGTCAGCAGCTTGCCTAACTCCCCCACGGCGAGCGGCACGAGGGATACAGCCGCCACGATGAGCCATTGGAATGAGCTCAGCGGCACTACGTCAAAGAGCCTTGCGAGGGTCGGGATCACCACGACCGCCGCCTGAGCCGCAACGCAGACGGGGAAAGCGATATTCATCATCCGATTGCTGAAAAAGCCTATTTTATAAAGCGGCAGGGACGAGCGCATATTGACCGAATGCGTTATCTCGCAGAAGCTGAGCGTGCAGAACGCCATAGTCCTGCCGAGGGTAAGCGGGTCGGCGCACGGCAGCATGAAGCGGCCTATCCCGAAGGAGATCAAAGTCAGCGCCCCGATGAGAATACCTTCGAGAGAGATATCGAGCCACAGTCCGTCGGCGAAAAAGCCCTTATCCTGCGGCAGCGGCCTACGGAGCATTATGCCCGCCTCGGGTTTCTCGGTGCCGAGCGCCATAGCGGGCAGCGAATCGGTCACAAGGTTGACCCAAAGCAGGTGGATCGCGGCGAGCGGCGTTTCAAAGCCGAGCACGGAGGAAATGAATATGGCAAGAATTTCGCCGATATTGGTGCCGAGCAGGAAATGCACGGCTTTTTTGATATTATCAAATATTCCCCTGCCCTGCTCGACAGCCTTGACTATCGTTGCGAAATTATCGTCGGTCAATATCATGTCGGCGGCGCTCTTTGCTACATCCGTGCCACCCTTGCCCATGGCGCAGCCGATATCGGCGGCCCTGAGCGCGGGGGCGTCGTTGACCCCGTCGCCCGTCATTGCGACCGTCTCGCCGTTCGCCCGCAGAGCCTTGACAATACGCATCTTATGCTCGGGCGTTACACGGGCAAAGACGCGGCATTTGCCGACCTTCTCGGTGAATTCCTCGTCGCCGCATCCGTCGATATCCCTACCCGTCATTGCAAGCTCGCCGCGCTCCATTATCCCGAGCTTCTCCGCCACGGCGCACGCCGTTGAGATATGGTCGCCGGTTATCATCACGGGCGTTATGCCCGCCTGCTTGCAGACCTTGACCGCCTGAGCCGCCTCTGGTCTCGGCGGGTCGAGCATACCGATAAGCCCCGCAAAGATAAGCCCATTCTCGTCAAAGTCGTCGGCGGAGGCAGCGCTGCGATAAGCCACGGCGATAACCCTAAGCGCTTCGGCAGCCATTGCGTCATTCTGCGACGCGATCATTCGCCGCCGCTGCTCGGTCATTGACACGGTCGAGCCGCCGTCGGCGCACGAGGTACACCGCGGCAGCAGCACATCGGGTGCACCCTTGACCGTCAGTCTGAGCGACGAGCCGAAGCGGTTGACCGTCGCCATCATTTTGCGCTCCGAGGTGAACGGCGTTTCGCCGAGCCGCGGATGCTCCTTGCCTATATCCGTTATATTCTCCCCGCTCTGCGCCGCCGCTGCAAGTATCGCCGTTTCGGTCGGGTCGCCGCTGAAGCTAAGCCTCCCCTTGCGTCTGAGCACCTTTGAATCATTGCAGACCGAGCCGAGCAGCAGTATCTCGCGCCCCCGTGCGCTGCCTGCGGGCACTTCCCCCGAAGCCGAGCGCACCTGCACGACGGTCATTTTATTCTGCGTGAGCGTACCCGTTTTATCCGAGCATATATATGTCGCCGCGCCGAGAGTCTCGACGGCGGGCAGGTGACGTATTATGGCGTTGCTCTTTGCAAGGCGCTGCACTCCGATGGAGAGCACTACCGTCACTATCGCGGGCAGCCCCTCGGGTATCGCCGCCACGGCAAGCCCGACCGAGAGCATAAATGAATTCATTATCCCGCTGCGGCGCTGAACTCCTACGGCGAAAACGACGGCGCAGATGATAACGCAGGCTATCGCAAGCGCCTTGCCGACCTTGGCGAGCCTGATTTGCAGCGGGGTCTGCGGCGCCGACTCGGATTTAAGCATATCGGCTATCCGCCCGACCTGAGTATCCATACCCGTCTCGGTCACGACCGCCCGGCAGTTGCCCGAAATAACGGTGGTCGAGGCAAAAACGCAGTTTTTCATATCGGCGAGCGGGCATTCCCGCTCAAAGCAGAGATTTTCGTTCTTCTCTGTCGCCTCAGCCTCGCCCGTGAGCGCGCTTTCACGCACCTTGAGCGACGAGGTCTTTATCAGCCTTGCGTCGGCGGGCACCAGATCGCCGCTCTCAAGCAGGATTATATCGCCCGGCACCAGCTCCTCCGTTCTCAGCCGCTGCTCCCTCCCAGAACGCACCACCCTTGCCGTCGGCGCGGACAGCTCCTTGAGTGCGTCTATAGCTCTCTCTGCCCGCCGCTCCTGTATCACACCAATGACGGCATTTAAAATCACTATCATCAATATCACGATCGGGTCGACGAGATCACCGTTGCCCTCAATGAAACCGGTCACGAATGAAATTATGCAGGCGATGAATAGAATGATAACGCAGAAATCCGAAAACTGAGCGATGAACTGCCGCAGCAGCGACGCTTTTTTCTTGTCCTCGAGCTTATTCTCGCCGTACTCCTCAAGGCGCTGCTTCGCCTGGCGCTCGCTCAGGCCGTTTTCGCCGCTGCTGCCGAAATGCCTGAGAGCGGCATCGGCGGATACGGAATGCCAATCCATTTCAATTCCCCCTGCAAATTCTCAGATGTCTCCACATATATATTCATTCGGGGGGAAAAAAATCCCCGCCGAGCGAAAACGCCCGACGGGTCGACAGGTATTGAATTATTCGGCTGCCTTGAGCTTCTCGATGCAGTTTTTGCAAACACACTTGCCCTCAAACATAGTCAGATCCTCCGACGACTTGCAAAAGATGCAGTCGGGTACCGCCTTTTTAACAAGGATCTGCTTGCCGTCCGAAAACATCTCGACCTTGCTGCCGGGGTTGACTATGCCGAGCTCTCTTCTGATCTGCATAGGTATAACAACTCTGCCTACAGAGTCGATTTCTCTGATAAAACCTGAAAACATAATTCTTCCTCCTTAATAATGGTCATGCAACCGCCGAGCGAATTTATCACTCATTCGGCAGTCGCTTCGGATTTTCATTTCACCCGGATTATAGCATAGCAGGGAACTAATGTCAAGCAATTTTTAACAATTTTCTCGCACTTTTTACATATTATTCATATTTTGTTGCCATTAGGTGGGATTAAAATGATCATGTATTTTTGGGTCGGGATGATACTTTTCTCCGTCGTTTCGGCGGCGGTGCAGGGCGGCATGGGCGAGCTGACCTCAGCGATAATGCAGAGTGCGGGCGACGCGGTCTCGCTCTGTATTCGTCTGACGGGCACGATATGCCTCTGGAGCGGGCTGATGAATATCGCCGAGCGCTCGGGGCTGACCTCAGCGGTCTGCCGCCTGATATCGCCGCTGCTGCGTTTGGTATTCCCCAAAATGGACCTGAAAGGCGAGACGGCTCAAGCAATATCAATGAATTTGACCGCCAATATGCTCGGCCTCGGCAATGCCGCCACCCCGCTCGGGCTTGAGGCGATGAAGCGGCTATCAGCCGAGAACGGCGGCAGGGACAAAGCAAGCCCCGACATGATAAAATTCATCGTTATGAACTCCGCCGCTTTTCATCTGATCCCGACTACGGTCGCCTCCATGCGGCAGGATCACGGCTGCGCCTCGCCCTTCGATATAATGCCCGCCGCCTGGGTCACTTCAGCTCTCTCTCTCGCCGCGGGGCTGACCGCCGCGACAATATTCATTAAGGTATCGGAGGGGATAAGTTGGAAAAAATAGTCGATTGGACTTTGCCCGTTATCGTCCTCGGAATAGTAAGTTTCGGCCTATTTAAGGGAATAAATGTCTTTGACGCATTCGTCGAGGGCGCTTCAAAGGGACTTAGCAGCGCCGTGAAACTGCTGCCCGTGCTGACAGGGCTTGTGCTTGGGGTAGGTATGCTGCGCTGCTCGGGCGCGCTCTCGGCGCTCTCCGCCTGCCTTGAGCCTATCGCCAAGCTCAGCGGAATTCCGAGCGGAGTGCTTCCGCTCGCCCTGCTCAGCCCCGTCTCGGGCAGCGGCTCGCTGACGATGTATGAGCAGATACTGACGAATTTCGGCCCCGATTCGCTCGAGGGGCGGATAGCCTCGGTGCTCATGGGCTCGACTGAGACCACATTTTACGCTATAACCGTCTATTACGGCTCTGTCGGGGTCAAAAAGACGGGCTGCACCGTCCCCTCCGCCCTGATTGCCGACGCTGTGAGCTTCATCCTCTCCGCCGTGACGGTCAGACTAAGCATTTGACCCCGTTTGGATGTTGCATTTATCAAAAGAATAGGATATAATTCAAATATATGACGTTGCAAAAATCAACAGACGAGGTGTTATTATGAAGAAAAGACTGTTTAAGCTCCTGTCGCTCGCAATGGCGGCAGTCATCCTGCTCTCGGTCGCCCTGCCGACGGTTTCGGCTACAAGCGGCAATATCGACCCCGACATAATCGCCGAGACGAGCCAAACGGCGGTCGAGCTTGAGAGCGAGGGCATAGTCCTGCTCAAAAATGAGGATAACGTCCTCCCGCTCGAGGGTAAAAAGATAAATATCTTCGGCGCAGGCTCCGTCTGCCCCTTCCTCGGCGGCGCAGGCTCCGGCGCAATAACGACCGACGACCCCGTTACCTTCTATGAAGCTCTCGATGCGGAGGGTATCGAATACAACACCGAGCTTCGCAAGCTCTATGAGAAGAACTGCGGCTCAAACGAAATGCCCAAGACGGACAACACCGTTATCAACAACCTGCTCCAGCTCGTGCTTGCCAAGAATTCACTTGAAGAAATGGCGACAAGGAAGCTGACCGACAGCGTAATGGCAAGAGCCGCCGAATTCTCCGACATGGCGCTGATAATGATAAGCCGCACGAGTGCCGAGAATAAAGACCTCACCGCCGACGTGCTCCGCCTGAGCAAGACGGAAAAAGAGCTTGTAGAGAAGGTCACTTCGACATTTGAGAATGTTGTAGTGCTCTTCAACACGGGCAACATCATGGAGATGGGCTGGCTCGACGAATACGACAGCATCAAGGCGGCGGCGATGATATGGATCCCCGGCGAATTCGGCATGACCGCAGTCGCCCGTATGCTCTGCGGCAAGGTCAACCCCTCGGGCAAGCTCGCCGACACCGTAGCGTACAAGGTCGAGGATCACCCGTCGACCGAATGCTTCGGCTCAAACAGATACAAGGGCGGCGAATACTACGTCGAGTACCTTGAGGGCATCTATGTAGGCTACAGATATTTCGAGACGTTCGCCAAGGATAAGGTGCAATACCCCTTCGGCTACGGCCTCTCCTACACGAGCTTTGACAGACAGCTTATCGGCAGCAGCACCTCGGGCGGCAAGATAACCGCCAAGGTCAAAGTCATCAACACCGGCAAACGCAGCGGCAAGGACGTGGTGCAACTCTATTACAGCGCGCCCTATTATGTCGGCGGGCTTGAGAAGAGCGCGATTTGCCTCGGCGGCTTTGCCAAGACCCGCCTGCTCGCCCCCGGCGAGAGCGAGACAGTGACCGTCTCATTCGATATAAACGACATGGCGTCATACGACCGCGCCGACAGGCAGGCGTGGGTGCTTGAAAAAGGCGAATACAAAATTTACGCCGCCTCGGATATCCGCGAGCATTACGGCGAATTCACCTACACCCTCGGCAAAGACAAGGTCATCAAGACCGACTCCGCAACCGGGGCGGAAATTAAAAATCTCTTTGACGACGTTTACGGCGGATACACCATTCTCTCACGCAGCGACCCCGAGGGCACCTATCCGCAGTTCAGAGCCCTGACCGCAAGCGAAGCGGTCAAGAATTCCGACAAGCTCCCCGACCCCATGACCGAGGGCGAGGCGCCGAAGACGGGCGTTAAATATGACAAAACGATAACCCTTCGCGACGTTTATGAGGATGAGAGCCTTTGGGACGCATTTCTCGACCAGCTCACGCTTGACGAAATGACCATGCTCGTTATCGACGGCGGCTACGAGACCTACGGCGTTGAGCGCCTCGGCATCCCGCACACGATGGATAACGACGGCCCCTCCAGCGTCAAGGGCAGGAACGGCCTGCTCTACACCGACTGCGGCACGGCATATCCCTGTGAGACGGCTATCGCCTGCACCTGGAACTGCCCGCTCGCCGAGAAGATGGGCGAGGGAGTCGGCAAAGAGGCCGAGGATATAGGCACGGATATCTGGTATGCGCCCGGCGTGAATATCCACCGCAACCCGATGGCGGGCAGGAACTTCGAGTATTTCTCCGAGGATCCCGTGATATCGGGCAAGATGGCGAGTGCGATTATCTCGGGCTGCGCCTCTCAGGGGCTTGTGACCACAATAAAGCATTTCGTGCTCAACGATCAGGAATCCAACCGCGCGGGTATCTACACCTGGGCGGATGAGCAGACGATGAGAGAGATCTATCTCAAGGCATTTGAGATACCCATTAAGGAGACAAAATGCTGCGGCATCATGTCCGCTTTTGACAGGCTCGGCACCGTATGGTGCGGCGCAAGCTCCGCGCTGCTGAACGACCTGCTCCGCACGGAATGGGGCTTCGAGGGCTTCGTTGTCTCCGACTACTCGAGCAACTTCACCGGCACCGGTTACATGAATCCCGTGCTCGCCGTCTATAACGGCAACGACACGATACTCACCGGCATCTGGGCGCTCAACAAGCCCTCGCATGTGGCTGCCATCAAGCTCGCCTACCGCCGCGACCCCATCGGCTTCGGCAAGGCGCTGCGCGAGGCCTGTAAGAATCTTTGCATCGCCAAAATGCAGACCAGAGCCTTCCTGCACCCCGAAAAAGTCTATGACGATTCGCTGGCGGCTTCGCTGCAAAAGCCCTCGGATTGGAATTTTGAATTCCCCTACGCTTTCTCGGCTCTGCGCTATGTGCTCAACAACACGATGAACGTAGTGCTCTGGCTGCTCCGCTATGTGCTCTGATTTCGCTGTAAAACAAACTAACCGCATCCGTGCCGAATAGCTGGGTGTACGTAAGACAGTATTGCGCCGAGATTGACGAAGCGGCACGAAACCGCATAAAGCTGATCGTGCGGTCACTGGCAGAGCAAAACGGCGTGACCGAGCAACTGAAAGCTGAAAACCAAATGGAATGGGTGCGGCAGATGAACGCTTGCAAGGCACAGGCAGAGGAGATTGTGAAAGCGGAATTGATTTACGATTGAGAGAGGAAGTCCGGGCAGAAAACTGTTCGGACTTTTCTCATATATCCAAAATGACGGTAGAATTGTTCACAATTTTATGGTATAATTTGAATACGAAAAGTGAGCAGACAAATCGGAATTTGGCAAAGGAGTGTGATTGTATGAAAAAGAAATTCTTTGTGGTAATTGCAATTATAGCTGTTTTAGTAATCCTATTAACCCCTGTTCGTATGAACTTAAAAGATGGTGGAAGTGTTAGGTATAAAGCATTAGTGTATGAAGTTACAAAAATACACCAACTTGCACCAGAAGTAGATGGTGTAAAACGATATATTGATGGATTCGAAATCAAAATACTCGGAATGACAGTTTATAGAGAAACAAATGAATAGACAAATTCAAGTTTGTCGCACTGATAAAATCCCTTTAGGAACTAAAGGGCGCACTTCTATACTCTCTATCGAGAGTAGTGCGTCCTGCGGAGCTTCATTCCCGGTCAGCAGAAGAAAACTGCACGACCGAGAATGTTGCGTCACTTTGTTCCGTCAAGGTGGCTACACCCCCTTGCGCCGCTAAAGCGACTATCCCCTGTGTACTTGCCGTCCGCAAACGGTTTTGACAAACCGTTTGCCGCCAGCAAGTTTGAAGGTTAGACATAAACAAATCCTCCGCATGGTCTAAGCCATACGGAGGATTAACTGTTTTACGGACACCCGTCTATACACGGATGCGGTTTTTGCACTTATGATGCGGTTGATATAAAAGAATGGGTTGAAACTCAGCCAAAACGCCCTCAGTCCTACGGACAGCTCCCTCCGGAGGGAGTCTAAGAGGTTAGCGGCAGTTTGACAAGTCAATCCCTCAGTCGCTCCGCGACAGCTCCCTTTACACAAGGGAGACGGCTTGACTGTGAGCCGACAGCTATCGTGGCCTCCTTAGAAAAGAAGATGGCACGACGAAGTCGTGACGGAGGATTGATTTATCAAACTGCAAATTGCCTGCGGCACACCTCATCTGTCTCACAAGCTCGACAATAGATAATAAAGTACGGCAATATCAGCGCCTCATAAAATAAATGCAATTTAGCAATAACAACACCGCTGAAAAATTGCAGTTGCTCACGCCTCCCCTAAATGGGAGGCGAATGCAGCTGTCGGTTCGACAGTCGACAGCTCACATGATCTCATCGAGTGTATTGACCGTGCAGCCTTTATCGGCGTAATAGGTCAGCATTTCCGGAATTTTCTTTTTATCATAGCCGGTGACGCAATCCGAAAGCACGTTGACGGCGTAGCCCGCTTTCGTCATATTGTAGCAGGTGGATTTTATGCACGCCGTTGCGTCCGCACCCGCCACAAAGAATTCATTAATGCCGTTATCCGCTATGAATGCGGAGAATTCTTCGCTTGTCAGGGCATTGCTCTTGGTTTTGGTGAAAACATTATCGGATACCATTTTTAGCTCCGGCACGAACTCGGCGCCCCTTGTGCCCGCCTTAAAAGTGCGAGTACCTGCAGAGAGATTGTTGTGGCGGATATAGACGATATGCATATCGTTTGCCGCCGCCCGATCTATCGCCCGATTGACCGACTCAATGATGTCTTTATAGTTTTTGGTGATGTCATTTTGCAGGTCGATAACGATCAAAGCCTGATTTTTCATATATTTCCCTCTGCCCGTTCGCAATAATGCGACTGTCAATAATATCTGTAGCTTGCAATGACCTTGCCGAGAATGACGACCTCATTGACGATAATTGGCTCGTATGTATCATTCTCCGGCTGGAGGCGGAAGTGGCCGTTCTCTTTATAGAAGGTCTTGACCGTGGCGGAATCATCAATAAGAGCGACGACCATTTCGCCGTTGACGGCGGTCGGGGTGCGCTCAACGATGACGATATCGCCGTCAAGAATACCGGCTTGAATCATGCTCTCGCCCCTGACTTTAAGGGCAAAAAGCTCCTTATCCTGTGCGCCGGGCATTGAGAAGGGCAAATAGCCCTCGATATCCTGCACGGCGAGTATCGGCGAGCCTGCGGTGACGGTGCCGAGCACGGGCACATGGGTCACGTTATCCGCCTGACCGACTATCCTTATGCACCTCTTGAGCATCGGGGGGCGCTCGATATAGCCGGCCGCCTCGAGCGAGTCAAGATTCGCCTGGACGGACGAGGTGGAGCGCAGGCCGACCGCCGCGCCTATCTCGCGCACGCTCGGGGTCATGCCCTCCTTTGACCTGTCGACAAGGAATTCATATATCCGCTGCTGAATCGGAGTTATCGGCTTCATGATAAAACCTCTTTCTTAATTATAATTTAGAATTTTGACGCGTTCAAACTTTCGTGCGACTCTATTATAGCACAAATGTTCGTGAAATGCAAACATTTGTTTGATAATTTTTTTGATAATTTTTTAAAAATTCTGTTCTATTTTTTGTTTAAATGTGTTATAATATTAAATCGAAATTTGGGGAAACAGAATTTTTTGAGAAACGGAGATAATGTTATGGCAGAAAAGAAAATAACCAAAGACATACCGAGAGCCTCCTTTCCCGAGCAAGTCGGCATTGACCGCAACGAGATAAAAGCTCTCATCGACGACTTCGACCAGAGCAATATCGAGGTCCACTCCCTCATGCTGATAAGGGAAGGCAAGATAGCCTATGAGAGCTACCGCTACCCCTACTGCAAGGAAGCGCCGCACACGATGTATTCGGTCAGCAAGAGCTTCACCTCCGTGGCGATAGGCTTCGCCATTGACGAGGGTCTGCTCACGCTCGACACAAAGGTCATCGACCTTTTCCCCGAATACAGACCCAAGAAGTACGACGATAACCTCGAGAAGCTGACGATATATCACCTGCTCACCATGACGGCGGGCAAGGATGTCAGCCTGCTCAGCGACAAGACCAAGGGCACATGGGTCAAGGATTTCTTCGCCTCCAAGTGGGCCTTTGCCCCGGGCGAGAGCTGGCGCTACATAAGCGAAAACACCTATATGTGCTGCGTTATAATCAAGAAGCTCACCGGCATGGGAGTTATAGACTACCTCACTCCCCGCCTGTTTGAGCCTCTCGGCATCACCCGCCGGCCCTTCTGGGAGCATGATCAGCAGGGCGTCGAGGCAGGCGGCTGGGGATTGTATATCACCACCGATGAGCTTGCCAGATTCATCCTCTGCGTTGCAAACGGCGGCAAATACGCCGGCGAGCAGGTCATACCCGCATGGTATGCGGAGCAGGCGACAAGCAAGCAGGTCGAGAATAACCAGTATTCCGACGTTGACTCCAACAAGGGCTACGGCTTCTTCTTCTGGATGAACGCCATGGAGAACAGCTACCGCGCGGACGGTATGTTCTCGCAGTTCGGCATTGTATTCAAGGATTACAACGCTCAGCTCATCATGACCTGCTGCGAGACTCTCGAGCAAAAAACGAGAGACTGCATATTCCGCCACTTCCCGCAGATGTTCATTGATAAAAAGAGGGCGAGACCCAAGGAAGCAATAGAGCTTCCCGAGCTTTCGCCGCTGTCGAATCTCCCCGCCGCCCCGCGCAGCGTTATGGAGGAATTCATAAAGGGCAAGACCATACACTTTTATAAGAATCCCGTGCTCAATGCTGCGGGCTGGCCGCTCTCGATGCTGCCGCTTGCCGTTGTATACATGAGCGCAAACAGAGCGGGCAACATTGACAACGTGGTGCTCGACTTCGGCGAAAATGAATGCACGATGACCTGGGACGAAGGCTCGGAGCACAACACCATAGTCTGCGGCATGGACGGCAACGACCGCCGCAGCCATATACGCCTCGGCGGGATAGACTTCACAGCCGTATCAAGCGCCGCATGGACGAGTGACAGCACCCTTGAGATATGGATGCGTCCGCTTGAATCGGTCTGCGAAAGGCGCATAACCCTCGAATTCGAGGGCAGCAGCGTCACGCTCTACCCCGAGAGCCAGCCACCCCTCTCGACCATAGCGAACAGCGTTAAGGGCGAGGTGCAGACCTTTATCCCGAATGAAAAGCTCGCCGAGCTCGGCGGCAAGGCGCTGATGAAGCTAGACAGGATAGTCGAAGCGCCCATCCCCGGCAAAATGATATAATATTGTATATAAAACCACGGAGGCACAATGCTCAGATCACGAGGACACAGCGATAAAAGCAGCGACGGCCGCAGCGGCAGGAGAAACCCTCTTGTCATTGCAGTCTCGGTCGTGTGCGCCCTCGCGGTGCTCGTTGCCGCCGCACTGCTGCTGAAAAATCCCATTCTCTTTTCGGCGGCTCAGCGGCAGGCGGAGAAGGAGAATTTCATCTTCGCCGAGTCGCTCAACAAGCGCTGCTCCTCCGCGGATTCCCAGCTCCTCGCCGAATACCTCGATTTGAGGATAGACATCGACCTGCGCTACCCCGAGATGCTCTCAAATTTTGACCCCGAGATATTCCGCAGCTGGGGCGAGCGGGCATCGACCCTTGCGGCAAGCTCCGATGCCTTCAAGCCGGCGCTTGCTTCGCAGGTGAAGGCGCTTGAATACAAGCTCTCCGTCGCCTGCGCCCGCCTCAATGAATACGACTTCATGCAGCAGGATATCGGCTCTCTTATGGATGTTTTCGCCGAGATAAATCGCCTTTACACCAAGGATGACAGCGGCAAAAACACGGCTTTCTCCGTTGCACAGGAGCTGGAGAAAATCGAGGAATGGGAGAGGCTCGGGCAATCCCTCTCGGATTTTGCGGGCAAGCTGCCGAACGGCGAGAGCGTATATCTGCTCACATACCTAATTAAAGAGTCGCGCGGCGAATGCGACGACCTGCGCGCGGCGATGGATACCGTGCTCGGCGCGGGCTACTCGCCGACCGACCTTGTGCGGCTGAGCGGCGAAGCTCACAAGAGCTTCCCGAGCATGAAGAGCAGCAGCGGCAGCTCCGTTACCCTGCTTCAAAAGGAAGAATACATGAGATTTATGTATTCCGGCGTATGCCGTGCTCTGGTCGAGTATATCGGCGAATTCTACACGGGGTGATATTATGTTTAAGGCTGTTGCGCTCGTTTGTTTCATTGCTCAGATCTTTGCTGTTAGGCATTATATTAAAATAATGTATCCCACTCTCGGGTGGAATACCCTGCTCTCAAAGCTGCTGTGCTCCTCGCTTTTCACGGCGGTGGCGGTGCTCGGCATATTGGACGGCGGCATGACCGTATTCTCAAAATTCATGCTCGTCGGCTTCATCTGCTCGCTGCTCGGCGACGGCTTTCTGCATATGTATCCGAAGCTCGGAAGCGTTTATGTCAACTATGCCCTCGGCGGCCTTAGCTTCCTTGCGGGTCACATCTTCTTTATAACGGCTATCCTGATGCCGAATATCCTTGTTTTCCGCAGCTCGACGTCAAGAATGATAATTCAGATAGCCCTCGCAGTGCTGCTCGACGCGGCGGTGATGATATTCCTCTGCCGCAAAATGAAGCTCGGCAAATTCCTTTTACCAGTTGCCGTCTACGGCCTCGTGCTGATGTTTATGGTCGTCAACGCTTTCTCGCTCGGCATATCCGCCGCCTCCGAGAGCGTCAGGGGCGCCGCGGCGATGACGCTGACCCTCGGTCTCGGCTCCGCCTGCTTTGCGGCATCCGATATCGTGCTCGCAACGGATTTCTTCAGCGGCGGCAAAGACATAAAGAAGAAAAAGGCCAATATAATGTTGTATTACAGCGGCCAAATGCTTATGGCGGCGTCGCTCTTTGCCACAGTTTTGGTAAAATGACCGATTGACAAATCGGTATTCGCCGTGTTAGAATAGGCTTACAAGTTAAAGGGGAGTAGCTTAACGGAGCCGGCACCCAAACGCCGCCGTGCTCCCGAGCGTTCCGTCAACAACCGGCGCACAGCGTCTGGCGTAACGCCCTATTTTGGAGGCAAGACCTTTGACAGAGTTCACGCTCTGTCAAAGGTCTTTTTTAATACAAGAAAATCTTGAAAGGATGAACAACGATGAAGTTCTACCTCGAGCAGACCGGTTCCGTCTTCTCAAAGGTCAACAGCTCAGAGAGCGGCCTCTCTTCCTCCGAAGCCGCAAAAAGACTGAGCGAGAACGGCAAAAACAAGCTCAAAGAGGGCAAAAAGAAGAGCATTTTCTCCCGAGTAATGGCTCAGCTCTCCGACCCGATGATAATTATCCTCATCGTCGCCGCCGTCATATCGGCAGCCACCGAGTGGATAGAGAACGGCGTTGGCTTCCCGACCGACACGGTCATAATCATGGTAGTCGTGCTGATAAACACCGTGCTCGGCGTTGTGCAGGAGAGCAAGGCGGAGGCCGCTATCCAGGCTTTGCAGGAGATGAGCGCCGCCACCTCCAAGGTGCTGCGTGACGGCAAGCTGATCTCCGTTCGCAGCGAAGACCTCGTTGTCGGCGACGTGGTAGTGCTCGAAGCGGGCGACTCCGTCCCCGCAGACTGCCGACTCTTTGAATGCGCCAGCCTCAAGGTGGAGGAGGCCGCTCTGACGGGCGAATCCGTGCCCGCCGAGAAGATGATGACCGTGCTCAACTGCGGTGAGGACGCCGATATCCCGCTCGGCGACAGGCGCAACATGGTCTATATGGGCTCCACCGTTGTTTACGGCAGAGGCAAGGCAGTCGTCGTCGCCACAGGCATGGAGACCGAGATGGGCAAGATAGCTGACGCTATCGCTCAGGCTGAGGAGAGCCAGACTCCCCTCCAGCTCAAGCTCGCCCAGCTCTCCAAGGTGCTCACGAAGCTCGTGCTCGGTATCTGCGTATTCCTCTTCGCGTTCCAGGCGATACAGTCGCTCATCCGTGACGGCAGCTTCTCATTCGATATGGCGCTGAACAGCTTTATGATAGCCGTTTCACTTGCCGTCGCCGCCATTCCCGAGGGTCTTGTCGCAGTCGTGACGATAGTGCTCTCGATAGGCGTCACCAATATGTCGAAGAAGAACGCGATAATCCGCAAGCTCACCGCAGTTGAGACTCTCGGCTGCGCTCAGATAATCTGCTCCGACAAGACCGGCACCCTCACCCAGAATAAGATGACCGTTGTCGACCACTACGGCGACAACGAAGCGCTCATAGCCAAAGCAATGGCTCTTTGCTGCGACGCGGAAATAGACAAGGACGGTACGGTTACGGGCGAGCCGACCGAGGCGGCGCTTGTCACCTATGCCGACAAGCTCGGCTTCAACAAAAACGACATATCCGCCAACAGCCCGAGGATAGGCGAGGCTCCGTTTGACTCCGTCAGGAAGATGATGTCCACCGTCCACAGCAGTCCCGACGGCATAGTTCAGTACACTAAAGGCGCCCCCGACGAGATACTCAAGAAGTGCTCCTCGGCGCTTATCAACGGCGAGGTCGTGCCCTTCACCGACGAGCTGCGCGCCACAGTTGCGGCGGAGAACAAGAGAATGGCGGATAAAGCGCTCAGAGTGCTTGCCGTCGCATATAAAAATTACGGCTCGGAGCCCGGCGAATACTCACCCGAGGCTCTCGAAAACGACCTTATCTTCATAGGTCTTACCGGCATGATAGACCCCGTCCGCCCCGAAGTTAAGGCGGCTATCGAGGAATGCCGCATGGCTGGCATCACCCCGATAATGATAACCGGCGACCACCGCGACACCGCCGTTGCCATCGCAATGGAGCTCGGCATCATCAGCGACCCCTCCGAGGCTATAACGGGCGCTCAGCTAAACGAAATGAGCGACGAGGAATTCGACGAGAAGGTCGGTCAGTTCAAAGTCTACGCAAGGGTACAGCCCGAGCATAAGACGAGGATAGTCAACGCATGGCGCACTAAGGGCAAGATAACCGCAATGACCGGCGACGGCGTTAACGACGCCCCCTCGATAAAGAGCGCCGACATCGGCATCGGCATGGGCATCACCGGCACGGACGTTACCAAAAACGTGGCGGATATGGTGCTCGCCGACGACAACTTCGCGACCATCGTCTCCGCAGTGGCGGAGGGCAGAAGAATATACGACAACATCCGCAAGGCGATCCAGTTCCTGCTCGGCTCGAACCTCTCCGAGGTGCTCTCGATATTCATTGCAACGATACTGAATTTCACCATCCTTAAGCCTGTCCACCTGCTCTTTATCAACCTTGTCACCGACAGCATCCCCGCCCTCGCCCTCGGCCTCGAGAAGCCCGAGAGAGACATAATGAGCCGTAAGCCCCGTGACAGCAAGGACGGCATCTTCGCCGGCGGAATGGGCTTCGACTGCCTGTATCAGGGCGTTATAGTTACAGTGCTCACCCTCGCGGCATTTTTCATCGGCGAATATCTTGAGACAGGCAAGTGGATATTCACCAACATTTCCGACTGCAACGAGGGTATGACCATGGCGTTCCTCACCATGTCAATGGCTGAGATATTCCACTCCTTCAACATGCGCTCACAGAGAGGCTCCGCCCTCGCAATGAGCTTCGGTCAGAAGTCGCATAACGCCGTGCTCTACGGCGCAATGGTGCTCGCTCTTGCGCTCACCGCCGCCATCATCGAGATAGATCCTCTTGCCCAGATGTTTGATTTCACCCCGCTGAACCTCAAGGCATATGCTATCTCGATAGGTCTCGCGATCTCCGTAATACCCATAGTTGAGATAGTCAAGGCTATCCAGAGAGCCGCGGCAAAGAAAAAGTAATAATATGTAAAAAGCCGCCGATGAGTCGCATTGACCCGTCGGCGGTCGGTTTACAAAGCAATAACGGGAAAAGCCGAAGCGACTTTTCCCGTTATTTTTTGCTGCTATTCATTTTGAATTACTCAGCTTTGGGAGCCTCTACGGGGCAGGTATCTGCACAAGCGCCGCACTCGATGCACTTATCAGCGTCGATAACGTACTTGCCATCGCCCTCGGAGATAGCCTCTACGGGGCACTCTGCTGCGCAAGCGCCGCAGGAGATGCACTCATCACCGATAACGTATGCCATCTTCAGTCATCCTCCTTTTTATATTTACCTAATTGTATCACATTATTTTAAAAATGCAATAGGTTTTTACTGTTATTTATCTTCTATGCCCTTTAGCGCCTCAAGCTCCGCTTTATCGACCTTTATTCTCGAATCCTTGACGAGCTTCACGTCGCGGCGTGAGAACATCTTGGGCATGGCGTCGGGATTGTTGTGGAGCTTCACTTTGAGCGTGCCCGTCAGCAGGCTGAAGTCAACGACCGTGCCCGCGCCCTCCGCCGTCTCGACTATCGCGCCGGGCTTCGGGGTTATCTTGAGCAGGTACTCATAGGCGTTCTGCTCATATTTGAGGCAGCACATGAGTCTGCCGCAGGTGCCGCTTATTTTGGTGGGGTTCAGCGAAAGCCCCTGCTCCTTGGCCATTTTTATCGAAACGGGCTGGAAATCGCCGAGGAAGCTGCGGCAGCAGAACGGGCGCCCGCAAATGCCGAGGCCGCCTATCATCTTGGATTCGTCCCTGACGCCTATCTGGCGCAGCTCGATCCTTGTTCTGAACACGCCCGCCAGATCCTTGACAAGCTCTCTGAAATCCACTCTGCCGTCGGCGGTGAAATAAAAGAGCACCTTGCCGCCGTCAAAAGTATATTCAACATCCACGAGCTTCATGTCGAGCTTGTGGTCTGCGATCTTCTTTTGGCATATGCCGAAAGCGTTTTTCTCTTTCTTTTTATTCTCCTCGAGAGTCCGCAGATCCTTCTCGTCGGCCTTGCGGATAAGCTTTTTGAGGGGCTTTACTATCTCCTCGTCGCTTATCTCCCTGTTCTCAAGCGCGACCTCGCCGCACTCGACTCCCCTGACCGTCTCAACGATAACTCGGTCGCCTTTTTTAAGCTCCTGACCGTCGGGGTCAAAGTAATATATCTTGCCGACCTCTTTGAATCGGACTCCTATAACTTCTGCCATATAAACCTCCGTCCTCAGCGCCCCGCCTGCCTTCGCAGCAGGGTGCAGAGCCTTGTTACCATTAAATTATGATTAGCGTTCAGAGCCGCCGCAGCCATCAGGGCGTCCAGCCCCTCGACGGCGCTCAGAAGCGCATTTTTAGTCAATTTTGAAGCAATGAGCCGAGCCTCCTCGGCGAACTCCGTCTCCTCGGGAGCGGAGCATTTCACCCTCAGCGCCTGCCCGAGTATCTCCTGTATTATCGGCATTGCGTCGCGCAGCAGCCGCTGATCTTTCTCAAACGCCGCAGCGGCCTTGACCGTCTCCATATCCTCAAATGAAGCGAGCGAAACGGCAAAAGCCCTCGCAGCTTCCTTGGCTGCCGCAAGCTCATCCTTATCCGTCTCACGCTCGACCTCGCCGAGCGAGAATACCGTCGCCCTCGAGAGCACCGTGGGCAGGAAGCCCGTGCTCGACGGGCAAAGCAGGATAAAAACTACATAGGCGGGCGGCTCCTCGAGTATCTTCAGCAGGGCGTTCTGCCCCTCAGGCCCCATGGTGTGGGCGTTCTCGAGGATAAAAACCTTCCTGTCCGCTTCGTTCGGGACGATATAGGCGCTGCTTCTTATCTCCCTGACCGTATCCACCTTGAAAGCTCTCGGCTTATCCTCGACGGAATAGACAGGGATATCGGGGTGCGACTTTGCCGCCGCCTTGATGCAGGCGGAGCATCTGCCGCAGGGTATTTCTTCTTTATCCGAGCATACGAGCGCCTTGGCGGTCTTGAGCGCAAGCGCCATTCGCTCCTCGGGGGATGCGCCCTCGATTATGAGGGCGTGCGGGAATCTGCCCGAGGCGAGAGCCTGCGAAATGCCCCGCTCGGCGGGCAGCGCAGGGTCAAAGCCTTTAACTGTCATAGGCATCAGAGCTTAAGAAATTTATCAACGTCGAGCACAAACACCGTGGCGCCGCCGACGGTGACTTCCACCGACCTTGAGATGAAGCCCTCGGTCATAAACGCGGGTGAGGGCGGGACTATCTGAGTTCTCCTGCGTGAGAATTCGCTTATCGTCGCTATAACGTCGTCCACATTCTCCTCCTCGGTGCCGATGAGCAGCGTGGAGTTGCCGGCTCTGAGGAAGCCGCCCGAGGTCGAGAGCTTGGTGGCCGAGTAGCCCTTTTGGGTCAGCTCGCTTATCACGACTGCGGAATCGTCGTTATTGATTATGGCAACTATCAGTTTCACGGTAATTCTCCTCTCATATTTTTCAGCCCGTCGTCTGAGCCAAGGCTATCATAACGGGCATTGTGATTATCGAAATAAAGCTCACAGCCGCAACGGTCTGCGAGGCAAGCCCTGTGTCGCGGTCGTATTTCGCCGCGAACATAACGGTGTTGTTTGCCGAGGGGGCGCAGGCGCAGATTATCAGGGCGGTCAGCAGGGTGCCGTCAAGCCCCATCAGGCGGAAGAGCGGGAGCAGCACCAGCGGGAGCAGCACCAGCTTAAACAGCGCAACGACCGCTATCCTCCACTCCTTGAACATTGACAATAGCTTGGTGTTCGCTATGTATGTGCCGAATATCAGCATCGCCATCGGGGTGGTTATATTGGCGATATGCTGCACCGGAGCGGTCACGACCGTTGGCAGTTTGAGTGAGAGCAGGAATACGGGCATACCGACTATGACCGACACAACGCCGGGGTTGAGCAGCAGCATCTTCAGGTCGAATTTCGCCCTGCCGCCCTTCTTACGCTTATTCATTATATAAACGCCGTGGGTGAAGCTGAATATCTGGAACGATATTATGACGGCGGAGCAATAGAATACTCCCTCCTCGCCCGCGACGGCGCCCGCAAGCGGCAGACCCATGTAGCCGCAGTTGCCGTATGCGGCGGCGTACTTAAAGATGCACGCCCTGTCCTTGGGGCAGCGCAGAAAGATAAGCTCCGGCAGCACAGCCGAAACAAAATGCAATATGAAGCCGCAGCCCAAGGCTATAAACAGCCCTTTAGCCGTCTGAGAGTTGTATTCGAGGGTAAAAAAGCTGTTGATTATCATCGCCGGGGTCGCTATATAAAAAAGCAGATCGGTGCAGCTCTTGGCGACCTTCTCGGTATAAAGACCGGTCTTGTCGGCGATAACTCCGACGGCGACGATGATATAGAGGACCGCGACCTGCTCGGCGGCGGTCAGCATATTTTGAAGAAACATCCGAATTATTCTCCTGCGGCGTTATTCTCGGTCACGGCAGGGGCATCGACCGCGGCGGGTCTTGCCGTTATCCTTGTAAACACGGTTGCCAGCGCAAACAGCGCGCAGGTGAAGTCGCAGTATTCAAGCGCGGAATATGTATATATCATGTCCGCCTTGCCGCAGACGGTGAGCACGAATCTCGGCACGAAGCAGATTATCGCAAGCATCGCGGCAATGAGGCCGTAGGAGGCGACCTTGTATTCGCAATTCTCGCCGCCGACCTTTGAATTGACCTGAGCGTAGGCCATAAAGAACATAATGAAAAATGCGAGCATCAGCATCTCGAGCAGCAGCTCGGACACCCTGATAAAGCTGATCTTGCGGGTGAAACGGACTATCAGCCTGAACACCAGCCAAAGCACGGGTGTGAGCGAGAGTATCTTGCTCCCCTCGGCGCAGCCCTTGCCGCTGAAGAAGCCGTAAGCGCTAAGTGCAAAATAGACTATTGAGAGCGTGCCGAAAACAAGCTCGCCAATATAGACTATGCGAAGCGCATTTGCGGAAGCCATTGCCTCGGAGCTTGAGTAGGTGTCGCCCAGCAGATCGCCGAGCAGCCCGAGAGTCCTGAGTATGTCAAAGACGCAGCCCGCGGCGGCCAGGGCGGCAAATGCGCCGCAGCCGGGGCGCTTCTCTGCGCCCGCCGAGAGAGCAAGGGACTTTTTCTTAGACAGACCGAGGCCGTATATCGCAGCCGCAGCCGCAACAAGCACGCCGAAAAACAGCCAGACGGTGAAGCCCGCCTCGGTGTAGAAGCCCGTCTCAGGCTCCATGACCGTGAAATACTGAATTATCCTGAGCGGCAGCGCTATAACGGTAGCGATTATGAATATAAGACAGGCCGTGCCGAAGCCGTTCTCGGAGAATTTCTTTTGCATCACAAATTCCTTCTTTTATCTTTCAGTGATAGGGACATAAAGCCCTGCGGTGTTGATATTCTTGTATGCGGGTCTGATTATCCTGCCGCCTGTGAGCAGCTCCTCAATGCGGTGAGCCGACCAGCCCGCCACCCTTGCGACAGTGAATATCGGGGTGAAAAGGTCGGGCGGTATACGCAGCATTTTATAGACAAGACCCGAATAGAGGTCGACGTTGGCGCAGATATTCTTCCTCTCGCCCTTGAATTCGGCGAAGATCGCGGGGGTCAGCTTCTCAATACTATTGAGCAGGTGGAATTCCTCCTCAAACTCGGTGCCTGCGGCAAATTTGCCCGCCTGCTCCCTGAGTATCTTGGCTCTCGGGTCGGATATGGTATAGACCGCGTGACCCATGCCGTAGATGAGGCCGGAGCGGTCGCCGCCCTCCTTCTGAATTATCTTCCTGAGGTAATCCGCGACCTGACCCTCGTCGTTGATATTAGCCACGTCATTGCGGATGAAATCCACCATCTGCGCCACCTTGATGTTGGCGCCGCCGTGCTTCGGGCCCTTGAGAGCGCCGATACCCGCAGCTATCGCCGAGTAGGTATCCGTGCCGCTCGAGGTGAGCACTCTTGTGGCGAAAGTCGAGTTGTTGCCGCCGCCGTGCTCGGCATGGACCATTAGGCAGGTGTCAAGCAGCTTTGCCTCCTCGTCGGTGAAGGTCTTATCCGCTCTTATCGAGCCGAGCACCGCCTGAGCGGTGGTATGCTCCGGCTTGATGGGGTGGATATACATGCTCTTTTTATAGTAATGCCTGCGCTTGACCTGATAGGCATAGACCATTATCACGGGGATCTGAGCGATTATGCTGATGCACTGGCGCAGCACATTCTCAAGCGAGGTGTCGTCGGGATTCTCGTCATATGAATAGAGCGCAAGCACCGAGCGCGCCAGCTTATTCATGATATCGGGCGAGGGAGCCTTCATTATCATATCCTCGGCGAAATTATCGGGCAGCTCACGGCAGCGTGAGAGCAGCTTGCAAAAGGCGCTGAGCTGTTTCTGAGTGGGCAGCGAGCCGAAGAGCAGCAGCCACACTATCTCCTCAAAGCCGAAGCGGTTCTCCGCCATGCAGCCCCTGACTATATCCTCCATGCTGATGCCTCTGAAGGTGAGGCGGCCATCCTTGGGTATGCGTTCGCCGTCGCTGATATAATAGCCCTCGACGGAGCAGACTCTGGATATACCTGCCATAACGCCCGTGCCGTCGGAGTTACGCAGGCCGCGCTTTACGTTGAAGCGGTTGAAGTCGTCGGGGTTTATGTAGTTATATTTGAGGATCTGATCGCATAATTCTTTAATGTCCTCGGCGGATACCTGTGAATTGATGGTAGACATATTCGCATACCTCCTTTGCTTAGTTTGAATACTATCTCCATTATAATTAGATTTTATTATACACCAGAGTATATTAAAATGTCAAGCGCGGTTGCGCCGATGCCGAATAAATAAAACAGAAAGGACAAGGACTAAAATGAAAAACAGCCTGATTCTCTGCCTGACGATCGCCGTCGCAATGCTCGTGTGCCCTGCCGCCGCCCTCGGAGGGGGCAGGGCTGCACCTCAGGAGGATAAGCCCGCCGCGGCGGCAGCCGAGCTTCAGCCCGACGACGCAAAGGGCTACATCTCGGTCATGGCATCGTCGGACAAGAGCGTGAGCAAGGTCAAAATGCGCGAATATGTCCTCGGCTGCGTCGCTGCGGAGATGCCCGCGAACTATCACCCCGAGGCACTGAGGGCGCAGGCGGTCGCAAGCTATACATATGCCAAAAGGCTCATCGAGCAGAACAAAAAGAACAGGAGCGCCGCCCTCAAAGGCGCGGATATCACCGACGACCCCGGCACTCATCAGGGCTATCTGGGCAAAAGCGCCCGCAAGAAGCTGTGGGGTGAGAATTTCGACGAATACGAGCGCAAGCTGGGCGAGGCGGCGGACGAGGTGCTCGGGGTATATCTCGCCTATGACGGCGAAACGGCGCTGACGGCATACCACTCGATAAGCTCCGGCAGGACCGCCTCAGCAAAGGCACTTTGGGGCAGCGATATTCCCTATCTGATAAGCGTTGAAAGCCCCGGTGACAGGCTTTCGCCCGACTATATATCCGAGAAAAAATTCACCGACGAAGAATTTTCCGCTCTCGCAAAGGCGGCGGGCATTGATATCAGCGGCGAAAGCGGTGACTGGGTGGGCGACATCGAGTCCGACGACGGCGGCTATGTCACAAGCATTGAGATATGCGGCAAGAGGCTCGGCGGCAGCGAATTCCGCACGGCGTTCTCGCTCAAGAGCACCGCATTCGAGATATCGCATTCGGGCGGCGAATTCACCGTCACCTGCAAGGGTCACGGGCACGGGGTCGGCATGAGCCAATACGGGGCGGACTATATGGCGAGGCAAGGCAGCTCATGGCGCGAGATACTCGCCCATTATTACCCGGGGGCGGAAATAATCGGCTGATATCGGGGAAAACTCTATGTGATCGACTAACCATAAAATTCAGGGAAGTGACGATATGAAAGAAACGGTCATAACCGTTGACAGCGCCGCGGATATCCCCGCCGATATTGCCGAGGAATTCGGCATAAAAGTAATGCCGATGTATATCGTGAGGGGCGGCAAAGCGCTGCGGGACGGCGTAGACATCACCGCACGGGATATCTTTGACGAATTCGACAAAACGGGCGCCCTGCCCAAGACCTCGGCGGTGTCGCCGGGTGAATATCTCAAATTTTTCGGCGAATTCTGCAAGCGAGGCAAGGCGGTGGTGCACCTGTCGTTTTGCTCAAAGCTCTCGTCGACCCACAGGAACGCCAAAATTGCCTCGGCAAGGCTCGGTGACGTCTATGTGCTCGACACGGACAACCTCGGCGGCGGTATCGCTCTACCCGCCCTAAAAGGCTGCAAAATGCGCGACGGCGGGGCGAGTGCAGAGGAGATATACACCGAGCTTGAGAAGCTGCGCGGCAAGGTGCGGGTGAGCTACCTGCTCGACAATATCAGCTTCCTGCGGGCGGGCGGCAGGTGCTCGGCCGCGGCGGCGTTCGGCTCGGGGCTGCTCTCGATAAGGCCCTGCGCCGCCATGATCGACGGCAAAATAGAGGTCATAAAGAAATATCGGGGCAAATCAAAAGCCGTCCGCCTGCAATACGCAAGCGAACAGCTTGAAAAATACAAAAATATCGACTTTGAGACGGCTTTTATTTATCACGCCTGCGTTCCCGATGACGAGCTTGCCGTCGTGGCGGATATGCTGCGTGACGCGGGATTCAAGCGGGTAATAATCGCCGACGAGGGCTGCATGATAGGGCTTCACAGCGCTAAAGGCGCACTCGGCATCCACTTTATCGCCGATTAATTGCCGAGGAAGTCAAGAGTGACCTTAGCAAGCTCGGCGGCTCTGTTCTCAATGCACTGATGCCCGCCGCCCTTGACCTCGTATGTAACGGCATTCGGAAAAGCGGAATTCATCCGCTCCTTCATGCGGGGCGTGAGAACGATATCCTTATCCGCCTGACAGAGCAGCACGGGGCAGGCTATCTTGCCCACATTCTCAAGATCTGTGGGGCGCACGCGATACATCATCTCGCACATCCCCGCACCGAAGCCGTCATGCTGCACGGGAGCGGTCACACCCGAGAGATCGTAGCCCTTCGCAAACTCAAGATCGTTGGTCGCCGCCCAGATAACAAGGCGCACTAGCGGGCTGAGACGGGTGCCGTAATTGAAAAAGGCATTCATCACGCCCTCCGTGAAACGTGAGGTCACAAAGCCCTGCACCGCCTCGGGAAACTCGCTCTGGGGTGCGGGGCAATAGAGCAGCAGCGCCTTGACGGGTTGCTCCTCGGCGATATTGACCGCCACGCCGCCGCCCATTGAGTGACCCGCTATCACCCATTCTTCAATGGGGGCGATGCTTTTCATCAGCTCCGCTATCAGAGTTTCCCTCGGTACAAAGGCGACCGAGGCGCTCTCACGGGTGCTGTAGCCGAAGCTCGGCAGGTCGGCAAGGACGACTTCATACCCCGCCTCCGCAAGCAGCGGAGCAAGATTCCGCCACGAATAGGTCGAGCAGACGAAGCCGTGCAGCATCATCACTCTGCCCTTGAATTCGCCCTCGGCGGGCAGCACACGGTAATGGATACTATAGTCGCCGTATTCAAAAAATCGACTGTCCTCATAGGGCTTAAATTCGTCGCCGCCCGCAAAGGAAACGACCGAAAACGCCGAAAACAAAAGTGTAATTACGCATAAAACGCTGATTAATCTTTTCATTTTTACCTCAAATCTTGCCAGCGGGCAAAGACGCTCGATATCAGATCATACGCCATCGTTCCGACCATCAGGATCCCGCCGAGCATCGGGAAAAGAGCAAAAACAAGGCAGATTATCGGAACGAGCTTTTTCTTGCGGATAACGATATCGAGCACGGCGAAGAGCACCGCAAACGGCAGCACACAGAAAATGCACAGCAGCATCGGCACGATGAGCAGACCTATCGTGCCCGCGACCAGATATGTAAACATTACGCAGAGCGCGCTAAGCAGCCCGAACGGGATCTTACGCAGGAAATTCAGCACCCTATCCACCTGTATTCTCCTCACTATATGTTGCCGGTTATTTAGGCTCTCTCTTGAAGGAGCCTCGCTCGAATCTTACATGTTATGTAATCGTTATACTTCCTCAGATATTATGTCATGCCTTGCCTGTGGAGCCGAAGCCGCCCTCGCCTCTGGCGGTGTCGTCAAGGCTCTGCGCCTCAACAGGATTGATGAGCGACACGGGCATGATGACGAGCTGCGCTATGCGCTCATCGGGGGCTATCGTATAAGTCTCGGCGAGCTGATTGATAACTCCCACGCATATTTCGCCCCTGTAGTCGCTGTCGATAACGCCCACTCCGTTGAGCAGACCTATACCGTGCTTTATCGCAAGACCGCTCCTCGCGAACACAAACGCCGCAAGCTCCGCGCTCGGCAGCTCAATGGCTATGCCGGTGGGGATAACGGCCTTCTCACCCGCCCCGAGCGTGACGGGCGAATCAATGCAGGCATAGAGATCCATGCCAGCGCTGCCCTCGGTGGCTCTGAACGGGAGCTTTGCGCTCTCCCTAAGCCGTCTTACCTTAAAAATCTCACTCATTTCAGGCTTTTCTCCTTATATGCGTCCTCGGGCGTGACGGGCACATGCGGGCATTCCGGCTCGACTATCACCCTCGGTGCAGCCCAACGCACGGCGTTGATGATAATGCGCTGAACATATTCGTTGTGGAACGTGGGGTTGGATTCGTGACCGGGCTGGAAATAGAAGATATTGCCAAGACCTCTCTGCCAGCAGCAGCCGGAGCGGAACACCTCGCCGCCCGCAAACCAGCCGAGGAACACGAGCTGATCCGGCTCGGGGATGTCAAATCTCTCGCCGTACATCTCCTCAACGGGGATATCGAACGAGGCGGGGATGCCCTGAGCTATCGGGTGAGCGGGGTTGACCGTCCAAATTCTCTCCCTGTCGCCCTCGCGCCAGCAAAGGTTGCAGGAGGAGCCCATCAGCGAGCAGAATATCTTGGAATGGTGACCCGAATGGAGCACAATAAGCCCCATGCCGGAGATAACTCTCTTATGTATTTTTTCAACGAGCTTGTCGGGAACCTTGTCGTGAGCCGTGTGACCCCACCAGATAAGCACGTCGGTGTCGTCGAGCACCTCATCGGGCAGGCCGCAATGGCGCTGTGAGAGCGTGGCGGTGCGCACGGTCATATCCTCCTGAGTGGAGAGAAAATTCTTGATGCAGCCGTGAATGCCCGCGGGATAAACGCCGGCGACCTCGTTGCTGCTCTTCTCATGCAGGTATTCGTTCCAAACTGTGACTTTTATCATCTTGATTCTCCTTATCTTAATTTCTTGATTATTTGCTGCGATGCGGCGACTATCTTTGCCGCCGCAGGCTTGATTATCAGATCCATTTCGCCCATAAATTCAACGTAATCTCCTCCGAAGCGATGCTTGAAGCGGTAGAGGCCGAAGAGCGGGTTGCTCTCGTCGATAACGCCCGCAACGCCTCTGAAATCATAGATGCGGCAGCCGCTGTCTATCGCCCATTTTATCATTTCCCACTGGAGCAGATAGTTCGGCATCACCTTCCTGTCCGAATTCGAGGAAGCACCGTAGAAATACCAGACCTTGTCGCCCCAGAGAACGGAAATCGCGCCCGCAATGGGCTTGCCATCGTGATAAGCCATATAGAGCCTTGCCTTATCGCCGAAGCAGTCGAGGATCCTTGCAAAATATGCGGCGGAGCGAAGCTCGAAGCCGTCCCTCTCGCAGGTCTCCTTCATCAGCGAATAGAATACATCTGCCTTCTCGCTGCCGTGGATTTTTATCTCGACATTATTCTTGAGCGCTATCCTTATCTTGCGGCGGTGGTCGGAGTGGAAGGAGGCGAACACCTCGTCCTCGCTCCTGCCGTTGATATGGATGCGGATAACGTAGCGGCACTGAAAATCCTCAAAATTTATCGTGCGCTCCTTGAGCCTGAAGCCGTTGGAGACGGCGATGGACTTATATTCCTCGTTGTCGGCGGGCACATCCTTGTCGAGCTTCAGCTCATAGGCGTTATACTTTTTGCCCTCCTCCCTGGCGGCGGCAATGAGGGCAGCGAAGGTCTCGCCGTCGTCAAAATCACACACGGGGCCGCGCGGCGCATACATCATATGATAGGGCAGACCCGATATTTTGCGGAGCAGCACGCCCAAAGTGCCCGTTATCTCGCCCGAATCATTGCGGCAGATAACGCCGAACCACTTCCAGTCGTTTTTGACCTTGCCCCATAGCGAAGTCTGGAGGAAGTGACCGTTAGGGTGCGCGGCGGTGAAGGAATCCAGCTCCGCCGCATTATTTATATCTACGATTTGAGTTTTCACATCAATTCTCCTCTGCGGATGAAAATTATACAAGGATATTATAACCTGAAAAGCCGCCGAATGCAATATAAATATATAAAAAGGCCGCCGCACCCTTTGAGTGCAGCGGCCGCCGTGATATGATGTCAGATCTTTGTAATGCTGCCGTTGGTTGCGAGCTTATAGGAAATCGCCCCCGCCTCAATGCCGTCGAAGGTCAGGTAGACCGTGCAGATATTGCCGTTGACCGAGACCCTGTAGCCGAAGCCGTCCGCCGGGCAAACACAGCTCGCCGAGGTGATATCGGCGTCATTCCCGACCTGAGAATATATGCCGCTGACGGTGACATAAAGCCTCTCGACAAGCTCGTCATTGCTTATCACATAAGCAAAGGTCGCCGATTTTGCCCTCTCGGGGCAGCCCCTCACGACATCGCTGACGAAAGAATTCTCCTCATCGACGTCCATCAGATGATAGCCGTTCTTGATTGGATGCAGACCCCCGATCTCAACACTCCCGCAATCGACCACCTCGACCCACGCATTCGCCGACAGGCATATTGCAAAGGTCAGAATCAGGGCGAGAAGAATGCTTACCGCTTTTTTCATGGTCATTCCTCACTTTCAAAATTATTTTTCCTCCTCAGGTTTATTTTACATGAGTCGGGAGCAAAGGTCAAGAAAATATTTTTAAAGAATATATTTTAATTTGTTCTGCATTTAAATAAAAGTGCCGGAGCAGCTTCAGCCGCTCCGGCAATAATAATATTATTTTATTTAAGGTCGCCGCCGACGGAGCCGTCCCAGGTGTCGACGTGCTTCGCCTTCATCTCTTCCTCGTCAAACCAGCGGGTGGTGACCGCCTTGGTCTCGGTGTAGAAGCGGAAGCCGTCCTTGCCGAGGCAGTGCAGGTCGCCGAAGAAGGACTGCTTGTGACCCGTGAACGGGAATATGCCGACGGGCACGGGGATACCGACGTTCACGCCGACCATGCCGCCGTCCGTCCTCTTTGCGAATTCCCTTGCATAGTAGCCGCTCTGGGTGAAGATGACCGAGCCGTTGGCAAAGGGATTGTTATTCATTACTTTAAGACCCTCTTCAAAATTCTTGACCCTCTTGATGCAGAGAACGGGGCCGAATACCTCTCTCGTGCCGATGGTCATATCCTCGGTGACGTGGTCAAAGATGGTGGGGCCGACATAGAAGCCGTTCTCATAGCCGGGCACGACGGGGTCTCTGCCGTCAAGCACAAGCTCCGCACCCTCCTCGATGCCTTTCTCTATCCAATTGAGTATCGACTGCCTGTGAGCGGCGCTGACAACGGGGCCGAGGGTGGATTCCTTATCATAAGCAGGGCCGAGCTTCAGCTCCTTGGCGAATTTGACAAGATAACCGACAAGCTCATCCGCTATGCTCTCCTGAGCGACGATAACGGGCAGAGCCATGCAGCGTTCGCCCGCGCAGCCGAACGAGGAATTGATTATGCCTCTTGCGCTTCTCTCGAGAGCGGCGTCCTCAAGCACAAGGCCGTGGTTCTTCGCCTCGCAAAGAGCCTGGACTCTCTTGCCGTTTGCTGCCGCCTGAGAATAAATGTGGAGACCGACGCTCGTTGAGCCGACAAAGGTGATGCCCTTGATATCGGGGTGCTGCATGAATATCTCGGCTTCGTTCCTTGAGCAGGTGACAATATTGATAACGCCGTCGGGCAGACCCGCCTCCTGCCAAAGCTCGGCGAGCCTCATGCAGGTCATCGGGGTCATGGAAGCGGCCTTGAGCACGATGGTGTTGCCGCAGGCGATGCATATCGGGGACATCCAGCCCATTGGGATCATGCCGGGGAAGTTAAAGGGAACTATGCCGGCAAACACGCCGACAGGCTCTCTGTAAAGAGTGGTATCATAGCCGCTGGAGGTGTCTCTGACGCTCTCACCCATGAGAAGCGACGGAGCGGAGCAGGCAAGCTCGACAGGCTCCTTGACCTTGAGAATATCGCCCTTTGCCTCGTTCCAAACCTTGCCGTGCTCGGTGGCGCAAAGCTCGGTCAGCTCGTCCATATGCTCCTCGAGCAGCTCACGGAACTTGTAAATGACCTGAACTCTCTTCATCACGGGGACGTTTGACCAGCTCTTGAACGCCTCCTTGGCGCAGGCGATGGCCTCGTTGACCTCCTCCTTGGTGCAGCAGGGAGTCTGAGCTATGACCTCACCGGTGCTGGGGTTATAGACGTCCATGTATTTCTCGCATTTTGAGTCAAGCCACCTGCCGCCGGCAAAATACTTGAGTTTTTTGACTGCCATAAAAACACTCCGTTCTGTTTTCAATATTTTATGGATTTATTCTATTACTTTTTTATGCTCATGTCAATCTTTTTTCAGCCGAAATGTATCCCCGCCGTCTCTCTTATCCGCTTCATCAGGCGGCTGACCTGTAAAGCTATCTCGCTTGACAGCGCGTATTTATCGGCGTCGTTTCCGGCTATAAAACGCTCAAAAGCCTTTGCCTCGTTGCCCATAAGTTCAGCTTTGGGCGTATCGCCGTGAACGCTATATTTTTCACCGTTTTCGGCAATCAGCTCCATATCCGTCAGCTTGGATATCGAGCCTATTTTAAGCGTGCCCTCGTCGCCGAATATCTGGGAGCCGGCTCTGTCCTGCGCGAGCTTGGAATATGTAAAGGTTACCACATTGTCAGTATAATTAAAAATTACACTGCCCGCGCCGTCCGCACCGCTGCTCAAAAAGGTCGCTTTTGCGGCAATATCGTCGGGAATACCGAAAAGATCCACCGCAGGATAGACGCAATAGATGCCGAGATCCATCAGCCCGCCCGTCGCGAGAGCGGGGTTAAAGATATTAGGCAGCTCCCCGCGCTTATATGCGGGGTACTTCGACGAGAGCTGCGAAAAATCGAAATGCGCGCTCGTCACTTTGCCGAGCCTGCCAACCGTCTCACGCAGCAGCTCCCGCACGGGGTTGTGCATATACATTATCGCCTCAATATAGACAAGCCCTTTCTCCGCCGCAAGCGCCTGAAGCTCGATAAGTTCCTCCGGCTCGACGGTTATCGGCTTCTCGCAGATGACGTGCTTGCCCGCCGAGAGCATGAGCTTTGACTGCTCATAATGCAGCGCATTGGGGCTTGCGATATACACGCCGTCGACATCAGCCGCTGCAAGCTCGTTTATATCCGTATATACCTTTGCTATGCCGTTCCTGCGGGCGAAATCCTCGCCCCGCTCCGCAGTCCTCGAATACACCGCGGCTATATCTGCGCCGCAGGCGAGCCTCGCGCCCTCAATGAAGGCTTCGGCTATCCAGCCCGTGCCTATTATACCGTATCTCATATCAAAGCTCCTTTGCCATGACCGTGCCGTCGGGCAGAGTCAGCAGACGTTTGAATCCGTTTTTCTCATAGAATTTAATGCCACGCTTATTCTCCGTGCCGACGACGAGCATTATTCCCTTTATGCCCTTGGAGCGCATATTCTCGAGCTGCTTTTGTATCATTCTCGAGCCGTTGCCGCCGCCCCTGAAGCCCTCGTTTATGTCGATATGCAGGTGAGCGGGGTATTTGCCCGAAAAGAGCCTGTGCAGGAACACTTCGCCGAGGGCGGAAGCATAATTTTTAAGCCCCGTTTTACGCACCTTTCTAAGATAGGGCGTCAGCCCCTTGCGGTAGCGCGCGAAATCCTCGGCGCCGAAAACGTAACCCTGCGCCGTGTCGTTCTCATCGACAAGGGCAAAGACATTCTGCGGCTCCTGCTCCAGATAATAATCGCAAAATGTGTAGATTATGAAATCGCGTGTTTTTTTATCGGTCGCGGCCTCCTTCGGCCCTGTATTTATACAGACCTGCCGCAGCTCGTCCTTATATTTCGGGTCATATGGCTTGATTTCGACCATAGCAGCCTCCTTACAGCTTCACCTTGAAAGTTTTTTTGCCGCTGAAGCTCCTTTTTACGCCTCGGCAATCGAACTTCGCTTTTATTCTCGGATCGGCGAACACCTTGACCGTCGCTTCGCCGCCGTGCTTCTCATATTCGACGGATATAACGCCGTTTCGGGTCGTGATATGACCCTTTGCCCTGTTCATTCCGTCAACAAAGCAGGGCGAGATAACGACCTCCTCGAAGCCCGCGCCGCCGCTCGGCTGACGAATGCCCAAAAGATAGGTGAAAAGATACTTTGTCACAGCGCCGAACATCGGGTGATTGTGAGAACGGATACCGTCCCAATACTCCCACAGGGTGGTCGCGCCCTCCCTCCTCATTCGGTCAAAGGATATCTCCTTTTTGCTCGACAGCAGGTCAAACGCCGTCTGACCCTCGCCCGTCTCAAAGAGATACTCGGTGAGCAGCTTCGTGGCGATGATGCCGGTGTCATACATCCCGAGGGCTTTGTATTTATCTATCACCTTTTGTCTTACTTTTTCATTGCCCAGCCCCACACGCAGCGCAAGGCACGAAGCGCCCTGCACATCGCCGCAGTAGGTGCTCTGCTGCTCGCTGAAATAGGCGATATTCACCGCCCGCTTCACCTGCTCGATGCGCTCGGCAATATGGCGGGTCACGGCTCCCCTGCCGAGTATCTCGGCTATCTCAATGACCTTCTGCATGAAGCCGATATAAAGGCAGGTGTTGACATAGGTCTCGGGTATCTTTATCGAGTCGGGCGTGCACCAGTCACCGAGGCACCAGCCGCCCTCCTCCTCGTGCCAGACAAGGCCGTTGTCACTTCTGCGCTCCAAATAATTGAGGTAATTCATCATCTTGGGGAAGAATGCGTTCAGCACCTCCTTGTCGCCGTATACTTTATAATAGCTATACGGCACCTCAACTATTGCGCCGCCCCAGCCGGCAGGGCCGCCTCCTCCGCCCATGAAAGGCGCGATATGCTGCACATGGCCGCTCTTTTTGCACTGACAGTCGGCGATATCACCGAGCCACTTGCGATAGAATTCCCTGCAGTCGAGCAGCAGCATTGCCGTCTCGGCGCAAAGCTGACCGTCACCTGTGTAACCGAGGCGTTCGAGATGCGGACAGTCGGAGGGCACACCGCAATGCATATTGCAAAGCTGAGTCCTGATATATGCCGAATAGAGCCAATTGAGCTGCTCGTTGTCGCTCTCAAACGACGAAGTCTGCGGGCAGTCGGCGTGGACGACATCCACTCTCAGCGGCTCTGCGCCCTCGACCTTGAAATATCTGAAGCCGTGCCATGTGAAATGCGGCGTATACTCCCGCTCGGTGCCGTCGGTGATGAATTCATCCTCCTGGAAGCCGTCACGGAACGTGACTGTCTCACGCCATTTATCCTCAAGCTCCTCGGCGTAGCTGACTTTGATACTCTTGTCCGCCTCTTTGCAGGCAAAGACCGCGTAGCCGACAGTGTTTTCGCCGGCGTCATATATTTTCGCATTCCCCTCCTCGCCGACGAGCGTGGGAGTAAGGCTGCGTATGACCTTGTCGCAGGGTGAATCCTGAATATAAAACTCCGTCTCGGGCGGCTCTATTTCTCTGCTCGGGCCGAAGCCGCCGCCCGCAAAGCCGTTCATATCAAAGCCCTTCGGATAGAGCGAGTAATCATGCTTCTCCCCCGCATAGAGGTTATTCGCCGTCACGAATCCTTCGGCGCAGAGGGTTTTGCAGTCGCTGACGACGCTGCCGCTCGCCTTGTTGATTATGTAGCAGAGCTTCGGGGTGCCGAAATCCACGTCGCCCTCGGAGCTCTTTTTGCCTTGATGATAATATCCGCCGCCGAGCATGACGGCAACGGTGTTTTCGCCGTCAATGAGATACTCGGAGATATCGTATCTCATGCAATAGGTGCGGTAGCTCATCTTATCCTTTATCGGGTAGGTGAGCTCCTTCATGTCGCGGTAGTTATAGCTTGAAGCGTTCGGGGCAAAGAGATCGTCGCTGGCCTTGCGCCCGTTGATATAGAGCTTGAAGCAGCCGAGACCGCAGATAGTTATTTCCGCTTTCTCGCCCTTGACGGCGGTAAAGCTGCGCCTGAAAAGCGGCGCTGAGCTCATAGGGTCGCTCTCGATCCACTTTGCGTTATTGAATACGGCGGTGTGATTCATGATCATTCTCCGTTCCGAAGCTCCTCAAGGCGCTTATTCCATTGCTCCCACTCATCCATGAGCGCAAGCTGCGCCTCGGTCAGCTCCTCGATTTTTTGGGTATACTCAATGACCTGCTCATAATTTGCGGAGACCTCGGGCGACGACAAAAGTTCGTTTGCCTCGGCTATCTCGGCGTCAAGGCGGTCTATCTCCGCCTCACCGCGGCGGATCTTGCCGCTCAGGCGGTTTATCTCGCTCTCACGCTCCTTGCGGAGTTTATAGGCATTCTGCTTCGGCTGCGCCTTTTGCGGCTTCTCCTTGGCCTGAGCCAGCGCAAGCTCGGCGTAGTCGCTGTAGTCGCCGTCGAACTGCTCGAAGCCCTCAGGCTTCATGCGGTATATTTTGGTTGATAATTTATTTATAAAGTAACGGTCGTGCGACACGGCGATTATCGTGCCGTCAAAATCCTCGAGCGCCGCCTCAAGCACCTCCCTCGACGGGATGTCGAGGTGGTTGGTCGGCTCGTCGAGCAGCAGCACGTTTGCGCCGGAGAGCATCAATTTCAGCAGGCAGAGCTTGGCTTTTTCGCCGCCGCTGAGCGCATCGACATTCTTAAATACATCGTCGCCTCTGAAAAGGAAAAGCGAAAGATAGCTGCGGACCTTGGTCTCGGTGAACACCCTGTGCTCATCCCATATCTCATCTATCACGGTCTTGCCGCCTCTGAGGCTCTCAAGGCTCTGGTCAAAGTAACCCACCTTGACATTTGCGCCGAAAGCGAAGCTGCCGCCGTCCGCCGACATACGCCGCATCAATATACGCAGAAGCGTTGTCTTGCCGCAGCCGTTTGCGCCGAGGATGAACACCCGCTCGCCCTTATACACCTGCATATCGCCGCCCTCAAAAAGCCGCTTGCTGCCGAAGGACTTTGAAAGCCCGCTGACGGTGAGCACGTCGTTGCCCGTCTCGCACTCCGGGGTGAATTTCACGCGCATCTTGGCTATCGTCGGCTCGGGCACGACCAGCTCGGCCTTTTTGCGCTCAAGCATTTTGCGCTTGCTCTCGGCGGTGATGAAATTCCTCTCCCTGCCGAAGGAGCGCTGCTGCTCGATTATGCCCTCAATGCGCTTTATCTCCTCAAGCTGATTCTCGTATTTGCGCCGCTCGCTCTCGAGCCGCTCCTCTTTGAGCTTCAGATAGGTCGAATAATTGCCCTTTGCGTGGTGGCAGTGATGATTTGACAGCTCCACGATCTTATTTGTGACCTTGTCAAGGAAATATCGGTCATGCGAAATGACTATGACCGTGCCCTTATATGCCGTGAGGAAGCTCTCAAGCCACTCGGTGCCCGAAATATCAAGGTGATTGGTCGGCTCGTCGAGCAGCAGGAGCTGCGCCCCGCTGAGCAGCAGCTTGCACATGCTCAGCTTCGACTTTTGACCACCGCTGAGTTTATCGCAAGTGAGGGTGAAATCCGCCTCGGGGAAGCCGAGACCGATGAGCGCCGCCCTCGTTCGGCTGCGGTAGGTCAGCCCGCCTTGTGACTGATACCGCTCCTGAAGCTCATTTTGCCGCTCGATAAGCTCGTCACGCATATCGCTCTGAGTGTCAATGCGCTGCGCCACGCTCTCAAGCTCATGCTCGAGGCGCATAAGCGGCTCAAAGACCGAGAGCGCCTCGTCAAGCACGGTACGCACCGAGCCGTGGCAGGCATGCTGCTCCAAATAGCCGACCTTCGTCTGCTTTGAGACGAACGCCCCGCCCTCGGTCGGCTCAAGCTCGCCCGTTATGACCTTAAAGAGCGTAGTCTTGCCCGTGCCGTTTGCGCCGATGAGTCCGACAAAATCGCCCTCGTTGACATCGAATGAAACATTTTCAAACAGCACCTTACCGCCGAAATCGACTTTTAAGTTTTGAATACTGACTACAGACATTTGTTAAATTCTCGTTTCTAATATTTCTGCCTCGCCCGTAACGGTGAAGCTGCCGCTGCCCGCCGGGAGGAATATGCTGCTGCCCTTCTCTAACTCTATCGTCTCGCCACAGCTCGTCAGAGAGCCGCTGCCGCTGAGCACAAGCAGCGAAACAAACGAATCCTCGCCCGCTTCGCCCTCAAAAACGCCGCTGATGTTGTCTTTCCACACCTTAAAGAGGCTGCATTCGGCAAGCTCGTTCCTGCCGATGCTGTAAAGTCCGTTAGCTTTACAAAATGAAGGTTGAGTATATTTTTCACGTTTCGTGACGGCAAGAGCATCTGCAACGTGCAATTCCCTTGGTTTACCGTCATTTCCGAGCCTGCCGTAGTCATAGATACGGTAGGTGGTATTGGAGCTTTCCTGCACCTCGGCAAGTAGTATGCCTTTACAGATAGCGTGCAGGGTGCCCGACTCGATAAAGAAGAAATCGCCGGGTTTCACCTTGACTTTTGCCGTATAATCGGTCAGAGTGTTGGTTTTTATCGCTTCCTCAAACTGCTCCTTGCTGATGCTCTCGTTAAAGCCGAGCAACAGGTGGGCATCCTCGTCGCAATCTATGATATACCAGCACTCGGTCTTGCTCTGACCCCTGCCCGTAAGCTCGCAATACTCCTTTGTCGGGTGCACCTGCACCGAGAGATCGTCGCGGGCGTCGATAAATTTTATCAGAATGGGGAAATCCTCAAACCTCTCGGCATTGCTGCCGCAGAGAGCTGGGTCACGCTTCAGCACCTCGGTGAGGGTCTGACCCGCGAATTCGCCGTTGACAACGGTGCTCTCGCCCGCCGGGTGGCATGAGAGCATCCAGCCCTCGGCGGCATTCTTTTTATCGGTCACGACATGATACTCGTCGATGAGCTTCCTGCCACCCCATATAGTTTCGGAAACATAGGGTTTTAATATAATGGGATACATCAAATTTTCCTCCGTATTATCTTATTCTGTATTATTTTATCATATCAGTCCAATAATTTCTATAGTATATTTACGGGAGGACGAAAAATATGGAAAAATATTTGAATGCCGCCAAGGTTTTTTACTATGGGAAGATAAGAAAGCCCGTAAAAACGGCGGACGACGCCCTGGTGGAGCAGATACGGGACACCTACGCCCGCCTGCTCGGAGCATACAACCGCTTTGAGATGGAGAGCAACGAGGATCTGCTGGACTCGGTGATATACGAGATACAGTCGCTCAAGGCGCTCTACCGCTACCTCATCAAAAAGGCGCAGCGCGAGGGCGTTAAATGCAGGGAGATAAACGTATACGGCAGGGAGGTAATATAGAATGAACGCGGTTTTTATAACGCTCGCAGTCATATGCGCAGCAAGCGTACTTTGGTGGATGATAAAAAGCGAAAAGGGCGCGACCTGCTTCGCCGTCTCGGCGCTGCAAGGGCTTGCCGCCGTATTTGCCGTCAACCTGGCGGGTCTTGTCACGGGGATAACGCTCGCCGTCAACTGGTACACGCTCGGCACGGCGGTGCTGCTCGGGCTGCCTGGGGTGATAACCGCCCTCGGGTTAAATCTTTTATTGCTTTGACCTTGTTTTTTGGCGCATAATTTGGTATTATTGCTTCAGGGTCGCATTCAGCGGCAAAGAAGGAGCGATAATATGAAAAGCAAGATACTCAGGAGCCTCTTATTCGGCTTCGCTGCGCCCTGCCTTGCGGCAATGGGCACTCCGCAGAAATCCAAATCGGACAAATTCAAGAGAGAAGCACCCGCTCCGTTAAAATTCGGCAGCGACGGCAAGTTCCGCATACTGCACCTGACCGATATACACGACGTCGACCCCGACATGGATGACGACGCCGACCGCAAGATTCCCCTCGCCCGCGATATCGAGACGATAAATACTATCGAGAAGTGCCTTGACATCGCAAAGCCCGACCTCGTGGTATTCGGCGGCGACAACATAAGCGGCTATTGGCAGGAATTCACCTATGACTACATCGAAAAAACTATCAAAAAGATAGTCACGCCGATAGCTGAGCGCAATATTCCGCTGGCGATAGTATTCGGCAACCATGACGGCGAAGCGGGCTTCCACCGCGAATTTCAAATGCTGATCTACTCGGAATACGAGAATTTCCGCTCAAATTTTAACGACGCCGACGTTTACGGCTGCGGCAACTGCTGCCTGACTATAAAGAGCAGCGACGGCAGCAGGGATGCTTTCGGCGTTTGGCTGATCGACTCAAACGACTATGTCAAGCGCTCAGACGGCTCATTCGGCTATGACAGAGTTCACTCCGATCAGATAGAATGGTATGAGCGCAGAGCCGCACAGCTGCGTGAGGCAAACGGCGGAGAACCGCTGCCGTCGATCCTGTTTCAGCATATGCCCGTGCAGCAGGAACTGGATATGCTCACTGAGACCGCCGAAAATTGTGAAAATGTTATTGACTGCGGCGGCAAGCTGTTCTCATTCGGCGATAAGCTGATAAGCGGAAGGCTGCGTGAACGCCCCTGCCCGCCCGATGAATCCCTCGACGCCCACGATCAACTCGAGAGCTGGAAGCGCATGGGCGATGTCATCGCCGCATTCTTCGGCCACGACCACGTCAACGATTTCCACATCAATTGCGACGGCATCGACCTCTATCAGACCATCGGCTGCGGCTACTTCACCTACGGGCGTGAGCACGGCGGCAGGCTGATAATTCTTGATGAAAACGACCCTCGCAGGCTCGAGACCGAGACTATCGAGATCCCCCGCATGACAACGGTCGAAATTTAAGAGCATATACGCAAATGAGCCGCCGCATCGTTTGATGCAGCGGCTCTCTTATTCTATTCAGGCAAAGAAGCCTTTCACTTCACTTGCGACAATACGGAAAAGGCAGCGTATCATCGGCCAAAGCATATTTTTGAACGAGAGAATGGTATTCTCGCTCAGGGCGATCGCTCCGCTCGGCTCGGGTTTGTCGCCCGATCTGTCGGTGCTGTAGCTCGAGAGCCACGAGATCATGCCGTCTGGGTATGTAAGGTCGATCTTATTGCCGTTGCCGTCAAAGGTCTCCATATTGTAGTATTTGCCGCCGTCACTCGTGAACATATCGTTGAGCACTGCAAACCAAACGTGGTGATTGCTCGAGGTCGGCGCGCCGTCGGGGTAGCAGACCTTGCCGAATATCGAAATGCGGCAGTCGCTCTTAACGGCGGATATCGCCATGAGGTTATCCCATATATCGGAGGTGTAGGTGTAGTAGCCCGCAAGCACATCATATCTGCTCGCCGATATCCATATGGGCATCTGAGTGAGGGTGGAAAGCTCAACGGTGGTGAATTCATGCGCCGGGCACATGGGGAACGCCGCCGCAAAGAAGCGGGGATAGCTTGCGGCCATCTTCAGCGTCATTTTGCCGCCCATCGAGAAACCGCCGATATAAATACGGCTCGTGTCAATATGCTCGGAATTCTTTGCGATGAAGTCGTCAATGGCGGCCTTGAGCGGGACTATGAGCTGATTTGCCCAATAGAGGCCGTCCTCCTCGCGGGAGCGCGCGACAAGCAGGAAAGCGCCGCCCGTGCCCTTGAATCTGCTCTGCATTTCATCACTCGCCCAAAGCGGGAAGTTGCTTCTCTCTATCTGAGCGCCCGGCTCCGCGCCCTCGGTCATGCCGTGCAGCAGGACGACAAGGGGGTATTTGGTGCTGTCATTCTCGCCGACGGGCGAATAGGACATATAGTCTATGCTGTAGCCGTCCGCAACCGGGCCTTCGCCGGCAACAAAACGTGCCTTGAGAGCCTCGATGTCGGGCGCGGAATCCTCCGCAACGGCAAAAATGCAGCAGGAGAGCGCTATGACAAGCGCAAGAATTACGCTTAAGAATTTTTTCATTTTGTGCCTCCAAAGCATATAATTAAATCAGATAAACAAAGACAATGCCGAATATTATGCCGCCGAGGAAGCCGCCTGCGTGCTCCCTGCGGTCAATGGGATTCGTCAGCATTCCGATAACGGCATATATCAGCAGCAGCACTATCAGCACAGCGGGCACGGGCGAGAAAAACAGATCCCGCTCCTTCAACGCCATGAGCAGATAGGTCGCTATCATGCCGTAAATGCCTGTCGAGGCGCCCTCGCCATCGTCAAACTTAAAGACGAAAGCCATTATGCACGCCGAGCAGAATGCCGAGAAGAAGAAACAGGCAAGCATCCTGCCGCTGCCGAGGGTCGAGCCTAAAGCACAGCCGACTATCAGCAGCGCGGCGGTATTGAATACGATATGGGCGAGCCCGACATGCAGGAAAACCTGGGTCACGAGCCGCCAAACCTGCCCCTTCTTTATCTTGGTGCAGGACATTTTCAGCGCCTTGGTAAGGGCGCCGGTCTTGTCACCGTCAAGGATATGATGCCTGCTGAATTTGTCGACCCCTTTGGGGACAAAGACAAAGGTATCAAGAATAAAGCAGATATCAATAACAGCGGCAAGGATGATCGCAGCGAGCATATCAAACAGCTCCGTTCAATTTACTTAGCCTTTGCTTCTTTTCTCTTCGCAATGGCGGCGGTGACCTTGGGGTAAACCGCCTTGACTATGAAGTATGCCGCAACCGCCCAGATAGCGCCGGAGACAAGGCCGCCGAGCACGTCGGTGCAGTAATGGACATGGACATAGATCCTGGTGAAGCCGATGAGCAGCGCAAGGATTATAGCGGGGATAGCCCAGGGCTTATCTTTCTTATCGAGGGTGAGCATAAGCGCCAGCGCGGGTGCAAAGCTCGATGAGGTGTGACCCGAGGGGAAGGAATAGCTGGTCAGCTTGTCGACATAGCCGGGGAAATGATACTGCTCAGCCCATTTTGCGGCGAGAGCGGGGTATTTGCTTATGCCCTCCCAGTCAAGGAGGTTATAAGGTCTGGGTCTTGCAACTAAGTTTTTGATGATAAGGTTGTTGCCTATGCCCATGAGAGCCATTGCAACGAGCATGACTACGCCCGCCTTACGGGTCTTTTTGGGTATAAGCATCAGCAGCGAGAAAATTATCCAAAATGCGCCGTCGCCGAGGTTAGTGATGAATACAACGATGGGGGTGAGCCAGTCGGCCCAGATATGTTCCTCCACAAAGTGAAAAACAGACAGGTCAAAATTGAGTATCGCTTCCAAAGTATCATCCTTTCTTCATTTTTATATATTATCGCCGTTATTGCCGAAAATTGCAAGGGGTATTTCCGAAAAAGTTGTGAAAATTACAAAAAAGACTGCGCCGATAAGCGACGCAGCCTTTAATAAAGCCTTGATGATTTAGATTATTTCTTTGCTTCCTCTGCGGCGGCTTCAACCTTGCTGCCCTTGCGAGAGAGGACAACATTTGTGATGATGCCGAGGATGAGGGCGCAGGCGATGGAGGTGAGGGTGACCTTGCCGAAGGAGATGGTCAGGCCGCCGATACCCGCGATAAGGATAACGGAGACAACGAAGAGGTTTCTGTTATCCTCAAGGTCGACCTTCTGGATCATTTTGAGACCGCTGACTGCGATGAAGCCGTAGAGAGCTATGCAGACGCCGCCCATGACGCAGGAGGGAATGGAGGAGAGGAAGGTTGCGAACGGGGAGATAAAGGCGATGATTATCGCAAGAATTGCGGTGGTGATGATGGTTGCGACTGAAGCGTTGCCCGAGATAGCGACGCAAGCGATCGACTCACCGTAGGTGGTGTTCGGAGCGCCGCCGAAGAATGCGCCGACCATGGAGCCGATACCGTCGCCGAGGAGGGTTCTGTGGAGGCCGGGCTCAACGAGGAGATCTTTCTCAACGATGGAGGAGATATTCTTGTGGTCTGCGATGTGCTCTGCGAAGACAACGAATGCGACAGGCACATAAGCCACTGCAACGGCAGCTATGTAGGAACCGCTGAGCTCGCCGAAGCCGCCGAATGCCTCAAAGAAGGTGAAGTCGGGCACCGCGAAGAAGGTGTGGAGGCCCACGCCATCCTTAACAAGTGCACCGAAACCGCTGAAGTCGATTATTCTGAGAGCGTCGTTGCCGGTCTTGATGCCGATAGCGGTGAGCACCGCTGCAACCGCATAGCCGGAGAGGATGCCGATGATGAAGGGGATGAGCTTTGTCATCTTCTTGCCGAATACGGAGCAGATCATGGTGACAAAGAGAGTTACGAGGCCGCATATGATAGCTACATACACGCTTGCGGTGGGTGCGCCGTCAACCATGTAGGAGCCCTTCTGGAGGTCGCCGATAGCATTGCCTGCGAGCGAAAGACCGATTATCGAAACGGTGGGGCCGATAACCGCTGCGGGCATGAGCTTGTTTATCCAGTCAACGCCTGAGACTTTAACAGCGATAGCAATAACGACATAAACGAGGCCTGCGAAGATCGCACCGATCACAAGGCCGAGGTAGCCGAGCTGAACGGTAGTCGCGCCTGCAAAAGCAGCAGCCATGGAGCCGAGGAACGCAAAAGATGAACCGAGGAAAACGGGGCTCTTTTTCTTGGTGAAGAGGACGTAAACGAGAGTACCCATACCTGCGCCGAACAGAGCGGCAACAGTGCTCATCCTGACCTCGCCGCAGTCATACACATTTGATGTGATCATCGGCACGGCGATGGTAGCCGCCATGATGGCGAGCAGCTGCTGGAATGCGAAGACGATCATTTGACCGAACTTCGGCTTTGCATCAATGTCGTAGGTTAATTTCATATATGTGACCTCCTAAAAATAATTACCCATATCTATATCAACGCGGTGCGTCAATATTAACTTTTGCCAGATGGAGACGCTGACCTCTTCATCGAAGGGCGGGGTCTTGACCACTATCACTTCGCTGCGTGAGGTCGGCACATTCTTGCCCACATAGTCGGCGACTATCGGCAGCTCCCTGTGCCCCCTGTCGATGAGGGCGGCGAACTGGATCTTAGCAGGTCTGCCGAGCGAGATTATCGCATCCATGGCTGCCCGAGCCGTCCTACCCGTATAGAGCACGTCGTCAACCATTATGACCGTCTTGCCGCTGACGGAGAAATCTATTTTAGTCTCATTGAGCCTCGGCTGGTCGTCGTCCTCGCTGAGGTCGTCGCGGTAGAGCGTGATATCAAGGTAGCCTATCTCGACCTTTGCGCCGAGCGACCTGACCCTTGCCGCAAGGATATCCGCGAGCGGAGCGCCTCGCCGCATTATGCCGACGATGCAGAGCTCCTCGCCGTCGCCGTTGCGCTCGACTATCTCATGGGAGATCCTTGAGAGCGCCCTGCTGACCGCCTGACAATCCATAATATAGGATTTGAACTCCATTATCCCGCCTCCGCACAACAAAAAAAGCGACCCTGTCGCCTGACAAGATCGCATAAAAATCTTAGGATGAACCCATAGATATCCTTATTACCAATCTTGTCGGCATCTCTGTACCGCTCTTAAAGATTTCATCGGCGTTAGTATATCATATGCGGCGGGGTTTGTAAAGAGATTTTTGCAAAAAATCTTTTTTTCGACAAACTGACCAAAAATGTGATATGAGCCGCCGAATCTTTGCATACCGCAAAACGAAAGACCCCCGCATCTCTCGATGCGGGGGAAGCATTAACATGATGATATCGTCATTATTCGTCAGGGAGCGGGCTTGGGCTTTATATTCTGCTTGAGAAATTCGATAACGAATTTTATTAGTTCCTTAAAGCCCTCGGGTGTAAGCACCTTCTTGGGTATCGCATTTGCATTGTAGCGGAGATAAATACTCTGCCACATTTCAGGCTTGAAGAAGCCCTTCCAATCCCAGTTCTCAAGCTCAACTTCATAAAGAATGAAGTAATCGCTTCCGTGACGGTTGATCTGGCCTTCACCCTTAGCACAGCTGGTGTTATTATTCCAGTAGTAGGTCTTGAATTTCTTGCTCAGAGCGGAGTAGAGACCCTTCTGAGAGTCATAAACTCTGAAGAACAGATCCTTGTGTGCGATCCACTGCGCCTGATAGACAAGGCAGGAATAAGCCTCCTGTGTGCCCTGAGAATTGTAGCCCTCGTGCCACTTGGTGGAATCGCTGATATCCTCGGGTTTGTCAAGGTAGAATACCTTCCAGCCGATTATCTCATAGTCATCGCCGGGCTTATCTCCGGGGAATATCGGATATCTGCGGATCACGGTGCCGGGACCGTCCTTTTTGGGGTCTTCGGCATCCTTATACTCAGGATCAGTGCCGTAAACGACAGCGGATGTCTTGAGGCCGTCAGGCTTGCCGTTGTTGAAGTCATAGTATACTGTGAAGCTTTGATTGCCGTATACGGCATAGCAATTAAGATCGCTTGCAGGCATATAGGTGGGAACTTCACCGCTATCGGTCTTGGCGCTCCACTTCTGAATCTCTCTGCCCGCGGGAGCCTTTGCGTTGATCGCGGTTTTATCCTCAGCGGTAATTCTGGTGTATTCGAGCAGATTGGTGTTTGCGGGAACGGAAACGGTCTTATAAGGCACCGTGTCATACTCGGGCGCGGACTCTGCGGTTATGATATAGAAGTTGATGTTATAACTCTGAACTTCCCATGCATCATAGATGGTAATGTATGAATTACCCTTATCCGCAGTAAGAACTGTTCCGTAAGTCTTGAGGATCTCCTCCGTAATAGTAAGCGGGAAGCTGACAAATGTGGCTTTTGCAAGATCCTCTTCCGTGACATAGTTGCGAACTTTGGAATCCCATGACCATCCTCTGAAGACGTTACCGTTGTCCTTCCAACTGGGTGTCTTCTGCTGAGAGGCCTCAACGCCGATCTCGGGAAGGAACACCTCAGTGCCGCTACCATAAGCATAGAACTTGAGATCATCAACATTGACAGTGTCACCCTTATGTACCATCACCGAAGCAAGCGCATAGCTGCTGCCCATGGTGAAGCGGAGCTCATAATCCCTGAGACCGAGCTCTGCGGTATAGTTGATGACCGGACCGCAGCTGAGCTTGAAATCGAAGGAGTAGTTGTTGGCGCGAGCGGTGGTTGCCTTTTCGCCGGTCGCATTGTCGATCCACTTCTTAAAGACGAAGCCGTCAACGGTGGGGACGACAAGAGAATCTATGCCGCTGGGGAGAAGATACAGCACATCGCCGGTATCCATTCCGCCCTTGACTACAGCGTTCTTGACCTGAGGCTCGCTCGGAGCGACATATGAATCGGTAGCCGCGTCATAAACAGGGATAGTAAGGGTAACGTCATAGGCGATCTCAGTGTGGATATAGACGGTCTTGTCGCCGTCGAAGCCGATTGAATCGCCTTTACGGATCTTTTCGTTGTATTCCTTATCGTAGCTGTAGCCGTAAACCGTTGCGTTGCCGTCCCAGGAGACGTCTGCGCCGGTAACCGCGTTGGTTATCTTTTGGAGATCGGTCGCAAAGGTGAGAGCCTTGGACTCGACCGTGCCGGTCTTGGTGTCATAGTTCTTCCACTCGCCGGTCTTATAATCCATTATCATAAAGTTAATGGAATACACGGTTGCCGACCAAACTGCCTTAACGGTGATACCTTTGATATTGTCAACAGTGGTAGTGGCGGGGTTCCAGCCCTTGAACTCGTAGCCTGCCTTAACGGGGGTAATGCCCGTAAGGTCAACGGTGGTGCCGTAAGCGGCCTTCAAGGTCTTTGAGGTCGCGCCGTCAACATTACCGCCGTCGAAGTCAACGGTAACGTCAAAAGTATCGGTGCTGTAAACAGCCTTATAGGTCATGTTGCTCTCGCCCATGGTGAGATTTGCGACATCCTCTACCTTACCGGTAGCGACATTCGCCCAGCCGATGAAGTCGGCGCCCGCATCGGGCACAGCAACGGATTCACCGGGAGCATAGAACTTGGTATCGGTGGTGTCGCGGATGATGAAGTTAGCGGAATATTTGCCTTCGGGATTGGGATTCTCGCCGATAACGAAGGTATAGTTGCAGTCCGCTATGTCAAAGCAATCAGCGGCAAGGCCGGCAAATTGGAACAGGTTCTTGGCGGTAGTAGCCTCGTTGGGCGCGAGGTAAGCGTCGCCTTTTCTGTTGGCGTTTATCCTCGTTTCGCCGTTGAACCTCTCATAGGATTTGAAAAGGTTGCCGGTAAGGATGCTGCTGCCGACGGTGCCGTCCGCAAGACCTTCTTTAACGGTAACATTAAAGCTATAGATGTAGTTATCCTGATCGAGCTTGAAATTGCGTCTGGTGCCGCCGTCATTTCTGGCAAGATTGTTGATCTCACAGAGATCCCAATTCTTCATCGTCTCATCGGGAATTCCTATCTTCGCTTCTGTATAAGAATTGTTGCTGGCAGCAGCCTCGGTCTTCCACTGAGTCACATTAAGGCCTACAGCGCCCTTGGAATCCGGAGTTACGGTATAATCGGGGTTAACGGCTGCCCTGGAGACCATCTCATAAGCACCGTCCTTCTTAACATCAAAGAAAGTGTTTTCGAAGACATAGTGGGTGCTGAGTTTGCTCATAAAGAACGACGACTTGACATAAACTCTGACTTCGAGCGTGTCGCCGGGCTGGACATAGCCGTCGGTCGGCTTGCCGTTGCTCTCATAAAACTCGAGGCCGAGGTAGTAGAAGCCCTTATTGCCGTATTCGGCGTTAAGCTGCTCCATGGTTTTGATCTTGTGAGTCACAGGCTCTGCGCTCGCTGCCGATGCAGTCGGGACGAATGCGCCGTCGAGGATGGCGACCATACCCGCAAGCATTGAAAGGCACAGCAACAGGCTGATGACCTTCTTGAGGTTGGACATTAGTTTTTCCTCCTTTTATTTCTGAATTTTCCTGCATTGAAAACCATGTCCGCCCCAAAATGCCCAATCGGGCACATTGAGACATTGTACGATGCTATTATTGCATATTACAGAGAATAAAGCAATAGAAATAGTGAAAAATGTCTATATTTAAAAGCGAATTTCTGCGTTTTGCACAATTCGGAAAAATCAAATTCGTGCAACTTTACTATTCCTCGCAGCCTCGGCTACCGCAGCGGCGACCGCCTTGCCCACTCTCGGGTCAAACGCCTCGGGGATTATGTATTCCGTGCTCAGCTCGCTCTCGGAGACAAGCCCCGCTATCGCCTTTGCGGCGGCGAGCTTCATGCTCTCGTTGATATCGGAGGCTCTCACATCGAGAGCGCCTCTGAATATACCCGGGAACGCCAGCACATTGTTTATCTGATTCGGGTAATCGCTCCTGCCCGTGCCGACAACGGCGGCGCCCGCACTGAGCGCTTCATCGGGCATTATCTCGGGTGTGGGGTTCGCCATAGCCATCACGACGGCGTCCTTCGCCATTGAGGCGACCATCTCGGGGCTGACTATGCCGCCCGCGGAGACGCCGATAAACACATCCGCGCCTTTCATCGCGTCGGCGAGAGTTCCGGTGCGCCTGCCGCTGTTTGTGAAATCCGCAAGCTCCTCAAAAGCGGTGGAAAGCTCCTGACCTTTACAGATGATTCCCTGCCTGTCGCTCATGATTATGTCGCCCGCGCCGCCCGCATGGAGCAGCTTTGCGATCGCCGAGCCTGCCGAGCCTGCGCCGCTTATCGCCACGGTGCAATCCCCGAGCTTTTTGCCCACGCATTTGAGCGCATTCATCACAGCCGCGAGCACCACGACCGCCGTGCCGTGCTGATCATCGTGGAAAACGGGAATGTCGCAGCGCTCCTTGAGCCTGCGTTCTATCTCGAAGCATCTCGGCGCGGCGATATCCTCAAGATTGATGCCGCCGAAGCTGCCCGCAAGCAGCGAAACGGCGTTGACTATCTCATCGGTATCCTTTGAGCGCACGCACAGCGGAATTGCGTCGATATCGGCGAATTCCTTAAAGAGCAGGCATTTGCCCTCCATGACGGGCATACCCGCCTCGGGGCCAATGTCACCAAGCCCGAGCACCGCCGTGCCGTCCGTGATGACCGCGACGGTATTCCAGCGGCGGGTCAGCTGATAGCTTTTGTCAATATCCTTCTGTATCTCGAGGCAGGCTGCCGCAACGCCGGGGGTGTAGGCGAGCAAAAGCTCATCTCTGTTTGACGCCTTGGCTCGCGCCTTTGTCTCGAGCTTGCCTTTCCATTCATAGTGAAGTCTAAGCGACTCCTTATAATAATCCATCGGTATCACTCCTTAGGTAACGGCTCTGCGGCTTATTCCTGCGCCCAATTCATCGAGCGCTTGACCGCTTCTTTCCAGCCCGCATAAAGCTCATTTCTTCTCTCCTCGCTCATCTGCGGCTCAAAAGTCTTGTCGACCTCGCGGTTATTCTGAATTTCTTCTCTGCTGTCCCACACTCCGACGGCAAGACCCGCAAGATAAGCGGCACCGAGGGCGGTTGTCTCAACGGTCTTGGGTCTGTTGACGCAGCATCTTATCATATCCGCCTGGATCTGGAGCATTATGTCGCTCACGCTTGCGCCGCCGTCAACTCTCAGCTCGGTGAAGTCGATGCCGGAGTCGGATTTCATCGCCTCAAGCAGGTCGGTCATCTGATATGTGATGGCCTCAAGCACGCTTCTTGCGATATGCGCCCTGTTGACGCCTCTCGTCAGGCCGATTATGCTGCCTCTGGCGTACATATCCCAATACGGGGCGCCGAGACCCGTGAACGCAGGCACAAAGTAGATGCCGTTTGAGTCGGGCACGCTCTCAGCCAGCTCGTCGCAGCGGCGGGCGGTGTCGATAAGATGCACCTCATCCCTGAGCCACTTTATTATCGAGCCTGCGTTGAAGGCCGAGCCTTCAATGGCGTATTCGACCTTGTCTCCGATGCCCCACGCAACGCCCGTGAGCAGGTTATTCTTGGAGCGGACTCTCGTCTCGCCGGTATTCATCAGCAGGAAGCAGCCGGTGCCGTATGTATTCTTAGCCTGACCCGGCGCAAAGCACGCCTGACCGAAGAGGGCGGCGGGCTGGTCGCCGATAGCGCCGCAGATGGGGATACCCTCGAGCGCCTCAAGGCCGAGAATGCCTTTGGACACTCTGCCGTAGACCTTGCTTGACGGCACGGGCTCGGGCAGTATCGACATCGGGATGCCGAGCTTGTCGCAGAGATATTTATCCCAGCAAAGGTTGTCAACGTCAAATAGCATGGTTCTCGACGCATTTGAATAGTCGGTCACATGGACGCTGCCGCCCGTGAGATTCCAAATGAGCCAGGTTTCCACCGTGCCGAAGAGCAGCCTGCCCTCGTCGGCGAGCTTCTGCGCCTCGGGGACGTTGTCAAGTATCCACTTTATCTTTGTGCCGGAGAAATATGCGTCGATGAGCAGACCTGTTTTATCCTTTATATATTCCTCAAGTCCCTGCTTTTTAAGCTCCTCGCAGTAGGGAGCGGTGCGGCGGCACTGCCAGACTATCGCATTGTGGACGGGCTTGCCCGTCTGCCTGTCCCAGAGGATGGTGGTCTCACGCTGATTGGTGATGCCGATGCCCGCAATATCGCTCGGGTCGATCTCGCCCGCGGCAATGCAGGCAATGACAGCCTGAAGCTGACTGTAAAGTATCGCCATCGGGTCATGCTCGACCCAGCCGCTCTTGGGGTATATCTGCTCGAACTCATTCTGCGCCTTGCAGACGATGTTGCCTTTTTTGTCGAATATTATAGCTCTTGAGCTTGTCGTGCCCTGATCGAGCGCCAAAACATATCTTGCCATTGCGTTCATCCTTTCGTAATGCCGAAATATCTGACGGCGTTGTTGTATGAAATATCCTCGGCGAGGGTGCGGAGCGCCTGCTCGTCATACGGGTAAAGCCCGTCGGCGACCATATCGCCCATGAATCCGCAGAGGATGCGGCGGAAGTATTCGTGCCTCGGGTAGGAGAGGAACGAGCGCGAATCGGTCACCATGCCGACGAATTTTCCGAGAGCGCCGAGGTTGGCGAGAGCCTTCATCTGCTCCCTCATGCCGTCGATATTGTCGTTGAACCACCACGCCGAGCCGAACTGTATCTTGCTCTGCGCCTCGGCGGTCTGGAAATTGCCGAGCATGGAGCCGAGGACGTAATTATCCTTGGGGTTGAGGGTGAAGAGCACCGTTTTGGGCAGCTCTCCCCTGTATGCGAGGCTGTCGAGGAACCTCGAGAGCTTGCGCGCGATGAGCTGATCATCTATCGAGTCAAAGCCTGCGTCTGGGCCGAGGCGCTCAAACATGAGCGTGTTGTTATTCCTCATCGGGCCGATATGCAGCTCCATTACCCAGCCTCTTTCCGAATAGCGGGCGGCGAGGAACGAAAGCAGCGCAGTTTTATATTTATCGGCGGCGATATCGTCTATCGCTTCGCCGCTCTTCGCCCTTGCGAATATTGCTTCAAGCTCGTCTGCGTTCGACGGCTCATACGGGATATATGCGAATGCGTGGTCGCTGGCGCAGCAGCCGAGCGAGGCGAAGAATTCTATCCTCTCATTGAGCGCATTGCAGAGTTCGGCAAAGCTGCCGATGCCGCGGCCTATCCTCTGCTCCATGGCGGCGAGCCACGGGCGGAATGACCGCTGCTCTATCCCGAGCGCCTTGTCGGGTCTGAACGCGGGGAGCACCTTGCATTTGAAGCTCGCATCCTCGGCAAGCAGGACATGATACTCAAGCGAATCCGCAGGGTCGTCTGTGGTGCAAAGATGCGTGACATTTGAGCGCTCTATCAATTCTCTGGGTGTAAAGCCCCCGGCCTTTATAGCGGCGTTTGCTCTCTGCCAAATATCCGACGCGGTCTCGGCATTGAGAATATCGTTTATACCGAAGTAGCGGCGCAGCTCCAAATGCGACCAATGATATATCGGGTTGCCGATGAGCGAGGGCATAACGGCGGCAAATGCCTTGAATTTCTCATAGCCGTCGGCGCCGCCGGTGATATATTCCTCATCGACGCCGCATGAGCGCATCGCTCTCCATTTGTAATGGTCGCCCGCAAGCCACAGCCACGCAATGTCGACGGGCTGAGCGTTCTCGTATATCTCCTTGGGCGAGAGATGACAGTGCCAGTCAAAAATGGGCATTTTTTCGGCGGCTTCAAAGGCCTTTTGCGCCGGCTCGCTGCCGAGCAAAAAATCCCTGCCCATGAATTCCTTAACCATTTCGTTTGCCTCCCTTTGCGGTGACAGCCTCACCGCATTATAACATTACATTATAATTCTATCATAGATTGCGAGATTTGCAAGTGAAATTTGCGTTTTTAAATTGATACTCTCGGGTGGAGTTTTGCCGTTGAGCATTTGCAGCCGTGCGCGGTCAAGTCGGCTCCCTTGTGTAAAGAGAGCTGTCGCGGAGCGACTGAGGGATTGACTTAGCAAATTATTGTTTGAGTACTGATTGCGTGGTTGATTTATTAAACTGTTACTCGCCTCTTAGGCTCGCTCTTGAGGGAGCTGTCCGTAGGGCTGAGGGAGTTTTGTTGAAAAATAAGTATTCCGCCTGCGCACACCTCATCCGTCTCGCAAGCTCGACACCTTCTCCTCAAGGAGAAGGCGAATGTAACTGTTGGCTCAATAATCTTTTGGCGGATTTAACTGTCAACTTGTAGTTGAGGCGGCTCCCTCTGACGAGGGAGGCTGAAGCAACTGAAAACTCGGCGGCTTTTGGTGGGCGAACACAGTTCACCTCTACGATGTTAATTTTGCAATTATTTCGCGGGATGCCGAGGACGTCATCCCCTACGATTGAATTGAAACTTTTCTGTTATACTATCAACAAAATTTTGCTTTTAGCGACTACCGGACAATCCTCAGTCACTCCGTGACAGCTCCTTTCAAAAGGAGCCCGTAATTATTAGCAACCGTAGTAAAGTAAACCTGCGCAGTCGCCCATTGAAATAGCACCGCGCTATCTGCCATGGTGGCCTCCTTGGAGAAGGAGACGAAGATAACTGTCGGCTTGTGTTAAAAATTCGCCTGCGGCGCGCCTCGCTGCCATAAAGATTTAAAAGGGCGAAGCCGCCTCCCTTGCGGGAAGCGGCTTCTTGAGGAGTTGTATATAAGAGGGTAAGTGGTGGTCAAAATTATTTGTCGATACCGAGGAGCTCGTTGACCGATACTCCGAGGATCTCAGAGAGAGCCTTCAGCTCAAAGTCAGACACGTTTCTTAACTGACCCTCGAGCTTTGACAGTCCAGATGCGTTAAGGTCTATGCCCTTGATCTGGAGCTGAGTGAGCAGATCCTTCTGCTTCATGTTGATTGCCTTGCGGCGTGCTTCGATCTTTGCGCCGACGATGTTTCTCTCGCCGAGCGGTTGTTTTCTGATTCTCATTGTCCTAACCTCCCGGGACTAAAATCAAAATGAGAATTATACCGACTGTATAATTTCTAATTTATGTGTCTCATTAAATACTCATTTTTTGTGTGTCTGTATTCTATCACACTTTATCGGAAAAATCAACACCTTTTCGCTAAAAAATAATGAACTTTTTTCGATTTTGTGTTTATTTTTCAGACATTTAATTGTTTTTGACTGAATCAAGTCCGTTTTTTCGCCCTTTACGACATTATCGGACACATAAAAGTATTTAACGTCATACAAATTTTGGTTGAATTGTATATTGTAATATTTCCGAAAATGCTGCATAATATTTTCAAACGCAGAAAAGGAGCATAAAAATATGAACGATCTGCACGACAGCCGCAATCTGACGATGCTCACCGACTTCTATGAGCTGACCATGGCGAACGGCTACTTCAAAAACGGATTTAAGGATACCATTGCATATTTTGATATGTTTTTCCGCACCATACCCGACGGCGGCGGTTATGTGATTATGGCCGGCGTTGAGCAGCTTGTGGATTATTTCAGAAATCTCAGCTTCAGCAAGGAGGATATCGACTATCTGAGGGGCAAGGGCTTCAGTGAGGACTTTCTCGACTACCTTGCAAACTTCAGATTTGCCTGCGATGTGTGGGCCGTGCCCGAGGGCACCCCGATATTCCCCGGCGAGCCGATAGTCAAGGTCAAAGGCCCCGTCATCCAGGCGCAGTTCGTCGAGACGATGGTGCTGCTGACGATAAATCATCAGAGCCTCATCGCCACCAAGGCAAACAGAGTTGTTAGGGCGGCGCAAGGCAGAGCGGTCATGGAATTCGGCTCAAGGCGCGCTCAGGGCTTCGACGGAGCGATCTACGGCGCAAGGGCAGCCTATATCGGCGGCTGTGCAGGCACCGCGTGCACGATATCCGACGAGATGTTCGGCACTCCTGCGCTCGGCACAATGGCTCACAGCTGGGTGCAGCTCTTTGACAGCGAATACGACGCCTTCAAGGCATACGCCGAGGAATACCACGACGCCTGCACGCTGCTGGTAGATACTTATAACGTGCTTCATTCGGGCGTGCCGAACGCGATAAAGGTCTTTGACGAGGTGCTCGCCCCGATGGGCAAGCGCCCCAAGGGAATACGCATCGACAGCGGCGATATCGCCTATCTCTCACGCAAGGCGAGGAAGATGCTTGACGACGCAGGCTACCCCGACTGCTCGATAGTGGCCTCAAACTCCCTTGACGAATATATCATCAGGGATATGCTGCTCCAGGGCGCGAAGGTCGACTCCTTCGGCGTCGGTGAGAGGCTCATAACCTCCTCCTCAAGCCCCGTGCTCGGCGGCGTTTACAAACTCTGCGCCGTTGAGAAGGACGGCGAGATAATCCCCAAGATCAAGCTGAGCGAGAATGTTCAGAAGATAACGACCCCCGGCAACAAGAGGGTATACCGCCTCTATGACCGCGAGAGCGGCAAGGCGGCAGCCGACTTGATAACGCTTGCGAGCGAAACCGTCGACGACTCCCGCCCCTATGAGCTTTTTGACCCCGATTTCACATGGAAGCGCAAAACTCTGACGAATTACACCGCCCGCGAGCTGCTTGAGCCACTCTTCCGCAAGGGCGAATGCGTCTATAAGGAGCGCAATATCGAGGAGATCAAGAGCTACTGCCGCGAGCAGATAGACACCCTTTGGGACGAGGTCACGAGATTTGAGAATCCGCACAACTACTATGTCGACCTCTCTCAGCAGCTTTGGGATGTCAAGCATGAGCTGCTCAGGAAGAACAAAGAATAATAACGAAACCGCCCGACGCACCTCAATGATGCATGATCGGGCGGTGATTTTTTATGCTATTCTCTGCGCTCTGCCGTTTTTGGTTATAAGGGTAAGCGCGGGCTGATCGTCATCGGGCAGATCCTCGGGGGCTCTGCTCTGAATGCGGCGCTGCTGCCTCTCGGCGGCAAGCTCTCTCTGCCTGCGCTGGCGGCGGCTGCGGCGATAAGCCTTGAACGCCTTGACAAGAGCATCCTCAAAAGCGATAACTTTTTTCTCATATATCATGCCGACTATCGCAAGGACTATCGCTGCAAACTCGACTATCGTTTTTATTATATCGGTGTGTGACATTTCAGTACCTCCGCAATTCGTAAACATTTGTTCTACGAGTTATATTATAGCAGGTGAACATTCGTTTGTCAAGACAAATGTTCGATTTTTCTTAACTTTTTCCGAGTTTTTGGATTGAAATAAGTATAGCACAATATATCGTAGTTGTCAATCACATTCACCACAATAAATGGTATTATTTCATGCCGCAAAAAGCGGGATTTGTCCGAATTCGGGCAAAAAAAGTCAGCGGCTGTTCGGCTGTTAATAAAATATGTTCAGCTCCGCCGCCGAGTATCACTCCCCCGCTTGACTTTTGTCGGATTTGTTAATATAATGTTTTCATCAAATAAAGGGAGTGTCGTCCGTTGTATATGCTATGGGCATTCGTCAGGCAGAGCCTGATACGCATCTATCTTTTCTTTGCAAAGCTCGTCTACAAACTGAGCGGCGGCAAGAGGCCGAAAACCCTCTTCTGCCAAAAGGCGAACGCCGAGCATATCGGCACGCGGGTGCGAGTGGTGTCGTCGGATAAATATTCCACCACTATCGCAAAATTTGACGCGGACGGCAACATGAGCGACGAGGATTTTGTCATCCTCACGGGCACCGATCTGCACCTTGACCACGGCATGGAGAATAACGAAAAAACCGTCGAGCGCTTTGTGCGCCACATCAAGGATATCAAGCCCGATCTGATAGTGCTCACGGGCGACATCATCTTGACCGACACGCAGCAGATCGACGCTATTCAATTTGCTCAGATGATGGAGAAGCTCGGCATATACTGGACGGCTGTATTTGGCAATCACGAGGTCAGAGAGGAACGGGGCTTCTATAAATACCTGCTGCTCAAGGATTTCGCCGACTATGAGCACTGCCTGTGCAAGCTCGGCCCCGATGAGCTTTTCGGCTACGGCAACTACACGGTGAATATCCTCGGCAAGGGCGGCCGCCTGCGCCGCACGCTGTTTTTCTTTGACTCGGGCAGGAGCATAATCGACTCCTACCGCGAGGAGCACGGCGTGCCCGCCGACCTTAAAGGCTACGATTTTCTGAAGAACAGCCAGATTAATTTCTATAAATGCACCATTGACTCACTTAAATCAAAATACGGCGATTTCCCGTCCTTCGTCTACCTTCACATTCCTCTTGTTGAATTTGCAAACGCCTTTGACGGCGACGAGGAGCACGGCTACCTGCCCTCCGGCAAATGCAAATTGCTCTACGGCGAGCAATATGAGAGCGTCGGCTCATCGCCCTTCAACAGCGGAATGTTTGACGCGATACTTGAGAAGGGCAGCACCGACGGCGTATTTGCGGGGCACGACCACATCAACGACTGGTGCGCCGTATGCAAGGGAGTTTATCTTGTATACAGCCTGCCCGGCGGCTATAACGAATACCATATGGGCACCCGTTTCGGCAAGCCCGAAAGCGAGTGGGTGCAGGGCGTGACCGTCACCACCCTCCACGCCGACGGCACATTCGATATCAAGCCCGTCTATAACAGAATATACCTTTGATATATAAAAAGCCCTCCGCATGACGAAAGCCATACGGAGGGCGCTTTTTGTTTTAACTCAGAATATATCCTTATTGATTACGGAATCAAGCAGGGCGGGGAGCATTATAAAGAACTTGGGCAGCCACTCGCCGAAGGCATAGCCTGCGAGCATGAGGAAGCTGGGCACTACGCCGATATAATACTCGAATTCGCTCGTGGTATTGTCGCCGGTGAAGGTTATCTTGTTCTGACCGGTCTGCTTGGTGAGCACAAGCTCATCGTGCTGAGTGATAATCTCGGGGTCGGTCTCCGCCTCTTTATCGGCGAGGATATATGACTTGAGGGTCAGGGTGCCGCCGTCAACGCTGATGCAGTTGAAGCAGCCGCCGATATTGCTCTGTCTGGTCTGCTCCCAGTCGGAGCCGTTCCAATAGTTGCCCCAGCCTCTCTTCTGAACGGTGAGGGCAGCGATGAAATCGGTGTCGAGGAAGTGATTCGCAAGGAACGGACGAACCTCATATCTCTTGGTGCCGGCGGTGCCGGAGAGGATATAGACAGTGCCGTCCTCGTTTATCTTATTGTGCTTGAGGGGCTTCGTGCGCAGATACTGATGATCGTGACCCGACATGACAAGGTCAACGCCGCAGCGGTCGAGCACCCTGGTAAGCGACTTCTGGAGATAGAGTGCGTCGGGCCATTTGCCGTCCTTGCCGAGGGTGTAGGGCGACTTATGCATAAAGACGATCTTCCAATCCTTATCGGTGGAGTTCATATCGTTCTCAAGCCACTTGAGCTGAGCGATAGAAACGGAAAGGAGGTCGTTGGTGTTGAGGACTGCGAAATGGGCGTTGCCGTAGTCAAAGGAATAGTTGACGCCGTTTCTGACCTGAACGCTCTCGCTCGTGTCGAGGCTGAACATATTGTTGAACCAGTCCCAAACACCGAGGCCGTCATGGTTGCCCGCGATGGGCACAAGGGTGGTCTTGGCGTGGATATCCTTGACGTTGCGGGCGTATGCGTCCCACTCTTCGTTGGTGCTGTCGTTGGTGAAGTCGCCGAGGTTGACTATAAACTCAGCGCCGGGCATGGTCTTGAGACCCGCTCTGACGGTTTCGGCGCCCTTTGCGAAATTCTCATCGCTGCTCGCCTGGATATCCGCAACTGCGATGAATTCAAACTTATCGTTGCCGTCATCGGTGATGAAAGAGCCTTTTTCGCTGACTCCGTTTGCACCGCCGACGGTGTAGAAATACTCGGTGCCGGGCTTGAGGGCGGAGACAACAGCCTTATGGACAAAATTGCCCTCCCACTCAAAAACATCGGAATAGGTTATCTCGGCGTCGGTCACTTCTGCGCCGTTTGCGTCATAGAGCTTCACAACGCTGTCGGTATTTGACACGGTGTACCAGCAGAAGCCCTTTTGGGTCTTGGTGTCGCCGTTTGCGGTGACGGTGATGCGGAAAGGCTCAAATTCCCCTATAGCGGGCGTTTCGCTCTCGCCCTCCGCCGAGCCGATGACCGCCGAAGCGCTCAGGATCATTGCAAGGCAGAGTATAACGCTGATGAGCTTTAAAAGATTCTTTTTCACTGTGCTTTTCTCCTTTGCTGTTATTTAATGGGAAGCGCGAGGTCGTAATCGGGCAGCCAGATGCCCTTGCCGAAGTCTCTTGCTTTGAAAACAACTGTATCGTCATAGACCTCAACAACATAGCCTGTGCCCGGGTCGTTATATTCGCCGTCCTTGTTGGTGATGCCGAAGGACGGGAGATTTATTGAGTAGAAGCCGTCTATCTCCTGATAGGTATACTGGCCGAAGCCCGTATGCTCGTGACCGGAGATAAGGAACACATTCTCATATTTGCCGAGGATAGCTCTAAGCTCGTCGCTCTGTGCGCCGACGCTGCCCGCGGACTCAATGGGGCTGTTCCAAACGTCGGGCAAGCCGTGAGTGTAGGCGAGGGGCTGATGGCAGAGGACGAATACGGGCTTGCCGCTGCCGCTCTCTGCCGCAAGCTCGGAGTCGAGCCATGCGAGCTGCTCGGGGCTGAGGTAGGCTTCCTCAAATTCGGTCCTGTCCGAGCCGAGGACGATGAATTTATAGCCGTTGACGACCTGAGTGTAATGCATTTTTTCCATTGCCTCGTCGCCGTTGAGCGCATTGGTAAAGTCCGCGAAGCGCTTGCTCGACTGCTTATAGCTCCTGATCCTGATGTCGTGGTTGCCCGTGGCGGTGATGAAGCGGCAATCCGCATCCTTAATGCCGTCATAGACAAGCTGGAATTCCTCGGCGAGACCGTTCTCGGCGATATCACCGACGAAACAAAGGGCGTCAAATGAGCCTGCATTGTTGACTATATCCTGCGCCGCGGACACAAAGGTCTTGTACCTGCTGAAAAGATAGGTGGAGACCTGAGAATCCGCAATGGCAACAAAGGACATATTCGCCTGCTCGGATTTGATGGGCGCCGCCGTCGAGGGGGCTGCCGCCGCGCCGTTCGCCGCATAGAAGAGCGAGAGGAGCAGCGCAAAGATCTTCATTGAGACCTTTTGATAAAGTGCCGTGATTAACATAAGGTACCTTCTTTATATAATGTAATAATATCGGGAAAGCGGCCGAAACCGCCCTGCCTTGATCAGATCTTTACCGCCGAGAATATCTTGTTGAGTATGTCGTTAAGCAGCTCAAAGAGATTCTGCACGGTCTTTAACGGCATCTGGGTGTAGCCCGACGTGCCGTAATACTTGTAGAGCCAAAGGCTGAGCTTGACCATTGCCTTGCCGAAGGAGGATTCCTTCTCCGCCTTGGCGGGCTCATACTCGCCTATCTTCTGAAGGATGGCAATGAGCCTTGCCCTTGCCGCCTCGGCTTCGCCGTCAACGGCTATGGTGCTCGAGAGCACACGCTCCGCCTCGGCAATGGCTGCGTTCAACTCGGCTCTGTCCTCTTCGCTGAGCTTGGACTGATCGACCGCCTTTGCTCTGGGCAGGTCGTCCCTGATGAGCCTCTTAGTGTTCCTGCCGACATTGAACTGCGGGAAATTCGGGTCGGAATAGACGGTCTCTATCTCATCGGTCGAGAGTATCTTGGAGGCAAGCTGCATGATGATGTCGTTTCCGCCAGTGCTCTCATGATTCTGATTGTCGAAATAGAAGGTGGTGTCGGGCAACAGACCCGCGGAAGCGTCCACCACATGATCGGGCGATATGTGGTTGTGGCCGGGCACGGAGCAATTGGTATTCTTCTGCACATAGCCCTTGGGGAGGGTCTCTCCGCAGTTGGCGGCGTAAGCGCCCATCGAGGTGGAATCAAGGTCGATAACGCCGTCGGCATTCTCGACATTCCACGACTTGCCGACATTGTAGAGCGGCACATCGTAATCGACCACGTTATAAACCTTTATGCCGTAGTCAAGGAGCTTGAGGATATTCTTATCCGAATTGAGCTGAGCCTGATAATAGCGCTCGGTCTGGGCACGGATGCCCGCGTCCTCTGCGCCGGTGAGAACTCTGCGAGCCGCGGCGGGGTAATCCGCCGAGGGCACAAGCGCCCACATATTGGTGCAGTTTTTGAGCACGTCGTTTATCAGAGCGTCAACGGTGTTGCTGAGCGCATTCATCAGCACCGTGTCGGGGAAAAGACGCAGCGCATTCTCTATGAGCCTTGCCTCGTCCTCATCCATGAGCTTCTCAAGGAAGCCGTTGTAGAGATAATCCTTATCGAGGAAGGTGAGCTGCTTTTTGTAGATATCGCCGACTATCGAGCTGCCGTCAAGGGCGGGCACGATATAGACGACCTTGTTGAGATCCTTATAGACATTCTTGCCGTCGGGGTTGCTCTCACCGTAATACTCGAGCAGGCCGTTGGCGACCGTGCCGCCAAGGCTGATGGGGACTATATTTACCTTGTCGTGGCCTGTGTCCCTCTTGACCATCTGAATGAAATCATAAAGCTCGTCGACGATCGCAATATTATTGCCGAAGGAATTGTAGGAGAAGAAATAGAGGTGATCCTCATCGTAGTCGTTGAGATAGCCTCTGAGGGGAATGCAGCCATAGATGTAGTCTTTCTCCTCTTCGCTGCACTCGGCGAGGGAGTAGGGGTATTTCTCGACCTTCACATTGCCGATGCAGTTGCCGTCGCCGTCGCTCATATTCATACCGAAGCAAAGGTCTATAGCCGAGGTCAGAGCCTTGCTCAGGCCGATATCCCTCTGAAAAATGAGGGAGAGCAGCACGGGCACAAGGGCTATCTTGACAAGGGGCATGACGGGCGCATATGCGGGGAAGCAGTTTATTTTATCGCCGCTGTCGTCGGTGGCGTAGGAGCCGTCGTCGTTGAGCAGCCATACGTTGGATTGACCGATACCGGGGATTATTATCGTGGGGCAGTCAGAGCAGTTGCCGCCGCAGGAGGTCTTGGTGCCGTTCGCCGCAAAAGCAACGCTGCAAACGGAGAACACAAGCGCAAGGGCGAGCAACGCCGATATTATCTTTTTCATCGCAGTCTTACCTTTCGGTTATTATCTTAGTGAAAGATCTTGTCATAGACGCTGCCGCCGCCGAGGGTCTTATAGAGCATCCAGCTCAGCGACTCAAAGAATTTCTCAAGGCCGGGTGCGAGCTTGGATTCCTCTTTGGGAGGAGTCAACTGCCCGACCTTATAGAGGATGGTGTCAAGTCTTGCCTGTGCGGCCTCGACAGCGGTTTGATCCGCCACGGTCATCTCAAGCACTGCCTCCGCCTGAGCTATAGCTGCGACGATTTCAGCTCTGTCCTCTTCGCTGAGGTCAGTCTTTTTAAGAGCCTCCTTGCCGTCGTTGATCCTCCAGCGCCTGAGGGTCTTGGTGTTGCAGAAGTAGTTATACTGCGGATACTTTGCGGGGTTGGAGTGGACATTCTCTATCTCACCGAGGAGCAGAGCCTTTGCAAGGTTGAGCACCACATCGTTATTACCGACCTCGTGATACTGCTTGAGGAATACCCAAGTGTTGTCGGGCAGCACAGCGGTGGAGATATCTATCGTGCCGTCGGGTGAGAGGTAGCTGTAGCCGGGGTAAGCCGGGTTATCGTGAGCCTGCTTGGCTATCGTTGCGCCTCCGACGGTGCCGGTGGTGCCGAGAGCTGTGGAGGAGAGATTGATGATGCCGTCGCTGTTGACCTTGCCGCTGGAGCTCATTATCGAGAAGAAGGTATACATTTCTTCACCGAAAGCAAGACCGGAGCCGGAGATGAAATTGACCTTAACGCCGTCCGCGACTGCGTCGAGGATATTCTGCTTGAGGTTGAGCCTTGCCTGCTGGAAGCGGTCGGTCTTAGCCTTAAGCACGGGCTTTGCACTCAGATATCTTGAAGCAAGAGCGTCGTATCTGTAGGAGGGGACCATTGCCCACATCTGCGGGCAGTTTAGCACCATTGTGTCAAGCAGCCCGCTCATCGCGCCGGTGAGCAGCGCATTGAAGCCCGCCTGCGGCAGGATATGGAGAATACAGTTGATAAGGTAGCCGAGAGTTCCCCTGCCGTTGCTCTCCTTAAGGATTGTGGGGATATACTCGTGATGGAGATATTCGTCGCTTATGTTGAAATCTCTCGCCATCAGGTCGGCAACGATGTCGGTGCCGTTAAGACAGGCGACAACACCGACGATGGAATTGATATCCTTGTGGCCGTATGCGTCAAGATAAGCGGTCAGGATAGTGCCGCCGAGGCTGACGGGCAGCAGGTCGACCTTATCGTGGCCGGTCTGCTTCTTGACCATATCGATATACTCGTCAAGCTCCTTTGCCGACTGCATCGGGTCGCCGACGAGGTTGAAGGTGTAGAAATAGGTGTGATCCGCCCCGATAATATCGACTATTCTCTGCATGGGGACCATTCTGTAGACCCAGTTGACCTCATCCTCGGTCATCTGGGAGAGAGGGTAATTCCATCTCTGAGTCTTGAGGTTGTTGACATAGTTACCCTCATCGTTGCACTTCTGGATCGAGAATGCGGTCGCGGCGGCTTCATAAGCGACCTTGTCGAGCAGGATATTATGCTGAGTCGCTATGGTCGCGAGCAGTGAGAAAAGAGCCTTGGGCAGGATCTTCTTGAGCAGATCGTCTGTGTTGAGTATGAGCAGCGTGCCGCCGATCTGCTTCTCGCCCTTGGAGTCCATTACGGGCTTATCGTTCTCGTCATAGAGATATGTAGGCGAATGGTTGATGCCGGGGAGCACTATGAGCGGGCAATGGCCGCAGTTGCACTTGTCTTCCGCCGCGTAGCAGGTAACGGCGGTCGCGCCTGCGAGCATTGCGAGGCACAGGATAAGGCTTATCGCCCTTTTGAAACCTTTTTTCATTTTGGGACACTCTCCTTGAAATTTTAACTAACGGTACTTTCCCGTTATTGATACAGAGTATTTTAACATATTATTTATATAATTTCAATAATTTAGACATAAAATTTCTCAGGAATATGTGACAGTTGCTCGCATTTGACTGATTTGGGCGCAGAAAAGGGATTTTGTGATTTTCACCTTGACCCGACGTGGCTTAAAGTGGTATCATATAATGTAAAGCAAATCGAATATAATTAATTGCCACGGAGAAAATCAATGATAAAAAACATAATTTTTGACATGGGCGGAGTGCTGATAGACTACGACCCGGAGCGCGTCGCAGCCGAGCTTTTTGACGGTGAGACCGCCGAGATCGTGCTCAAAAAGCTGCTCAGGAGCGACCTTTGGGCGATGAAGGACAGGGGCACGATCACGCCCGACGAAATTATCGAGCGAATAAAAGATGATATCCCGCCCGAGGCGCTGCCGAAGGTAACGGAGCTTGCGAATAATCTTTACCCTTATATGCCCCCGTTTGAGGATACATACGAGCTTGTGCGGGATCTGAAAAGCGGCGGCTACGGAGTTTATCTGCTCTCAAACGCTTCAATGGATTTCTATGAGCGCAAGAGCGGCATTCCGGCTCTCGCCCTCTTTGACGGCTACATAATCTCCGCCGAATATCATCTGCTCAAGCCCGAAAAAGAGATCTATCTGACCCTGTTTGACAAATTCGGGCTGAAGTCCGAGGAGTGCTTCTTCATCGACGACGTGCAGGCGAATATCGACGGCGCCGCCGCTGTCGGTATGCGGGGCTTCCGCTACTCAAAGGGTCATATCGCTCAGCTTCGGGCTGCGCTCGGGGAAGCAGGCGTTAAGATATGAACTGTTACACCGAAATTGCAAAAAACATACCCGAATTCCTGTCGCTTGCAGCGGCCGTCCGCAAGGACCGCCTCCCCTGCGGAGCGACGGGGCTTTCGCATATACACAAGGCTCACATGATATCCTCGCTGTGCATGAGCCTTGAGCGCCGCGCGCTTGTCATAACCCCCGACGAGGCAGAGGCGACCAAGCTCTGCGCCGATATGCAAGGCTTCGGGATAAGGGCTTTTGTATTCCCCGCAAGGGATTTTTCGTTCCGCACGGATGAAATAGCCTCAAGGGAATACGAGCACAAGCGGCTCAAAATACTCGGCAAGATGCTCGGCGGCGATTACGACGCGGTCGTGCTCTCCGCGGAGGCGGCGCTGCAATTCACCGTGCCGCCCGCAATGCTGATGAATAACAGCTTCTCCGTCGCCGTCGGCGAGGACTGCGACACCGCCGAGCTGATAACGACCCTGCTGCGCTGCGGCTATGTCAGGAGCGAGCAGGTCGACGGCCCGGGGCAATTCGCCTCAAGGGGCGGCATTCTCGACTTTTTCCCGCCCGACGCGGAGCACCCATACAGAATTGAATTTTGGGGCGACAGCGTTGATTCGATAGCGACCTTTGACGGCGAGAGCCAACGCAGGCTCGAGAGCGTTGACGAGGTGGAGATAACCCCCGCAAGAGAGGTGCTGATAACCGACGAAGCGCTCTGCGCACTGATAGAAGCTCACGCCTCCTCGATACGCGCGAGGGGCTCGGCGCTCAAAAATCTGAATTCCGATATCGACAGGCTGAGGGGCGGCGTACGCCTTAACTCGGCCGACAAGTATATGCCGCTGATTTACCCCGAGCCGGCGAGCATTTTCAGCTACGCCGCCGACTCTATGCTCTTCGTTTGCGAGAGCTTCGGGGTGCGCGACAAGATAAATTCCTGCGCTCAGCTCAACAACGAGACGATAAAGGGGCTTTTCAGCGACGGGATACTCTGTAAAGGCCTTGACCGTTACACCTTGCAGCCTCACGAAATGCTGAAGCAATACGAGGAGCAGGGCGCAATATACCTCGATCACCTGCCGAGGGGCAGCTTTGACACGCCCGTAAAGGAGCTTGTCAACTTCACGGCGAACCAAATAGCCCCGTGGAACGGCTCGCTCTCCGCCGTGGTGGACGACCTCGACGCCATACGCCGCAAGGGGTATTCCTGCGCCGTGCTTGCGGGCACGGATAAGGCGGCAAAAACTCTCGCCGACGACTTGAACGCTGAGGGCATAGACGCCCTTTGGTGCCCCGTGCCCCCCGCCGAGCTGCCGTCAAAGACGGTCTGCGTGCTCACGGGCAGCTTCACCGCCGGATTTGAATACCCGAGCGCCAAATTTACCCTCATCACCTACCGCAGCCGCCCAACGGGCGAGAAGCACCGCAGCGCCTCAAAGAAGCCCGCGAGGAACGCTTTCAACAATCTCGACGAGCTGCGCCGAGGCGAATATGTCGTCCACGCAACGCACGGTATCGGCATATTTGAGGGCATCACGAGCCTTGAGACCTCGGGCACTGTCAAGGATTATATCAAAATCAGATACGACAAGGGCGACAACCTCTATCTGCCCGTCACTCAGCTCGACCAGGTGTCGAAATATATCGGCCCTCACAGCGACGACAAGCCGCTCAAGCTCAGCAAGCTCGGCGGCAAGGACTGGCAAAAGACCCGTTCGAGGGTCAAAAGCGCCGTCAAGGATATGGCGAAGGAGCTTATCGAGCTGTATTCAAAAAGACTGAGTGTAAAGGGGCACGCCTTTTCACCCGACATTGATATGCAGAACGATTTTGAGCGCCGTTTTGAGTTCATCGAGACGGACGATCAGCTCCGCTGCATAAATGAAATTAAAAAGGATATGGAGAAGCCCTATCCCATGGACAGACTTCTCTGCGGCGACGTCGGATTCGGCAAAACCGAGGTCGCTCTGAGAGCGGTATTCAAGTGCGTTGCCGACGGCAAGCAATGCGCCATCCTCGTGCCGACCACCATTCTTGCGTTGCAGCATTATCAGACTATTCTGCGCCGCTTTGAGGGCTTCCCTGTCGAGGCCGCAATGCTGTCGAGATTCTGCACCAAAAAGGAGAACGACGCAGCAATTACAGGGCTTCGCAGGGGCTCAATAGACATTGCCGTGGGCACTCACCGCCTTATATCAAAGGACGTTACCTTCCGCGACCTCGGGCTGATAATAATCGACGAGGAGCAGCGCTTCGGCGTGGCACAGAAGGAGAAATTAAAGACCCTTTACCCCGCCGTCGACGTGCTGACCTTAACGGCAACGCCCATCCCGAGGACGCTCAACATGGCTATGACGGGCATAAGGGATATGTCCGTTATCGAGGAGGCTCCGACCGACAGATTGCCCGTCCAAACCTTCGTTATCGAGCACAATATGGGCGTGCTCGTGCAGGCTATGGAGCAGGAGCTCCGCCGAGGGGGTCAAGTATATTACCTTTACAACAATGTCGAGAATATCGAACGAAAAGCAGCCGAAATAAAGGCGCTTTTGCCCGACGCGGTGGTCGCGATAGGCCACGGCAAGATGAGCGAGGATGAGCTGAGCGAGGTTTGGCGCAGGCTGCTCGAGGGCGAGATAGATATCCTCGTATGCACCACAATAATAGAGACCGGCGTTGACGTGCCGAATGTCAACACGCTGATAATCGAGAACGCCGACCGCATGGGGCTGGCGCAGCTCCATCAGATAAGGGGCAGGGTCGGCCGCTCCTCACGCCGTGCAAGCGCATATTTCACCTTCACGAGGGGCAAGCAGCTCTCCGAGATAGCGAGCAGGCGGCTTGATGCCATCAGGGAATTCACCGAATTCGGCTCAGGCTTCCATATTGCGATGCGCGACCTTGAGCTTAGAGGTGCGGGCAACGTGCTCGGCGCAAATCAGCACGGCCACATGGAATCCGTCGGCTACGATATGTATATAAAGCTGCTTGAGCAAGCTATCAGCGAGGAGAAGGGCGAGATAACCGAGCAGACAGAGGAAAAGGACTGCCTCATCGACCTGCCGATAGACGCACATATCCCCGAGGACTATATCGAGAGCGTGCCGCAGAGGCTTCAGATATACCGCCGCATTGCGGATATCAAAACCGACGACGACGCTTCGGACGTTATCGACGAGCTGGTCGATCGCTTCGGCGACCCGCCCGCCTCGGTGGAGGGGCTTATCCGCATCGCCCTGCTCAGAGGCAAGGCGAGCGCCAACGACGTTTATGAGATAACGCGCCAAAATGACTGCGTGCTGCTCAAGCTCAGCGCCATGAATATGGAGAAGATCGCCCGCGCCGCAGGGCATTTCAAGGGCAGATTCGTCGTGAAAGCCGGCAGAGACGTGCCGCATATCGAAGTGCGCCTGCTAAAAGGCGAAAAACAGCTCTCACTCATTGAGCGCATATTCGACTATATGGAAGAATCGGATAAGTAATAAGGAAAACTGCCTTGTCGAGCGACAGGGCAGTTTTTTTGTAGCCGCAAATGATACTGCGTTCGTTTTATTTCCGTTCATTTTTGCTCATTTTGAGCCGAAAACGGATGAAAATCGCATGATTTTTAAGCGAGGCGGGGATTTTTTTGCATTTTTTCGATTTTTTCGCTTATTTGATAGATTTTTTAACATTTATATGTTACAATGGAACATATTATTTTTTTGAAAGGCGGCGATACGGGCTTGAACAAGGATCTAATCTTCAAAAACAGATCGGCGCTCACCGAGAAGGTCAAGGAATCCGTCAGCTCGGTGCTGCCGATAATACTCATTGTGGCGTTCCTGTGCATGACTGCCGCGCCCATCTCCTCCGACCTGCTGCTGAGCTTCCTTATCGGCGCGGTGATGGTGGTGACGGGCATGGGCTTCTTCTCGCTCGGGGCGGAGATGTCGATGACCCCGATAGGCAGCAAGATCGGCACGGATCTGACAAAAACTAAAAATCTGCCGCTGATTCTTGCGGTCAGCTTTGCTCTCGGCTTCGCCGTGACGGTCGCCGAGCCTGACCTGCAGGTGCTCGCCGAATCCGTGCCGCATATCAACAACTCCGTGCTGCTCGTGACGGTCGGCGTTGGGGTGGGATTTTTCCTCTCGGTCTGTATGCTGCGAATGATAACAGGCATACGCCTGCGCTGGCTGCTGATATTCTTTTATATTATCGTATTCGTGCTCGCGGCGTTCACCGACGATAACTATCTGAGCATCGCTTTCGACTCCGGCGGCGTTACGACTGGGCCGATGACCGTGCCGTTCATACTCGCATTCGGCATGGGCGTATCACATATCAGAAGCGACCGCCGCGCAGAGGCGGACAGCTTCGGCCTGGTCTCCCTTTGCTCAATAGGGCCGATACTCGCCGTGCTTATTCTCGGCTTCTTCTACCCCGGCAAGGATACGACGGTCGTGCTCGAGCGCGCGTCATACGCAACTACCCGCGACATAGGCGTGACTTATCTTGAAGAGATACCGAAATGCCTCGGTGAGATAGCGCTTTCGCTGCTGCCGATAGCCGTGATATTCCTGCTGTTTCAGCTCTTTTCGCTGCATCTCGGCAAACGCAGCATCGCAAAAATTACAGTCGGTATACTTTATACATACATAGGTCTCGTGCTTTTCCTGACCGGCGTCAATGTCGGCTTCGCTTCGCTCGGAGCGGTGCTCGGCGAGGAGCTTGCCGAGGGCGGCACAAAATGGCTGCTCATTCCCCTCTCGATGCTGCTGGGCTGGTTCGTCATATCGGCGGAGCCTGCCGTGGCGGTGCTCGAGAAGCAGATAGAGGAGGTCAGCGCGGGGGCGATACCCGGCAAGACAATAAAGCTCAGCCTCTCGGTCGCGATCTCACTGGCAATGGGCATATCAATGCTGCGCGTCGTGACGGGCATATCCATACTCTGGTTCCTGGTGCCCGGCTATGCTGCGGCGCTGATAATGTCATTCTTCGTGCCGGATATCTACACAGCCATTGCGTTTGACTCGGGCGGAGTCGCCTCAGGCCCGATGACGGCAACATTCCTGCTGCAATTCATGATAGGCGCGAGCATGGCGCTCGGCGGCAACGCCCTGAGGGACGCATTCGGCGTGGTCGCAACGGTCGCAATGATGCCGCTCATCTCAATCCAGGCGATCGGTCTTATCTACAAATTCAAAGATAAGCGAAGCCCGGCAAGCGAGCCGGAGGAATACGGCGATCTTGATATCGTCGAGATATGGGAGGCGGAGAGCATATGAATTACATCATCTCCATCTGCGACCCGAAGGCGGCGCCCAAGCTGACCGAGATTTGCTCGGAGCTGGGGCTCAGGATTGCCGTATCGCTCCACGGCAGAGGCACGGCGGTGCGCAGTATGCTCGACATTCTCGGCATCGAGGATAACGAGAAGCGGGTCATACTGACTATCGCAAACCGTAAAAAGACAAAGGAATTTATCAGAGAGCAGAAAAGGCGGCTGTTCATCGGCGTCCCGGGGCACGGGGTGGCGGTAGCGGTCCCGATAAAAAGCATAGGAGGAGGCAAAACCGTGGCTTTTCTTAACGGCGAGCAGCAAATCGCAAAATACACGCCCGAGCTGAATTACGCATATGAATTGATAACCGTCATCGCAAACGAGGGCAGAAGCGACCTTGTGATGAACGCCGCGCGCAGCGCAGGCGCAAAGGGCGGCACCGTGCTCCACGGCAAAAGCACGGGCGCAAAGGACTCCGAAAAATTCTACAATATCTCGATCTCCGGTGAGAAAGAGGTCATTCTGATAGTTGCCGAGGCGGCGCAGAAGTCCGAGATAATGCGTTCGATACTCAAAAATGCAGGCCCCGACAGCGAAGCGGGCGCAATAGTATTCTCCATGCCCGTCAGCGAAGTCGCGGGATTCGGTATGTTTGACAGCTGACCGACCTCGCTACGGCAGATGAGTTGTCGGTTGGATTATAGCAAAAACTCCCTCAAGAGGGAGCCTAAGAGGCGAGGGCAGTTTGACGTGTCAATCCCTCAGCCTTTACACAAGGGTGCCTTAAATCTCAGGACTTAAAGCGCTAATTAATAAAGAAGCGGCAATTATCATGAAAAAGAATGACCGTCAGATTAAAAATCTCCTTTATCGAGCTAAGCTGTCCTTGAAATCAAAACTTGAAAAGGAGGGCTTTGATTATGAAAAATTGTGATGAAATGGTGAGCAGTCTGCTCGAACGCAGAGAGCGGTATGTTTGCGAACAAAAAAAGAAAAGAAGAATAGTCTGCGGCACTGCGGCATCCTTATGCTGCGTATGCCTTACAGCGCTGTTTGCGGTCGGCGTACGGAACAACGGTATTTTCACTTCTCCGACATCGCTCGGAAAAACGTCCGCCGATGCCGTTTATCCCGGCATTAAGGATACCTTTGACGAGAGAAACGGCGAGTTTCCCGACAGCACTGCGTCAAACAATAAAATCGTCATAAACCCGATGAAGAACAATCCGTTCGACAGGGCGAAGATGAATATTTGTCTGACAGGTGATGATTTTGTCGAAATGTCGCTTGAGGAAATGCTTCAATACTACGGTCTGAATTTTGTTCCCGACGTCCCCGCCGACATAAAGCCGTGGGAAGAAGAAAAGTACGGTATTTACAAAAGAGACGGCGGGACGGGTGCAGTATATTGGGATGCCGTTATCCTGAACTATTCAAATTCGGACTTCACGAGAAACGTAAATCTTGAAATTAACAACGACAGACGTGTTTTGCGCGACTACGGCTTCTTCGACGGAACGGAGCAAAAATCCGTTATAAATAACATCGAGCTGCTCATAGGCGTTACCGACAGCGGCTTTTACTATGCCGAGTTTATGCACAAGGGCGCAGGCTTTATGATTAACGCTGACGGCTTGACACAGAAGGAATTCATTTCCGTAATTTCGTCCGTACTTGCATAAAAACCGACAAATCCGACAAACACAAATTTTCGGGGGCTGTAAAAAACGAAAGTTTTTTACAGCCCCCGTTTATGAGTATACAAAAAAAGATGAAAAGCGGACAAGTCGGGCAAAGCCCCTGAAAGCGCCGTCCGCGGAAAAGAAAACGGGAACGGATCTGCGAAATGAACGTCGGACTTCTTAAACGGCAAACTGAATTAAATACATTTTCTTTCGATATTGTTTTCATTTTTCACGGTTGATATACATCGTGCTTTGTGATAGAATAATAGTGAAAAACTCGATTTTTTGCAATTGAGAAAAAACAAAAGGGGGCAGCGGCTTGTTTGTTCTTGAACGAACATATGATATTGACGAGCTTGTTCGTCATAATATGCACACACATTCGATACTATCTTCCTGCGCAAAGAAGGAAATGACGCTTGAAGCTATGATACGCACGGCGGAGGAAAAGGGACTTAAAACACTGGCGATTACCGACCACTCCGATCCCGGCGACGGTATTGACACCTACAAGGGATTTCTTGAATACAAGAAGCAGCTGGAAAGCATTGACACAAAGGTACGGGTTTTGATAGGCGCAGAGCTTTCGGCATACGGCGTCGGACTGTTCGGCGAGCCTTATGAGGTTGACAAAGCACTCGATTTTGCGTCATATTCCCACGTTCATTATCATCTTGATTTTTGGGAACAGCCTGAGGACAGAAGTCCGAGAGGGTATGCCGAGCATGAATTAAAGGTTCTCAACGCACTTTTTGAAACGGATCGAGCGGACAATATAGCGCATCCGTTTTCGCCGGGTAAAATGAAATTTTTCAACGATGAGCAAAAAGCGGCAACTCTTTCCGCACTGACGGACAACGAGCTTGGCGATATTTTTGAAAAGGGTGAACGTGCGCAATGCAGCTGGGAGCTTCATTCCTCCACGCTTTTGTGTTTCCCCGAATTTGCGTACAGATTTTTCAATATCGGCAGAGAGACAGGCGTTCATTTCTGTGTCGGTACTGATGCGCACAGTCTTGCAGCCCTCGCGCCGGAAGGACTCGCCGAACGGCTGAAGGAAGTCCTTTTGTGAGTCAAGTCTGTCGAAGATGTTTATCTCGGTGATAAGAAAATCGGCAAAAAAAGAAAAGAATCCGTGATATTTTCACAAAGCAATGCAGTTACAGATATATTTAGGAAAAAACAGCCTTTATGTCCGTAAGGCTGTTTTTTTTACGGATCTTCGGCAAAAAAACGATATGTACCGAGGGAACACATCGTCATTAGCCGTCAATTTCGCAGGTTAGAACAATCTAAATGGAGAAAACAACCGATCAAAATGCCGCATAAGAAACGAAAATTGCCTACTATTGCCGACGAAAAAACTTATTCTTTTTGGTAAGTGTTTCCTAATATAACAACACTTATTTTTGCTCCCAAAACTCGCTTAATTGTTTTGATTTAGCTGACTAAACTTGACCATGTGTTATAATTATAAAACTTCCAACGAAACCAAATTTCCGTTGGGTATAACTGTTTCTAATACACAAAAACGGCTGCTGAAGCTCAAGCCTCGGCAGCCGTTATTATTATACGCTTTTTGCTTTTGAAACTCTCGGCGGGATGCTGACCTTTGCCTTTTTGCGGTTCGGGTCGCGCTCAATTATCGGCTCTGCGCCGTCATTGACGCAGGCGGCGGTAATGCAGACACGTTCGACCGTCGGGTCGGAGGGAACATCATACATTATCGGCATAAGCACGCCCTCCATGATGGAGCGCAGGCCTCTGGCGCCTGTCTTTTTCTCCAGCGTTTTCTCCGCAATGGCTTCGAGAGCACCCGCGTCGAAATCCAGCTCCACATTATCGAAGCCGAAGAGCGCTTTATACTGCTTGGTGATAGCGTTCTTAGGCTCGGTAAGTATCCTGACAAGGGCGTCCTTATCAAGCTCCTTGAGGGTGGTTATTACGGGCAGCCTGCCCACAAGCTCCGGGATAATGCCGAAGCGCACCAGATCCTGCTGGATGGTCTTGCCGATGAGATTCTCTCTCGAGAATTCGGACTTGCTCTTTATCTGAGCGCCGAAGCCGAGCGCACTGCCGGCCACACGCTTCTCGATTATCTTATCTATCCCGTCAAACGCACCGCCGCAGATGAAGAGGATATTCGAGGTGTCTATCTCGATGAATTCCTGCTGCGGGTGCTTCCTGCCGCCCTGAGGGGGGACGTTGGCGACGGTGCCCTCAATTATCTTAAGCAGTGCCTGCTGAACACCCTCGCCGCTGACATCCCTTGTTATCGAGGGATTCTCGCTCTTGCGGGCGATCTTGTCTATCTCGTCGACATAGATGATGCCCCTCTCGGCACGCTCGATATCGAAATTCGCCGCCTGGATTATGCGGAGCAGGATATTCTCGACATCCTCGCCCACATAACCCGCCTCGGTGAGAGTGGTGGCGTCCGCAATGGCAAAGGGCACGTCGAGGATCTTGGCGAGTGTCTGCGCGAGCATTGTTTTGCCCACGCCCGTGGGGCCGAGCATGAGGATATTGCTCTTTTGTATCTCGACCTTGGCGGCGCCTGTGCTGCCGATGCGCTTATAGTGGTTATAGACCGCAACGCTCAGCGCTATCTTCGCTTCCTCCTGCCCGATGACGTATTCATCGAGCTGAGCCTTTATCTCATGCGGCTTCGGGAGCGAGGCGATATCCAGACCAGGCACGGGGCCCGAGGGCTGCTCCTCCATAATGGAGTGGCACAACTCAACGCACTCGTTGCAAATATACACGCCGTCGCCCGCTATTATCTTCTGCACCTGATCCTGGGTCTTGTGGCAGAACGAGCAGGAAACCCGTGATTTTTCTTTTCTGTCGTCGTCCATGGGCATTTTGTGCCTCCTGTTATCTCTTATCTATTACCTTATCGACAAGGCCGTATTCGCAGGCCTCCTGCGCGGTGAGATAATTATCTCTGTCGGTGTCCCTTGCGATCTCCTCAATGCTTCTGCCGGTATTCTCGGCAAGGATGCGGTTAAGTCTTTCCTTGGTCTTGATTATCTGATCGGCGACGATCTTGATATCGGTCGCCTGGCCTCTTGCGCCGCCGAGGGGCTGATGGATCATTATTTCGCTGTTGGGCAGGGCATATCTCTTGCCCTTTGCGCCGGAGGAGAGCAGGAATGCGCCCATTGAAGCAGCGAGACCCATGCAGATGGTGGAGACATCGCACTTGATATACTGCATGGTATCATAGATAGCCATGCCTGCGGTGACCGAGCCGCCGGGGCTGTTGATATAAAGGCTTATATCCTTCTCGGGGTCCTGACCCTCAAGGTAGAGGAGCTGAGCGACGATAAGGCTTGCGGTCGTATCGTTGACTTCGTCCGAGAGAACGATTATTCTGTCGTTGAGCAAGCGTGAAAAAATATCATATGAGCGCTCGCCTCTGTTGGTCTGTTCAATTACATAAGGCATCGTTGCCATCAAAATCATTCCTTTCATTACAGAATAAACCGGCTCAGCACCGGTTTATTCCAAAATTCATATTAAGTATAGTTTTATCGGCGGCGGATTATTCAGCGTCTTTCTTCTCCGCAGCCTTTTTGGTGGTCTTCTTTGCGGCGGGCTTCTTTGCGGGCTTCTCGGCAGCTTCCTCGGCGGGAGCATCTTCCTTAGCCGCAGCGGCCTTCTTGGCGGTTCTCTTCGCGGCGGGCTTCTTTGCCTTAGCGGAATCAATAACGAGCTTTATAGCATCCTGCTTTGCAAGCTCGGCTGCAACGGTCTCGGCGGGGACGATGCTCTTTATCTTCTCAACGTCCATGCCGTACATCTCAGCCATCTTAGCATACTCGGCGTCAACCGCCTCGTCGCTCGCCTTGACGCCCTCAAGCTCGATTATCTTCTCAACTGCGAGGTCGAGCTTAACGTCGGAGACTGCGCGCTCCTTCATCTGATTCTCAAAGGTCTCCTTGTCCATACCCATATACATAAGATAGGTATCAAGGTCGATGCCCTGCTGAGAGACTCTCTGAGTGAAGGAGTTGATGTTCTCGTCCGCCTTGCTGTCGTACATGCACTGGGGAATCTCGCCCTCAACATTCTCGATAAGAGCGTCGATAACTGCGTCCTCAAATGCGTGCTGAGCGCTGTCCTGCTTCCTCTTGAGCAGATCCTCTTCAACGCCCTTCTTGAGCTCGTCAACGGTGTCGTACTCGCCCATATCCTTGGCGAATTCATCGTCAAGAGCGGGGAGCTCCTTGACCTTGATCTCGTGGAGCTTGATCTTGAACACTGCGTCCTTGGAGGCAAGCTCGGGAGCGTACTCCGCGGGGAAGGTCACGTTAACGTCGAATTCGTCGCCGATGCTGTGGCCGACTATCTGCTCCTCAAAGCCGGGGATAAAGGAACCCGAGCCGAGGGTGAGGTTATATTTCTCAGCCTTGCCGCCCTCGAATGCCTTGCCGTCGACAAAGCCCTCGAAGTCGATAACGGTGATATCGCCGTCCTTGGCTGCTCTGTCGTCAACGTCAACTATTCTTGCGCCTCTCTCGAGCATATGCTCGATCTCGTGATCGACTTCCTCGGCGGTGACCTTAGAGTCGCTCTTCTCGGCGGTAAGGCCCTTGTATGCCTCGAGGGTTATCTCGGGCTTAACGGTGACGTTGAAGCTCATCTCAACGCCCTCTTCGGTATTCATCTTCTTAACGTCAACATCGCGGGGATGATCGACGGGAGTGATGCCTGCTTCGTCATAAGCGGCCTGAACGGCTTCGGGGAAGACTATCTCGAGCGCATCCTCATAGAATACCTCCTTGCCATAGAGCTTCTCGATCATCATAAGGGGAGCCTTGCCCTTGCGGAAGCCGGGGATGGAGATGGACTTTCTCTGCTTCATGTATGCCTTCTGGATGGCAGCCTTGAAGTCCTCGGCCGAGATTGAAAGCTCGATCGAATAGGTGTTGGTTTCGGTTTTGTTTGCTGATACTAAACTCATTTGATATTCCTCCGTTTAGCCGAACTTTGCCCGGCTATGTTGTTTTAACCCATTGATTATAACAAATACTTTTGAAAATTTCTATATATATTTATATTTTCTTTGTATTAGTGAAATTTTTTCGTTTTAATGCGTGACTTTTGTTCAAAATGACATATTTTCATATACCAATTCGGGGCAAAAGCCCAAAAAATCGCTTGAAATAAGCGAAAATCTTATCCCGTCGCTCACGCCCGTGAAAGCCGTGGCGTGCGAATAGGAGTGAAGATGGGCGTAATAGCAGCGCTTTATACCCTCCTCAAGCAGCACATCGTATATCTCGCCGCACTTCTGAGTTTGGCTCAGCGGCGGGTAATGGAGAAACACGACAGGTTCAAGCCCGGTCTTTTTGGCCTCCTCTATCGAGCGGCGGAGCCTGCCCGCCTCGCGCAGGACTATCTTTTTATCGGCGTCCTTCTCGGCGTCAAAGAACCAGCCTCTCGTACCGCAAACGGCGATATTGCCGACGGCGTATGCGTTGTTAAAGAGGATATTCAGCGAGGTGAATTCGTGCTTTGCAAAAAATTCGTCCGCTTTCTTTTTGGTCGACCACCAATAATCGTGATTGCCCTTCATCAGCAGCTTTTTACCGGGGAGCGAATCGAGAAATGCAAAATCCGCAACGCCCTGCTCAAGATCCATACACCAGGATATATCGCCGGCGATAACGACGGTGTCGTCCTCGCGGATGAGCCGCCGCCAATTGCTCTCGAGCCGCTTCTCATAATCGGTCCAGCCGCCGAAAACATTCATCGACTTGCCTGTCGAGAGCGACAGATGAGTATCACCGATAGCGAAAAGAGCCATAGACATATCCTTCCCTGAAATATTTGCGGGGACACAGTAAATAATAATACCACGGAGTGATCCGATTAATTTGAAAGGGAGAAATCAAAATGAACAACAAGCATGACGAGATAACCTGCTTCGCAAAGAACTGCGTCTATCACAAGGGCGAGACCACCTGCTCCGCCGCCGGCATCGAGGTCGGTAATTCCTCAGCCTGCCGCTGCGGCGAAACTCAGTGCTCCACCTTCAAGCTCAACGACAATGCCATCGGCAAAAGCTGCGGCTGCGCCGACTAAAGTCAGACGCCGAGCATATCGAACACGGTCTGCTCCATTTTATCCTTTGAGCAGCAGCCGGTGAATCTAACAGGCTTGTCACGCAGACCCGCGAGCTGCTCGGGGCATTCGAGACCCGTGACCTCGGCGAGCCTTGCGACCATGGCGAATTCGTCAAGCTCCTCGGCGCCGCCCTCAACGGCTTCAAGCACCGCGGCGCTGAACTTGAACGGGCTTGCCGTGGAGGCGATGACCGCGGGGGCGCAGTCGCCGGTGCGGGCTTTATAATCGTAATAAACCTTGACGGCAACGGCGGTGTGAGTATCGCACAGATAGCCCTTCTCCTTATAAGCGGCGGCTATCGTCGCCTTGGTCTCATCGTCGTTGCAGCAGCCCGCCGCAAAGAGCGAGCGCAGCTTCGCAAGGGTATCGGCATCAACCTCATACCTGCCGCATTCGGCAAGCTGCTTCATCCAGCCCTTTACCTTCTCGCTGCCCGCAAGGGAATAGAGAAGCCTCTCAAGATTGCTCGAAATGAGTATATCCATAGAGGGCGAAACGGTGGTGAAAAATTCACGGTTGCGGTCATAAACGCCTGTTGTGAGGAAATCCGTGAGCACGGAGTTGCTGTTTGAGGCGCAGATGAGCTTTGCGATAGGCAGACCCATCTCGCGGGCGTAATAGGCGGCAAGGATATTGCCGAAATTGCCCGTGGGCACGACTACATTGATCTTATCGCCGTTCTTTATCGCTCCGTCGGCGACAAGGTCGCAATAGGCGGAGAAATAATAGACTATCTGCGGGGCGAGCCTGCCCCAGTTTATCGAATTTGCGGAGGAGAACGCCATGCCCTCGGATGCGAGCCTCTCGGCAATGGCCTTATCCGTGAATATCTTTTTTACTCCGCTCTGAGCGTCGTCAAAATTGCCCTCAATGGCACAGACGGCGACGTTGCCGCCCTCCTGAGTGCACATCTGAAGCTTCTGCATCGGGCTGACGCCGTCCTCGGGGTAGAAAACAAGGATGCGGGTATTTTTGACATCCTTGAAGCCCTCGAGAGCCGCTTTGCCCGTGTCGCCCGAGGTGGCGACGAGGATGACTATCTCGGTGCCGTCGGCCGCCTTTTTGCCCGCCACGGTGAGCAGGTGAGGGAGCATCTGAAGCGCCATGTCCTTAAAAGCGCACGTCGGACCTCTGAAAAGCTCAAGGATATAAACGCCGTCCTCGAGGTTTGCAAGCGGAGCGACTTTTTCACTTGAAAATCCGCTCTCGTAAGCGCCTCTGACGCAGGAATCCAGCTCCACCTCGGTGAAATCGGTGAGGTAGAGGGAGAGGATAGCCTTCGCCCTGCCGATATAATCGAGCTTTGAGAGCTGCTCAATGCGCTCAAGGCTGACCGACGGGAAGCTCTCGGGGACAAAAAGTCCGCCGTCCGCAGATATTCCTCTGGTTATCGCCTGAGCAGAGCTGACCTTGACCGAAGTATCTCTCGTGCTGACATAATTCATTTTCATCATCCTTCCGATAAGAAGATTTATTAATTATAACATAATAAAAAGCGGTTATGCAAGATTTTCAAAGAAATTAAGGGCGTTGGTGTAAAAAATTTTGTCGAGCAGCTCCGTGCCGAAGCCTCTGCCTGCAAAATAATCATGCAGAGCGGGCATTTTGTCAATACCGCAGATCTCGTCGGCGATGCCGCAGCCGTCATAGTCCGAGCCTATCGCAAGGCAGTCCTCAGCGCCCAGCTCAAGCATATGCTCCGCATGGCGGCAGATAGCCTCTATGCCGTTGAAGCCGTTGCCGCCGAGGAAACGGCAACAGAAATTCAACCCTATCAGCCCGCCCGCCTGTATGAGCAGGCGTATCTGCTCGTCGGTAAGGCTGCGGTTGAAAGCGACCTCGTCGTCGCTCGTTTCACGCAGCACCTCCAAGCTGTTTGAATGGGAGGCAAGCACGGGCACGCCGCTCTCTATCACGTCAAAAAAGCCGGGACGGTTGAGGTGGGAGACGTCGGCGGCGATGCCGAGCCGAGCCATATCGGAAATGAGCCTTTTGCCGAGCGGTTTAAGCCCTTTTTTGATGTCGTCCTGGCACCCGAAGGCTATCTCGTTTTCGTCGTTCCACGTCAAGGTTATCAGCTTTACACCGTATTCAAAAGCGGCCTGTGCTCCCCCGTCAAACGCAAACGGAGACGCGCCCTCACAGGCGAGCAGAGCTGCGCATTTGCCCTCGGAATTAATACGCTTTATGTCCGAATTTCGTTGACACAGCTCGATTTCATCGGAATTCAGCGAAAGCTCGTTTTTGAAATTCAAAAAGACATTTTTGAAGTATTCCTCCGCCTTGGCGCCCCTCAGTTCATCGGGTATCCAAATTGCAAAAGCCTGCGCCCAATTGTCAAGGTATTTGCCTTTACACAAGCTTATGTGCAGGTCGCTGTCAAGCAACGGTTTTTTCTGTTTATAGCACTCCCCTATTGTGTCGCAATGCAGGTCAAAAAGTCTCATATATCCTCCTAAAAAGCGTTTTCGATATAGTTTATGCGGCTAAGCGACATGTCATCCTCAAGGTAGACCTCGCAGACGTCGAACCGGGTCACAGCATCAACGCCGAGACTCTTCATATAGCTCTTTGCGGCGGCTTGAAGCCTGCTCTGCTTGCCCGCGTCGACCGCCTCCATCGGGCGGATATCGGTCGAAACATTTCTTGTTTTCACCTCGACAAAGAGTATCTTGCCGCCCTTTGACGCGACTATATCCAGCTCGCCGAGGCGGCAAACATAGTTTGAAGTCAGTATGCGGCAGCCGTTATCGCGCAGATATCTTGCGGCAAAAACCTCGCCCCACACGCCCGCTTTATTTTTTACCATTATAAAAACTCCTGAGGAAAGTGACCCTATGGTGCTTCGAAGCGCCGAATTCGGTGAGCATCTCATAGTGCAGCTTGGTGCCGTAGCCCTTATGCTTTGCAAATTGATACTGCGGCAGCTCACGGTCAAGCTCATACATATATCTGTCCCTGCTGACCTTGGCAAGTATGGACGCCGCGGCTACCGACGGGCTGAGAGCGTCGCCCTTGATGAGCGTTTCGCCCTCGATATCGAGCGGTGGCATACGGTTGCCGTCGATTATGGCGTAGTCGGCTTTGACGGGCAGCCCCTCCACGGCGCGGCGCATGGCCAGGAAGGTGGCTTGCAGTATATTTATCTCGTCGATCTCCTTGGCGCTTGCGCTTGCGATGCTGTAGGCGACCGCCTGCTCGCAAATAACGTCAAAAAGCGCCTCTCTCTTTTTCTCGGTGAGCTTTTTGGAGTCATTCAGCCCCTCAATGACCATACCGTCGGGCAGGATAACGGCGGCGGCGTAGACCGGGCCCGCGAGCGGCCCTCTGCCCGCTTCATCGACCCCGCAGATATGCCGCCAACCCTTTGCCGCGGCGGCTCTTTCATACTCAAAATCCATAATTTACCTCCGAATTCCAAAAAAGGCTGTGTTATTCGCACAGCCTTTCGGTAACCGCCGATCGAGCAGCGGTTACTTTTATTTATTTCAAAAATTGCTTGTCAATGACTTCGTTCATAATATTGTTGAGGTATTGCAGGCTGAAGTCGGGAGTCTTGGACTTAACGCCGTGCTTCGACGCCAGCTCCTCGGTATAATCGGCGAGCGGATATATCCTGACGTTGGAGGCGTTATAGCCGTAGTGCGTGACAACGCCCGAGAATACTACATTCTCGATAGCCACCTTGCCGGTGTTGTTATTCTTGACAATGTCAAAGTTTATCATGCCGCCGAGCATTCTCGGCCCTCTGTTTTGGGCGGAGATGAAGTTGCCGAGCGAATAGGCGACAAGGGTACGCCTGCCGTCGGAATTCTCTATGTACTCAACGGGCTGGATAACATGGGGATGTGTGCCGATTATGACGTCCGCGCCCCATGAAGCGAGCTTCTTCGCAAGCTCCCTCTGCTCCGTAGTCGGCTCATGGGTATATTCGTTGCCCCAATGAGCGTTGACGATGACGAAATCCGCCACCTCACGGGCTTTCATTATCTTCTGCTGGAGCAAGGTCTCGTCGGAGGCTCTCACAAGCACCACCTCGGAATCCTTCGGCAGGCTCAGGCCGTTTGTGGACTCGGTGAAGCCGAGATAGGCGATCTTGACGCCGTTGACCTCGCCGACCGCCACCTTCTGCTGCTCCTCGCTGTTGAGATAAGCTCCGGTGGTAATGACGTTCTTGCTCTTCCAATAATTTATCGCCGAGATGAGGCCCTTTTCGCCGCAGTCGAGCGAATGATTCGTGGCAATATTAAAGACATCGAAGCCTATCTTCAGCATCTCCTCGCCGACCTCGACAGGAGAATTGAACATTGGATAGCTCGACACATTGTGATCGGTGGAGATTATCGTCTCCTGATTGAGGATAGCCACATCGGGCGCTTTTATAAGCGGAGCGACATTCTCATAGGCGTATGAAAAGTCATAGCCGCCGCTCGAGCGGGCAGCCGCCTGCTCATAGATAGTATCGTGGATCAGGTTGTCGCCCACCGCAACGAAGCTGACTTTTGAAAGAAGCTCCTGCTGGGTCGTTGAGGATGTGGGATCCGCACCCGGCGCAGCATCGGCGCTGATATCGGGGCGCGAGCTGTTGCGGGTGAAAAATATCACCCCGAGTGCTATCACGTCAAGCGCAATTATCACGGCGAGGAATATCGCCATCTTCTTTCTCATATCTTACCCTCCGACGGCGCTCAGTCAAGAGTTATCTTGCCGAGCTTGCCGCTTCTGTATTCATCGAGCAGCATGACCGCCGCCCTTTCGGTGTCGTATTCGCCCTTACGCAGCAGCATACCCCGCTTGGCGGCTATCATCTCAAGCAGCTCATAAGGCTCCTGCACATCCTGAACACCCGCCACTTTATAGCGCTGCTCGAGCCTGTCGGGGTAATTCTTTTGCATGACCGAGAGCAGGCTGACCGCAAGCTCCTGGATATCGAGCGTAGTTTCTTTTATCGAGCCGATGAATGCGAGCTTCAGCCCGACCTGCGGATCCTCAAACTTCGGCCAGAGGACTCCGGGGGTGTCAAGCAGCTCGATGCCAGAGCCTATCGCAAACCACTGATTGCCGCGAGTCACGCCGGGCTTGTCCGCGACCTTGGCTCTGTATTTGCCCGCCATGCGGTTGATGAAGGACGACTTGCCCGTGTTGGGTATGCCGACGACCATTACCCTGAGCGGCTTGCCCGCCATGCCTTTATCGGCGTTCGCTTTTATCTTATCTTTCAGCACCCCGCGCACGGCAGGCTCGAATTTCTCAAGCCCCTTGCCGCTCCTGCAATCGACGGGCAGGGCAGTCACTCCCCGCTCGGCAAGCTCTTTTATCTTGCGGGCGGTCGCTCTCTCGTCGGCGAGGTCACATTTGTTGAGCAGGACTATCCTCGGCTTTGAGCCGATTATCCCGTCAAGGTCGGGGTTCCTGCTGCTCTCGGGCACTCTGGCGTCCACCAGCTCGCAGACTGCGTCAATGAGAGGCAGGCTCTCCTTCATCAGCCGCCTGGTCTTTGCCATATGACCCGGGTACCACTGTATAACTTTTTCGTTCATAAATTAACCTATCTTAAAGTTGCCGAAGGGCACGATCCTGAAAAGAGACTTGCCCATGACGTATTCCTTCCTGATCATGCCGACCAGATTGCTGCGGCTGTCGGTCGAGGCGTTCCTGTTATCGCCCATCACAAATATATACCCCTCGGGCACGGTGACGGGGCCGACGAAATCCTCTCTGTCGTTGGTCGGCTCGCTGGTATAAGGCTCGTCAAGTGCAACGCCGTCAACATAGACAACGCCCTCGGCAAAATCAATATCCACCGTCTGACCCTCGGTAGCGATAACGCGCTTGACCAAGGTATCCTCAATTATCTCGCTCTTTGCCGGCTGGCAGGTGACGACTATCTCGCCCTGCTTCGGCTCAAAGTCAAAGGCGGAGAGCACTATCCTGTCGCCCCACTGCAGGGTCGGGTTCATCGACCTGCCGACAACGCCGACAGTCCTGAACACAAACAGGAATACGACCGCAACGGCGATCGCCGACGTAGCTATAATTGAAACAAGGTCAAACAGGAAGCCGACGCTGCCCTTTTTCTCAGGCTGCTCGTTCACGGTGTTCTCCTCGGATCTCTGCTCTTCAATTCTGATTTCTTCCATATTAAGCGCCCCTTAATACTCAGTAAATGACGATCGCCGCTTCTTCTTAATCGGCGGTCACCTTGTAAATATTCCAATCCTTTATCGGGTGAAGCCTAACCTCCGCCTTGCCGAATATATATCGCTCGTCGATAAGGCCTATACGACTCGAGCGGCTGTCGAGCGAATCGTTGCGGTTATCGCCCATGACGAACACCTTGCCCTCCTCGACAGTCAGCGGGAACTGCATGTCATATGAGAGAGCGGTGGGCTCGTTAATATACGGCTCATTGAGCTTCTCGCCGTTGACATATACCTCGTGGAGGTTGAAATCGATATTGACCACGTCGCCGCTCACGGCTATCACTCGCTTGACTATCGGCACGTTTCTGTCCCACGGCTGGGTGATGATGACGATATCGCCGCGCTTTACCTCGGTCACAATGCTGCGCACCGCCATCCAGTCGCCGTCGTGCAGGGTAGGCACCATGGAGCTGCCGTCAACTCCGACCGCCCTGAAAACAAAGGTGAAGATAACGAATACGGCGAGTATGGCGTTCCTAACCGAGTCGACGCCGTCAAACAGCGCCGAAACAAAGCCTTTAGGCTCCTCCTGCGCATCGTCGTCAAAAATGACCCAGTATTCCTCTATCCGTCGCATTCATCTCGCCCCCTTTGCTAAAAAATGCAAAAAAGGTGTAACAACCGCAAAGCTGTTACACCCCTCACTCTGTTTATCTGATCTGTTCCTTGACCTTTGCAGCCTTACCGACTCTGTCTCTGAGGTAATAAAGCTTGCTTCTGCGAACACGGCCGTGTCTGACCGTCTCAACCTTGGCAACGTTGGGGGAATGAATGGGGAATACCCTTTCAACGCCAACGCCGTAAGAAACGCGGCGAACGGTGAAAGTCTCGGAAACGCCTGAGCCCTTGCGAGCGATAACGGTGCCTTCAAAGACCTGAATTCTTTCCTTGTCACCCTCGCGGATCTTAACGTGAACCCTAACGGTGTCACCGACTTCGACAGCGGGGACTTCAGCTTTGAGTGAATCCTGTGCGATAAGTTTGAGTGCGTCCATGATTAATTTCCTCCGATTTTTTCAGATGTTCGTAACCGACTTCGGCGGAAAGAGGAACACCCGCTTTAATGTTTTCGGCATTAAACCCCGTCTTTGAGAATCAAGACGGCACAAATGCGAGTAATATAATACCACAAGCTCGCAAATAATGCAAGCCTTTTTTCGTATTTAAATAAAAATATTTATATGTGTTTCGCCCGACGTGGCCTCCACCGCCGAAACACATAAGATTTCAGCAGGCAACCGCAAAATTCTTTGGTTGATAAGTGTAACAGAATTGTTCAAGCAGCATTAAATCCGCCGCTCAGTCTATATCCGCAAAGAGTTCGCCGATCTTCTCAGCCGAATATCTGCCGTTTGCGGCGTCGATCAATTTGGCGTTGAACGCGCCTGTCAGCTCCTGCGGTAGGCGAAAAACGACCGTCACGTTCTCTTCAAACGCCGTGTCCTCGACTATCCCGCCGCCCTCGGGTATGAGCGAAGCAAGCTTGCCGTAGAAATTGTAGTCACAGGTCACTTGCAGCCTGTCGCAGAGGGTGCGTGTGACTATCCCCGCCGCCTGCAAGGCTATCGACGCCGAGTGGGAATACGCGCGCACAAGCCCGCCCGCCCCGAGCATCACGCCGCCGAAATAGCGGGTGACTACCACGGCGCAGTCGGTCACGCCGCTCTTCTCGAGCACATCGAGCGTGGGTATGCCCGCCGTGCCCTGGGGCTCGCCGTCGTCGGAATACCGCTTAACGCCGCCCTCGCGCAGGATATAGGCATAGACATTGTGGGTCGCGTCCCAGTGCTTTTTGGATATCTCCGCTATGAAATCGAGCGCCTGCTGCTGAGTCGTGACGGGCGCAGCGTACCCGATGAAGCGTGATTTTTTGACGATATATTCATCCTCGGCTCGTTTGCGCACGGTCTTGTAGCCGCTCATAACTACACCTCGCAGATAAAGCAAAAGCGGCGCAAAATGCACCGCTCAATTTGCTCTTATTTGTTGTTGTTGAGATTGAAACGCTTGTTGAAGCGATCAACACGTCCGCCGGTATCGACGAGCTTCTGCTTACCGGTAAAGAACGGATGGCATTTTGAGCAGATATCGACACGGATATTCGCCTTGGTCGAGCCGGTCTCGATGACCTCACCGCATGCGCAGCGGATAGTGGTCTGTTCGTACTTAGGATGGATTCCTTCCTTCATTAATGTCACCTCTTTCGGTCTATCCGTAAAACATAACACATGGATTTTAGCATATAGTTAGCAAAAATGCAAGTGTTTTTTTAAATTTTTTCGTCCTCGGCGGCAAAAAATCAAAATTTCTCTCTCCGGAGAGTCAAATATAGGATTTTTCATCAAAAACCCTTGACAAGTGAACGACCGTTTACTATAATTAGGTAAACGATAGTTCACCTAAACGTGACAAAATCCGGGAGGAATCAAATTGAAATACCTTAAAAGCCAAAAGTATGAAGCACCCGAGCTCATGTCAAAAATCATGGGGCCGAACCCGATAAAGCTCGAGGAGGAGCTGCTCGACGGCTGCGCCCTGCCGGAGGGCAGCGTTGTCTGCGACCTCGGCAGCGGTCAGGGGCTGACGAGCGTGTTTCTCGTAAAGGAATACGGCTTTACAGTCTATGCCGCCGACCTCTGGAGCGACCCCGACGAGAACCGTGCTTTCTTCGACTCCATGGGCGTTGACCGTGAGAAGCTCATCCCCGTCAAAGCGGACGCCACCGACCTCAAATTCGAGCCTGAATTCTTCGACGGCATAGTCAGCACGGATTCATATAATTACTTCGGCCGCGACCCGCATTACCTCGACGATAAGCTGCTGCCATTTGTCAAAAAAGGCGGGCTTATCTACATTTGCATCCCCGGCATGAAGAAGGACCTTCACAATGACCTGCCGCCGGAGCTGCTGCTCTCATGGACCCCCGAGCAGCTCGCCTATATGCGCGACACGGATTATTGGCGCTCGATCGTCGGCCAGAGCCGTGGCGCCGAGGTGCTCGAGGTCAGCGAAATGGAGAGCAACGACGAGGTCTGGGCGGATTGGCTCAGGCAGGAGAACGAATACGCCATAGGCGACCGCCGCTCCATGGAGGCGGGCGCGGGCAAATACCTGAACTTCATCAAGATAGTGCTGAGGAAGAAATAATCGCATATTCTTTTTGCTGTTTTCAACAATAACCGCTCGCATTTGTTGTTGTAAATGCACAAGCCCCCACGCTCGCGGATAACGGGCGTGAGGGCCTTTTCATGTCACTTTATCAGCTTGTTCAGCGAGGACGGAATTACCATATTCGAGCCGAAGAGTTTTTTGAAGAACGCCACGAGCTTCTGGAAGAAGCCTGCTTTTGAGGTCAACTGCTGCGAAGCGGTTATCTCGTTTCCGTTCGCGTCCTTAACCGCGTTGCCGTTTTTGTCAACGACTTTCGCGGTTATCGTCGCCGAGCCTTTGGAGACAGACTTCACGCCGCAGGTCATGCCGTCGGCGGAGGGTATAAGCTCAAATCCGCTGCCGTCCATGCTCCAAACCACCCTTGCGCCCTCCGGCAGGTCTGTCACGTTCGCATGAAGATTCAGCGTGAAGCCGTAGCTGACCGTAGTGACGGAGGGGGTGTTTATTGATATCTTCGTCTTTATCGGCTCAAATACCGCCGTGAAAGATCTTTCGCTTGCGGGCATAGTTGACGGGATTTCTTCTATTTTGCCGTTTTCATTAGCCCAACCGACAAAATCGTATCCCACTTTTTTCGGTGCCTCTATGCTCGGGATAGATTCGCCCGGTAAAAGCTCATACAGCCCGATAATTTTCGAGCCGTCGGCAGACCAGAATACTATCGTATATTTATCTTCCGTCGCCTCTATGTCCGCTCTCTCAAATATGGTGATGTCGTCAGCATAAACCTTATTTGAGCCATCGGTGATCATGTCCTTGCTGCTTTCGTCGAGCGAAACAGCACCGCAGATATAACTATATGTCTTGCCGCATTCTATCGGGAAATCCGTGAATGTCTGCGAGCCGAGTTTTCTGCATGAGCCTGCGTAATCGCTTGCCTCAAGGTTCATAACTCCGCTTCCTGTTGCGGTTATCTCGACTTTGAAATCATTGGCTTTATAACCATATACGGTAATTATTTTGGTGTGCCCCTCAACCGTGCATTCCACATTTTCATCGGTGGAGACCGCTTTGCTGTCGCTTACGAACCCGCACAGCTCATTGCTTGGATCATAAACCCGCATTTCGATCGGGCACGCACCCTTGTATTGCCTTGCGGGGTAAGAAATAATGTCAAAGAATGCGCCTTTGTAGTCGGTCTTACAGGCTGACAGCATTACATCAACTATTGTGTCATTAAAGAAAACATCACAAACCGTATTGAAATCATTGCCGTAACCGAGATTGTATGCTTTCTTGACTTCTGCCAGAGCTATGTCATACATGGCGTCGGCAAAAGTGTTGACGTCCGCATACGCTATTGCTCCGGCAAGACCCGAGCGCATACTCGTCGGCACTTTTGACAGCCCCGACCCGCCGGTAATTTCATATGTTACATCGCCGAAAGAGCCGTAGCTTTTACCGCCGAGAGTATAATTTGTTGCGTGCGCCTCAAAATCAATGACCAGTTCGCCGTATTTATAAGTTTTGATTTTAACTGTCATCGGCACATCGACCGAAAAAGCCCCCGCCGCTATTTTGTGGGCAACACCGAGCTTGTCAAGCATTTTGCTTGTCAGATATTCCGTAAATGTCGCCTTCGGCGCCTCTGCCATAACAATTGTTCCGACCATTGCATAGCCGAGAGCGGAGAGCTGCTTTTTGCTCATGAATTCGCCGAGGGTTGCGTTCCAAGCAATCGTTTCGTCAAGCTTGAGGTTTTTGGAGTTTTTCGCTACGGTTGCCTTGATTTCATTGTCATATTGCTTTTCGGTCTTTTTCTTGTTTGCGCTTTCGCTGATTTTATTCCATTCGCTTTTAGAGAGTATTTTGATGCTGCTCTTTGTCTCAAGGCTCAGAGGTGTGCCGTTTCTTTCGCCAGTTACCACGACTTTGATATCGGCTTCTCCGTTAAAGTTGGCAAATGACTTCTTTATTTTCACTTCTTTTGAGACTACTATTTTGAAGCCGTCAACGCCTATTTCGGCATACGGGTTGCCGCTGTATACGCTCTCGCTGCCGATTTTAATGCTGACGCTGTTGATCTTTATCTTAAATTTATCACTCAGCGACGAAAGATCCGCTCCCATAAGCCTGCTCGGCAGAGTATTTGATACCGATGCTGTTACCAAATGCGTGTCGCCGTCCTTGATTGCTGTTCCGTCTATGAAGTTTGTGCTTACCGAAGCGGTGATATAATTCTCAATTAAATCGATTTCGGTTATTTTGCCGTCCTGCATCACGGCGATAACCGGCTTGCCTTTAAACATTTCGATAGTTGCGTCCGGCAATATGTTCTTTTGAATCGGGTATGTCTTTTGGTCTATAATGACATCCGACACATAGGTTTTTTTACTGTTGAGAACGACCGCCGTAACATAGTCGTCCATTGTCCCGACCAAAATTTTTGCATTGGCAGGCAGCTTACCCTCTCCCTTGAGTATTTTATCCGATGTCGGCGTTTCAGAGACGGTAACTATCGCCGTTGAGCTTGCTCCGTCCGACGTCCTGACGGTAACGGTGGTCGTTCCCTCTGAGATGCCGAAAACATTGAATTTTATAAAGTAAACGCCGTAGAAGGTGACTTCGGTGTCGCCGATAACCAAAATATTTTTGTTCCCGCTCTCAAAAGTGAAGTCCAAGTCCTGAGAACTGACGGGCACATAGCATGTTGCTTGGTTTCCTTTTGCTTTGCCGCCCGGCGACAGGCTCAGCTCGCTCTCACCGATATTGGCGTAAAAATGCTTGCCTACCATGGAGACTTTTGTGCCCGTCGGCGAGGCAACATCGCCTATTTCTGGATTGGATTTAAATACGATGCAGTATGTCAGGCGGTAATTCCCCCACTCGATTGACACTTCTGCCCATTGTTCAGAAAATCCAAGATAATATGCCGCCTTCAGACTGTCACATCCATCAAACGCCTCAGCGGAAATGTATGTAACGCTGTCGGGGATGGTTATGCTCGTGAGGCTCCTGCAATATTGAAACGCATTTCTGTCGATGATTGTAACGCCGTCGGGGATGGTGATGCTTGTGAGGCTGCTGCACCAACTAAACGCATAGTCACCGATGCTTGTAACGCCGTCGGGGATGGAATATGAAGTATCCGCCTTACCTATAGGATATCTTATCAATTTGGTCTTTTCTTTGTTGAAAAGAACTCCGTTCACGCTCGAATATGCCGTATTGGCTGTATCAACATTTATTTGATTCAATTTACGGCAAACATAAAACGCATTATCGTCGATGCTTGTTACGCTGCCAGGGATGGTTATACTTGTGAGGCTGCTGCAATCTTCAAACGCCATAGTGCCGATGCTTGTAACGCTGTCGGGGATGGTGATACTTGTGAGACTGTAGCAATCGCAAAACGCCCAATAGCCGATGCTTGTAACGCCGTTCGGAATGGCATACGAAGTATCTGCCTTACCTTCAGGATATCTTATCAATTCGGTCTTATCTTTGCTGAAAAGGACTCCGTTCACGCTCGAATATACCGTATTGGCTGTATCAACATTGATTTGAGTCAATTTTTTGCACCAGTCAAACGCAATGCCGATGCTTGTAACGCTGTTCGGAATGGTTATGCTTGTGAGGCTGCTGCAACCGTGAAACGCACAGCTGCCGATGCTTGTGACCGGCTTCCCGTCGATTTGAGAAGGTATTGTTATTGCACCTTGTGCCGAATCGTCACAGCCGGTTATGGTGACCGTGCCGTCGCTGCCGACCTTGTAAGTATAGATATCATACTTCTCGCTCGCCGCCTGTGCCTCAGAGCCAAAAAGCTCCTTGATGCTCGGCAACTCAATGCCCTCGCCGCCGACGGCGACCGCGCCGAATACCATTATCATGCATAACAGCAATGATAATGCGCCTTTGAATTTTTTCTTCATGGTTTTTCCTCCTCTTTTTCGCCTTGCGTTTTGTCGGCTCAACGCCCCGAAACGGACAAAAATCAAGCCGAAGCACAAAACAATTATACCCTCTTTGCTCCGTCTTGGATAGTCCGTAAAGCAGTGACGAAAAGTATACGCAAGCGATTTTAAATAAAAAATGCGCAGCCGAAGCCGCGCACGAAAAACGCTGCTCCGATCTTGCTGCTACACAATTCAAATCTTTCAGTCAGAAAAATATGACGATCTAAAGCATACGTTTTTACCAACGTATACTTGACTGAAAGAAACTCTTAAATTGTGTAGCAACATCAGTATAACCCTTTGACCTCCGAATGTCAACATTTTTCTTGTGCCGAATTTCATTCGCTTGCATTCAATAAAACCGCCGAGCTGACAGCTATACTCGCCTTCTCCTTGAGGAGAAGGTGTCGAGCTTGCGAGACGGATGAGGTGGGCGGCAGGCGGATTTTACACGCAAGCTGACAGTTATCTTCGCCTCCCATTAAGGGGAGGTGGCACGGCTTTAGCCGTGACGGAGGGGTTATCGGTTGAAGCCCGGCAAAAACTCCCTCAGACCTCCGGACAGCTCCCTCAAGAGGGAGCCTAAGAGGCGGGCAACAGTTTAATGCTGCGCCAATGTGCAAATTTAGGCGGGCGAACACAGTTCGCCCCTACCGTGATAATTCTACAGTGCAATTATTTTATGGGACGTCAAGGACGCCGTCCCCTACAATATGCGCTGATAACTTGCGTTTGCTTAAGCCTCCCTCTGACGAGGGAGGTGGTGCGGCTTTAGCCGTGACGGAGGGAGAGAAAAGGGAAGCAAATAAGTCTTGCCGAAAATTTGGAGTCGCATCTGCCTGCATTGTGTAAAGGAATGTGGCGCGGCGAAGTTCCACCAGAGGGATTGTAAAGAAAAACCAATAATATCTGCTTAACATTTTGACCGTCTCTCCCTCAGCCCTCCGGGCAGCTCCCTCGTCAGAGGGAGCCGACCTGACTGAAAGCTAATGAAGAAATTCCTTGACTTTACAAGGCAAATATGATATTATCAAGTCGGATATATTATACAATAAATAAATTTATTTATTTTTCAATAGATTTGAGTCATGTTTGAGTCTGTGCCGATATGTAATATTGCAGCGAAATTGAAATAATGTAGCCTGTTTTTATGCATCACTACCAAAACACCGAGGGTACTCGAAAGTGACGTTGGGCGTCGAGCCGCGCGAAACCGAAATCTTAAAAATCCACAAGCATTTCGGCTTTATCGAATTCATAAAATCCGCAAAGAAATCCTACCCCGACGGAGCGACCGTCGACATTGACTACTACGGAATTAAACTGTGACGCAGTGCAATATTTATCCGTGCTTGATTTACTCCCGCAATTTTTGCCGCATATCGGCTTCTTAGGAGGTGGTAGAATTGTATTCCCCGACGCCGTTCGGCGCCATGCTCAAGCAGCTCCGCGAGGAGGTCGGGATGTCGCAGGGCGAGCTGGCCGACGAGCTGGGCAAGACCGCTCAGTACATCAGCAACATAGAGAAGGGGAAAAATAATTCTCCGCCCGACGACGCTTCCGTCGTGAAGCTCGCCGAGAAGCTGGGGCTGAGCGGCGAGGACGCCGAGCGTTTCCGTCTGTTTGCCTACGCCGACCGAGGGATGCTGCCCCCGGAGCTGTTCAACTACATTTTTGAGCGTCCCGCTCTGATCGCCCTGATCCGCCGCGCGATGGCCGAGGGCATTGACGAAAACGCATGGGCCGCTCTGAACTTCAACTACAATGAAAGGGCTTAGAATAATGAGAAAGACACCCGATTTTGTCAAATACGCCGCAGGCATCGTGCCCGACGAGCGGCAGCTTAAATGGCAGGAGCTTGGATTCAACGCGCTTGTCAGCTACGGCATGAACACCTACACCAACAGCGAATGGGGCAACGGCAACGAGGATCCCGAGCTTTTTGCGCCGACGGCCCTTGACTGCCGCCAATGGGCGAAGCTCTGCAAGCTGTCGGGCATCAAGGGGCTTATACTGACCGTCAAGCATCAGGACGGCTTCTGCCTTTGGCCGAGCGCCTACACCGACCACTGCGTGAGTGCGTCAAAGTGGAAGCAGGGCAGAGGCGACGTGGTGGCAGAGTGCGCCGCCGCCTGCCGTGAATTCGGTATCAAATTCGGCGTCTATCTCTCGATATGGGACAGACACGAGGAGACCTACGGCACGAGCGCATACAATGATTTCTTCAAAAATCAGCTCCGCGAGCTGCTGACCGATTACGGCGATATATTCTGTGTGTGGCTGGACAGCACAGGCTGCGGTGACCCCGTGCGCGACCACGACATGGAGGGCTGGGTCAAGCTCATCCGTGAGCTTCAGCCGAACGCCGTGATAGCGGGCTGCGGCTGCGACGTGCGCTGGTGCGGCAACGATCTCGGCGTATGCAGGCACAGCGAATGGAGCGTAGTCCCCTATTATTACTCCGATCTTGAGACCGTCCGCCTTGCAGGACAGACCGACATAAGCAGACCGCCTAAAAAAATAAATTCCGCCGCCCTTGATCTGGGCAGCAGAAAAGCGATAAAGGCCTGCAACAGGCTGATATGGTACCCCGCCGAGGTGAATATGCCTCTTCGCAAGGGCTGGTTCTATCACCCGAACGATGATTACAATGTGAAGCCGCTCTCAAAGATAGCGGAGGTCTATTACCGCTCGGTCGGTGCGAATGCGAGCCTCCTGCTCGGCATAGCGCCGAATCCCGAGGGCAAGATACATGAGAAGGATGTGGAGACCCTGCTCTCCGTCGGTGCTCAGCTTGAGATCGACTTCAACGAGGATCTCGCCGCCGACTCGGTCGTGACGGACAGCTGCCGCCTTGACGACAAGCACTCGGGGCAGAAGGCTCTGAGCGACTTCCCCGGCGAATACTGGCACTCCGGCGATGACCCCGACGGCGCAGAGCTGGTGCTCGACCTCGGCGACGAATACGATATTGATAAGATACTGCTTGCCGAGCACATTGCAACGGGTCAGCAGATAGAGGAATTCTCGATTTATGTGAAGCTCGGCGGCAAATGGAAAAAGATAGCGAATGAGACAGTGGTGGGTCACTGCCGCATCTGCCGCTTCAAGGAGGTCAGGGCGCAATATTTCAAGATAGTTATCGAAAAAGCCCGCTGCTTTGCGACCCTCGAGAGGCTCGAGGCGTATTGATCACTCCCACGTCTTCCAGATATCGGGGCAGTAGCCGACCGTGGCCTGCCTGCCGTTGCGGACTATCGGCGTTTTATAAAGCTCGCCGTGCTCAAGCAGCTTCTCCTCGACGGCATCCTTGCTTGCGAGATACCTGATGAAGTGCTTCTCATACGCCTTTGAATTCTCGTCGATAAGCGCCTCCATGGAGCCGACGGCGGCCTTCACGCTGTTGTATTCGCCCTTGCTGAGATTTTTCTGAGTAAGGTCGATGAATTGGAATTTGATCCCCCGCTCCTTGAACCAGCGCTGAGCTTTCTTGGTGTCGAAGCATTTATTCGTGCCGAATATCTGAATATTCATATAATTAAACCTCACTTAACGGTAATGATACTATGGTAATAAAAATTCCACCGAAAGTCAATAAGGCGATGGAAATTCTGCGTGCAAAGGGTCACACGGCATATGTCGTGGGCGGCGCGGTGCGGGATTCGCTGCTCGGCGTTGAATCGCAGGATTGGGATATCGCAACGAGCGCGCTGCCGGCTCAGACAGTTGACGCCTTTGACGGGTATCGGGTCATCGAGACGGGCATAAAGCACGGCACGGTGACGGTACTCATGGACGGCACTCCGCTTGAGATAACGACCTATCGCATCGAGAGCGGCTACTCCGACAACCGCCACCCCGACAGCGTGGTATTCACCGACCGCATAGCCGACGACCTTGCGAGGCGCGACCTGACGGTGAACGCGATAGCCTATTCGCCCGAAGCGGGCTTTGTCGACCCCTACGGCGGCATTGAGGATATCAAAAGCGGGCTGCTGCGCTGCGTCGGCGACCCGGACAGGCGCTTCAGCGAGGACGCCCTGCGGATAATGCGGGTGCTGCGCTTCTCACAGACCCTCGGCTTCGACATTGAAGGCAAAACGGCGGACTCCGTGTGGCGGAGCTACCACCTGCTTGCCAACATTTCGGTCGAGCGGATACTCTCCGAGCTGCTGAAAACCCTGAGAGTTTGCAACAAAGAATTCCTGCTCGAATATGCCGACATACTGTTTTTCATACTCCCCGAGCTTGCGCCGATGCGCGACTGCACTCAAAATCACGAGCGGCACATCTACGACGTGTGGGGTCACACGGCGGCGGCGGTCGAGGCTGCTCCCGAGGATGAAGAAATAAGGCTCGCTATGCTGTTTCACGACAGCGGCAAGCCCCTTTGCAAAACAACTGACGAAAACGGCACAGATCATTTTCACTCCCACGGCAAGATAAGCCGAGAGATAGCGTATGCGACGCTTGAGCGGCTCAAGGCCTCGGCAAGGTTGCGCGACCATGTATGCACCCTTGTGGAGTATCACGACTTCATGCCGGAGCTGATAAGCAAGGCGACCTACAGAAAGTATCTCGGCCTGCTCGGTGAAAAAACGATACGGGAGCTGTTTGACGTCCGCGCCGCGGATATCTCGGCTCAGAACCCCGCTTTTCTCAGCGAGGGCATGTCGGCGATAGCGCTCGGGCGGGCAAAGCTCGACGAAATTATCGCCGAGGATTCATGCCTCAGACTGCGGGACTTAAAAATCAACGGAAACGACATAAAAGCGCTCGGCATAGAGCCGTCGCCGCTCACGGGTGAGCTGCTTGACGAGCTTTTCGGCGAAGTGCTGAACGATAAAATAAAAAACGACCGGCAGGCGCTTATTGCGAGAGCCGCCGAGCTGATAACCGAAAGGAGAAACAATGGAAACGGTAAGAATTGAAAACGCTGCGGAATTCGACAGCTTCGTTCGCTCGCACCCCAAGGGACACATGATGCAGACCTCGGCATGGGGCAAGGTCAAGAAAGAATGGGAATGGGTAGGCTTCATCTGCCGTGACGACGGCGGCAATATCAAGGGCGTGTGCGCCGTGATACTGCGCCAGATACCTATGACCCCGTTCAAGATGATGTATGCGCCCAGAGGCCCCGTATGCGACCTCGGCGACCTTGACACCGTGCGCGCGCTGCTCGGCGCGGCAAGGGACTACGGAATCAAGAACAAGGCATATACATTTAAGATAGACACCGACACCCTCGCCTCAAACACCGAGTATATCGACGCCCTCAAGGATATGGGCTTCAACTTCAAGGAGCACGGCACGGGCTTCGACACCATCCAGGCTCGCTATATATTCCGCCTGAATGTCGAGGGCAAGACGGAGGAGGAGGTCATGGCCTCCTTCCACCCCAAGACCCGCTACAACACCCGCCTCGCCGCAAGGAAGGGCGTCACCGTTGAGATAAAGGGCATTGAGGCCTGCGAGGGATTCCACGAGCTGATGCTGATAACCGGCGAGCGCGACAGTTTCGCCACCCGTGATACCTCTTATTTCGAGCGCATTATGAACGCTTTCGGCGATGACGCACGCATCTATCTCGCCAAATACGAGGGCAAGACCATTGCGGGCGCTCTGGATGTTCACTGCGGCGACAAGGTTTGGTATGTCTACGGCGCAAGCTCCAACGAATACAGGAACGTCATGCCGAATTACCTTGTGCAGTGGGAGATGATCCGCTGGGCGATAGCCGAGGGCTGCCGCTACTATGATTTCAGGGGCGGCTACCCCGATGAGAATAACCCCCTGCACGGCATATTCAAATTCAAAAAGGGCTTCTGCAACGACTACATGGAGCTGATGGGCGAAGCAGACCTCATCATCAACAAATTCGGCTACGAAGCCGTCGGGCTTGCACAGAAAGCCGCCAAAAAGACCCGCGGACTGCGCGCCAAGATAATAAACAGGAAATAACCTCGGGTTCGATCCCTCCATATCAAAGACCGCCCCTGCTTGCGTTTTGCAAGCAGGGGCGGTCGGTCTTGTGCGGAGCGGAGGTGGTTTTGCAGCCTGATCGGTCGATCATCTCGCCTGTTTCATGCTCGATCGGCACGGAGCCGGCAAATGCGGCTCGGAGCTATCCTTTTTGAGCAGCGCGTCAAGGCATTGCTCTATGAATTCCGTGTCCATCTCATCCTCGGGTCTGTCCAGCTCAATATCGAGCATGACCTCGAGCAGCCGTCTCGCCGCCAGCTTCTCCTTTCCGTCCGTACAAGTAAAAAGTCTCTCTCTCCTTTTCACTGAACTTCCTCCTTACGTGTAAACAGTCTGAAAAATCGCCTTTTAATAACATAGTCAAATTGCTGAATTTTGGCTGATTTTTTTGTGCAACACGCTGTTACTCATCATTAAACTGCTTCAATATCTTTATTTTCAGTCGCGAGAGCTTCTGCTTCACGGCTGCGCTGCTCGTATTCTCAGCCGCACCTATTTCTTCATATGTCATTCCGTTGAAATAGTAGCTGACGAATATGCGTCGGTCGCTCTCACTCAAGCGAGCCAATATCTCCTCGAGCCTGATAGACCCCACGGCGGGATCCCTGCCGTTTATATGCTTCACACGGAGCTGAATATCGTCGCCGAAGCGCCCCGCCGACTCAAAAGACACCATCATGCGCTTGCGCCTGTTCTCGGAGGTATAGATATCCTTGATCTTGTTGCTTGCCACCTTGGTAAGCCATGCGCCGGGGTTGCCTATCTTATTGCCCGTGCGTAAATATGCCAGCAGATCCGCAAACACCTCCTGAACGCAATCCTCAATGAGGGTGGGGGCGCTTTGCAGCTTGTACTCGCAGAGCTTAAGAACGATTGGCTGATACATATGCCACAGCTCCTCGCATTGCTCCGTCACAGGGTCCTTTAAGTTCAGACTCATTTCTTTCAGCTCCTTAATCATTGTTTTAAGGCTCCGCTAAGTCTCTTCCTCTGCTGATTAATGATATTAAAGCGCGATTTGTTACATTAAAATTTTCAGCAATTGTATTTTTTGCTTTTTAAACAAAAATTTCTCAATGAATTTGTTTATATTCACAGCAAATTAATTGTTGACCGTGTTATACTCTCTCTTAATTTGGGGCTGCGGGGTCTTTCCCGCCCCGCAGCCTATGCCGCCGAGCCTGTCGGGAGCTAATAATAGCCTCTGTCCGATCGGCGGTTATATAATGTCTGTGCGAGGTATACCTATTTACCTATGATATTTGAGAAAAAGCTCTTAAGCATAAGCCAAAATGCTCTCAAGGCGGTTATGATGGGGGCAAACAGGTTCTTGAGATAGAGCTTCAGTGAGAATTTCCACGTCGCCTGAATGGTTACGTCGCAATCCGGCATATCGAATTTAACGTTCTCCTTCGAGAGGTCTGTGCCCTCGGGCACCTCGCCCTCAACGACCTCCCAGCCGTTAAACACATAATAGGGCTTTGCACTGACAGCCGCCGTGACCATCACAGTGCTGCCCTCGCTCATCATAGCCTCAAATGCGGTGCCGTCCGCATTATTCGCACCGTCTGCGCCGATAGCCTTGAAGCGCTTAGGCAGCTTCACTGAGAAAGAAGTAGTAATATCGTCGATAGAGTAACAATCATTATCTGCGGGGCGATAGACCGCTTTCATGTCATAGCTGCCGTCGCCCACATTGAATGTGAACTCCACGCCGTATTTGATGCCACTCTTATAAAGCTCACCGTTTAGATAAATATCAAAGCTGCCCTTCGGGGCGTCAATAACGGAGTCTGCAGCTATTCTGTATTTACATTCGCCGGTGTTTTTGTTTACTTCTCCCTTGAAACGCGGAGTTATTACCGTAGGAATTACAGTCAGCTTGATTTTCCTGAGACCCCCGACGAAATTTTTATCCCATGAAACGATATTTATCTCAAGCTCGTGGCTGCCGACCTGCGGCTTGGTGCCGAACGAGCTGAGCTTTTTGCCCGTTTCGGGGTCAACGAAATTCAGCGTTGAATTACTCGGATAGACAAAATTTTTCAAAGCGTCGATATTGCCGTCTATAAGAGTTGTGCCGTAAGGCAGAGTCAGCTCGGGGATTATCTCTTTGCCGTCCGTGTCGACGAATCGGCAGCGATCCTTTTCGACGACCGCGCTTATCTGCAGCTCCTTGGGCTGCCTTGCGGTAAGGTCATCGGGCATGAAAACCGCGTCAAGCGTAAAGCTGCCCGCCGATACTTTTTTTTGCTTCCATACGTCGGTCAGCTCAAATTTGCCGGGCACATCGGCTTTGCCGCCGACAATGGGGATATCGCCCCACTTCATATCCGGAGCATAAGTAAAGGTTTTGATCTCCGGCTGCTCGATAATAGTCGCGTATGGTATCGCAGGCTCGGCAACCGCAACATAAACGCTGCAGGTTATCGAGTTAAAGCTGTTATTTGCCACTGTTTTTGCCTCATAACGGCCGCTCTTTGTCAGCACGGTCGTCGGCTCCGACCAAGTCCACTTCGGCAGATTATTTGTCTTTTCGGGATAATAGGGATTCATCAGCGTACCGCCGACTATCGGCACGGCGGACAGCAGAGTCCCTGTCTCAACGGTTCCCTCGGCCCTCGGCTTATCGTTGGCCTCATCGACCAGCACTGGCGTGACGGGCAAAACCGTATATGTTACTTCCTTGATCCTGGCTGCCGTAAATCCCTTATATTGCGTCTCGTCATTCGGCGTAAATTTCAAAGTCGCACGCATACTCGGGTTGCCGATAGGTCTTGAATTCGGATCGGCAAAGGCAAAAGTCCCCTCAACTACCGTGCCGTTATACCGAACCTCTCCCCCGCTCAGGGTGATATGCTCCCCAAGGACCTGACCGCAATAAATCGTTCCGCTCGCCGTGGGCCACACGGTAACGTTTTTTACCGTCAGAGCCGTCGCGGCAAACGCCACGGGCATGGTTGAAAGAATCGTGAAAACAGCCAAAAATAATGCAAGCGCTTTTAGCTTATAGCTTCTTTTTTGCGTATACATACTCTCTTATCCTTTCCTAATATAATATTATCTATAACCACGGCGCCGGTGCGAAGAGCATCCACCTCCCTTCAAAGCGGATTGGCGCCGTAAAGCTATCTGAGTACGGATATGCATAACGGCATGAGCCGTATTATTCTCCGATTAAATTTATTCATATTTATCTTTCATTATGTAAAAAGCACAGCAGGCACGCAGCCTTTAAGACTGCATGCACGGTAGATTTTTTATATTCTCTTTCCCGGAAGTGCAGGGAATATTCGCCTCCGGCGCAGATCCCCTTTCCGAATCGGCGGCGGGAATGACCCCTGCACTTAGCTTTTTCACTTCCTTGTCGGGCATAAGACCCGCAAATAAATTATGTCTCTATCCCTTACCGCGGAGGGTGGGGCTGCCGCGGAAAGGGCGCGGCAGCCCCCGACAATTGCTCGGGGCAATCGTCATTGAAGGGAGTCTCGATGTTAAGCCTGATTTATGGGTTCGCCATTCGTCAAATAATCATTGATTATCGCGTAATCCGCCTGCGTAATAGCGCCGTCACGGTCAACATCCGCCGCCGTTGCAAACGGGCTGCCCTCAAAGAGCTGCTCGGTATCGGTGCCGTTAAGATAGTTGCTGATGATACCAAAATCGTCATCATCTATAATACCGTCGCCGTTAACGTCGCCGTAAAGAATAACGGTGTAGAAAGCTACCTGCTCATCGCCGTCCATCACTTTGACATAGCTGCCGGTGCCGACATATGAGCCGCTTCTGTGTGTCACATTAAGGGTGTAGCCGTTCGCCGCCGCAATATAGCCGTCAAGCGAAGCAAGTCTCTCGGTGATACCGTGGATGAACATGCTGCGGGAGTCGATGATGGCTGTGGAGCCTGCGGGCACGGTCAGGGTCAGGGGCTTCAGCATACGCTCCGCCTTGAGCAGGCAGACGCGAGCGTCATTGACCTCGGACTGGCGAAGGTCAGCGGAGGTGTCGGCATTGACTGCGTTTGCGGTTGCGAGAGCCGCTGCGTAATCTGCCCATGTGTCTGCGGCGTATGCCGACTCGGTCTTGGCGCCTGCCGCCGTGATGGCTGCTGCGAGATGAGTCTTAACGGCCGCTCTGCGGAGCATTCTGGGATACATCAGCTCAAGCATATGCTTTGCATAGACGAGGTCGAGGTCCGATATTGCCACTGCGGTCACGCCCTCGGCGACATTCTGTGAATTGATGAGTCTGCGCGCGTGGCGCTTCCACTTATTCCATCTGTCATAGGTATAGAGCTTATAGTCAACATCCTTGAAGTAGCCGCCCTCGGGGGAGGTCTGAGTCTCAAGAGTTGCTTTAAGAGCTGCGAGCTTTGCGGTGTCAGTCGGCTTCACCTTGGCGTCAAGAGCCTCAACAGCGGCGTTGACAGCGTCCGCAGCGGCCTTATAGGCGTTGTCGGAGCCGTCGGGCGAGCTGACGCAGGCAAACATCTTGGTATGGTCGGGGTTGCCGTGAACAAGCGCATAGCCTGCGCTCAGAGCGCTCTGATACGCCGCCCATTCTGCGGAAGCGTTGAGATAATCTGCGCTCTGTCTGTTTGCATTCATAACTCTGCGGAGCAGGCCGGGCAGACCGAAATCATTATAAACCACGAGCTTGTGGTCTCTCGCCTCGGTGAGAGTGCCGCTGCTTGCGTCCTTGGCGCAGATTTCAAACTGAATGCTGAGGTCATAAATGCCGTAGGGCTGCGGATTATCGGGGTCACGGTCAAGCACATAGGGGTTGACCGAGCCGTAAGCGTCCACGGTGAGCGAAGCCGCGTCAAGGCAGACAATGCAGCCGCTCTCGGGGTTGTTTGCCGAAAGCTCGGCGGGCATGGTGCCGGTCACTACCGCCCTGCGTATATCCTTCGCTGCGTTGCCGAGCAGGCTGCCGTTATTGGTCGCCATTATCGAGAACACCGCCGCGTCATAGATATCGGTCATGTAGAGGTAGGTCGGGAAGCTGTCCATGCTGACCTTGTTTGCTTCGCCGGTGGCTGAGCTGGTCGCCTCATAATTGCCCTTCTGAGTGTAGAAGTAGCTGTAAACGGAGGCTACGAGATGGGTCGGGTTGATGACCGCGCCCGCCTCGTCGAGGATATCGTAGGTCAGGTCGAAACGAACCTCGCCGTTGCCGCTCACGGTGCCGGAGACAGCCACATCATAGAAGCCGTTTGCATTGATAACGGTATCCGAGGGGATAGCCGCAAGGGTCACACCGGAATTATCGCAGGTGACAGCGATGGGCTTTATCTTATACATTGCGTCCTGATGAAGAACGCCCGCCTGATCTCTCCATCCTCTGTTGACGCCATTGGAGAGATTGGTTATACGGATATTCTTGCCGGAGGGAACGGCGCCGTTTTCGCAGTAAACTCTCTCGTCGATATCAATATCCGCCTTGCCGAGAGACTGCTCCTTGGAGGCGCCGGTGAATACCGTTATCATGTTAAGAGCGGTCGGAATGATCACGCTCTTCTTATCCTTTATAGAAATGATAAGATTCTTAACGATATTCTTGAGAGTATCGGTATCCATAAGATCCTCAAAGCAGGTGATATCGGTGGGCAGAGTGCCCGGGAACGCGTTATTCACAACGCCCGTAACCACGTTTATCAAGGTCTGTCTGAGGGTGAGGGTATCGAGGGTGCTCGATGAATTGTGAGCAAAGAAGGTGTAGAAATTCTCGAATTCGCAATTGAATATCGAATCGAGGAAGTAGTTGATAAGCGATCTGAAGGTAAGATCGTTTGCGGTGCCGGCGACGCCGTTATTCGCAAACATGGTGCCGTAGGGGATCCAATCCTTGGGGATGATGCTCCAAAGGACGGCGTCTATCTTATCCCAGCCGGTGCTGGTCTCGCTTATCGTGCTTACATCGACAAGACCCTCTGCAAAATCGAGACCCCATTCGGCACAGGCGTTAACAAAGCCGTCTACGCCCGCGTCGGGATCGCAATTGAAGTCGAACATATTATTGAAGTAATAAATTCCGAGATCCGCTGCGATGCCGAGAATGGCTTCTCTGTAGTCGTTATAGAGTGTGCCGCTTGCCGGCTGCTCGGGGTATGATTTCTCGGGCAGCACGCTTGCCGCAAGCTCGCGCAGGCCGAGGTAAGCTACCTGATCCATACGCAGAGTGGGGTCGAGCGACATATGCTTGACGAACTCCTCTACGGCGCTGATAGCGACGTAGTTGAGCAGGTCATGGAGCCCCTTGCCTGTAAGGTCGTAATTCTCATCGCCGCCGAGGGGGATGATGACCTTGAGGAGCCTGAAGATGTTATCCTCAAGCAGGTCGGCCTGGGTCTCGCCCGCCGCGGGGGTAAAGCTCCAGGTGAAGAGAGCGTTATTCGCGCCGTCGGTAAGCATCTGATTGACTACTGTGCCGAGGACGGTGTTGAGCTGCTCCATAAGTCCCTTTGATTTGTCGAAGCTATATTCGGCGACGACATAATCAATGTTAACGAGCTGGCCGAGATCGCCGCCCTTTTGAGAATTGGCAATGACCGCTTCCCTGATGACCTTTTTGAGGTCGCCGTTGATGACGGGCACTACATACTCGTTGAGAGCGCAGTATATCGCTTCCTCAAGCATCCTGTAGCCGTCGGCAGTCTCAAGATCGACATCAAATCCGGGCAGCACGCCGGGGAAGCCCATAACTGCTTCTCTCTTGCCGCCAAGCTGATTGTCGAGCATGAACTGAACGATGCTGTCAAGAGTGGTATTGGAGGGATACTGCTCATAGTTGACAGGGTGAAGCGCATCCCAAATTTCTTCTTTGATATATTTGGGAACATCGCTGATTATGACCCTGAATTTCGGAGGCAGGAAGCCTCTGACCATGCCCCAGTTGAAGCTGTCGTCAATGATATTGACGAGAGTGGGTATACATGCGGCAAGGTACTGAACGACTATGTCTATCACATCGACATCGCTCAGGTTAGTGGAGGTACGCCTTGCGGAGGATATGAACGAACGGTTGCTCTTGAGGACGGTGAGGTCGCCGACAGTGAGGCTGCCGTAGAGCCAGTTGCCCGTAAGGTCATAGATGGAGGAGAGCGCCGAGTCTATCGAACGCAGGTCTATGTCGCCGATGATGGGGATATCAATATAGATGTCCTTATCCTCAAGCATGACATCGACCTTATCGAGCAGGAGCGAAGCCTGCTGATCGGCGGTCAAGGTGACTTGGTCGATCGAATTGTAGTTGGACTGTAAGTCAGAGTCGAGATACGGATGGGGCAGAGCCGCCGCACCGACGGACAGGGTGCCCGCAAGTATTGCTGCGGCCATAATTACGCTGATAAAGCGCAGAAGTTTGTTGAGCTTCATGGTATAGTGCTCCTTTCTTTGAACATCCTGTTTTCTAAACGTCCTCGGGATACACTTGTGAAGTCAACGCAGGCGGACAATACAGCTCAGCCCGAATGAACATATATCGCAATACCCGCCCACGAAGTATTGATGCGCATGGGAATCACCGTCCTTGATTTTTTATAGTGTTCATACGTTAACGTAATGACCTTGTCAGCTTTTATTTTGTGAAATCCATCTTTGCCACAAGCTCGTCCGCCTCGGCTGCGCCGCCGACTCCGCCGTTCTTTGAGGTCACGGTTATCATCAGCGCCCTGCCGTTCACACGGGCAAAGTAGCAATAGACATCGAGCGCCTCTCCGCTGTCGTCCGCAGTCTTAAGCCCCATGCGCTGCATCGGCAGCCCCGCAACGGTCACATCCTCAAGCTCGCCCGCTTCGCTGCTTATCGAGGCCATATAAGCGGCTGTCTTGACTATGTATTCGTCAAAATCGCCCGCCGTGTCGGTCTTGTCCATTATATTTATCTGCACAGTGCCTTTTTTATTCTCAAGCAGCGGGTCTGCATTGCTCGCCTTGATATCAAAATCCTCGGGCACCTCCAGCTCATAGGCGGGGGCCATTATCTTGTCGTCGCTGACTATCAGGTATTTTTCGCTGAGCGGCTCGGTGCGCTCCTCGTCCCCCTCCCTGATGACGGCGATCGGTTTGCCGCTGCTGTCATAGAGCGCGTTGCCGTCCTTATCCGTCGCCAGCTCAAAGGTTTTGCCCGAGCTTATCACCGCAGGCGGCTGCGGCTTGCATGAGGCGAAAACCAAAACCATCGACAATGTCAGCGCTAATACGGCGATAAACTTCATTTTGCTCATCCTTTCGACTATGTGTTTCTTAGAATTACCTTTAGGGTGCTTCTGACTATACAGTCTAAAATGGCACAAAAAAATAACACCGCGAAATCAACAAAATTTCGCAGTGTTATTTGTGCAAATGCTATAAGAAAAACGATAATCGGTCGAATTTGACCTGAAATTTACGTTTTTAAAAACAAAAAAGGCCGCAGCCGAAAAGCCGCAGCCTTTTGAATGTGAAATTACTCAGCGAAGCCGGACTCAACGAGCTTTACAAGCTCATCGACAGCCTGCTCCTCATCGGGGCCGCCCGCAATGATGCGGATAGTGGTGCCGCCCATGATGCCGAGCGAAAGTACACCGAGAAGACTCTTAGCGCTGACTCTGCGCTCCTCCTTCTCGACCCAAATGGATGATTTGAATTCATTTGCCTTCTGGATAAAGAAGGTGGCTGGGCGGGCGTGAAGGCCTACCTGATTCTGCACGGTTACATCTTTAACATACATAGTTATATATCTCCCACACTGTTTACTTAGATAACACATTACATATTATATCATAAAACTTTGCTTCGTCAACAATTTTGAACATAGTTTTTAGGCATACGGGTATAATTCGGATGTTAGCCCAAATGCGTATCTTTTAAAAAATTATGTTTTGTTTAATTTGACGATAGACAAATTTTATTTTTTGTAACACAGCGGATCAGCCGCCGAGATAAGCTCGCCTTATCTCATCGCTGCGGATAAGCTCCTCGCCCGTGCCGCTGAGAGTTATCTTGCCCGTCTCGAGGACATAGGCTCTGTCGGCAACGGAGAGCGCCATCTGTGCATTCTGCTCAACGAGCAAAATGGTGGTTCCTTCCTTGTGCAGGAGTTTGATTATATCGAATATCTGCTCCACGAGTATGGGCGCAAGACCCATTGAGGGCTCATCGAGCATGAGCAGCTTCGGGCGGCTCATCAGGGCTCTGCCCATCGCAAGCATCTGCTGCTCGCCGCCGGAGAGAGTGCCCGCTATCTGCTTGCGGCGCTCTTTAAGCCTCGGGAACTGCTCATAGACCCTCGCCATATCCTCGTCGACATTCTTGCCGCCCTGGGTGAATGCGCCCATGTCGAGATTCTCCTCGACGGTCATCTGGAGGAATATGCGTCTGCCCTCAGGAACATGTGCAAGGCCCTCCTTGACTATCTTATGCGGTGCAACGCTCGAGATATTCTTGCCGAGGAATTCTATCGAGCCTGTTGCCGAATGCAGCAGACCGGAGACGGTTTTAAGCACGGTGCTCTTGCCCGCGCCGTTTGCGCCGATGAGGGTGACTATCTCGCCCTCGTTGACCTCAAAGGAAACTCCCTTTATGGCGTGAATACTGCCATAATACACGTTTATATCGTTGACTTTAAGCATTATTACGCCTCCTTATTTCTTGGTGCCGAGATAAGCCTCGATAACGGTGGGGTTCTGCTGTATCTCTGCAGGAGTGCCCTTTGCAATTATCTTGCCGAAGTTCAGCACACAGATGCCCTCGCAGACGCCCATGACCAGATTCATATCGTGCTCGATGAGCATGACGGCGATCTGGAATGTGTCTCTGATCTTGCGGATATTATTCATAAGCTCCGCCGTCTCGGAGGGATTCATGCCGGCTGCCGGCTCGTCGAGCAGCAGCAGCTTCGGGTTGGTTGCAAGCGCGCGGACTATCTCAAGGCGTCTCTGAGCGCCGTAGGGCAGGGAGCCTGCCTGAGCGCCTGCGAGATCCTGCATATCGAATATCGAGAGCAGGTCGAGAGCCTTCTCGTGCGCCTGCTTCTCCTTCTTCCAATATTTCGGGAGCCTGAATACGCCGTTCCAAACGCCGTATCTCATCTGATTGTGCAGACCGATCTTGACGTTATCCTCAACGGTCAGGTCGCCGAAAAGACGGATATTCTGGAAAGTTCTTGCGATACCGGCTTTATTGATGCTGACGGTATTCATGTTGTGGGTATCCTTGCCGTCGAGCAGCACGGTGCCCGAGGTCGGCTGATAGACCTTGGTGAGGAGGTTGAAAACGGTGGTCTTGCCTGCGCCGTTGGGGCCGATAAGACCGGCTATTTCAGTCCTGCCGATGGTGAGGTTGAAGTCGTCGACGGCTTTAAGACCGCCGAATTCAATGCCGAGGTGCCTTGCCTCGAGGATGGGCATTTTGCCGGCGTCACGCTCCGGGACGAGCGAATCTGTAGGCAGCGGAACTAACTTGCTCATTTTGCAGCCTCCTTTGCCGTAGTGTCGCTGTTATGCTTGCTCTTTTTCTTCTTTTTGAAGAGCTTGACAAACAGCATTTCTTTATATGACTGGATCTTGTCGCTGTTGGTGACGAGCATCACAAGGATGAGCACCAGCGCATAGACAAGCATTCTGTAGTCTCTGAACTCTCTGAGCACCTGCGGCAGGACGGTGAGCATGGTCGCCGATATCAGTGAGCCGAAGATGTTGCCCATGCCGCCGAGCACGACGAAGACGAGCACGAGAATTGAGGTGTTGAAGTCGAATTTGGACGAAACGACGGTCGAGTAATTGAGCGCATAGAGCGCACCTGCGCCGCCCGCAAGGGCAGCCGAGGTCACGAACGCCATCATCTTATACTTAGTAATATTGATGCCCACGGATTCGGCGGCTATTCTGTTGTCACGAATGGACATTATCGCTCTGCCCGCTCTGGAATTTGTCAGATTGTATACGATGAAGAGGGTGAATATAACAAGGATAGTGCCTGCCGTGAAGGTGGATATCTTATCAATACCGGTCGCGCCGATAGGGCCGTTGACGAGCACTTTGCCGTCGGCTGCGAGGCCGAGGGAGTCCGCGTTCTGCACACTGAAGTGCAGCCCTTTTTTGTCAATGCCGATATAGAAGCAGTTGAGGATATCTCTGATTATTTCGCCGAATGCAAGGGTAACTATCGCGAGGTAGTCGCCTTTAAGGCGAAGCACGGGCACGCCGATGATGATGCCGAAGACAGCCGCCACGACTATGCCGACCACGATAGCAACAAGCATTCTGAGCGCGTCGGATTCAACGCCGTTGAAGTGCATCGACTGCGAAGCGATAACGCCCGCAAATGCGCCGACGCTCATAAAGCCCGCATGACCGAGGCTCAGGTCGCCGAGGATACCGACGGTGAGGTTAAGCGACACCGCCATAACGGCATAGGCGCAGATGGGGATAAGCTGACCCTTGAAGGAGCTTGAGATGCCGCCGTTCGACATGAGTATCGAGATAACAGCATAGAAGATTATGACCGTTGCATAGGACAGAAAGCTGTTCTTGGTGAATTTGTTGAGCTTTAAAAGGGTACTGTTCTTTTTCATTCCGCTCACCTCAAACTTTCTCTTTTATCTGCTTGCCCAGCAGGCCTGCGGGTTTAACAAGCAGCACTACGATGAGCACGGCAAAAACTATGGCGTTGGCAAGGTTGGTCGAGATATAGGCCTTCGCAAAGGTCTCGATTATTCCGAGCAGTATGCCGCCGAGCATTGCGCCGGGAATAGAGCCGATGCCGCCGAAAACGGCTGCGGTGAACGCCTTGATGCCGGGCATTGAGCCGGTGGTGGGCAGCAGGTTGGGGTACATCGAGCAAAGCAGCACGCCCGCGATAGCGGCGAGAGCCGAGCCGATGGCAAATGTAAGCGAAATAGTGACGTTGACGTTGATGCCCATGAGCTGAGCCGCGCCCTTATCCTCGGAGACAGCCCTCATGGCCTTGCCCATCTTGGTCTTGCCGGTGAAGAGGGTCAGCGCGATCATAATGATTACGCAGGCGGCTATAGTGACCAGAGCCTCCGCGGTGATAACGAGTCTGCCGTCAAAGAGCTTGAGCGCAGGCAGATCAATGACCGAGTGGAAGGATTTGGGGGTCGAGCCCCAAATGAGCAGCGCCAGATTCTGGAGCAGGTAGCTAACGCCGATAGCCGTGATAAGCACGGCGAGAGAGGAGGCATTCCTCAGCGGCTTATAAGCCAGCCCCTCGATCACGATGCCGAGCAGAGTGCAGACTACGACCGCCGCAAGCACGGAAAGTAACGGGTTAAGCCCGAGATATGAAGTCACGCAGTATGAAACATATGCGCCTATCATTATAACGTCGCCGTGGGCGAAGTTCAGCATCTTGGCGATGCCGTAAACCATCGTGTAGCCCAGAGCTATGATAGCATATATGCTTCCCAGACTGATACCGCTTATCAGATAGGAGAGAAAACTCATATAATACACCTCTGTTTCAATAATTCAACGCCGGAAAAACAACCGCCGATGCGGCAGGCTTTCCGCCGCAGAATTACAACTTATAAAAACACCGTAGGGTGCAGGAGAGCCTAACCCTCCTGCACCCGGGTATGATAATACGCGTTTTGCTTATGAATGTCAGGCATTCTCGACGCCGACATAGGTAGCGTCCTTGATAACGACTGCCATCGGGGTCTTGGCGACCTGACCCTCTGCGGACCAAGTCATCGTGCCTGTAAGACCAGCGACCTCGATCTCGGTCATTGCCTTTGAAAGAGCGTCGCAAAGAGCGTCGGTCTTCATATCGGGGGTAGCGCCGGACTTCTGGATAGCTTCATAGATAGCGTAAACAGCGTCGTAAGCGTCGGCTGCGAACTGGTTGGGAACCTCATTGTAGAGCTCCTGATACTTGCTGACGAAGGAAACGGTCTTCTCGTCCTTACCGTCCGCTGAGAACGGAGTCAGGAGGTAAACGCCCTCTGCAAGGGAGGTGTCGAAGCCCTTGATTGCAAGGATGCCGTCCATGCCGTCAACGCCGAAGAACTTGGGCTCATAGCTAATAGCCTTAGCCTGCTGGAGGATAAGAGCGGCAGGAGTGAAGTAGATAGGAAGGAATACAAGGTCTGCGCCTGCCGACTTTGCCTCGCCGAGCTGGACGGAGAAGTCATTCTCGGTAGCGGTGGTGAAGGTGCCGGTGTAAACTATGCTCAGACCGAGCTTCTCGGCCTCTGCCTTAAAGGTGTTGTAAATGCCGGTTGAATAAGCATCGTCGTTCTTATAGATAACAGCGATCTTGGTCGCAAGGGAGTGCTCGGAAATATACTGAGCGGAAGCGGTGCCCTGGTTGGGGTCGGTGAAGCATACCTGGAACACATTGTCCTTACCGTTTACAACGTCAAGGGAGGATGCGGACGGAGTGATCTCAAAGATCCTGTCGCTGTTGCTTTCCGAAGAAACTGCGATACAGGGCTGAGTGGTAACGGAGCCGAGGACTACCTGCATGCCCCAATCCTTAAGGGAGTTGTAAGCGTTAACGGATTTCTCTGCGTCGTTCTCATCATCCTCAAACTTCAGCTCAAGCTGAGTGCCGCCGAGGGCGTTGATCTCGTCAACGGCGATCTGAGCGCCGTTCTTAACTGCGATGCCGTAGGTAGCAGCGGGGCCGGTAAGGGGGCCGATGCCGCCGATCTTGAATGCAGCAGCGCTTGCATTGCCGCTGTTTGAGGGTGCCTTAGTGGTGTTGCCGTCGTCGGATTTGCCGCCGCAAGCAGCAAAAACGGTAAGCATCATAAGAGCTGCCATAACGATAGCGAGAAACTTTTTCATATGATAACTTCCTTTCTTTGCCCGTTTCGGTAACCGCCGATCAATTTTATTCGGCAATCACTTTGGGGCTGATATTTAAATTTATACAAAAAAGCGGTTCTGCGAAAAAGCAGAACCGCTTTAAAGTATTAAACCTATCAGTTCAATATACAAGCGCCTTCGTGCTCTTTCCGCTATTCAAATCCGAAATGACTGCATTGAGCAGTCTGATTAGAGCAAGGTTAATAACTCGTATTATATCATTGAATATAACAAAAAAGGACACCCCGCAGGCGTCCGCAAAAATGGTGAAATAAGAAGAAGCGCAATGATTCTGAGCCGTCTTGCTTTCGCAGGCAGCTGAATTATTAGCGGAGTTCATCCTGTAGTTCATTGCTCTTCTCCTTTCCCCATTTTCCGTTAAGGAACCTTTGGCACAAAGTTCTCTCATGGCTTATAGTTTAATGATTCCGCCCTCTAAAGTCAATGTGCAAAATTAATATTGTTTTTTCACCTTTTGCGGCGGATTATTGTCTGTTTTAACAAATCGGGCACTCTCTGCGGCATTTGACATTATTTTTTGTTTTTTCTCCTCGGTTCTTGAAAATATCGTAATAAAATGATATGATAACTTAAACTGAAAATTCATATTAATATGCAAAGGAGCAAAAGATGAAATTCACTATGTTTTCACGTATTCTCGCGTTCATTGTGGCAGCGGTTTCTGTCATAATACCGCCGATACAGGGAGGTTATGTAATGGAATTCAAAAACGGCTGGTGCATCGACAACAACGGTTACGAGAGCAGCGGTGAGGAGGTCGAGCGCCTCATCTCCGTCGTGCCGAACAAAAATCAGCTTGCGTTCAACGACCTTGAATACTATAATTTCATCCATTTCGGCATCAACACCTTCACCGACAGCGAGTGGGGCGACGGCACCGAGGACCCCGCCATCTTTAACCCCACCGAGCTTGACACCGATCAGTGGTGCAGCGTGCTCAAGGATACAGGCTCAAAGGGCATTATCTTCACAGCGAAGCATCACGACGGCTTCTGCCTTTTCGACACTAAATACACCGATCACAGCGTCATGCACAGCCCCTACGGCAAGGATGTCGTCGCTCAGCTTGCAGAGAGCTGCAAGAAATACGGTCTCAAATTCGGCATTTACCTCTCCCCGTGGGACAGACACGAGGCCACCTACGGCTCCGACGCATATAACGATTACTTCGTAAATCAGCTCACCGAGCTTTGCACAAATTACGGCGATATATTCTGCTTCTGGTTCGACGGCGCCTGCGGAGAAGGCCCGAACGGCAAAAAGCAGACCTATGATTGGAACAGATACTATGAAGTTATCCATACTCTTCAGCCTGACGCCATAATCTCCAACTGCGGCCCCGATGTTCGTTGGATAGGCAACGAGGGCGGCAAGGTTCGCAAGAGCGAATGGAGCGTTATCCCCGCCAGCACCGTCAGTGTCGACGCAGTAATGGACGGCTCACAAAAAGAGGACGGCAAGCTGCCCGAGATCGACGCATACTCGGAGGATATGGGCAGCCGCGAGCTTGTTAAGCAGTACCGTGACCTCAAGTGGAGCCCCGGCGAGGCAGATGTCTCCGTCACGACCGGCTGGTTCTATCACGATAATTCATATTATCTGACTAATCCCACCGGCATCCGCTCTGCAAGGCAGCTCGCAAACATCTATTTCAACACCGTCGGCGGCAACGCCTCTCTCCTGCTCAATGTCCCGCCCGACAGGCGAGGGCTCATCTCTGACCGCGAGATAAAAACTCTCAAGAAATTCACCAAGCTCATCACCAAGCCTTTTGAAAATCCTCTCGCTTACTCTGCGTCGCTAATAAACACCTCCGGTAAAAACAGGCCCTCCGACACCGCCGCTGTCAAGCTCGGCGACGACGAATACGGCGTGAGTCTCAAGTTTGACGGCTGCAGCAAGATTTCAACCATAGTCCTGCGCGAAAATATCGAGTTCAGCCAGCGAGTTGAGGATTTCGATATCTATGCCAAGAGCGGCGCAGGCTACCGCAGGATAAGCGAATGCACCGTGATCGGCTCAAAAAAGATAGTCCGCCTCACAGTGCCGGCTTACACGGATGAGATAGTTATTATTTTTAACCAGTCAAGAAGCAATCCTGTTCTCTCCGAAATAAGCGTATATTCATAAAGTCTTTCGGGTGCGTCGAAACGGCGCACCCGATTTTTCATCCGTCGATTTAGACAATTTCCCCCATTTTATTCATAAAAAGTTTTCATTCAAAATGTGCTAAAAATCTTAACTTTTATTTTCTTTTGTGATATACTATCATATATGTGATAAAACCACGGATTTTTAAAAATTTCAGGGTGATAATATGGGTGACAAGAGACAAAAGAATAACGATAAATATGAAGATATCACCAGCTACAGCAAGCCTAAGGGGATAACAAAGGGGTTAAGCCACTTCATGCGATATAAATTCAAGCCCTTCTTTCTGCGCAACCACAAGCGCAATCTGAAGGCGCTGCTGAGCATTGTCATATGCCTTGTGCTTGTTTTCTCGGCGCTGGGCGGCGCATATATCCGCAAGATACTCTCGCTCATCAACTATGAGACGGGCGAATCGGGCGACCCGAACGCCACCTTCGCCATTGACGAGGATGAGAATCTCAGCTTCCAGTCGATAGCCGATATCGCAAACGCCGACTCGATAAAGGATCTTATCAAGTCGTGGGCGCTCAACGGCGGCGAGAAGCTCTACAGCAAAAATGTGGTCAATGTCCTTCTCATAGGTGAGGATAATGACGACGGCTCCCACCGCTCTGACTCCTGTATGCTCGTGTCGGTCAACAGAAAGACCAAGAAAATCAACATCTGCTCCTTCCTCAGAGACTCCTATTCATATATGAATATCAAAGGTCAGGATCGCTTCGACAAGACCAACCATTCCTATTCATGGGGCGGCGCGGCGAAGCTGATGGAGGTGCTCTCCGACAACTATAAAATCAAAATCGACAATTACGTTTCAATCAATTTCGAGTCATTTGTCAAGGTCATTGACACCCTCGGCGGCGTCACCGTGCCGATAACCGAGGCCGAGGCAAAATATATGAACCGCACCACAAGGATAGCGGGCTTTGAGAGCGGCGACAATGTGTTGCTCAACGGCGAAAGAGCGCTGATCTACTCAAGGATCAGAAAGAATGACAGTGAGATCGAGAGAACAAGACGCCAAAGATGCGTTATCACTTCACTGATAAAGAATGTCAAATCCTCATCGTTCAGCGACCTCAATAAAGCCATCGAGACCTTCCTGCCTTATGTCACTACAAACTATCGCACAAGCGAGATAATCTCACTCGGCACTCAAGCGCTAAGCGAGGGCTGGATGCAATACGAGATAAACAGTATGGTCGAGCCGTCAGATGAATACAGAATGGGCGTTCACCACTTCCAGACCTACACCGGCAAGCTCGACGTTTGGATAGTCGACTATATCAAGGCTGCCCGCGAATTGCAGCTCGCAATATTCGGCACTACAAATATCGAGATAAACCCCGCAACTCATATTTCGGCGCTTGATCTCGCCCGCAACACATCAGCGGAGATCTACGACGATTCATCAGGTCAACAGCACAGCACAACAGCGTCGACCGATTGGTCTTATGACGATGAAAGCACGACCAAGAAACGCAGCAGGCTCGACGGCATCCTCGGGCGAAACAACGGCGAAACGACAACACGCCGCCGCTACTACCTGCCCGGCGACGATGAGACTACCGCCGAGCAGCCCTATGACGAGCCGACCGCAGAGCCTGTCACCGAGCCGCAGCAGCATGATACTCCCACGGAAGTGCCGCCTACAGAGCAATCCGCAACAGCGGGCTACACCGGACTCTTCGGCAGATAAAATTCATATGATACGCCCTTCCCGGGTTCGTCCCGAGGAGGGCTTTGTTTTTTTTGAAATTTTTGTTGCGGCAGCGAATTTAAGCAACAGTTTGACAAATCAACCCCTCAGTCAGCCTGACCCAACACAAGGTAGCCTTTACAGTGCGGAATTTCAGTGCTTACGGTGGTAGTTCCTGCGGCACACCTCATCAGTCTTGCGCAGGCTCGGCGATATTACAGATGGATGGCGCCCACGCAGGCAAATTCCTCGCAAATCTGCAAAGAGAGATCAACAATTTAAGATAAAGCGGAAAATTCCTCCCTGCATCGGCAAGGAGGATTTTTTGCATGAAAAAGAGGCTGCTGCACAAAGCAACAGCCTCCGAAAAGATTTAATTATTCGTTGATCTCGATAACAACGCCTGAACCAACGGTTCTGCCGCCTTCACGGATAGCGAAACGAAGACCCTTTTCGATAGCGATCGGGGTGATAAGCTCAACGTCCATATCAACGTTGTCGCCGGGCATGCACATCTCAGTGCCTTCGGGAAGGGTGATAACGCCGGTAACGTCGGTAGTTCTGAAGTAGAACTGAGGACGATAGTTGTTGAAGAACGGAGTATGTCTGCCGCCTTCATCCTTGGTCAGAACGTAAACCTGACCCTTGAACTTGGTGTGAGGATGGATTGAACCGGGCTTAGCAAGAACCTGGCCACGCTCGATCTCGTTTCTCTGAACACCGCGAAGAAGAGCACCGATGTTGTCGCCTGCCTCAGCATAGTCGAGGATCTTGCGGAACATTTCGATACCGGTAACGACGGTCTTTCTCTTCTCGTCGGTAAGACCAACGATCTCAACTTCCTCAGAAGTCTTAAGCTGTCCACGCTCAACTCTACCGGTAGCAACGGTGCCGCGGCCGGTGATGGTGAAGACGTCCTCAACAGGCATAAGGAAGGGAAGGTCAGCTTTACGGTCGGGAGTGGGAATATACTCGTCAACAGCATCCATGAGTTCCCAGATGCACTGAAGCTCGGGAGCGTTTATGTCGCCGCCGTCATACTGGAGAGCCTTAAGAGCAGAGCCGCGGATGATGGGAGCGTCCTCATCAAAGCCGTACTCAGCAAGGGTCTCACGGATTTCCATCTCAACAAGCTCAAGGAGCTCGGGATCGTCAACCTGGTCAACCTTGTTCATGAAAACGATGATCTTGGGCACGCCGACCTGACGAGCAAGAAGAAGATGCTCTTTAGTCTGAGCCATGGGGCCATCGGTAGCAGCGATAACAAGGATAGCACCGTCCATCTGAGCAGCGCCGGTGATCATGTTCTTGATGTAGTCGGCATGGCCCGGGCAGTCAACGTGTGCATAGTGACGCTTATCGGTCTCATACTCAACGTGAGCAGTGTTGATGGTTATACCACGCTCTCTCTCTTCGGGAGCCTTATCGATGTTTGCATAGTCAACGAATGCTGCGTCGCCCTTCATAGCGAGAGCCTTGGTGATAGCAGCGGTAAGAGTGGTCTTGCCGTGGTCAACGTGACCGATTGTTCCGATATTTACGTGAGGTTTGGAACGATTAAATTTTTCTTTTGCCATTATGATTTCCTCCCATAAGCAAATTTTGATCCATGCTGTCGCATGATAGTATTGTACCAACAATAGCTTGAGATTTCAAGCATTTTTTAAAATTTTTATTTCTCGCTGACGATTTTTTCGGCAATTGACTTGGGAACCTCAGTGTAATGGCTGGGCTCCATGACATACTGGCCTCTGCCCTGGGTCTTTGAGCGGAGAGCGGTTGCATAGCCGAACATATTTGAAAGCGGAATAAAGGCGTTGATCTGAACTGCGCCTGTCCTGGTCTCGGTGCCCTGGATGGTGCCGCGGCGAGAGTTGATATCGCCGATGACATCGCCCATGTATTCGTCAGGAACGATGACCGAAGTCTTCATGATAGGCTCCATAAGGACGGGGCCTGCCTTCTTCATAGCATCCTTGAATGCCATTGAAGCGGCGATCTTGAACGCCATTTCGGATGAGTCGACCTCATGGTAAGAACCGTCGAAGAGGGTAACTTTGACGTCAACAACATTGAAGCCCGCAAGCACGCCGGAGAGCATTGCACCCTTGATACCTGCTTCGATGGCGTTGAAGTATTCCTTGGGAATAGCGCCGCCGACAATATTGTTGACGAACTCGAAGCCCTTCTCGGGATTCGGCTCGATCCTGATCTTGACATGACCGTACTGACCCTTACCGCCGGACTGACGCGAATACTTGGTATCCGACTCGGCAGTCTTGGTGATGGTCTCGCGGTAAGCAACCTGGGGCTTACCGACATTGGCTTCAACTCTAAACTCGCGCAGCATTCTGTCGACGATTATCTCAAGGTGAAGCTCACCCATACCGGCTATGATAGTCTGGCCTGTCTCTTCATCCGTGTAGCACTTGAAGGTGGGGTCTTCCTCAGCGAGCTTTGCAAGAGCGATGCTCATCTTCTCCTGACCTGCTTTGGTCTTGGGCTCGATGGCAACTCTGATAACGGGCTCGGGGAATTCCATGGATTCAAGTATGATGGGATGTTTCGCGTCGCAGAGCGTGTCGCCCGTGGTGGTCTGCTTAACACCGACGCAGGCCGCGATATCACCCGCATAGCAGCAGTCGATATCCTGTCTGTGGTTGGAGTGCATCTGCAGAATTCTGCCCATACGCTCGTTGGTGTCCTTGGTCGAGTTATAAACGGTGCTGCCTGTTTCGACTTTACCGGAATATACTCTGAAGAAGCAGAGCTTGCCGACAAACGGGTCGGTAGCTATCTTGAATGCGAGAGCGGAGAACGGCTCGTCATCGGACGAATGTCTGAACTCCTCCTCGTCAGTCTTGGGGTTGACGCCCTTGATCGAGGGAACATCCGTGGGGGCGGGCATATAATCAACAACTGCATCAAGCAGAAGCTGAACGCCCTTATTGCGGTAGGAAGTACCGCAGACGACGGGCACCATGTGATTTGCAAGAGTCGACTTTCTGATGCAGGACTTGATCTCATCAACGGTGAGCTCCTCGCCGTTGAGATATTTCTCAAGCAGCTCGTCATCCTGCTCGGCAACGTGCTCGAGCATCTCGGTATGGTACTTCCGGGCAAGCTCCTTCATGTCGTCGGGGATATCGGTAACCTCGATATCAACGCCCAGGTCGTCTTTGTAGTAATAGGCCTTCATTATAACAAGGTCTATGATACCTTTGAAATCCGCCTCAGCGCCGATGGGCAGCTGAATGGGGACCGCATTGCACTTAAGGCGCTCTTTCATCATGTCGATGACTCTGTAGAAGTCAGCGCCCATAATGTCCATCTTGTTGACATAGACCATTCTGGGAACATGATACTTATCAGCCTGCCTCCAGACCGTCTCGGACTGGGGCTCGACGCCGCCCTTAGCGCAAAGAACTGTAACAGAACCGTCAAGAACTCTCAGGGAGCGCTCGACCTCAACGGTGAAATCGACGTGACCCGGAGTGTCGATGATGTTGATACGGTGGTTCTTCCAGAAACAGGTCGTAGCAGCGGAGGTGATGGTTATACCACGCTCCTGCTCCTGCTCCATCCAGTCCATCGTTGCGGAGCCATCGTGGGTCTCACCGATTTTATGAGTTTTTCCCGTATAAAACAGGATACGCTCGGTTGTGGTAGTTTTACCGGCATCGATGTGCGCCATGATACCGATGTTTCTGGTCATCTCAAGGGATACCTGTCTTGGCATATAAACCTCCGAATTTCTGTTAAGCTGAAAATATAGTAAATCTCGGTGAAATGATTACCACCTGAAGTGTGCAAATGCCTTGTTGGCCTCTGCCATCTTGTGGGTATCTTCACGCTTCTTGAATGCGGAACCGGTGGAGTTGACCGCATCCATGATCTCGTTGGCAAGTCTCTCCTTCATCGTTCTCTCGGAACGCTGACGGCTGTAGAGAGTGATCCAACGCAGGCCGAGAGTCTGTCTTCTCTCGGGGCGAACCTCCATGGGTACCTGATAGGTAGCACCGCCGACACGGCGAGCCTTTACCTCAAGCATGGGCATAACGTTCTCCATTGCTGCCTCAAAAACCTCAAGGGGTTCCTTACCTGTCTTCTCTTTGATGATGTCAAATGCATCATAAACGATTTTCTGAGCTACGCCCTTTTTGCCGTCATACATAACATTGTTGATAAGACGGGTGACAAGGGTTGAGTTGTAAAGCGGATCAGGCAAAACTTCACGTTTTGCGATATTGCCTCTTCTTGGCACTTCGCTTCCCTCCTTCATAGTAATGATATCATAGGTACTCGAGTGACAAATTCCCGTCGGCGCCAACGCAGAAGCATACTATTTATATATAATATACATTGCATTGGTCGAAGAGCATAAAGCGCTTCTTCAGCCTGCAAGAAGATTTGTCTTGATTGGTGCGGGATTATTTCTTAGCTGCCTTGGGACGCTTTGCGCCGTACTTGGAACGGGCCTGCATTCTGCCGTTAACGCCCTGGGTATCAAGAGTGCCGCGGATGATGTGGTAACGGACACCGGGAAGATCCTTAACACGGCCGCCTCTGATGAGGACAACGGAGTGCTCCTGAAGGTTGTGACCTACGCCGGGGATATAAGCCGAAACCTCGATGCCGTTGGTAAGACGGACTCTGGCGATCTTACGAAGAGCCGAGTTGGGCTTCTTGGGGGTCGCGGTCTTAACAGCGGTGCAGACGCCGCGCTTCTGGGGTGAATCCTGATCGGTAAGAACATTCTTCTTGGAGTTCAGGCCTTTCAAAAGAGCGGGAGCCTTGGGCTTTCTTTCGAGCGTTTCTCTGCCGTTACGAACAAGCTGATTAAAGGTAGGCAAAAACAATCTCTCCTTTCTTTTAAAATATGTATTGTGCGAGGCTCCGCCGCCTTACGACGGAGCCTTTGACACCACAATTTTGTATTTTATCACAAGTGAAGCTCGTTTGTCAACACTTTCGACAAAAATTACTCGGCATTTTCGGCAATATTACCGAACTTACCTGTAGGCTTAAGCTCCACCTTGCTGTAGCACTTCATGCCGGTGCCGGAGGGCAGGAGCTTGCCGATAATGACGTTCTCCTTGAGGCCGATAAGGGGATCGGTCTTGCCCTTGATGGCGGCGTCGGTGAGGACTCTGGTGGTCTCCTGGAACGATGCGGCGGAGAGGAACGAATCCGTTGCGAGCGAAGCCTTGGTGATACCCATAAGGGTGGGGGCGGAGACTGCGAACTTCGGCTCGACGCCCTTCTCCTCAGCCTCTCTTGCAAGGCGTTCATTCTCAAGACGGAAGTCCATCTTCTCGACCACGGTGCCGGGCAGGAACTTGGAGTCGCCTGCGTCTACTATCCTGACCTTTCTCATCATCTGGCGAACGATGACCTCGATATGCTTATCGTTGATGTCAACACCCTGCATACGGTAGGTCCTCTGAACCTCTCTGATGAGGTAGTCATGGACTGCCTCAACGCCGAGAATTGCAAGGATGTCGTGCGGGTTCTGAGCGCCTTCGGTGAGCTGTGCGCCCTTGGTGACTCTCTGACCCTCCTCAACCTTCAGGCGGAAGCCGTAGGGGATGAGGTAAGCCTTCTCCTCGCCGTCGTCGGCGGTGACGATAACGTGCTGGCTCTTTTTGATCTCTCTGAAGGAGACGACGCCGTCGATCTCGCTCATGATGGCGAGCATCTTGGGCTTGCGCGCCTCAAAGAGTTCTTCAATTCTGGGAAGACCGGTGGTGATATCCGACTGGTCGGCAGCGCCGCCGGTGTGGAATGTTCTCATGGTAAGCTGAGTACCCGGCTCGCCTATGGACTGAGCTGCGATGATACCGACAGCTTCACCGACGGTCACAGGCTCGCCCGTTGCAAGGTTTGCGCCGTAGCACTTGATGCAAACGCCGTGCTCCGAGCAGCAGGAGAGCAGCGAACGAATCTTGATCTGCGCTCTTGAAGTCTCAGGCAGGATGCCTGCGGCGACCTGCTTATCATGCTCTGCATGGACGCTTGCGGCGACCTGCTCGGCGATAACATCGGTCATCATCTCATCCTTGCTTGCTATCAGTTTGCCCGTTTCGGGGTCGTGATAATCCTCAAGCAGGAATCTTCCGGTCAGTCTTTCGGCAAGGCCGACTATCTTTCTGCCGCCGAAGTTGGGATCGCCGTCATAAATATCATAGACGTTGATGCCGTCGGTGCAGTGGCAATCCTCCTCACGGATGATAACATCCTGAGAAACATCGACAAGACGGCGGGTCAGATAACCCGAGTCAGCCGTTCTGAGCGCGGTATCGGCAAGACCTTTACGGGCGCCGCGGGAGGAAATGAAGTATTCGAGTATATTAAGACCTTCACGGTAGTTGGCTCTGATGGGAACCTCTATCGTCTTACCTGCGGTGTTGGCGATAAGTCCGCGCATACCTGCAAGCTGACGAAGCTGTGAATCGTTACCGCGGGCGCCGGAGTCAAGCATCATGTTGATGGGATTGAACTTTCTGAAGTTCTTCTTCAGCTCGGAGGAGACATCCTTGGTGCAATCCTCCCATGCCTTTATGACATCCTCGGAGCGCTCGTCGTTGGTGATGAGACCTCTCTCGTATTCCTTGGTGATCTTGGCGACTCTCGCTTCGGCGTGCTCAATGAGCTGCTTCTTAAGCGGCGGGATGGTCGCGTCGCAGACGGCGACGGTGATACCGCTTCGGGTTGAGTATTTGTAACCCTGAGCCTTGATCTTATCAAGCACATCGGCTGCGATCGCAGTGCCGTGAACCTTGATGCAGCGGTCGATGATCTTGCCGAGCATCTTCTTGTTAACAAGCACGTCGACCTCGGGGGTGAAGAGGTTGGCGGGGTCGGTTCTGTCAATGAAGCCGAGATCCTGCGGGATAGGCGTATTGAAGATGACCTTGCCGAGGGTGGTGGTGACGAGTCGAGTTACGCTCTCGCCGTTCACTTCCTTGGTCATGCGGATCCTGACATTAACGTGCAGGCCGATATCGCCCTCGTCATATGCCATCATTGCTTCGTCGACATTATTAAATGTTTTATATATTAAGTGCTTCTCGCCGTTCTCGTCGATGAACTCGGTAGGTGCGCCGGGCTCATAGGGATCCTCGGGAACATAGTCGGAGTTTGCGGGGTTGTTGTCGTTGACTATGGTCAGATAGTAGGAGCCGAGTATCATATCCTGAGTGGGAACGGTAACGGGGCGGCCGTCCGAGGGCTTGAGCAGGTTGTTAGCCGCAAGCATGAGGAAGCGAGCCTCTGCCTGAGCCTCTGCCGAAAGCGGAACATGGACTGCCATCTGGTCGCCGTCGAAGTCAGCGTTGAATGCGGTACAAACAAGGGGATGAAGCCTTATGGCTCTGCCCTCGACAAGCACCGGCTCGAATGCCTGGATACCGAGGCGGTGAAGCGTGGGAGCACGGTTGAGCATGACGGGGTGATCCTTGATGACTACCTCAAGAGCATCCCACACTGCGGGGTTGGAGCGCTCGACCATCTTACGGGCGGATTTGACGTTGCCCGCGACCTCGGTCTCGACAAGGCGCTTCATAACGAAGGGCTTGAAGAGCTCGAGAGCCATCTCTTTGGGAAGACCGCACTGATAGAGCTTGAGGTCAGGTCCGACGACGATAACCGAACGGCCAGAGTAGTCGACACGCTTACCGAGCAGGTTCTGTCTGAAACGTCCCTGCTTACCTTTCAGCATATCCGAAAGGGACTTGAGCGCCCTGTTGTTGGGGCCGGTAACGGGTCTGCCTCTTCTGCCGTTGTCGATAAGGGCGTCAACGGCCTCCTGAAGCATTCTCTTCTCGTTCCTGATGATTATCTCGGGGGAGCCGAGCTCCATAAGCTTTGCAAGACGGCTGTTTCTGTTGATAACGCGTCTGTAAAGGTCGTTAAGGTCGGAGGTGGCGAATCTGCCGCCCTCGAGCTGAACCATAGGGCGGATCTCCGGCGGGATAACAGGGATAACGTCGAGGATCATCCACTCCGGTCTGTTGCCGGACTGTCTGAAGGCTTCGACGACCTCAAGGCGCTTGAGTGCCTTTGCTTTCTTCTGGCCGGAGGTGCTCTCCATCTCGGCTTTAAGCTCCCCTGAGAGCTTATCGAGGTCTATCTCGGAGAGCAGCTCCTTGATAGCCTCGGCGCCCATGCCTGCCTTGAAAGCGTCGTCATATTTAAGGCGATACTCGTCGTAATCCTTCTCGTCGAGGGTCTGACCCTTCTCAAGAGGCGTATCGCCGGGGTCGATAACTATGTGCTTTGCGAAATAAAGGACTTTCTCAAGCTCTCTGGGGGAGATATCAAGGATAACGCCCATTCTCGAGGGTGTGCCCTTGAAATACCAGATGTGTGAAACGGGGGTCGCAAGCTCAATGTGACCCATTCTCTCACGGCGCACCTTGGAGCGGGTGATCTCAACGCCGCAGCGCTCGCAGACCTTGCCCTTATAGCGGATCCTCTTATACTTACCGCAGTGGCACTCCCAGTCCTTCTGCGGTCCGAATATCCTTTCGCAGAAAAGACCGTCTCTCTCGGGCTTGAGGGTTCTGTAATTTATGGTTTCGGGCTTCTTGACCTCGCCGTATGACCATTCTCTTATCTGGTCGGGCGAGGCAAGGCCGATTTTTATGGATTCAAAAGAAAGATTGCTGTTGGCTTCTACGTTTTCCATATAACGATGCCCCTTCCGTTAGTTTGGTGTGAAACGACGATTACTCGTAATCGTCCTCCGAGGGTTCTAAATCAAGACCGTAATCTTCATCGCCCATTTTATCACGGAATTCGTCGGCGAAACCATCATCGTCGTCGCCGTCGTCTCTGATGAAGATATCGTTCTCCTCGCTGTCCTCGTCAACGATGAAATCGTCGCTGCCCTCGGCGTCATTGACGCTCTGGAACGCCTTATCATCCGGTGCGAAGCCGGCGTCGTCGTTGTCATAGGTCTGGCGGAGGTCGACTTCGTCGCCGTTCTCATCAAGCACCTTGATGTCGAGTGCGAGGGACTGGAGCTCCTTGATAAGGACCTTGAAGGATTCGGGGATACCGGGAGTCGGGACATTCTTGCCCTTAACGATGGCCTCGTAGGTCTTGACTCTGCCCACGACGTCATCCGACTTGACGGTAAGTATCTCCTGAAGGGTGTATGCTGCGCCGTATGCCTCGAGCGCCCAAACCTCCATCTCGCCGAAACGCTGGCCGCCGAACTGAGCTTTACCGCCCAGAGGCTGCTGAGTGACGAGGGAGTACGGGCCGGTCGAACGGGCGTGGATCTTATCGTCAACAAGGTGATGGAGCTTAAGATAATACATGACGCCTACGGTTACGGGGTTATCAAACTTCCTGCCGGTTCTGCCGTCGGTAAGGATGGACTTGCAGTCCATGCGGAGCTGCGGCACCTTGGAGGGGTCGAATTCAACGCCCTTCTCCTTGGCCTCCTGCTCAGCCTTTTCCATAGTGCGGCGGTTTGCCTCCGCAAATGCCTCGGTGATATCCTCCTCATGGGCGCCGTCGAATACGGGGGTCATTATCTTGTAGCCGAGCGCTCTTGCGGCAAAGCCGAGGTGAACCTCGAGAACCTGACCGATATTCATTCGGCTGGGAACGCCGAGGGGATTAAGAACTATATCAAGCGGTGTGCCGTCGGGCAGGAAGGGCATATCCTCCTGAGGAAGGATCCTTGAAACAACGCCCTTATTACCGTGGCGACCCGCCATCTTATCGCCGACGGAGAGCTTTCTCTTCTGGGCGATATAGCAGCGGACAACTTTGTTTACGCCGGGCGACAGCTCGTCGCTGTTCTCCTTGGTGAATACTTCGACATTGACAACGATGCCGTATTCGCCGTGGGGCACTTTAAGGGAAGTATCTCTGACTTCCTTGGCTTTCTCGCCGAATATCGCGCGAAGCAGTCTCTCCTCGGCGGTCAGCTCGGTCTCGCCCTTGGGCGTTACCTTGCCGACAAGTATATCGCCGGAGTGAACCTCTGCGCCGATGCGGATTATGCCTCTGTCGTCAAGGTTGCCGAGGGCGTCCTCGCCGACGTTGGGGATATCTCTGGTTATCTCTTCGGGGCCGAGCTTGGTGTCTCTGGCCTCGGTCTCATATTCCTCAATATGGATAGAGGTGTAAACGTCGTCTCTGACGAGCTTCTCATTGATAAGAACGGCGTCCTCGTAGTTGTAGCCTTCCCATGTCATGAAGCCGACAAGGGCGTTTTTGCCGAGGCTCAGCTCGCCGTGGTCGATAGCGGGGCCGTCTGCGATGACCTCGTCCTTCTCGACTCTCTGACCGACGGAAACTATCGGGCGCTGGTTGGTGCAGGTGCCCTGGTTGGAGCGCATGAACTTGATAAGCTCATAGTGCCTGCTTGTGCCGCCGTCCTCAAGGATATCAACGCTGTCGGCCGCAACCTTGGAGACTACGCCGCCCTCTTTGGCGAGCACGACGGAGCCGGAGTCAACGGCAGCCTTATATTCCATACCGGTGCCGACGATGGGGGCTTCTGTCTTGAGAAGAGGAACAGCCTGCTTCTGCATGTTGGAGCCCATCAGCGCGCGGTTGGCATCGTCGTTCTCAAGGAACGGGATAAGAGCCGTTGCAACCGAAACGACCATCTTGGGCGAAACGTCCATGTAATCGGCCTTGGTGTTGTCGATCTCAAGGAATTCGTCTCTGTGCCTTGCGGTGATCTTCTTTCTGACGAAGCGGTTATTCTCATCGAGGGGCTCGTTCGCCTGGGCGACGATGTACTCATCCTCGGTATCGGCGGTCATGTACTCGACCTCGTCGAGCACCACGCCGGTCTCTTTATCTATCTTTCTGAACGGAGCTTCGATGAAGCCGTATTCATTGATCTTGGCGAATGTTGCAAGATAGGAGATAAGGCCGATGTTGGGGCCTTCGGGGGTCTCTATCGGGCACATACGTCCGTAGTGCGAATAATGAACGTCGCGGACCTCGAATCCGGCTCTGTCTCGTGAAAGACCGCCGGGGCCGAGGGCGGAAAGACGGCGCTTATGGGTAAGCTCGGCAAGGGGGTTGTGCTGATCCATGAACTGTGAGAGCGGCGAAGAGCCGAAGAACTCTCTGACGGCGACCATAACGGGGCGGATATTGATAAGGCTCTGCGGAGTTATCTTATCCTCATCCTCCTGCGCCTGGATGGCCATTCTCTCACGGACAACTCTCTCCATCCTTGCAAGGCCGATCCTGAACTGATTCTGGAGCAGCTCGCCGACGGATCTGATACGTCTGTTGCCGAGGTGGTCGATATCGTCGATGTTGCCGACCTTCTTGGTCAGGCAGTTGACGTAGTTGACCGAGGCGAATATATCGTCGACGATAATATGCTTCGGGATAAGGTCGTCGCAGCGGAGCCTCATCTCCTCAAGCAGCGCTTGTTTATCATCGCCGCACTTTTCGAGGACTTCTCTCATAACGGAGAAGCGGACCTTCTCATTGATGGCTATCTCGTCAAGCTCTTCCCTGGTGAAGCCCTCGGGGAGCAGAGCCATCGGGTCGACCATGCCGTTTGAGATGACGAACAGATCGCTGCCGTCCTCGCATCTGACGACGACCTTCATAACGCCTGCCTGCTCTATCTCAATAGCTTTCTGCTTGGTGAGCACCTCGCCCGGCTCGGCTATAAGCTCGCCGGTGTACTCGGATATAACGGGCTCTGCGACTACGCAGCCGGGGAGACGGTTGAGCATCGAGAGCTTTTTGTTGTACTTATATCTGCCGACACGGGAGATATCGTACTTGTGGGAGTCAAAGAAGAGGTTGTCAAACTGCTGCTGAGCGGCCTCAAGGGTGGCGGGCTCGCCGGGGCGCAGCTTTTTGAACACTTCGATGAGCGCTTCCTCTGTGTTGCGGGTCTCGTCCTTCTCCATGGTAGCTTCGAGCTTGGCATCCTCGCCGAAGAAGCGGCGGATATCATCGTTGGAGCTAAGGCCTAGGGCACGCACGAAAGCGGTGATATATATCTTGCGATTTTTGTCTATGCGGACGTAGAAAATATCGTTGGGGTCGGTCTCATATTCGAGCCATGCGCCCCTGTTGGGGTTGATGGTGCTGGTGAAAAGCTCGATACCGGTCTTATCGTGGGTCATGCCGTAATAAACGCCGGGCGAACGAACAAGCTGAGAGACAATGACTCTCTCGGCGCCGTTGATGACAAAGGTGCCGCTGTCGGTCATTATTGGGAAGTCGCCCATATAGACCTCGGACTCCTTAATAACGCCGGTCTCCTTATTCTGAAGGCGGACTGTCACACGCATGGGCGCTGCGTAGTTCGCATCTCTCTCCTTGCACTCGCGCACCGAATACTTCGGCTTGTCGTCAAGGCGGTAATCAATGAAGCTGAGCACCCAGTTCCCGGTATAGTCCGTAATATCGGCCATGTCGCGGAAGACCTCTTTGAGGCCCTTCTCGATGAACCAATTGTAGGACGCCTTCTGAACCTCGATGAGGTTGGGCATATCCATGACCTCGTCGATCTTACCGAAGCTCATGCGTTGGCAGCTTCCTCGTGTAACGGGTTTCACTTTCAGCATAGGCAAAATCACTCCGTTCTTTTGAATTTCCGTTTTTCTCTCGGAAAATCGAAATTTTGCGGGATCTCCCCATATATTTTATAATATTAAGCGCAAAGATAAAATAAATTATAGGGGTATTAATCCATTATAAATAATACGGAACGATATTGTACATTTTGAGCGGCCGTCTGTCAAGCGAATAACGGCAAATAAAATTTCTTTGTGCATCCATATGAAATTTCGATGTTTTTCCATAATTATTTTGTGGATAATTTTTTCACTTTTGTGTATTATGCCTATCAAAAAGCATCAAAAAAGCCGCTGCCACTCGGGCAACGGCGGTAACGGTAAAATTTTCACTTTATTATAATAGGGCGAAAACGCTTCTCCGCGCCGCATTCGGCGGCATTCGTCAGGCAGAGGGCATAGATATCCCCCGCCCTGCATTCCGCGGCAAAAACAGCCTTTGCTTCTTCGCTCAGGGCGGCGATATCGGCTGTTTTGGCGAGAAGAGGCAGCCTTGCGCTCAACGCCGCCTCACGCAGCAGCTCCGCCCCCCTCGGGGTGAATCCGCCGACTCTGATATAAGGCGGGTCGATCGCGGCAAGCTCGGCGGTAACGCCCAAAAAGCAGTTTAATATTATTCTGCGTATGCGTGCGTGCGAATACCTTTTAGTTTTGGCAAGCGTATACAGCTCCTCAAGGCTGCGGGCCTCCCTCGCCGCCGTGAGGATCCTGTTCTCTATCCCCTCGCTGATGTCGGGCGCCGACGCCAGCTCCTGTGCACTGACCGTCCGCATTTTATAGAGGATAGCCCGCTCTATACGGCTTATATCCGCCTGCTCCGCGCCGCGGTATATCTCCCCCGCCGCCGCAGGCACAAGGTCGCTTATATCTCCGCTGCTGCGGATAAATTCCCTTATCTTTGAAGCACCCGCAAAGCCGTCGGCTATCTCGGCGCTGTCATGCCCTGCGCCAACCCTGCCTACCGCAAGGGGCTTCATTCGGCTGCCGATACGCTCAAGGGCGGATACATATTCAACGGCAAGGATGTCGTTCGGCGAAGCTATCAGATCGGCGCTTGCGGGGCTTATGTGCCTGAGAGCGCTCTCTCTCGCCGAAGCAAAGGATACTCCGTGCGCCAGCTCCTCCTTGAGCAAAGAGGGGAATTCGGGCGAAGCAAGCAGCCCCGCCGCCTCGGCTATCCTTGCGGTGTCGCCGCACTCGGAGCCGAACACGATCGTATCAACGCAGCCGAGCGCGTCAAGCAGCTCGACCCCCGCGCCCGCAAAGCTCTGAGCGCCCGACACGGCGTAAATGCTCGGCAGCTGTATCACGAGGTCGACCCCGCACAGTAGCGCCGCTTTTACACGGGCGGAGAAGTCAAATATCGCAGGCTCGCCCCTCTGGACAAAATTGCCGCTCATCACAGCGACAACGCAGTCCTCCCCCGCCTCTCTCGCCCGACGGGCAAGATAAGCGTGCCCGTTGTGAAACGGATTGTATTCGGCGACGATGCCGGCTGCTCTCATATTCGCACCTCCGATAAAAAACTCTTGAAAAAATCATTTAGTAAGTATATAATATAACAGTTACAGGCTTTAATCAAGCTAAAAATCACGATTTGGAGTGTTAAAATGAAGATTTTGGTTATCAACGCAGGCAGCTCATCGCTCAAATATCAGCTCATTGATACCGACGGCGACAAGCTCCTTGCAAAGGGCATCTGCGAACAGATAGGCGACGCAAATTCGTCCTTCACCCACAAGGTGCCCGACGACGCAGGCAAAAACATAAAGGATCTCCCCTGCCCCATCCCCGATCACGGCGCAGCCATCCAGCTTGTGCTCGATACGCTCGTTGACGCCGAGCACGGCGTTATCGCCTCGACCGATGAGATCGGCGCTGTCGGCCACAGAGTGCTCCACGGCGGCGAGAAATTCTCCGGCTCCGTGCTTGTCACCGAGGACGTCAAGGCCGCTATCAGGGAGTGCTTCAAATTCGGCCCTCTCCACAACCCCGCAAACCTCAAGGGCATCGAGGCCTGCGAAAAGATAATGAACGTACCTCAGGTCGCCGTTTTTGATACCGGCTTTCATCAGACCATGCCCGACTACGCATATATGTATGCCCTGCCCTATGAGCTTTATGAGGAGGAGGGCATCCGTCGCTACGGCTTCCACGGCACCTCTCACCGCTATGTCTCCATGAGAGCTATTGATATGCTCGGTGGCAAGGCGGAGGGCACGAGGATAGTCACCTGCCACCTCGGCAACGGCTCCTCCATCTCCGCTGTCAAGGACGGCAAGTGCTTCGACACCACCATGGGTCTCACCCCGCTTGAGGGCATCATCATGGGCACCCGCTGCGGCTCGATAGACCCCGCCATCGTCACCACCATCATGGCGGCAAGGAACCTCTCCCCCGCCGAAATGGACACTCTTATGTATAAAAAGAGCGGTATGCTCGGCATCGCCGGCACCAGCGACAACAGGACCATCGAGGGCCTTGCAAAGAACGGCGACAAGAAGGCTCAGCTCGTTGAGAATATGCTCTGCCACCAGCTCGTCAAATACATAGGCGGCTTTGCCGCTGCAATGGGCGGCGTTGACGCGGTCGTATTCACCGGCGGCATCGGCGAGAATAACCCCCACTACCGCACCAGAGTAGCTGAGAAGCTCGCATTTCTCGGCACCGCCATTGATGAGGAAAAGAACTCCGTCAGAGGCGAGGAGATAGAGATATCCGTCCCCGGCTCCAAGGTCAAGCTCCTTGTCATCCCCACCAACGAGGAACTCATGATAGCCAAGGATACTCTTGAGATAGTTTCCGCACTTTGATTGTAAGACGGTGATCGTTTGGATTATTTTGCCCCGCTCTTTATGAGTGAAAAGGCTGCCGAGCCGTTTCGCGCCCCGGCAGCCCCTATAGACCTTTTCAACTGGGAAAAGGACGGCTACTCACGCCCCGAGAGTTATGCACGGCTCTACGGGGTCGAGAATGTCGGGCTCTTTGCCCGCCTGTGGTCATTTGAGGACTCGGTGCGCTGCGAATGCACAAAGCGTGACGACCCGGTCTACACCGACAGCTGCCTCGAAATCTTTTTGAAGCCCGTTACGGGCGACGAGCGCTATGTGAACTTCGAGGTCAACCGAAACGGAGTATATCTATCCCAGATAGGCGAAAAGCGCGAGGGCAGACGATTTATCAGGGAGATCACCTCCCTTGAGCCGACGATAACGCCGTTCACCCTCCCCGGCAGCGGCAAAAGCGCCTGGGGCTATGATATCTTTTTGCCGGACGGCTTCATCTCCGAGGTCTACGGCGCACCCTATCGCACGGCGGAGAACATTATCAAGGGTAACTTCTATAAGTGCGCCGACCTCGCCGAGGCCCCGCACTACGCCGCCTGCTTCCCCGTCGACTCCGCCGAGCTGGGCTTCCACAACCCAGCCCGCTTCGGCAACATAATTTTAAGAAAGGCGTGACTTCGTTGCACAAGAAAATAGATACGGTATCTGAGCTTGTCACGGCGTTCAAATTCAAGGGCGAGCTGAAGAACATCTCGCAGCTCTTTGACGGCCATATTAACGATACCTATATATTTGAATTTCTTGAGGAGAACGGCCACACTAATAAATATCTCGTTCAAGAGCTTAACACATATGTGTTCAAATAGCCGGACGCCCTGATGAAAAACGTGGTGAGCGTTACCGACTACCTCCACAAGGAGGTCATCGCCGCCGGCGGCGACCCCGAGAGGGAGAGCCTCTATGTTTTCTTCACCAAGGATAACAAGCCCTACTACATAGACAGCGAGGGCAGCTTCTGGCGCTGCTACAACTATATATACGACGCACACTCCTGTCAGTGTGTGGACTGCCCTGAGACTTTTTACAACGCTGCGAAGGCATTCGGCAAATTCCAGCGTATGCTGGCGGACTACCCCATTGACGATCTGACCGAGACGATACCGAACTTCCACAACACCGTCTCCCGTTTCGCCGACTTCAAAAAAGCCGTTGCCGATAACCTCTCCGGCAGAGCTGACGATGCCCGCAGCGAGATAGATTTCGTCCTGAGCCGCGAGGCGGACTGCTCCGTGCTCGTCGACCTGCTGAACGCAGGCGAGCTGCCGTTGAGAGTCACCCACAACGACACAAAGCTCAACAACGTCATGTTTGACAACAAGACGGACGAAGGCATCTGCGTTGTCGACCTCGACACCGTAATGCCCGGTCTGTCGCTCTATGATTTCGGCGACAGCATCCGTTTCGGCGCCAACACCGCCGCGGAGGATGAGAAGGATATCTCCAAGGTGCAGCTCAGCCTTGAGAACTTCAAGGCGTTCACCCTCGGCTACCTCTCCACCGCAGGCGAGAGCCTGACGAAGAAAGAGATAGAGTATCTCTCGTTCTCGGCAAAGCTGATGACGCTCGAATGCGGTATGCGCTTCCTCGGCGACTTCATCAACGGCGATGTCTACTTCAAGACCGACTACCCCGAGCACAACCTTGTGAGGTCACGCACCCAGTTCAAGCTCGTGGAGGAGATCGAGAAGCACTATGACGAGATGCAGCAGATCGTTGCGGATTGCTGCGCCCGTCTCGGGCTGTCAAAATGACCTCGGAGCTACTCAGCGAGCATGAATTCCGCCGCAGGGTGGCATTCTGGCTGCTCGACAACGACCGAGGCGCCTGCCTGCCGTACGGCGTTGACCGCGAGGAATACGCCGAGCAATTCCGCCTGCCAGACTTCGACTACACCCACACGCAGTCCTGCTGCGACAAGGAGGGCGACCTGATCACGATGCTGCGGGGCGAGATAAGCCTCAGCGACTGGCAGACAAGGAACGGCAGGGAGCCGAGAAAGCTCGTCTTTTATAAAGTGCTCAAGACCTTTATCGACACGCCTGAGGTCGAGCCGTACCCGATGGGTTATATAATTGTATTATAATATGAAAAAGCCGCTGCACGGTTCGTTTGAGCCGAGCAGCGGTCATTTTTTTCTTATTTGATTATGTCAAGTATCTCTTTCGGGTCGCTTACGATGAATTCGGCGCCGTTATCCTCGAGCACCTTCCTGCCGCGGAAGCCCCAAGTCACGCCGATGCACGGGAGCTTTGAGTTGTGAGCGGTCATGCAGTCCACCTCGGAGTCGCCGACATAGACAGCCCTGTCACGGCTCACGCCGAGCTTGTCGAGCGCAAGCCAAACGCCGTCCGGCTCGGGCTTCTGCGCCACGCCGTCGACCTGACCGATGATAACATGGATGCTGTCGCCGAAAAAGCCTCTGACAATATCCACGGCGGCGTCCTGCATCTTGTTGGTAACCACCGCAGTCTTAAAGCCCGCCGCAAAAATTGCTTTCAGCAACTCGAGGATGCCTTTATAGGGCTTGGTTTTGTTGCGGGAATTGTGCAGATAATGCGCCTTGAACACATCAAGGCACTTCTCGCTCACATCATCGGGCGTACCCTCGGGCACGCTGAGATAGACCAGACGGCGCACTCCGTTGCCGACGAAAGTGCGTATCTCCTCGTATGTGCGTGCAGGGAAACCGAACTCGGCGAGCGCATAATTCACGCTGTCCATCAGGTCCTCAAGGGTGTCGATAAGAGTGCCGTCCAAATCAAAAACTACAGCGTCGTATTTCATGGTATTTCTCCGTCCGAAAATTAGTTTTTAAATTTATCAAAGAAGCTGCTCTTCTTGGAGCTGCTGCCGACCGGTGCGCCTCTCTTGACGCCCAGCTCCTTTTCAAGCTCCTGAAGCAGCTCTTTCTGCCTCGGAGTAAGGTTCTTCGGCGTGTCAACGATAATTCTCACGAGCTGATCGCCCTTGCCTCTGCCGTTGACATTCTGGATTCCTCTGCCCTTGAGGTTAAAGACCGTGCCCGACTGTGTACCTGCCGGCAAATCGAATTTAACATCACCGTCAAGAGTAGGAATACGCAAATTATCGCCCAAAGCCGCCTGAGTGAAGCTGACATGCTGCTCCAGCCAGACATTGTAGCCGTCACGCTCAAAGAACGGGTGCGGTCTGACAAAAACAGCCACCTTGAGGTCGCCCTTGGGGCCGCCGTTGACGCCCGAATTGCCCGCGCCGCTGACGTTGAATATCTGCCTGTCGTCGATACCGGCGGGGATATTCACCTCAACGCTCGTGCGCTTGGATACTCTGCCTGAGCCGCGGCACTTCTGGCACGGGTCGTCAATTACACGACCTCTGCCGCCGCACTTCGGGCAGGATTTCTGAGTGGATATAACTCCGAATGCAGTCCTCTGCTGCACATTGACGAAGCCTCTGCCGCCGCAATCGGGGCAGGTCTTGGGCGAGGTGCCCGCTTTTGCGCCCGAGCCGTGGCAATCGGGGCAGGTATCCACCCTCGTCACCTCGATGGTGCGCTTGCAGCCCTTGGCCGCCTCCTCAAAGGAGATGGTCACTCTCGCCTGTATGTCCTCGCCTCTGCGGGGGGCGTTGGGGTTAGCCTGACGACCGCCTCCGAAGCCTCCGCCGAAGAAGGAGCTGAATATATCGCCGAGATCGTCGAAGCCGAAGCCTGCGCCGTTGAAGCCGCCTGCTCCGCCCGCGCCGAAGTTGGGGTCTACGCCCGCATGACCGTATTGGTCATACCTCGCCCGCTTGTCGCTGTCGGAGAGCACCTCGTACGCCTCGTTGACCTCCTTGAATTTAGCCTCCGCCTCGGCGTTGCCGGGGTTGAGGTCAGGGTGATACTGCTTCGCCTTTTTTCTGTATGCTTTTTTTATTTCGTCCTCGGTTGCGCCCTTTTGGACTCCGAGCACTTCATAATAATCACGTTTATTCTCTGCCAAAGGTATTTCTCCCTCGGGAATCAGGCGTGCAGCCCACGATTCCGTTTTTTACTGTTTTATAAAAGTCCAAGTCGTCCCCGCCGTCATTACAACGACGGGGACAGCCCGATTTAATTATTTATTGTCGTCAGCGTCGGTGAAGTCGGCCTGAGTATAGCCGTTTGCGTCGGTGCTGCCGTCGGCGCCCGCTGCGCCCTGCTGAGCCTGAGCTGCCTCTGCGGCGGCCTTATAGAGTTTCTCGGAGATCTCATAGAACTTCGCCTGAAGCTCATCCTGGCGGGACTTGATGAGGTTGATATCCTCGCCCTTAAGAGCCTCCTTAAGAGACTCAACCTTCTCATTCACGGCGTTCTTCTCTTCGTCGCTGAACTTGTCGCCGTTCTCATTTATCAGCTTCTCACACTGATAGACCATCTGGTCCGCACCGTTACGGGTGTCGACATCCTCACGGCGCTGCTTATCCTCCTGAGCATATCTCTCGGCGTCTGCAACGGCCTTGTCGATATCCTCCTTGGACATATTGGTGGAGGAGGTGATGGAAATCGACTGCTCCTTCTGAGTGCCGAGATCCTTAGCGGAAACATGGACTATGCCGTTAGCGTCGATATCAAAGGTAACTTCGATCTGAGGTACGCCTCTGGGGGCAGGCATAATGCCGTCGAGGTGGAACACGCCGAGGGTCTTGTTATCCTTTGCGAATTCTCTCTCGCCCTGAAGTACATGGACCTCAACTGAAGGCTGGTTATCCGCTGCGGTCGAGAAGATCTGGCTCTTCTTGACGGGCACGGTGGTGTTTCTCTCAATGATCTTGGTGTTTATGCCGCCCATGGTCTCGATGCCGAGTGAAAGCGGGGTAACATCAAGCAGAAGCAGGCCGGTAACTTCGCCGCCGAGAACGCCGCCCTGGAGAGCTGCGCCCATAGCAACGCATTCATCGGGGTTGATGCCCTTGAAGGGCTCACTGCCCATGAACTTCTTGATAGCTTCCTGGACTGCGGGGATCCTTGAGGAGCCGCCGACCATAAGAACCTTATGGATCTCGGAGGGCTTAAGACCCGAGTCGCTCATTGCCTGGCGAACAGGGCCCATGGTGGCTTCGACGAGGTCTGCGGTCAGCTCGTTGAACTTAGCTCTGGTAAGAGTCATCTCAAGGTGCTTCGGGCCTGTTGCGTCTGCGGTGATGAAGGGCAGGCTGATGTTGGAGGTGGTCACGCCGGAGAGCTCGATCTTTGCCTTCTCGGCAGCTTCCTTGAGCCTCTGCATAGCCATCTTGTCGCCTCTGAGGTCAACGCCCTGCTCCGCCTTGAAGCTGTCAGCCATCCAGTCGATTATTCTCTGGTCGAAGTCGTCGCCGCCGAGGCGGTTGTTACCTGCGGTCGCGAGGACTTCCTGAACGCCGTCGCCCATCTCGATGATGGAGACATCGAAGGTGCCGCCGCCGAGGTCGTAGACCATGATCTTCTGATCGGTCTCTTTATCAATGCCGTATGCGAGAGCCGCTGCGGTGGGCTCGTTGATTATTCTCTTGACATCAAGGCCGGCGATCTTGCCTGCGTCCTTGGTGGCCTGTCTCTGGGAATCGGTGAAGTAAGCGGGGACGGTGATAACAGCCTCGGTAACCTTCTCGCCGAGATAAGCCTCTGCGTCGGTCTTCAGCTTCTGAAGGATCATTGCGGAGATCTCCTGCGGGGTGTACTTCTTGTCGTCGATGGTGACTTTATAGTCGGAGCCCATCTGTCTCTTTATTGAAGAAACCGTCCTGTCGGGGTTGGTGATTGCCTGTCTCTTAGCAACCTGACCGACCATTCTTTCGCCGGTCTTGCCGAATGCGACTACCGACGGGGTAGTCCTTGCGCCCTCTGCGTTGGGAATAACAACTGCTTCGCCGCCTTCAATAACGGCCACGCATGAATTTGTAGTACCTAAATCAATACCTATGATCTTTGACATAATTTCTTCCTCCTATAATAAAACAATTATTTATGAATTTGCAACCTTGACGACAGCTTCTCTGATTATCCTGTCGCCGAGTTTATAGCCTTTTGTGAATACCTGCGCTATGACGTTCTCGCCGAGGCTCTCATCCTCGACGCTCATCACGGCGTTGTGAATGTTGGGGTCGAAGGTGTCGCCCTCCTCGCCGTAGCTCTCAACTCCGTTCTTCTCAAGGAGCTGCTTGAACTGCGAGAATATAAGGTCGATGCCTTTTTTATAATCCTCGAAATTCGCCTCGCTGTTTACGACGGCTCGGTCAAAATTATCAAGGATGGGTAAAAGCTCTTTTATCACATCCGCGCGGGAGGCGGTGTAGATATCCTGCCGCTCCTTTTGCGAGCGCTTGCGGAAATTATCATACTCCGCACAGAGCCTCAGGAACTGATCGTTCTTATCGTCGAGAGCCTTCTGAAGCTGCTGCTCCTTGGTCGGGGCTTCCTCAGCGGGGGCTGCGGTCTGCTGCTCCTGCTCCGCTTCCGGGGCTTTCTCCTCCGGCTGCTGCTCGGGAGGTGTCTTTTCCTTTTTCATTCTTTCATCCTTTCTCTCATTCGAGCGCCTGTGTTATCAGCCGCCCGACAAGGTCGGTCAAATATTTAACGCTTGGGATAATGCTTTCATAATCCATGCGGGTCGGGCCAATGATGCCGATGGTGCCGGAATCCCTGCCCCCGACGGTATATTTTGCCACGATAACGCTCGAATTTTCAAGCGGCTTATAAAGATTTTCTTTGCCTATCCTCACGCTTATCGGCGCCTTGGCGTCCTGCATGACCGCCGTCAACGGCTCTTTTTTGCTCAGGAACTCGAGCAGCCTTGCGGCATCGCCGCCGTAATCCTTGTGTGAGAACAGGTTTGAACTGCCGCCCAGCATTATCTTTGAATCCGCCGTGCTCCTCGCAAGCTCGCAAACCGCCGCCATGAGCGGAAGCATTGCGAACGGGTCGCCGTCAACGGAGGCCGCCGCCGTCTGCATAGAGACGACGCTGATATCCGACGCCGGCTTGCCGACTATCGAGGAATCGACGATATTGTAAAACTCTTCGCAAATTTTGGAGTTAAGCTCGCTCTCGAGCCTGCAAAGGCGGCTCTTGAGCACTCCGTTTGAGGTCAGCAGCACAAGCATCGCCGTGTGCGCCCCGACGGGCACAAGCTCTATCCTGCGGATGACCGCCGTCTCGCCGCCCGGAGCGGTCGAAACGCAAGCGCATTTGGTCATATCCGCCAGCACCTCGCCCGCCCTTGCCAGCAGCCTCTCGGGGTCGCCGACTGCGGAGGAAATGCCCGCCTCTATCAGCTTGCGGTTAAGCTCGTCAAGCTCGCGCTCCTTCATCAGGTGATCCACATAATATCTGTAGCCCGCCTGCGACGGAATTCTGCCCGCCGAAGTGTGCGGCTGCTCGAGGTAGCCCAGCGACACAAGCTCGCTCATTTCGTTCCTCACCGTTGCGGAGGAGACGGTCATACCCGTCAGGGCAAGCAGCTCTTTTGAGCCTATCGGCTCGCCGGTCTTGATATACTGCTCGACGACGGTGGCAAGTATCTGTTTTTTTCTTTCGCTCAGCTCAGCCATATTGCATCCTCCTTTCGGTTGAGTGCCAGATTTAGCACTCAAGCAGCCCGAGTGCTAATCACTGTTATTACTATACTCCAAGTCAAGCGATTTGTCAATATTTCAAATGTTAAATGTTTGTTAAATCTGAATTATTCCGAAATCGGGCTCAAAAATAAAACGCCCTGCTGCCGAAGCAACAGAGCGGTTGAATATTAAGGATTATATTATAACGAATCAGTCGATGGTGACGGAGTCAAGCTCCGCCTGAACCTCTTTGAGCAGCGAATTTATCGCCTGCTGCTTACTGCCGTAGAGAGTGCAGCCCGCAGCGCCCATGTGACCGCCGCCGCCGAGGCGTTTGCAGATCGACGAAGCGTCGATCTCGCCGTGAGTCCGCACGGAGGCCTTATAGCTGCCGTCTTTAAGCTCACGCATCGTGACGCCCACGAGCACTCCCTCGATCTGCCGGGGGAGATTCGCGATCCTATCCGTCTCGCTCTCATCCGAGCCGCTGCGTTTATACATATCCTGCGTGATGCAGATGAGGGCGCAGCGATCGGAGAAATACATCCTCATGCTGTCCAGCGCAAGGCGCTCAAGGGCGGCATAAGTCTTGGTCTTGGTCTCAAAGAAAACCTGAATGATATTATAGGTGTCGGCGCCCAGTTCAGCGAGCTTCGCCGCTATCTCATAAGTCCTGACGGTCGTGTTGGAGAAGCGGAAGCAGCCTGTATCGGTCGTAACGCCGGTGAAAAGGCAGGAGGCTATATCCGGGGTTATCTCGTCGCCGCGGGCGGCGAGCAGCAGATAGATCATCTCCGCCGTTGAAGCTGAATCCGGCTCGAGCCAGACCTTATCGGCATAGAGCATATTGGAGCCGTGGTGGTCAATGCACAGATCGACCCTGTCGGCATATTTGCCCTCAAAATCTTTACCGAGGAGCTTTGTGTCGGCGATATCAATTGCGGCGATGAATTTCGGTTCGAAATCAAAGCTCTCCATGCCGTCAAACATGAAGGCGAAATCCTTCGGTATCTTGTCGCCGCACTCTACTCTGACCCTCTTGCCCTCGGCAATGAGCGCCCTTGCAAGCGCAGATGCGCTGCCGAGCGTGTCGCCGTCCGGATGCGAGTGGCACAGCAGCAATATATCGTCGCTGCCCTCCAAAACCTTTGCAGTTTCATTCAGGTCAATTCTCATCATTGACTCTCCTTTACCCGTCGCGATCGGGCGGTGTGATTCATTCCTCTTCCGAGAGTTTGTTTATCATGCCGGCTATGCCCATGCCTTTTTCAATGGAGTCATCGGCGATGAACTTCAGCTCCGGCGTTTTGCGAAGATGCAGCCGCTTGCCGATCTCACGGCGGATATAGCCCGTGGCGCTGGTGAGACCCTTGACCGCGAGCTTTGCGGTCTCGATGCCCTCCATGGCGCTGACATACACCTTGGCATATGAGGCGTCGGAGCTGACCTCGACGTTGACGACGGTCAGCATTCCGGTTATCCTCGGGTCCTTGAGCTCACGCATTATAGCGGCGATCTCACGCTTTATATCTTCTGAAACTCTGTCGATCCTGTAACCTGCCATAATTTCTCCCTGAGATCAATCTCTGTATTCCTCAACGACAAAGGCTTCGAGAATGTCGCCTTCCTTGATATCGTTGAATTTTGCAAGGCCGATGCCGCAGTCGAAGCCCGAGGCAACTTCCTTGACGTCGTCCTTGAAGCGGCGCAGCGAGGCCATTTCGTCCTCAGCCACGACTATGCCGTCGCGGACTACTCTTATCTTTGCGTTTCTGGTTATCTTGCCGTTCATAACATGGCAGCCTGCGATGTTGCCGACGGACGAAATTCTGACGACCTGGCGCACCTCGGCTCTGCCGATATCGACATCTCTGAACTTCGGAGCGAGCATACCCTTGATAGCGGCCTCGATCTCCTCGATGCAGTCGTAGATAACTCTGTAGGTTCTTATCTCAACGCCGTCACGCTCTGCGTTATCGGCAGCGACAGCGTCCGGGCGGACATTGAAGCCGACGATGATGGCGTTTGAAGCATTGGCAAGCATGACGTCGCTCTCGCTGATAGCGCCGACGCCGCTGTGAATGACCTTAACTCTGACCTCGTCGTTGGAGAGCTTGAGAAGGCTCTGCTTGACTGCCTCAGCCGAGCCCTGGACATCGGCCTTGATGATGATGTTGAGGTCCTTCAGCTCACCCTCTTTAATAGAGGCAAAGAGGTTGTCAAGAGTGACCTTCTGGTACTCCTTGAACTGCTCTTCCTTGGCCTTGGCCTTTCTCTGCTCGACAAGCTCCCTTGCAAGGCGCTCGTCGTTAACGGCGTCAAATCCGTCACCCGCCTGCGGCACCTCGTCGAGACCCATGATCTCAACGGGGACGGAGGGGCCTGCGGAGTCGACCTTGCGGCCCTTGTCGTCCGTCATAACTCTGACTCTGCCGACGGCAGTGCCCGCGACTATGATATCGCCCGATCTGAGCGTGCCGTTCTGAACGAGCAGAGTTGAGACGGGGCCTCTGCCCTTATCAAGCCTTGCTTCGATGACAACGCCCTTTGCGGAGCGGTTGGGGTTGGCTTTAAGCTCCTGCATCTCGGCAACGAGAAGCACGGATTCAAGCAGCTTATCAATGCCCTGCTTCGTCACTGCCGAAACGGGCACGCAAATGGTCTCGCCGCCCCATTCCTCGGGCACAAGCTCATACTCGGTGAGCTGCTGAAGAACTCTGTCGGGGTTGGCAGCGGGTTTATCCATCTTATTTATCGCAACGATTATCTGCACTCCGGCAGCCTTCGCATGGTTGATAGCCTCAACGGTCTGCGGCATTATGCCGTCGTCGGCGGCAACAACAAGGATAGCGATATCCGTAGCCATTGCGCCTCTCAGACGCATTGAAGTGAAGGCGGCGTGGCCGGGAGTGTCAAGGAAAGTGATCTTGGAGCCGTTAATCTCAACTCTGTAAGCGCCGATATGCTGGGTAATGCCGCCCGCCTCGGTAGAGGTGACGGAGGTATTACGGATAGCGTCGAGCAGCGAGGTCTTGCCGTGGTCAACGTGACCCATGACGACAACGACGGGGTCTCTCGGCACGAGGTTGCTCTCATCGTCAACGCTGTCGTCGATGATCCTGTCCTCAATTGTGACGACGACCTCTTTCTCGACCTTTGCGCCGAGCTCCTCGGCGACGATGGCGGCGGTGTCGTAGTCAAGCACTTCGTTGACCGTGACCATCTGACCGAGCGTGAAGAGCTTCTTGATGACCTCTGCCGCAGTCATTTTGAGCATTGCGGCAAGCTCGCCCACGGTGATTTCCTCGGGGAGCTTAAGATGCATCTGCGGCTTCTTCGCTCTCTCGGCGGCGATCCTCTTGAGCCTCTCGGCCTCGGTCTCGCGCCTTGAAGAACGCATCCTGCCGCCCTGCTTGCGGTACTGCTGGCTCTTCTGCTTTATCTTCTGCTTGCCCACGGAATTTGCGTGCTGCATGGTCTGGTTGGTGGGCGCTATATTCTCATATTTCTCGTTATACTTCTCGAGGTCGACGTTGTCGGCTCTGGTGTCTATAGTGCGAGCCTCGCCCTTAGTCCTCGACTGCATGGGCTTATTCTCTTTCTTCTTCTCAGGTGCAGGCTTCCTCTCGGGCATGAGCGGCAGCTTTGACTGCGGCTTCGGCTTGCGGGGAGCCTCCTGCTTCTGAGCGGGCTTCTCCGCCGGCTTCGCCTCGGGCTTACTCTCGCTCTTCGACTGCTCGGGAGCCTTCTCCTCGGCGGTGGCGGGCTGCTCCTGCTCCGGCTCGGGCTTCGCCTCGCTCTTCTTTGAAGCGGGCATATAGTTGAAGTATGTGTTGAGATCCTCGACCTGATTCTCCTTGGTGAAGGTATCGAATATCAAGTCAAGCTCATCCGGCTCAAGAGCCGTCATATGCTTCTTTTTATCGTCGAAATATTTGCCGAGTAAGTCGATAACTATGTTGCTCTTGATATCGAAATCCTTGGCGACCTCGTGTACTCTGTATTTGTTATCTATCATTGGTTGACCTCCCCTGATGTATTCAGAAGCCCCAGCATAGTCCTTGCAAAGCCTTCGTCGTTGACGGCCAGCACGGCAGAGCGCAGCCCTGCGGCGTGACCTATCTCTTCACTCGTTGAATCAAGCACGGCCACGGGGATATCCCGCCCGCCGAAGCTCGCTTCACGCTCCGTCTCTTTCCTCAGCCGCTGAGATGAATCTGAGCTCAGCAGGCACAGCTTTGCGTCACGGCTCCTGACAGAACCTATTGCGCCGTCGTGACCGCAGCTCAGCTTGCCCGCTCTGCGGCACATTCCGAGAAGAGAGAGCAGCTTCGGATCATCCGCCATTCTTCATCTCTTCTTCCATTTTTTGATATACTTCCGAGGGTATCTCGCATGAGAACGCTTTCTCGAATCTCTTGGCCTTTATCGCCTTGGCAAGGCACTCGGAGCTACGGCAGACATACGCTCCCCTGCCGGGCTTCTTGCCCGTTAAGTCGAGCGACACCTCGCCCTCGGGGCTCCTTACGACCCTGACAAGCTCTTTCTTCGGCTTCATTTCGTTGCAGCCGGTGCATTTTCTCATGGGAATGCTTTTGCGGACAGGCATTGGTTCAGCTCCTTGCTACGGTTAGTTTTGGATCATTCGTCAAAATTTATGACGGGCTCCTCGGTCTCGGGATTGATATCTATCTTCCAGCCGGTGAGCTTGGCGGCAAGGCGGGCATTCTGACCCTTGTTGCCTATCGCAAGCGAAAGCTGGTTGTTGGGGACGACCACTCTGCACGAATGCTCCTCCTCGCTGAGGATGGTGACGGAAATGACATCCGCCGGAGCGAGCGCAGCCGCCACAAATTCGGCGGGGTCGTCGCTGTATTTGACGATATCGAGCTTCTCGCCGCCGAGCAGGTCAACTATCTTGTTGACTCTCGCGCCCCTCTGGCCTATGCAGGCGCCGACGGGGTCTATATTCTCATCCGCGCTGTAAACGGCGATCTTGCTCCTGGAGCCGGCCTCTCTCGAAACCGCCTTTATCTCAACGGTGCCGTCGAATATCTCGGGCACTTCGCTCTCAAGCAGGCGTCTGACAAGGCCGGGGTGAGTCCTCGAGATAGTGGCTCTCGGGCCCTTGGTCGCGTCCTTGACGTCGGCGACATAGACCTTGATGAGGTCGCCCTCCTTGAAGTTGTCGGTGGGGAGCTGCTCGGAGCGCATAAGCCTCTCGGAGATCTTGCCTATCTCAACGAAAGCGTCGAGGGTTATCGGGTCTATCTTAGAGACCTTGGCGGTGACTATCTCCTGATTCTTATTCTGGAATTCTTCTCTTATCTGACCGTGCTCGGCCTCTCTTATCGCCTGGCGGAGGATATGCTTACCCTTCTCTGCGGCGATACGGCTGACCTCTTTGGTCTCAAGCTCGATCTCGATTATGTCGCCTGCGACGGCGTTCTTCTTGAAGCGCTGAGCCTGCTCAACGGTGACGTCCTCATCGGGGTCGGTGATCTCGCCCACGACGTTCTTACGCACGAACACGCGGATCTTCTTATCCTGCTCGTCTATCTCGCAAAAAACGATATCCTTATTGTTGTAATCCCTCTTTACCGCCGTGACTATGGCTCTCTGTATGCCCTCGAGCAGAGCGCTCTCGGAGACGTTCTTCTCTTTGCTCAGCAGTCTGACTGCCTCAAAAAATTCGCTGTTATTCATTTTTCCGATCGATCCTTTCGTTAAAAGCTGAAATCATCCAGCTTGATATAGCTCGTTTCTTTTTTGTCAACGACCATTGCGCTGCCGTCCTCAAGGCGAACGGTTATCTGCTTGCCGTCCGTATCCTCAAGCACGCCGCTGAAATCGCGCTTGCCCTCGAGCGCCCTGATAAGGCGGAGCTTTATCTTCTCGCCCTTGCAGGCCTCAAAGTGGCTGTCACGGGTAAGCTCACGCTCAACCCCGGGGGAAGATACCTCGAGGCAGTAGCTCTGCGGTATCGGATCAGCTTCATCGAGCGGGGCATCCATGGCTCTGCTCATATTCTCGCAATCCTCAATGGTAACTCCGCCGTCCTTGTCAATGAAGATACGCAAAAACCAATCTGCGCCCTCCTTGACGAAGCGGATATCCCAGATATCAAGCCCGAGCTGCTCGGCGATGGGCGCCGCGATATCCCAGACTGCGGCGACGGTGTTGCCGCCCTTTCCTTTCGGCATGGTCGTTCCTCCTTATATATGATGATATAATCATTGACCTTAAATAATGCAACCGCAAAACGAGGTGACTGCCGGTCAAATCAGGGTTGCGGTTATCGGTGAGATGATTTTTCTCCGAAAATGACCGAAAGCGCAGGCAATACTTTGTGTATTAACGAGCATTTCGGGCGTTAAGCGGCGGGGAATCAGCCGCCGAGAAACGCAGCAATGATTGAACGGTCGTTAGCGTCACAAAACGAGGTGACTGCCGGTCAAATCAGGGTTGCGGTTATCGGTGAGATGATTTTTCTCCGAAAATGACCGAAAGCGCAGGCAATACTTTGTGTATTAACGAGCATTTCGGGCGTTAAGCGGCGGGGAATCAGCCGCCGAGAAGCGTAACAATGATTGAGCGGTAGTTACCGAAGTTTTATATACATAAACAAAAGAGCGGGTCGCCCCACTCTCATACAAATCCATAATCCTACATTGAGTAGTTTAACATACTTTTCCGTAAATATCAAGTATTTCGGCGAAAATATTTAAAAAGAAAACTCCCGCCGCTCTGATATCGGGCGACGGGAGGATAGTTGCTGCAAAAGGATCAAAGAACGTAGATGGTAACGCCCCTGTTGCCCCAATCGCCGCACATATCTTCATTCGGCATATAGAGGTCTATATCGGTGTTGCCCATCTTGACGAAGCCGCCCGTATCCGCCGCTATGCAGTAGCCGTAAACATAGCTGCCGTCGGAGGAAACAACGTAAAGCTCCGTGCCGTAGGGGTATTCCTTGGGGTCGACCGCGATGTGGCCGGGCATCGGCTTCCTGCCCGAGGCAGTGCCGGGGTCGCCGGTGTATGCGGTCGCCTTGCCCTTGACGGCTCTCTTATAGTTTACGGGGATTCCGTTCTCGTCGAGCTTGAGGCTCGAGGGAACATCCAGCTCCGAAATTGCCGCGTCGGTGTTTTTATAAGCCGAGAGCACTTCTCTGGGCTTCGTGCCGACCTTTTTGACTTCCTTGACGGGCTGCTTGATGACGGTCTCCCTTGAGAAAACGGTCTCGGTAAGCTCGCCGTCAACATATTTCTCGGTGTAGAAAGCTAACTTCTCGCCATCAACGCCCTTGGTGACTATCTCGGATTCGTCAACGAACATATCACTGCTCTTGATTATCTCCGTCTCGTAGGGCACTGACTGCTTCTCGAGCTTTGTATCGTATTTTACTCTGAAGATCTTGATCTTGGTGAAGCCGGTCAGGGCAGTGTCGAGCGAGGGGACGACCTTATCGTCCTCGCCGAGCTTAATGCCCGCCTTGGCAAGCGCGTCGGCTACGGTGCCGTTTGCGATAGCCAGCTTCTTTGTCTCGCCGTCGCTCTCAACGCTGACGGTGAAGGCACGCTTGATAAACATATGGAGTCTGTCGGAGATGGCCTCGGTGAGGTCGATATCCGTTTCGTCACCGTCGTTGATGACTATGCCGTGGCTGCCGAGGATATCCTTGACGGTATCGGTATAGCCGACAAAGTAAGCGACGAGGCCGTTGTCATCGACTCTGATGACCTTTGCCCTCTCGATAACAATTTTGCCGCCGTTCTCGGCGGAGAAATTTGTAAGGTCGAGCTCGTCGTTGGCTCCGAGACGGAAGCCCGCCTCCTCGACCATCTGCTCGGGAGTATCTGCTTTTGAGGATATGCTTACCGACTTGTCTCCGTCAACAATCTCGACCGTCACATAGGCGTTTGCCGCCGCGAAGGCTGTTACTGTTACCGAGCAGATAAAGGCAACGGTGATGAGGGCAGTCAAAAGCCTGTGACCCCTGCCGAGCCTGCGCACGGTTCCGGTTGATAAATTTGTAATCATAAAAATCTCCTTATTTCTTGCATCAGTAGGCTTGGATACCTGCCGAAAACTGCATTGATCCGTGGTTTACTTTTGCAACGCCGACATTATATTGTTTGATTTTTGATTTGTCAAATTTTTTGAAACAAAATTTTTGTTTACTTTGCACAAACCGATTTACAAAATTTTACATATTGCGTTCTGCCCCCTCTCGAACAGATGTGCTTTTTCCCTAAAATCGGTAATTCTTTTGTGGGAAACAGAAAAAGTTACAAAAGGGTTACAAAAGGGTTAAAAACTGTTACAATTTTTGATTATAGAAAAATGCAGCCGTCTGAAAAGGGCTTTTGCCTATTATCGGCAAAGGCTCACAGTCCAAACGGCTGCACTCATATTTTAGTCGATTTTGCCGGAAAATATACACGCCTCGGCGCTTAAATTTCCCTGCTGTTTTGCCTATATTTTATTATATATTATAATCATTATTATAAAAGTGAATTGCAATTGTCGTTTGTCAGCTCCGTCTTTTTGTCGGAGGCGTTGTTTATAAGATAAACGCTGCCGCCGTCGTTGCCGTGCATCACGGAGCAGCCGCCGTCGGTGAAGAATATCGCAGCGCCGTTCTCCGCCGCAATGCCGGGCAGCTTTCTGCCCTTGAGGCTCGGCTCAAAGGTCCACCACTTGCCGCCCTCAAAATGCGGGCAGGAGCTGTAGGGCAGCAAACCGAGACAGTCTACGAAAATAAAGCTGCCGCCCTCGCCGCAGTCGTCATATCCCTCGGCGAACCAGCACATCATGCCCGAGCTGTAGCCCGAGAGGATCTTGCCGCTCTCGTATGCAAGGCGCATGGCCTTATCCACGCCCGTCTTTTTCCATGTGTTCATCAGGAATTCGAGATTGCCACCGCCGACATAGATTATATCGGCCGCCGTTATACGCCTCTCTATATCGTCATAGGTGAGCGATTCATCGGTCAGCAGCAGCGCCGAAACGCTGCACCCGAGGCCAATGAAGAGCCTGAATATATGCTCGTCGCCGTTTATATCATCATACCCTGCGGTCGGCACAAAGAGCACCTTCGGCTCCTTCACCGGGCAGAGCGAAACTATCCTCTCAAAAATCGGCAGCACCTCATTGTCACTGTATCTGCCGCCGCCTATGCCTATTATCGTTCCCATAAAAGCACCTCACAAAAAATGTTAAGTTAATTTTAACATACTTTCTTATTGCGGTCAACGACTTGACAATCGCTTTCTTTTGTTTTATCCTTATATATATTGCCGCAGCGGCGACAAAGGAGGATCAACGATGGAAAAATCAAATCAAAAAATGACTAAAAAACAAAACGTATGGCAGGTTATCAAATTTGCCCTCTTCTCAGCCTCGGCGGGCATAATCCAGTTCGGCTCGTTCACTCTGCTCACGCAGCTCACCGATTGGAAATACATCTACCGCTATCTGCCGTCGCTGGTGCTCTCGGTGCTGTGGAATTTCACCTTTAACCGCAGCTTCACCTTCAAATCGGCGGCAAACATCCCCGTTGCAATGCTCAAGGTCGCCCTCTTCTATTGCGTATTCACTCCGCTCTCGACCTGGTGGGGTCACAAGCTGACAGGGCTCGGAGTCAACGACTACATCGTCGAGATCGGCACGATGCTGATAAATCTCGTCACCGAGTATCTCTATTGCCGTTTCGTAGTTTATCGCGGCACGATGAATACAAAAGGTCAAAAGGAGCAAACGGATAATGAAAACGCAGGATAAGCTGCTCGACTGGGCGATAGAGATCCAAAGCCTCGCTCAGGCGGGGCTGACCTACGGCAAGGATAAGTTTGACCTCGTGCGCTACGAGCGCCTGCGCGACATCTCCGCCGAGATGATAGCCGAGAGAGCCGATATCTCCATTGAAAAGGTGAAAGAGCTTTTTTGCAATGAAAGCGGCTATCAGACCCCCAAGGTCGACACGAGAGCCGCAGTATTCAACGGCGGCAAGATCCTGCTTGTCCATGAGAGCGACGGCACATGGTCGCTGCCCGGCGGCTGGTGCGACGTTGACTGCTCCGTTGCGGAGAACGTCGTCAAGGAGACCCGCGAGGAGGCCGGCCTAACCGTGAAACCTGAGCTTCTCATCGCCGTGCAGGACAGATGCAAGCACAATAAGCCGAACTACGCCTACGGGGTCATCAAGCATTTCGTGCTCTGCTCCCTTGTCGGCGGCGAATTCGTGCCAAATATCGAAACCACCGGCATCGGCTGGTTTGCCGAGGAGGAGCTGCCCGACAGCCTCGCCACCGCAAAAAATACCCGCGAACAGATATCCATGTGCTTCAGGGCGAATGAAGCCGAGCATTGGGTAGCACAATTTGATTAAAAATAAAGCAGCGGCTTGCATGATGACCATGCAGGCCGCTTGTTTTATTTCGCCTCGGCGTTTTTTATTTTTTGCTTGCTGTCCTCGCGCACCGTGTCACGCAGGGCGGTCAGATAATCGGAGAACGCCGCCTTATCGGTGCCGTATGTCATTTGCAGCTCGTATTCCAGCGGGATCCAGGTGCTGAGATCGGCCTCGTTATGCTGTATCAGCGCCTCCATATTGTCGAGCGCCTTGTATATCTTCGACTCCGTGCTCTCGAGCGCGTCTATTTCGGCATAAAGAGCGGTCATTTCGGTTGCGAAAGGCTCCGGCAGCGACGACGCCCAATCGCTCAGCAGGCGTGATTCCATTTCCTCATCGGCGGCGGATTTGTCAAACGACGGAATGTCGCCCGTGAACGCCTCGCCGAGGTCGTGTATAAGGCACATTTTCAGCAGCTTTTCATGGTCAATGTCGGGAAATTCGTCGCTGACAAAATAAGCCATCAGCGTCAGCCGCCACGAATGCTCCGCCACGCTCTCACGCCTGCCGCCGGAGGTGTAGCTGTGCCGCGTGACGTCCTTGAGCCGCTCGGCGACCGAAAGAGCGTCCAAAAATTTTCTCGCTTCCATACCGTCACTCCTTTTTCGCTTTCTGCCTGTAATTATACCATACCCCCACCGAAATGTCTATCGCCTTTTCACCTAATGACTTAATTCGTCAATTCCGTCAGCATTTTAGTGACGTTTCGTCACATAACGGCAAATGCCAAAAGTTACAATTAGATTTTTAATCGTGTATGATTCCGCTGCTTATAGCACACGGTGCTTAAAAATCCATCCGCCGCAACGAATTTAGACATAAAAAGAAGCTGTCTCGGGTGAGGCAGCTTCTTGGATTTTAGGTTATCAGCCGGTGTAACCGACGAAGCAATCGTGGTAAATGGTTGACCAGAGGACATAGACATCCTTGCCGTTCTGATAGTAGGTATCATCGGGCAGCTGAGTGGCGCTCGTTGCGCGGGCGAAGCCGCAAGTCTTGAGACCCTCAACAAAGATATCCGCCATTTCCTGGGTCTTGAGGGTTATTCTGCCCTTGACCTTGAGCTCGGTCCTTGGCTGGTTATACTTGGTAAGCTGGCCCTTAACGAAGCCGGTTGCCCACCAATAATCGTCATAGGGTCTGGTGAAGATCTTGACATACTTGCCCTTATTCTCCTTGGTGCCGCTGAAGTAGCAGTCAAGCTGCATCTTGAGCCAATCTTCCTTATCGGCGCAGTTGTAGTGGTTTACTGCTCCGGTTTCGTTCTTATAAGTGCCCTCGGGAGCGGTATAAACGCCGATCTCCGCACCGACGAGAAGCCAGCCGTACTGACCCTTCCAGAACTGGATCATCCAATCCTTATGGTCATAGGTGAAGCGGATGCGGACTTGGTCGATGAACATTGCCGCCATGGGAGCCATATTGTCATAGACCTCGTTGTAGCCTGCATTCTTCTGCCAGCAGTCCTTATCGTCACAGTAGTAATAGTCGTTGTCGACATCCTTCTTGTAGCCGAGGAATGCAGAGCTGTCATCCTGACCTATTGCATTGTCAACTATACCGCCGTTGCCTTTTTTGCCGTTGTTCTTATTGCCGTTTTGATTCGCCTTTTGGGTGGTTACGGGGGTCTTCTTGCCGCCGCTCGGCTTTTTGCCGCTTGCGGTATTCTTGGTTATCTGGGCAATCTGCTGAATGGTGGTCGCAAGGTTAGCATCCTCGGTCGAGGGCTCCTCGGCATTATTTACCGGGACATAGGTGGGATACTCATATGACGGCTGGGTGGTCGTCTGAGTGGTGGGCTCCTCCGTTGCGGTAAAATGCCTGACGATGGGCACGGCGGCAACCGCTGCGCCGATAATGACGACAGCACTTATCGCAATGGCAATGATCTTTTTCTTGCTCATGTGATTTCCTCCTTAATACGCTCCTTTAACGAAGACGAATTATTTTTGAAAAGTCGGTCGGGTGTTGCCCGATTTATCTGGCATCCTGCCAAATGAGAATGACATCCTTGCCGTAGACCTTGTAGGTGTCGGGCACTTCGGGGTTAAAGCTGCTGACGCTGGTGAAGCCGTTCTTTGCAAGAGCGCCGCCGAAGGCCGCAGCCTGCTCGGCATCCTTGAAGGTGATGCGGCTCATTATCCTCAGATCGGAGGAATCTCTCTTATTCTTGAGCTGGCCGTCAACATAGCCGGTCTGCCACCAGTGAACCGAGTAGTTCCTCGTAAGCTGCGGAAGATAAACACCGTCGTTGAATTCATTCCAGAATACGGTCATCTCCATATTGAGCCAATCCTCTTCGTCGGCGCAATTGTAATGGTCGTAGTTGCCTGCAACGGGTCTGGTGTAGAGACCGACCTCGCCGCCGACGGTGCCGAGCTTACCGGAGATATACTGTCCCTTCCAAAGCTGGATTCTGTAAGCCTTGCCCTTATAGGTGAAGGGGAGCTTCACGGTGTCGATGGTGAAATCTATCAGGCCCGCGCCTGCATCATAAAGGGAGTTGTAGCCGAACTTCCTCTGGGTGCAGTTGGGGTCCGTATCGTTGTTGTATATGTACTCCTTGAGGCCGATAACATTATAACCGAGACGCATGAGACCCGCAAAGGACATATCCTGGGGCAGATTGCCCGAGGGAGTGACGACGTTCTTATTGCTGCCTGCGGGGGCGTGGGAAAGGTCCTCCTCCTTGAGCTGAGGGACGGTCACATCGGCGGGTTTGGTAGCCGGAGTCGTAGTCTTGGCGGGGTTGGTCTGCGCCTGAGTGCGGCTCTCGGGTACGGTAACGGTGTTGTCTGAGATGACCTGCGCTATCGTGGTGGTGATGCTGCTGAATATCGAATCCGTCGCAGGCTCATAGCTGTAGGTGGGCGCCGGCTGAGTATCCGACGGCTCTACAGCAGGAATGCTGCTGCCGTTATGCATTTTTATGCCGAGCACGGCTGCCACGGCGACAAGCGCTACAGCGACCACGGCAACTGCGATAACGGAGTAGTTGACTCCCTTCTTTTCTTTCATGTGCCTCTTCCTTTCATTTTATATGTCTCTTGAATTAACGCTCTGAATGCCGACCCCGCCGAAGCGGAGCCGGGCTTTTTGGTGGAGATGGCGGTAATCGAAACCGCGTCCGAAAAACCCTTGCAGGGACTTTCTACGAGTGTATCCGGTCTTTTAACATTCCCTTGCACAAGCGCCGGTCGGCAGGCTCAGGTGCTCGGTAGGCTGATAATTCATGGCGGGGCATCGGCCGTCACCCGCTCACGTTCACTGCTGATCGACGCCTCGTTGCCGGCCGCAGTACTCCGGCAGGAGACGGCTGCTTAGTTAAGCAGCAAGAGCAACTGTATTGTTGTCGTTTAATTTTAAGAATTGCGGATTTTATAGCGGTCCCGCCCCGCTACTCGCTTATCCGTGTTCGGATCCCCCGTCGAAATCCTTTCATCCCCTTATATCATCCTTTGCGCAGGTTGCGCTCGATAGCTCTTTGGGCATCCTTCTTTGCGGCGGTCTCACGCTTGTCATAGAGCTTCTTGCCCTTGCACAGACCGATCTCGAGCTTCGCTCTGCCGTTTTTGAAGTATACGCTCAGGGGAATTATCGCAAGACCCTCCTGCTTGACTTGGGCATACAGGCGGCGGATCTCTTTTTTGTGGAGAAGCAGCCGCTTGGTACGCAGCGGGTCACGGTTAAATATATTGCCGTGCTCATACGGACTGATGTGGACGCCGTTCGCCAGCATCTCCCCGTCCTTGACGAAGCACCATGAATCCTTGAGGTTTATCCTGCCCTCGCGGATGGACTTGACCTCGGTACCGAAAAGCTCGATACCGGCTTCCAGCTTCTCAAGCACGAAATAATCGTGATATGCTTTTTTATTTTGCGCTATGAGCTTAACGCCGGAGTTCTTTTCCATTGATTTACCTTCCCGACGAATATCGCCGTCAAAGAATAAGTGTAGCATTATCCGCTTTTTGTTGCAGAAAATGTATAAAAATTTTTAAACAATTAATATATAGAGTGGCGCAACATATTGTAACATATATCAAAAGAAAATGTTACACAAATTTTAGGCTGTTTTATTTTGATTTTGCAGCACTTTTACCATTTTGACGGCGTTCCGCCGCTCTTTTGCGTGCGTAGAAGTCCCTCTTCTCTTTTTTCTCGGCGGCCTCGCGCTTGGCAGCGGCGGCTCTCTTTGCCTTGACTCTTGAGAGGGGCTTGCCCTTCTTGGCGGGCTTTTTCTTCTTCTCGTCCTCCTCGGTCTTCTCCTTATAGAGAACTATGCTGCCGCCGACGACCTGTATTACCTCGCTGCCGGTGGCCTCTGCGAGCTTGTCGGCGAATTCACGGGGCGATTCGGGCGCGCTGTCGAGCAGCACCTTGAGTTTGATAAGCTCCCTTTTACGCAGAGCGTCCGCCGTCTGGTCGACCAGAGCCTGCGAAAATCCGCCCTTGCCTATCTGAAACAGCGGCTCGAGGGTGTTTGCCTGCGCCCTGAACTGCGCTCTCTCTTTGCTTGTCATTCCTTTATCTCTCCAATCCGGCGGGCTATCTCCTGCACCGCCTTGCCTCTGTGACTTATTGCGTCTTTTTCGTCGGCGGTGAGCTGAGCCATAGTCCTCTTGCCGCCGTATTCCTCGGGCAGAAACAGCGGATCGTAGCCGAAGCCGCCGTCGCCCTGCTCGGTGAAGCCTATTTTGCCTCTGCACTCGCCTCTTGCGGTGAGCACTCTGCCGTCGGGATAAACGCAGCAGACAACGCTGACATACGCCGCTCCGCGCTCCTCGGGCAGAACTCCGTCAAGCTCGCGCAGGAGCTTTTTATTGTTGGCGTCGTCGTCGCCGTGAACCCCAGAATATCTCGCCGAATACACGCCGGGTGCGCCGCCGAGCTTGTCGACCGCCAGACCCGAATCGTCGGCGATACAGGGCATACCGCTCTCACGGCAGCCGCTCTCAGCCTTGAGCAGAGCGTTCTCTTCAAAGGTCGTGCCCGTCTCCTCGACGTCGGTCAGCTCAACGCCCGCCTCCTCGGCGAGCAGCACATTGATGCCGAGCGGCGAGAGGATGCGGTGAAGCTCGTCGCGCTTTTTCATATTATGGGTCGCTATGATGTAATCCATTCGCTCAATCCTCGTCGGTATCTTCCTCAAACAGACCCTCGGCGAACGCCTTGGGGTCGAACGGTCTGAGGTCGTCTATACCCTCGCCGACGCCGATGAACTTCACCGGCACCTTGAGGTCGTTCTTTATTGCGAGCACCACACCGCCCTTGGCGGTGCCGTCGAGCTTCGTGAGGATTATGCCCGTTATCTCGGCAACGTCCTTGAATTCCTTTGCCTGGTTGACCGCATTCTGACCCGTCGTGGCGTCGAGAACGAGGAATATCTCACGGTCGGCATAGGGAAGCTGACGGTCGATGACTCTGTATATCTTGGCAAGCTCATCCATAAGGTTTTTCTTATTGTGGAGCCTGCCTGCTGTATCGCAGATGATAATATCGGCGTTTCTCGCCTTGCCCGCGCTTATTGTGTCAAAGACAACGGCTGCGGGGTCGGCGCCTTCTTTGTGTTTGACGATATCGACGCCCGCGCGATCCGCCCATATCTCAAGCTGATCTATAGCGGCGGCTCTGAATGTGTCGGCAGCGCCGAGGATGACCTTTTTGCCCTCCTCTTTGAACATAGCGGCCATTTTGCCGATGGATGTAGTCTTGCCGACGCCGTTGACGCCGATAACGAGTATCACGGACGGGATAGTGACCATATCAATGGTCTCGCCGCCGCTGAGCATATCGGCAACGATATTTTTTATCTCCTCCTTGACATCCTTTGCCTTACGGAGATTCTTTTTGAACACCGCGTCGCGCAGTTTCTCGACTATCTCGGCGGAGGTATTTACGCCGACATCCGCCATGACGAGTATCTCTTCAAGCTCGTCATAGAATTCGTCGTCTATCTCGTTTTTGCCGTAAAGGGCGGCGTTGATCGCGCCGGACATATTGTCCCTCGTCTTTTTGAGACCCTTATTGAGTTTTTTGAAAAATCCCATATTTAACCTCGCTGTGAATTATGTATATATTATTGTATAGTTGTTTTTCCTTCTCTGACATTTTTCATTATATTCTCGACCGTTTTACGCATTGCGGGGTCACGGGCGACCGCTTCTGCGACCTTATCATAGGAATAGAGTATCGTCGTGCGGTCTCTGCCGCCGAAGAATACGCCGATCTCCTCCTGAGTGAGCCCGGTCACCTCCCTGACCGCATACACAGCCACCTGCCTCGCCTTTGCGGTCTTTGCGTCCCGCTTCATTGAAGAGATATCCTCCGCCGCAACGCCGAAGGTCCTGCCCGTTTCTTCGATTATCTTGTCAACGATAACTCCGACGGGGCGGCTGTCGCTCACGAAATCCCTCATCGCGCTCTCGACCATAGCTATGTTTATCGCGGAGCCTTCAAGATTGACAAGCGCGTTTATCTTCTTGACTACGCCCTCAAGCTGGCGGACGTTGGTCTTTATTTTCTCGGAAATATGCTCCACCACGTCGAGCGGCAGCTCAAGTCCGAGGGTCTGAGCCTTGCGCTGGATTATAGCCATTCTCGTCTCGATATCGGGCGCCTGGATGTCGGCTATCAGGCCCCACTCGAAGCGGGTCCTGAGCCTGTCGTTGAGCACCTCCATATCCTTGGGCGGGCGGTCGGAGGTCAGCACTATCTGCTTCTGCGCCTTATGCAGGGCGTCGAAGGTGTGGAAGAATTCCTCCTGAGTGGACGCTTTGCCGGCGATGAACTGGATATCGTCCACCAGCAGCACATCGCAGTTCCTGTATTGCTCGTGAATTGCCTCCATGTTGTGGTCACGGATGCCTGTGATTATCTGATTCATAAATCTCTCGCCGCCGGTGAAGATTATCTTGGCGTCGGGATTCTTCTCCTTGACGGCGTTGCTGATGGCGCAGAGCAAGTGGGTCTTGCCGAGACCGGAATCGCCGTAAATAAAGAGCGGGTTATATCTCACGACCGGCTCGTTTGCGACCGCAAGGGCTGCGGCGTGGGCAAATCTGTTGGACGGGCCGACCACAAAATTGTCAAATGTGCATTTCTCCTCCTCGTCGAGCAGCTCCTCCTCAGCTTCCTCGGAGCTCTCAGCGGAGGCCTGAGCCTCGGTGATGAAGTTCAGCTCCACATCGAAACCGACCGTCTCTCTGAACGCTTCGAGCAGCTCGTTGTAGCACTGCTGCCTGAGCACCTTCTGCGCCATTTCGCTCGCCACTATGTCGACAGCTCTGCCGTCAAAGCTCACAAGGCTCAGCGGGGTTATCCATACTTTGTATATCGGGGGCATGAGAGTTTCCCTCAGTTTCTCACAAACGCTTCCCCATATCTCATCTACAGAAGTCATTGTATTCCGTTCCTTTCTACACTCGGCTGCGTCCGTCGCGCAGCAAAACCTTTTACCTTTATTTGAAGTGATACATATTAAAGTATATCACACCTCCCCCTGCATTGCAAGATAAAACCGATTAAAATTAACTTAATTCAAAAAAATGTTGACATTCATGGGCAAGCTGTTATATAATGTGTATTCCGAGGGGTATTTTGCCCCCGATTACTCAGACGATGATCATTTTCGTATCACCACGGCTCGCTCGCCGAATACGCCGAATGATTGTTTATGGTTTTTACCGAAAAACTTCAACAATGAAACGGAGGTCAGAAAAATGAAAAGAACTTACCAGCCCAAGAAGCGTCATCGCAAGATGGAACACGGTTTCCGCAAGAGAATGGCTGACAGAAACGGCCGAAAGGTTCTCGCCCGCCGCAGAGCGAAGGGCAGAAAGCAGCTCACCTACTAATATCTGCGGGAGCTGATCCGTCATGTCCAAGCTCGTGACCTTAAAGCAAAACGTCGAATTCAACCACGCTTACAACAGGGGCAAGGTCAGGATCTCGCCTGCCCTCGTCACCTATGCAGTTAAGAGCCGTGGCAAAGGCTGCCGCGTCGGCGTGACCGCCGGCAAAAAGCTCGGCAGCGCAGTTGAGAGAAACAGATGCCGCCGCATCATCAAGGCGGCATTCTCCTCTGTCTTACCCCAATGCAGCGGAAATTGGGATATCGTCTTTGTGGCAAGGTTCAAAACAAAAAAACTTAAGAGCGGCGACCTGATCCCCGTTATGGTAAAGCATCTGACCGAAGCGGGAGTCATCGCGGGCGACGAACGGAGCAACGGCGTATGAAGAAGCTGTTGCTGCGCTTTATCCGCTTTTATCAGCGAAGGATATCTCCGCTGCTGCCGCCGATGTGCAGGTATTATCCGACCTGCTCGCAATACGCCGTTGAAGCCATCGAGACCCACGGAGCCTTCAAGGGCTTCTTTCTCACCGTCTTCAGGCTGATGAGATGCAACGTACTTTTTCCGGGCGGCTACGATCCGGTGCCGCCGAAGAAACACTCTCATCCGGAGGAAAAGAAATGACCTTTTTATACGAAACGTTGGGCGTGCCCTTCGGTTTTCTGCTTAAGCTCATCTATCAGAGCGTCGGCTTCCATAACTACGCCATCTCGATAATCCTGCTCACTCTTTTCTCAAGGCTTATCATGACTCCGTCAACAATAAGCCAGCAAAAGGGCATGGCCAAAACTCAGCGCCTGCAGCCCAAGATCCGCAGGATACAGGCAAAATTTGCCGGCGACCAGAGGCGCATTCAGGAGGAGACTTCCGCTCTTTACCAGCGCGAGGGCTATAACCCGATGAGTGCGGGCTGCGCTCCCATGGCAGTCCAGTTCCTCCTCCTCTTCGGGCTCATCGGAGCTATCTACTACCCCCTGAGCAACTTCCTCTTCATCAATGACACGGAGATAAAGCTGCTCACCGACGCCGTAGCCAAGCTCAACCTCGGCTCGGCCTCCAACACCTCTCACCTTGCAGAGCTGCTCGTTATCCAGCATATCGACAGCCTCCAGGGCATTGCAGGTGTATCACAAGCTACTTACGACGCCATCAAGGCGATCGACTTCAACTTCTTCGGTCTGTTTTCACTCGGCGATGTGCCCGCCAACTACAAGGATATCGGCGTCCACGGCGCCAAGGCCGTTGCCATTTGGATGATCCCGGCGTTCTCCTTCCTTTCTTCTCTTGCGTCGGGCATTTATTCACAGATAAAGCAGAAGCAGACCAATCCCTCAATGGCTAAAAACCCCGCAATGGGCTGTATGACCTTCGGTATGCCCATATTCTCTCTTTGGATAGTCGTCAAATATCCCGTCGGCATCGGCATCTACTGGATAGCCTCCAGTGTTTTCGGCCTGCTGTCGACAATTATCATAGGCCACTTATTCAGCCCCAAAAAGATGATAGCAAAGCTCATGGTCGACGAGACCGTCGAGCGCCGCTCGAGAGAGAACAATCTTAAACTCGTTGCAGCGGAAAAAGCCAAAACCAATTCATAATTTACACAGTTCAGGTGGTGAAATTTCTTGATCAAAGAAGCAATCGGTACCGGCGCAACTCTTGACGAAGCAAAAGAGGCTGCCCTCAAGGCTCTCGAAGCCCCTGAGGATGCAGATATCAAATATGAAGTCCTCGAAAGACCCCAGAAGAAGGTTCTCGGTCTTTTCGGCGGCTCCCCCGCCAAGGTAAAGGCGTGCTACGAATACGAGGAGGTCAAGGCCGACGATTTCACGGCTGCCAAGGCTTACCTCAACAACATCCTCGTCAATCTCGGCGTTAACGACGCGGAGATCGAGATCGAGGCCGACAGCGAGGACGTCCGCATCAACATCAGCTGCGGCGACGACTACGGCTCGGTCATCGGCAGGAGGGGCGAGACCCTCGACGCCATCCAGTATCTTACCCGCCTCGTTATCAACAGAGGCTCGGACGAATACAGAAGAGTATCCATCAATGTCGGCAATTACCGTGAGAAGAGAGAGAATACTCTCAGAGCCCTTGCCCGCAAGAATGCGGCTAAGGTCAGGAAGTACGGCAGGAACGTGGTGCTCGAGCCCATGAATCCCTATGAGCGCAGGATAATCCACACTACCGTTCAGGAGATTGAGGGCGTCACCTCTCACTCAGTCGGCAACGACGGCGACCGCAAGGTCGTTATCACCCTTGAGGAGGGCGTCAAGCCCACCGGCGGCAGCGGCTACGGCAATCGCGGCAGAGGCGGCTACAATAAGGGCGGCTACGGCAACAGAGGCGGCTATAACAGAGGCAGAGGCAACGGCGGCAGGGGCAGAGGCGGCTACAACAACGACCGCAGCTCCGCTTCAAGCGAAAGCTCCGTCCCCGACAGAGCCCCCCGCTCGGATTCCGCGGGCGCATCCCTCTACGGCAAAATCGAGATAAATAAATGATCTCACGCGGGTCGGTGCAAGGCGCATCGGCCCGTTTTTTGGTGTTGACATAGCGAAAAAGTTGTGATATACTTCTAAAGCAATGATAAATATTCATCCGCAAAGATAATGACGGAGACAGTAGCCCTTGCATTACCGTGCAAAGTGAGTCGGGAGCAGTGTGAACCCGGCGGCGGCGCAAAGGCGAATATCACTCTCGAATCGCAGACCGAAAGCCCGTCGGGCGAGTAGGCTCTGACGGCAGCCCGCCGTTATCGGGCAGGGCATGAATGTGCCGTGTGAACGGGTGGTCAACGAAGATATCTTCGTCCTGTTTAGGGCGGGGATTTTATTTTTTTCGCGGGAATTTTCATTGAGGTAATACCAAGCATTTATATAAACGGAGGAATTTGAAATGTACGAAAAAGTTTCGTCAAACTTTGATTTCGTAAGCCGTGAGAAGGCCGTCCTCGACTTCTGGAAGAAGAACGACATCTTTGAGAAGAGCATCGAGAACCGTGAGGGCTGCCCGACCTACACGTTTTACGACGGCCCGCCGACCGCAAACGGCAAGCCGCACATCGGTCACGTTCTGACCAGAGTTATCAAGGATATGATCCCCAGATACCGCACTATGAAGGGCTACATGGTGCCCCGTAAGGCGGGCTGGGATACCCACGGTCTGCCCGTCGAGCTTGAGGTCGAGAAGCTGCTCGGCATCAACGGCAAGGATCAGATAGAGAAATACGGCGTTGAGCCTTTCATCAAGCTCTGTAAGGAGAGCGTTTGGAAGTATAAGGGAATGTGGGAGGATTTCTCCGGCACCGTCGGCTTCTGGGCCGATATGGAACACCCCTACGTCACCTATCACAACAGCTATATCGAATCCGTCTGGTGGTCGCTCAAGGAGATATGGAATAAGGGACTGCTTTATAAAGGCTTCAAGATAGTCCCCTATTGCCCCCGCTGTGGCACCCCCCTGTCCTCTCACGAGGTGGCTCAGGGCTACAAGGCCGTCAAGGAGCGCTCTGCAATAGTCCGCTTCAAGGTCAAGGGCGAGGACGCTTATTTCCTTGCGTGGACGACCACCCCCTGGACCCTGCCCTCCAACGTCGCCCTCTGCGTCAACCCCGACGAGACCTATTGCAAGGTCAAGGCGGCGGACGGCTATACTTATTATATAGCCGAGGCTCTTATGGATACCGTGCTCGGCTCGCTCGGCGATGAGGAGAACGGCGTCAAGGCCTATGAAGTGCTTGAGAGCTTCAAGGGCAAGGATCTTGAATATAAAGAATACGAGCCTCTCTTTGCCTGCGCCGGCGAATGCGCCGCAAAGCAGAATAAAAAGGCTCACTTCGTCACCGCCGACAATTACGTTACCATGTCCGACGGTACCGGAATAGTCCATATCGCCCCCGCATTCGGCGAGGACGACGCAAGGATAGGCCGCAACTACGACCTGCCCTTCGTTCAGTTCGTCGACGGCAAGGGTAATATGACCGCCGAGACACCCTATGCCGGCAAATTCGTCAAGGACGCCGATCCCCTCGTGCTTCAGGATCTCGACAAGGAGGGCAAACTCTTTGCCGCGCCGAAATTTGAGCATGATTATCCGTTCTGCTGGCGCTGCGACACTCCGCTTATCTACTATGCAAGAGAATCCTGGTTCATCAAGATGACCGCCGTTAAGGATAACCTTGTTAAGAATAACAACACCGTCAACTGGATCCCCGAGAGCATCGGCAAGGGCCGCTTCGGCGACTGGCTTGAGAATATCCAGGATTGGGGCATCAGCCGTAACCGCTATTGGGGCACCCCTCTCAACATTTGGGAATGCTCCTGCGGCCACAGACATTCGATAGGCTCTATCGCCGAGCTTAAAGAGCTGAGCGACAACTGCCCCGACGATATCGAGCTTCATCGCCCGTTCATCGACGACGTAACTATCAAGTGTGAGAAGTGCGGCGGCGTGATGAAGAGAGTGCCCGAGGTCATCGACTGCTGGTACGACTCCGGTGCAATGCCCTTCGCTCAGCACCACTATCCGTTTGAGAATCAAGAGGTATTCAAGCAGCAGTTCCCCGCCGCTTTCATCTCCGAGGCGGTCGATCAGACCAGAGGCTGGTTCTATTCGCTGATGGCTATCTCCACCCTGCTGTTTGACAGATCCCCGTATGAGAACGTCATCGTCCTCGGCCTCGTGCAGGATGAGAACGGTCAGAAGATGTCCAAATCCAAGGGCAACGCCGTTGACCCGTTCGACGCCCTCTCTACCTACGGCGCTGATGCTATCCGCTGGTATTTCTACACGAATTCCGCCCCGTGGCTGCCCAACCGCTTCCACGGCAAGGCCGTTGTCGAGGGTCAGCGCAAATTCATGGGCACCCTGTGGAATACCTATGCTTTCTATATTCTGTATGCGAATATAGATAAATTTGACCCCACCAAGTATGAGCTTGATTACTCCAAGCTCTCCATCATGGATAAATGGCTGCTTTCAAGGCTCAACTCCCTTATCGGCACGGTCGACGGCTACCTCGGCAGCTACGCTATCCCCGAGGCGGCAAGGGCGCTCCAGAGCTTCGTTGACGACATGAGCAACTGGTATGTCCGCCGCGGCAGGGAGCGCTTCTGGGCGCAGGGCATGGAGCAGGATAAGATAAACGCCTACATGACCCTCTACACCGCTCTTGTCACCGTTATCAAGCTGGCTGCCCCGATGATCCCGTTCATGACCGAGGATATCTACCGCAACCTTGTTTGCAGCGTCGATAAGACCGCCCCCGAGAGCGTCCACCTCTGCGACTACCCCGTCGCCGACCCCGCCGTCATCAATAAGGATCTCGAGACCTCCATGGATGAGGTGCTCAACGTGGTCGTGCTCGGCAGAGCCGCCAGAAACGGCGCAAATATCAAGAACAGACAGCCCCTCGGCAGGATGTTCGTCACCGCGCCGAAGAAGCTCGATAAGGAATACTGCGAGATAATCGAGGATGAGCTGAACGTCAAGGAGCTTGAATTCGTTGACGACTCCGCCTCCTATGTTTCCTACAGCTTCAAGCCGCAGCTCAAGACCGTCGGCCCCAAATACGGCAAGCTGCTCGGCGGCATCAGAGCCTATCTCCAGAGCGTTGACGGCACCGCCGCAAAGCAGGAGCTTGACTCAAACGGCGCTATCAGCTTCACCGTTGACGGCAATGAAGTCTCGCTCGCGGCGGAGGATCTGCTCATCGAGACAGTTCAGAAGGACGGCTTCAGAGCCGAGAGCGGCGGCGGCGTGACCGTGGTGCTCGACACCAACCTCACCCCAGAGCTTGTCGAGGAGGGCTTCGTCAGGGAGCTTATCTCCAAGATCCAGACCATGCGTAAGGACGCGGGCTTCGAGGTCATGGACACCATCAAGATCTATGTCAGCGGCAACGACGGCATCGCAGCCATCTTTGACAAGAACGTCGCGGAGATAAGCCACGACGTGCTCGCCACCGAGATAGTCAAGGCCGCGGGCGGCTCCTACACCAAGGAATGGGATATCAACGGCGAAAAAGTTACCCTCGGCGTTGAGAAAAACTAATTTTCCTATAGGCTATAATGAATAAAATTTAATCATAATTTGTTTAACATTTATTCATTTTTTATCGCAAAAGGTGTTGACATACTGCTTCACCTGTGGTAATATAAGTTAACAATTGTTGCTCTTGCAATAAAAATCGAAAGGAATGGTTCAAATGAAAAAGACACTTGCAATTGTTCTTGCACTCGTTCTTGCATTCTCCATGACCGCTATGGCGTTTGCAGAGACCACCACTGCTGCTACCACCGCTGCTGCTACTACCGTAGCACCTGTCGGCGGCGTTCCCGGCTCCTATGACAACAATGTTTGCCCCAAGTGCGGCGCTAAGTTCGCTATCGAAGCTGAGTATAACAAGCATGTTGCTTCTTGCACTCATGGCGATCCCGCTCCCACCAAGGACTATGTTGACCTCACCGTTAAGGACGTTCTCAACGCTATCGTTGAGCTCATTAAGTCCAGCAACACTCAGTGGGACGACATCGAGTCCGTTGTTACCCGTCTTGTTGACCTCGTTGAGAATCTTCTCAAGGGTATCACTGTTCCCGAGGCAGACGTTAACGGCGCTATCGACGACCTTAAGGCTAAGGTTGGCAACAGCGGCAAGCTTGGCGATCTCCTTGATTCCCTGAAGGCAAAGATCAAGTCCTTCTATGCAGGCGATAAGGCTACCACCGAGGCTACCACCGCTGCTGAGAAGCCCGCAGAGACCGGTTCCGCAACCGCAGGTATCGCTGCTTTCGCAGCTATCTCCGTTGCTGCTGCCGCTGCATATGTTTGCACCAAGAAAAAGGCATAATTTAAGCGACAATTGCTTATTTTGATTCGATTAAATTAGCGCAAGAATTTGATTGAATAGCCGAGAGGCTGTTGCATTACGCAGCAGCCTCTTTTTTTTGTTTAAAATTATCTGTAAAAAGCGATTAAATTTAAACAATTTATTATTTTTGACCGAATTGTATTGCTTTTTTTGCTCCAATCTGTCATAATTAGATAAACTTAAATTATCGGAGGACATTTCAAATGAAAAAAACGATAGCAATAATCGCAGCGGTCGTCATAGTCATCGCCGCCGGCGTCGGCATTTACTTCGGACTCCTTGCCTATAAGGATAATCCCACCGACCTCACCGTCACCGAGGACAGTCTCCAGCTCAACGAAGGCACGATAGAGGTTTATCTCAAGACCCCCGAGCGCTACAGAGCGGCTCTCGTCAGCTCCTACGGCCTCGGCGAAAAGAGGACGGAGGAATTCTTTGCCGAGCCGGAGAACTGGCTCGCCTATGACCTGATACTGAATCTCAAAAACGAGAGCGACCGCGACCTGACCGTTGTCGGCTTCAAAACCAATATCAAGGGCGGCGACGTGTTTATCAGCAGCAATATCGACGGCGAGCTGACCCTGACCCCCGGCGCAGTCTACCCCATCAGCGCCAGCATCCTTATAAATAACGGCGACCTGACCCTCGAGCAGGCAAAGGAAATGATCGACAAAAACGATTTTGAGATAATCTACGGCACCAAGACAAGCGAGGATGCCGACCTCAGCGAAACTATGTTAGCGCCTGTCGCAAAGGGCTGACAGAGGTAGTTAAATGGGCTTTTTTTCAAGAAGGGCGCCGATGTCCGGCCCGCCCGAATTCATCATCGTGGGGCTTGGCAACCCCGGCAAGCACGTTGCTGCTTGCACCGTTGGTGATCCCGCTCCCACCAAGGACTATGTTGACCTCACCGTTAAGGACGTTCTCAACGCTATCGTTGAGCTCATTAAGTCCAGCAACACTCAGTGGGACGACATCGAGTCCGTTGTTACCCGTCTTGTTGACCTCGTTGAGAATCTTCTCAAGGGTATCACTGTTCCCGAGGCAGACGTTAACGGCGCTATCGACGACCTTAAGGCTAAGGTTGGCAACAGCGGCAAGCTTGGCGATCTCCTTGATTCCCTGAAGGCAAAGATCAAGTCCTTCTATGCAGGCGATAAGGCTACCACCGAGGCTACCACCGCTGCTGAGAAGCCCGCAGAGACCGGTTCCGCAACCGCAGGTATCGCTGCTTTCGCAGCTATCTCCGTTGCTGCTGCCGCTGCATATGTTTGCACCAAGAAAAAGGCATAATTTAAGCGACAATTGCTTATTTTGATTCGATTAAATTAGCGCAAGAATTTGATTGAATAGCCGAGAGGCTGTTGCATTACGCAGCAGCCTCTTTTTTTTGTTTAAAATTATCTGTAAAAAGCGATTAAATTTAAACAATTTATTATTTTTGACCGAATTGTATTGCTTTTTTTGCTCCAATCTGTCATAATTAGATAAACTTAAATTATCGGAGGACATTTCAAATGAAAAAAACGATAGCAATAATCGCAGCGGTCGTCATAGTCATCGCCGCCGGCGTCGGCATTTACTTCGGACTCCTTGCCTATAAGGATAATCCCACCGACCTCACCGTCACCGAGGACAGTCTCCAGCTCAACGAAGGCACGATAGAGGTTTATCTCAAGACCCCCGAGCGCTACAGAGCGGCTCTCGTCAGCTCCTACGGCCTCGGCGAAAAGAGGACGGAGGAATTCTTTGCCGAGCCGGAGAACTGGCTCGCCTATGACCTGATACTGAATCTCAAAAACGAGAGCGACCGCGACCTGACCGTTGTCGGCTTCAAAACCAATATCAAGGGCGGCGACGTGTTTATCAGCAGCAATATCGACGGCGAGCTGACCCTGACCCCCGGCGCAGTCTACCCCATCAGCGCCAGCATCCTTATAAATAACGGCGACCTGACCCTCGAGCAGGCAAAGGAAATGATCGACAAAAACGATTTTGAGATAATCTACGGCACCAAGACAAGCGAGGATGCCGACCTCAGCGAAACTATGTTAGCGCCTGTCGCAAAGGGCTGACAGAGGTAGTTAAATGGGCTTTTTTTCAAGAAGGGCGCCGATGTCCGGCCCGCCCGAATTCATCATCGTGGGGCTTGGCAACCCCGGCAAGCAATATGAGCTGACCCGCCACAACGCGGGCTTCCTCTTTGCCGACCTGCTTGCCGACAAAAACTGCGTTAAGATAAACAAGATACAATTCAAGGCTGTGACCGCCTCCCTCACGCTCGGCGGGGTCAAGTGCCTGCTGATGAAGCCGCAAACCTTTATGAATAACAGCGGCGAAGCGGTCAGGCAGGCAGCCTCCTTCTATAAGATACCGCCCGAGCGCATCCTCGTCGTCTTTGACGATATATCCCTCCCATGCGGTCGGCTCAGGATTCGCCGCAAGGGCAGCGACGGCGGCCACAACGGCATCAAAAGCATTATCTATCATCTGAATTCCGACGCATTCCCGAGGGTCAAGCTCGGTGTTGGTGAGAAGCCGCACCCCGACTATGACCTTGCCGACTGGGTGCTGTCACAATTCAAAAAAGACGAGCTCGCCCTGCTGCGCGAGGCGGCGGAAAAGGCCTGCTCGGCAGCAGAGCTGATAGTCGCCGGAGATATTGATAAGGCCATGAGCAACTTCAACGGCTGAGAGAGCTACCGCTCACTCACTTCATCATTGAAGAAACGCCGTCTATCATATCCTCCACGGTTTTCATGCATTTGGCGGCGTTGCGGCGGCACGCTCTGCGCCCGCTCTTCGTCATCATCTTGGAGCCTGCCATACCTGCGGCTGCGCCGAGAGCCATGCCGATACCCACGCCCGCCATCATCGAGCCTGTTTTAGAAGAAGCAAACATACTTTTCCCTCCATTCATTGAACTTCAAAGCTATTTTTCCCTCGACGGGAATAAAAAAACCTGTAAAAAATTTTTAAGGAAGTTTTTTAATGTCAGTTTTAAATATCGTCCTTGTCGAGCCGCAGATACCGCAGAATACCGGCAACATTGCCCGCACCTGCGCTGCGACGGGGGCAAGGCTGCATCTGGTGGAGCCGATGGGCTTCCGTGTGGATGACGCCAAATTAAAACGTGCGGGGCTGGATTATTGGCACCTGCTCGACATCACCTATTACTGCAATCTTGACGATTTCTTTGAGAGAAACAAAGACGGCAATTTCTATTATTTCTCCACCAAAGCGACGCATCTTTACTCAGACATTGAGTACCCCGACAACTGCTACCTCGTCTTTGGCAAAGAGACGGCGGGGCTGCCAGAGGAGCTGCTCTATCGCAACCCCGACACCTCGGTGCGCCTGCCGATGATCAATGACGCCTCCGCACGCAGCCTCAACCTCTCCAACACCGTGGCGGTCGGGATCTATGAGGTGCTGCGCCAGTGGGGCTTCCCCGAGCTGCTCACACAGGGCAAGCTCACCAAATTCAGCTGGAATAAATGACCCGAGGAGGCTCGCCATGAAGCCCTCAGCCATTGCAAGCAAAGCTCTGCGCTTCGCCCTCGGCGCTCAATCACGCCTTGTGACCGCCGCCACCGCAGTGAAGCCTCTCCCCAAAGCGGAGTTCTCCGCACCGACCTACCCGACGGGCTGCGAATACATCCTCGGCTTCGCTAAGGCCGAGATATTGCCGCCCGATATCGACAAAAAGAAATATTACATTGCAGGTTATCAGGAAAACAAACCTGCAAAAGGAGTGCTCGACCCGCCGCAGACTCACGCCGTGTGGCTGGACGACCGCTCGGGGCTTGGCGGGATACTGCTCATCTCGATAGACTGCGTAGGCATATTGAAAAGCGACGTCGAACGCATAAGGCGGGCGCTCCGCCCCTTCGCCATGCTCACGGGCTGCCGCAGCATTAACGTGGTCAGCACTCATTCCCACGCGGGGATCGACACCATGGGCATATGGGGGCCGCTGCCGAGGAGCGGCAAAGACCCGAAATACATGGAGCTTGTCCTCTCCCGCACCGTCGCCGCCGCAAAAGAGGCATATGCCGCCCGCAAGCGCGGCAGGCTGCGCCTGGGCAAAGTGCGTGTGCCCGATATGCAGGAGGATATACGCACCCCGACCGTGTATTCCGACACCCTGACCCGCCTGAGATTCACACCAAACGACGGCTCAAGGGAGACTTACATTATAAATTTTGCCGCTCACTCCGAGTCGCTGCAAGGGTGCAACGAGCTTGTCAGCGCCGATTTCCCCTGTTATCTCCGCAGGCGCATCGAACGTGAGACGGGCGCGCAGACGCTCTATTGCGTGGGCGCTGTCGGCGGCATGATAAGCATGAAGATAGAGAATGAGCATGAGATCAGAGAGCAGGGCGGCGATTTCTCCGCCTCGACCGCCGCTATCGGCGGCAAGCTCGCCGGCTACGCCCTCTCGATAAAGCCCGAGGATGAGGAGCTGCTGCCCGCCCGCATCGGTTGCCTGCGGCAGGAGGTTTATTTTAAGGCCGAGAACACCGTGCTGCTGCTCGCCGCGAAAGCGGGTCTGCTCGCCGCGAAGCCATATAAACTGCCGAAAGGCGGAGGCTTCGCCCTCAAATCAGAGATAAGCTATCTCGAAATAGGCGGTTTACCGCTGCTCCTGCTCCCCTGTGAGATATTCCCCGAGCTTGTCTACGGCGGCTATCTCGGCGCGGACGACTCCTCAAGCGGCTGCCCCGAGGCGCTCAATCCCACGCCGCTGCTGCAAATTCTCGGCAGGGACGCCGTTATTATCGGCCTTGCGAACGACGAGGTCGGCTATGTGATCCCGCCGAACGACTTCATGCTCGACGGCGAGGCCCCTTACCTCGATATCCCGAGGGACAGGCACGGCAGGCGGCATTATGAGGAAACCAACTCCCTCGGCCCCATCACCGCCGTTACAATAGCAAAAACCGTGGAGGTAATCGCTGAAACGGTTGAAAAATCCGCACGGATATGATACAATTTAATCAGTATCTAAGAAAGGATATGATCGAATGAAAACCGCAAAGACCGTTATCTCCGCCACTCTTGCTCTGGTGATCGCTCTGCTCTGCTTCGCCGGCTGTGCCAAGCTGCCCGAAGACCCCGTAACGACCACGGCTGAAAAATATTCTTACGTTAGCCCCTACGGCGCCACCGCACCCGTGCCCGACAATCAGGACGAGCATCCCGACGCCACCTCTCCTCAGTTCGTTGAGACAATAAACAACGTCGAGGTAGTATTCGGTAGCTATTATGTCTACGGCAAAAACGCCGCCAAGATAACCTCGGTCGACCTCAGAGACACCGGCATATCCTACAATGCAGACGGCTTCGTCAACGTGGAGCTGCTCACCGTGGGCAGCCGCTCGCAGGATATGAAGATCGGCTACACCGCCTATGACAAGGACGGCAACGTGGTCAGGGACATCTACTTCTCCGTGCCGATGAAGGGCACCAAGAAGGGCGACATCGTCGAAAATCGCCGCATCGACTTCCCGAGAGAAGCGGTCAAAATAGTATTCCACGATTATGTGGAGTCGAAATAAAAAAAGCGGGAGAGCCTCATCGGCTCTCCCTTTCTCTGCCCCCCCCGGCAACAAAATTTTTGCAAAAATACTTGACAAATTCTTTTCCTTATAATATAATAGACAAGCCCTCTGTAAAGAGGGTCCATATGGCGGCATAGCTCAGTGGCTAGAGCAACCGGTTCATACCCGGTAGGTCGTGGGTTCAAATCCAACTGCCGCTACCATATGGCCCGGTGGTCAAGCGGCTAAGACACCGCCCTTTCACGGCGGTAACACGAGTTCGATTCTCGTCCGGGTCACCAGAAACCCCGTATGCTTCGGCATACGGGGCTTTTGATTTATTTATTCAGTTTATCCGTAAATTCGGCGGGCTTGACGGTCAACTCAGCCCACGCGGGGCGGAAGCCGCTGCGTATCGCATTCCTCGCCGAGCGGATATTCGACCAGGCGCAGCAATAGAACGGCACTTTGCCCCTATCCAGCGTCTCGAGCGCAAGGCGGGCAGTTACGGCGCTGCCGACCCCTCGCCGCCTGTATTCGGGCAGCACATCGACCCCGATCTGCCACATTGTCTCACAATCGGCGGAGCAACCGGCAAGGCCGATAAGCCTGTCGCCGTCATAGGCGCCGACGGCAAGCACATCACGCTCACGTCTCGGGGCATAGAGCGCATTGCCCCACTCGGGCAGATAGAGTGCGGAGAAATCCTCCGGGGTCAACACCCTCAGCTCAAGCCCACAGTCGATCTCACGCAGCAACTCAATATCCGGGAGCCAATACTCCGCCATAAAGCACACACGCATTCCGTGCTTTTGAAACTCGTCGTTTAAGATATGCATATTCGGCGTTTCAAAGCAATGCTCGGCGGGGTACTTTTTTATATAACTCTCGACCAAGGGGATATACCGCTCCTCGGCGGAGGCGATAACGCACCCGCCGTATGACACAAGGTCGCACGGGAGCGGTAATTTGAGGTAGCATCGTGCCCTTTCGTTCGGACGGGAGACAAATACCTTCGCCCGTGTGCCGAGAAAGTCCTCCGGCTCGCAGCCCATTTCTGCGGCGCTCTGTTCAAGCGCTATTCTCAGTATTTCTCTATTGTCAAACATATTTTACTCGCAAAAAGTGATTTTTATATCGTGGATTCCGTTCTTGCCGCCCTTAAAAGCGACTATATAGCCTCCGTCCGCCTCGGTGACGGTGTATTTCAGGTCGCTCTCGACGGCTCTGACCGCCTTGTGGGCGTATATCTCGGTCGGCGCTTTACAGCTCTTATCCTGCTCAAAGCTGAGGGAGAAGCTGCCCTCGCTGCGGTCGTGGCGGTATTCGATGATCCTGCCCGCAACGGCTCTCGGATAGGGGCGCTTTAGGACGCGTACGGGCAGCTCTGAGTCAAACAGACCGTCAAAATATGCCCAGTATGTATCGCTCCAGTGATATTTATCAAAGGTGTCAAGGATGAATTCGCAATGGTAATACCAATCCGTATCGGGCTGGAAGCCGCCCCATTCGCCGAATACGACGGGGATATTCAGCCGCTCCTGCATCCTGCGAGGCTCGGCAAGCAGCGCCGTCATGCGGTCGGTGCCCGCGTATTTATACATCGGCGTGTCGGCGACGATATCATAGGCGTGCGGGGCGTAGGCAAAGCTCTCGTCACGCTTGCCGCCGACGGTCACTTCACCCGCGGCGCACGGAATGGCGAGGTTTGAATAATAGCTGTTCTCAAGGAAGATGATGCCGCTCTTATTCTCCCTTCGTATCTCCTCGGCCGCCTTATTGATGAACGGCGTATATTTGCAGGTGTCAAAGCGCCTGACGATGGAATCCGCCGCCGAGGTGACCTTACGCAGGTGATAGGCGGTGTATTGATCGGCAATGTGCAGGCGGCGCTCCTTGATGAGCAGAGTCTTTGCAAGCTCGATAAGGCTTATCGAACGGTCGCAGAGAGTGACCTTGATAAGCTCCAAAATCAGCTTCCTGAATATAACTCCGCCGTCGCTGCCCATGAACGGCTCATTCATAACATCGAAGCCTATCACGGCGGGGTGCGAGCCGAGCTTGCCGACGACGTGCGCCCACATATCGCAATACCAATCCTGCAAGCCTCTGCCGTTGACCTCGGCATTAGCCCAGAAGTTGTCGAAGCACTTGTGGACGGCCTTGTTGAAGAAATAGCCCTCCGCCCAGACGAAGCGATGCGCCTTGTATTTATGGCCGCCGTCGAGGCACGCCCAAGCGGGCGCACCGTCGCCGAAGCCGTCCTTATCCTCAAAGCTCGAGTAAAGATCCTGGTGCATATCGAGGTAGCAATAGAAGCCGTTCTCGGCGCATTTGTCGAGGATCTTTGCGAGCGAATCCAGATAATCGTCGTTGTATTTGCCGGGCTGCGGCTCAACGGCGTCCCATGTGATGCCGAAGCGGATTATATTGAAGCCGCAATTCCTGAATTGCTCAAAAAGTGCCTCATCCCACTCGCAGTCATATTCTCGCCTGCCCGTGCCGCCGACCTTGCGCCCCTTGTCACAGACGTTGATGCCGTGGAATATGCGCTCTCTGCCGAATTCATCGACAAAGCGCATACCGTCGGTAAAGATCGTGTTCATTTTCATTTCCTCCGCTGTTTATTTATTGATGCTCTTGGATTTCTTTGCAAATGAGGTGGTGTCATAGGACTCGATGCGTGAGTCGAGTATGGGGCTGCTCCATACGGAGCGCTTTGCCTTTTTCAAACAAGATCTCCCCTTAAATAATAAATATATAATAATTAAAGCATAAGAACAGAATAAAATCAACTATTTTTATATGAAAGCGATAAATTTCGGTTGTCATTTTGCCGGTTATATGTTAAAATTTATAAAAACCGATAACGGAGGGCTAAAATGGGTAATAGAATAATCGTTGCAGGTCTCGGCCACGGCGGTATTGCCGCCGCAGCTTCGCTCGCAAGGGCGGGCTTCGACGTAACCGTTTATGAGAAGAGAAAAGAAGGCACCCTCGGCTATGACTGGACCGATATATTTGCCCCCGGCGCTCTTAAAACAGCGGGCATAGATATGCCGCCCGAGGATAAATTCGAGTATAAGGAGGATATGACCTTCTTTGCCCCGACCTCAAAGAAGCCCCTGCAGCAGCATATCCCAAAGGATCAGCTTGAGATAAAGATGGAGCGCCGCGATATCTATGAGCACCTGATAAATCACGCCCTCAACTGCGGGGTCAACATAGTCTATGAATGCGAGGTGCTCGCGCCGATACTGCTCGGCAACAGAGTAGCGGGCATCAAGACCGACAAGGGCGACGAATATGCCGACCTCGTTATCGACGCCTGCGGCATGAATTCGCCCGTGCGCCGTCAGCTCCCCGAATCCTTCGGCATTGACGCCGAGGTGCAGCGCAGCGACAAGATAACAATTTACCGTGCGTTCTACAACGTCGCAAGCGACGAGGAAGCCGAGGCAAAATTCAAGGTAATGCTCTTCCCCGATAACATCAGGGGCATCAGCTGGATAGCCTCGGAGGACGATCACACCGACCTGCTCATCGGCAGATTTGAGGATTTCGACATGGCGGAGGTCGAGAGATTCTCCGACGTGCTGCGCGAGACAAATCCTAGGCTCGGCAGGGAGAGAGTCAGAGGCGGTCAGTTCGTCGAGATTCCCGTGCGTCAGCCCCTCGCCATGATGGTTGCCGACGGCTACGCCGCAATAGGCGACAGCGCCTTTATGACCGTGCCGATGATAGGCTCGGGCATCGCAAACAGCCTCAAGGCCTCCCGCGCGCTGGCCGACGCCGTCACGGCCGACAGCGAATGCGCCTTCAGCGCCGAGACGCTTTGGCCCTATCAGGTCGCATATTACAAGGCAGTAGGCTCGGGGCTTGCTCCGCTCGCCTGCGCCAAAAAGCTGCTGCTCTCACTCAAGCCCGAGGAGATAGATTACCTCGTCGAGAGCGAAATAATCACCTCTGACGACGTGAATATGGGCGCAAACTTCACCAGCCTCGGCAGCCTTGTCTCCGGCATGGATGTCAGAGGGCTCGGCAACAAAGCGAAGCAGGTCTGCCGCGACAAGGAGCTTGTAATGAAGCTGCTCAACTGCGGCACCAACATGGGCAAGGCGGCCGCTACCTGCGCCGTGATACCCAAGAAATGGAATAAAGAGCGGGTCTTTGCGTGGGCAAAGGTCTATAACTATATGTTTAAGTAAGGAGGCTTCAAAATGGAGCTTACAGGCAAAAATGTGCTCGTCGTCGGCCTCGCAAGGAGCGGCATGGCGGCGATAAAAGTGCTGCACCGCCTCGGTGCGGTCATAACTCTCTCCGAGAGCAAAAAGAAAGAGGATATCAAAGAGCTGCCCGAGCTTGAGAAGCTCGGCGTGACGGTCGTTGACCAGAGTATGCAGGTATTTGAGGGCAATTACGCGCTCGTAGTCAAGAATCCCGGCGTACCGTTCAGAAGCCCGATGATGCAGCGCCTCGCCGAGCGAAATATCCCCGTCATAACCGAGATTGAGCTTGCCTATAACGTGGCGAAGCCCCAGCATTATGTGGCGATAACCGGCACCAACGGCAAGACCACCACCTCAACGCTCGTCTATGAGCTGCTGGCAAAGGCCTTCCCCGGCAAAACTCACCTTTGCGGCAATATCGGCATCCCTCTCTGCGAGACCGTGCTCGAGAATGGCCTTATGGAGGAGGGCGGCCACTATATAGCACTTGAAATCTCAAATTTCCAGCTCGTCAATATCGACAGATTCCGTCCCGAGGCGGCGGTGATACTCAACCTCACCCCCGACCATGTGGACTTCATGGGCAGCCTTGACGCCTATTACAAATCAAAGACCGAGGTCTATCGCAACATGAGCGGCTCCGACCTCTTCCTGCTCAATGCTGACGACCCCGTACTCGCCGAATACACCGCCAAATATCCTGTGAACTGCACCGTGCGTACATTCAGCACCGACCGCAGCGACACGGATTCCTGCGTATCGGGCGGCTATGTCTGCGTAAACGGCGAAAAAGTGCTGCCGCTCGACCTGATAAAGATAATCGGCAAGCATAATTTGCAGAATATCATCGTCGCCGTCTCGATAGCCAAGGCTTTCGGCGTAACTAACGAAGATATTTGCAGCGTTATCGCCGATTTCAGGGGCGTTGAGCATCGAATAGAATTCGTCCGCGAGCTGAACGGCGTTAAATACTACAACGACTCCAAGGGCACCAACACCGACGCCACCGTCACGGCGCTGAAGGCCTTTGATAAGGGCGTTATCCTGCTCGTCGGCGGCTTTGAGAAAGGGCTTGCCATGGACGACGTGAGGGCGCACCTCGGCTGCGTTAAGAAGGTTATCGGCTACGGTGCCTGCGGCAGGCGGCTCGTAAGCGAGCTTGTCGGCGAGGGCGGCACGGTGGTCACAACTCTCGACGAAGCCGTCGCAGAGGCGGTCAAAGCTGCCGAGAGCGGCGACAGCGTCCTGCTCTCCCCCACCACCAGCTCATTCGATCAGTATTCCTGCTTTGAGGAGCGCGGCAGGCATTTTAAAGATATCGTGAACGCGCTTTGATAAATGCATATTCAAAAAAATAAAGGAGACCGATAACCATGAAAAAATTCTTATCAGCCATCCTTTGCATTACGCTGCTGCTTTCATTCCCGACCGCTTATGCGGCTGCGTGCAGCGCAAAGCAATATCCCTTCGTCTTTGTCCACGGAATGATGGGCTGGGGCGAGGCGCAGGGAATCGACAGCTTCATGCCCTATTGGGGCACCACCTCGGGCGACGTGCTTGCTTACCTTGAGCGCAGGGGCTATGAGACCTGCTCAGCCTCGGTCGGTGGCATATATGATAACAGAATGCTCGTGAAGCCGACAAAATCCGCCGTCGCCTATATGGCTACAGCCGATCGCGAGCTGCCCTATGACGGCGCAAAAGAGATGCTGTTAGTCGAGGACGTCGACAATAGGGAATTCCTGAACGGTCTGTTTAACGCAATGTATGACGACCTGCCCGCGCCCAAAAAGAAAAAGTGACAGCTCCGCCCGTAACCTCAAGCCGACAATATAATTCGCGCAAAATCGCCGAGCCTGCGAGACGGATGAGGTGGCTGCGTAGGCGGATTTCGGCTTGATCTGCGGGATGCAGAGGACGCCGTCCCCTGCAATGTGTATAGCACAGATAGAAAAGGGTGATACAGTGGAAATTAAAAAGGTTGATCGCGATACCGAATTAGCGGATAAACTGCTCCGCTTTGTTGAAGAGTTTTCATGGGAAGATGTAAAGGCTCATATGTTGGATGAGCTTCGGGCATGGGCGTTTACAGACTGGGAAACTCCGTTTGCAGCGATAATAAACGGCCGGATTATAGGGATAGCTTATATCCGAAAGAGCGATTATTATCCGCTGCCCGAAATATATCCGTGGGTATCGGGGATCTTTGTGACGGAAAGCTATCGCGGACATAGGATCAGCGAAAAACTGATTTCCTTTGCGAACGAATATGCAAAGGAAAAGGGCTTTGACAAGACGTATATCCCGTCCGTGCATACAGGGCTATATGAAAAATACGGATACCGTTATCTCGGTGATATCGTTAATTACGCCAATGAGACCGACCGACTGTATGTCAAAGAAATATAGTATGATGACTTGACCGCTTCGGCTTGTCAATCCAATGCGGCGGACGCCACCTGTGCCGATCCAAAATTTAAAAATCAAACGGCGTGACTTTTGCGGTCACGCCGTTTTTAATTATGCCCGCCCGGCGGCGGGGTTTTCACTGTTCTATTCTGCGCCGATGCCAAGGCTAACCGAGAGCGCTCTGTTCACCCTCGTCATATCCTGCTCGCCGAGATTCCCCATCTTCTCGCGCAGGCGCTTTTTATCGAGGGTACGCACCTGCTCGAGCAGCACTATCGAATCCTTGGCGAGGCCGCAGCCGTCGGCGTTGACCCTTATGTGGGTAGGTAGGCTCGTTTTAAATCGCTGGCTCGTTATCGCAGCCGCAATGACGGTGGGGCTGAATTTGTTGCCGACATCATTCTGAACTATCAGCACAGGCCTCGTGCCGCCCTGCTCCGAGCCGATCACGGGACTTAAATCGGCGTAATAGATCTCTCCCCGTTTAACGGTCACTGTAATCACTCCCGTAAGTTTGAATGGCAGTATTATTTTGGGCACACACACGGCGAAATAATCGCGTTTTGAAATCGGGGAGCAAAAAAATTTCAAAATCGCCTGTCCCTGCTACATTATATTCCCAAGGCAGGATAATGTTATCGGCACCGTCAAGCCCCGAATGACCATCGTAACGGCAGCGAAAGTCGCACGGCAATTACAAGGAAAAATATGAGAACGGAATCAAAAAGCGCCTGCATTCCCTTCGCATAACCACCGCACTTGCGTTAATCGACGTCATCTCGCTTCATTTGCCCCCATCCGCTCCGCAGGAGCAGAGGAGGAGCAGCATTGCCGCTAAAATAAGAATAGTCAGTCTTTTCATACCGTTTCTCCGTTATTTTCCGTAATCCTGCAAGCGCTTCCACTCGAGCTCGACGGGATGAGCACCGTCCTCGATCTCGGCTATACGGCGGTTGAATTCTTCTTCGGTTATTTCACCGGTATTGTTGCCATTCAAATAATAAAACTTGCCGTCAAAGGTTTTATATATGCAGTCGCCGACCATTTCAAAAACGCCGTTGACCATTTTACGATAAGTGATTCTCGGGTTTCGCGGAGTCAGCCGCACAACTTTTAAAATACCGTTGTCAAATATCACGGTTTCATATGCGTCTGCACTTACCGCTGAGTGCTGAACCCTTACGGCTTTACCGTTTTGAATTGTATACACCTCGCTGATAAGAAGACCGAATGTATATTCTGCGCTTACGCCCTCGTGCTCCTCATAGACGCTTGTGCCTCCGAGGACTCCTATACTACCGATTATAAGCTCGTCTGTGCCATCGCCGTTTATATCGTACAAGGCATATCTCTCCACTTCCGAGTTGTATTGTGATCCAGCCTGCTTATACCAATCAATTTCATTCGCAATAATTGCGGAGTATGGGTCATCTGCCGAGACGGGAATAACAATAGAATCAAGCTCCTCACTGCTCAGCCTTTCAGGAACAGTCATCGTCGGCACGGAATCGTAATCACCGTTTAGGCGCACAGTGTTGGGCTCGGTAACGTCGGCAGTCTTTGTTCCTGCCCATGTCACGGATTCCTCATGCGTAGTCGTACCGCGCTCATCACCGCTCGGCGTACCGCAGGCGGTCAAGAGCATAATGGATAAGCCTAAGAATAAAGCAAGCAGTTTTTTCATTTTAAATCTCCGTTATTTTCCGTAATTCTGCAAGCGCTTCCATTCGAGCTCGACGGGTTTTGCCCCGCCCTCGATCTCGGTAATTCGGCGGTCAAATTCGTCTTTTGAAATAGCTTGGTTAGCGACATTGCTGTCTACGTATGTGAAAGTGCCGTCTCTGTTCGCCTTCAGAGATCCGATATAGCTGCCCACGCTATCCGCAAAGCTATAATAGCTGTATGACGGCAGAGCCGGAGTATTGTATGATATCTTGACAATACCGTTACTTAGGATTTGCGTCTCGTATGCCGCTCCGCCGCCCAGAACCATCTGCTTTTGGCGAGAAGCCTTGCCGTCAACGATGCTGTAAATATCAACAATCAGTATTCCCATAACGGGCGGAACCTCATCGGTGCTGAGCCGAACGTCATAAACATCCATGCCTCCGAGCACACGCACCTGCCCGAATATCAGCTCTTCGGAGCCATTGCCGTCGATATCATAGAGGAAGTACCGAGCTTCATTGGCGGCGTCGATACCGGCTGAATTCAGCAGGTATTCATAGTGATCTTTAACCACATATGAATATGGGTCATTTTTTGAAGTGTGAATTTTAACAATGGTTCGCTCATCTGCCGAAAGCGGTGCAGGCTGAGTAACAGTCGGCACGGAATCGTAATCGCCACGCATACGTATCGGGCGGTCGTAAACGCTTGTGGTTGAGCCGCCGGATAGCTGAGTAGTGTGCGGTGCAGACTCCGATTCGCTTACATTCTCGGTCGTATCAAACTTATCGCTTGAATTTAGGCTACAAGCTGCGAGTAAAAATACAATTGATACAAACAAAACGATTAGTTTCTTCATTAGCAAATCCTCCTTCATGTCACTTTTTCTTATGGTCGACGCATATTTCACTGTTAAGTAAGTCGCCTTCAAAGACATTGAACCATATTTGGTCGCTACCCGGCATAAATCCGACACTTTCAATTTCAAAAGTGTTGTCTCCGCTGACTCTGTCAATATTCCAATGATCTTTTCGACTTGGATTCGATGTGTTGGAAGCACTGTTGTAATTTAGCTTATATACATATACATCACTTTCTTTAGCATTGTTCGAAGAAGTGAGAGGACGATAGAGCTTATCAGTAACGGTGTCGTAGTGGATGCCTTGTGCAGTTAATTTTGACCTTGTTTCGTCATATTCAACTGGAACGATTCCTTGCGATTCAACAACGAGAGGTGTTGTAACGGACTGATTTTTAGAGACGTTAATATGATAATATGAATCATTTCCTACTATTAAAAACCTTACAAAATATGTTTCGTTACTTTCCAAAACAGTTATAGCTGAGATAGACATATTTCCTTCTGACAAAGTGTATCTTGCAACCTCTTGATATGTATTACTTGAATCATTTATTTTCAACTTGACAATATAATTCTGCGACCTTGTTGAAAATGCGGCTACAAAAATATACTTGCCGTCGCTGAAATTGACTATGGCGGCATCATTTGCGTGCCACAGATGTCCGATAGTCCCTACCGGCTGCATTTGTACCAATTCTCCCGAACTCATGCTATATCTGAACAGCCTGTGATATATATCGTCATCATTCTTTTCACTTGCTATACGATTATCTTTTCCGTCAAGATCGTATTTGTTTGCCACCTCAAATGAATAGCAATAGCCGTTGTCGACTGCAAACCCCTGCGGATAGTATTTAATATCCTGCTCCATATTCAAAATATTATTTAATTCCTTTTTTCGTAGCCAAGTTCGTGGAACATCAATATTACTTTTCCACATATAGACATAGTTGCTCTCTCCATAAACTCTTGCATAATAGTAACCAGCGCTTTCGCCATAAAGGTAAACTCTATTTTCGGGTCTACAGTCTGAAACTTTCCTATTATATACGGTACAAGATGAGTGAGAACATCTATATTCGCTACACCAACTCGGTTTCACAACTCCGTCTAAGGTGCTTGAATATTTTGTAATCACCGTCAGGTGTATAACATCCTTTTTGCCGTTTTGGGTCGCGGTGATATATGTTGTGCCGGCTGCAAGCGGCGTAATTGTTCCGTTGCTCGAAATTGTCGCAATATTCGCATTGCTGCTTGCCCATGTTGCCGTGCCGCCCGTTCTAACTGCGAGCCGCAGGCTCTGCGTGGTATACATATCCCAATGTCTGCGGGTATCGCTGGTATTGACCTTGCATATCTCGATATAGCCGTTGCCGGCATGACGGTCAAAGATATTCGCCGCCCACATATAGTAATTCGTCGTGCTGTCAAGGGTGTGAGCAACATAGAAATTGCCCTCCTTGCGAATGAGCTTCAGCATCGTCCCCGGCGATATCGTGCGCGCCGCCGTCTCCGATTCGGGCGACGTATACTGATTTACCCAGTCAATAGTGATCGCGGTGTGGGGCGTAGCATAATTGGTCGCCATAACGGAATTGCTGTTTTCGTTGCCGTTCGGCAATTCATTAACAACCATTACCTCGCACACTGCCGTGCAAGAGCCGTCAACAGTGGAGGCCGTGACAACAGCCATGCCCAGGCTCACGGCGGTGACAACGCCGTCGGGGCTGACCGTGGCAACGGATTCATCGTTGCTGCGCCATATGTAGGACTCGTTGTCATCCTCACCAACGGGGATAGGCGTTATCGCCTCGATCGGCTTTTCGGCTTCGGTCGTCTCGGGTTCGGTTACGATATCGGCGGTCGTTTCCTCTGCCGTCGTCGGCTCGGTCGTCGTTTCTTCTGCGATCGTTTCTTCCGTGGGCGCATCTGCCGTTGCTTTTTCGACCGTTGTCTCCGTTGCCTCTGATTCGGTAATTTCGATCTCACTGAGCTGAGGCATAACGGGGTCGTCGTTCAATTCGGTTTCGGCGGGCAGCGTTGTCTCCTCGGTAACGGTCTCGTCCGTCACGGGTGCGGTTGTTTCAAGCGCGGGTGCCGCTGTCGTTTCCTCGGTCGGTGCGGTGCTCTCGGTCGAAAGCTCCGGCTGCGGGTCAAAGGGCTCGGTAACGGCGCTAACCGTCAGTCTGAACGACATACCGGGCAGCAGGTATATCCTGCTCTTTGAGAGCGACAGGTCATAGATATGCTCGCTCGGCTCGGTCATCGTTTCATCCTCGGACATACCGATATCCAGCGGCTCGCCGCTCGACGAGAGCGGGATTTTTGGGTCTGCTGTCTGCTCCTCCACGGCGGATGCCTGCGGCAAGCCCGTAAACAGCATGATAACGGCGAACATGGCGCTGAATACTTTTGTAAATCTCCTCATAAATACCTCCGTCATTTTTTTGATTACTTTTTATGCGGCAAATGAAATCATATATCCGCATAAATATTATATATGACGAAGTGTTCGGTGTCAATATTTATAAGAATATAAAAAGCGGGCAGCCTCGGCCGCCCGCATTTTTTTATTTCTTATTTGCTTTTTCTTTATCGAATTTCTTTATCCACTCGATGGTGTCGCGCAGCGAATCCTCAGCGCTCATCGGCTTGTAGCCGAACTCCTTTGCGGCTTTCTCATATGTAAAGTTACAGTTCTGGCAAAGGATCTCTATCGACATCTCGTTGAGCACCGGCGGGAGCTTGAGCATATCAAACACCTTGACGATGACGGGCAGCAGCCTGATTATCGTCTTTTTGCTGAGTGCAACTTTCGGCGGCTTCCTGCCGCAAATCTTTGCGAGGGTCGCTATGAACTCCCTGACGGTGAGCTTGTCGCCGCAGAGGAGGTAATTTTGGCCGCCTCTGCCCTTTTCGGCAGCGCCTATCATGCCCTTTGCAACGTCACGCACGTCAACGAAGTTGTATGCGCCGAAGTCGAGGGTGACGGGGAACAGACCCTTGATATAAAGGCGGATCATAGCGCAAACGCTGGCAGTGCCCTTGACGTCGTAGGGGCCGATGCAGCAGCTCGGATGCACGACGCAGGTCTTGAGATTTTCATCTGAAGCGTCCATTACATACTGGCTTGCGGCAGCCTTTGACTTGCCGTATGCGCCGTTGACAAGGTCGGGGTCAAAATGATCCGGCTCACGCACGACGGTCATATCGTCGGTGACATGAATGGCGTCGACCGATGAAACATAAACAAGGTTCTTAACTCCGCACTTTTTGCACGCCTCTACAACCGCCTTGGTGCCGTCGTAGTTGACCTTCCATACCAGGTCATCCTTCTTGCCGGTGATATCGACAAGACCCGCAACATGATAAACGGTATCGGCGCCCTCAAACGCCTGCATGAGGTGGTCGAGGCTGCAAACGTCGCCGATGACCTTTTCGCAGTTGAACTCATCGAAATCGTGGCTGTCACGGTGCAGTGAGAGCCTGATGCGCTCGCCTCTGTCGGCAAGCTCCTTTACAAGCGCATATCCCACATAGCCCTTTGCGCCGGTAACAACATTCAGTTTCTTTTCCATATGCTTTTCTCTCCTGTCTACGCCCACGGCGCCGAAGCGCACGGAGCACGGCTATTTCAGAGGATCAAACCCCAATCTTTAATATTATACAATATTTATCCCCAAAAAACAATATACATTTTAGCCTTTTAGTCCAATTACGGGCGCAGCGCAAGGTGAAATTGCTCGTCAAGCGCATAGTAGAGCGCCGTGAGAGCGCATGAGAGCAGCACTCCACCGACGATATCGGTGAACCAGTGAACGCCCGAGAGCAGCCTGCCGAGGACGGTGAGCGCCGCAACGGCTATGCACACGGCCTTGACGGCAGGCATTACCTTTGCGGGCAGACGCTTCTTGAGCGGCAGGATAGCCGAGAGCATCACGCAAACGGCGAGCATCGAATGCGACGAGGGGTAGGAGGCCTCGAGCTGACCGTCGACAAGTATCGGGCGGTAGTTGACGGCAACGACATTAAAGAGGAGATAGAAGAATACCACGATGGCGTAGAATACGCCGAGGGCGAGTATCTCGCTGTCGACCTTTTTGAGAGCCTTGCGGGTGACGAGCTGGATAACGCCTATGGCGGCGAACATGAGCATCACGAGTATCGACAAAACGCCGAGCACTTCTGTGAACTTATACCACCCGTCATTGTTGCCTATGAGGTCGCGGAAATGGCCGTTTGCGGAGGCAAAACCAACGCTCGAAGCGTTGGGACCTATCGGCTGCACGTCGACATTGGCTACCGCCGCCGTGAAGAGTATAAAGAGCAGCAGCAGCGCCCCCGCTATAGCAAACAAGCGCATATTTTTCTTGAGTTTCATTACTTATTCTCCTTATTTGACAAAATCGAAGCTTCTGACCGCGGCGCTCTTGCCGAATGCGGGCTTCACATAGCTGACTTTAAGCTCGGCTCTGCCGTCAAGCGGCTTTGCCGATATCACTTTGATCTCGGCGGATTCGCCCGGCTTCAGCAGCCGCCCGGAGGGCTTTGAAAACTTAACGCCGGGCATTGAGACGCCCGTTATAAGCACAGAGCGGCTCGGGGAAAGGTTGGTTATAACGAGCGTATCGGAGTCGCCCGTGTGACCCGCCTGCTCGCCCTTGAATACGGCATTGACCGAGTAATACGGCGCCTGAGCCACCTCAAACTGCGGGAATTCGGCGAAGGAATACACATCTGTCCTGCCGTCGGCAAAGAGCAGCCGCTCGATAAGGGCAAAGGTATTCGGGTCTTGGGTATAAGTGCCGTGATACTGCCCGTCGACAAACCAGGTGTTCTCGGGCAGATAAGCCGAGGAGGCGTCTATCTTCATTGACGGGGCGACATGGTCGTGCTTAATATCGGTGCAGACCGTGCGAACGGCACTGTAGCCGCGCGGGAAGCGTTTGCCGACCGACGGGCAGACTGCACCGCTGACCTGCGAAGCATCAAGCAGCATATCGGCGAGCCTGTCGCCGCCGAAAGCCGTGTAATCGACATAGTTGCAGATTATCGAGACGTTTGCGCCGCGCTCCATGCAGCGAAGGAAGCTGCTGCGGTAATTCGGCATGATCTCGTGGTGAATAACGTCGCTCTTGCGTATCAACTCGGCGCTCGCTTCGCCGTCAAGCATCACGGGCTTAAGCTGCTCATAGCTCTCGGGCGTGAGCAGATCCCAAAGGCTGCCCCAATGCAGCGGCAGCACCGATATCCTCTTGAGAAATGCGGACGCCAGCGCCTCCAACCTGGGGAGCTTGACCCCGTCGAAAAGCGGCGCCAAGTCGGTCTCCTTGCCGAGAATATTCTCGCCGAGCGAAATAAGGCTCGCGACGGGGAAATCGACCTCGCCGAGGAAGAATCGCTTCGCAAACGAGGTGCCGCCGAGGGCGGGCACGTCGAGCACGGCGTTATTTATCGGCGCGGAGTCGGCAAAGAGGCTCAGATAAGCGCCGACGACGAAGCCGCCGTAGCTCATGCCGAAGATATTCACCTTTTTTGCGCCCGTGTATTTGAGCACGGCGTTGACATAGTCGCTCAGCTCATTCGCTATATCATAACCGCCCATACGGAAATCATACTGGAACGAAAAGACGTTTTCGCCGCCTATCCTCTCGGCCGCCGCGGCGCTGAGATTCTTTTCCCTGACCAGATCGAGCCTGCCGCTGTCGGTGAGGTGTTTATAATTCGTGAGCGCGGGGTCGTTCGGGTAATGGTTCACGTTATAGACCGAGGAGCCGTCCTCGTTGCAGAACATTTTCTCGAGTATTTTCATGCCGCCGTCGGCGACTGCATTGCCGAGGGATTCCGACGATCCGCAGAGGAATTTAAGCAGCGAAATCGTGAAATTCGGCAGGTCGGAGGCGGTCTGCTTCAGCGCCGCCTGCGGGTCAAACGGCCAGACCTGCTGCGGCTCGTCGCCGCTGTAGTCATAGAGCTGTGACGAAGCGTAGCCGCCGACCGTTATCAGCGGTATTTTTTCACTCGACGCAAAGGCGGGCACGGCCGCACAAAGCAGCATTACGCACGCTGTCAAAACACTCAAAGCCCTTTTCATAAGCTCACTCCCTGCAAAATATATGCGCCCCGCCAAAGCAGCATACTTAATATAAAAATTTTATCATATATAATGCAATTTTTCAATCCGAATTTTTTGCCCAAGAGCGAATTCTGCTCTTCATGCCGTCGATATCGAGCACGCCGTAGGCAAAGCCCTTGCGTACCAGCTCGTCGGGCAGGAATTCGTCGTATTTCTCAAACAGCGGCACCTCGCCCTTATAGACAAGCTCCATCGGGTCGAATTCCTTTGCAGCTTCATTCGCAAGCACGTCAAAGAATTCCTTCTCGCCCGCCTTCATCTTAAACTGGATGAAATACGGCCTTGACGGGTCGAGCGCCGAGATGCCGAGCTCCTTGGCGCACTTGAGCTTCAGGAAGCGCTCCATTGCGAGGAAGGCATAGCTGCCGAGCCACGGGAAAAGGCACCACATATCGCCGCCGAGATTTATCAGCGGGCGCTCTGTAAGCCCCGAATTGCGCGCGGTCTTGCGTGCCTCCGAGAGGCGTGCAACGGCGTTTTTCATCAGATAAGGGTAGCCCTTGTCCTCAATGAGCACCTGCCTCATGCGTTCGAGCACCTTGGTGTTGATATCGCCCGGGCACTGGCCGAAGTAGGCGGGCACCTTGCCCTTGACAAGGTCGCAATAGACGAGCTTGCGCTTGTGATCGACCTCCTCGACTATCCAGACGTGCCCCGCAATGGCTATCTTCTCGCCCGGGGGCGGGGGCATGACTATCGTGCCGAGCTCCTGAGAATGGCTGCGGACGGTGTATTCCTCATTCTCCTGAAACACGGCGTAGAACTTGAAATTGTTGACCTGCCGTTCGCCCGCGAGGCCGACTATCAGCCCGCCCTCATCGGTGCGCTGGATCTGATCGGTCGAGAGCAGGTGGCGCAGCAGCAGCCTGTAATCCTCCTGCGATACCTGCTTGAAGGTACTGAGTGACAGCACCTTTGAAGCAAGCGCGGCGGGTGAAGCCTCGCCGCAGGAGGCGAGAGTCGCCATGGTCTGATGATACAGCAGGCTGTAGGGATATTTATCCATGCGCTGCGGCTCGACCCAGCGCTCCTCGGTATAGAGCTGCACGAGTGCAATGCCCTGCAGCAGCGTCCACGGCACGGTGGCGGGCAGCATGGCTCTCGCCTCGGGCTGCTCCTCACGCATGACAAACCACATCTCCGGCGGCAGTCCTCGCCTGCCCGTTCTGCCCATTCGCTGCAAAAACGACGACACGGTGAACGGCGCGTCGATCTGGAATGCACGCTCCAGCCTGCCGATATCAATGCCGAGCTCGAGCGTAGCGGTGGTGACGGTGGTCTTGAACTGCTGCTCATCCTTCATCACGGCCTCGGCCGTCTCACGGTAGGCGGCGGAGAGATTGCCGTGATGTATCAAAAAGCGGTCGGGCTCATTCCGCTCCTCGCAGTAGCGGCGCAGAGTGGTCGTGACCGCCTCACATTCCTCGCGGGAATTGACGAATACAAGGCACTTTTTGCCCCTTGTATGCTCAAAAATATAGCCCATGCCCGGGTCGGCGTTCCTCGGCGCTTTGTCGGTGGCGATATCAAGCTCGGGCAGCGCCTCGCCCTCGTGCTCTTTCTCATATCCGCCGTCGCCGTCGATATAAAAATGCTCCATCGAGAGCCGCCACTTAACCCCGCTCGCCTCAATTTTGGGTATCACGGTGCGCCTGCCCGAGCATTCGGAGAGCAGCCGGCCCGCGCTCTCGGGGTCGCCCACGGTGGCGGAGAGCCCGATTATCCTCGGCTTTGAGCCGGAGAGGCGCATCAGCCGCTCGATAAGGCAGAGGGTCTGCCCGCCCCTGTCGCCGCGCATGAGCGAATGCACCTCGTCAATGACGATAAAGCGCAGGTCGCCGAAAAGCTTCGCGACATATGAATGCTTGTGCAGCAGCAACGCTTCGAGGGATTCGGGCGTTATCTGCAATATGCCCGACGGGTTTTTGAGCAGCTTGTTTTTATGCGACTGAGAAACGTCGCCGTGCCAGTGCCAAACGGGGATATCCGCCTCGCGGCACAGGTCGTTCAGCCGCATGAACTGGTCGTTGATGAGCGCCTTGAGCGGCCCGATATATATGGCGCCGACGCTGCTCGGCATATCCTCTGTGAAGAGGGTCAATATAGGGAAAAACGCCGCCTCCGTCTTGCCAGAGGCGGTGGAGGCGCACAGCAGCACGTTGCAGTCGGTGTTGAACACGGCGTCGCCCGCCGCCACCTGCACGGCTCGCAGCGATTCCCAGCTATTCTGATAGATGAAATCCTGAATGAAGGGCGCATAGCGGTCAAATACGTTCATACGGTCACCTTATATTTCAAATTCAGCAAATTCTTTCTCAACATTTTCCTCGTCGACCTCGGATCTTGCGTATTCAAAGCCCTCCGAGCCGAGCAGCTGCGACACGGTCAGCCCCGGATTCTGGAACGATATATTCAGCAGCTCGATAAAGTCGCGGATGACCTCGCGCGGGGTAATATTTTTATCCGCCCCTATCCTGCCGTACTCTATCTTGATAAAGGCTATGAGCTCCTCCTGCCCGAGGGTGCGCTCGTAGCCGAAAAGCTCGGCGTGGATATCCGCCAGCTTCTCGGTGAGCACCAGCATCTCCTCATAGCTGAGCGGATTCAGCTTTATCACGGGGGCAAGCATATCGGAGTGCTCGTCCGAGCCGAACCTGCCCTGCTCAAGCCTTGAGCGCAGCGCCTCATAGCTGTAAACGCCCCTGCGCTGATCCTCAATGCATTGCAGAGTGCCGCTCATGATTATGCCGAGGTGGTGCGCCTTGCCCTGCAAAGCGTCGTTATACATGGTGAGTATCTTCTCGTAATTATACTGACGGGTTATCGAATTCGGTATCTTATATATATTCACAAGCTCGTCGATGAGGATGAGCATACCGTCGTAGCCCGCCCGCTTGAGGAACGCGGCGAAGAGCTTGATATAATCATACCAATCGTCGTCGGTGACGATGATATTGACGCCCAGCTCCGCTTTCGCCTCGCTCTTGAGCGAATACTCGCCCCTGAACCACTTGACGACCTTGGCCTTGCTCTCGTCGTCGCCGCCGATATAGGCTTTATAATATATGGTCAGGAGCTTTGCGAAGTCGAAGCCGTGCACCATTTCGCTCAGCTCTCCCACAACGCCCCTTATCCTCCGCTCCGTCTCGGGCGCAAGCCTCGGGTCGTCGAAGCCGCAGCCGAGGAAATCCATCGCCTCGCTCTGCACGCTGTTTATCCAGCGGTCGAGGATAAGAGTCAGCGCGCCGCCCTCGGGTCTTGTGCGGGTGGACATATTGCGGATAAGCTCCTTGTATGTCGCAAGCCCCTGACCCCTTGTGCCCTGCAAACGGCGCTCGGGCGAGAGGTCGGCATCCACGACGACGAAGTTCCTGTCCATGGCGTAATTCCTTATCGTTTGCAGCAGGAAGCTCTTGCCGCTGCCGTAGCGGCCCGCTATGAAGCGGAACGAAGCGCCGCCCTCCGAAATTATCTCGATATCGTGCAGCAGGGCGTTTATCTCGTGCTCCCTGCCGACGGTTATATAGGGCAGACCTATCCTCGGCACAACGCCGCCCTTGAGCGAATTAATGATGACCGAAGCTATTCTCTTAGGTATTTTCATTCTCCAATAAACCTCTCAAATCTTCTTGATAATCCTCAATTACAAACGGCATTTCGCCGTCGAAGTCAATGACGGTGTCGCCGAATTCGTCAAAGTATTTTTCGTTTATCGCGTCGGCAAGCACCGAGAGCATACAGCCGCTCTCGCGCAGCAGCGACGCATATTCCTCGCCCGCAAGCAGCCGCCGAAGCAACTCCGTCTCGGGCGCGGTCGGGGCGGCGGGTTTTTGCTCGGCCTGCTCCGGCTCGTCGGGCTGCATATCCGCCTCGGTCATCAACTTGCCGCAGGTGACCTCCGCCGCGGCTCGTATGCCGCCGAGCTTTGACACGTCTATATTTATCTTGGGTCTGCGCTCCTCCTCGCGGAGCTTCAGATATTTATCGACCCCGATCTCGACAAGCTCCCCGATATCGCGGGGCAGCGGCGCACCCTTAATGGGCTTCTCGCCGAAAGCCTTGCGGAGCAGGCGGTCTACCTCCTTAATGATTGAGGCAGTCAGCCTCCCGATCTCGTACGGTCTGATTATGCACTCGCACGACCAAAAGCCGTTGCGGCAGATATAGCGGGAGGAATACACCTGATAAACGCAGTCCTCATGCAGGCTCTCGGGGCAAAAGACCGCACCCGCAAACATATGATAAAAGTCTATTTGCCGCTTGCCGGAAAGATAAGCAAGGGCGCTGTCGTATTCATTATAAGGGCGGCACTCCGCAAGCTCATGGCAGACGCAGAGCATCGCCCGTCTCGCCTCTTCGGGGTGTTTTTTATAGCTCACCGCGTGCTTGCAGTAGTAGGCAGCGTCGGAATATATGCTTTTTATCCGCTCGTCGTCGGCGCAGGCGCAAAGATCCACGGCGCTGTCTGTATTCGTAAACACAAACTCGCTTTCGAGCAGCGATGGGTCAAGCCCGTGATAAACCGCCAGGTCAAACAACCAACGCCCCGCATAGGGCACGACCCTTTCATCAATTTCGGCATACTCCTGAGCAAAGGTGCGGAGCTTTATGAACGCGTCGAGCGGCGAAGAGGCTCCCACTCCGTTTATCAGCTCATACATATAGACAAAGGCGAAGGACAGAGGCGCTCTTTCATAGACCCCGCGGCGCAGTTTAGTCCTCCACGAGAAATATCCCCTCAGCTGACCCGTCGTCATATCGGCATATGTCGGGTAATATGCGCTGAAATCGCCCCTGAAATCGTAATCGTCCTCAAAATCCGCCATGAATCTTGCCTGGAGCAGGAAATTCTTGGCCTCGTTCGCAAGGAAGAGCGAGCCGCTGCCTATTTTACGCATCGCGGCGTATTTTTTCGGCGTGTAATTCTTCATTTTTGAAGCGGGGAAGATTATCGGCTCGTCACGGTAGGTCATGTCGGCGATCTTGGAATCCGAGACTATTTTGCCTATCAGGTCATCCGCCTTGCCCATGTGAGCCGCCCCCTTTTTGAAGATATATAACGATTATATCATAGCAGACGCCGTTTTTCAATAGAGAAGTGAACATTTGTGCGCCAATTTGACAGCCGATCTCGGTTTAAACGAAAAAAGGGTCGCTGCTAAAGTGCAACGACCCGTGGAATTCCGGACGCCGACGGGCATTGACCCGTACGGATATATTAAATCATCCGAAGATGACGTTTTCGTCGAGAGAAGCGGCTCAGCCTCTGAGCAGAGCATTCAACTCAAAGATCTTAACGAGCTTTCTGAATGAAATGAATTTCTTCTCCTCAGCGATTTCGTCTATAAGCTTCTTTTCAAGCTCAAGTTCAATTCCGTTTTTCATAACATTCATCCTTTCTTTCTGTTGATGTCTCCATTATACTCACTTTTTCCAAAATGTCAAGTGATTTTGCACAAAGATTAATAGCTCTGTATGTGCAACTTGCACAAGTTTCTGGATTTGGCAAATTATTCAAGCTCTACATATTCAATTGAAGCGCCCTGAATATTTTGTGAATATTGACAAAGACTGTTACAAAACTTTGTTGAATATTAACAGCATAGAAAGATGGCAGGAAAAACGGCGAAATAAAATTTGTTAAGTTTTTTTCGGATTTTTTTAGTTTTTAAGGCTTTTTCTTTGTGATTCTCAGCTCGGCGAACATCACACCCATGGTAGGCTCGCTCATCTCAAGGTCAACGCAGCCGTTCTCAATGAAATCGTGCGGCAGAGCGTAGCTTGCGCTGACGAATCCGGGGCGCAGCATCTCACGGTCATAGTCGGGGTCGCTCTCGCCGCCGAACTGTGGCCCGCAATAGACCGTCTTGCCGTTGGCGGTTATCTTATGCTCGGCGGAGGCAGGGTTGCGCCTGTCCATATAGGTGACGGTCAGCGTGTAGTCGCCGTCGTAGGTCAAGCCGCCTATCTTGCACCTGAAGGTGAGGTTATCATATATATTGAAAAGCGCCGTGGGCAGCGTGCCGTTGTTGACGCTCGGCCTGTCGCCCTGGAAATTCATATATACCTCGCCGCTCTGGCGGCAGCCGCACTCGGCAAGCCCGTTGAGGGCGACGGAGAAATAATATTCATCTGAATCGACCCTGTTGCGGTCAAAGGCTCGGCGCATGTATTCGACGGGGTCGTCGTCGACCATTGCATGATCGAGCCTGCCGAGCAGCCATTCGCGGTCGGTCACGGGCAGGTCGATAGTCTCAAGTATCGCCCCCCTCTCCCAGCTGTCGGCGCCATAATGCTCCACGTCGAGCTGCATACCGATAAGCCTGAACAGGCGCTGTGCGATGCGGGAGATATCAGCCCTCAGCTCAAGGTATTCCTCGCCCGGCTCGAGCTCTAAAAATTCTCTTACGGCTTCAAGTTCGCCGTCGAAGGCGGCTCTCCTTGCACGCCTGATAAGCTCAAGCTCAAACAAACGCCTGCTGCGGAGCAATTTGTCACATTCGGCGCGCATCAGAAGCTGCAAAAAGCGCCAATTCTCATTGAGGAACGGATATTCGCGGCGCAGTCGCTCAAAGGTCTCGAGCGTGCTGTCAATGGTCGGATTCTCGGCGGGGTCGCACTGCCAATTCAGCTCAAGGGCAAGAATGCCGTCGGCTATCGTGTCGGCGGGCGCACCGAAGAAAAAGAGCCTTGAATAATCGAGCAGCGTCGTTCTAAGATCGCAGTCGGGGAAATAATCCATATCCGACCACACGAATTTATTCACGTCGTCATTGACGCCCTCGGAGTAGCTGACCGAGCCGACCACATAGCGGCGGGTCAGGCGGTGGATGCGGCGGTATTCCCTCGGGCGGGGGTTTGTGCATTCACGGCTCAGCCCCGTTGCGAGGGCAAAGTGCCAGTCATCCCTGTCAAAATGGACGGGGTACTCGCAGCGGACGTTGTGAGTGATATCGGGATAAAGCCTTATCGGGTACTTCGCGGGCAGGCGGCGGCGCAGCTCGTCGATCTCAAAGGCTCTGTTGGGGCCTGTGATGATGCCGTCTATCTCGTCGGGCAGCTTCTCAAGCTCCTTTATCAGATCCTCGCCCCATGCGGGTATCGAATGCGGCTGCTGGGCGGACGGCCACATCTCGGCATTCGGGTGTGAGCGCTTCAATTCGTTTGATATAGCACGGCAGCGCTCGATAAATTCCTCGGCTTCAAATTCGCCGGGGTCGCCTCCCGGGGGAAATACGACATCGAGCCTCGGCACACGCTCATAGAGCCTGCCCCGGCGCTCGGCGGCCTGACTGACGGTCTCGCCGTCGTTATTCGGGTGCCAGACGGAAACATCAAGGTCGTATTCATCCGCGATCCTTGCCGCCTCAACAAGGAATTCCTCCTCGTCGTATTGCATCAGGCGGTTGCGGTTTGAGACGCCCTTTTCATATGGAATATGCTCGACGGTATTCACGCCGAAGAACATCATATCGAGATAGTAGCGGCGGTAATCTTCGTAGCTCCATGCGTCATAGGTGTTTGGCGTAGTGCGGTAGCCTATCTGATGCCCTCTTATGCGTTTGTCGGGGGCGTAGCTGCCGCTGATATCCTCAAGGCGCACTCCGCCGTCGACTTTTTCGATTTTGCGAAGCAGCATTCCTATGGCGAAGATATGCCCTCTTATGCCGCTTGCGATAAGCGAGATGCCGCTGTCGTTATCCTCTATTCTGTAGCCGTCCCTGCATATTGCGGGGTCGGTCAGCAGGGCGATATCGGCGCCCTCGCGGGTCTCCGTCCTCACCGCGGCGGCTCTGGCGTTCAGCTCCCGCAAGAGGATATCCGCAGCCCTGCCCGCCTCGGCGGTGTCGGCAAAAATATGAAAGCAATATGGCTCATTCACTGTCTTCATCGGCCGTCAGTTCTCCTTTCAGGTCGTGAACTCTTGCCTTGCGGCGCTCCTCAAGCTCAAGCAGCATACGCTCCTTGCGCTCACCGTGGACGTTAAAGAGCAAGAGCGAGAAGCCGTAGCCGAAGCGGGCTGCGGCAGGTGCGAGGCAGAATATGCCCCAGATGCCCTTGAGGACTTTCGGGTTGGTGTGCGGCACGATATTGCCGTAGGCGTCGTGCTGCGGCTTGAATTTTATCCAGTCGAATACAGCGCCGGAGAGCATTGCGTGGATGCTCGACGAGAGCTTGTTGACATAGCCGGAGACGGCGTTGACAATGCCCTCGTTCCTGATGCCGTTCTCCCACTCGAGGTAGTCGAACATATCGCCCTTGAGCAGCGGGTCGCAGACATTCATAATGTGGTTCGGCAGGCCGCATATCGTGAGCCCTATGACTATAAGGGCGAAATCGAGCCAATAGTTGCCCGTCGGCTTCCAGCCCATGAAATAGAGCAGGGTATATGCCACGCCGCCGAACATACCCGCCGATATAGCAGTAGTCCTCAGGCCGAATTTACGCACGAGGGTCGGCGCAAGCGGGGTGATTATGTAATTCGGCAGACCCGTGAAAAGGCTGCAAAGCAGGCGGTTTGAGAGGCGGCCCGTGCAGTTGAGCCAGAAGAAATCCTCCGAAGCGCCGCCGACGCCCTTGATGCCCGCAAAGAAATTCGAGAGCAGCAGCGCCGCCAGCGGACGGCAGGTGATTATCGACTTCGCCGACTTGAAGAAGCTGACCTGCTGCATCTCCTCCTTGGTAGCTATCGACACGCGCTCACGCATATTGAAGAAGCCGAATATGGCCGCCGCAACCGCTATGATCACAAAAATTATCGCAAATATCTTATAGACCTCGGGCTGAGTGACCGTGTTGTGGGTCGCATTCGGCAGGAAGTCGACAAATACGGGCACGAGCGAGGGCAGATAGGTGAAAAGGTTGAGGAATTTTTGCGTAGCTATCAGCGTACTTCGTTCGTTTGTATTCGGCGTTATGTTATACAGCAGCAGCTCCCAGCCGCTGAGGTAGGAGAAGCCTATGCCGTAAATTATCGTCGTGACAAGCGCATAGATGAAGCTCTGCGACGAGGTGAAGGCATTCGGCACGATATAAAACAGTATTGACGATATCGCCCAAAACGGCATGGGGAATATCAAAAACGGGCGCAGCCTGCCCCAACGGGTGCGGCAGCGGTCAATGATGATGCCCGATATCGGGTCATCCAGCGCATCCCAGACGGTGGCTATCGTGCTCAGAGTGCCGTAAGCCGTGCCGGAGAGCCCGAGGAAGCTCATCATAAAATACTGCTTTGTCGAGCCGACATAAGTGGTCAGATTGTTAAGGCCGTAGGAGGTCAGCGCATAGGCGGCGATCTCACGGGGTCTTACGAGCCTGCGCTCGACTTGATTCTCGCCGTGGACGGCAGTGTTGGCTTCTGCCATAGGAGTCATCTCCTTTTTTGTTAAACAGATAATATAAATATATCACAGCCCTGCCGAAAAGTCAATCAAAATCAGGGCTGTGATGGGTTGTTTTTTGTGCATATTGCACATTTATTTCATTGTAACGAGCATTTGTAAAACGCAGAGCACCTCGCGCAGCCAATACTGCACGGCGAGCTGCCACGGTGTCGGAGAATTTACGGGCGTCGGCTCAAGCCCCGAGGCTTTTGCAATCTTTTGCGCCCTGAACTGATGGAAGCCGTTGGTCACTATGCCGACGGAGCAGCCCAGCCCCTCCCGCTCGAGTATCGCCCTGCTCATGCTCATATTCTCATAGGTTGTGGTGGAATTTGCCTCGGTCAGCAGCCTTGAACCGTCTATGCCGTGAGCGAGCAGGTAATCGCGCATCACCTCGGCCTCGGCGGGCTCATTTGGGTTCAGTCTGCCTCCCGTCAGCACGCAGATGGCATTTTCATTCTTATTCAGATTTTCAATTGCCTTGTCAAGGCGGCTCCTCATCACTTTGCCGGGCTTGCCGTTCCTCATCCTGGCGCCGAGCACGAGCAGCACCCGTGCCTCGCCCGCCGACGGAGCCTTTGCCGCCCGCAGCATTACAACGGAGACGGCAATATAAGCTATCCTCAGCACGGTGAGCAGCGAAACGATGCAGATGACCGCCGTGCGAGCGCCCGAATAGGGCAGCCCGTGATACGCGGCAATAAGAAACACGAGCAGCGCCGTAAACGCCTGCGGGATCATGCCGAGATTAAGCTCGCCGCACAAGAGAGAGCTAAGCGACATGATATACAGCGCCCACGCCGCGGCTATGCCCGCCGTCTCCCCTGCGGTGCGCCCCGATTTGAAGCTGACCGCCGCCATAAATATTCCCACGCCCGCAAGCACGCCGACGGTCAGGATATCCTGCAGCCGCTCAAGCCCGCCCGTCATTGCGGTGCCGTTATTTTTTGCCATATAAACGCCCCCTGTATGACAAAACTATATCATATCCCGCCCGAATCGGCAAGCAAAAAGGCGAAGCCGTAAGGACGGACTCAGATAAAGATAAGCCGTCCAAAGCCTCGCCTTAATTTTATTCGTCTTTAAGGAATTGATCCATAAGAGTGTGACCTACGGCGACGAAATCGCCCGTAGCCTTTGCGGAATTCTCGTTTATCGAGTCAACGCCGCTCGCTCTCTCCGCCTGCTTATGATAGATCATAAACGGCACAGGGTCGCTCGCATGGGTGCGGGTCACGATGGGAGTCGGGTGATCGGGGAGGATCATCACTTTGTAATCCTCGCCGCAGTTATCAAGATAGTCGAGCACTATGGGCAGCACTCTCTCGTCGATAAGCTCGATAGCCCTGACCTTATTCTGCGGCTCGTTGCGGTGGCCGCACTCATCGGGGGCTTCAAGGTGGATATAAACAAGGTCGCGGCCGTTTTTCCATTCCTCGACCGCCGCCTGAGCCTTGCCCTCAAAATTCGTGTCGATATAACCCGTTGCGCCCTCGACCTCGGGGGTATTCATGCCGGCGCAGATGCCTATGCCCTTGAGCAGGTCGACCGCCGAGACGATGCTGCCTTTAACGCCGTGGAGCTTCTCAAACGACTCAAGCGCGGGCTTGCTGCCCTCGCCCCAGAGCCAAATAGAATTTGCGGGGGACTTGCCCTCGGCTATCCTCTTGAGATTGACGGGGTGATCCTTGAGCAGGTCATAGCTCTCCTTCATCATCGCTATCAGCTTTGCGGCGTTCGGCGAATCGGAGAGGTGGCTGCCGACGACCCTGCCCGAGATATCGTGCGGCGGGGTCATTTTGCCGAGCGAGACGGTGCCGTGATGCACTATCAGGCAGTGGCGGTAGCTGACGCCGCTGTAGAATGCGAATTCATCGTTGCCGAAATGCTCCTGCACAGTTTTAATGATCTCGGCCGCCTCCGCAGTCGAGATATCGCCCGCCGAGTAGTCGACCATGGTCTTATCCTCATAGTTCGGCTCGTCGCTGAGGGTGACGAGATTACAGCGCAGCGCCACGTCGTCCGCCGCCATCTTGACTCCTATGCTGACCGCCTCGAGCGGTGAGCGCCCCGTGTAGCACACAGCGGGGTCGTAGCCCAAAACGCTGAGATTGGCAACGTCGCTGCCCGGCTTCAGCCCGTCTGCAACGGTCTTGACAAGGCCGACTCTGCCCCTCTTTGCAAGGGAATCGAATATCGGCTTGCGGGCGACCTCCATTGGGGTTTTGCCGTCAAGCGCGGGAACGGGGTAATCCGCCATTCCGTCATAAAGCACTACTGCGTATTTCATATTATCATTCCTTTCGATCAATATCCGTTGATGCCCTTGCGCTGCATTGCGCCGAGTATCTTTTCACGCACGTTGCCGTACTTCTTCTCGAGCGAGGTCAAAAAGAACTTGACCTCCTCACGCTCGGTGTTGCCGTCGGCGGGGCACTTGCTCTTGACTATCGGCAGCCCCTCTCGCCTGCAAACCCTGGCGCAGTCGCTCTCGCGGGCGAATATCATCGGTCTTATCATATACAGATCCTTGCGGGAGAGATAGGTGACGGGCATGAAGCAGTCAAGCGTGCCGCCGTTGAAAAGATTCATTATGAATGTCTCCACCACGTCATCAAGATGATGCCCGAGGGCTATCTTGTTGCAGCCCACGGTCTTCGCGGCGTCATGCAGCGCCCCACGACGCATACGGGCGCAAAGGGAGCAAGGATTGCTCTCTTTGCGTATGTCAAAGACCACCTCCGCGAGATGAGTCCGCTTGATGATATACTCAACGTCGAGCTTCCTGCAAAGCTCCTCAATGGCGCTGTAGTCGCCGTCGACCCCGCCGAACCGCGGGTCAAGGGTGATAGCCACAAGCTCAAAATGCTCGGGGTAGAATTTGCGGAGCATCGCCATGCCCGCAAGCAGGCTGACGGAATCCTTGCCGCCGGAAACGCCGACGGCTATCCTGTCGCCCTCGCTTATCATATTATATTGCTGGCAAGCCGAGCGCATATAGCTCAAAAGTTTTTGCATAGGTTTATCCTTCTATTATGACGGGCTCGACGGAGAGAGCCTTGCCCGTTTTATTGTCAAATTCAAATATACACCCGTTCATAATACACTCGTCCTCGGCGGTGTCAAAGCGGGCTGGCATACCCGTGCGGAGCCACTCAATGGATATCTCGGGCTTCACGCCGAGCACCGACTGCTTCGGTCCCGTCATGCCGAGGTCGGAGATATAAGCCGTGCCCTTGGGCAGTATCTGAGCGTCGGCGGTCATCACATGGGTATGAGTGCCGAAAACGGCGGAAACTCTGCCGTCAAGCCAGAAGCCCATCGCCCTCTTCTCCGCAGAGGCTTCGGAGTGGAAATCAACTATCTTTATGCGGCAGTCCGCTATTTGGGGCAGCACCTCTTCGACGACGGCAAAGGGGTTGTCGCATCTATCCATATACACCATGCCGGAGAGATTGACTATGCCGACCTTAGCAAAGCCCATGTCAACGGTAGTGAAGCCCTTGCCGGGGCTGCTCTTGTGGAAGTTCGCGGGGCGGATGATACGGTCGCTCTCGTCGAGCATATCATAGACCTCCCTGCGGCGGAACACATGGTTGCCCGTGGTTATCACGTCGACGCCGCTGTCAAAGAGATACTGCGCCGAGGTGGGCGTAATACCGTTGCCGACCGCGGAATTCTCGCCGTTCGCAATGCAAAGGTCGACGGCCTTGAGCTTCTTATAAGCGGGCAGCTTGCTCCGCAGGAATTCACAGCCCACCGCCGATACGACGTCGCCGATAGCAAGGATATTCATTCTTTCCCCTCCGTAAAATGCAAAAGGGAGCTGCAACGCCGCAGCCCCCTTGTATGATCTTTATTTTGCGTAGTCCGTGGTTCTGCTCTCTCTGATAAGGTTGACTTTGATCTGACCGGGGTATTCCATGCTGCTTTCGATCTTTTTGGCGATATCCCTTGCCAGAAGCACCATCTTATCGTCGCTGACCATCTCGGGCTTGACCATTATGCGGACCTCTCTGCCCGCCTGAATGGCATAGGAGCGCTCAACGCCGTCAAACGAAGTGGCGATCTCCTCGAGCTTCTCGAGACGCTTGATATAGTTCTGAACATCCTCACGTCTTGCACCGGGTCTTGCCGCCGAAATGGCGTCCGCCGCCTGGACGAGCACTGCGGTGATGGTCTTAGCCTCCACGTCGCCGTGATGCGCCTTGATAGCGTGCAGGATATTGTCATTCTCCTTATATCTCTTAGCGAATTCAACGCCGAGATCGACATGGGAGCCCTCCATCTCGTGGTCAAGCGCCTTGCCGATATCGTGAAGCAGGCCGGCTCTCTTTGCAGTCCTGACGTCGGTGCCAAGTTCCGAAGCCATGAGGCCTGCGAGGTAAGAGACCTCGAGAGAATGATTGAGCACGTTCTGACCGTAGCTCGTGCGGTATTTGAGCTTGCCGAGGAGCTTGACGATCTCGGGGTGGACGTTGTTGACGCCTGCGTCAATAAGCGCCCTCTCGCCCGTCTGCTTAATGGTCGCCTCGACCTCTCTCTTAGCCTTATCGTACATTTCCTCGATCCTTGCGGGGTGGATCCTGCCGTCGGCAATGAGCTTCTCAAGAGTGACTCTTGCGATCTCTCTGCGGACGGGATCGAAGCTGGATATCGTGATAGCCTCGGGCGTGTCGTCGATAATAAGGTCGACGCCCGTTATCATCTCGAGCGTGCGGACGTTTCTGCCCTCACGGCCGATGATTCTGCCCTTCATTTCGTCATTGGGCAGCGCCACGACGGAGACGGTAGCCTCGGCGGCGTGGTCGGCGGCGCAGCGCTGGATGGCCGTGGTGATTATCTCACGGGCGATCTGCTCTGCCTCGTCCTTTGTCTTCTGCTCATATTCCTGGATCTTGACGGCTTTCTCGTGGTCAAGATTCTCCTCAAGCAAATTGATGATATATGCCTTTGCCTGCTCCTGAGTGAAGCCCGAGATCCTCTCGAGCATATCAAACTCGCTCTTCTTTAAGCTCTCGATCTCCTCGAGCTTCTCATCGGCGCTCTTGAGCTTTTTATTGAGGGTCTCCTCTTTTTTCTCAAGATTGTCGCTCTTCTTATCGAGAGTTTCTTCTTTTTGATTAATGCGCCTTTCCATACGCTGGACCTCGTTGCGCCTCTCGCGGAGCTCGCGCTCGGTCTCGGTCCTCTGCTTATGGATCTCATCCTTGGCTTCAAGGATCGTCTCCTTTTTCTTTGCTTCGGCTGCTGCAATGGCGTCGCTGACTATTTTGTTTGCTTCCTTCTCAGCGGAGCCGATGGCTGCCTCTGCAATCCTCTTCCTATGTAAACCGCCGAGTATAAAAAACACCACAGCACCGACTGCGAAAGCGGCGGCAGCAATAAGAATAACCAACCAGGTTTCGATAGTGCATTCCTCCTTTTCTCTTTTTTGTTTTGCGCCCTGCAGCGGGCGACAGATAAAAATATTAATTAAAAAATCAATACATGGTGTTACGGGAGCGGGAACTCCCGAGCTTGGCACAAAATAACACCATTGTATTAATAGTATACTTTTAGCGTCGTATTGTCAAGTTTTTTATTCATTTTTATTTAATTTTCTATTGACAACCCCTCTCGGCGGTGATAAGATAAACAGGTAACAGTGTTAAATCTATGACGCAGACGGCGCTTTGCACACCGCCTTTTACAGAGAACCGCTCCTCGGCTGCAAGAGCGGTAAAGGCTGCACCGCGCTACCGCTGCCGAGTGCTTGCCGAAATAAGGCGAGCCGCATCAGCCCCGTTAAAGGCTGCCAGAGTGCCGGCATATGCCGGAATAGCGGGTGGAACCGTGGAGCTTATCGCTTCATCCTGTTTTTTGCAGGATGAAGCGTTTTTTGCTTTGAATGCTCGTTAATACACAAAGTATTGCCTGCGCTTTCGGACATTTTCGGCGGCAAACTATCTCGCCGATAAGCATAACTTCGATTAAATCAACAGTTACGGATTTTATGCTTTTGTTTATTAATCATTCAATTAAATTTAAACCTTATGAAAGGATGATATCATGATAAAGGTAACTCTCAAGGACGGCTCGGTCAAGGAATTCGAGAGCGGAATCACCGCAATGGAAGTCGCAAAAAGCCTCGGCATGGGTCTTTATAAGGCTGCCTGCGTGAGCAAGATAAACGGCGAGGTCAAGGATCTCCGCACCCCGCTCACCGAGGATTGCAGCCTCGAAATACTCACCTTTGACGACCCGGACGGCAAATGGGCGCTGCGCCACACCGCCTCCCATATCCTCGCTCAGGCGGTCAAGAGGCTCTATCCCGAGGCGAAGCTCGCCATCGGCCCCGCGATCGACAACGGCTTCTACTACGACTTTGACGTCGACGTGCCCTTCACCCCCGACGTGCTCGAGAAGATAGAGGCAGAGATGAAAAAGATAGTCAAGGAGGCTCTGCCCCTTGAGAAATACGAGCTTGACCCGGACGAAGCCATCAAGCTCATGGAGGAGAAGAACGAGCCCTTTAAGGTCGAGCTTATCAAAGAGCACTCCGGCAAGGGCGAAAAAATTTCGTTCTATCGCCAGGGTGAGTTCGACGAGCTCTGCGCCGGCCCTCACGTGCCCGACACGAGCAGAGTCAAGGCGTTCAAGCTCACCTCCTGCACCGGCGCTTATTGGAGAGGCGACTCCAAAAACAAGATGCTCCAGAGGATATACGGCACCGCTTTCACCAAGAAGGACGACCTTGAGGCATATCTTGCCGCCATCGAGGAGGCAAAGAAGAGAGATCACAGGAAACTCGGCAAGGAGCTCGGCCTCTTTGCGCTGCTTGACGAAGGCCCCGGCTTCCCGTTCTTCCTGCCCAACGGCATGACCCTTCGCAACACCCTTATTGACTATTGGCGCGAAGTACACAAGAGATACGGCTATGTTGAGATATCCACCCCGATGATGCTCAACAGAGCGCTTTGGGAGCGCAGCGGCCACTGGGATCACTACAAAGAGAATATGTATACCACCGTTATCGACGACACCGACTTTGCGATAAAGCCGATGAACTGCCCCGGCGGTATGCTCGTCTATAAGCTCCAGCCGCATTCATACAGGGATCTGCCCCTCAGAATGGGCGAGCTGGGTCTTGTCCACCGCCACGAGCTGAGCGGCGCTCTGCACGGACTTTTCAGAGTGCGCTGCTTCACTCAGGACGACGCCCACATCTTTATGACCTGGGATCAGATGAAGGATGAGATAAAGAATGTCGTCCGCCTGTTTGACGAGGTCTACTCAGTATTCGGCCTGACCTATCAGATCGAAGTCTCCACCATGCCCGAGGATCACATGGGCGACGTGAAGGATTGGGATTTCGCCACCGAGACCCTTAAAGCCGCAGTCACCGAGATGGGCAAGGATTTCATCATCAACGAGGGCGACGGCGCATTCTACGGCCCGAAGCTCGACTTCCACCTCTCCGATTCACTCGGCAGGACCTGGCAGTGCGGCACTATTCAGCTCGATATGCAGCTGCCTGAGCGCTTTGAGCTTGAATACACGGGCGCCGACGGCGAGAAGCACCGCCCCGTTATGATCCACAGAGTCGTCCTCGGCTCGATAGAGCGCTTCATCGGCGTTATCACCGAGCACTTTGCGGGCGCATTCCCGCTCTGGCTCGCTCCCGTTCAGATAAAGATACTCCCGATAGCCGACCGCCACCACGACTACGCAAAGAAGGTCTGCGCCGAGCTTGACGCAATGGGCTTCAGAGTTGAGGTCGACGAGAGAAGCGAAAAGATAGGCTACAAGATCAGAGAAGCTCAGCTCCACAAGATCCCCTATATGCTCCTTGTCGGCGACAAAGAGGTCGAGGACGGCACCGTTTCCGTTCGTAAGAGAGGCGAAGGCGACCTCGGCGCAAGCAGCGTTCAGGATTTCGCGACCGGCGCTCTCGAGGACGTCAAGTCAAAGAAGATCTGGTAAATTATATAAAAGCAGCGCCCTGCACGAGCCGCAAAGCTCAGCACAGGGCGCATTTTTTATTTTGTCATAAGGCTGTCATAGAGCCTGTCGCGGCATTTGTCGTCACGGTAGAGGAAAAAGCTCTCCATGCGGGAGCGGTAAGGCTCCTGCGGCACGAAGCCCGCGGCTATGCACTCCTCGAGACGGTCGATGAGGCTGTCGGCGTCCTCGGTAAAGGGGCCGAAGCCATCCTCAAGCGGCAAATCGAGCTTGCGGTAGTTGTGCGACACTCCCGCGAGGAATTCGGCGTAATCGGGTACGAAATAGATTATCGGGCAGCCGAGATAGACCGAGTCAAAGACGATGGAGGAATAATCCGTTATCATCAGGCGGTATTCATCCTGCCTTGCGGAGCTGTCGGTGCAGACGCGGTCGTTCGTGATATTCAGCAGGCTGTTGTAGCATCTGAATATCGGATGATTTTGGAAATCGAGGTAAAGGTCGTTCTTCACGAGCAGGTCATGCAGCCGCTCGGAGTTGAGGAACGCCGTCACCTGCTTGCAAAACGGCGAATTGAGGAACGCCTCCGGCTCCTCCTTGCGCTCGTTATTGACAAGCGGGCCTATCAGGTTGCTGCGCCATGAGGGCGAGAAGAGCAGCCTGTTTTTCTTTTTGCCGCTTATCTCCATGCCGTCGTATCTCGGCATACACGAGCGGATAAGGTCGCTCTCGGAGTAGCCGTAATTCTCGGTCAGATTTTTGACCTCAAATTCGCTGGAAACGACTATCTTATCTATCGGCGTGCATTCCTTTGAATACATCTTACGCAGCGAGGCGTGCAGGATTCCGTGCTGGAGATAGACAAGCTCATATTTGGTCAGATCGGCATACCAGCGCATCGGCCCGGCGCTGAACGGGCAGACATTCGAGAGATTCGAGAACGAGGTTATCAGCTTGTCGCACTCAAAATACAGTTCCTTATGCCTGTGCGAGCCGAAGAGGACGATATGCTCCTTCTCCTCGGTCGTGAAGCGCTCATTCAGCTTGTCGAGGTCGCATTCGTTGAGGATATAATAGCGCTCAACGCCGTCCTCCTTGCCGATATCGTGTTTGAACTGGTCATAGGCGTTGTCAAAAACGCCGTAGCGGTCGAGATATATCCATACGCTCCTGCGCTTTGCCCTGTGGAGGTAGCCCGTTATCCTGTTCGGTATAACGGCGGGCTTTATCCTCAGGTAGCAGAAGAAATTGCTTATCAGCAGGCGCAGCATCAGCGTCACGGCGCCGAAGGACGGGAAATGCCTGACGGTAAAAGCTCCGTTCGCCTCGCGGCAGACAAGTCCGCGGGCGCTGAAGCCCTTGAACCGCCTGTGCTGAGCTATCGAGCTGTGGGGGCCGTAATAGAACGTGGTGCCGTAGCCGACGCCGTTCACCCTGACCTCGATGCGGAAGTCGTTGACCTTTGCACAGTCAAATTCAAACTGCACACGCCAGAATGTACCCGTGCGTATGCCCGCCTTGTAATGCTCGTTTTCGGAGTGGGTCAGCTCGAGCGGTCGGCTCTCGCCGTCGATGATGAGATTTACCTCGGGCTTGCCGCAATACATGAATATCGGGGATTTGAGGAAGCCGTCAAAGATAAATTTGCCGCCCCTGACCTTGAGCCTGTCGGCGACAATACAGACCTTCTCTGTCTCATAGACCGTCTCACCCTGCTCAAGCAGAGAGGTGGTCTCACCGTTATAGACAAGGCGCAGGGCGTCCTCCTCGCATTGCAGGGCGACTTTGCCGCTCTGCTTGAAATTGATAAGGAAATGCTTGTGATAAAGATCCATGCCGGGGCGCTCGAGTATCACGTCGTCGTCGATTTTTTTGACAAGCGCAAGAATACGATCGACCGACTTATCGAATTTCGCCTCGGAGTAATAATAAGGCAGGAGCCTGTCCTGAATGGTCTTCCAATTCAGGTCGTTGAGGTATATAGCCTGATAATAGCGTGGCACTTTATCGCCATAGGGGGCAAAGAGCCGCTCCCACATGGCCATGGTATCCTCAAAGATATAGTAGGCAAAGCCGCGCCTGTCGGTCGTGCTGCTCGGGTGGCGCAGGTAATAATACTCCGCCTCCTTGCAGTAGCCTATCTTCATCTTATCCCTGACGATGCCGCAGCAATAGTTGATATCCTCGTGGAATTTCAGCTTCTCGTCAAAGAGCGGGGTCTTGTCCTCGCCGAGATTTTTGATGCAGATATTCATCGTCGTCTGGCAGATGTAGCAGTTCCGGCCCTCGTTGAGGTCATATACCCCGCTGTCGCCGAGCACCTTGAATCTCGAGTGCATGGCGTAGCGCTGCTTCTTCCAATAAGGGATTATCTTGTAGGTGACAAGATCGACCTCGTCATAGTGCTTGTCAAAGAAGCCCGTGACGGCCTTGAGAGTATTCTTTGAGAGAGTATCGTCGGCGTCAAGGAACATTATGTATTTGCCCTTTGCAAGCCTGATGCCCGTATTCCTCGCCGAGGATACGCCGCCGTTCTCCTTATCAAAGAATTTGACAAAGGAATACTGCCCGCTCAGGCGCTTGCATATCTCGCCGCTGCCGTCCTTGGAGCCGTCGTTGACAAAGATGACCTCAAGCTGGGACTTCCTTATCGTCTGCTTCGTAAGGCTCTTGGCGCAGCGCTCGAGATGCTCGGCGCAGTTATATACAGGGATGACTACGGATACCTTGTATTGAAAATCTGACATTAAAACAAATCCTTTATTTCAGTAACCGCCGATCTCTCGGCGGCCACTTTGACGAAATTATTTCTTTTTTGTAAATTTGGGGAGCAGCAGGCACAGAACGATGACTGCCACCGCCACAACTGCGGCGACAATGACCCAAACATTGTTGCGGCTGCCCGTGTCGGGTGAAGCGGCCAAGTTGACATCCGCCGCAAATGCGCTGATAGCTGCGGTGAGAGCACCGCCCACCATCAGGGCGCAAAGAATTATAGCGACTATTCTCACAAATAAGCTGCGATCCTTCATAGTATTGATCTCCGTTTCGCTTTAATTGATCTTCAGCAGCGACTTCATAGCGTCGCCGAGAGCTATGGCAGTGGCCTCCGCCTCGTCGGCGGTCTTGCCGCAGCCGGTGATATAGACCTTTATCTTAGGCTCGGTGCCGGAGGGGCGGACTATCGCAAAGTTGCCGTTCGGCAGCGAATATGCAAGCACGTTCGACTTCGGCAGAGCTATCGCCCTCTTCTCGCCCGTAACGGTGTCGGTTATCGTGCTCGCCTCGAAATCGTGGACCTCGAGCACCTTCATGCCCGCAAGCTCGGCGGGGGGCGATTTGCGGGTATCGTCCATGATCTCCGCCATCTTCACCATGCCGCTTGCGCCCTCAAACATAAAGTTGTAAAGGCGGTTGTTGTAGTTGCCGAATTCGGCATAGATCTCGTTCAGGACATCCACGAGGGTCTTGCCCTGCTCTTTATAGTACGCCGCCATTTCGCATATCATAAGCGAGGCCGCGACGGCGTCCTTGTCACGGGCGTGGGTGCCGATGAGGTAGCCGTAGCTCTCCTCAAAGCCCATGAGGAAGCGATCCTCCTCGCCCTTCTTCTCAAGGTTTGCGATGAATTCGCCGACATATTTGAAGCCGGTGAGCACGTCGACGACGGTGCAGCCGTATTTGGCGGCGACCTTATTGAAGAGCGGAGTGGAGACAAAGGACTTGGTCATAAACATACCCTCGGTGGGCAGACCCTTTGCCTGCCTTGCGGAGAGGATGTAATTCGCGAGCAGCACGCCCACGTCGTTGCCCGAGAGCAGCACATATTCGCCGTTTGTGAGCACGGCGATGCCGACTCTGTCGCAGTCGGGGTCGGTGGCAAGCATGAGATCGGCCTTCTCGGTCTCGGTCATTTTAAGGCCGCATTCAAATACCTGACGAATTTCGGGGTTCGGATAGGGGCAGGTCGGGAATTTGCCGTCGGGCATCTCCTGCTCCTTGACTACGGACACATTCTTGAAGCCCGCCCTTGAGAGGATAGTCCTCACGGGGATATTGCCCGTGCCGTTGAGCGGGGTATAGATTATCTTGATATCGCTTCTCTTGCTGACCTCGGGGTTTATCGGGCGCTGCATGACAAGCGAGTAGAACTCCTCAACGATGCTGTCGGGGATATACTCGATAAGCCCCTTCGCCATTGCCTCGTCAAAGGGCATTGACTTGATATCGCTGAACATATCGACCTTTTGAATGCACTCATAGGTCGCCTGCGCCGCCTCCTCGGTCATCTGGAAGCCTGCGGGGTCATAGCACTTGTAGCCGTTGTACTTCGAGGGGTTGTGGCTCGCTGTGATAACTATGCCGCTCTTGCATTTAAGGCGCATTACGGCAAAGGAGAGCAGCGGGGTAGGCATGAGACGGGGGTAGATGTAGACCTTTATGCCGTTAGCCGCAAGCACTTCGGCGCAGCGGCGGGAGAATACGTCGGAATTTATCCTCGAATCGTAGCCGATGGCAACGCTCGACGATTCATAAGCGGCGTTCAGATAGTCGGCAAGCCCTTGGGTCGCCTGGCACACGGTGTAGATATTCATGCGGTTGGTGCCCGCGCCGAGCACGCCTCTGAGACCCGCGGTGCCGAATTCAAGGTTTTTATAGAAGCGGTCGAGGATCTCATCGTCGTTGCCCTCGATGGAGAGCAGCTCCGCATGGGTCTGCTCGTCGCCCTTCGTTTTCTCGAGCCAAAGCTCATAGAGTTTCTTTACATCATTCATAAAAACACTCCTTTTTTATATAAATCTACAGCCGTGTAAGCTCGGCTGCGGCGGGATAATCCATTGTTATTTTACCCGTTTTCGGTGCCGTTGTCAATGATTTGCACATAAAAGTTGACTATCTCGGGAAGAGTTGTTATAATACATTATATATTCGGCATGAAAAGGAGGTACTTTATGAGTTCTTTCGGAATAACGGTTAACCGCATAATCGCAAGCGTCTTCGCCGTTGTGCTCATACCGTTCTACATCCTCACCGGCGGCATTGATCTCATCTCCGCCGCAGACCGTCCGGATTCCGCGCGCGTAAACGTGGTCGGCATCGGGGCATATTTCCGCTCCCAGGGCATGGCAAGCGACGGCGAATCGCTCTATTTCTCGTCAAAGACCACCATCATCCGCACCAAAGCCGACGCTCGCACCGTCACGGCGGCGAATTACACCGCAATACCAGACGATCTGCACGATATCTACGGCATCGCCCACATCGGCGGCATGAGCTATTATAACGGCAAGATCTACGCCGGGCTTGAGGACAGCAAGGTCTGGGACTACCCCACCGTCGGCGTTTATGACGCCGAAACGCTTAAAATGACCGCCTTCTACTTCATGGATGACGAGCTTATCACGAGGGGTATGCCCTGGGTCTGCGTTGACCCCGATACGGGCTATCTCTATTGCACCGACCACTCAAAGCGGCCGACAAAGCTGCTTGTCTACGACACGGCAAAGGGCATGGAATTCGTGCGCGAGGTGCCCTTGAGCGAGGTCGTGCCGTCGATTCAGGGCGCGGAATTTATGAACGGCGTGCTCTATGCCGCGACCAACGACGCCACCCAGGCGATATACCGCATCGATCCCATGAGCGGCGAGGTCACAAAATATCTTGACCGCAACTTGACCTCGGGCAGCGAGGGCGAGGGCATGACATTTACCGTGAAAGACGGCAAACCCGTCCTGCTTGCTATGGACATGGGTCCGCTGTTTATCAACGCCTTTGTGCGTGAATACACTTTCGATTAAACGGAGGGTAAAAAATGAAAAACAAGAAGATCGTCGCCGCGGTTGCAGCCGTTGCGGCGGCGGCAATATGCCTTATTGCCGTGCTTGCCGTTAAACTCGGCAGCGAAAGCCCCACGGTAACTCCCGCCGCTGCGGGCACCACCGCAGAAGCTCAGGGCAGCACCTCGGGCTATGAATTCCCGAGCTACAGCGAGCCGCAGGGCGAAACCGTGAGCGAGACCGCCCCGACACAGGCGGTGACCTCAAAGAGCGGCGAATCGCTCACCGAGCGCATCACGGCAGCTGTCGCCGACCGTGTGACCACCGCCGTCAACACCGCAGCGGAGCTGACCACATTCGTCAACGCCAAGTTCTCCGAGGTGTTCACGATGCCCAAGGCGCCGAAATACATCCCGCCCGACAGCAAGATCGACTTCGACAAGGCGAAGATAGCCTCCTACAAGTATGACCCCGAGGGCAACTACTATTATACCGATGATAAAGCGTGCTGGCAGTCGAATTTTGGCTTCAACGAGGCTTATGACCGCCTTGCCGTGGTCGGAGTCATATATTACGACACCGTCCGCACCAAATTCACCTACGGCGGCAAGGAATGGCTCATCCAGATCTGGAAGGGTCAGTACGGCTACTACTTCGTCGGCGGCGAGGTCGGCGTATACACCCGCCCGATCGGCAAAAAGGGCACGGGCTACTCCTGCGCCGCAAAAGAGGATTGGCTCAAAATGGAGATGACCTTCCTTTGGGACGAAACCAAGACAGGCAACTATGAGCCCGAGCTTACCCGCCCCTACACCGAGTATTGGTGGTGCACGGGCTTCGTCGTGGGCTTCGAGGCGGATGAATCGCTCGTTACCCGTGAGCAGTTCAGGCTGATATCGCACATCACCTTTAAGGACACCGAGATGGCGAACGCCTTCTGCAAAGCCTTTGAGGCTAACGGCTTCAAGCGCGTCGCAAAGCTCAACAACAACGTCAAGGATACCTTCGTGCAGGTCGGCCCCGACGTCGCCTTCGTCTGGCAGAGCATAAATCAGCACATTATATAAAATCAAGCTGCCTTGCTGATGTAAGGCAGCTTTTTTGTCGGCCGGCATCGCCCACCAAACGACTCATACAACGCAAAAAGAGCTGCTGCAAAGATGCAACAGCTCTCTCTTTGTGTTTAATTACTTAAACTTGCGCTTACGAGCAGCCTCGGACTTCTTCTTTCTCTTAACAGAGGGCTTCTCATAGTGCTCTCTCTTGCGAACCTCCTGAATAACGCCGTCTCTTGAAGTCTGCTTCTTAAATCTTCTGAGTGCGTTCTCGAGCGACTCGCCTTCCTTGACTCTGACCTGGCTCAATTTATTCCCTCCCCTCGATATTATACAGGGTTTTTTTCAGTACTTGCTAAGTATTATACAATATCGTGGCACTGCTTGTCAACAGTAAAAGTATTAATTTTTTTAAACAGTTACTGCGGTTTGACTACTATATTGACAAGCCTGTCCTTGACATAGAGCTCCTTGATTATCTGCATTCCGCTGACCGCTTCGGCTATCTTATCGAGCGATTTTGCTGCCGCTATGACTTCGTCCGAGTCGGCGTCGGCTGAGATAACCAGCCTGTCTCTTACCTTGCCGTTTATCTGAACGGCTATCTCTATCTCGTTATCGACGCACTTTGACTCGTCGTAGGTCGGCCATTCGGTCTGATTGAGCATACCGTCAAGGCCCATTACCTGCCACATTTCCTCGGTGATGTGAGGCGCAAAGGGATTGAGCAGAGTGATGAAGGTCTTGAGCTCCGCCCTGTTGACCGAGCCTTTGGCATAGATATCGTTGACGAGCGACATCATCGCCGCAATGGCGGTGTTGTACTTCATATTCTCGATATCGGAGGAGACCTTCTTGACGACCTTGTGCATCGCGCTCTCAAGCTCGGGCGAGTAGCTGTCGCCGTCGGTCAGAATATCGAGCATACCCCAGACTCTGTCGATGAATCTCTTGCAGCCGCGAACGCCGGTCTCGCTCCAGGGAGCGGCCTTCTCATAGTCGCCCATGAAGAGGACATAAGTCCTCAGCACGTCCGCGCCGTATTGCTCGACGACCTCGCAGGGGTCGACCACGTTGCCCTTTGATTTGGACATCTTGTCGCCGTCGGGGCCGAGGATAAGGCCCTGCGCCGTTCTCTTGGCGTACGGCTCCGGAACGGGCACTTCGCCGAGGTCATAGAGGAATTTATACCAGAATCTCGAATAGATAAGGTGGCGGGTGACATGCTCCATGCCGCCGTTATACCAATCGACGGGCATCCAATATTTCAGCTTGTCTTTCGCTGCGAATTCCTTGTCGTTGTGCGGGTCTATGTAGCGCAGGAAATACCACGACGAGCCTGCCCACTGGGGCATGGTGTCGGTCTCTCTCCTTGCGGGCTTGCCGCACTTGGGGCAGGTGCAGTTGACAAACGAATCTATCTTTGCAAGCGGGCTTTCGCCGTCGGTGCCGGGCTCGAAATTCTCGACCGGGGGCAGCTCAAGCGGCAGCTCTTCATAAGGCACGGGCACGATGCCGCAGTCGGGGCAATGGACGATGGGGATAGGCTCGCCCCAATATCTCTGGCGGTTGAACGCCCAGTCGTTCATCTTATACTGAACGCCCTTTTCGCCGATGCCGTTCTCGGTGAGGTAATCGGCCATCTTCTCTATGCTGGCTTTCTTATCGGTCATACCGTTGAGGAAGCCTGAGTTGACCATTTCGCCCTCGCCGGTGTATGCCTCCTTGGAGATATCGCCGCCCTTGACGACCTCGATTATGTCGATGCCGAATTTCTTGGCGAATTCATAGTCCCTCGTATCGTGGGCGGGTACGGCCATGATAGCGCCGGTGCCGTAGCCCATCATAACGTAGTCGGAAATATATATCGGGATCTCCTTGCCGTTGACGGGGTTGACGGCGGTGAAGCCGTCGAGCTTGACGCCCGTCTTATCCTTGACAAGCTGAGTTCTCTCAAACGCAGATTTCTTGGCGCAGACGTTTCTGTAGTCGACGACTGCGTCCATGTTGCCTATCATCGAGGCGTATTTATCTATCAGCGGATGCTCGGGAGCCATGACCATGAAGGTGACGCCGAAGAGGGTGTCGGGTCTGGTCGTGTATATCTTGAGCTTCTCGTCGGTATCCTTTATCTTGAATTCAACGAACGCGCCGGTGGATTTGCCTATCCAGTTCTCCTGCTGGAGCTTGATATTCGGCAGATAGTCGACGTGCTTGAGCCCCTCAAGGAGCTTGTCGGCGTAGGCGGTGATGCGCAGATACCAAACGTCCTTGGACTTCTGGATTATCTCGCTGTGGCAGACGTCGCACTTGCCGCCCTGGGAATCCTCGTTGGAGAGGACGACCTTGCAGCTCGGGCAGTAATTGATGAGCGCCTTATCCCTGAAAACAAGGCCGTGCTCAAACATTTTGAGGAAGATCCACTGAGTCCACTTGTAATAATCCTCCTGAGTGGTGTCGATGACCTTTGACCAGTCGAAGGAGAAGCCGACCATCTTGAGCTGCTCGGTGAAGCGCTTGATATTGTGATCGGTGACTATTCTCGGGTGAGTGTTAGTCTTTATCGCATAGTTCTCCGTGGGCAGGCCGAATGCGTCGAAGCCGATGGGGAAGAGGACGTTGTAGCCCTGGAGCCTTCTCTTCCTCGAGACGACCTCAAGACCCGAATACGCCTTGATGTGGCCGACGTGCATACCTGCTCCACTGGGGTAAGGGAATTCGACAAGGCCGTAGAATTTCGGCTTTGAGTAATCGTCGCTGCACTCAAAGGTCTTTTCCTTATCCCATATTTCCTGCCATTTTTTCTCCGTGCTCTTAAAATCGTAATGAGCCATGATATATCTTCCTTTCCTGTGCCTGTATCAATCCTGCGTTAAGATATCCGAGATATCAAACACCTTAGCGTCCGTCCAAAGGCGCTCAAGGTTATAGTATTCTCTGCTCTCCTGCTGGAAGACATGGACTATGACCGAGCCGTAATCAAGCAGTATCCAACCGGTAGCCCTGCCCTCGATATGCTCGGGGTCAATGCCGAGCCTCTTCTTTATCTCATACTCCACATCGTCGGCGAGCGACTTCGTGTGGGTATTTGACATACCGGAGGCAATGACGAAAAAATCGGAGACTATCGTTACCTCCTCGGTCTCGATGGCGACTATATTCATCGCTTTCTTTTCATCGAGCACCTTGACTATCTCTCTGACAAGTGTTTTTGAATCAGTCATATTTCAACCTTTCTGTATGCCGAAGTGCATCAGCATATCGTTATAACATTCAACCGTGGCGGGGTGAAGCAGCAGATCCTGAGAGACCATTTTGTTCACCGTGTATCGGGAGGTGTAGAGAATGGCGTGCTCAAGGCTGATATAGGCGAGCCGCCGCACGACCTCCACATCATTATAATCTCTGTCCGAAGAGATAAAATCCGCAACGTATATGATTTTTTCGAGCAGGGTCATGCCCGCCTTGCCCGTGGTATGCCACCTGACGGCGCCGAGGATCTCCTCGTCGGTCACAATGCCGTTTTGCCTCAGGAACGCTTCGCCCGAGATCTGATGCCAGACCTTGGTATTCAGCAGCTCAAGCGGCGTGATATCAGGCATGAGCGCCAATTGCTCGTTTGCGGGGGCATTTTTCATCACGTCGTGCAGCAGACCCGCGAGCCTTGCCTTCTCAACGGAAGCGCCGTATCTCTCGGCAAGCACGCCGGCGCACTCGCTGACGCATTCGCTGTGAAACAGCCTGCGTGGATTCAATTTGCCGCGCAGCAGCTCACGGTATCGGTTTAATCCGTCGTCATAAAGCCCGTGCTCACGGATATAGGCGGCGACCTTGGGGTCGAGCAGCTCGGAGCTGACCTCGCCCGCCGAATTCCTTATCTGAGTGGAGCTGACCTCAAGCGGATCGAGCGTGATTATTTTGATTCGCTCCGCCAGCTTGCCGAAGCGGCTGAGATCGGGGCTGTAGCCCTCCTCCCTCGAGGCGGCGCAGAGCACGCTGAGCGAGAGTATCTCCTGCCACAGGTACCATTTATCGAAGCTCTCAAGCATATCCGAGCCGACTATGAAATACAGCTCGCTGTCGGGGTAAAGCGCTTTAAGCTCCCGCAGCGTCTCGACCGTGTAGCTCCTGCTGCCCCTCTCAAGCTCCATCGGCGACACCTCTAAGCGGGGGTCGCCACCGAACGCAAGGCGGCACATCTCGAGCCTCTCCTGCCCGTCGGCGAGCTTTGCCGCAATCTTATGCGGCGGGATGCAGGACGGTATCACCAGCAGCTTATCGAGCTTCAGCTCGTCGGCCGCCGCCTTTGCGAGGCGGACATGGCCGTTGTGCGGGGGGTTGAAGGTCCCGCCGAAAACACCGATCTTCATATTACTTGATATTGACCTTTGTATTCATCAGCTTTGCCGTGCCCCAGAAAAGAGCGGCGGAGCAAAGGACGTTGAATATCATGCCCGCTATGCCGAAGCTGAGGCCGAGAGGGTCCGCCATGGTGGAGGTGGTGCTGTAGAACAGCCCCTCGCTCGTGAGGACTATCGAAAGCGGCACATACTGCGAGAGCAGTACGCTGATGACCTGCATTACAATGAATACCGCGAAGAAAACAATGACAGCCGCAAAGCCGCCGAGCTTCTGAAGCGCTCTGGTATTCGCGAGGGTTATGGCAAAATAGAGCTGAGCGATAAGCACGACTATCTGGATGAATACCGCGAGGGCGACGAGCAGCAGCACGAGCTTGATGGTGCCCTTTGAGGGGATACCGTCAAACATGGTCATCATCATGTCGATAGCCATTTTGACATCCTCGCCGACCATTGCCGTGGCGTAGAGATAAACGCCGATGAATATGCCTATCGCTACAAGGTAGCTGAGCAGCATCCATGCGAAAGAGGTTATTGCCTTAGCCGCAAGGAGCTGACCGCTCGAAACGGGCAGCGTGAAGCTCAGATAGCCCTGAGGGCCGTAGAGCGTTTTTTGGAAGTTTGAAATAACGGAAACAAACGTGACGACAACGGCGATGAAGCCCGCCGCTATAAGCACTATCGTGGCAATTGCGCTTATCCATGTGACATCCGCTATGTAGGACGCCGCCATGAGCGCCACCGCTACGGCGGCGACTATATATATCATGCCTATGCTGTGGGAATTCGCCTTGAATTCATTCTTAATTAACTTGCCAAGCATGGCCGAACACCTCCTTGAAAAGCTCCTCTATGGTCTTGCCGGACGCGGTTATCTCCTCGGTCTTTGCCTTGACGAGCACCTGCCCCCTGCCTATCATAAGCACGGAATTGAATATCTTCTCCACATCGTAGATGAGGTGGGTCGAAATGAGGACGGTCGAGCCCTCGGGGTGATTCATCATTATTGTGTCGAGGATAAATTCCCTTGCCGCCGGGTCAACGCCGCCCAGAGGCTCGTCGAGCACATAGAGCTTTGCGTTCCTGCTCATCACGAGCAGAAGCTGCAATTTCTCCTGCATACCCTTTGACATGGTCTTTATCTTCTGTTTAGGCGGGAGCTGGAAGCCCTCGAGCATACGCAGCGCCTTTTCTTTATCGAAATCGGCGTAGAAATCAGCCATGTATTCTATCGCGTCGATGGAGCGCATCCAATCGGCGAGATAGGTCTTCTCGGGCAGATAGGCTACCTCGGCCTTGGAGACCTTGCCGGGCTTGTTGCCGTCTATGAGCACCTCGCCCGAGTAATCGTGGATAAGGCCGGTAAGTATTTTGATAAGCGAAGTTTTGCCCGAGCCGTTGGGGCCGAGCAGGCCGATGATCTGGCCGCCCTCAAAGCTGAAAGACACATCGGACAGCACCTGATGGCTGCCGTATGACTTGCTGAGGTTTTTTACGGAAATAATATCAGTCATTTTTTCCTCCCGTTTCAGTCTGCGTCTTGGACGCACATAATCGGATATATTATATCACTCTTATTTATAAAATAAAAGAGCATTTTAGCGAATTTTTTGCCTAAAGATAAACAATTTGTAAAAAAAGCGGCCTTGATCGGCATTTTGCCGTCAGACCGCTTTATTTTGCACTCAATTCTGCTTTTTTACGACCTTGTATTCGTCATAGGGGTTGAAATACGGGCATTCGTTGGCGCCGCCCTCCATGAAGCGATAGAGCTCGTCCTCATCGAGGTTCACAAGGCACTCGTACTCGTCGTATTCTTCGTTATAGTCATAATAAGCGCAGTTGTCGCAAATTGATGAACCGGCCATTTCACGCCTCCGTCAATAAATAGGAATGATTATCTCTTTCTCGGTCTTGTCAACGCCGTCAAGCCCCATATCCCTGAGATGCGGGCCGAAGAGCATACCCGGCGCCCTGCCCGTGGGGTAAAGGTCGAGCAGCGGAGCAAGCACAAAGGCTCTCTCGAGCGCCCTCGGGTGCGGGAGGGTCATGTCGTAGCTTTCGCTCTTGAAATTCTCATAGAGTATGAGGTCGAGGTCGATTATCCTCGGGCCGTTTTTCTCCGTCCTGACCCTGCCCATCGCCGCCTCGATGCCGAGGCAGCCGCCGAGCAGCATGGCGGGCGATATATCGGTGTTTATCAGCAGCGCAGCGTTATAGAAACGCTCCTGATCCTCCTTGCCGACGGGGTCGGTCTCATAGACGGAGGAAGCCTTCATTATCTTAACATGAGGTAGCTTCGCTATCGCCCTTACGGCGGAGTTGATATTCTCAATTCTGTTGCCCATATTCGAGCCGAGCGCAATTACCGCTTCACTCATTTTATAACATCCTTTCGCTCTCTGTATATCTCAACGCCTGCATATTCGAAATCCGCTTTTATCGGCGCGTCGGGCTTCTTGAGCAGCACTCTGACGCTGTCTATCCGCTCAAAGCTCTCGAGCAGCCCGACGGCGACCCTCTGAGCCGCGCGCTCGATAAGGTCGTCCTTCTGTGAAACGAATATCGCAGTTGCCGTCTTGATTATCTTGGCGTAGCTGACGGTATCCTCCACATTGTCGCTCTCACACGGCACGGCGAGGCTGAGATAGGAGTCGATATCCAGAATAAAATTCTGGCCGTTTATCTTCTCCTCCTCGTTTACGCCGTGGTAAGCGAATATTTTAAGCCCTTTAACGATTATTTTATCCATTGGCTGCCCCTCTGTATATGGCGTCCGCAACTCTCGCCGCCTGAACGGCTCCCGCCACGTCGTGAACTCTTATTATATCCGCGCCGCCCGCTATCGCCGCAGTATCGACCGCTGCTGTGCCGCTGTCACGCAGGGCGCTGTTCGCTTCGCCGCTCGCCTCGCCTATGAACCTCTTGCGGGAGGCGGCAACAAGCAGGGCGATATCCTTGAATTTGAGCCATTCGAGCCTACGGATAAGCTCGAAATTATCCTCCGTGCTCTTGCTGAAGCCTATGCCGATATCGAGGCATAGCTGCTCTCTCGGCAGGCCGCATTCGGCGGCAAGTCGCAGTGAATCGAGAAAGAAATCCCTCACGTCGCAGACAACGCCGTTCTTGTATTCCTTGACCGTGCCCGCCCCGCTGGGGTTATGCATCACCACATAGCCGGCGTGGTATTTCTTGGCGAGCGCCGCCATATCGGTGTTGAATTCGCCGCTGACGTCGTTTATCATAGCCGCACCCGCTTTAAGCGCCGCTTCGGCGCAGGTGGGGTAAAACGTATCGACCGAGAGCGGGATATCGAGCCGCCCTTTCAGCGCCTCGAGCGCCGGGGTTATCCGCTCCAGCTCCTCTGCGGCGGAGATTATCCTCGCCGTGGGGCGTGTTGAATTTGCGCCGAGGTCGATGATATCCGCCCCCTGCGCCTGCATGGCGAGCGCCCGCTCGAGCGCCGCCTCCGGTGTATTGTAAAGCCCGCCGTCCGAGAAAGAATCCGGGGTATAGTTCAGAATACCCATCACATATGTTCTCTCCCCGAGCGGGAGCTCAAAATTGCCTGCTCTGAACATTACCTGTTGCCCTCCGTAAGTAAAGACATGGCCTCCGCCCTTGTCTTGGCGTTGCTCCTCATCGTGCCCCTGAGCGCCGAGGTCATCGTCTTCGCGCCCGATGCTCTTGCGCCGCGCATCGTCATGCACAGATGCTCCGCTTCGATCACAACGGCAACGCCCATCGGCTGCAAATTCTCATAGAGGAAATCTGCCACCTGAGAGGTCAACCTCTCCTGTAGCTGCGGCCGCCTTGCAAAGCAGTCGACTATCCTTGCGAGCTTCGACAGCCCGATCACCCTGCCGTCGGACGGGATATAGGCGATATGCGCCTTGCCGAGGAACGGTATCAGATGATGCTCGCACATTGAATAGAGCGGGATATCTCGCACGACCACCATCTCCTCGCTGCTCTCGTCAAAGAGCTTGAGGTGGCGAGTCGGGTCGTCCTCAAGGCCGCCGAATATCTCCTCATACATCCTTGCGACCCGTGAAGGGGTCTCGACAAGCCCCTCTCTGTCGGGATCCTCGCCGATGGCGATAAGTATCTCCCTGACCGCAGTCTCTATCCTCTGTTTATCCATGAAGTCCGTCCTCTTTTCATTCAGTATTGCCGTCACACTTTTGCGGCGGCCGTCTTATTTCTCCCTTATCACGAGAGTGAGCACCTTTTGCGCCGGATTCTCATAATAGCCTATCGACTCGGCGGAGATCGGCGTGTCGACGCGCTTGGCCGCATCGGTCAGCACCTCGTATATCCGCTCGCCCTTAATCAGATCCGCCACCGCGCCGTCATATGACTTCTTATCGGCGAAACGCAGCTGTATCTGATATCTGCTGTTTTTGACGGACTTTGTGATGATATCCGTGAGCCTGCTCTCCGACGAGCGGGAATAGCTCTCAAAATATGTGCCCGTTTTGATATAATAATTTTCGGCGGTGGATTTGCAGCCGAAATTATATGAAAAATCCCTGTGAGTGCCGCTTATCATCTCGTCGCTGAGGTTGAAGTAGGTATACATCCGCAGCTTGCCGCCGTCGTCGCTGACAGGGTCGTCCCAGGTGCAGTCTAAGTGATAATAATCGCCGCCGATATTGACGATATTCCACATATGCGCTCCGCCGGAGCCTTCGCCGTTCTCGGAAACTCCGCTTATCAGCGCATTCTCTATCCCCGCCCTGTCGAGCAGCAGCTTCACCGCCTTGGAGTAGCCCTCGCACGCCGCCCGGCCGTCGACCAGCGCGCCGTAGGAGGATGAATAAATAAGGTCGCCCTCGGGGTCGTGATACTCGCATTTATCTATGACATAGTCGTGTATCTCAAGCTCGGCGCGCCATTGATTATCGGGGTCGGTCAAGGTCTGCTCAAACGTCTCGCATTCCCGCTCAAGCTGTGCTTTCATATCGGCCAGATCGGCCTTGTCGGTGATATAATCGACCGAGAAATAGGTCGACCACATGCGGGTCTCGACGGCGCACTTCCTGCCGAGGAAGAAAAGGTCGGGGTTGTCAAAAAGCAGCGCCGAAAAGACATTGTCAAGCTCCTTGCCGTCTATCTTCGGCACGGCTATCCGCTCTGGCATATCGTATATTTTTTCGATTATAGCGTTATACGCCCGCTTCTCGACCGGGGTCAGCCGCTCAAAATAGAATTTATATGGGCTGCCCTTGCTGCTCGGCTTTATATCCGCCGTGTCGGTTGCTGCCGTGCCGCTGCCCGAAGGCTCGCTCGGCGACAGCTCCGTATCCATGCCGTTCAGCACGGTTATGCACACGAACGCCGCCATGAGCAGCACAGCAATTACAAGCAATCTTTTTTTCATTATTATTTCCTCTTATATTTTTGGTTCAGCAGCTCCTCGCAGGACTCTGCCGCCGTTATCTCCATTCCTCCGTCCAATATTGCCCTTATGCCGTTCTCGGCCTGTGAAAAATCAACTATCGTAACATTCGTATTGAGTGTATTTGAAAATTTGGAAAAAATATTGCTGAGCCTACCTGCGTTCTGCGGCTTAAAAACGCTGCCGAGGATATCCGCAAGCACCTGCTCCTGCGCGTCGGCGTCGCCGAGAAGCCCCAGATAGCGCAGGTATTTGAAGAGCGTGTCGCCCTTCATATTCTGCTTGCCCTTGACGAGGATGAGCGTGAAATCGCCCCTGTATTCTATCTGGTCGGGGACGTTGACGGTCACCCCGCCGAAGTAATTTATCATCGACTTGAAGCTCTCATCGGTCGAGGCAACGTAGCGGTCGACCTGTCTGCCGGTGTAGTCCTCGACCGCCTCAAGCAGCCGCTTCTCGCCGTAGCGGGCAAAGATATCGTTGAGCGTCAGGCTCTCGCCGCCGTCAAGCTCGACTGCCGTTGCGGGCGACACGGGGCAAATGCCCACGGCTCTCTCGGGCATACGCACCCGCACGAGCCACGCAAAGCGGGTCGTCTTTTTATCCGAGCTTGCACACCAGAGGAAATAGAGCTTGTCGGATTCGGCGACTTTTATCTCCGTTTTCTCGGCTGCGGTCGAGCTCTCGGTCTCTATATTCACGCCCATGGCGCTTTTAACATTGAAATCGTTTTTGCTCAGAATGACAAGGCACGAAGCGAGCAGCACAAACGCCGCCCCCGCCGCCACGATAAGCGTAAGCCGCCGCAGCGAGGCTCTGTCGGACTTCTTGTCGGTCCTGAAGCTGATATTCTTAGGTCTTCTCATAATATGATTCACCGAAAAATCAGAATTGCCGTGCTCTCGGCGCCGAGATAAAGCTCACGCCCGCCGATCCTCTCCTCTGTCAGGGAGCTCCAGCCCTCCTCGGGCAGCACATAGACTATCGGGTGCTCGTTGCGGTTGGCGACGGTCATTATCCGCTCGCCCTCCCCCCTGCGTTCAAAGGCAACGCAGCCGAGAGCCGCGGAAACGGGCACAAATTCGCCCTCTTTGAACACGGGGTGCTCTTTTCTGAGCCTGCCGAGGAATTTATAGTGGGCGATAAGCTCCTCATCCTCATTGCCCCACGGGTAACAGCCCCTGTTGAAGGGGTCAACGCCGCCGTCAATGCCCGCTTCGTCGCCGTAATAGACGCAGGGCACGCCCGGCAGGGTGAACTGCACGGCGGATATCATCCGCAGCAGCCGTTTGCCGCGCTCCGCCTGCTCGTGGGTCAGCCCGCCGGCATAGCGCTCCCTCGGGTCGGAGTGATACTCCCCGCCCGTCGCAAGCATATTAAGTATGCGGCAGGTGTCGTGAGTGCCGATATGGTTCATCAGGCAGTCCACCGAGGGCTTGGGGTAGTTCTCGCATATCTGCTCGACCGTGTCGTTGAAGCCCTCCGCCTTGCCGCTTATCGCAAAGTCGGTCATCAGGCGCGCAAAGGGGTAATTCATCACCGAGTCGAGCTGCGCCCCTCTCAGATATCGGCGGCGTTCGCCGTAGCTTATCTTGTTGGAGGCGTCCTCCCAGACCTCGCCGAGGATATATGCGTCGGGTTTCTCCGCCTTAACGGCGAGCCTCAGCCGGTCGAGGAATTTATCGGGCAATTCGTCGGCAACGTCGAGCCGCCAGCCGGATGCGCCCGCCCTTAGCCACTTACGGAGCACGCCGCCCTCCCCTGCGATGAAGCGAAGATAGCTCTCGTTCTCCTCATCGACCTCGGGCAGGATATCGACGCCCCACCAGCAGGCGTAATCGTCGGGGTAATGCTTAAATTTATACCATTCATAATAGGGCGAAGCCTCGCTGTTGTATGCTCCGGGGCTCTTGTAACGCCCGTTTTTATTGAAATAAACGCTGTCAGCGCCCGTGTGGCTGAATACGCCGTCAAGCACGATGCGTATGCCCCTCTTCTCTGCGTTGCGGCAAAGCGAGCGGAAATCCGCCTCAGTGCCGAGCAGGGGGTCTATCCGCTCATAGTCGGCGGTGTCGTAACGGTGATTTGACTGCGCCTCAAATATCGGATTCAGATATATGCAGCCGACGCCGAGGCTCTCGAGATAGTCAAGCTTCTGTTCAATTCCCTTGAGGTCGCCCTTAAAGAAATCGTAGCGGTCGATCCTGCCCTCGGAGTCAGGCTCCCAGAGCGGTCTGCCGCCCCAATCGGAGCGGATAACACGGTCGGCGGGAATATTCTTTTTCTCCTTGCCCGAGAAATTGAAACGGTCGGGGAATATCTGATAGATGACCGAGCCTTTGATCCAGTCGGGCGTCGTCATATCCGCCGAATAGACCGTGAGCTGGAAGCTCGTGCCGTCCGGCGAGATCCTGCCCGTAGAATTCTCAAAGCAGGTTATCAGCTTGCCGCCGTCACGCCTTGCGACAGCGAAGCGATACCAATAAAGCCCCTCGCGCTCGGCGGTGAAGGTCACCCGCCACCACTCCTCGTCGGTGCGCTCCATGCGCTCCCACGTCATGGGATAAACGCGGCTGCTGCCGCCGTCCGAGTCAATGATAAGGCTCGCGCCGGTGCAGCCGAGGCTGCGGGGCAGGACTATCCGCATAGTCACCCGCTCGCCCTCACGCACCGCCCCGAACGGGCTTTTGTGATATGTCAATCTTGAATTATAGGGGATAAAATCCATTTCTCTGCTTCCTTAGAACAGCCGTGCGCCGCTTGCGAAGCCACGGTCAAAAAAGTTTATAGCTGCCGCCGTCTGCTCGATGGGCGCCTCCGTCACTCTTATCAGCACATCGGTTATAAAGTAGCCGACGGCGATGAGCAGCAGGATCCCCACTGCGGTCAGCACGGCGGAAATAATGCGCTTGTTACGCACCTTTTCCTCATAGCTCAGCCCAGAGCCGAAGTGGCTCGCGAACTCCGTGATGCTCTTACGCTGCGAGGGCTTGAGCGTTTTTTCTATTTTCCCTCTGTGAAGCATATCAAACCTCTTATGTGAAAAGTGTCGAATCGGTGAATCCCGCAAAAGCGAGCGAAAGCAGGCCGACATACAGCAGCATGGCGGGCGCACCCTTGAATACCTGCGGGATCCTGTCGTTTGAATTCAGCAGCTCCGCACCCTTGCCTATCAGCGCCGCGGCAAGCACAAAGGCTATACCCGCGCCGATGCCAGAGCCGATGCTGTCCGCAAAGGAATAGGCGGCGGAGTTGTTGATATACGGCACGGCGAGCAGCAGAGTGTTGAGCGCCGCAACGCCGAGAACGCCGAGGAATTTAGGCTCGGCTCTGAAGATAAATCTTGCGATGAAAGCCGTGACAAGATAGACTGCGGCAAGCACTCCGCCGTAGACGGCGGCTCTGCCCGCATAGCCCGTGACGGCGAGCAGCTCGCTCGTGTCAAGCAGGCTGCAAATGATGCTCGTGGCCACCGAGAAGCCCGATATCATCACGGCAAGTCTGCCGAATGTGCCGGGTTTTGACGAAACTCTTATCGCCTCGCTCATGCCGAGACCTGCGCTGAGCACAAGATTCTGCACAAACACCGTGTAAAGCGCGGTGACAAGCATATCCGATATTATTTTCATTTGCCGTCATCCCCCTTTACCTCGTTAAGCTCCTCCTCTATCGAGCGGAGCAGTTCCTCATAATCGTCAAAGGAAATATCGGCGATCTCCTCGGTTTTAATTATATCGACCTGCTCAGGCTCCTCCGCCTTTGCGGGCTGCGACTTCGGCTGCGGCTGAGGCTTCGGTTTCGGTGCGGCCGCCTTCTCGGGGGCGGCGGGCTTTGACTCCTTGAGCTTCCTGCCGCTGATATCAAAGGATTCGGGGTAATACTTCCTCGTGAACGCCCTGAGAAGCGCCGAGAGGAAGCCCAAAAGTATCAGGCAGCCGAACGGCAGAGCGGCTCCCCTGAATGTGACGGGGATATGCACGGGGATGCCCGCTATCGAGCCGGAGCCGAGTATCTCGCGCACCGCGCCGCAGACGATGAATACCGCGGCTGCGCCCAAGCCAACCGTCGCCGCATCATAGAACGCGGCCTTTACGCTGTTTTTGACGGCGAATTGCTCGCAATGCACGGCGGTTATCGAGTTGACGGCTATCAGCGGGATATATATTTTCATGCTGAGGCTCAGATCGGTCAGAGTCGCATTCTCGATATAATAGAGGAGCGGGCAGATTATCGCAAGACCGAGGAGCAGGTATATCGGCATCCTGACCCAGCGGGGAATTTTTTTGAGCAGTGCGCTCGCTATGACGCACACGACCGTCAGGTCGACAAACATCACGGCTGAGAGGATGACGGCGCTCTTGAGCGTGGCCGACGCTGCCACCACGGGGCACAGACCCGCAAACTGCACGAGCACGGGGTTGAATATGACCGCGCCCTTGATAAATATATTCTTAAAGGTCAAATCTTTTTCGTTCATTTGCCTGCCACCCCCTTAACGGGTTTCGACTTTGCGCCCTTTGAGAAGGCGTTGCCGAGCGCGGACTCCATGACGGGCCTCAGTCCGTTTGCAAGCAGCACGGCGAAGCACACGGGCTCCTCATAAGCGCCCAGGCGGCGCATCGTCATGCAGATAACGCCGCAGACCGCCCCATATATCACCCTCACGGCGCTGCTCTTCGGCAGAGTCGCAAGGTCGGTCAGCAGGAATACGCCCGCAAAGATCAGCGAGCCTGACGAAAGCTCCAGCACAACGCTCGTTATCGCCGAGGCGTTGATCCTCGGGAAAACAGCGGCAAAAACGGCGCAGGTCACTATAAATCCCGCCGTTGTAAGCAGAGCCTTGCGCCGCCTGACAAAGAGGTAGGCGCAGCAGGCTATCAGCACTATGCCGCAGCCCGTAGCCATGGGGCCTGCGACATTGCCGCTGACTATATCAAAGAGGTTGACCGAATTCAGCCGCACGGAGTTGCCCTTCGCAAGGAGCGAGCCGAGCGAAGCGCTGCCGAGCAGCTTATCGACGGAATTATAGGAATAATCAAATATCTGCTCCTTAAAGCAGACGCAGGCGAAGGCTAAACCCGCCGCAACAGGCGAGAACGGCGCTCTCAGCCCGCCGCCGAACGGTATCTTGACCGCAAGCACGGCAAACGCCGCAGCCATAGCGGGGATATACAGCGGGATGCCCGCAGGCATCATCGCCGCTATGGCGGCGCCGATATAAACGCTGCTCAGATCCTTGAGGCGGTATTGCTTGCGGATGATTAGATTCGCGGCGATATCGGTTATCATTGCCCCCGCCACGGCAGCGGCAGCCGCATACACCGCCCGCGCCCCGTAATACCACACGGCTATCACAAGCGGAGCGACAAGCATTATCAGATAATCACCAAAAATGCGCGAATTCTTGACTTTATTCTGTTTAACGGCGTTTTCAGCCAAGGCTGTCACCTCTGAAATTCCATTATTTATTCATTGCATACTTTAGAGCAAAAACATATTATATTAATAGCGACTTATTTCATTGCTGCCGAAGGAGGAATCGAATATGAAAATAAATTCTCCTGCCGAGGACAGGATCATAGTTGACCTGACCGACGAGGATCTGCGGGAGCTGGACATTACATACGAGGATATGGATTATTCCACAATAGAAACACGCCGCGTCATCTGGACGGTGCTTGACGCCGCGGGCAAGGCGCTCGGGCGCGATCTTGACCCCTCTCACCGCATGGTGATAGAGGCCTCGCCAAAGAGCGCCGGCGGATGCGTGCTTTGCTTCACCCTGCTTGACGAGCGCCGCAGCCGACTTTGCCTGCGCTCAACGCTCAGGAAGCAGGATCAGGCGCTGCTGTGCGAATTCTCAAGCCTTGACGACCTCTACCGCGCCGCCGAAAGCTGCACGGGCGGCACCGCCGACAGCAGCCTGTATGAAAGCGAGGGCAAATACCGACTTATTATCATTCCACAGGCTGAAATGGCGCCGATAAAGAGCCACTTTGCCGAATTCAGCTCCTCCCAGAGCAGCGACAAGGCCGCCTGCGAATTCACAAAGGAGCATTGGCGGCTGCTCATAGGGCATAATGCGCTCGGAGTGCTGACTCATTGAGCCGCAAGCTCCCTCAGCTCGGCGATAGCCGCGGCGGGGTCCTCCGCGCCGAAAACGGCGCTGCCTGCGACGAACACATTAGCGCCCGCCTTTGCCGCAACTGCGACGGTCGAGGCGTTGATGCCGCCGTCCACCTGAATATCAAGATCAATGCCCCTGCGCTGAGCTTCACGGCGCAGGGCTTTGACTTTTTCCATCGTCTCGGGCATAAAGGACTGCCCGCCGAAGCCCGGCTCCACCGTCATCACAAGCGCCATCGAGAGCTTGTCGAGATAAGGGAAAAGCTCCTGTGCGGGGGTCGCAGGCTTCACGCTCACGCCCGCCTTGCAGCCGCAGGCAAGGATTTTGTCAACGGTCTCCTCCGCCGGTGAATCGCTTTCGATATGGAAAGTGATTATATCCGCGCCGGCCTTTGCAAAATCCTCGATATATTTCAGCGGCTCGCTTATCATCAGATGAACGTCAAAGACAAGCCCTGTCTTTTTTCTTATACTTTTGATAACGGGCGCACCGAAGGTGATATTCGGCACAAAATGCCCGTCCATCACGTCAAGGTGCAGATAATCCGCACCGCACTTCTCCATTCTCGCCGCTTCCTCGCCCAGACGTGAGAAATCGCTTGCAAGCACTGACGGGGATATTTTTATCATAGTATACCGCCTTTCGACACTGCCTTAAATAATTAATTATAGATATTGATAGATAGTTTATTATAACAGTTTTGTGCCCGCAGGTCAACATATTAGGCCGAGTTCACACAAGTTTAATTTTTTGCGGGCCGTACCGACCGAATTCGGACATCTTAATAAATTCTTAGAATTTTAGCTACTTTTTTCTTAGATTTTTTTGTGATAGAATACAGACATAAGATAACTCAGCAAACACTGAGCGAATAATGAGGAGGAAAAATAAGATGGCAGTTTTCGCAGTTATAGTTTTGGGACTTACGGTTTCAATGTGTGTTTTCTCGGGTGAGAAAGAGGAGCAGGTCGCTTTCAGATATTGAGCGACTGAGGATTCTCGTATAATTCGGATTTAGGAGGGTATTTAAGATGGCATTTTTTGCAGCTATAGTTTTGGGACTTACGGTCTCAATGTGTGTTTTTTCGGGTGAGAAAGAGGAGCAGGTCGCTTTCAGATATTGATTTGGTTTTTCTTGTATAACGGATATAAAGCAAACGCTTTGGGGAATAAATATAGATGGCTTTCCTTTCGATTTTACAGCAATCCGCCGCCGCGAACCACGGCGGCTTTTGCTTTTTAAACGGATAGTTTGCGGGGTATAAAACCGTTGCTTGCCTCTTAGGCTCCTTCTTGAGGGAGCAAACATTTATCGCTTCCTGCACCAGTCAACAAAAAATGGACACGAAAGCAAAAAACAGGCAGGGAAATATGAGTTATTGATCATACGCGACGCAATCAACAGTAAACCCCGGGGCTGTCGGAGAAGTGACAGCCCCGGGGTGATCAACGGGTCAAATTATTTATTGGGGTTGAACCAATGGTGGAAGTGTTTATGGAGCCATGGGAAGAGGATATTGGTGCCGATATTGCCGAAGATGATGAATCCGAACACCTTTGCAACGCCTCTGAAGAAAGCGTTGACATTGTGGAGCACGTTGCAGGCTCCGCAGTTGTCGCCGTCGACATGCGGGAAATATTTGTGGCAGCCCGCGGTGCCGCTGACATATCTGAATTCTTCCTCTCCGTTGCAGGCGAGGCAGAACCGTCTCTCCTGTCTCTCGGTGAAGAATCCGGCTTCCTTGCTGGTCGTCCATTCGCTCATAACGTGGCTTCTGCCGTCCGCCTTTTCGAGCACTTCGCCGCAGGTGAGGCAGGTCTGATCGTCAACGCAGGTCGCCGCCTTGCCGGGCTTGTGACCGAGGGGGTCAAGTCTCTCCGACTTGCAAACTGCGCCGCAGTTCACGCACTTGCAGACTCTCTCGCCGGGATTTACGCAGGTCGGCTCAAGGGTTGTTATCCACGTGCCCTCGGTGTGACCCGTCGCGGGAACGATCTCCTCGGCAAGGGTAACTCCGCAGGTCTCGCACTTCTGAGTTTTAAGCCCCGTTTCACCGCAGGAGGCCTGCTTCTCGGTGATGAAGGCGCCGGGTTTGTGACCGAGGGCTGCGACTTTTTCTTCTCTGATAACAATGCCGCAATTCTCGCACTTGACGATGTTCACGCCGTCAACGGTGCAGGTCGGGATGACCTTGACCTGTGCGCTGCCCTCTTTGTGACCCGTGGAGGAGACTGCCTCGGTCCTGACGGGCTTATTGCATCTGCCGCAGTACCAGACCTTTTCGCCCTCGCCGTTGCAGGAGGCTTCTCTCTCAACTATCGAGTATGTATCCTCGGAGTGGCCGAGGGGGTCAAGTCTTTCGGATTTGCATATTTCGCCGCAATTAATGCATTTGCATATCTTTTCGCCGGGGTCAACGCAGGAGGGCTCGCGGATGGTTATCCATGCGCCGTCGGTGTGACCGGTAGCGGCAACGGTCTCCTCCTCGAGGGTCACGCCGCAGGTCTCGCACTTGCGGACTCTGCGCCCGACCTCGGTGCAGGTGGCGTCCTTAACGGTCTCCCATTCGCCGTCGGTGTGGACGTGCTGAGCCTCCCAGATGGCGTAGAGAGTCACGTGACCGTTTCTCTCGGTGGTGAGCCTGCTGACGGATTCGCCTGCCGAATAGCCGTTGCCTGAGCCGTCGGCCTTGGTGTTCCAGCCGATGAATTTATAGTTTTCTCTCGTGAATTCTGTGCCGTCGGGCAGGGTGAAGAGCTCGGAATATCTGACGCGCTTTGAGGGGACGCTGCCTGTGCCGTAGTTGCCGCTGAATGCGACGGTGTAGAAATATTCGTTCCACTCGGCGTAGAGGGTGACCGTCGCGCCGTCCTCGGCGGTGAGATTCTTAACGGTCTGACCGTTCTCATAGGTCTTCGAGCCGTCCGCGGCGTCCTTCCAATTCTTGAAGCCTCCGGTGGGTGAGGTGAAGGTATTCATTTTAAGAGCCTGCTCGGCATCGTAGGTGAAGCTCTGCTCAACATAATCGCCGAGGAGGTCGCTGTCGGAGTAGAATCTGACGGTGTAGCTGTTGGGGGTGTAAACGGGGTAATAATCCTTGGAGCTTGTGGGCTTGATATCGTCAAGGGTCTTATATATGACCCTTGTGCTGCCCTTTACATCCGTCCAGCCCGCGAAGGTGTAGCCCGTCTTATCCGCGGGACTTGCGGGGGCTTTAAAAGTGCCCACTTGGCGGGTATCCTGCTTATAGGTGCTGCCGTTCTCATTGTGGAAGGTGGTGGTGTACCACGGCATTTCGACCAATATGCTGAAATAAGAAGTGGTCGAAAGCGAGCAGTCAAGGCTCCTGCGTCCGTCACTTTCATTATTGGTCATGATGTGAGGGTCTTGGCCGGATTTATCCTTGCCGATCGAGTAGTAATAATGCTCGTCGCCCTCTCTTTTATCATTACGGATATCCCACCATGTGGCATCGCTCTCATCGGTGGTGACGGAGAGCTTGCCGTTAACGGCATTGGAGCTGTCCTTGAGATAAGTCTTGCCGTCGCTCAGGCAGATGGTGTAGCGGTCGGCGTTGCTCGTGGTATCCTTGTATTTAAGGAACCATGTTTGATCCAGCTTGTCAAAGCGAACAGTCATATAGTTGTGTTTGTCGCCGAGGTTATCGGTCTGATTGACAAACCAAGTGTTGTCGGGAGAAAAATAACCGGGGGTGCAGACGGGATATTTGCCGCTGAGCAGCTCGCTGCCGTAGAACTGAAATTTGCCGGACCAGATGATCACACGGTTTGTGCCGTCGAACTTCGTCCTGCCGTCCTCCCACAGAGCGAAGCGGGACTCAGCCCACGCATTGCCGTAAATGTCGGTGGGGGCGATCGCGGCCTCGGCCTTTTTGGCAACAAAAGGAATGAAGCCGGCTATCATGCAAAGGCACAGCAGCAGTGACAGAATTTTCTTGATCTTCACGAGAAAACCTCCTTGATTTGTGGTAATTAAATTATATTTGATTATATATGAAAAATCAAGACAAAAGCAGGAAAAATTTTTGACTTTGCGTTGGGATTTGTGCGGCGGCAATGATTTTGAACAGTCTGCTCTCACTCACTGAAGCAACGCAAATTTTTTATTAAAAGTATTGCTTACCGCTTAGGATCCGTTTTGAGGAAGCTGCCGCTTAACGCCCGAAATGCTCATTAATACACAAAGTATTACCTGCGCTTTCGGACATTTTCGGCGGCAACATATCTTGCCGATAAGCATAACTTCGTTTTAATCAGCGGTCGCCTCAAGGAGAAGGCGAATTCCCGCTGACAACTCGTAGTTTCGTCGGCTCCCTCGTATAAAATTAGGCGTAGGCAAGTGCGGATTTTTAACGGCACACCCGCATAAAACCGACATTTAAACGCAAAAATGCGACCCCGTTTGCACGGGATCGCATGATTGAGTTAAAGCTGAATTACTTAAGCTCGACCTTTGCGCCGACTTCTTCAAGCTTTGCCTTAGCAGCCTCAGCGTCTTCCTTGGAAACGCCTTCCTTGACAGCCTTGGGAGCGCCGTCAACAACAGCCTTAGCCTCAGCAAGGCCGAGACCGGTAAGCTCACGGACAGCCTTGATGACCTTGATCTTCTCAGCGCCAACCTCAGCAAGGATGACGTCGAACTCGGTCTTCTCCTCAGCGGCAGCAGCGCCTGCATCTGCGGGAGCAGCAACAGCAACAGCGGCAGCGGCGGAAACGCCGAACTCTTCCTCAACAGCGTGAACGAGCTCGGAAAGCTCAAGAACGGTAAGAACTTTGAGTTCTTCGATTATAGCAGTGATTTTTTCGGATGCCATAGTTTATTTTCCTCCAAACATGAATTTTAATTAAAAATGATTTTACGCTTCCGCGCTTGCTTCTGCGGGAGCTTCACCGCTCTTGTCAACGATAGCCTGAACGGCACGGGCGAAGGATGCGATGGGTGCGTTGAACGCGTTGCAAACGGTTGCAAGCAGTATCTCTCTGCTGGGCAGCTTTGCAAGAGAATCAATGGTAGCCGTGTCAACGACTGCGCCGTCAAGATAACCGCTCTTAACTGCGAAGTTCTTGTGAGTATCGGCGAACTTGGAAAGGATTCTTGCGGCTGCGGTGTGATCTTCGGGGCTGATACCGATAGCGGTGGTGCCTTCAAGGACGCTGCAAAGGTCATCAAGACCTGCTTCCTTAGCGGCAAGACCGAGAAGAGTATTCTTAACTACCGAATATTTAACGCCTGCTTCACGCAGTTCCTTACGGAGCTTGGTATCGTCGGCCACGTTGATGCCTTTATAATCGACAACGACGCCTGCGACCGAATTCTTAAGCTGCTCGGTAAGGTCTGCGACGACCTGCTTCTTCTGCTCGAGAACTTTCTCACTGGGCATATTTTCACCTCCAAGGATGTTATATACATAAATTAAAGCCCTTTCCGCATACCGCAGAAAGGGCGTAAACATACCGATATAATATCTAAAGTATGCATCCTCTCTCGGCAGGCGGTAAAAACCATTATGCGAAAAGCACCTGCTGTCTTAAAAAGAACAGCTTGGTTATATTAACACACTTTTTACCGTGTGTCAAGGGGTTTTGACGAATTTTATGCGCCGACAGCAGCGGAGCCGACCTTATTGGGGTTGACCTTGACGCCGGGGCCCATGGTGGTGGCGAGCACGCAGGAGCGGATGTACTGACCCTTTGATGCGGCGGGCTTAGCCTTGATTATAGCGTCGAGAAGGGTGGTGAAGTTCTCATTAAGCTTCTCTGCGCCGAAGGAAACTTTGCCGATGGGGCAGTGGATGATGTTGGTCTTGTCGAGACGATACTCGATCTTACCGGCCTTAGCTTCGGTAACAGCCTTGGCAACATCGGGGGTAACGGTGCCTGCCTTGGGGCTGGGCATAAGTCCGCGGGGGCCGAGGACTTTACCGAGACGGCCGACGAGACCCATCATGTTGGGCGCTGCGATAGCAACGTCGAAATCCATAAAGCCTTCGCCCTGGATCCTTGCGACAAGATCCTCAGCGCCGACTACTTCTGCGCCGGCGGCTACTGCTGCGTCTGCGTCTGCACCCTTAGCGAAAACGGCGACTCTGACGGTACGGCCGGTTCCGTTGGGAAGGACGACTGCGCCGCGGACCTGCTGGTCAGCGTGACGGGAGTCAACGCCCAGACGGACGTGAACTTCAACAGTCTCGTCAAATTTAGCGGTTGCGCTCTTAACGGCAAGCTCAAGTGCCTCGGCGGGCTCATAGAGAGCGGCCTTGTCGATGAGCTTGGCGCTTTCATTATATTTCTTTCCGTGTTTCATGTTAATTTTTCCTCCCAATCATGTGGTTAATCGGATTTTTCCTCCCACAATTTGCAATCAGTCAACTACTGTTACGCCCATGCTGCGAGCGGTGCCGGCGATCATGCTCATTGCCGTTTCAATGCTTGCTGCATTGAGGTCGGGCATCTTCTGCTCGGCGATCTTGCGAACCTGCTCGGACGTGATCGTTGCGACCTTGGTCTTGTTGGGAACACCTGAACCGCTCTCGATACCGCAAGCCTTCTTGATGAGGACAGCGGCGGGCGGAGTCTTGGTGATAAATGAGAAGGTACGGTCTGCATAGACGGTGATAACGACGGGGATGATAAGACCCATGTCGTTCTTGGTGCGCTCATTGAATTCCTTGGTGAACGCCATGATGTTAACGCCGTGCTGACCGAGTGCAGGGCCTACCGGGGGAGCCGGAGTTGCCTTGCCTGCGGGGATTTGTAACTTAATCAAGCCTACAACTTTCTGTGCCATAACAAAATAACCTCCATAAAATGTGGTAAATTGCGGAGCCTTGCGGCCCCTCCCACGAAGCTGCGGCACGAGCCGCAACTGCGCCCTGAGGCGCTAAATTTGAAAGGGTTATGACCCTCAAATTACCGTGTTTATTCGGCAAGCTCAACCTGGTCGAGCTCGAGCTCGGCAACGGTCTCTTTGCCAAAGAATGCTGAAACTGTGACCTTGACGATGTTATTATCAACGTCAAGCTCATCAACGACGCCCGAAAAGCCCTCGAGATAGCCGTCGATAATGGTGACGGTGTCGCCTACGCCGTAGGAGACCTCGATGCTTCTCTTCTCAACTCCGAGCCTGATAACTTCTTCGTCGGTAAGAGGGATCGCTTTATTTTCGGGGCCTACGAAGCCCGTAACGCCGCGCGTGTTTCTGATAAGAAGCCACGTCTCATCGCTCATCTTGGGGCGATTGTCTTTATCCGGCGTAACCGCGACCTTGACGAGAACATATCCGGGGAAGAGCTTGCGCTCGATCTCCTTCTTTTTCTCCGCGTCGGTCACTGTCTCGGTCGGGATCTTGACCTCAAGGATGAGATCCTGCATTTTGCGGTTTTCAGCCATCTTTACGATGCTGTCCGCCACTTTGTTTTCATAACCTGAATAGGTATGAACAACATACCATCTTGTTTCAATAGGCATTGCAGTTCCTCCCGCCCCGTCAGCCGATAAAGAAGCTCTTTATCGCCATCATAGCGGCAGCAGTAGTCGTCTCTGCTTCTGCATTTGAAGAGCTCAAGCTCTCGGCAGCCTTCTTGAGCAGGCCAATGATAAGAGCAAGAAGCTGGTCGACGCCGAATATCGCCGCGCCGCAAATAATAACGGCCACGAGTACGACGCCTGTTGATTTAAGGACGGTGTTTCTGTCCGGCCAAACGATCTTTTTGATCTCGCCCTTTAAGTCCTTGCAGAACTTCTTGATGGCTTTGCCGGCTCTCTGGAAAACATTGCCGTTCGGATTAGCAGGCTTTTTATCCTTTTTCTTTTCTGCGGCGGCAACCTTTTCTGCTGCTTGGGAAATTTCCTTTTTAGCCATAGGTCGTTCCTCCCGCCTTTACTTTGATTCTCTGTGAAGAGTGTGTTTTCTGCAGAAACGGCAGTACTTATTCATTTCAAGTCTGTCAGGTGTATTCTGCTTGTTTTTCATCGTGTTGTAGTTGCGCTGTTTGCATTCGGTGCAAGCGAGTGTTATCTTAACTCTTTTACCGTTAGCAGCCATGTGCGGCACCTCCATTTATCGGAATTTCAGGCCCCGTGCGAGTCTATCAGGCAACCCGCCGAAGCTCAGCCTCCCTCTGCGTTTCATTTAATTTTCGGGCGCAAAAAAAGAGCCTTCTTGCAGAGGTAGGAATATAATATCACAATCCAGCCTTGCAGTCAAGCCCTTTTTTGAATTTATCTCATTATATCTTTAATCAAAGCAGATACTCTATCAGGTCGGCTCCCGTCTTGGGCGAGAGAAGCGACGGAGCGATATCCAACACAGTCTTGCAGCCTATGTCGCCCGATCTGTTCAGCCTGTAGGCGGCTCTTGCGTATGCGAGCAGCACGCTTGCGGTGAATTCGGGGTTGGAGTCGAGCTTCAAGCTGTATTCGACGATGTGCTTGTGCTCGCCGTCCCTGCCCGTAACGCCCGAGCGGATGACGAAGCCCTGATGCGGCAGACCCGCATGGTCGCGGTCAAGCTCCTCCTGCGTTACAAATGTAACGGTGGTGTCGTAATCGGCGAAATAATTCGGCATTTCCTTGATTTCACGCTCTATCCTCGCCTTATCCGCGCCCGGCTCCGCGACGACGAAGCATTCCCTCGTGTGCTTCTGACGGGTGGTGAGCTCGGGATCCTCTCCCGCCCTGACGGCTCTGAGCGCCTCGGGCACGGGGACGGTATACTGCCTTGCGTCGGCAACGCCGTCAATGCGCCTTATCGCGTCGGAATGCCCCTGGCTGACTCCCCTGCCCCAGAAGGTATAATCTCTGCCGTCGGGAAGTATCGCAGCGGCGTAAAGATGATTGAGCGAAAACAGACCCGGATCCCAGCCCACGGAGATAACGGCGGTCTTGCCGCCCTCCTTTGCCGCCGCGTCGACGTTGGCAAAGTGCTCGGCTATCCTTGCGTGGGTATCGAAGCTGTCGATGACGTTGAAGTATTTTGCAAGCTGCGGAGTCTGCACGGGCAGATCCGTTGCGCTGCCGCCGCAGAGTATCATCACGTCGATATCGTCGGCGTGAGCGGTGACCTCATCGGCACGGAATACGGGAGTTTCGCCGAAAACGGTTTTGACCTTCCTGGGCTCTCTGCGGGTGAATATCGCCGCAAGGGTCATGTCGGGATTCTGCCTGACGGCGCACTCAACGCCTCTGGCAATATTGCCGTAGCCGTATATACCTATTCTTATCATTAATATTCCTCCTATAGATCAAAGAACGCCTTTATAATACAGCCCTCTTGTGAATTCACCCTGCGGAGCGCCGCCGCGGCGGTAATCGCTTATCACGCGGGTGCATTCCTCTTTTGATTCGTCGGTGAACCAAAGCAGGCCGTAATCGACATTCCTGATATCATTCAATTTATCCGCAAGCCACAGCGGGCGGGAATTGAGCACGAAGCTGCAGCCGTTTTTGCATCGGACGGGGAAGCGCACACCCATGCGGTCAAGCAGATAGCTCCTGCCGCCGCACTCGGCGCAGGTCAGCTTGGTGCCGACAGGGCAATTTCTCGTCATCATCAGCGGTATTCGGCCGTATATCATCAGCCCTCTCGGCAGCTCGCCGCCGATATGCGCCGCCTGGGCGAGGCTGACCTCGCAGGAGAGCAGGCAATCCTCAGCGCCGAGAATCGCAGCCTCCGACACCGAAACGGAGTTGAAAATATTCATGCCGAAGCCGCAGACAAATTTCAGCCCCGCTCTGCGGGCTATGCCGACGCCGTCAAGGCCGCAGACCCAAGCGAGCGAAAGCCCGTTTTCTTTAAGCTCCGTCAGCTTTTTAACATATTTATCGGCATTTGAGAATACCGCCGGGGGTATCTCGACCGCCGCCTGAGCTCCGCTGTCAAGCACCCGTTTCAAAGTCTCGGGGCTTGTCTCAATGGGCAATATCACCCTCGCAAGCCCGTCAAGAGAGTCGGGCACGGAAGCCTCGCTGAAAAATCTTGCGTGGAGCTTCATGCGCTCGGCACGGTGCGGAGCCGTGACCCGTTCGGTTCGGGTGAACGGTATATCTCTTCCCTTTGCAAGCTCGCCGTCAAGCTCCGTGAGAGCCTGTCTGCGAAGCCGATTTATCGCGGAAGCCGGGGCGTTCAGCCCCTCGTCGAGGTCTATCGAAATATCGCCGGCAAAGAACTGCGTGCCGCCGCATTTCGCAAGCCTGTCTCGCAGCTCCTCCTCGGTGACAGCTTTATTCACCGCCTCGGACGGGATATCGCCAGTGACCGCGGCGGTTTTTCCGCAGGCGGAGACTTTGAGCGTGAGCGGCTCGGAGCGCTTGAATTTCAGCTCCATATCCGCAGGCAAAAGCGGCTTCTCGCCGTCATAGAGCCTTGCAAGGCTTGAAAGCACGGACGCGGCGCCCTCGACATCCTCCTTGCGGCGAACGCCGAACATATCCTTGCCGAGCTTGCCCTCAAAATATCCCTTTGTGAAGCCCGAGCGGGAGAACACCGCCCGCAGCGCTTCATCTATATTATAATCATTAATATTATTCAGACTGTTTTTGCACGCGGTGACTGCGGCGGCGACATACTCCGGCCGCTTCATCCTGCCCTCGATCTTGAAGGAGCAGATACCCGCTTTCTCAAGGCGGCGCAGCTCATCGACGAGCGAAAGATCCTTGAGGCTCAAGGCGTTGCCGCCCTTGCTGTTGACGCCGAACGGCAAACGGCACGGCTGAGCGCAAAGCCCCCTATTGCCGCTCCTGCCGCCGAGCACGGAGCTCATCAGGCATTGACCTGACACGCACATACAAAGCGCGCCGTGGACGAAATATTCAAGCTCCATATCCGTTTTTGCGGCTATGGCGGCTATCTCGCTCTCGGAAAGCTCGCGGGGCAGCACTACGCGGGCAAAGCCCATTTTCTCAAGCTGCCTAACCCCCTCGATGCTCTGCACGGACATCTGAGTGGAGGCGTGCATGGGCATATCAGGGCAGACCTGCCTCACGAGCGAGACAAGCCCGATATCCTGTAAAATGAGTGCGTCCGCATGAGAATTGCAGGCGCACTCGATAGCATCATATGCCGTTTCAAGCTCGCTGTCGGCAACGAGGGTGTTGAGGGTCAGATAGACCTTTACATTCCTCGCGTGGCAGTAAGCCACAGCCTCCCGAAGCTCCTCATCGGAGAAGTTGGAGGCGTTTCTCCTTGCGTTGAGCGCCTTGCCGCCGAGGTATACGGCGTTCGCACCGCAGCGGACTGCGGCGACAAGGGCGTCATATCCGCCCGCAGGGGCAAGTATCTCGGCTGCCATTATTTAGACGACTTTGAGGCAAGCTCCTTTGCGAGGCGCTCGCATTCACGCTTGGATATCTCGGCGTCAGTCCTTGCTCTGGCGGCGTCCTCAAGGTAGCCCTGGATCTGATTTCTCAGGTTCTCCGAGGTGCTCTCGCACTTCTTGGCGCTGTCGGCATACTCAAGGGCGGTGACTATCGCAGCCTGAGTGACGGATATCCTGTCGTTATCATGTAACAGAGTGCTGATCTTTTTGTCAAGCTCCGCGCCGAGCTGAGCAACGTAATCGAGATCGTCGTCCGTAGCGATATTATACTCCTCGCCGGCGATGATAAGTTTTATCTTTTCCATTGAATTTCACCCCAAAATGTTTTATTCCGCTTAATTATACAACATTTTTTCGCGGGAATAAAGATATTTTTTAAATTTTTCTTTTCTTTTTTGCATTTCATTGATAAGCGGGATTTTATATGCTATAATATTCCCCGAACGAAAGGATATGATGCCATGAAGAGATTCACTGCGGCTGCCGCCGCAATTCTGATATTGCTTTCTCTCTGCTCCTGCTCACGCCGCTCCCCCACCGTGCTGACCGTCGGCGGAGCCGAGATTAACAGAGAAATTTTTGTCTACTATCTCGATAAAGTTGCCGAGCGGCCGACGGATTACGGCCTTGCCGACACCTCGGACAGAGCCAAGGTCAAGCAGGCGGCTATAGACAAATGTAAAAAATACGTCGCCGTCAACACCGAATTCGTCACCAAGGGTCTGAAGCTGACCTCCGCCGAGAAGACCGATATATCCGAGGAGGTCAACAATCTTTGGATAAGATTTGAGAATCACTACCGCAGCGTCGGCGTGTCGAAGCAGACGCTCACCAAGATAATGACCTGCGAAGCCTATGAGGAGGCACTTTTCACCGCTCTCTATGACAAGGGCACGGGCGACGCGGCTGCCGAGCAGGCGATAAAGGACTATTTCTACTCCGAGTATGTCTGCTTCCGCACCGTTTGCGCCTATTTCACCGCGGGCACAAATTCCAAGATGACCCAGCAGCAAAAGAATGACACAGTAGCGGCGTTCAACAAAATGGCCGCAAGCGTTTCGGGCTTCTCCGACGCCGCCTCGGCTGCGGGCTACGCCCTCTCGGACTCCATCCTGCTCAAGAAAGACTCCGACGGCTACCCCGCCGGCTTCTTTGAGAAGATCGCCGAGCAGCAGGCAAACACCGTTCAGGTGCTCGTCTATGACGAATGCGTTTTCGCCGTGCTCAAGGAGGATCTTGCCGCCAAGGGCGAAAGTCTCTATGCAAACTACCGTTCCTCGTGCATAAAGGATCTCTATTCCGAGGCCGCCGAGGGCAAGACCGCCGAAGCCGTCGCCGCCCTCCCCGTCGAGGAGAAGGGGCGCAGAGCGGACAGGCTGGTCAAAAAATACACCTAAGGAGATCAAATAATAATGTATAATAAATTATGCCGTGCGGCGGCGGTCGTCACGCTGCTTTGCATGATAACGGCAACTCTTTTCGGCTGCTCCCTGAAGCCGGAAGCAGACCCGAGCGAGGCGGGCAGCAGCGCTGTGCCCGCGAACGCCGACCCTTACACGATAGAAACATGGGGCGGCAATCAGTCGAACGAAACCGGCGATAACAACGCCGTCGGCAGCGTTCCTCAGACCGCGTCGGCAGAACGCACAAAGGCGACCGAGAAAACGCAGGTGCGCGTGACCATCCCTGAGGGCTACTCCTTCATGCAGATAGCGAATCTGCTTGAGTCAAAGGGCGTCTGCACCGCCAAGGATTTCTACGACGTGTGCCAGAGCTATTCGCCGAAGTCGTTTTCTATCCCGTCAAGCAGCGACAGATGCTTCAAAATGGAGGGCTATCTCTTCCCCGATACATACGATTTCTACACCGGCGACAGCCCGAGAAGCGTTCTAATTAAGATGCTGAATAACTTCCACGCCAAGGTCGGCGACATCGACGACGACACGCTGATACTCGCCTCGATGATAGAGAAAGAAGCCCGCAGCAGCGAGCATATGCGCCTTGTCTCCTCCGTATTTCACAATCGTCTGCGTACCGGCGGCGATTATAAATATCTCAACTGCGACCCGACGAGAGAATACGTCAACAACTACATCACGGGCAACCCCCTTGTGGCGGATCAGTCGAAGTACGCCGCTCTCTATAACACCTGCAACAAGCGCGTCGGGCTGCCCGCAGGGCCGATATGCTGCCCCGGGCTTAAAGCGATAGACGCCGCCCGTAACCCCGCCGATACGAATTATTACTACTTCTTCTACGGCAAGGATAACACCAACCACTACTCCGAAACCCTCGAAGAGCATAACCGCCAAATGGCCGAGATCGGCGTCGGCGGCTGAGCGGAGCAATATAATACAATCTCCAAAACATCAAAAGCGTCCCGAACTGCTTATCGCGGTTTGGGGCGTTTTCCTTTATATATCAACGATTCTACTGTGGGTAGAGAGTAGAGTCGTGATTCTCTACCGTAGAGTTTGGATTTGTAGAGGCGGCGGGTGTGGGTGTAGGGTGACATTTGCGGCGAAAGGGTATAGACTGTAAGCAACGGGTCGGTCGGCAGAGGGAAACACAGGCTGCTCAAGTCTGCTTTTATGCAGTGTCGGGCACATAAACATTAATACAATCAATTTGAAGAACCGCTTGTCGATTGCCGTCACAACTCCCGGCGTTCGCTTTTACGCCGAGCCTTTAATTGTCAACGATATCCGTTGCGCATCTCATCGGATGTTTTACGGTCGCTAACGGCTAAAATGCTCGCCGAAATACAAAGCATTGACAGAGATTTCGGATGATTTCCAGTAAAAGCGCTTTTGGTCAAAGCTCCGAGAAGCGCAGCAACGATCATAAAAGGAGAGAATAAAAATGAATACGTATTTTGAGCGAGTCAAACTGCCGAGCTACACAAAAAACGAGGAGATATTCAACTCGGTTTCGCACGGGGTAGGGATACTTTTCGGGCTGCTGAGCGGCGCGCTGTTCCTGTCGAAGGCCACGGACATTGACTCCCGCCTCGCCGCAGTCATATTCGGTCTGTCGATGATGGTGCTTTACACCGCCTCCACGGTCTATCACGCAGTCGAGCCGTCTTACGCCAAAAAGGTGCTGCGAGTTGTCGACCATGCCGTTATCTATGTGCTCATCGAGGGCACGAGCATTCCGCTGATGCTTGTCGGCGTTATGCCTTACAACCGCCCGTTTGCGATCGTAATGATCGCCCTTAGCGTAATAATAGGCGCGGTCGGTACGGCGCTGACATACATTGACCAGGAGCGCTTCAAGGTGGCTCAGATGGTGCTGTATATGGTGCTCGGCTGGATGTGCCTTGTGCTGATATATCCGCTTTGGAAATACTGTGAGGATGCGCTGCCGCTCATCGGGCTTATCCTGCTCGGCGGCACAGTCTATACCGTCGGCACGGTGTTCCTCTCGCTCGGGCGCACCACACGCTACTGTCACGGAGTGTTTCATCTGTTTGTGCTCGCAGGGTCGCTGATACACTTCCTTGCGCTATACTGTTATTTGTATTAAAATGAAATAAAAAAGGAGACCGCAGGGTGGAGGTACACTCTGCGGTCTCCTTTTCCGTATCAACTTAACGGATAAAGCTATCCTCTACTATCTCCGTGGCGTGGCAAGGCTCAACGGAATTCTCGTTGAGAAGCGACGCCGCTTCCTCCGCCGCTTGCCTGTCCTCAGTGAAGCAGATGAGCGCCTCGCCGTTATAGGCGATGCCGTAGACGGTGAGGCGCCTACCGCCGATCTCGGCATCCGTGCTGAAAGAAGTATACATCGATATCCCTCCTCAAAAGTAATCAGAAGCATAATGCATTATGTAAAAAATAAATTAACAAAATATAGTAAGAAAAGATATTTTTTGCGTTCTCATTGTTTATCATTATATACAATATATTGTAAAAGTCAAGAGGCGAAACACAATTTCATTAAAACTGCACAAAATTGTCCGCTTCCATATAGTGAACATTCCGAATATCAAGTCCAGTGGGCACAAGTCAAGAAAAATTTTAAAAATCGCGAGTGAGCTTTTGCACGATAAGAGCGAGAAAACAAGAGAAAACGAGAGATTGCGGAGTTTAAATTAAAAAATCCGAAAAAATGTCTTGACAATGCTGTCGGGGTGTGATAATATATGCAAGCACGAAAAAAATAAATCGGAGGAAAAGTTATGTCTACTTATATGCCTAAAGCGGGCGACATCACCCGCAGTTGGTATGTGATCGATGCAGCGGGCAAGCCCATGGGTAAGGTCGCCGTTGAGGCTGCAAAGCTTCTTCGCGGCAAGCATAAGCCCACATTTGCTCCTCACGCTGATTGCGGCGATCATGTTATCATCATCAATGCTGAGAAAGCGATCCTGACCGGCAACAAGCTCGATCAGAAAATGTATTATCATCACAGCGGCTATATCGGCCATCTCAGAGAGGTCAAATACAGCACTCTCATGAAGACCAGACCCGATTTCGCTATGACTCTCGCCGTTAAGGGTATGCTTCCCGACACGGTTATCGGCCGCAAGGCTCTCACCAGACTTCGCGTCGTCAAGGGCGCAGAGCATCCCCATGCAGCGCAGAAGCCCGCAGTTTGGGAATTTTAAGAAAGGGAGGCTATAAATAATGTACGATTCAAATCCTTATTTCTACGGCACCGGCCGCAGAAAGAGCTCCGTTGCCAGAGTCCGCGTTTATGCCGGCACCGGCAAGATCACCATCAATGACAGAGATATAGACGATTATTTCGGTCTTGAGACTCTCAAGCTCATCGTCCGTCAGCCTCTCGCTCTTACCGGCACCACCGATAAGTTTGACATCGTTTGCCGCGTCGGCGGCGGCGGAGTCACCGGCCAGGCAGGCGCTATCCGCCACGGCATCGCTCGTGCTCTTCTTCAGTACGACGAGACTCTCCGTACCACCCTCAAGAAGGCAGGTTTCCTTACCAGAGACCCCAGAATGAAGGAAAGAAAGAAATACGGCCTCAAGGGCGCACGCCGTGCACCCCAGTTCTCCAAGAGATAACCTGTTATCTCCGAGGCAAATCATTGCAATCAGAAGGCGGTTGGGCTTTTTGTCCGGCCGCCTTTTTTGCACGCTGTGATATAACAAAGTCTTGACATATTTCCGCTTCCTTCCTATAATATTATTCGGAATGTGCGCTGAATTCGTCGAATCCCGCGCAAAAACGAATCGGAAGGGGTATATTATGAAAACAGCAATATACGGTGCAGGCTCGCTGGGCACGGTGCTCGGCGCATATCTGGCAAAAGCGGGGGTCGATGTGGATCTGATAACCCGCAACAAAGAGCATGTCGACGCCCTCAACGCAGGCGGCGCAAGGATAATCGGCACGGTCGATATGACCGTCCCCGTTCATGCGCTGACCCCCGATCAGATGACGGAGAAATACGAGCTTATCATCCTGCTCACGAAGCAGCTCGACAACGTAAACGTGCTTAAAAATTTGCAGAAGAACATGACGGATGACTGCATAGTCTGCACGCTTCAGAACGGTATGCCCGAGCTTTCGGTCGCCGAGGTAGTCGGTGAGGACAGAACCATGGGCTGCACCGTCGCATGGGGCGCAACGCTCCACGGCAAGGGCGTTTCGGAGCTGACAAGCGAGCCGGACAGCATGAGCTTCGACCTCGGCAGGATGAACGGTCAGGTCGACGACAAATTGATGCAGGTCAAGGCGATCCTTGAGAAGATGTGCCCCGTTGAGATAAAAGAGAATTTCATGGGCGTTCGCTGGTCAAAGCTGCTGATAAATGCGGCCTTCAGCGGCATGTCGGCTGTCACGGGCGGCACCTTCGGCGACGTTGCCGAGCGCAAGGATACAAGAGTCTGCTGCCAGAATCTCATTAAGGAGTGCATCGACGTTGCCGCCGCTGCCGGCATAAAGATCGAGCCGATACAGGGCAAGGACGTCGTCAAGCTGCTCGATTATAAAGGCGGCCTCAAAAAGAAGATCTCGTTTGCGCTTATCCCCATCTGTATCAAGAAGCACAGGCTCCTGAAAGCGAGTATGCTCCAGGATCTCGAGAAGGGCAGGAAGTGCGAGATAGACGCGATCAACGGCGTTGTCTGCGCCTACGGCAAGAAGTATTCCGTCCCCACGCCCTATAATGACACGGTGTGTAAGATCGTCCACGGCATCGAGGACGGCAAATATACCTATACCTTCGATAACGTCAAGCTCTTCGCAGGGCTGAAAAAGTAAACCAACATAACGGACACCCCCGTCCGGTCGTATGACCTGACGGGGGTGCTTTGTCAATAATCTGTTATTAATGATGTCATCTTTTGACCCTGGCGTTGCCGCTCCAGACGCTCCAGACCATATCTTCATCGGCGGGCTGGGCGTAATCGGTGAGGAAGGTGGTGGCAAGGGCGCCGCTTGCCCAGCCGAACTGTATCCACTTCTCCGGCTCCCAGCCTTTGAGCGCCGCATATAGCAGGCCGCCCACGAAGCCGTCGCCGCCGCCGATACGGTCGAGCACTCTTATCTCGCGCGGCTCAACGACGTGCCATTCGTCGCCCGCAAGCATTATTGCGCCCCACAGGTGGGTGTTTGCGTTGACGACCTGGCGCAGGGTGGTCGCAAAGACCTTGGCGTTCGGGTAAGCCGCCTTGACCCTGCCTATCATCTCCTTGAAGCTCTCGATCTTGGAGGCGATATCCTTGCCGCCCGCCTCGGGGCCTTTGATGCCGAGGCAGAGCTGGAAATCCTCCTCGTTGCCGACGAGAATATCGGCATTCGAGGCTATCTCGGAGAATATGGCGTGCAGCTCGCTCTCCCTGCCCTTCCAGAACGAATCGCGGTAATTGAGGTCAAACGAGACCGCCGTGCCGTATTGCTTGGCTTTCTTTGCAAGCTCGAGGCAGAATTCGCCCGTCTCGGGTGAGAGAGCGGCGATAAGGCCGGATAGGTGGAGTATGCCGACGCCCTCCTTGCCGAAAATGCGGTCAACATCGAAATCACGCAGCGAAAGAGTCCTGCCGACCTCGCCCGCGCGGTCATTCTGAACTCTCGGTCCTCTTGAGCCGCAGCCGCTGTCGGCTATATTGAACTGGTGGCGGAAGCCCCACGGGCCGCCCTGCTCGACCTCCCTGCCCTCAAAGGTCATACCCCTTGAGCGCAGATTTTGCTTGATAAACGCCGCAATCGGGCTGCCCTTGACGAAGGTGGTGAGCACCTTGACGGGCATGCCGAGGTATGAAGCGATGCTCGCAACATTGGTCTCGGCGCTTGTCGCCTGCATTCTGAACACGTCGCTCGCGGCGACGGGCTGACCCTCCGCCGGGCAGATACGAACGCCCATGCTGGTGGGCACGACTATTGCCCATGAATAATCTTTTTTGATATTAAGCTCCATTCTAAGCACCTCGTTAAGCGTTATACTGCGTTGCGGCGGTGTCGCCGCCCTCGCCAGTCCAGTTGGTGTGGAAGAATTCGCCCCTCGCACGGTCAACTCTCTCGTAGGTGTGAGCGCCGAAATAGTCGCGCTGAGCCTGAAGCAGGTTAGCGGGCAGATTCTCGCAGCGGTAGCCGTCATAGTAGTTGAGGGCCGCCGTCATTGCGGGCAGAGGAATGCCGTTGGTTATTGCGGCGGCGCAAACTCGCCTCCAGCCAGCCTGCGCGCTCTCCATAACGCCCTTGAAATAGGGGTCGAGCAGCAGGTTGGTCAGGGCGGGGTCATTGTCAAAGGCTTCCTTTATCTTGCCGAGGAAAATGCTCCTGATAATGCAGCCGCCTCTCCACATAAGGGCGATGCCGCCGTAGTTGAGATTCCAATTATATGTCTTTGCGGCCGAGCGCATGAGGGTGTAGCCCTGAGCGTAGGAAACTATCTTAGCCGCAAAGAGCGCGTTTTTGATATCGTTGATGAATTGCTCCCTGTCGCCGCTGAATTCGGGCTTCGGGCCGTGAAGCACCTTGGAGGCGCCGACTCTTTCCTCTTTCATGGCGCTCAAGCACCTTGAGAATACCGCCTCGGCGATAAGGGTGAGGGGGATGCCCTCGTCCAAGGCTGCGATGCCCGTCCATTTGCCTGTGCCCTTCTGCCCCGCGGTGTCGAGTATCTTGTCGACTATGGGCTTGCCGTCGGTGTCCTTATATGCAAGGATATCCGAGGTTATCTCGATGAGGTAGCTGTCAAGCTCCTCGGTATTCCACTTGGCAAAGACCTCGTGCATCTCGTCGGCGCTCATGCCAAGCAGGTCGCGCATGAGCTGATAAGCCTCGCAGATGAGCTGCATATCGCCGTATTCGATGCCGTTGTGAACCATTTTGACAAAGTGACCCGCGCCGTTCTCTCCGACCCAATCGCAGCAGGGAGTGCCGTCCTCGACCTTGGCGCAGATCGCCTGGAATATGGGCTTCACGCTCGGCCATGCGGCGGGCGAGCCGCCGGGCATCATGCTCGGACCCTTGAGAGCACCCTCCTCGCCGCCGGAAACACCCGTGCCGATATAGAGCAGACCCTTGCTCTCGACATAAGCGGTGCGTCTTGCGGTATCGGGGAAGTGGGAGTTGCCGCCGTCGATGATTATATCGCCCTCGTCGAGCAGAGGAATGAGGCTGTCTATCATGGAGTCGACCGCCGAGCCCGCCTTTATCATCATCATGACCTTGCGGGGCTTCTCGAGCGAAGCAACAAGCTCCTCAAGCGAATAAGTGCCGACTATATTCTTTCCCTTGGCTCTGCCGTTGATGAAATTCGTAACCTTCTGAGTAGTTCTGTTGAAAACGGAGACGGTGAAGCCCTTGCTCTCCATATTCATAACGAGGTTCTCGCCCATTACGGCAAGGCCGATAAGACCTATATCTGACTTTTTCATGCTCTGCTCTCCTTTGCTTTTTTGATATTTTCAAGGACGCTGTAGGGTATCCTGAGATTGCCGAGACCCGTGCCGATGCTGATATGCGGCTTCATAGCGGCGTGGAAATCCGTGCCGCCCGATATCATCAGCCCCAGCTCCTTTGCCATTGCCTGATATTTCTCCTGCATCTCGGGGGTATACTCGGTGTAGTAGCCCTCGACGCCGTCCAGCCCGCACTCCTTGAGGTGGGCGAGAAAATCACGCAGCGGGGCGTCCTCCATCTTGATAAGATGCAGGTGAGCGACGAACGAAAGACCGCCGCAGTCTTTAATGAGCTTCACCGCCTGCTCCGCCGAGAGATACTGAATATCGGAATAGGCGTATTTGCCGTTTTCAAGATAGAGCTTGAAGCCCTCCTTGACGCTCGAGGTGTAGCCCTTGTCAACGAGCAGCCTTGCGAAATGCGCCCTGCCGACTATGCCGTTCGGCGCAAGGGCGAGAGCCTCCTCCATCGTGACGTCGAAGCCCAGCTCGTTGAGCTTGCGGCAGCATTCGCTCATCCTGAAATTTCTCGTCTCGTTGACCTTATCGAGGGTCTCCTTGAGCAGCGGGGAATCAATGTCGAGATAATATGCGAGAATGTGCGTCTCGGTAGCGGACTGCACGGAGAATTCAATCGCGGGCACGACCTCAACGCCTATGCGTTTGCCCTCCTCCATGGCCTCCTTAACGCCGTCCACCGTATCGTGATCCGAGAGGGCTATGGCGCCGAGCCCTGCTTTCTTTGCCTCACGCACCACCTCGGCGGGGGTCATTGAGCCGTCAGATTTTATCGAGTGCGTGTGCAGGTCAATATACTTTTCCATATCTTTCACTTCTTCATTTAGTAGTCCACAAGCCCAAAGCGGGGTTGCTTATATAGAATATTTTTTCGCCGTCGACGGTGTTGTATCCGTCTTTAAGGGCGGCGGGGTCATACTTTTTGATCGCCTCTGAATAAGGCATATAGCCGAACGAAACGCCCCTGACCTCATCGGCGGTCAGCTTCTCGGTGCAGTAGGTGATGCTAAACCGTCCGTCCGACGAGCCGTGGATAAGATGGGCAGCAACGGAGAGATTGGCCCGCAGATCCTCATTCTCATCCACAAGGCGCAGCACATTTTCACGCCCGACATAGCCGTATTTGCGGATAAGGCGGTCGTTTTCGTCGTCCTCGCCGAATTTCCTTACCCCGGGGGCAAGGATTATCAGCTCGCCGCCGTCGGCAATTGCCATCCTGGTGCGGTACACGGCCTTGTTGCCGAGCCAGGTGCTCTTGAATTCACGCTCGTCGAGATAAACGACGACTTTTTTGAAAGGCTCGTCCACATAGGTCAGGTTGATATCCTGACTCAGCTTCACCGCCTGCTCAAAGACGTCCCTGTGCTCGCCGATAAACAGCCCGTGAATGAATGTGTCGTCGCCCTTGTTGGTCGTAACGGTCAGCACATACAGCAGCGGCACGTCGGTAAGAAAATGCTCCTGGGCATAGTCGAACACCTTGCGCACGGGCGAATGATCCTTGCCCATGATGCGCTCCATGCCATAGAAAGCGCCGAGCATATGCGATGAATTTATCATATTGCTGCCGCCGCAGCCGACAAAGATATTTTTGGAGTAATTCGCCATGCCGACCACCTCGTGCGGCACGACCTGGCCTATAGAAATGATGAGGTCGTAGCTCGGATCGACTATGCGGCGGTTGACCTCAACGTCGATCTTGGTATTCACCAGCCCGTCGGAGACCTCGCTGACGAAATCCGCGGGCACCTCGCCGAGCTTGACAACATCTGTGCGCCAATTGTGCACTATCATGCGCTCAAAGGGCACTCCGCTGCCGAAAAAGGCGGTGAATTCCTCCCGCGTCATCGGCTCATGCGTGCCGAGGGCGGGCATGATATCGACCTCGCAGATATCCTTGAGCGCCTCGTAATAAACAGCCGTTATCTTGCCTGCGCCGGAGTAGAGCCTTGTGTAATCGGGCGGCAGGAGCAGCACCTTGTTGAGCTGCCTGCCCTCAAGCGCCCCGAGCAGAGTTTCTTTAAGCTCGCTGTCCGAGATATACGGCTCGCTTTTAAGTATCATCCGAAACACCCCCATTTTATAATCTGTCATTATGCTGATTTTACCACAAGTTTTCGGTGAATTCAAGCGGCAAGAGGCAACAAATGCCGCAAAAAGTCACGGAAAAATCAGACGGTTGAAATTTTGCCGCCGGTATGGTAAAATATAATTGGATTTATATAAAACGGGAGGCGATACCATGCTCGGTTCATTCGTAAGGACCATAACGATAATCATACTTATCATCACGATGATGCTCATGCTGCTCGGCAACCTGATAAAGGGCTTGATCCCCTCAAAGCCGGACGAAACAACCACTACCACGGCGGTGACTCAGCCCGCGACCGTGCCGACTACAGCGCCGACAACCAAGCCCACAACTCAGCCGACCACAGAGCCTGTAACGGAGCCGATAACCGACCCCGTCACCGAGCCGACGACCTCGAAAGAGACTACCACCGAGGGCGGTGTGCTGATAAGGGGGATCGAGAAGCTGCCCGTGACGCTCATCGAGGGCAGCGGTGCGGACATCATCAGGGGCGCGGCTGCTTCAGCGGACGGCGGATTCGTCATCTGCGGCACCTCCACCTCGACCGACGGCTGGTTTGCCGACGTGTCAAAGGGCGCATTGAATTCAACATATTCCTTCGTCGCTAAGCTCAATAAAAACGGCGCTGCCATCTGGAAGCAGCAGTATACACAGCAGGGCGAAACGGTAGTGCTCAGCGACATTGCCACGCTCGCGGACGGCGGTATCTTAGCCGTCGGCTACGCATATCGCTCCAATTCATACGATACAAGTGCCACCACCGCCGCCTTGGCGATAAAGTATACGGCGAGCGGCAATATCGAGTGGGTCAAGCGCTACTCCGGCAGCGGTCACAGCCTGTTTAACGGCGTTTCCGCTTCGCCCGACGGCTTCGCCGTCAGCGGCAACACCACCTCACTTGACGGCGATTTCACGGGCAACCGTGCCGAGCCTGCGGAGAATTCCTCCGTCATAAGCAAGCGCACAAGCGGCTTCATTTTCAGCCTTGACGGCAACGGCAATGTCAAATGGAAAGAGTTCTTCTGCGGCAGCAAAGGCTCGTCGATGGGCGGCATCAGCTGCGACGGTGACGGCAATATTTTCGCCGCCTGCATGACCTCCTCGACCGACGGCGATTTTGCCCGCTTTGACAGTCTCATCGGCGGCTACAACGACAGTATAGCCTATAAATTCAGCCCCGACGGCAAGCTTCTCTGGGGCTACTGCGTCGCAACGAGCGGCATTGATAAATTCGGCGTTATCGAGGCGGACGGCGAGGGCGGCTGCCTGCTCGGCGGCTCATATGAGCTGAGGGGTACCCCTGCCCCCGACGGCACTCTCGCAGGAGTTCACCACTGCGGCGGCAAGACGGATGCGCTCGTTATCCGCATTGACGGCAGCGGCAAAGAGCAGTGGATGAGGGCTGTTTCAGGCTATTATGAGGATCAGATAACCGATATCAGGCGCACAGAGGGCGGCTTTGTCGTCACGGGCTACACCAAATCGGGCGACAGGGAATTCAACACGGTCGGCAACCTCGGCGAATTCGACGCCTTTGCGGATTTTCTGACACCCGGCGGCAACCGCGCGGCGATAGCCACGCAGGCAGGCTCCGACAACGACATGGCGAATTGCGTTGCGATAAGCGGCGGCATCGTTAGGGTATTCGGTCAGACCGCCTCCTCAAACGGCAGCTTCTCCGACGCGGCAAGCGCCTCCTCCGATAAATTCTCCGGCTACTCCGCAGGCTACGCCCTGACGGTAAAATAAAGCAATTTTTATAAAGGCAGCGGCTCTGAACCGCTGCCTTTTTGTATGCATTCTGCGCCGTATGGGGCGGCAACACTCAAACAAAAGTATTGATAGAACGAATAAGTCGGGGTAAAAACTATCGAAATTACGATATTTTATATGCAACAATCACAAATCATCAATGAGTTGTCTGTTAATTTTAGGATATATTAAACAAAAATTATGAAAATACGAATATTTTCAAAAATAGTATTTGCTTTCTACCAATCTCTGTGGTATTATATAGATACAGACTGTACTTTTGCTTTTGGCAGCTAAGTGCATTATAAAAATTTTAAAAAGAAAGAGTGATCACCGTGAGCCAAAGTCAGGACAATTTCAAGAGAGGCACCGCCGAAATGCTCATCCTCTATCTCCTTCGTGACGAGGATCTGTACGGCTACCAGCTTACCCAGCTTTTCGCTGCAAAGAGCCTTGGCACCTACACCATGCTTGAGGGTACCCTGTACTCCATCCTTTTCCGCATGGTCGCAGCAGGCTATCTCAGCGAGTATGAGATGCTTGTAGGCAAGAAGCGTAAGCGCCGTTACTATCACCTCGAGGAATCAGGTAAGGTTTACTTCGAGCAGCTCGTCAAGGAATTTGACGTAGTAGTTGCCGGCATCAACAGAATACTTGACCGCGCATAATCAAAAGAGTCAAAGTCCGCTCCGCCGCAAGACGGGGCGGATTTTTTTCGCTTTCTATACATTATATATAAATATCCCCGACGCAGTGCCGAACACATTGCGCCGGGGATCGCTTTTATTCGGTTCTGAGTGCTACGACGGGATCCTTGCGCGAGGCTATCTTTGAGGGGATGAGACCCGCGATGAGGGTCAGCACCATGCTGATCGCCACAAGGATTATTGCACCGTTGAACGGGAGCTGCGAGACGTGGGCGATGCCGGTAAGGTGCTCGATTATCATATTTATCGGGATATTCAGCAGCACCGTGATGCCGATGCCGAGCGCACCCGAGACAAAGCCGACTATCAGAGTCTCCGCATTGAACACTCTCGAAATATCTCTCTTTGACGCGCCGATCGCTCTGAGGATACCTATCTCTTTCGTCCTCTCGAGCACGGAGATATAGGTGATGATGCCTATCATTATGGACGAAACGACAAGCGAGATAGCAACGAACGAAATAAGGACATAGGAGATGATGTTGACTATCTTTGTGACGGATGAAAGCAGCAGACCGATATAGTCGGTATACTTTATGGCGGATTTCTCATTGCCGTTTGCTTTCATATCCTCGTTATATTTGTCGATTATCTCGGATATCTTATCCTTGGACTCAAAATCGAGCGGATAAATATTGATCGAGGTCGGGGTCGAGAGGTCGCCCACGCCGAGAAGCTCGAGAGCCTCTTCATAGCTCTTGGCAAGCGGCTCAGGCTCGGGTTCCGGCTCAGGCTCGGGCTCGACGGTCGGCTGAGACGGATTCGAGGGCTGCTGCGAGGGTTTATCGGTCGAGGGCTTTGTGGTGTTGGAGCTGTCGCCCGATGGCGGCGTAACATTACCCATCTGGCCGTTCATTATTGCGTTGAGCATCTTGAGCTTGGTCTCCTTATCCATCATCTGGAGAAAGCTGTAGGCCTGCTGACCCGTGACCTTGCCCATGCCCTCTATCTCCTTCCCCTCAAGCATCTCGTCAAGGTAGCCGATAAGCTCCCTGCGCTCGTCGAGGGTGAGGGTGGATTTGAGCATCAGCTCAACGGTGCGCTTATATTTCTTTGCCTCCTCGCCGCTGTAATTCTTATCGATAGCGGCGTATATCTCCTCCTCTGTGACGGGCTCCATCTTGCTGAAGTCAAAGCTGTTTGCGGTGAACGAGGTCTTGGGCGCTTCGCCCGTGAAAGCAAGGCTCGTGACGGTGGGCGGCGTGAAAGCCGCAGTCTCCGTCGCTGCGGGAGTCTCGGTCGTGGAGGTCTCCTCGGTCTTGAACGGTATGCCCGTAAAGACATCGACGGTGGGGTCAGCCTTCTGCTTCTTGACTATCTCGCATTCATTGGTGGCGCTCACGATATGCTCGGTGAGAGCCGAGGTGTAGCCGATAGCGCCGATAGTTGTGACCATGAGGGAGTCGTCCTTCGGCCTGATGATACCGACTATCTTGATCTCCTCGCCGTCGTCGACGAGCTTCTTGGTGTATTCCTCATCGCCGTGCATATCGTCATATGCGCCGGTCTCGGAATTATAGCTGTAGAAATTCGGCTCAAGGACTATCTTGAAGGTCTTGCCGATTATATCCGAATACTCTATCTCGTGGCGCTCGCCTGTGTATTCGCCGCCGCTCATCATCGACATATAGGTATTCATCATTTCCTTGGAGGACATGATGCCGAGGCCCTGTATCGCAAGGTCGCTGATCTCGTTATTCTTATCGACGATAAGCACGACCTCGTTGTATTTCTCGGGGAAAGCGCCCTCAACAACGTCATACTGCGTGGTGAGCAGCTCTTTGTTATTGATAAGCTCCTGCCATGAATTGTAGTATTTCTCATATGATGACATAGTCGAGGAATCTATGGACAAGCCGCCGAAATTCATGCTGCCCATCATTGACTCCATCATCGAGATAAGGGGGCTGGGGTAGACCTGATTGGCGCCGTCGGATGTATCGGCGGAATAAATATTCATCGTGCCGCCGTAGGAATATTGAATGCTGCTGACATATTGACCTATCTCGTCGTTATTGTCAAGGAATTCTTTGAACTTGACGAGGTCGTTTGACCATATCTCGGAGGTGAAGGATTCCATCATATCGGCCGCCATGGTGTTGGAATATACTTTGTCCAGCCCGTGATCCACCTCGCCGGGGGTGATGCCCGTCATGCTGTTTGCCATGGAGGTCATATCCATGGTGGCGCTGTCTACCGATATCGGGTATGATGTCAGCGTCTCCTGCTGAATGGCGTCGATATACGCCTGGAAGCCGTTGGAGAGCGAGAGGATAAGCGCAATGCCGATTATACCGATGCTGCCCGCAAACGAGGTGAGGAAGGTGCGCACCTTCTTGGTGAGAAGGTTATTCATCGAGAGCGAGAGCGCCGTGAAGAACGACATCGAGGGCTTCTTTTTGCCCTTTTCCTTTGCCTTTTGCTCCTCGCCGCTGTCGTAGGGGTCGGAGTCGGAGACTATCTTGCCGTCCACAAGGCGGATTATCCTTGTCGAATACCTCTCGGCAAGCTCGGGGTTATGGGTGACCATTATAACGAGCCTGTCTTTGGATATCTCCTTGAGCAGATCCATTATCTGAACGCTGGTCTCGGAGTCAAGCGCGCCCGTCGGCTCGTCGGCAAGCAATATCTCGGGGTTGTTGACCAGCGCTCTGGCGATAGCCACACGCTGCATCTGACCGCCCGACATCTGATTGGGCTTCTTGCCGAGCTGATCGCCGAGACCGACCTTCTCAAGGGCGACCTTTGCACGCTCCCTGCGCTCCTCTCTCGAAACGCCTGAGAGGGTCAGCGCCAGCTCCACGTTGGAGAGCACGCTTTGATGCGGTATCAGGTTGTAATTCTGAAAAACGAAGCCGACCGAATGGTTGCGGTAGGTGTCCCAGTCGCTGTCCTTGAAATCCTTGGTCGACTTGCCCTCGATTATCAGGTCGCCGGTGGTGTATTGATCGAGACCGCCGATGATATTCAGCAGCGTCGTCTTGCCGCAGCCGGAGTGGCCGAGGATCGAGACGAATTCGCTCTTGCGGAACTCGATGCTCACACCCCTGAGGGCGACGACCTTGCTGTCGCCTGTCGGGTACTCCTTGACGATATTTTTGAGTTTCAGCATATATTCTACCTCATATGAAAAATTTACCGTACTTGACAAAGCCGTGGTAATCTGTTACACTTGTAACGGTTACAAGTGTAACATCAGTTTATGAACAAATCATCAACAAAAAAGCAAAATTAAGTTAAATGTTACAAATAAGGGATAATTGTTTATGGAAAGGCAAAACGAATCAAATCTCCTGACCAAGGAGTGCATCGTCACGGCGCTGCTGCGCCTGATGCAGGAAAAGAAATATGAAAGTATCTCCATAACGGACATCACCACCCTCGCCGGGGTCTCCCGCATGGCATATTACCGCAACTACAAGAGCAAGGACGAGATCCTCATCAAATATCTGCTCGATCAGAAGGACAGGCTCGTGAGCGATATCGGCAACAGACGGGCGAACGACCTCAAGGAGATAATCAAATACGGCGCAATGTTCTATCAGGATAACGCCGCCGTGATACAGGCTGTCTATGAGGCGGGGCTTGCCCACCACCTCTCCGGCATCCTCGAGGAATGCATCTATGACTATTTCCCCGTCGTCAGCACTACGACCGACGGCAGGTACGCCGTCCACTTCTATGTCGGGGCGGTGTTCTCGGTATTCCGCCTCTGGTTTGACGAAGGTATGCTTGAATCCGCCGACGAGATAAGCGAGCTTATCTACAGGTTCATCAACAATGACACCGCCATGGATTTCCTCGTCGTGCCGGGCGAGGATAAATAAGAATTCAGCCGCCGTGATGATACACGGCGGTTTCTCTTTACTTAATTATTGGAATTATACGCCCTTTTCAGACATCGGTTTTAAATTATTGGTTAATCAATTATTAATTTTCTGTTGACACGGGCGCAAAAAGATGATATTATAAGTTATCCTTAACACAATGTTGTTAAGAAAAACTTTTATCGGAAGGAAGTACATTATGAAGAAAGTTCTGGCTCTCACACTTGCTCTTATCATGGCTCTTTCAGCAGCCGTAACTGCTTTTGCAGCTACCGATAACTGCACCAACACCTGCCCCTACTGCCAAAAGTCATTTGACAAGGAATCAGAGTACAACGCTCACATCAAAAACACCATCCCCGTAAAGGATCATGTTAAGCATTGCCCCTACAGCGGCGAAGGCTATAAGGACGGCGGCTGCACCGCTCAGTTTGTCCTTCAGGCTGAGTATGACAAGCACCTTGAGGTCTGCCCCTTCAAAGGCACGAAGGAGCTCTCCACCGAGGAGAAGGTCGAGCAGTTCTTTAAGAACATTAACTGGAAAGAAGTCGGCGGCAAGATTGTCGAGCTTCTCAAGAAGATCCCCTTCCAGGATCTTGCCAAAAAGCTCATTGACCTCCTCAAGAAGATCCCCTTCCAGGATATCATCGACAAGATCACCGGTCTCGTTAAATAATTAATCCTGACACAAAGGCTGTCGCTTTAGCGGCAGCCTTTCTTTTTACCCCTAATATCAAAAGCGGCCGCTCCTCACGGGAGCAGCCGCTCTTTCTTTATTTATGCGGGAACATATTCGACGGTGAAACAGTGGGAGCGTATCTTGTATTTGAGCACCTTCGCCCTGAAATTGTTGCCGCTCACCGTTTTATCACCGACCCTTATCTTGATAACATAGCCGCAATTCTCGCTGCGGGCGCCGTCGTGTGAGATTATCTCGAGCCAATTTGCGGGGTCGTCGTCGAGCTTGATATCCTCGTTATAATTAAGTATGTATTTCTTCATATCGGCAGCGGAGATCTCCACGGTGGTGGAGCGAACCTCCTCTTTGCAGGAGGCGCCGCCGCTCAGGTACGGATACTGAGTCGCTCCCCAGGTATCTGCCGCCGAAGCGGTCTTGCCGCCCACGGAGTCAAAGTAGACCGTGCGGGCCGCCGAGCCGTTGTAATCAACATAAACCGCCTTCGGAGTGTCGGAATCCGAGCTCATATTCAGCACCTCGAGACAGGCCTTGTGCAGCGCCGTGCCCTCATAGGCATAGCCGTCGTCGTAGGCGTGCTGGCTGGCGGGGACATTGAAGTTATAGGTCTTTGCGAACGAATAGGCACACACCAGCTGTGCCTTGAGAGCTTCAACAGGCGAGCCTGCGCCGATCTCCCTCTTCGTCGTGCCGCAGAGATACTTGACTATCGGTATCTCCTCGCCGCCGTAAATGACGGTTTTCGGTGTGTTTGAATCGGTCTTGAGCGTCGTGCCGGGGTAATAGTGGGCGAGTATCTGTTTGTATGAGCTGCCATCCTTCGCCATTTGGATCGCGCCCTGCTGGCTCATGCCGACTCCGTGACCCCAGCCGTAGACCTTGAATACGAATTTGCCGTTGCCGTTTGACGAGGATTTTTTGCTCGTCGTTTTTGCCTCTGTCGGCTTCTCGGTCGGTTTCTCAGTTATCTGCTCAGTCGGCTTTGCGGTGGAGGGCTGAGCAGGCTTCTCAGTCGGCTTAACGGTAGTCGCTATCGTGGTTGCGATATTCTTCACCGTCGTCTTGACCGTCGCAGCCGTAGCGGCGAGCTTTGTAGTCAGCGTGCGTGCGGTAGCGGGCAGGGTAAAGACGGAGTTTTGAACCGTTGACGGCTCGGTCGTTTCGTCATCCTCATCACCGATACCGACTTCGCCGTGATAATCGTAAATGTTGCCGCCGTAGTTATAAGTCTCGCTTTGCTGAGTGACCGAGCCTGCCGCCGTATCGTCGGCAAACAGCGCTTTGCCGGAGCCGCTGCCGAGCACCACCGTTAGGATGACGCAGAGCAATATCGCCGCGCCTATGCCCGCAAGGGCTATGATGAACGGCTTGCGCGAATTGGCGGGCTTTTTCAGAAGCTCGGGCGGTGGGTTAAGCTCCGATTCATTATCAAGCTCGTCGAGCATAGAGCAGAGCTTGACTATCGCCGCCGAGGCAAGGTGCTTATCCGATTCCTCGCCGTCGGCAAAGACCCTGGCACATTTGGCACACTTGCCGTCGGCAACGCACACGGTCATAAACCTTGTGCCGCTTGAGTCCGTCTCAATGTCGGAGACGGCAATGCCGAAATCGGTCTGCGCCGCTGTTTTGGCGGCCTTGGCGCATTCGGCGTAATAATCCTTGCCGTTTATCTCATCACCGAGCTTGCACGGGAGGAATATCTCGCTCGCGCCGCCAACGCTCATAAGAGAGGCAAGCAGCGGCTTGAAGCAGCCGACCTGAGCCACGGCGATGGGTCTGTCCACGGCGATTATCCGCTCAACGCTCTGCCTGAACTGAGCCATAGCCGAGTGTTTGGGCTTCGCTTCGCCGAAAACGGTGCGTAGCTCTTTATTAAAACAATTCTCAACGATATCCGCGTCGAGCGGTAGCAGGATGAGCATCCCGTTGCCGTGCTTACAGATGAAGCCCGAATATCGGCCGTCCTCGGTGGGCAGAGCCTTTGCTCCCTCGGGCACGGCGCTATGCAGGTCGCGCGTGCGCTGATCGCCTATGCCGCTCAAGGCAAGAGCGTCAACGATCGCCTTGCTGCGCACCGGGCGCAATTGCAGCTCCTTGATGATGCGGAGCTTTGCGTCGAGATACTGGGATATCGGAGCGGCTGCGACTGCAAGCCCGCCGCATGATACGGCGGCACGGGCAAGCTCAAGCGGTGCGGAAAGATCCGCCTCACGAAGCTCGCCGCAATGCTCCGACAACCGTGCCTTGAGCACGTCGGCGGCACCCTGAGCCGTATAAGCGTTCAGAGTGAATATGCTTGCTTTTTTGATCATTGCTTTCACCGTTCCTTAGTGTGAAATGTGTCCGCTATTTACCAGCGTGAATCAGCCGCATAAGGGTTGGTCTTCTTGTTGGCGTCATACCACGCCTGCGGGTATTTGGGATTCGGATTCTCCATAGCGTTCGAGGTGTTGACGCTTGAGCTTTCGCCCGCGCGTCTCATCCTCGCAACGACCACGAGCCTCGCCTCGTCAAAGTCGTAGCAGCAGGTGGAGAGCGTGAGTATTTTATCGGTCGGATTGATGTCAACGCCGGTGGTGTAGAGTTTTCTCTTGTCTATCTCCGTGATGTATTCGGCGAATTTCGCGTCGCTGACATCAATGAAGTTATACGGGAAGAGATAGCCGTTATCGTCGCTCGTCCTTGAATTCGTGATGAACACGGCATAGACAAACCAAAGCTGATCGCCGTATATCGTGTTGCACTCTATGACGGGGGCGGACTTGAAGCCGCTTATCTCGCGGTAATTCTCAATCATACCGAAGATGAGGTCGTCGTGGCGCATATTGTGGCCGTAAACGACGGTGTTGCGGGGCAGATTCTTGAGGTCGCTTATCCTGTAATCAAAGAACGGAACGCCGTAATCGGTGCGCTTCTTATAGATGTTGCGGCGCAGATAATAGCTGTTGTCCGCGCCCTTGACTACGGGCAGGTTTATCTCAAGAGCGGGTATGGAGATCCAGCCCGCAAGGTCGCTGTTGACGTCGTAAAGCTGGGCATATTTCGCAAGCATACCGGAGGGATACTTCGAGCTGTCGCCTCCGTTCACCGTCACGTCGTCGACGCTGGCGTCGCTGTGCTCGTTCGCGCCCGAATTGAGACGGCTCGCAAGCAGATCCTCGTTCTTCTTATAATTATAAGGTTCAATAATATAGGTATTCGCAAGCACGCCGCTGCTGACGATTATCGTGATTATCGAGACAGCGAGCACTATCTTCCTGATTATCTCGGAGGCTGTGACCTTCTTTTTCTCTCCATCGGCGGGCTGCTCCTCCGTCGGCTCCTCGGGCACGACGAACTTCGACTCGTCCGTGGAGATGCTGCCGACCGTCTTGGTGAGGTCGGGCAGAGGCTTGGTGTCGTAGCCTGCGGCGGCAGCCTCGTAATCGTTGCCGTCGTCGGGTATCTCGACCACAAAGCCGGGCTTCTCCGGCTCAATTGCAGACTCGGCGGGCTGCTGCTCCTCGGCAGGCTGCTCGCTCTCCTCCGGCTCGTCGCCGAGCAGGGCTGCAAGCTCCGATTCATAATCAAAGTCGTCATCGTCGTCGCTTTCCTGCGCTGCGGGAGCCGCCAGCTTCTGCTCCGACGGAGCGGAGGCAGCGGGTGCGGCGGGAGCTGCGGGCGCGGCGGTAACGATATCATCCGCCTTGAGATTCTCCTCATTGACGGGGACGATACGATCGTTGGTCTCTATCTCGGAGAGGATATCGCTGAAGCCCGTGTCGCCGTCGGTATCCGCCTTGAGCGAATCTATCATGCTGAAAAGGTCGTTTTTCTCATCGGAGGCGGGCGTCGGCTCCTCTTCCTCGGGGGCGGGCTCATCCTCCTGCTCCTCCTCGCCGTCAAGCGAAACGACGGGTATCTCAGGCTCGATGTATTCCTCGGGGTTGAGCCAAAGCTCATCCAGAGCGCTGCTCTCAGGCTCGGCGGGCTGCTCCTCCTCGCCCGACACGATGGCGGAGATGGGCTTCGGCACTATTGTTGCGGGGCCGCTGCTCATAATATCGTCATAGAGGCTGTCAAGCTCGTCCGCAAGATTTTTCTCCGTCTGCTCGATATCATCATGGAAGCCTGCGAACACCGAGGAATCGTCGGAACTCTCCTCAAGGAAGCTGTTGAAATCTATCTCGGTTATGGCTTCATCGTCCGCAATGGAGCTGATGCCGTCGGGCAGCGACGAGGGTCTCTTGCCTTCACTGTTTTCTTTTGCCATATATTCTGTCCTCCTGTTTTGATCAATCCGGGCTGGGTTCCCAGCGGGCGGCGTCCTTATAGGGGTTGGTCTTGCCCTTGGAATTATACCAGATCTGCGGTCTGCGGTAGTCGGGGTTATCCTTGACGAGCGAAGTATCTATCGCCTCGCTCTCGCCCTCATGCAGCAGCCTGCCGACGACCACGAGCCTTGTGTCAACGCTCTTGCCGTAATCGTAAATGCAGGTGGAGAGGGTGATTATCTTATCCGTCGGCTCAAGCGAAACGCCCGTATCATAGAGCTTGCGCTGATTGACCTGCTCGATGTAGCCGGCCATGTTGCCGTCCGACATATCGGGATATATATAATTGAAGAGGTAGCCGTTGTCGTCCGCCCTCTGAGTGGTGGAGAGGAAAACGGCGCAGATCTTATAGGTATATTCGCCGTAAAGAGTGCTGTATCTGATTATCGGGCTTTTGATGAAGGTCTCTTTGCTGCGGTAATCATAGAGCGAGCGGAAGGACTGCTTGGGCACGCCGTCCGACCTGCCGGTGGTGTGGCCGTGAATAACCATGTTCTTTGAGAGGTCGGTATTCGAGCAGCGGTAGTCGAGGAAGATGTTGCCGTAATTCGTCTGGCTCGTCTCGCCCGTCGTGCGCCCGTAGAAATCCTTCTTGAGGTAGTAGCTGTTATCCTTACCCTGCAAAACTGCGGTGTCAAGCTCCGTGCCGGGGATCGAGAGCCAACCGACAAGGTCGTTGTTTATCGAATACGCCTGCTTCAGCCCCTCAAGTATGCCTGTGGGGTAGGAGGCGGTCGCTTTCATATTGTTTGATATCACTCCGCTAAGCTGAGCCGCGGGGGCGTCATACTCGACGGCGGAGGTGATGATGTAGCCGTTTGATTTGACCGAGGGCTTGCCCGGCTCTTTATCGCCCGTCAGATTTATGACGGTGAGCACGCCGAACACCGCTGTCAGCGCGGCGAGAACGGCGCAAATGATTGCGAGCGTCTTTTTTGAATTCATGCCTTATCTGCCATCCTTTCTTCGATATAAAGCCTCACGAGGTTGAGCGCGCGGGAGGCATTGACGTAGCGGTTGTATTCCCTGTCGCCCCTGCCCGTCTCCACCTTGTCGCAGGCGGTATAGTCCTTTGCGTCAATCGCAACGTAGCAAAGCCCGACCGGTTTATCCGTCCCGTCGCTGTCAGGGCCCGCAATGCCCGTGACGGAGATGCCTATATCAGCGCCCGAGAGCCTGCGGACCCCCGCCGCCATCTCTCTCGCTGTCTCCTCGCTTACGGCGCCGTGAGCCTCAAGAGTCTCATGCCGCACTCCGAGGAGCTTCTCTTTTATTTCATTTGAATATGTGACTGCGCCGCAGCCGAAAACGCTGCTTGCGCCGGGGATATCGGTCACTCTTTTTGAGACATAGCCCGCCGTGCAGCTCTCCGCCGTGGCGAGCGTCAGCCCGCTGCTTTTAAGCAGCTCAACTACCCTCTGCTCAATATTTTCGCTGTCGATGCCGTAGCAATAGCGGCCGACTCTGCGGCGTATCTCGGCGATAACGGGGGCGCAGAGCTCCTCCGCCTCCTGCGCTCTCTCCGCCTTGGCGGTCACCCGCAGCAGCGCCTCGCCCATCTTGGCGTAGGGCGCGACGGTGGGATTCTCGCCGTTGAGCAGGTCGGAGCAAAGCTCCGCAAGCGCACTCTCGCCGATGCCCATGGTACGCACGGTGTGGGAGACTATCGCGCCGTCCGAATACTCGGCAAGATAGGGCACGACGCTCTCGCGATACATCGGCGCCATTTCGTAGGGCGGGCCTGGCAGCATAACGACGCATTTGCCGCCTTTTTTTAGCCCCAGCCCGGGAGCGGTGCCGTGATGATTCGGGAACACCGTGCCTCCGACAGGCACATAAGCCTGCCTGTAATTCGTCTCGGGGATCTCCGCACCCTTAGCGGTGAAATACCTGCGTATTTCCTCGGCAATCCGCTCGTCAAACCGCAGCTCAAAGCCCATCGCCTCGCAACAAACGTCACGGGTGATATCGTCGGCGGTGGGGCCGAGTCCTCCCGTAGCGATAACGATATCGCTGCGCTCAAGCGCGGTGCCCAGCGCAGCGGCGAGCCTGTCGGCATTGTCGCCCACGGTGGTGTGGCGCAGCACGGTGATGCCGAGCTTCGCAAGCTCCACGGAGAGGAAGCGGCAATTGGTATTCAGAATATCGCCGAGCAATATTTCCGTCCCGACGGACAGAATCTCACAGACAGCCATTTCGGTGCTCCTTGAAAAATTAAGAATTAATAAGCGTTTATATATACCGTCCTTGCGCCCTCGACGGCCTCGCTCACGAGCCTGTCGATATCGAGCGCCTTTTCGCACGCCTCGACGTAATCGACCGTCGGGCGGGTCTTGGGATGCTTCGGGGTGAATACGGTGCAGCAGTCCTCATAGGGGAGGATCGAGATATCGAACGTATCTATCTTCCTTGAGATCGCAACGACCTCGTCCTTATCCATACCGATGAGCGGGCGGAATACGGGTATCTCGCAGACCTTGTCGGTGCAGGCAATGGCGGGCATTGTCTGGCTCGCGACCTGACCGACGCTCTCGCCCGTTATGAGCGCGCCTGCGCCCTGCTTTGCCGCCACTATCTGAGCCACTCTCATCATCATGCGGCGCATAATGACAGTGAATATCTCCTCGGGGCAATCATCCTTGATGCGTTCCTGAGTCTCGGTGAACGGAATGACAAAGAGGGTTATCCTGCCCGAATATTTGCTGACCTGCTTTAGCAGCGAGTGGACCTTTTGCTCCGCTCTCTCGCTGGTGTAGGGCGGGGAGGCAAAGTGGACGGCGATAAGCTCCAGGCCGCGCTTCGCCATCATATAGCCCGCAACGGGACTGTCGATGCCGCCCGAGATGAGCAGCGCCGCTTTGCCCGCGCTGCCCGTGGGCATACCGCCGGCACCCTTTATCTGTTTGCCGTGAATATAGGCGTACGAATCCCTGACCTCGACATTCACCACAAGGTCTGGCTCGTGGACGTCAACGGCGAGATGCGGGTATTTACGCAGCAGATATCCGCCGACCTCGGCGCATATCTCGGGGGATTTGAGCGGGAATTTCTTATCCGAACGCTTCGCCTCGACCTTAAAGGTGCGGGCGGAGAGGAGCTGGGGAGCCAGGTACTCCTCCGCGCTTTTGAGGATAACGTCCATATTCTTCTCGACCGCCGCCGCTCTTGAGAATCCTGCGATGCCGAACACCTTGCCGAGGCGCTCGACCGCTTCGTCGAGGTCAGCGCCGTCCTCAGGCTCGGCGACTACGGTGGACTGAGCGATGGTGAATTTGAATTTGCCCGCCGATTCGAGTCTGCGGCGCATATTCTTGACGAGGATATCCTCAAAAGTCCTCCTGTTAAGTCCCTTTAAGGCAAGCTCGCCGTTCTTTATCAAAATGATTTCTTTCATCCTTGAATTTAACTCCGATTCTCTTTATTTAATGGCTCTTATCGTCTTTTTGCCCTCACGGATACCGAGCACGAGGGCGTCTATCTCAGACACGGTCGTGAATCTCGAGAAGCTGATGCGCAGCGGGCTGTCAAGCCTCCTGCGGTCCAGATTCATCTGCGTGAGCACATGGCTCTTTTTGCCCTTGGAGCAGGCGGAGCCGCTGGAGACGCATATTCCCCTCTCGGAGAGGAAGTTCAGCATCGGCTCGGATTTGATGCCAAGCACAGAAACATTGGTCACGAACGGAAGAGCGTCCGGCGGGGAATTGATGACCACGTCGTCGATCTCCGTGAGCTTTGACACCATGTAGTCGCGCAGCATGGTGATATGCTCCAGCTCCCTTTTGGGGTCGGGCAGGGCTCTCGCCGCCGCCCCAAAGCCCGCAATGGCGGGCATTGCCTCCGTGCCGGGTCTTATCTTCATCTCCTGCGAGCCGCCGAAGGTGCGTGGCTTTATCTTAACTCCCTTGCGGATATAAAGCGCGCCGACGCCCTTGGGGCCGTGGATCTTGTGCGAGCTTATCGTCATAAGGTCAACGCCCATTGCGGCGGGCTTTATCGGCATCTTGCCGAACGCCTGGACGGCGTCGCAATGGATAAGCGCGGGCGAGCGAGCCGCCGTTGCCGCCCTCTTGGCAGCCTCGACGGGCATTATCGTGCCCACCTCGTTGTTGACCAGCATCATTGTTATCAGTATCGTATTTGAATTGACGGCGGCATAGAGCTCACGCTCGTTTACCCTGCCGAAATTATCGACCCTGAGCTTTATCACCTCGAAGCCCTCGGCCTCGAGCTTATTCAAAGTTTCGTCTATACTCGGATGCTCCACGCTCGTCGAGACTATCCGCTTGCCGAAGCGGCGCATCTGATAGGCGGCGCCCATTACGGCGAGACTATTGCTCTCCGTACCGCCGGAGGTAAAGAATATCTCCGAGGGGTCGCAGGAAAGGCGCTTGGCAATGCTCTCTCTCGAGAGGTCGAGCAGCTCCTTTGCCTTGTTGCCCGTGCGGTGAAGCGAGGACGGGTTGCCCCAGCAATCCGTGAGCGCCTCGTTGACGGCTCTTATCGCCTCTATGCAGGGCGCAGTCGTTGCGCTGTTATCAAAATAGGCTTCCATGCGTTAATTCTCCTCCTATCAGCACTACACCCATTATACAGTCTAATTATTATACACCATTTTGCAGCCGCTTGCAATAATTTTAATATATATTTTAAAATAATTGTCTGATTCCTCTTTCGGTATCATTAAAAACCGCGGCTATGCCATTATATGCCCGACCGTCGCCGGGGGATAAAGCGATTCACAAATATCATAGCTTTTCACAATTAATAAACATGAGATGAACTGTTAACAATTTTAAAAAATTTGCGCTGTATACTTCAATTGTTGAATTCTGCGCCGCCGTGTGGTATAATTTCGGCGTAGATAAATCGAAAGGAGGGGTCCTGTGGCCGCAAAGCAACCGCATTTTAAACAGATAACGGTCATGCTGCTGATGACGGCGTTCCAGCTCATCAGCGCCGCCTGCGTGCTCTGCCGTCAGGAGGAGCTGAGCCTGTCGCTCGTGTATATCTTCTTCGGCTATATAGCGGCGGAGTGGATATATATGCTCATCGGCACACTCGTGACGGGCAACGATTACTTTGAGCTTGAGGCGATAGCCTTCTTCCTCTCCGGAATAGGGCTGACCGTCTGCGCCAGCTTCAGCGAGACATATGCGTTAAAGCAGGTCATCGCCATTGCGATGGGTCTCGCCGTCTATCTGATAATGACGGCGCTCATCAGGGATGTGCGGGTCGCCTGCTGGCTGCGTTACCCCGCTGCGATAGGCTCGCTCGGCGTGCTCGCCGCCAACCTCGCCCTCGCCAAGGTCACAAACGGCACGCTCAACTGGATAGACCTCGGCTTCTTCTCAATCCAGCCCTCAGAGCTTGTGAAGATCGCCTTCGTGCTCGTCGGGGCGGTATCGCTCGAGAAGCTGCTCTCCAACACGAGCCTTACGAAATACATCATTTTCTCTATAACCTGCGTCGGCAGCCTCTTCCTGATGAAGGACTTCGGCACGGCGCTGATATTCTTCTTCACGTTTATCCTTATCGCATTCATGCGCTCGGGCGACGTGAGGACTATAGCCCTCATCTGCACCGCCGCGCTAATGGGCGCTGTGCTGGTGATATACTTCAAGCCCTATGTTGCGAACCGCTTTGCCGTCTACCGCCATGTGTGGGATTTCATGGACACCACGGGCTATCAGCAGACGAGAGTGCTCATCTACTCGGCGAGCGGCGGGCTATTCGGCCTCGGCATAGGCGAGGGCTACCTGCGCGACGTTTACGCCGCATCGACCGACCTTGTTTTCGGCGTGATATGCGAGGAATGGGGGCTTGTAATCGGCATTGCCGTGCTGCTGAGCTTTGCGGGCATCGCCCTCTTCGCCGTGAGAGCCGCAAAGACCGCAGGCTCGACCTTCTATGCGATAGCTGCCGTTGCCGCAGCGGGAATGCTGCTCTTCCAGCTCTCGCTGAATGTTTTCGGCATTACGGATATACTGCCCCTGACGGGCGTTACCCTGCCCTTTGTGAGCAGGGGCGGCTCGAGTATGCTCTGCTCATGGGGTCTGCTCGCCTATATCAGGGCGGCGGGGGCTCCCTTTGAGCCGCCGAAGCCCGACATTGCAATATCGAAGGTCAAAAGGAAAGCCCCCGCCCGTGCAAAGGAGGGAGCCGTATGAGGATAACGAATAAAAGAGCGGCGATAATTTACGCATTGATACTCGCGTTCGTCGCGGGTGTAGTATTCTTTTTGGTGAGCCTCGGCGTGAACGGAGCGACATGGGCTTCAAACAAGGCGAACCGCCACATTTACTCCGGCGGCAGGATAGTCAACGCCGGCACAATCTATGACATCAACGGCAAGGTGCTCGCAAAGAGCGAGAAAAACGAGCGGGTATTCGCCGAAAGCGCGGCGGTCAGGAAAGCGACCCTCCATGTGGTCGGCGACACCTCTGGCTTCATCGCGACGGGCACTCATTACCTCTACCGCGACATTCTCTCGGGCTACAGCTTCGTTAACGGCATCTACACCCTCAAGAGCAGCGGCACGGGCACGGATATCACGCTGAATATCGACAGCGAGGCGAATAAGATCGCCTATGAAGCGCTCGGCAGCTACAACGGAGCGGTCGCGGTCTATAATTACAAGACGGGTCAGCTCCTTTGCAGCGTATCGAAGCCGACCTATGATATCAAAAACAAGCCCTCCGACCTTATGACGAACGAGAAATACGACGGCGTATTCCTCGATAAGGTCGTGTCGGGCATATACACGCCCGGCTCGGTGATGAAGATAGTCACCGCCGCCTGCGCCATTGAGAATATTCCCGATATCTATTCGCGCACCTTTGAGTGCGACGGCAAATACGAGACCTCGGACGGCACGGTCATCTGCAACGGCGTCCACGGCACGGTGAATTTCCAAAAGGCGATGAACGAATCCTGCAACTGCGCCTTTGCGGAGATCTCGCTTGAACTGGGTGCGGACAAGCTCCTCGCCACCGCCGAATCCATGGGCTTCAACTCAAAGCTCTACGCCAAGGAAGTGCGCCTGACTAAGAGCCGCTTCTCGCCCTCAAAGACGAGCAAGGCGGAGCTGGGCTGGGCGGGCATCGGCCAGTCCACGACCTATATCAACCCCGCCCACCTGCTCTCGATAGCGGGCGCGATAGCAAACGGCGGCGAAGGTTACTCCCCCGACCGCATCAAATCGACCGGCACGCTCAGCGAGATAGTGGGCAGGCTGCCGTCGACAATGGTGAGGATAAAGCCCGACACCGCCGCCAAGCTGAACGACCTGCTCCGCTCCAACGTCAAGGATAAATACGGCGATTGGAAGTTTGAGAATCTTGTGATGTGCGGCAAGACGGGCACGGCGCAGGTGGACGGTGCAAAGAGCCATTCGTGGTTCGTCGGCTACTCTCAGCGGGAGGATCTGCCGCTGGCAGTCGTCTGTATCGCCGAGAACGCGGGCTACGGCTCGGGCGTCGCCCTGAGCGTGTCAAATAAAGTGATGCAGCATTTTCTCAGGGCAATGACCTGATCCCAATATCAAACAAGAAAGGTGATCTCCATGAAGCTGAAAATCGACCCCTCTGTCACGGTCGGCACAATAAAGCCGATGAACGCCGTCAACAACGGCCCGAAATACACCGACAACGCAGACCAGAATCTGACCAACCTGCCCGCATTCAAGGCGGCGAACATACCGTACGCAAGGGTACATGACGCGTCGATATGCTACGACTACGGCGGGGAGCACACGGTCGACATACACAATATATTCCCCGATTTCTCCGCCGACCCGTATTCACCCGAAGCCTATGACTTTACGCTGACCGATATGTATCTCGACCACATAGAGCTTGCGGGAGCCGAGCCCTTTTACCGCCTCGGCAGCAAGATCGAGCATTGGCCGAAGCATTACGGCATCCTGCCTCCCGCCGACCCGCACAAGTGGGCGGTCGTCTGTGAGCACATCATCATGCACATGAACGAGGGCTGGGCGGACGGCCGTTACAGGGGCATAAAATATTGGGAGATATGGAACGAGCCCGACTTCAACGACAAATGCTGGCTCGGCACCCCCGAGGAATTCTATGAGCTTTTTGCCGTCACTGCAAAGCACCTCAAATCCCGCTTCCCCGAGTTGAAGATAGGCGGCCCCGCCGTCTGCGGCTTCAACGAGAAATGGCTGCGTCCGTTCTTTGAGAAAATGCGGAGCGAAAACGTGCCGATGGATTTCTATTCGTGGCACTGCTACGGTAGCTGCGTTGCGGATTTCACCGACGACGCCCGCCGTCACCGCGCGCTGCTCGACGAATTCGGCTACACAGAAGCCGAAAGCATACTCGACGAGTGGAATTATGTCCGCGGCTGGAGCGGAGAGGAGTGGAAAAACAGCCTGCAAACGGAGCTGTCGATGAAGGGCGCCGCAATGATAAGCGCAGTGATGGCCGCCTGCCAGCGCGAGGCGGTCGATATGCTCATGTATTATGACGCCCGAATAAACTCCACCATGAACGGTCTGTTTTCGTTCGGCACCCTCGAGCCGCTCAAGGGCTGCCATGCCCTGAGCGCCTGGGGCGAGCTGCTTGCGGCGGGCGACGAATGCAAAACGGAGTGCGACGTGCCCGATATCTACGCCGCCGCTGCGTTAAAGGACGGCAAGACCGTGATCGTCGTGACATATTACACGGATGACGAAGCCGCCCTGCCCCGCTCCTTCACCGTCGAGCTGCCGGGCGATGAGCTGAGGACCGTTTCGCTGCTTGACGAGAGCCGCGACATGACCCCCTATCTGAGCATTGCCCCCGACGGCGGCCGCTTCACGCTCACGATGCAGCCCAACACGGTGGTAATTATAAAATGATGAAAGATTATATTTTTCTCGCGGCAATCCTGCTGCTGCGCTTCCCGCAGAGCTACTTTAATAAAAAGACAAGCGGCATGGTCAACGGCGCGGCGGCATACTTCCTTTACGGCGCCTACAGCTATCTGTTGGCGGGCGGTGCGGCGCTGATTCTGCTGCTCGCGGAGGGCGTCGGCGGCATCAGCCTGCCCGCATTCGGCATCTCGGCGCTCGGCGCGCTTTCGCTCGCGCTGAATCTCTATTGCGGCCTCGAAGCGCTGAAAAGCGGCGTAATGGTGCTCGCTTCCCTCGCCGGCTCGGCGGGTCTGCTGCTGCCCTGCATTGCGGGCATATTCATGTTTGACGAGCCGATGCGCCCCGTGCAGTTTGTCGGCATTGCCGTGCTGATATTCTCGGGCTGGCTGCTCATCGGCTATTCCAAGGAACAAAAAGGCGCCTTCACGCCGAGGACTCTGCTCCTGCTGCTCGGCAGTATGCTCTCAAACGGCATGATAATGGTGGCGCAAAAGATGTTTTCCAAATTCCTGCCCGATGTGAGCGCGAGCGTATTCTCATTCCTTGCGTTCGGGCTTGTCGGGGTCGGGATGCTTGCCTGCCTGCTCCTGCGCCTTGCCCGCAGCCGCAGCACCGACGAAATTAAAAAGATGCCGAAGAAGCTCTTTCTCTACGGCATAATACTCTCGGGCATCCTGCTCGTGATAAATCAGCTTGCGACCGTTGCGGGCAGAGCAGTCCCCTCGGCGGTGATGTTCCCGATAAACGACGGCGGCGCAACGATAATCTCCGCTGTCACGGCGGCAATATTCTTCAAGGAGAAGCTGACCGCCCGCAGCGTCTGCGGGCTGCTGCTCGGCATCGCCTCACTGATGATAATAAACCTTTGTTAAAAAAATCGGAGTATGCATTCAGCACACTCCGATAATTTTTTATAATCCTTTTTGTTTCAGCCATTCTACGGCAAGGGCATATGCCTGCCCTCCGTCACGGGAGATATAGGAGCTGTGATCCGCTCCCTTTATGATCGCCATGTCGCTGCCCGGCACGCTGTCGCGTATAAAGACCGTATCGGTCTGGCGCATTATATCGAATTCACCGCTGACGATATAGGCGGGGCAGTTGATTTTTGCAAGGTATTCCGCCGTGAAGTGAGGCTCGTTGAGCATCAGATCGTTGAGCTTATCCCTGCGCACGGCGTTGCGTATCCTCACCCCGGCGGGGAAATACGGCCAGAAGGTCGACGGGTCGGAGTTCGCTCCGCAGACAATTATCGCCCCCGGCAGCTCGGGATGATCGGCAGCGAGGGCAAGCGCAATTATCGCCCCGTCGCTGTGCCCCATCACTATGGGCTTCTTTATCCCCATTGCGGCGGCGAATTCGGCTATATCACCAGCCATCAGCTCATACGAAATCACCCCGGGGTCGCTGCTTTGGCCGTGGCAGCGGCTCTCGGTGACATAAACGGTGTAATCGTTTGCAAGGTAGCGTGCCGCCGCTGCGAGCGAATTCACGCTGCCGCCGTTGCCGTGAATGAGGATGAGCGGGGCTTTACCCTCGCCGTAGATGCGGTAATGCATATTCACCTCGCTAAGCTGCACAAAGTCATCCGCCGTCGGCGCCTCAACCGGCTCGGGCAGATTTGAGGTATCTATCGTCATCAGGTTGTACTTCTCCGGATGGATGCGTATATCCGCCTGTATGATATGCCCGGAAACAAGTGACACAAGTGCAAGAAAAACGCTGATCAATTTCATTTTAACGCCTCTTTCCCTAATTCTATGCCGATATTCTAACATATCCCGCCGTATTTTTCAACCTCTGATATCTTTGATAAAACGGCGTCTCGTCTTGAAATCTATTGCTTTATTTGCTATAATACGTTCAAGGCCTTTACGGAAAGAGAGGAAAAGATATGAAATACGCATTTGTGAACGGCAAGATACTCGACGGCACAAAGGATATGCAGCCCAAAGAGGGTCTGGCGATCCTAACCGACGGCGAGAAGATCGTTGATATCATGCCGAATAAAGCTGTGCCCTACGGCTACACCAAGGTCGACTTAAAGGGCAAATACATAATGCCCGGTCTCATCAATATGCATGTGCATCTTGCGGGCAACGGCAAGCCGCAGAAGAAGCAGCGCGACAACGAGAAGCTCGTAAAGACGATAATGAGCACCGGACTGACCAAGGCAGTGGCATACAAAATGGTCGCCTCCTTTGCGAAGCTCGAGCTGCTCAGCGGTGTCACAACCATCCGCACCGTCGGCGGCCTTGCAGATTTCGACACCCGCCTCAGAGACGAAATAACGGCGGGGCGCAAGGACGGCCCCAGGATCCTCGCCGCAAATCAGGGCATCTCCGTGCCCGGAGGCCACATGGCGGGCTCCGTTGCGATAGCTGCTCACAATATTGACGAGGCTCTCGCCTGCCTTGAAGAGGCTGAGAAAGAGAAGGTCGATATCGTCAAGCTGATGATAACCGGCGGAGTGCTCGACGCCAAAGAGAAGGGCGTCCCCGGCGAGCTTAAAATGCCGCCCGAGATGGTCAAGGCGGTCTGCGACAAGGCTCACGAAGCGGGCTACACCGTCGCCGCCCATGTTGAATCCCCCGAGGGCGTGCGCGTCGCCCTTGAGAACGGTGTCGACTCCATCGAGCACGGCGCAAAGCCCGACGAGCATATAATCGAGCTGTTCCGCGAAAGGGGCGCATTCCTCTGCACCACCATCTCCCCTGCGCTGCCCTATGCGCTCTTTGATCGCAGCGTTTCCAACGCCTCGGAGGTCGAGCAATACAACGGCAACGTCGTCTTTGAGGGCATAATCGAGTGCGCCAAAGCCGCGCTTGAGAACGACATCCCCGTCGTGCTCGGCAACGACGTCGGCTGCCCGTGGATAACTCAGTACGACTTTTGGAGAGAGCTTTACTACTTCCACAAATTCGTCGGCGTGTCGAATTCCTTCGCCCTCTACACCGCCACGGCAAGGAGCGCGGAGCTTGCGGGTCTCGGCGACGTGACAGGCACCATCGCCAAGGGCAAGAGCGCCGATATGATAGTCACTGCGGAGAACCCGCTCGATGATCTGCGCGCGCTCCGCAACGTCGAAAAAGTTATCGCCCGCGGCAAATTCTACGATAACCCCAAGTTCAAAAAGAACCCGATCGTCGCCGCCGAGCTTGATAAATTTATGTAAAACATTTAAACGGTTTGCTTGTAAAAGTGAACCGTTTTTGCTGTTTGATCTCTAATGGTCGACTTGAAAAGTTACCATATCACTTGCAACCAGGGCGAGAGTTTAACTCTCGCCCTGAATTTTTTATCATCTGAATGCTGCGTACGCGTAGGTCGTGCCGAGGTCATTGAGCAGCGGCGAGCAGGAGCGCACCGTGAGCGACTCCGTGCTGCTGACTTTGAAGCCTTTCTCCGTCAGAGTGACGCCGAGGGTGGCGTAATCCCCGAAAGCGGCGCCGCACATGGCGTAGCTCTTGCCCGTCGAACCGTTCGGAGCGAAAAGCGGCAGACCGTTTGCAAACACCAGCAGCCTTGACGGCCTGAAGCCGACCGTCACGCTCTGCGTCGAGTCCCCCGTGCCGAAATATGTGCCGAGCTGATAGGGCGTATCCAGCTTCGCCTGCTGCTCCGGCGAGAGGTGGATGTCGCTGTTGCTTATATGCGAGCCGCACAGCAATTCCTTGCTCAGGAACGACGGGAAGTCGAGGCTCGATGCAGCGGCGGGGCACAGCGAGGCGTTGACCGTCAGCCATGCGCTGAGCACGAATGCGTCCGTGTCGCGGTCGGCGGTTATGTTGTCGCACCCCGAGCTGACAATATCCAGCGCCGAGTCAAAGGTCAGGCAGTCGATAATGTCGGTGAAGGCCTCGTGACAGGCTGCGCCGCCCGAGGAGAGCGGGGCATGTATGGACAGGCGCAGCGTTATCTCAGCCTTGCGGCAGTATTCGTTTTTGACGAGCATTCCCTCGTCATTCTCGACGAACGAATCAACTATCTTCATCCCCTTGATACCGACGGCGACCGTTGTTTTCTTCAACGGCACAGCCTTTTTTATCGGCGGGAATTCGGTCAGAAACTTGATATAATCCAGATCTTCTCTGCCCTCGAGCCACTCAACGATGCTTGAGGGCAGCGCGCTTATTTCGCTCATTTGCTCACTCCTATTCTATCTCCACTATCTCACGGATTATCGCCCAGATATAGAATATCTCATCACCGCTGTAGACCTTTTCGGCTCTGTCGACCCTGAATTTCTTGCCTGCGGCGGCGATATACGAATTCTGCGGCGCTGCGGTCAAATCGGGGGCGGGCGGGCCGATATAGAGGTAGTGCCCCTGCGAATTATAGCCTATTTCGGTGTTCACGCCGTAGAGATACATCTTGTTTTTGTAGCGCAGCGGGCTGATAAACGCCCGCATATCGGCGGCGCTCGCATTGTCGGCGGTCATCAGGCTCGCCGCGGTCGCATAGCGGTCAAAAAGCGGCGCAAGTTTCATACTTTCACCTGCCCGAAGTGGAATTCTTCATCCCTGAGCAGCGGTGCGGCGGCTGCGAGAGCCTCGGTTTTTTCTTTTTGGGCGTAATCGGCAAGCTCCCTGCGGGAGACGCTCACCGTGACGTCGCCCGCCTTAAACGAAGTCACACCGCCGTCGTTAAACAGCTTTTTTATGCAGAATCTGCGGTATGCAAAGGCCGCGGCAGCGTTTATCAGGCGTATATCGCCAAAATCCGCCTCGGGCTTCACCATTGCGGCAAGCTCCCTGCACGCCGCCTCGCACATCGGCAGCAGCTCCTGCGTATCCCCGTCGGGCGAATAATACTCTTTCATCGCGTTAAGCACGGTCAGAGTGTCTGTCAAAATTATCCCTCCGTCAGACGGAAAGCACCTTGGATGCCCCGTCGAATATCTTGGCGAAGCCCGCCGTGCAGCTTATCACTGCGCGCTCGAGCTGGCGGTCGATGAGCTTGTCATACTCGGTCATCACGTCGCCGGTCTTGACCATCTCAAGGGCGGCGGATTTGTCGAGACCGATGAGCTTGCCCGCGCCGACGGCGGAGGATTTAAGCAGTTTTGCGCCGAGGGGAGTCACCGCCTTACCCGTGCCGTGGAAGCTGAGCCCCGCAGCGGCGTCCCTGAACTGAGTCATGTTGAGTATCGCCGCCATCATGTCGGGGCTTGCGATAACGGTGTTCAGCTCATAGGGATCGAAGCCGTTCCAGAAGGAGATGAGGTCGGAGTATGCGAGGGTGTCGTCGGTCGCGCACTCCACCACCGAGGAGGGGTTGCCGTTGCCGTCGCCGTTCTCGAGCACGTCGATAGCGTCGGCGAGCAGGGTGCGTGCAATGTACGCGCCTATCTGCCTGAGCGTAACGGTGAACAGGTCGAGGCGCTGATATCTGACCGCCTCATACGAGGCGACGAGCGCCCTGCCCCTCTTGCGGAGCTTCACAAGATTCTCCTTCATCCTGATATTGGTCTCGGGGATAAACGCGCCCTCCTTGACCACCTTCAGCTCCTTCTCCTCATCCGTCGGGACAGAGGAGACCGAGCGGTAGTCGAGGCCGTTGAACACCGTGGCTGTCGCCACGATGCCGGGCAGGATATCCGCCTGCTCAAGCCCCTGCTTCACCGCCCTTGAGACGTATTCGGGGAAGAGCACGGCACTGTCGCTGCAAGCGAAGAATTTATCGACTATGTCGCTGCCCGCGCCGCCGACCCTGATGCCGAATCTCTTGAGCTGGCGCTGATATGCGTCCAGCCCCTCGAGCGGAGTACCCTTGTAATTCTCGCTCGGGTCAAGGCTTTCGAGAGCCTTGGTGAAGTTGCCCGCCGAGTAAAGTCCCTTTTCCAGCTTTACATTATCAAATGCTGACATTTTATCTCTCCTTTCATTTATCAGAGCAGGAATGTAACGGTGCCCGCGGTCGAATCGACCTCAAGCACGAGGTATTCCCTGCCGTTGGTCGTGTCCGCCTTGACGCCCTTACCGTCCGAGGCGAGCTTTGCGTAGCCCGCAGACGGTGCGGTGCCGCTGCATTTCACTGTAACCGCTCCGCTGAGCTGCACCGAGGCGTATGCATCGTCGCTCGCCGCGGCTATGCCGCAGAACGCCTTGCCGTCGGCGCTCGCCTTGACCTTGCCACTGCCGTCCATCTCCACGGGAGTGCCCTCAGCTATGGCCGAGCCGACCTTGAATGTTGCGGTGTTTGCGTTGAAACCGCCGAATGATACTGACATTTTGTTTCCTCCTTAGATTTTGTATTCGGAATTCTCGGATTTTTCCGTCTGCTCCGTCGGGGCAAGCTGCCTTATCAGCGGCAGCTCCTGTGCCGCTTTTGCGGCAAACGCCTCACGCATATCGCGCAGACGGCGCAGGTCGAGCACGGAGCAGATATCCTCAAGAGTCTCGCTCCTCATCGTCGGGAGCACCCTTGCCGCATTCTTGATTATCTCCGAACGCAGCTCGGCTCTGTAAGCCTCGGCGAAGCGGGCAAGCTCCTCCTGAGAGGCGCTTCTCCTGCCCGCCTCAAATGATTTCATGACCCCGGCATTCCTCTGAGCGGGCACCGCCACAAACGACCATTCATAGGCGTCCGCAGGCTCGGAGAGCAGATAGCAGCAGAGCTTGCCGCCGTAATACTTGCCCTTCTGATGCTCGCAGCCCTCGGTCTTGATGTTTTTGCCGCAGATGGAGCAGCTTATATCCCTCACGCTGCAACCGACGCTGGTCTCTTTTTTGATGCCCGCGTCGATCTCGGCGATGAGATCCTTGTTTTTGTCGGTGCGGACCATATAGGCCTTTGCCTGAATGTAGGTGTAAGGCTCGCCGTCCGCCGTCTTTTTCTCAGGGTCGCTGACGACCACGGCTGAGTATATTCTCGCCGTCTGATCCTTGCCGCTCATGTTATGATCGAATATTCCGCTACTGCCGACAAAAAGCTCCGCCAGAGTTTTGAGGGCAGGGATAGTGAATTTCTCGTTGTCACGGTCTATCTCGTTGTCGCACAAAATGAGCGGGAATGTGTAAAGCTCGTCCCTTGAGAGCTTTTTCCTCGCAAATCTGCCGATAAGCTCCAGTTCCTTATCGGGCAGCTTATTACGATTATCGTTTTCCATTTATTCGCCTCCGTTAAGTTTCTTGGCCTGCGCCCTGTAGAGGGCGGCCTTGCTCTGCTCTACCTCGTCCTGGAGCGTGATGTCGTCCCAGACGACCTCGGCGGTACAGCCGCAGCCCCTGCTTCGCAGGAACGCCGTGCATATCCTCCTGATGACGGGCGTGAGTATGCGGCGATACGCCTCAAGCTCGCTGGTGAGAGCGTCCGCCTGTTGAGAGGACATTCTCTCCGTGCTCGACCACGAAAGCCCGAGCATAAAGGGCGGCAGCCCCGTCTTGGCAACTATCTGCTCCAGAAGCTGGCGCACGGGCACCTCGCTGTCGAGTATCTGATTATCCGCCCCGATGACCTTTATCTGCACGTCGCCGACCGCCACAAAGTCCCTTATCTCCGAGCCGCTCTGCATCGCCTCGCCCCATTCCTTTGCCACCTGCAAGGCTCTGTCCTTGGCGTAGGCGCGGTCTATAGCGTCGTTCTTCGGGTTATAGGTCACGGCGAAGCGCAGGTTGCCTACCCTCTCCCAATTCGCGCCGATGCTCTCGAATATCTTGAGCAGCACCGAGCTGACGAACGGCAGACCCTTGAGCAGTGAAGTGCCCGTGAGCGCACCCGGCTGAGGGTCAAGCACGCTGAGCAGGCAGAGCTCGGGTCTGGCTACCCGTTTCATCCCCGGCCCGCAGCCCGTGAAAATGTCGATATCAACGCCGTTTTTATTCCTTTTAAGCGTTATATCGTCGGGCGGCGTGTTAAAAAGCGCCCTCGGGGTGCCTTCGGTGTCGGTGATTATCTCGCCGACCGCCGTGCCGCAGGTCAGCAGCTGCTCAAGATAGCTTGAGATGAACGCCGCCATACCCATGCGGTTGCCGCCCACGGGAACGTCCTCGATGAAAGCCCTCAGCTCACGCTGAGCCGCCTTGTCTCCGCACTCCACCGTAAAGCCTCCCACAAGACGCACTATCTTGAATACCGCCGCATCGATTATCGGTACGGCCTCCCGCAGGGCGTAATAGAGCCTCGTCTGCGGCGCGCCGAGCGGCACATAATCGTCGAGCATCCCGAATATATGCCTGCCCCTGTTTTGAGCGACGGGTGCGGATATCCTCGCCGCTTTTCTGTCCTTAAAAATGCCTATTTCAGCACCTCCTTGCCGCAACGGCAAAGAATCCGTCGTCCGCATCCTCGTTCAGCACCGTGGATACAAAATAGCGGATATCGTCCATTGCGTGATCGTTTTCCTTCCTCACCGCGTCCTTTGCGGAGTTCTCCTCCCAGCGGTAAAGCCCGAATTCCCTTATCGAGTCACGGCAGGCGGGGGAGAAAAGGATCCTGCCGCTTTTGAGGCTGTCGGAGACTCGGCGGATGCCGTCGAGCACATCGTTCCTTGCGGGGATGACGGTGAAGCGGCCGTCGCGCCTGATGCACTCGATGAAGCTCGCCGCCGAGGGGTCGACTATGACCGCCTCGATTTTGCGCCCGCCCGCAAGGTCGAGCAGGGCGGAGTAATGCTCGCTGTCCGTACGCTGCTCGCCCACCCTGCGGGAGTCGTAGTAGTATTCGCCTATGCGGTACCACACCCCTGCGCTCAGGCCCCAAAGGCCGAAGGACGACGGGTTGACTGTGCCGTAATCGCAGGAGATATAGAATTTCTCAAATCCCTGCGGCGGCTCTTTGACATGGGCGCTCTGAGAGAACATCGGATATACGCTGCCCTGGGCGGCGACCCACCTGCCGAGCACAAACCGCTCATAGAACGCGCCGGAATACAGCTTCTCATAGCGGTCGATTATCGCGGGCGTGAGCGAGGGATTATCCCGCATCGTGAAGTGCAGATAGAGGCAGTTTTTCTCCCTGTGCTTCTTGACCCACTCCTCGTGAAACCAGTGCATCGGGTGCTCGGGGTTGCAGTTGAACCAGAGCTTTGAGCCCTCAACCGAGCAGCGGGCAAGCGCCTGCTCGACAAAGGAGCGGGGCATCAGCGTGACCTCGTCAAGCAGCACGCCCGCGAGGGTCATACCCTGTATCAGCGCCGCCGAGCCCTCGTCCTTGCCGCCGAAGAGATAGAAGCGGTTCATACGCCCGCCGCAGGATATCTCTATAAGGTTACGTGAATATTTCTCGGCGCAGTCAAAGCCGAGCTCCCGCAGCACGGGCAGGAGCGAGGTGACAACATTGCGCCGCAGCGAGGCTATCGTCTTGCCGCAAAGGGCGAACGAGCGGTCGCTGAACGCCGAGAACGCCCACGCCACAAACGACACCGAGGTGCACAGGGTCTTGCCCGAGCGCACCGCCCCGTCGCAGATTATGCCGTCGCAGCCGCTGTAAGGGCTGCCGTCCGCCCACCAACAGAGCGCAGCGGTCTGTTTTGCGGAAAAAGGCGCGAATTCCTGCTTCTTCAATCCTCCGCCTCCCCGCCGAGCAGCCGTGCGCCCTCCATGAGCGCGCCCGTAAAGCTGCTCTGCGCCGCTTCAACTCCCCCGCCGAGGGCTGCGAGCCTCTCCATCGCCTTTAGGCGGTCATAGAATTTAATCTCCAGCCCGCCGCCCTTCGGTCTCTTGATATCCGAGACGTTAAAAAGGTCGAGCCGCTCGATATCCTCGGCGCTCAGCTCCTCTCCGCCGAGCAGCAGCTTGAGTGCGTCCGCCGACGAGCCGAACGCCAGCTTGCGAAGCCCGCTCTCGACCCTTGAGCAGCTCTGCCGCTCCTCCTGCAATTGCTTTATGCGGTTTCGGATATCCTCACGGGCGAGCAGGCGCGCCGCCGCCCTCGACGGCACGACCGAATACCCCGCCCTTGCGGCGCATCCCCTCGGATCCGCCCCCTCCGCGGCGTAGGCGCAAAAAAGCGCCTCTTTTTCGCTCAATTTCTTCATCGCGCATCTCCTTTCTCTCACCCTAAGCGCAAACGCCGCCTTTCTTAAAGCCGTTTGCCTTACGGCGATATTCGCCGAAAACTAAATTTTCGCCCGTAATTCCCCCGTTTTCGTTCAAAATACCCCCTGTAGCTCGCTTTTTCGGCAATTTTACCGAATATTTTATTTTTACGGATTTTTTTGCGATTTCACTTGACTTGAGGCGATTTTGGGTGTAACATTGGGTTGTAAAAAATAATTATGAAAAGTGTGGTGAAAATAATGGCAGGTTCCGATACCCCTAACCCTCGAAGTAGGAGCTTTTTAAATTCATATCGCAGGGGCGGCGCCGCCTTTATCGCCATATAAGTGATCCGTTTGATCGCTTCTATTTGTTTTGCGTCGCCTTTGCGGAGCCGACCCTGTCGGTGAAGAAAGGAGACGTTTTTTTATGGACACCAACGAATTCATGCTCCACAGCATAAGGAAGCTCATCTTTGAGGGCGAGATCTCAGCGCTGCGTGACATCCTGATCGAAATGAACGTGGTCGATATCGCGACCATTATGGAGGAGCTGGAGCCGGCGGACAGACTCTTTGTCTTCCGCGTGCTGCCAAAGGATCTCTCGGCAGAGGTCTTTGCCTACCTCGAATCCGACACGCAGACCGACCTCGTGCGAATGATAAACGACGCCGAGCTTGAGCGCCTGCTCAACGAAATGTTCCTCGACGATACGGTCGATTTCCTTGAGGAGATGCCCGCCAACGTCGTCACCCGTGTGCTTGCCCACTCCGACCCCGAGACCCGCAAGCTGATAAACAGATTCTTAAAATACCCCGAGGACAGCGCCGGCAGCATAATGACCATTGAGATGGTGCAGCTCCACACGAATTTCACCGCCTCACAGGCGATAGAGCAGATAAGAAAAACAGGCGTAGACAAAGAGACTGTCTACACCTGCTACTGCACCGACCGCGAGAGGCACCTGCTCGGCAGCGTGCCGCTGCTCTCACTGCTGCTTTGCGATGAGAATGCCCTCGTCGGCGATATTATGGAGGACGACGCCCAGCTCATCTCCGTCAACACCCTTGACGACCAGGAGGTCGTGGCGGAGGTCGTTAAGAAATACGACCTTTTGAGCGTACCCGTTGTCGATAACGAAAACCGCCTTGTCGGCATAATCACCGTCGATGACGTTGTTGATGTCATTGAAGAGGAGACCACCGAGGACTTTGAGAAGATGGCTCTTATCGCCCCCTCGGACGACGATTACCTCAAGACCGGCGTTTTCAAGCAGACAAGGAACCGTATCATCTGGCTGCTGATACTTATGGTATCCGGCACCTTCACCGGCAAGATAATCGAGGGCTATGAGGCGCTGCTCGCAGGCTTCACCACCCTAACCGCCGCCATTCCCATGCTCATGGATACCGGCGGAAACGCAGGCAACCAGGTATCCACCCTTATCATCCGCGGTCTTGCCGTCGGCAAGCTCGAGCCCAGAGATTATTTCAAGATAGTGTTCAAAGAGCTAAGGGTCGCTATCCTTTGCGGCACGGCGCTCGGAGCGGTGAATATCCTGCGAATGTACCTGTTCTGCGACGGCACATTACAAATGTTCTTTGTCGTGTCGCTTGCGATGTTCTGCGCTGTTATCGTTGCGAAGCTCATCGGCTGCACGCTGCCTATCATTGCGAAGCTCATAAAGCTCGACCCCGCCCTCATGGCAGGCCCGATGATAACCACGATAGTCGACATTATCACGCTCATCATCTACTTCTCACTTGCAAACTTGCTCCTCATTCATTAATAATATAATGTATAGCAAAATCGCTCTGCTGCGGCCTCACGGCTCACGGCAGAGCGATTTTTTACATTTATTATATTCAGTCGGCGTAGTTATAGCCCGCCATTATGGCGTTCATATTCGCGTCGACGAGGTCGGCGTGCTTTGCGGGCACGAATTTCTTCATTGTCGCCTCCAGCCCCTCAAGGCTGACCGCGCCGGTCTCCTTCATCATCTTGCCGACGATTATCATGTTGGCGAGGGTGGGCGTGCCCGCGTCCGCCGCCATCTTGGTGGCGGGGATATAGAACGCCTTGATGTCCGTGCGCTGTGCCTTGCGGGCGATAAGGGTGCTGTCCACAAAGACATAGCCGCCGGGGACTACGCTGCTCTCATATTTGTCAAACGAGGGCAGGTTCATCGCCATAAGCACGTCGGGCTTCGCCACTATCGGCGAGCCTACGGGCTCATCGCTCAGGATGACCGAGCAGTTCGCCGTGCCGCCTCTCATCTCGGGGCCGTATGAGGGAAGCCAGCTCACCTCTCTGCCCTCCGAGAGGCCTTTGTATGCAAGGAATTTGCCGGCGAAGAGCACGCCCTGGCCGCCGAATCCCGCTATAAGTATCTGAGTAGTCATTTTCAGCCCTCCTTGCTCTCGGCGGATCTGTCCTTATACACGCCGAGCGGGTAATAGGGCAGCATCTTATTCTCGACCCATTCAAGTGCGGCGGTGGGGGTCATGCCCCAGTTGGTCGGGCAGGAGGATACGACCTCGATGAGCGAGAAGCCCTTGCCCTCGACCTGATTCTTAAACGCCTTGAGGATCGCTTTCTTTGCGTTCTTTACATTCTTGACATTGTTGACGGCGACGCGCTCTATGTATTCGGGGCCGTCGAGGGTGGCGAGCAGCTCGCAGACCCTTATCGGGAAGCCCGCGGTCTTGACGTCCCTGCCGTAGGGCGAGGTCTGAGTGACCTGACCGGGCAGCGACGTGGGAGCCATCTGACCGCCTGTCATTCCGTATATTGCGTTATTGACAAATATGACGGTTATGTTTTCGTTCCTTGTCGCGGAGTGGACGGTCTCCGCCATGCCTATTGAGGCAAGGTCGCCGTCACCCTGATAGGTGAATATGATATTCTCGGGCAGCGCTCTTTTAAGACCCGTCGCAACGGCGGGCGCTCTGCCGTGGGCAGCCTCCACCATGTCGCAGGTGAAGTAGTCATAAGCCATGACGGCGCAGCCGACGGGGGCAACGCCTATCGTCCTGCCCTCAATGCCAAGCTCGTCTATCGCCTCGGCAACAAGGCGGTGAATTATGCCGTGGGTGCAGCCGGGGCAGTAATGCAGCGGCACATCCGCAAGTGATTTCGGTCTCTCAAAAACGGTCATTATTCATTCACCTCCGCTGATTTTGCTATTGCCTCGAGCACCTGCTCGGGGTCGGGGATCATGCCGCCCGCGCGGTTACAGAGCGTAACGGGTCTGCTGCATCCGGTGGCAAGGCGTATATCCTCTATCATCTGACCCATCGAAAGCTCGACGGATACAAACGCCTTGACCTTTTTTGCCGCCGCGGCAAGCGCCTCGGTCGGTAACGGCCAAAGGGTTATCGGTCTGATGAGGCCGACTTTGACTCCGTTTGCCCTCGCCGCCGTGACCGCGTTCTTTGACACCCTTGCGGCTATGCCGTAGGCGACTACGCAGTATTCGGCGTCCTCCATCATGTATTCTTCCCACATCGGCTCGTTCTTCTCCACCTCGGCGTATCTCTCGTAGCGGGCGAAGTTAATCTTCTCCAGCTCCTCGGGCTTGAGGTAAAGCGAGTTGATGATATTGTGCTTTCTCTTCATCTGAGTGCCCGTGACCGCCCAGGGCTTCTCAACCTTATGCTCGGTGATGCCCTCGAGCGAGACGGGCTCCATCATCTGGCCCATCGTGCCGTCGGCAAGCAGCATTGCGGGAATGCGGTATTTATCCGAGAGGTCAAATGCCTTGACGGTCAGATCCGCCATCTCCTGCACGCTTGCAGGGGCAAGGACTATCAGATGATAATCGCCGTGGCCGCCGCCCTTGGTTGCCTGGAAATAATCGGACTGCGACGGCTGAATACCGCCGAGGCCGGGGCCGCCCCTCTGCACATTGACTATGAGCGCGGGCAGATCCGAGCCCGCGATATATGAAATGCCCTCCTGTTTAAGCGAAACTCCGGGGCTTGAGGACGAGGTCATGACCCTGAAGCCCGCGCCCGCCACGCCGTAGACCATGTTTATCGCGGCAATCTCGCTCTCCGCCTGCAAAAATGTGCCGCCGATCTTGGGCATACGCTTCGCCATATAGGCGGCTATCTCCGTCTGCGGAGTTATCGGGTAACCGAAGTAATGGCGGCAGCCGGCTCTGATAGCGGCCTCGGCGATAGCTTCGTTGCCCTTCATCAATACTTTCTCAGCCATGTCGTCACCTCATTTCTCCACGGTTATCACGCAGTCGGGGCACATCGTGGCGCAGAAAGCGCAGCCGATGCACTTCTCGGGCTGAGTGACCTCTGCCGGGGAATGTCCTTTCGCATTTATTTTGTTTTTGGCAATAACGATGATCTTCTTCGGGCAGGCGTCAACGCACAGAGCGCAGCCCTTGCATCTGTCCGAGTCAAACGTGACCTTAGCCATATCCAGTCTCCTTTATGTCAAAAATATTTCTTTTGCAGCTTGAGAGGGAAGAGCTTCTCTGCCTTAATACCGCCGCAGATATCCTCCCTCGCCGCCGTCATTATGACGGGCAGCCCGCTCAGCTCCGAGAGCCTGCGAGCCTGCTCCGCGGTCGCCTCCACATCCTCGGGCAGCGTCTCGTCGCCGAGATTGGAATTGTCGGCGATCGCCGTGAACGGTATGCCGCACGCCGCCTCTATCTCCCGCATGACCTCGAGGGCGCTCTCGGCGTCCGGGGTCAGGGGGCGGTAGAAATTGACCGTGAATATCATCTCGTAGTCGTTCTCCTCAAGTATGAGAGGGGCGAATCTGCCGAGCGCATATGCGCCCGCGTCGTCGCCGCCGACATCAATGACCGCGCAGCTGTCACGGCGCTCAAACAGCCCGTACATCTCCTGCGGCAGGGCGGGGATATCGAGATTAGTGTTCGCATAGGTCGGCGAGACAAGCTCAATGCCTGCCGCCGCAAGCTCCTCGGCACTGTCCTTGGTGCGGAAATACGGGTTAACTATATCCAGATCGGCTATCCTGACCTTTTTGCCGCTGCGCCTCAGGGCGAGCGCATAGTTGACGGCAAGGTTGGTCTTGCCGCTGCCGTAGTGGCCGGCAAAGAGGGTCAGCCGCTTATAATTCTCAGCCATTGCAGACCTTGACGCTCCAGCCGTAGGGGTCGGCGACCTTGCCGCACTGGATGCCCGTGATGGTGTCATAGAGCTTATGCGTAACTTTGCCTATCTCATTGTTGCACACGGTGTATTCCTTGCCCTGATAGAAGAGATGACCTATCGGAGACACAACGGCGGCGGTGCCCGTGCCCCATGCCTCCTCAAGAGTGCCGTTTGCGGCGGCCTCAAAGAGCTCGTCGACCGAGATGAGCCTCTCCTCGACCTCGTAGCCCCAATCCTTCAGCAGCTGCACGCATGATTTCCTCGTAACGCCGGGGAGCACCGAGCCTGTGAGGGCGGGGGTAACTATCTTGCCGTTTATCTTAAACATGACGTTCATCGAGCCTACTTCCTCGATATATTTGCGCTCGACGCCGTCAAGCCAAAGCACCTGGGTGTAGCCCTGCTTCTCGGCTTCCTCGCCCGCTCTGAGGCTGGCGGCGTAGTTGCCGCCGCACTTTGCGTAGCCCGTGCCGCCTCTGACGGCTCTGACGTCCTTGCTCTCTATCGCTATCTTGACGGGGTTGATGCCCTCGGCATAGTATGCGCCGACGGGCGAGCAGATGACCGCAAACACCGCATGGTGGACTCCGTGAACGCCGAGGTTAGCGTCATCGCCGAACATAAAGGGTCTGATATAAAGTGAAGTGCCTTCCGCCGAGGGAACCCAATCCTTCTCAAGCTCCACAAGGGTCTTGACGATATCGACGAAGGCTTCCTCGTCAAGCTCGGGCAGGCAGAGGCGCTCCGCGCTGTTTCTGAAGCGCTTTGCGTTCTCATCGGGTCTGAACAGGGCGACGGCGCCGTCGGCGCGGCGGTACGCTTTAAGCCCCTCAAATATCTCAACGCCGTAGTGGAAGACCGTGGCAGCCGGGTGCATGGGCAGCGGACCGAACGGCACTATGCGCGCGTCATGCCAGCCCTTGTCGGGGTCGAAATCCATCAGAAACATATGGTCGGTGAATATCTGACCGAAGCCGAGCTTGGTTTCGTCTGTCGGGTGGGGCTTCGGGGCGGTCGTTTTTGTTACCTTGATTTCGTATTTCATAGTTCAGTCTTCCTTTCGCATTATAATTTATATCTTTGGATCTTGCCGCTCGTCGTCTTGGGCAATTCGTCCTTAAAGACGACTACGCGGGGATATTTGTAAGGCGCTGTATGGGATTTGACGTAATTCTGAATTTCTTTTTTAAGCTCCTCAGTCGGCTCGGTGCCCTTGGTGAGCACTATGCTCGCCTTGACTACCTGACCTCTGACCTCGTCCGGGGCGGCGGAAACGCCGCACTCCACAACATAGGGCAGCTCCATGATGACGCTCTCGATCTCAAACGGCCCGATGCGGTAGCCGGAGGACTTGATAACGTCGTCCTTGCGCCCGACATACCAGAAGTAGCCGTCCTCGTCGCGCCATGCGGTGTCGCCGGTGTGATAAAGTCCGTCGTGCCACGCCTCCTCGGTCTTTTCGCTGTCGAGGTAGTATTCTTTATAGAGCCCGCAGGGAACGGCTCTCGAGGTGCGGATAACTATCTCGCCTGTTTCGCCCGGGGCGACGGTGTTGCCATCCTGATCGACAAGGTCAACGTCGTACTGCGGCGAAGCCTTGCCCATTGAGCCGAGCTTGAGCGGCGTGCCCCTGAGATTTGCGATAGTCAATGTTGTCTCGGTCTGACCGAAGCCCTCGCTTATCTCAAGACCCGTGGCGGCCTTGAATTGACGGAACACCTCGGGGTTCAGCGCCTCGCCCGCCGTCGTCATATGGTGGATTGAGGAGAGGTCGTATTTTGAGAGATCCTCCTTTATCAGCATTCTGAGCATCGTCGGCGGAGCGCAGAAGGTGGTGATATTGTATTTTGCAAACATCGGCAGGATATCCGAGGCGTCAAAGCGGTCGAAGTCATAGACAAATACCGCTCCCTCGCAGAGCCATTGACCGTAGAGCTTGCCCCAGAGCGATTTGCCCCAGCCCGTGTCTGAGATCGTCAGGTGAAGTCCGTCCCTCTCGCAGCAGTGCCAGTATTTCGCCGTCACAAAGTGGCCGAGGGCGTAGGTGTGTTTGTGCGCCGCCATCTTGGGGTTACCCGTCGTGCCCGAGGTGAAGAACATTATCGCGGTGTCGTCGCCGCAGGAGGTGTCAGGCGTGCGCTCATATTTGCTTGAGAAGAGCTTGTATTCGGCGTTGAAGTCGTGCCAGCCCTCCTTCTGCCTGCCGATGATGAGTTTATTCTTGACCGTCGGGCATTTCTGAGCGGCTCTCTCGGCGATGTCGGCGGTATCGCCGTCGCCGGTGCAGACTATCGTGCTGACCCCGGCGGCGTTGAAGCGATATTCAAAGTCGTGCTCCTTGAGCTGATTCGTTGCCGGTATCGCTATCGCGCCTATCTTGTGCAGGGCGACTATCGCAAACCAGAATTGATAGTGGCGCTTGAGCACAAGCATGACCCTGTCGCCCTTCTTGACGCCGAGCGAGGTGAAGTAATTGGCGCATTGATTGGAGGCCTTTTTGATATCCTTGAATGTGAAGCGGCGCTCGTTCCTCTCGGAGTCGAGGTGGAGCATTGCGAGCTTGTCGGGGTATTTATTCGCTATCTCATCAACTATATCGAAGCCGAAGTTGAAGGTGTCTGTGTTCTTGAATTCTATGCTCTTGAGCCTGCCGTGCTCATCCTCATGCGTCTTGACGAATTTCTCGCACAGCAGCTTCTCCGAGCTTTGGGCGGAGACTATCGTGCTGCGTACCGTCTCCTCCTTCACATCGTCGCCGGGGAGAACGACGGCGCAGAAGTAGCAGTCCTCGCCGTCAACGGCTATCATTCCGTGAGGGGTGGAGCTGTTGTAATAGATGCTGTCGCCCTCGCCGAGGATCTCGGTGTGCTCGCCGACCTGCACCTTCAGCTTGCCCTTGAGTATCAGGTCGAATTCCTGGCCGCTGTGCTTGGTCAGGTGGATGGGGGCGTTCTGCTGCTCGGGTGAGTATTCGTAATGCACCCAGTAGGGCTGCGCTATCTTGTCGCGGAATTTCGGCGCGAGGTTCATTATCTCTATGCCGTCCTCTTTCGCTGTCTCCTGACCCTTGCCCTTCCTCGTCACGGTGTAGCTCGACAGATGAGCGGAGCGACCCTCGAGCAGTTCGGTCAGCTCGACGTTGAAGGCAAGCGCGCATTTATGAATGAATGTGAACGGGATATCGGCGCTGCCGCTCTCATAAAGAGCGTATGCCTCGGGCGTTACCTCGGTCTTGTCCGCCATCTCGGCGGCCGACCAGCCCATGATCTCCCTGAGCTCCCGAATTCTCTCGGCTATCTCGGAGAGCTGCATCATCGTGTTTGTCGTATTCATCATAAAAACCTCCTTGGTGTGTAAAATTCTGTTTAAAAGCAGAAAGACCCGTCTCAAAGAATTTCTTTGAGACGAGTCGATTTTAATCATCGTACCCGCGGTACCACTCAAATTGCATGAAAGTCATGCCCCTCAGGCTCCAACAAGCCTTATGCGTTAACGCAGCAATCACGGAAGGCGCCTACTTGCGCTCGGCTTTCGGACCCTCGGCTCGGAAGTGATGGGATATCGGAATTAGTTTATCGGGATCGCACCGCCCCCGACTCTCTTGGAAACAGACAACCGTATCCGTCTTCGTCACAGCTTTTATATTCAAGTTTTTCTGCATTTTAGCACACCTTTGACCGTCTGTCAAGAGGTTTTCGAAAATTTTTTCAGCTTTTATTTATTCCCAGCCGTGCTATCGAATCGTCTCTCATTTTATATTTTAATATCTTGCCTGCGGCGTTCATCGGAAAGCTCTCAGTGAAAATAAAATATCTCGGCACCTTGTGCTTCGCCATGTGGGAATTGCCGTATTCCCGCATCTCGTTTTCGTCCGATCTTTCGCCGCTCTTGAGGATTATCCAGGCGCAGGCCTCCTCGCCGTAGCGGCTGTCGGGCACGCCGACGACCTGCACGTCCCTGACCTTGGGGTGAGTGAGGTAGAATTCCTCTATCTCGCGTGGATAGAGGTTTTCGCCACCCCTGATTATCATATCCTTTAGCCTGCCCGTGACCTTATAGTAGCCCTGCGGCGTGCGGCAGCAGATATCGCCTGTGTGGAGCCATCCGTCGGCGTCAATCGTCTGCTCGGTCGCCTTCGGCATCTTATAGTAGCCCTTCATTATGTTGAAGCCCCTTGCGACGAATTCGCCGTTCTCGCCGTCGGGCAGATCCTCGCCTGTCTCGGGGTCGATTATCTTGCATTCAACATTCGGGAATGCGCTGCCGACCGTCTCGACCCTCAGGTCGAGCGATTCGTTGACCTCGCCCATCGTGCAGCCGGGCGAGGACTCCGTCTGACCGTAAACGCTGAGTATCTCGGTCATATTCATCTCTGCGGAGGCTCGGCGCATAAGCTCAGGCGGGCAGTTCGCGCCGGCCATGATGCCCGTCCTCATATATGAAAAGTCGGTCGAGGCAAAATCCTCGTGGTTAAACATCGCTATGAACATCGTCGGCACGCCGTTGAAGCAGGTTATGCGCTCGGCGTTGATGCACGCGAGCGAGGATTTCGGCGAGAAATACGGCAGCGGGCATACCGTGCCTGCGTGTGTCATCAGATTGGTCATCGAGAGCACCATGCCGAAGCAGTGGAACATCGGCACCTGTATCATCATCCTGTCGGCGGAGGATATATCCATCCTGTCGCCTATCAGCTTGCCGTTATTAATAATGTTGCGGTGGGTCAGCATGACCCCCTTGGGGAAGCCCGTGGTGCCCGAGGTGTACTGCATATTGCACACGTCGTCGGGCTTCACGCCCGCGGCTCTGCGGCGCACCTCCTCAACGGGCACGGAATCCGCCCTCTCGAGCATTTCGTCCCACTCGAGGCAGCCGTCCATGTGAAATCCGACGGTCACGACATTGCGAAGAAACGGCAGATCCTTTGAATAGAGCGGCTTACCCGGCTTCAGCGAGGCAAGCTCGGGGCAAAGCTCCGAGATTATCTCCTCATAGTTTGAATCCTTGCAGTCCCTTATCATCACCAGCGTATGCGTATCGGACTGCCGCAGCAGATACTCCGCCTCATGCACCTTGTAGGCGGTGTTGACCGTCACGAGCACGGCGCCTATCTTGACCGTCGCCCAAAACGTCAGGAACCACTGCGGTATATTCGTCGCCCAGACCGCCACATGGTAGCCGGGCTTAACGCCCAGCGAAATGAGCGCCGCCGCAACTCTGTCCACATCGTCGCGGAATTCCGAATATGTTCTCGTATAGTCGAGGGTCGTGTATTTGAAGGCGTATTGGTCGGGGTATCTCTCCGCCATCTCGTCGAGCACCTGCGAAAAGGTCAGATCCACCGTGTCGAATTTCTTCCACGGGAATGTGCCCGTGCGGGAGCGGTTATAATAGATATTCTCCGTCGGCTTGCGCTCCTCAGCGCCGTTCATATAGTTGACGAAATGGGTCAGCACCACATCAGGCTCGGTTATCTCGCTGTTGCGGTCGGTGCAGATGAAGCCGTCGTAGTTCAGCGAACGCAGCGCATTCATAAAATCCCTGACAGGCAGCTCGCCGTCGCCGATTATGACGTCCGTGCCGCCCCTGCGGTCGCCTATGCGGACATAATTGATATATGCGCCGAGGGTTCGTATCGTCTCGTCGGCAGTCTCGCCGCCGCCAAAGAACGTCTCGCGGATATTCCACGCCGTGCCGAGCGCCGCCGTCGCGAAGCGGTTGATGACCTCAAGCGCCCTCTCCGTGTGCGCGAGCGCCCCGCAGGTCTCGAGCAATATCGCGACGCCGTATTCCTCCGCTCTCTTAACGGCTGGGGTCAGTATGCTCTCAAGCCCGTCGGGCAGCTCCGCGCCGAAGCGGATTATCACATTCTGTATCCCCGCATTCGCCGCCAGCTCCACGCAGTCGGCTATCGGCTCGGGCGCGGTGGCGGAGCATATCGGGTCGGGGTAGGTCAGCGCCGCCGCCTCAAGGTGGCGGTTGACCAGCTTGCGCCGCGAATCGGCGGTCGACGCGGGGTCGAGCAGGCTGTCGCGGTGGGCGGCTATCTCCGCCCCTGCGTCGAATATCTCAATGCCCGAAAAGCCGTATTCCGCCGCCGTGTCGCACAGCTCAAGGAATGACGGGCAGCTTATATTTTCGGTAGAAAATGCTAATTTCATATCATTTTTCCTCGTAAACTATCTTATTCAAAGCGTTGATATATGCCCTGATGCAGGCGCCGACGATATCGGTCGATACGCCGTTGCCCGAATAGAGCCTACCGCCGTCGCGCAGGCGGATGAGCGAGGAACCGAGCGCCTCTCTGCCCTTGGTAATGGCCTGAATTCTGAAGTCATCCAGCTCATAGTGGTGGCCGATTATCTGCTCTATCGCGTGGAACGCCGCGTCTATCGGGCCGTCGCCCGTGCTGACTCCGCTGAGCTTCTCGCCGTTCCTCTCAAGGGTCAGGTTCGCCGTTGCGGTCATCACGTTGCCGCTGTTTACAACATAGCTTATCACATGATAGGTCGAGGGCACCTGCATCGCCGCCCCCGCGACTATCGCCTCAAGCTCCCTTGAGCCTATCGAGCCTTTTTTCGCCGCGACTCTGCGGAATTCCTCATAGACCTTGCCGTTATCCTCGGCGGAGAGCTCATATCCAAGCTCCCTGACGGCCGCGATGACCTCGGTCAGGGTGCTCTGAGCGCCGAGAAAAGCGGAATTCGCCTTGACCTCCTCGGCGGCTGCCTGTTCCGCCGCTTCCTCGGGCAGCGCCTCCGAAAGCAGACGATGAATGCCCGTCACGTCGAGCTTGCAGGCGAAGCCGAGCGAGTCGCCCTTTGCGCGGCAGATATCGGCAAAAACCTCGGCGCTGAGATAGGATTTATTGCTAACGGCGGTCTTTACGCCGTCAGCCCCCGCTTTTATCGCCTCAACGGCGCAGGCGGCGGCCATGCTCAATGCGTCCGAGGGCTGAGCGAACACCTTAGCCCCGCAGCAGCCCTTTACCTCTTCGATAAGGGCGGCAAATTCGTCGGGGAAGCAGCAGCCGGCGTCGTCGCACACGGTCACTGCGGTCGCTCCGCTCTCACGGGCTGTGCGGCAGCATTCGCTGACGAAGCCCGGCTCGGCTCTGGTGGCGTCAAGTGCGACAAATTCCACCTCGGGGCAAATTTCGGCGGCTTTCTTGCATAAATATGCAATTTTTTCAAGCATTTTAGGCGCTTTCATGTGGTAGGAATACTCCATCTGCACCGTGGATACGGGCAGCTGCACCCTCAGGCAGGGCTTTGCAGCGGATCGAATGCAGCTCCATGCGGCGGCAAGGCTCTCGTCGCCGTCGCCGACGGGTATGCTCACTTTGCAGCCGCCGAGCGAGGTCGCTATAGTGCGGAGCACCACCTCGTCCTCCTTGCTGCCGGAGCAGGCGGGCAGCTCCACCGAGTCAACGCCCGCCGAGCGCAGGTTTTGAGCGAGAGCGAGCTTCTCACGGAAGCTCATAGCCCTCCTGCCGCCCTTTGCCGCGGCGGCGAGGGTAATATCACTGACATATACATTTTTCATTTCGCATTCGCCTTCCTTTGATATGCTTAGAATTTCGCCTTTTCGGCTAAAACAAAACACCCCGCAGAGATCCTCTCTCTGCGGGATGACTAATTAAAAAATTAACCACGGTACCACCCGTATTGCCTGTAAAAAACAGACCGCTCGTCAGGCTCAATCAAGCCCCTGACCTGTAACGGGATCACCCGTGCCCCCTTACTTTGCGTTCCGGGGACCTGCTCCGATACGAGGCTGCCGAATAGCCGGCTTACCGTTTCGCACCTGTCAACGGCTCTCTGAAAGCACGGGTCAATTCCGCATAATATCTTCACGGCATTTGTCCATATCAGTTGTTGTCGCCATTTTAACGCAAGATAAGGGCGTTGTCAATAGTCAAAAGCAAAATTCGCATAAATACACAGCCAAGCCCCGAGCTTGCGGGTCAAAAACCGTCAGATTTCATAAGGAAAATTTTTGCCGCCGAGCTGTAACCCTTTCGCCGCCGCGACATAACATGAGGATGTAAGCAGTCGAGAGATCGGCTGACTCAAGTTAAGGAGGTCAGATCATGGGTTGCGGATGCAATAACAATTGGCTCTTCATCATCCTCTTGCTCCTTTGCCTCACCGACTGCGGTTGCGGCTTGGGCTGCGGTTGCGGTTGCAACGGCACTTCGCTCAATTCCTCAAGAGGCAGTGACTGCGGCTGTGGCTGCGGCTGCTGAGCACGCTTATTAAAGCGAAGCTAATATCCCTGCCGCTTCCTCCTGCGTTAGACCGCCGGGGGAGGCGGCAAAATTTTTGGGCGTGCCGCTCTGCCAGCGCAGGGCGTATCTTTCCGCCTCGTCACGGCTGATTTTAACGCCGTCGAGGTCAAGCAGCGACCCTATCGTGCCCCTGACGGCGGCGATATCGTCCGTCATTGCGGCGAATTCCGCCGCTTTCTCGGGCGCAAAACGCTCGCAGCGGTCAATGAACGCGCCGAAGAACGCAGCGCAGGCCATGCCGTGCGGAATCCCGTAATTCTCCGTGAGCACATAGCCGAGTGGGTGCGGGAACGCCGTGCCGCAGGTGTTTATCACAAGGCCCGCATATATCGAGCCTTCATAGAGCCTCTCCCGCAGCGAATCGTCGATCTCGCCGCCCTCGGCAAGCTCCCGAAGCCCGTCGTATATCTGCGGTATGCATTTTTTTGCATAAAGGTCAAGCACTCCGCCGCATTTCGGGGTGAAGAAGCCCTCGACCGCATGGGCAAAGGCGTCAAGCGCCGTCGAAACCGTCTCTTTCCTCGGCATAGTGCGGGTGTAGCCGTAGTCGCAGAAAGAGACCGCAGCGTAGCAATCCGCCCCGGATATGCTCTTTTTTGCCCCCGTTTCATCGTTCGTCAGCACGGCGACGCCCGTCACCTCGCTGCCCGTGCCGGCCGTAGTGCCTATGAGCAGGACAGGCAGCGGAGTTCCGCTGTATTCCCGTTTATAAATATCCATAGGTGCGAGCGACGGGTCTGCGGCATAAATAGCGATGGCTTTCGAGGCGTCGAGCACCGAGCCGCCGCCTATGCCGAGTATGAATTCCGCCCCGATATCCCTCGCCCTTTTGCCCGCGGCGCAGCAGGCGGAGACGAGCGGATTTGCGCCTATCCCGTCAAATATATCATAGCTTATCCCCGCGCCTTGCAAGGCTTTTTCCGCGTCGCCGAGAGCGCCGCTGAGCCTTGCGCTGCTCCTGCCCGTAACTATCAGGCAGCGCTTGCCCGCCGAGGCAAAAATCCCGCCGCTCTGCTCAACGCAGCCCCTGCCGACTATGCAGCGGGCGGGCATATATATGTTGCTTATCATGGCTTTACCTCCGTAATTTTCCTCTTTGATATAATGCGAATTCTCTGATGATATTTTAGCAGATTTTTCACCGAAAACCAATATAAATCGCAATAAAATTATAAAATTTTATTGAAAAACTCTTTTAAAAGGTGTATATTAAAAGTAAGGAAGATTATATCACTTCATACATAACTATATATCATTTTTGATATAAGGGGGCATGCAAATTGAAAAAGATTCTGATTGCCCTCGCTGTTGTTGCCGCCGTTGCGGCTGCGGCGATTTTTTTTGCATCCTCAAACGAGGTCAAGCGCGAATTCTTCGCCATGAATACCTTTGTCTCCGCCAAGGTCAAGGGCTTCGCCGCCAAGGACGCGGCGGGCGGGATAAGCACCCTCGTGCGCGAGTTGGATTCAAAGCAGCTCTCCCGCTACACGTCAGGCTCCGAGATAAGCAGGATAAATTCCGAGGCGGAGACCGTCCTCAGCGACGAAGTGAGAGATTACATCACCGAGCTGCTCGAGGTCGGCAAAATGAGCGGAGGTAAATTCGACATAGCCCTCGGCGCAGTCAGCGACCTGTGGAGCTTTAACGACTCCCCCCGCGTGCCCTCCACCGACGAATTGTCCGAGGCGCTCTCGCGCTCAGGCTCCGACAAACTCTCGCTCAGCGGCAATACCCTCACCCGCGCCGACGGCTGCATAATTGACCTCGGCTCGGCCGGCAAAGGGATCGCCCTCGATAAAGTCAAATCATATCTTTCCGATAAAAAAATAAGCTCCGCCGTCGTTTCGGTCGGCGGCAGCGTGCTGCTCTACGGCAAGGGCAGCTTCAATGTCGGCGTGCGCGACCCATGGGGCGAAGCGGGCAGATCGGTGATGACCGTCAAGCTCGGTGCGGGCTGCGTCTCCACCTCAGGCAGCTACGAACGCTGCTTCGAGCAGGGCGGCAAGCACTATCACCACATTCTTGACCCCGATACGGGGCTGCCTGTTGAGAACGGCCTTGTCAGCGTGACCGTTATCTCCGACAGCGGGCTGCTCAGCGACGCTCTCTCGACCGCCTGCTTCGTGCTCGGCGCCGAAGGCGGCGCAAAACTCGCCGCCAAATACGGCTGCGAGGCGATATTCATCACCGAGGATAAAAAAGTTATCTGCACCGACGGGATAAAGCCGAATGTCACCGTCCTCGCCGACGGCTATACGGTCGTGGAGTAAAGCATGGATCGGAAACTCTTGCGAAAAGCGGATATTTTTATAATTGCGGCGGTCATTGTCGCTGCCGCGGCTCTATGGCTTGCCCTTTCACAGTATCAGGGTAAGCTTGAAGCCGTTGTTACCGTTGACGGCGAAGTCCTCCGCACGGTCGATCTTTCGTCGGGCGAGGCTGCGGAATTCCGCACCGGCACCGACCCCGACCTGCTCATAATCGCCCGTGACGGCGCAATTTGGGTGGCCGAGGCAGACTGCCGCGACAAATTATGCGCCGCCTGCGGCAAACTTACCCGAATGGGGGATACGGCGGTGTGCCTGCCCGCCCGCACGGTGATAACCGTCAGCGGCTCGGAGCTTGACGCCGTAACATATTGATATGAAAAACAGTAAGGATTTAGTCTATAAAACGGCTCTTGCCGCCGTGCTTTGCGCTCAGGCAATTGCGCTCGGCTGGCTCGAGAGCCTGCTCCCCGCCGTTCCGTGGCTCCCGCCCGGGGCAAAGCCGGGGCTTGCAAACATCATAATCATGTTTGCGGCGGGCAATCTCGGCCTCGGCTGGGCTGCCGTGCTCGCCCTCGTCAAGGCGGGCTTCGCCTTCGTCACCAGGGGCGTTACCGCCGGGCTTATGAGCCTTTGCGGCGGGCTGCTCTCGGCGGCGGCGATGTATTTTCTTCTTAAATATGCCGGCAAAAGGCTCGGTCTGATAGGGATATCGGTCATCAGCTCGCTGTGCCACAATGCGGGTCAGCTTGCGGCGGCCGCATTCCTCACCGGGACTGCCGACATTATATATTACGCTCCGGCGCTCGCCGTTTTCGGCGTTGCCACCGGCGCGGTGACGGGCATGATCTTCAAAGCGGTCATCCCCGCCCTCGAAAAACAGAAAAATCACTTTCTCAAAAAGAAGGAGGAGTAAAATATGGCAAAGGCCGTTAAAGGCGGCGTCCTGAGAGCCGTTAAAAAGGTTCGGGGCGGCGTCAAGGTCGCTCACCATAAGAACACCGCCGAGCTTGAGGTGGTAAGGATCCCCACTCCCTCAAAGGTCGTCATCCCGATGCAGCAGCATATCGGCGCGCCCTGCGAGCCTGTGGTGAAGGTCGGCGACGAGGTCGCGGTCGGTCAGCTCATCGGCGACAGCGACAAATTCGTCAGCGCGCCCATCCATGCCTCGGTGTCGGGCACGGTCACGGCTATCGGCGATATCAAGATGCCCAACGGCTCGGTCTCAAAGGCTGTGACTATTGAATCCGACGGCGAAATGCGCCTTTGGGAGGGCATCAAGCCCCCAAAGGTCGAGTCGAGAGAAGATCTCATCAAGGCGGTCAGGGATTCAGGTCTCGTGGGTCTTGGCGGCGCAGGCTTCCCCACCCATGTCAAGCTGAATTTCCCGCCCGATAAGAATATCGACACGCTCGTGGTCAATGCGGCGGAGTGCGAACCTTACATAACCGTAGACTACCGTGAATGCATGGAGAATTCATGGGATATCCTCTCGGGCGTTTATGCCCTCAAGGAGCTGCTCGGCTTCAAGCAGGTCATCATCGCCGCCGAGGATAATAAGCCCGAGGCGTTCAAGGTGCTCGGCAAGATAGCCGACCATGACGCCGATATCGACGATTCGGTCAAGCTCATGGTGCTCGAATCCAAATACCCTCAGGGCGCCGAGAAGATGATGGTGCAGTCCGCAACGGGCAGGCGCGTGCCCCCCGGCAAGCTGCCCGCCGACGTTGGCTGCGTCGTGATGAATGTCGCCTCGGTCGCATTCATATCCAGATACTTAAAGACCGGCAAGCCCCTCGTCAGCCGCTCCCTCACCGTGGACGGCTCCGCGATTGCCGAGCCTAAGAACGTGCGTGTGCCCGTAGGCACCGATATCGGCGAGATAATCGACTTCTGCGGCGGCTTCAAGGGCAAGCCCAGCAAGATACTCACCGGCGGCCCGATGATGGGTCTTGCCATAGTCGGCACTGATCTGCCCGTGCTCAAGCAGAATAACGCGATCCTCGCTTTCACCGCCGACGACGCGGTGCTCAAACCCGAGACGGACTGCATCCGCTGCGGGCGCTGCGTTGCGGCGTGCCCGATGAGCCTGATGCCAACCAATATAGTCAAAGCCGCCAAGATAAAGGATGTCGACGCCCTCAAGCGAGCGGGCGTAACGGTCTGTATGGAGTGCGGCAGCTGCGCCTTCGCCTGCCCCGCGGGCAAGCCGCTCGTGCAGCATATGCGCCTCGCAAAGGCGATCCTCAGAGAGGAGGGCAATAAATAATGGTTAACGGAAAGAAGCTGACGGTCAGTGCCTCGCCGCATCTGCGCTCGTCAAAGACTACACGGGGCATAATGCTTGATGTGATAATCGCCCTTATCCCCGCATTGATAGCCGCCACCGTCATATTCGGGCCCCGCGTGCTCGCAGTGACGGCAACGACGGTCATCACCTGCGTGCTCTCGGAGTTCGCAGCGAGAAAGATAATGAAACGCTCCGTCACGATAGGCGACCTGAGTGCCGTAGTGACGGGCATCATCCTTGCCTTCAACCTGCCCGTGAGCATCCCCCTCTGGATGGCGGCTGTCGGCAGCATTTTTGCCATAGTCGTGGTCAAGCAGTTCTTCGGCGGCATCGGTCAGAATTTCGCAAACCCCGCCATTACCGCAAGAATAGTCCTGCTCCTCTCCTTCGGCAAGGCAATGGGCACCTGGACGGCTCCGCTCTCGTGGAGGACGGACGCAGTCACCACCGCCACCCCGCTTGCAATGCTTAAAGCCGGCGCGGACACTCTGCCCTCAAAGCTCGATATGCTCCTCGGTCTCAGGGGCGGCTGCCTCGGCGAGACCTGCGCCGTTGCGCTGATGCTCGGCGGCGTATATCTGATGATAAGGAAAGTTATTTCCCCCGCGATCCCGCTCTCATTCGTCGGCACCGTTGCCGTCATAATGCTTATAAAGGGTCACGGCGACCTCGATTTCCTCGTTTATCAGCTCCTCGGCGGCGGCCTGCTGCTCGGCGCGATATTTATGGCGACCGATTACTCGACCAGCCCGCTCAACACCAAGGGACGCATCATCTTCGGCATCGGATGCGGCCTGCTCACCTCGGTGATGAGGCTCTTCACCCAGATGCCCGAGGGCGTTTCGTTTGCAATACTGCTGATGAACCTGCTCGTGCCCCATATCGAGCGTCTCACCGTGCCCAAGCCCTTCGGCACGCCCAAAAAAGAGAAAAAGGAGGCGGCTGCAAAATGAAAAATGTCAAGGAATACGCCGCTCCCGCTCTCGTGCTCTTCATTATAGGTCTTATAGCGACCCTGCTTCTCGGCGTTACCAACGATATCACCGCCCCCAAGATAGCAGCTCTTGCCGCCGAGACGGAGAAGAAGTCACGGCAGATAGTTTTTGCCGACGCGGCCGATTTCGGCGAGGTCAAGACCCTTGAGGACGGCACCACCGTCGTGCCCGCTCTTGATAAGGACGGCAACGTCCTCGGCAGCGTGGTAGTCAACGTAGCCAAGGGCTACGGCGGCGACATCTCGGTCATGACCGGCGTCGATAAGGACGGCAAGGTGACGGGCGTTAACATCCTCTCCCACAGCGAGACCGCCGGCCTCGGCGCAAACGCAGTCAAGGAGAGCTTCCGCGATCAGTTCGTCGGCCTTGTCAAAGGCATCACGGTCTCAAAGGATAAGCCCGGCGAGAATTCGATAGACGCTCTCACGGGCGCTACCGTGACCTCGAGGGCAGTCACCAAGGCGGTCAACGCCGCAATAGAAGCAGCAGGAGGTGAGAACGATGGCTGATAAAAAAGTTTCTCTCGGCAAGGAATTCACAAAGGGCCTTATCAAGGAGAATCCCGTTCTCAGGCTCGTTTTGGGCACCTGCCCGACCCTTGCGATATCCACAAGCGTAGTCAATGCGCTGGGCATGGGCATATCCGCAATGATAGTGCTTGTTTGCTCCAATATCGTTATATCCGCCCTCAGGAAGGTCATCCCCTCCAAGGTCAGGATCCCCGCATACATAGTCATAATCGCTTCGTTCGTTACGATAGTGCAGATGCTCGTCAAGGCGTTCGTCCCGGCGCTGGATTCGGCGCTCGGCGTTTTCCTGCCCCTGATAGTCGTTAACTGCATAATCCTCGGCAGAGCGGAAGCCTTTGCGGGCAAGAATTCCGTTATCGCCTCCGCGGTGGACGGTCTCGGTATGGGCGTCGGCTTCACGATGGCTCTTTGCTGCATGGCCTCCGTCAGGGAGATCATCGGCGCTGGCACCTTCCTCTCCGGCGCACAAAATCTGCTCGTCCTCTTCGGCGACAATGTCCTCGGCGGCTTCGACGGCTTCACCCTCATCCCGCAGGACGGCGTCATCACCCCGATGACTATATTCATCCTCGCCCCGGGCGGCTTCTTCACCTTCGGCATCCTCATGGCGTGCGCCAACAGGATAGCCGAGAAGAAGGGCAAGCCCAAGGCTGAACTGGGCGGCTGCAAGGGCTGCCCGATGGCTGCCAACTGCTCCGTTCTTGCCCAGGGCAAGAGCTGTGAAGAGAAAAAGGAGGGTGAGAACGCATGACATTCAGAATTTTTATCACGCTCATAATCACCACCATCCTTACCGAGAATTTTACGCTCTGTAAGTTCCTCGGCATATGCCCGTTCCTCGGAGTTTCCAAGAAGCTCAACACGGCGGTCGGTATGTCGGCGGCGGTCATATTCGTCATGGCGCTCGCCACGGCGGCGACCTACCCCATCAACAAATACCTGCTCGTCGCAAACGGGCTTGATTATCTCCAGACCATCGTGTTCATCCTCGTCATTGCCGCCCTCGTGCAGCTTGTCGAGATAGCGATGAAGAAGTTCATGCCCCCGCTCTATAATGCGCTGGGCATCTACCTGCCCCTCATCACCACCAACTGCGCCGTGCTCGGTGTGGTGCTCCTCAATGTCACCAACGGCTACAACTTCGCCGAGTCAATGGTCAACAGCGTCGGTGCGGGCGTCGGCTTCATGCTCGCCATGGTCATATTCTCCGGCGTGCGCTCAAGGCTTGAGAGCTGCGACGTGCCCAAATTCCTTCAGGGTCTGCCGATAGTGCTCATCGCCGCCTCAATAACCTCGCTCTCATTCCTCGGTTTCGCCGGTCTCGCCGACGGAATATTCGCTTAAAGGAGGTAACGGATATGGATTGGACTTCAATTTTGACCGCCGTTGCCATCGTCTCCGGCATCGCTCTGATAGCCGGTCTCGGCCTTGCAATAGCTTCAAAGATCTTCGCCGTCCCCGTCGATGAAAAGGCGGAGGCTATAAGGGAATGCCTGCCCGGCGCCAACTGCGGCGCCTGCGGCTTCTCCGGCTGCGACGGCTACGCCGCCGCCCTCTCCAAGGGCGAGACAACCAACACCGCTCTCTGCGCCCCCGGCGGCAACGACGTCGCCAAGGCGATAGGCGAGGTCACGGGTCTCGCCGCGGGCGAGGTCAAGCCCATGGCTGCCGTTGTGCTCTGCCGCGGTCATAACGGTAACGCGGCAACCAAGCTCGAATATCAGGGCGTCAAGAGCTGCCGCATGGCGATGCAGATCTTCGGTGGCCCCAAGGAATGCGTCTACGGCTGCCTCGGCTACGGCGACTGCGTAGCCGCCTGCGAATATGAGGCTATCAGGCTCTGCGACGGCGTGGCTCACATCGACCCTGCCGCCTGCCATGCCTGCCGCAAATGCGTCAAGACCTGCCCCAAAGGACTTATCGAGATGCTGCCCGTTGACTCTGTCAACGCCGCGGTGCTCTGCAAGAATCACGACAAGGGCGCAGTCACCCGCAAGGAATGCACGGCGGGCTGCATCGGCTGCATGAAGTGCGTCAAGGCCTGCGAGAGCGGCGCCGTGACCGTCGAGAGCTTCTGCGCCAAGGTCGACCCCGACAAATGCACCGGCTGCGGCAAATGCGCCGAGCAGTGCCCCGTCGGAGCCATTGACCTGCTGAATTTGGCAGCCAACATCTGAATCAAGGTATAAAAATTCCCCGAGCGGCGTAATCAAACGCTTGCTCGGGGTTTTTTGCATTATGAATTAAAGAGCACGGATGCGGATAGCTTCAATTCCGCTCACGTCGAGGGGCTTGTCGGTGTCGATGACCGTGTAGCCGAGTCCCTTTTTGCTTGCGGTGAAGAGATTCTTGACCGCTGCGCCCTGCGCCGCCGCCGCTGCGGTGACCTTCGTGCCGAATGCCTCATCCTCATTGTGGATGAAGCAGGTGCGGCTCTCAAAGCTCTCGGGCAGGTTGGTGTTCGGCAGATTGACGGAGTTCTTAACTGCTCCTTTTTCAAGGTAATCGGCTATCTCGACAGCCGCCATTGCGGCGCAATTCTCTTCGCTCTCGGGGGTGGATGCGCCGAGGTGCGGTATCGCCGTCACGCCGTCAACGCCTATCTGAGCGTCGGTCGGGAAATCGGTCACATATGCCGCCGCCTTGCCGCTGCCGAGGGCTGTGATCAGCGCGTCGGAGTCGACCAGCTCGCCTCTTGCGAAGTTGAGAATGCGTACGCCGTCCTTCATCTTGGCTATCGCCTCGCCGTTTATCATGCCTCTTGTCGAGTCGTTGAGAGGCAGGTGGAGAGTAATATAATCACTCGCCGCATACAGCTCATCAAGGCTTGACATGAGCTTTATTCCCTTTGAAGTGAGGTCGGCGATCCTCTCCTCGGAAAGCTTGGGATTGTAGCCGACGATATCCATGCCGAGCGCCTTTGCGCCCTCTGCAACGAGAGTGCCGATAGCGCCGAGGCCGATAACGCCGAGGGTCTTGCCGAGAATTTCGGGGCCTGCGAAGGCGCTCTTGCCCTTCTCGACCAGCTTGCCGACTGCGTCGCCCTCACCCTTGAGGGTCTTGCACCAGTCGACCGCCGAAGCGACCTTCCTCGATGCAAGGAAGAGGGAGCAAAGCACAAGCTCCTTGACTGCGTTTGCGTTTGCGCCGGGGGTGTTGAATACCGCCACGCCCTGTGCGCCGAAGTCGGCGACGGGGATATTGTTGACTCCTGCGCCCGCTCTGCCTATGGCGAGAGTGGCGGGCGAGAGAGTCATCTCATGCATCGAAGCGGAGCGAACGAGAATAGCGTCCGGCGCTTCAACGGAGTCAGAGCAGGTATATTTGGCGGGGTCGAGCTTGTCGAGACCCACCTTTGAAATTTTGTTGAGTGTAAGGATATTAAACATCGTCATTCCCCCGCTCAGTTCTTCTTCTCAAACTCGGTCATGAAGTCGACCAGCTTCTCAACGCCCTCGATGGGCATTGCGTTATAGATGCTGGCTCTCATGCCGCCGACGGAGCGGTGACCCTTGAGGTTGACGAAGCCTGCCTCGGCTGCGTCCTTGACGAATTTTGCGTTCAGCTCGTCGCTATCGGTGACGAAGGTGACATTCATCATGGAGCGGTCGCTCTTCTTGACGGGGTTGTGGAACATCTTGCTGCCGTCAAGGAAATCATAGAGGATCGAAGCCTTCTTCTCATTGTGGAGCTTCATTGCCTCAAGACCGCCGAAATTCTTTATCCACTCAAGCACGAGCTTGCACATATAGATGGAGTAGCACGGCGGGGTGTTATACATCGAGTCGTTGTCCGCAAGGAGCTTGTAGTCGAGCATGGAGGGGGTAATATCCCTCGCCTTGCCGAGCAGATCCTCTCTGACGATAACGACGGTCAGACCTGCGGGGGCAACGTTCTTCTGAGCGCCGCCGTAGATAACGCCGTATTTGGAGACATCCATGGGCTCCGAAAGGAAGCAGGAGGAAACGTCCGCTATCAGGGGCACGTCGCCGGTGTCGGGCAGCTCGGTGAAGCGGGTGCCGTAGATGGTATTATTCTGGCAGATATAGAAATAATCTGCGTCGGGGGTGAAGTTCGCCTTGTCAAGCTCGGGGATGCAGCTGAAATTCTGCTCCTTGGAGGAGGCGACAGCCTTGGGCTCGCCGTATTTGAGAGCCTCTTTGTAAGCCTTGGTGGAGAACTGACCGGAGAGGACGTAATCCGCCTTGCCGCTGCCGTTCATAAAGTTGAGCGGGATAGCCGCAAACTGAGTCGAAGCTCCGCCCTGGCAAAAAATGATCTTGTAGTTGTCGGGAACACCCAGAATCTCTCTGAAAAGATCAAGTGCGCCGTAGATTATCGGCTCGTACGCCTTTGAACGGTGGGACATCTCCATAACGGACTGACCCGTGCCGTTATAATCAAGCATTTCCGCCGCTGCTCTGTTGAGCACGCTCTCGGGGAGCATTGAGGGGCCTGCCGAGAAATTGTAAACTCTTGCCATATAATTGCATCCTTTCAATAATAATTTTTCTTATCCATTATATGCGATCATTCGTGCTCGGTTAACGCGATTCCGAGGTCGGTGAGCTGCACGCCGTCAACGTCTGCGGGGCAGTCGGTCATCGGCTCACTCGCATTCTGAACCTTCGGGTAAGCGATAACGTCTCTGAGCGATTCACAGCCGAGCATCTGCATGATAAGCCTGTCAAGGCCGATGCCCATGCCGCCGTGCGGCGGTGCGCCGTATTTGAAGGCGTCAAGCAGGTAGCCGAACTTTGAGTGAGCCTCTTCGTCGCTCAGGCCGAGCAGCGAGAATATCCTGCTCTGAAGCTCGGGGTTGGTTATTCTTATCGAGCCGGAGCAAAGCTCAATGCCGTTGAGCACAAGGTCATATGCCTTTGCCCTGACCTTCGCCTTGTCGGTCTCGAGGTATTCGAGGCATTCGTCCATCGGAGCGGTGAACGGGTGATGCATCGCGACAAACTGGCCAAGCTCCTCATCCCAATCAAAGAACGGGAATTCCGTGATCCAAAGGAGATTATACTGACCCTCGGGGATAATATCGAGCTTCTTTGCGACCGTCTGACGCAGAGCGCCGAGCACTGAGAGAACGGTGGAATTCTTGCCGTCGCCGACTATGAGCACCACGTCGCCCGCCTGCGCGTCAGCCTTTGCGAGCACGGCTTTCATCTCGTCCTCGGTGAGGAACTTTGCAAATGAGGAGCTGAAGGTGCCGTCCTCATTCATTCTGACCCATGCGAGACCCTTTGCGCCGACTCCCTTTGCGGCGTCGGTGAGCTTGTCTATCTCTTTCCTTGTGAGGGTGTTGACAGCGTTCTTGGCGGTGATGCATCTGACGCTGCCGCCCGCTTCAATTGCGCCGGTGAATACGCCGAAGCCGCACTTTGCGACGACCTCGCTCAGATCCGTTATCTCCATTGCGTAGCGGGTGTCGGGCTTGTCGCTGCCGTAGCGCTCCATAGCCTCTTTATATGTAAGCCTGGGCAGGGGGAGCTTCACTTCAACGCCGAGAGCCTCTCTGAACACTCTCTCCATGAAGCCCTCGCCTATCGCGAGCACGTCCTCCATGTCGACAAAGGACATCTCAAGGTCTATCTGGGTGAATTCGGGCTGGCGATCCGCTCTGAGATCCTCGTCGCGGAAGCAGCGGGCTATCTGCATATAGCGGTCGAAGCCCGCGACCATTGAGAGCTGCTTATAGAGCTGCGGGGACTGCGGCAGGGCGTAGAACTTGCCCTTATGCACACGGCTGGGGACGAGATAATCCCTTGCGCCCTCGGGGGTGGAGCGGATGAGGATGGGGGTCTCTATCTCGATAAAGCCGTTCTCGTCAAAGTAATCTCTGGTTATCTTGGCTATCTTGTGGCGCATGAGGATATTCTTTTGCAGGTCGGGGCGACGCAGGTCAAGATAACGGTACTTGAGCCTCGTAAGCTCCGAGGTCTGGCAGTTCTCGACTATCTCAAAGGGCGGAGTTTCGCTCTTTGCAAGCACTCTGAGGTCGGTCACCTCTATCTCGATATCGCCGGTCGGGATATCGGCGTTCTTTGACGAACGCTCCCTTACAACGCCCTTTGCCATGAGCACATATTCGCTCCTGACGCCGAAAGCCTTGTCAAATATCTCCTTGGGGGTGGATTCATCAAAGGCAAGCTGCACTATGCCCTCTCTGTCACGCAGGTCAACGAAGATGAGGGCGCCGAGGTCTCTCTGCCTCTGTACCCAGCCTGCGACGGTCACTTCCCTGCCGACATCGGCAAGGCGCAGCGAGCCGCAGTAATCGGTTCTTTTAAGTCCGGTCATAAAATCCATTATCAAAAAGCCTTCTTTCAAAACTTTTGTGTATTATAAAAGCGCTGTGATATCAATGCCGCCGAGCTCGTCGCTGAGCCCGTCGGTGAGGGTCTCTCTCAGAGCGTCGCTCTCCCTGCGGAGCATGAGCTGCATGAAGCTGTCCTCAAGCCCGTCGAGCGAGAGAGTCTCTGTCTCGCCGCTGTCCATATCCTTTATAACGGCCTCGCCCTTTGCGATCTCGTCGTCGCCGAGCACCATGGTGTATTTCGCGCCTATCTTGTCGGCGTATTTCATCTGAGCCTTGAGCGAGCGACCCACCACGTCGGTCTGGGCACTGATGCCGCCCGCCCTGAGGTCGGCGACTATCGACATTGCCTTGACCGAGGCGTCCTCGCCCATCGGGGCAATGTAAAGCTCGCAGCCGGAGGGAGCGGGAAGCTCTATCCCCTGAGCCTCAAGCAGCATGAGCAGCCTGCCCGTGCCGAGGCCGAAGCCGAGCGACGGGACATGCGGCCCGCCGAGCTCCTCGACCAGCCCGTCATAGCGTCCGCCGGCGCAGACCGCGCCCTGAGCGCCTATCTGATTCGAGATGAATTCAAACACGGTGCGGGTGTAATAATCAAGACCTCTTACGATGTGAGGGTCGATAACATATTCAATGTTCATTGCGTCGAGATACTTCTGAACGCTCTTGAAGTGAGCGGAGCACTCGTCGCAGATATAGTCGGTGATAACGGGGGCGTCCTTGCATATCTCCTTGCATATCGGGCTTTTGCAGTCGAGGATCCTCATCGGATTTTTCTCGAGCCTCTCAAGGCAGGTGCCGCAAAGCTCGCTCTTACGAGATTCAAAATACTCCTTGAGCGCCTTATGATAATTCTTCCTGCACTCGGGGCAGCCTATCGAGTTGAGATGCAGCTCGATGCCCTCAACGCCGAGGAATGCAAATATCTCGTTTGCGAGCGAGATTATCTCAGCATCCGCGGCGGGTGAAGCCGCGCCGAGGGTCTCGACGCCGAACTGCTGGAATTCTCTCCATCTGCCCGCCTGCGGCTTCTCGTAGCGGTAGCAGTTGAGCAGGTAGCAGAGCTTCTGCGGCAGCGCTTCGTTAAAAAGGCCGTGCTCGAGGAAGGAGCGGACCGCGCCCGCCGTGCCCTCGGGCCTCAGGGTTATAGACCTGCCGCCCTTGTCGTCGAATGTATACATTTCCTTCTGCACGACGTCCGTGGTTTCGCCCACGCCCCTCTGAAACAGCTCGGTGTGCTCAAATACGGGGGTGCGGATCTCACGGAAGCCGAATTTTGCAGCGATATCGAGCACCGTTTGCTCGATGAATTGATTTTTGTAGACCTCCCAGGGCATTATATCCCGAGTGCCTTTAATAGCTTTTGTTACGAGAGCCATACTTTTTCCTCCGAAAAATAAAGCGGGAGCCGTCCACGCCCAAAGGCGAACGACCCCCGATAAAATTCTGTTGCCGGGGCGTCATCCAACGCAGCGGATATACAAAAGAGCTTATTTCGGATTGACGATGTCACGCCAATCGAGATCGCCTCTTGCAAGCGAATGGATAAGCGCCTCCGCCGTTGCGATATTCGTCGCCACGGGGATATTGTGAACGTCGCAAAGCCTGAGCAGAGTGGCTTCATTCGGCTCGTGGGGCTTCGCAGTCAGAGGATCTCTGAATATCAGAAGCAGGTCTATCTCGTTGCAGGCTATCCTTGAGGCTATCTGCTGGTCGCCGCCCTGCGAGCCGCAGAGGAAGCGGGTTATCTCAAGACCCGTTGCCTCGGCTACTATCTTGCCCGTAGTGCCGGTTGCAAAAAGATTGTGTCTGCTGAGTATGCCGCAATAGGCTATGCAGAACTGAGCCATAAGCTCCTTTTTTGAGTCATGAGCGATCAACGCAATATTCATGTGGTTCCTCCTTGCCTGTCCTTTTCTCTTTCTGTCCGTGCCGGATGCAGGAAGTTAAAACACTTCCTGCATCCGGCTATAAATTATCATAACAAATCCAAACGGCTATGACAAGAGTATTTAAAGAAATTTTTGAAAATATTCTAAATTATTCTTCGCCGTTGTCGGTATCCTCAGGCTCCGCATTGTCCCCCGGAAGCTCGGATACCGGCTCCTCGCCGTCTGCCGGGACGGAAACCGCCGTTATCAGCCTCTCGCCCTCGCTTACCTTCATCACACGCACGCCCTTTGCGGGTTTTGAGCATATTCTGATGTTATTCAGCGCTATGCGGATGATAATGCCGTCCGATGAGATGAGCATCAGGTCGTCGGCGGGGTCGACAACTTCAATTGCGGCGACGTCGCCGTATTTTGCAGTGTGATAGTTCTTCGTGCCCATTCCGCCCCTGTTTTGGAGCTTGTAATCCGTCACCTCGGAGAGCCTGCCGCAGCCGGTCTCGCTGACGGTGAGCACCATACCGCCGTCCCTGAGTATATCCATACCGACGACGGTGTCGCCCTCCTTGAGGTTCAGAGCCTTAACGCCCCTCGCCGTCCTGCCTATCGAGCGGGCGTCGTTCTCGTCAAAGGCGATGCACATGCCCTTCTTGGTGGCAAGCACCAGCTTCGCCGAGCCGTCGGTGAGCTTGACCCATGCCAGCTCGTCGCCCTCGTCAAGGTTGATGGCTATTACGCCGTTCTTGCGGATATTCTTATATGCGTCAAGCTCGGTACGCTTGATAACGCCGTTCCTCGTGACCATGCAGAGGTAATAATCGCCCTCGCCGAAGTCGGGAACTCTTATCATTGACGAAACCTTCTCGCCCGGCATGAGCGGCAGCAGGTTGACTACGTTCATACCCTTGCTCTGGCGTGAGCCCTCGGGGATCTCGTAGCCCTTGAGCCTGTATGCCCTGCCCATGGTGGTGAAGAACATGATATGGTCGTGTGTGGAGCAGGTGAACATCGTCTTGACGACGTCCTCCTCCCTGCGGGTCAGACCCTTGACGCCCTTGCCGCCTCTGCCCTGCTGCTTATATTCATCCATCGGTATGCGCTTGATATAGCCCATGTCGGTGAGGGTGAATACGCACTGCTCCTCGGGGATAAGATCCTCGATATCCATTTCGCCGTAAACGTCGGTTATCTCGGTGCGGCGCTCGTCGCCGTATTTATCCCTGATGGCGGCCAATTCGTCCTTGAGCACGCCCTTGAGCATCTCTTCGCTGGCGAGCAGCTCTCTGAAGTAGGCTATGCGCTCCTCAAGCTCCTTGTACTCAGCCTCGAGCTTCTCATGGTCGAGACCCTGGAGAGCCTTGAGGCGCATATCAAGTATCGCCTGTGCCTGAACGTCGTCAAGCGAGAAGCGATTCATCAGGTTTTCCTTAGCGTTGTCATAGCTGCTGCGGATAATACGGATAACTTCGTCGATATTATCCTGAGCTATGATAAGACCTTCGAGCAAATGCGCCCTCTCGAGAGCCTTACGCAGGTCGTACTGAGTCCTGCGCTTGATGATATCCTCCTGGAACGCGAGGTATTCGTCGAGCATATGGCGCAGCGAAAGTATTTTAGGCTGCTTCTGGTTATCGACCAGAGCGAGCATGATTATCGAGAATGTGGACTGCAATGCGGTCTGAGCATAGAGCTTGTTGAGCACCACCTGAGCGTTGGCATCGCGTTTAAGCTCGATGACGATACGCATACCGTTCCTGTCCGTCTCGTCACGCAGGTCGGAGATGCCCTCGATGCGCTTCTCCTTGACCTGATCGGCTATCGTCTTGATGAGCTGACGTTTCTTGACCATGTAGGGCAGCTCGGTGACGATGATACGGGTGCGGTTATCCCTGCCGAATTCCTCGAAATTCGTCCTTGCGCGGACTATGACCTTGCCCTTGCCGGTGGCGTATGCGGCTCTGATGCCGCTCCTGCCCATGATTATGCCCCTTGTCGGGAAATCCGGGCCTTTAACGTGCTGCATCAGATCCTCGAGGGTCGCGTCCGGGTTGTCCAGCACGCAGATGCAGGCGTTGATGACTTCCTTTAGGTTGTGCGGCGGGATGCTCGTTGCCATGCCGACCGCAACGCCCGACGAACCGTTGACCAGCAGATTCGGGAATCTGGAGGGGAGCACTCTCGGCTCCTTGCGGCTCTCGTCGAAGTTCGGATCCCAATCGACGGTGTCCTTGTTGATATCGCGCAGCATTTCGTCGCTTATCTTGCTCATGCGAGCCTCGGTGTACCTGTAGGCCGCCGGGGGGTCGCCGTCCACGGAGCCGAAGTTGCCGTGGCCGTCAACGAGCATATAGCGCATTGAGAAATTCTGAGCCAAACGCACCATTGCGTCATAGACCGACGCGTCGCCGTGGGGGTGATAACGACCCAGCACGTCGCCCACGCAGGTGGCGGATTTCTTAAAGGGCTTGTCGGCGGTGAGGCCGTCCTCATACATGGCGTAAAGGATGCGGCGGTGAACGGGCTTCAAGCCGTCGCGCACGTCGGGCAGCGCTCTGCCGACGATGACGGACATGGCGTATTCAATGTAGCTGGACTGCATTTCGCCGACCAGTTCGGATTCGGTAATGACCTGATTCGGGAATGCGATATCCTCGGGCTTATAGTCTCTGTTGTGTCCCATTTTCCGTCACCTCCTTATATATCAAGATTCACAACGTATTTTGCGTTGGATTCTATCCATTCGCGGCGAGGCTCGACCTCTTCGCCCATGAGGACGTTGAATATCTGGTCTGCCGCCACGGCATCTTCAAGGGTAATGCGGCGCAGGGAGCGGGTCTCGGGATCCATCGTGGTCTCCCAAAGCTCGTGCGCGTCCATTTCGCCGAGACCTTTGAAGCGGTTGATTTCGACTTTGACGTTCGGATTGTCGCCCCTCATCTCGGCGGAGATGCGGTCACGCTCCTCGTCGGAGTAGGCGACTCTCTGAGTCTTGCCCCTGCTGAGCTTATAGAGCGGGGGCACTGCGGAGTAAACATAGCCGTGCTCGATGAGCGGGCGCATATAGCGGAAGAAGAAGGTCAGCAACAGAGTCCTGATATGGGCGCCGTCGACATCGGCATCCGCCATGATGATTATCTTGTGGTAACGCAGCTTCTCAATGTTGAATTCCTCGCCGATGCCTGCGCCGAGCGCAACTATCATCGGGTAGAGCTTGTCGTTGCCGTAAATCTTATCCGACCTTGCCTTCTCGACGTTGAGCATCTTGCCCCACATTGCAAGAATGGCCTGGAAGCGGGAGTCCCTGCCCTGGATAGCGGAGCCGGCAGCGGAATCGCCCTCGACGATATATATTTCGCAAAGGGACGGGTCACGTTCGTTGCAGTCCTGGAGCTTGTCGGGCATCTGACCTGATTCAAGCCCCGTCTTTCTGCGGACGGATTCCCTCGCCTTCCTTGCGGCCTCGCGGGCTCTGTTGGCGGTGAGTGCCTTGTCGAGGATGGCCTTGCCGGTGGCGGGATTCTCCTCAAGATACTGCTCAAGCGCCTCGGAAACTATCGAGTTGACAAGAGTTCTTATCTCGCTGTTGCCGAGCTTCGCCTTGGTCTGACCCTCGAACTGAGCGTTGGTCAGCTTGACGGAGATAACGCAGGAGATACCCTCCCTGCAATCCTCGCCGGAGACCTTGTCGTCACCCTTGAGGATATTCATCTTTTTGCCGTATTTGTTGAGCGCCGCGGTCAGCGCGCGCTTGAAGCCGTCCTCGTGCATACCGCCCTCGGGGGTGTGGACGTTGTTTGCAAAGGAAACTATGACTTCGTTGTATGTGTCGGTATACTGCATGGCGATCTCTGCCATTGCGTCGTCCTTCTTGCCCGACATATAGATAACGTCCTCGTGGACAGGAGTTTTATTGGTGTTGAGGAAGGTGACGAATTCCCTTATGCCGCCCTCGTAGCAGAGGACGTCTTTCCTGTCCTTCTCCTCCTTGTCGGCGGATTCCTCGCGCTTGTCCTCAATCGTTATTTTAAGACCGGCGTTGAGGAACGCCTCCTCGCGCAGGCGCTTGTGGAGCGTCTCATAGTCGTAGGCCGTGGTGTCGGTGAACATCTCGGGGTCGGGCTTGAAGCGAACGCAGGTGCCCGTGCGGTCGGTGTCGCCGACTATGGTCATCGGCTCGGTGATATAGCCCCTCGAGAACTTCATGCGGTGGATCTTGCCGTTCTTGTGGACATAGACCTCGAGCCACTCGGAGAGGGCGTTGACGACCGACGCGCCGACGCCGTGCAAGCCGCCGGAGACCTTGTATCCGCCGCCGCCGAATTTGCCGCCCGCATGCAGGACGGTGAAGACGACCTCAAGGGCGCTCTTGCCCGTCTGCTCCTGGATATCGACGGGGATGCCTCGGCCGTTATCCGTGACGGATATCACGTTGCCCGGCTCAATGGCGACCTCGATATGGGTGCAGTAGCCCGCGAGAGCCTCGTCTATCGAGTTGTCGACTATTTCATATACAAGATGGTGCAGGCCGGAGGCGCTGGTCGAGCCGATATACATACCCGGTCTCTTGCGGACAGCCTCAAGACCCTCGAGTACCTGGATCTGACTTGCGTCATAATCCTCCGTGACGGCCGTATTCATCTCGCCGCCGACGGTTATCTCTTCGGTTTCAAATTCGTTATTATTCTGAATATCCAAGATTACGCCTCCCGTTTACATTCCGAGGTTTGACATTACGCTTCTCTTTTTCTTCGCCTTTTTGGGCTTGTATTTCGGCGGATTCTCCAGCCTCATCTTTGCGCTCTTGCTCGACTCAAGATACTTGTTGACCTGTATGACGGGCGACATCATATCCTCGCACATATAGTCAATGCAGTTTGCGAGCAGCTGCTGGTCGTTATTCATCGAGCCGAGTATGGTGACGGCGATGATGCTCTGAGTCTCGTTCGTGCCGTCCTCATAGATATCGTTGAGCAGGTTAAAGAGCTTCTTCATCTTGACGGGGTTATTCTCCCTGATAACGTCAAGCACTACGGCGTTGCCGTGGTTGAGGAAGAAATCCTCGGGCAGGAACTGACCGTATTTCTCACAGTTTGACTTGTATTCCTCTCTCAGCTCGGGGTAGACCGAGGTGAAGCGGTTGCCGAGGGTGTTGGGGTCATAGGATACCGAGCCGCTCTTCGCCGCCGCCTTTGAGACGGGGGTGGGGAGCTTGCTCTTGATGGGCTTTGCGGTCTTTGTGCCGAAAATGCCCGTGATGGTCTCGTTGAATTCATTGACCGCGGAGCGAATGTCCTTATCGGTCGCAGTCTCGGGGTCAAGCAGCCATGAATCATACTGGCGATAGTCGCTGTCGATTATCTCGCCGTCCTCTTTTACGGCGGCGGAGACGGATATCTTCTTGTTGAAATACTCAAATCTGAGAGCCTTGCCCTCGCCCTTGTATTCAACGGCGCATTTGCCGTTATCGTCCTTTATCTCTCCGCTCTTGTCAACGGGTTCGAGCCCGCAGCTGTTGATAAGCTCTGCAAGGCCTTTGCATACTCCGGCAAGCACGGTCTTGGTATCAGCCATAGTAATAACTCCTTTGTTTTTGATAATTTCAGATAGTTTATTTTATCACACAAAAAGTCAATCATATTGTCGAATTAGAAGATATATTTAAATATATAAATAAAATATCTATAAATTATAATATAGATATAGTTATATAGGGCTTTTCCCGCCCTTAAATAAAATGTTGACTATCCGCGCGGGATATGATAATATTATTTAATTGTAAAACATTATAATGGAAGCGTGTGCCCCGTTCGGCTGACCGACGGTGTGTATACTTTACTATTTTTTGGAGTGAACGATATGAAGAAAAAAGTCCTTGTCCTTTTCGGCGGCGTTTCGAGCGAGCATGAGGTCTCGCTGAATTCCGCGAAGTCCGTCATTGACAACATCCCCCGCGACCGATACGACGTGCTGCCCATGGGCATAACCTCCGACGGCAGCTTCTATCTCTACAGCGGCGATATAGCCGACCTGCCCGAGGATAAATGGCTCGCCGACCCTTCAAAGCTCGAGAGCGCCGTTATATCCTGCGACAGAGCGCATCACGGCATAATCCACACCGCCACAGGCGAGGTCGAGCGCGTCGACGCCGTTTTCCCCGTCCTGCACGGCATGAACGGCGAGGACGGCACTATCCAGGGTCTCCTCACGATAGCGGGCATTCCTTTTGTGGGCTGCAACACCGAGGCAAGCGCCGTGTGCATGGATAAGGCCGTCACGAACGCCCTTGCCGATTTCTACGGCATCCCGCAGGCAAAATGGACCGCCTTTGACCGTCACGCCTACGCAGCGGATAAAGCGCTCCTGCTCAAGACCGCCGCGGATAAGCTCGGCTTCCCGATATTCGTGAAGCCCGCCAACACCGGCTCCTCCGTCGGCGTTACCAAGGTCTGCTCCTTCGACGAGCTTGCCCCCGCCTGCGAAAAGGCGTTTGAATTCGATAAAAAGATAGTCCTCGAGGAGGGTATTGACGGCGTCGAGATCGAATGCGCCGTGCTCGGCAACGAGGAGCCTATAGCCTCCGTCGTCGGCGAAATAGTGCCCTGCAACGATTTCTATGATTACGACGCCAAATATCTTGCGGGCGACAGCGAGCTGCATATCCCCGCCCGCCTGCCCGAGGAGAAGCTCGAGGCCGTCAGAGCCGCCGCCGTCAACGCCTTCAGGTCGTTCGGCTGCTCGGGTCTGACGAGAGTCGATTTCTTCGTGCGCCGCAGCGACGGCGAGATACTGCTCAACGAGCCGAACACCATCCCCGGCTTCACCGAGATAAGCATGTATCCCAAGCTCTTCGCGGCTTCGGGCATTCCTTACCCCGAGCTGCTCGACAAGCTGATAAACTACGCAATCGAAAGACAGTAAAATGATGAAAAAAGTATTAGTTACCATTACCGACAGCCACTGCTCCGACGGCGAGGATTATTCGCTGGAGCTGACAACGTCGGGTGAATACGCCGAGACCGAGGACGGCTTCATCCTCGCTTACGACGAGGCGGATGAGGAGCTTGACGGCTGCATGACGGAGCTTCGCTTCTCTTTCGGCGGCAGGATAGCCATGCGGCGCGTCGGCAAATACAACACCGAGATGGTCTTTGAGCAGCAGCAGCGCCACATCTGCTACTACACCACCCCCTACGGTGAGCTGATGATGGGCATTTATACAAAGAGCGTCACCTTCGAGCCGCTCGAGAACGGCGGCAGACTGCGCTTCGCCTACACGATAGACTTCAACAACGACCTCGCCTCGGAAAACGAGTTGGATATAACCTTCACTCTCAAATAAGCCAAAGGAGAAATATAAAATGTCACTTTTAGTTAAACAGGCGATCGCCGAGCTGCGTACTGCCATCATGGACGCCGCGGGCAGGGCGGTCGCGGACGGTGAATTCCCCGCCGTGCCCCTGAGCGACTTCAACGTGGAAGTGCCCGCCAACAGGGATTTCGGCGATTATTCCGCAAACGCCGCCATGGCTTGGGCGAGGGATCTGCACTGCGCCCCCCGTAAGATAGCTCAGGCTCTCATCGACAGAATGGAGCTTTGCGACACCTTCTTTGAGAGGTGCGAGGTCGCGGGCGCGGGCTTCCTCAATTTCTATCTCCGCAGCAGCTTCAACGCCTGCATAATCCAGGATATCCTCGAGAAGGGCGACTCCTACGGCCGCTCCGACTACGGCAGGGGCAAGAAGATAAACGTCGAATTCGTCTCCGCAAACCCCACCGGCCCCATGCACATGGGCAACGCCCGCGGCGGCGCTTTGGGCGACTGCCTTGCCGCTGTGCTTGATTTCGCCGGCTACGACGTCAGCCGTGAATTTTATGTCAACGATGCCGGCAATCAGATCGCCAAATTCGGGCTTTCGCTCGATATCAGATATCAGCAGCTCTTTCTCGGCGAGGATGCCGTTCAACTGCCCGAGGACAGCTACCACGGTGAGGATATCATCGAGCGCGCCAAGGAATTCGCCGCCGTTAACGGCGATAAATATATGTCCGCCTCCGAGCAGGAGCGCAGGCAGGCTCTCATCGACTTTGCTCTGCCCAAGAACATAGCAGCGATGAAAGAGAATATGGCGAAATACCGCATCAATTACGACACATGGTTCCTCGAAAGCACCCTCCACAACGACGGCGAGCTTGAGGAAACGCTGAATATCATGAGAGACAAGGGTCTGACCTATGAGAAGGACGGCGCCCTTTGGTATAAAAATAAAGAAGTCCTCGCCGCCAAGCTCCGTGAGCAGGGCAAGAGCGAGGAGGAGATAGAGCGCCTTGAGCTCAAGGACGAGGTGCTCATACGCACTAACGGCAACCCGACCTATTTCGCCGCCGATATCGCCTATCACCGCAACAAGCTGCAAATAAGGGGCTTTGATAAGGCTATAGACGTTTGGGGCGCGGATCATCACGGCCACGTCGCCAGGATGAAGGGCGCGCTCGACGCCATCGGCTGCAACGGCGACGACCTTGATATTATCCTTATGCAGCTCGTGCGCCTGACCCGCGACGGCGAAGTTGTCAGGATGAGCAAGCGCTCGGGCAAGGCGATAACCCTCGTCGACCTGCTCGAGGAGATCCCCATTGACGCGGTACGCTTCCTCTTCAATATGAGAGAACCCGGCTCGCAGATGGATTTCGACCTCGATCTTGCCGTTGAGCAAAGCTCGCAGAATCCCGTCTACTACTGCCAGTACGCCCACGCCAGGATCTGCAGCATTCTCCGCAAGCTCGCCTCCGAGGGCGTTGAGCCGAGGGAGTGCACCATCCCCGAGCTGGCGCTGCTGACCGCCCCCGAGGAGAAGGAGCTTATCAAGCATCTCTCCGGTCTGACGGACGAAATAATCGCCTCGGCGAAGAACTACGACCCCGCCAAGATAACCCGCTACGCCATGGAGCTTGCAACCCTCTTCCACAAGTTCTACAACGCCTGCCGCGTCGGCGTTGAGGATGAATCCCTCATGCAGGCAAGGCTCAGCCTCTGCCTTTGCGTTCGCACCGTTCTTCGCAACGTGCTGACCATGTTCAGCATCTCCGTGCCCGAAAGCATGTAATAAAAAATGGAGAAATTAAAATGAATATTTATTTCAGAAGAATAATCAACGCGGTCATCGCCTCCGCATTCACCTGCTATTTCGGCGTATATTCGCTTGTCGGCGGCGTGAATAAGCAGCCCCCCGAGGTGCCCGAGGACTTCACCCCCGTGCTGCGCTTCGCCGTTTGCAGCGACGTCCACCTCAGCGGCGAGGAGAATCAGGCGAACGCCAAGCGCTTCACCGCTCTCTATAACGACACCTACGACTACGCGGCGACCCAGAGCTACAAGGGCTTCGACGCAGTCATAGTTGCCGGCGACATGACCGGCGGCGGCAGAGAGCCTGAGTATGAGATGTTCATGAAGATCATAAATGACAACACCGTGGGCGATACTCAGACACTTGTCTGCATGGGCAACCATGAATTCATCGAGTACCGTGACTACGACGCCACCATCGGCTACGACGTCTATAAGAAGTTCGTCAGCGAGGATGTGGATACCCACACCGTCATCAACGGCTACCACTTCATCGGCGTATCTTATGCCGACGACGGCAAGACCTTCAAGAGCAAGGTCGAGTGGCTCAAGGCGGAGCTTGACAAGGCCGTTGCCGACACCCCCGACAAGCCCATCTTCGTATTCCAGCATCCGCACCCGACCCTCACCGTCTACGGCAGCGTGAATTGGTCGGATCTCGATATCAAAACAACGCTTATGAAGTACCCGCAGGTGGTCGATTTCTCGGGTCACTCACATTACGCCTCCTGCGACCCCCGCTCGATAAATCAGACCTCGTTCACCTCCGTGGGCACCGGCTCGCTCGGTGCGCTTATGAGCAACCTTGACTACATCAGCGGCGATGTCGATATGCCGGGTGAGACCGCAGCTTTCTGGCTTGCCGAGGTCGACGCCGAGGGCAACCTGCTTCTCAAGCTCTACGACGCCGTCAGCCACCGCTTCTTTGACGACGTGCAGTATTATATCCCCAACGTCGCAAATAAGGGCACAAAGTATTATTCCTGGGGCAACCTCCGCTCCATCGACACCGCACCGCAGTTCCCGCAGGGTGCGAAAGTCAGCGTGTCGACTGACTCAGAGGGAGAAACCGTCCTCAACTTCCCGAACGCCAAAGGCTGCTTTGACGCGGAGAATTACCGTATCACCGTCAAATCGGGCGCTAAAACCGTTTGGAGCGACACCGTGGTATCAAACTACGGCCGTGCGGACCTGACCGAAATGGAGGTCAATGTCGGCAAACTCGACAAAGGCGAATATACCGTAACCATCGCCCCCTACAGCCCCTATTCCAAAGGCGGCAAAGCCCTCACCACCAACATGGTCATTGCGTGATGTCCCTCGGCCGCAAAGAATTACATAAAGTCAACCCCGACCTTTACTCAAAAGGCCGGGGTTTTCGTTTGCCTCCGAAACCACAACAAACCGCAATATATTTGCCTTTTCCAAGTATGCCACCGACAGTTCGCTTGCAGTTATGGGCTCCTTTTGAAAGGAGCATGGGGATTGTCGGGTAGGCGCTAAAGCCAAAATGCTGCTGACGGTATAACAAAATGCTTTCAATTCATTCGTAGGGGACGACGTCCTCGGCGTCCCGCAAGCAAAACAGTTGTGTAAATTGAACACCGTTAGGGGCGAACTGTGTTCGCCCGCTGAAAACACATTGCTGACAGTTAAAACCTCCTTCTCCTTGAGGAGAAGGTGTCGAGCTTGCGAGGCGGATGATGTGTGCCGAAATCAATTAACACTATAAAATCAATCCTCCGTCACTAAATCGGAGACTAAAACTCTTGGCTCACATAATTCAAATGGGCGGCCCCGCAAGGCCGCCCATACCGTTCGCCGTCAAAACCGCAAACAAATTTTCACACTGTCTGTTTCATTATTCCGGCAATTCCTCTGCCGGCGTGAATTCTAACGAGTAATCCTCCGGCAGCTCCGTAATATTGACATACTCAAGGTCAATATACTCCGAGGCGATCTCATACACCTCGTCCCGCAGCGGGCGCACCTCAATGTCGACCTTGTTTGTGACATCGTTCGCGTCCGCAGTCACAATATCATATTTATTCTCCGAGCTGTTGAGCCGCTCGAAAATGCTGTCCGCGGCGGCTTGCAGCGTCTCAAGCGAGAATTTGACCGGCTTATAGTTAATTTTAACGCCGTCCCGCTCCTCTTCGGTATTTGCCAGCTTTTTGAATTCGTCCTCCGTGAGATTCACATAGACCTTGCCGTCATCAATGTAGATCCCGCCGAAAACCTTGTCCGAGAATTCGGCTTTGACCTTGTCCGCCACGTCGCTCGCCTTGCGCTGCCTGTCAACGGTCGGCGGCTCGGCGGTTGTCGACGCTCCGTCAATCGAATTTTGCTGCCCGCAGGCGGCGGACAAAATCAGTATCAAAAGCACCGTAAGAACCAAAACAAACTTTTTCATTTCATAGCCTCCTTACATACCTCTTCGCTCCGCCGCATGAGCTTTTAACTCCAAATTCCTCCTCAATATATTCCCTAATAATATTCTAACCAAACCTGTGCGAAATGTCAACGCTTTTTCTCATTTTCGCAATTTTATGCCGCTTCAAAGCGCTGTTCCCTTTTTCGGAATGAAAAAGTTGCTCATATCGGCTCGTTCAAGCTTCAGGAGGGCCGCTTTCTTATCAACGCCGCCCGCATACCCGGTCAGGCTGCCGCTCGTGCCTACAACGCGGTGGCAGGGAATAATGACGGATATCTCGTTGTGCCCTACGGCGCCGCCGACCGCCTGCGCGGACATTTTTGCTATCCCCTGCTTGTCGGCAAGCTGCCGCGCGATCTCACCGTAGGTCACGGTCTGCCCATAGGGGATCTGTAAAAGGATCTCCCACACCGACTGCCTGAACGCGGAGCCGATAGGATGCAGCGGTGGCATGAAGTCGGGCTCCCTGCCGGTAAAATAAATATCGAGCCAGCGCTTGGCTTCTTTCAAGATAGGCGTTTCTCGCTCAATATGCTCGTCAAGCAGGTTGTCGGCAAAGTATTTTTCGCCGTCGAACCAAAGGCCGGTCAGCCCGATCTCGTCAGCCGCCAGCAGAATGCCACCCAGCGGTGAATCGTAATGTTGAATATAAAACATAATCCACACCTCAAAAATATAGAATATAAACAAAATTAAAAGTGCTATGCTCAAGTAGTCAAAGAACGAATTCCGCGCCTACGATAATTCAAGTAACCGCACATCAAAACAAAACCTCTGCGCCGTACCTGTGCACTGCCAATCCTAGGATAATTATAACACAGTTTTTCTCTGATGGAAAGTCCGTAATTCTTCAAAACGGTCGTTGTTCCGTATTCCCCTGTTAAAACGCAAAAATTCGGCGGACAGTTTTATATAACCGTCCGCCGTTCGTATTATTTTAAGTTAAGCGTTATGTCTGAAGTTTTGAGCAAAGATTCCGTAAAGTTCTCATCATACAGCTGTATCTTAAATTGCAGCTTCTCGATCTCATCAATGCTGCTGATTCCCGTGTTGTTATATCCGAGGATAAATACTCCGACCGCATTTTTGCCGGGCATAATTTCAACAGGGACACCTGAGCCGAAGAAAACGGCGGTATCATTGGCGTACCCATCAACAAGCGTCGCGACAACTTTTTTATCGGAGTTGTTTTCTATTTTTAAGCTCAGGTTAAATGCCGTAACGCCCATGCCCGGGTCCTCAAATCCAACATATGTTACCTTGTAATTGCTATCCTCGTAGAGAACTTTTCCTTTGAGGCTTTGCTGCTCCCCACCCTCCGCAGCGCTGGAAGTCGGGTCACTGCCGCCGTCGGTCGGGGTTGAGACGATAGAGGCGACCACAAACAGCAGCACAATAATTCCGATAATGAAGATTGCGATTTTTCCGCCTTTAGAGAGTTTCTTTTTCATAGCATTTCCTCCGTAAAATAAAAAGGTGTGTGCAACACGAAGTCACACACACCGAAAAATGCATGACCTCATTTTGCTACCACACAAAAGCTCTCAACATTCAACGGAAATGCGAAAGAAGAAGTCCGCATTTTTGCCTAACCAAAATGCGACTCCCGCTGATAAGTTGAGATTAATTTTTGTGTGGTAAATGTATTATATCACGGCAGAATAAAAATAGCAATGATTTTTTGAGACAGTAGCCCAAATTTTTAAGGATGCGGTTAATTCAACGAGATCATAACGCCGAAAAATCCATAATGACAAAGAACGAACTGAATATGTTTGCAAAAACCTGCAGAGCAAAAAAACGCCTTCTCCTCGAGCAACCGGCGATTAATCAGCGGTTGCTAAAGAAGGTGGCGAGCTTGCGAGACGGATGAGGTGTGCCTAAGGCAACAGTTAAGCAGAAACATGCGATTCCCAAGAAGCACTCGAGGTACTTAAACGAAGTGAAGCACCTGTACTAATCCGTGCGGTGAAGCCACACTTCTTAGGGCGAAGCCATGCTTCACTTTTCTTGCACCGTAAGGTGCGCATCATTGAAAAAAGCACTTCCGAAGAAGTGCTTTCCTTTGGCGCCCCAAACAGGACTCGAACCTGTGACACCATCGGTCAGAAGCATAGTCGCACTTCATGGGGTCCCCGAAAAGGCAAGCCTTTTTGGGGAGAGGACGAGGTGCGTAATGAATGAGTTTTCGCCAAAGGCGTAAACGAACGATGTGAAGAAACCGAGGACGAGAAGCGCTTCGCATTGCTCCTTGCTTCTTCCTGCTCAACGGACTTGCTTCATCTCGCACCGCGAGCGCAAGTCCGTGAGCCAGTTAACAGCCGCAACGCCTCTGCCGAAACACAATGACACAAGTTGAAGTGCTATTGAGAAACAAAAGCAAAGACCTATTTTGATACCAAATTTAAACGGCACAGACCTTTTATTAAATGACTTACCGCCGTTAAAAGGTATAGTCAAGCGCAGTATTGAGAAACTGCTCGACCGGAGGATACGAATATCAATAGTGTGCAATCCCGCAAGAGCAGGTTTTGTTAATTTTAAACAGCTTCCAGAAAAAGAGCAAGACTACTTTATAAACAAACTTCTCAAGAGTAGACTCACTATGGCAGATATCGGAACATTTTATGTTCAACTTTTTTTTGCAAGCGTCACAAAGTCCGTCATTGTTTGCGTCGGTGTGTCCCTTTTTCGGAATTTCGATAGTCTCTTTATGTTCTTCGTTATTGATGCAAGTCCGTACCTTTTGACCGGTGTCAACGCAGCTTGCAGGCGTTTCAATCGTCCACTCGCCCCAAGTATGGGCGTCGGCATCAATCGCAAGTGCTTCGGAATAACTGTGACTGCTGTTGCGCTCACAGACATAAATCTTTGAACCGGCAGTTGTGCAGGTCGAATGAGTAACAACAGGCTCGCCGTAATCATGGTTGCTTGTGTTAATTTCGCCGTATTCCGCAAGGCAGATTTCGCAAACCGCCTTGTTTGTGCAAGTTGCCTCACCACCAACACAATTGGCTGTTTTGGAGTGAGAGTTGTCTGTCATGCAAGTGCAAGTATGCGTTCCGTTGCCGTTACTCTCCCAATTCCCCCAATCATGAGTATGTTCTTCGGCTTGTTTTGCATAGTAATAAGTCACGTTCAGACCTCTTGAGGTTACCGTTTGGTCAAGTCCATCCGCTCTGACGAAAGTATAGCCGTAAAGCGGAACAGGGTGCGTCGACCCATCAAATTTTGTCCCAACAGGAGCAGGAATCTCCGCACTGTTAGTATTAGGAATCCGGCTCCCATCCTCTAAGCAATATTGAATTGTAACATTAGCATAAGTTTGATTTTCCGTATTGTCGTTGGCTAGGACATTGCCTTTTTCGTCTGTCACTTCAAAGGCGACGTAATCTCCGTCTTTAAAAGTGACATCGGACGGTATTTGATAAATCATAGAACAGCTAAGCAAACCGGAATTGAAGTTGCTACCAGTATAATCAAGTGCTCCTTTGGGCCAAAAATTACTTTTTTCGCTCCATACAGGGATAAGGAAAGTCTCCGCTGCTTCGAGTTTGCTACCATTGGTCGTGGTAGCAACACTGCCGTCCGCTCGACTTATCCACAACTTCATAGTAATAGAACGCTCCGTAGTATCCGACAGATTTTGAACAATCGTCCTTAGTTCTATCTGTTTCCCCGCCATAGAATTACCGAATCTATTTTTGCTTGAACCGCTGAGCAATACACCGCTGCGATAACTGTTAAATTTATTGTATCCGTAGTATGACGTATCCTTAAAATCTGACAAGCTCGAATATTGCCCCGTATACTCTTTCACTTCAGGATCTGCCACATAAAGATTTTTGCCTTCGACAAGTTGAGACAACTTTTTGTATCCTTGCAATCTGCAAACTTCACAGAACGAATAGTTAGTATCTCGCATCAAACACTCAAAACTGGAATTATACGCTTTCTGAGTATATGTTGACGGGCATGTATAGGTTTTTCTAAAACCTAACAATTGTTTCCACTTGACTTTCTCCGGATCGTGAGTATATGCAACGTTAAGTGATGTTAAATCAGATTGCTCGGATACGCTGTCCATATACTCATCTCCCAATCCAAGCAATCCATGACCAAGTTCGTGTGCAAAAGTTTGAGACGCACGATAGCTGTCAGATGGAGTTATAAAATAGTGAAATCCGAATTTCAAGTTGGTGTATGCGTCTCCAAAGTTGCGACTTGTGTTGACGAGCAAAGCAAATTGACTGATATAATTGTGAACATAATAGTAAGGTGGATATTGTTCATCATCATTCCAATAATATGTATTAGGCTCGGTTTTGTTAGGAATATGTGCATCGTGGATTTTTTCAATAAATTCGGGTCCTATGCAACGCTCAAAAATATGGTTTTTCCAAGCGTTACCATTTATATTTCCCGATATTGACGAGGAATTATTTGAACCTACAACTACATCAAAAAAAGTGCTTCCATCATTTTCAAAACTTGATTCTGATGCGGTACAAAGCGCATAGACGTTAAAGCGGTCGGCATAGCTCCGATATGGCTCGTATTGCATAGCACCGCTCCAAACTCTTTTTGCATCACCAATAAATTTTTGTTGCTGACTCTTAGTATATCCTTCACCGCAAATGATAATTACCATATTTTCCGTATCGCTTCTGGTCTTCTGGATTGTATAAACAGGAATTATGGGTTCTGCATATTTGCCATCCTTAGAATAATATGGACCAAGGTTGAGTTTAAGACTGTTTTCTACGTTTATATCCCAATCTTGATTTGGATCATCCTCTGGCTCAGCAACGGTGTAATCGTTTTCAATTTTGTCAGGAGCAGAACCCATATATGGGTTTGCCTCCGTTCCGTCGCCACCGGTTGTTACATAATAATCAGCATCGAGATAAAATGCCGGCCTAACTCCGATATATGAAACATCAGGCGACTCGCGACCGACAGTTCCGTTAGATTGAACGTAACGCATATCGTGGTTGCAATCAGACACCGGTGTTCTGAGCCAATATGGCCATTTTGCTCCCTGATCGTTGGCGGCGATATAATATGATCCGTGTTTTTTCCAAATATTGTTAACCTGTTTGACATCAAGAAGGAATACTTTCTCGGTAGAATTTTCATAATATGCACTGTCGAAGTTTCTTGCAACATTTTCGATATCATAATTTAACTCCAAATCAGAGCGAGCATCCCCCTCGTAAATTCCTTGCTTATATTCCGGATGAGATACGAGCGAACGCTGCGTCACTGTTTTCATAGCGGCTATTTCGACCTTTGAAAATTCATTCAAAAAGCCTGCTTTATCGTCATAACTATTGCCTTTGACAGAATTGCTCTTTGGAGGATTACCACACAGCCATTTTACCTCGCCCGCAACAGCGGTAGAATTGAGCCATGAGCGCATATTGCTGTCTTTCCAATAATTGGAACCATATGAATCACGCTTATAGTTTCGACTGTGCGACTTTGACCTGTCGTTGTCGTTCGTACGTGCATCATAAGGAAGTGTATCAACTATCCTATCAGCAAGCATAAGCGTCCCGTTTTCATCAATATCAACGCATCTCCAAATAATACTCTTTCCGTTATATTTACCTAAACTGATATAAGTTCCGATCTCAACAGTTGGAGTTGTTTCTCCTTCCGCTGTCGAAACGGGTATACCTGTCACCACCACACATAAAAGCAACAGCACGGTCAACAATTTTTTCATGTTATCACTTCCTTTTTTGAATTATTTCTTTTTTTTGACCTATTTGTATTATATATTAAAGTTAAATGAACAAATTTCCCTTCCCCCAAAAAACAGGTTTTTTTACAGAAAAACTGTTTTTTCCACAGAACTGGCGAGATCGCCTTCGTTTTCAAAAACGGCACGGAGGTCAAAATCGGAGCATAAACTACAAGGTCGCAAGATAGTTCGCATTTTCGGGTGAACGGGTTTTGCGGCCTTTCTTTTGCGCTCTTGAGGAATAATTAAAATGTGCACACCCCTTTTGCCGAAAATGCACACCCCTCGACCTTTCGTTAAAAGGTGTTATGGAAGAAAACGCAAAAGGCTCCGTAGTGACCGATTTCGGAGCACCGCAGAGCCTTATATCGTTAAATAGTATCGAAAAAGCCTTGTAAATCAAGGTCTTTGCAAAAAGAAACAGGACTCGAACCTGTGACACCTCGGTCAGAAACATTGTCGCACTTTATGGGGTCCCCGAAAAGGCAAGCCTTTTTGGGGAGAGGACGAGGTGCGTAATGAATGAGTTTTCGCCAAAGGCGTAAACGAACGATGTGAAGAAACCGAGGACGAGAAGCGCTTCGCATTGCTCCTTGCTTCTTCCTGCTCAACGGACTTGCTTCATCTCGCACCGCGAGCGCAAGTCCGTGAGCCAGTTAACAGCCGCAACGCCTCTGCCGAAACACAATGACACAAGTTGAAGTGCTATTGAGAAACAAAAGGAAAGCACCCGCAAAGGCGAGTGCTTTCCTTTGGTGCCCCAAACAGGACTCGATTCGCGCGCCTGCGGGCGCTTGGTCGCTCGCGGTCGCAACAGTCCACCGGACTGTTGCTCTGTGCCGCTCGTCCTTCGAGTCCATTTTATCTCAGAAACAACAAAACACCATCCGTTTGGATGGTGTTTCGTTATTGGCGCCCCAAACAGGACTCGAACCTGTGACACCGCGGTTAACAGCCGCGTGCTCTACCGACTGAGCTATTAGGGCAATTAAAAAAAGTGTCGGCGTCGACCTATCTTCCCGGGCCGCTTCCAGCCAAGTATTTTCGGCACTGTTGAGCTTAACTACCGTGTTCGGGATGGGAACGGGTGGACCCTCAACGTCATCAACACCGACTAATATATAACGCGTTGTTCGCGCATTATTGATTCCTTTGGTGACCCGTAGCGGATTCGAACCGCTGTTGCCGGCGTGAGAGGCCGGAGTCTTAGGCCACTTGACCAACGGGCCATTTGGTACACCATCAGGGACTCGAACCCTGGACACCCTGATTAAGAGTCAGGTGCTCTACCAGCTGAGCTAATGGTGCACATTTTAAGGCTTGCACCCTAAAAACTGAACAAAGGAGTGATAAAGGAAAGTGATGAGAAAGAAGGAACTAAAGAAACTATGGTCAAGCCCTCGACCTATTAGTATTGCCAAGCTGAACGTGTCACCACGCTTACACATGCAACCTATCAACCTCATAGTCCATGAGGGGTCTTACTGGCTTACGCCATGGGATATCTTATCTTGGAGGCGGCTTCACGCTTAGATGCTTTCAGCGTTTATCCGTTCCGCACTTAGCTGCCCGGCTGTGCTACTGGCGTAACAACCGGTGCACCAGCGGTGCGTCCATCCCGGTCCTCTCGTACTAAGGACAGCTCTCCTCAAATATCCTGCGCCCACGACAGATAGGGACCGAACTGTCTCACGACGTT